>Ga0213840_1000024_pt1 | contig 566112 bp, 535 predicted proteins | sample SWPATP22_FD_160132 | JGI IMG/M metagenome (GOLD analysis project Ga0213840, IMG submission 160132) | Coastal seawater microbial communities from Marineland, Florida, United States - SWPA TP2 #2 | ecosystem: Environmental > Aquatic > Marine > Coastal | place: USA: Florida | collected 2016-08-14 | reverse complement strand
TATCTGATGGCTCTGTTGCTATGGCTCTATAGTTAACTACTAAATTGAACACCGGAAGTGGTGAGGCTATGTAGCAATTAGAATCGCCTGCACTCTCTACTCGTACATAGATAGGTTGTGGGTTAACAGTATTGGTGTAAGGACTCACTAGTGCATTAGCCCCTGAATCAGCATCAGCAAAACTTGTGTAATACGTCACTACAAAATCTGTAGAAGGTTGTGCGCCTAAAATACCTAAATCTTGAACCGTTAAATCAAAATCCTCAAATCCATCATTGCTGTCGTCATCGCAGACTTCTAGGTCTAAAACTGGATTAATTATAGGCTGACCTGAAACATTTAAAGTGAAAGTCAATATTTCATAACAATCTGATGTTAAATATTCAATTCTGATGTAAATAACTTGTCCATCAGTACCAGAATATGCTCCAGGGTTTGCAATTGCATTTGTATCATCATCAGCATCAAAAGCGGTTTCATGATAAGTGACAACCATATCTCCTGGTATTGGAGAGGAAGCTAGAACAACAGGAGTATTAGAACTTAAATCAAATATATATGGAGGAACTCCTGTATCACAAATGAATAAATCATTTGGTGGATCTGTAACTATCTCAGGTAGTACATTAATACAAACTTGCTCAGTATATTCACATCCAAAGTCATCAGTTACTCTGTAAGTATAACAATGTGTACCTTCAGTAGCAGGTTGAACTGTTATAACATTTCCTGCTGTATTAGTAATTGATGGATCTGCATCCCAAGCTTCAGAAGTAATTACTGGAGTAAATGATAATTCAGGAGGTTGAATATTTGGGTCAAAATTCATTCCCCAAGAAAACACATATCCATTATCTATAGCTAAATTATCTACAATTCTAATACACCAATCTCCATTAAGTGGGCTACCAACTAAACTTGCAAAAGATTCTACAGGTAAATATGTACCTGGTGCCCATGAGTTTCCTGGAGGGTTAGATCCTGCTGTAATAGTTGGAGCATTTTCTAATAAAACAGTTCCTGACATTGAAAAACAATAATCTGCTCCAACACCAGGTGTATTGGTTCCATCATCATTAGCACCTCCAAAGTAAGTACCACCTCCTGCTTGTGTAAATAAGTCAGCTTCTTGACCATTCGGTGAAATTATAGTTATATCTAAATCTCCAGAATATGAGTGCTCCATATTAACACAGACATTCAAAAGCTGATTTGGATCTGTTAATGTTTGAGCTGAATCAAAACAATCTACAGTGATGCAAGTTTCATAAACAGCACCCGAACCATCTGGTAAGAATGTTGTACCACTTACTGGAGGCGTACAGTCGTTTATAAAAGGTACTGCATTTACCACACCTTCGATAGTGGTAGATTCTCCAAAACAAATTGTACTTTCAGCAGCTTGAGTACCTGTAAAATCTGGCTCAGTAGCTACCTGAATAACTTGATTTATTAAATTAGTATTTGGACAACCATCAGGATCAACACTTGTATTTGCATCTCTAATATCAAGATTTACGATATACACTCCTGGTGTTGAATATGAAAACGTAGCTGTTTGTCCTGCAATAGTATTACCATCTCCTAAATCCCACTCATATGTTGCTCCTGTACCATCAAACTCAAAGTTACCACTACCTGTAAGTGTAATTTCCTCATTAGGACAAACTCTTATATAACCATCTCCATTTGGAGCTGGCGTAGCTGAATCAATTTGAGAGGTAATAACCTGACAAGGTGTTAAACAAGAAATATCAGCAGCCCAACCTGTTGTTGTACCAGATCCATCTGAAGTAAACTCAATTGTAAGACACCCTGTAGGGTTAGATTCTGTAGCACTTACAAAACCTGGGTTATTAACTCCATCAAACGACCCAAAAGCAGGAGATGCTGTACTATCTCCATTATAAATAGTCATTATATCTGCACCTAACTGGGTGTTAAAAGCTGTAAAGTTTAATTGAACTAATTGACCTGGATTTTCAGGACAAATAGTGAACACCAATGTTTCATTACTTGAATAAGGCCCAGATGCACCTCCTGAGTCATAAAACGTTCCAGAGCATTGGCTTACTGTACCATTCTGCATTGAAACATCTTGAGAATATGCTGTAAAAGAAAATATAAACAGTATTAAAAATGTAATTTTTTTCATTGCAATTTTTTATTGGAATTGAGACTTAATTATGATAAAGTAATTAGTGTTATCTACTCGGTACATTTCACCAGACAGACCATTAACATTGAATAAGTACTTTAAAGGATTAAACGTTTGAGGATTAAAAACCGTATCTCTTCGTAAATCACTAACATAATAGTTTAACAATGGAACTTCTGAAAGTAGTGGACATTGTTTTTGGTCGTTAGGATTAGAAATAAGTTTTATTTCTATTCTATTCCTTAATAAGTTTTTAATGTCCTTTAATCTTTGAGGTCTGTTTAACACATACTCATTAGACTTATCTCCATAAACTTCATTAATTTGTTTTAACTCTTTACTATTTAAAGGAGCATTTACATTATCATTATACTTAATGAGCGAAATTGAAGGTTTAATGTTTTGAGAATTTGCTGAGTAAAATGTCATAAAACACACACATACAGCAAGTAGAAACGGTAATTTAATTTTCATTGCTTTATCAATTTTTAAAAGACGTGAAATTTAAGAATTTTTTAATAAAGACTATGTTAATATGTTAATGAAATTAACTTTTACACAGCTTATTTATATAACAACTGAAATTAAAAAACACCTACCTTGTGTTCAATTTTTTTAATTGCTTATCTTTGCCTTCTGTTTAAATTGACCTTATTTTTAAAATTGTAATGAAAATAGAAAAAAATATAGAAGATTTTGATTCTATTGGTAATGACCACATTGGCACTTCTGCCGACACTCCAATGCGATCTGATGCTTTCAACCTTACTAATGATGAAAAAATAGACATTATTAAGGATGACGTTAGACACATAATGGAAACTTTAGGTCTAGACCTGACTGATGACAGCCTTAGCGGCACACCTATGCGTGTTGCTAAAATGTTTGTGAAGGAAATTTTTGGAGGTTTAAATCCTGATAAAAAACCTAGCGCGTCAACCTTTGACAATAAATATAAATATGGTGAAATGCTAGTAGAAAAAAACATAACTGTTTATTCTACTTGTGAACATCATTTATTACCAATTGTTGGTAGAGCTCATGTAGCATACATATCTAACGGTACAGTTGTAGGTCTTTCAAAAATGAATCGTATTGTCGATTATTACGCAAAGCGACCTCAAGTACAAGAACGCCTTACCATACAAATCGTAAAAGAACTTCAAAGTGTTTTAAATACTGAAGATGTTGCTTGTGTTATTGATGCTAAACACTTGTGCGTTAACTCTAGAGGAATTAGAGATATAGAAAGTAGCACAGTCACTTCTGAATTTGGAGGAAAATTTAAAAATGAAGAAACTCGTAGAGAATTCTTAGATTATATTAAATTAGACACTCAATTTTAGTTTAAACATTACACAAAAAGCAAATGCATCTTTACGACCAGCAACACATTAAAATTTACAACTCATTAAGCGGACAAAAAGAACCTTTTAAATCTATTACCGAAGGGTATGTAGGTATGTACGTTTGTGGACCTACAGTTTACAGTAATGTACATTTAGGTAATGTAAGAACTTTTATGTCTTTTGATATGGTTTTTAGATACCTAAAGCATTTAGGGTATAAAGTACGTTATGTAAGAAATATTACTGATGCTGGTCATTTAGAAAACGATGCTGATGCTGGTGAAGACAAAATCACAAAAAAGGCGCGTTTAGAGCAAATTGAACCTATGGAAGTTGTGCAACGCTACACTGTAGACTTTCACAACATTTTAAGTATTTTCAATTTTTTACCACCAAGTATTGAGCCTACAGCTACAGGTCATATTATTGAACAAATTGAACTTATTAGTACCATAATAAAAAATGGTTTTGCTTACGAAGTAAACGGATCGGTATATTTTGATGTACATAAGTTTAATGAAACGAATGATTATGGCAAGTTAAGTAAACGTAAGTTGGACGATTTAATCCACAACACACGTGAACTTGATGGACAAAGCGATAAAAAAAATCCGCAAGATTTTGCCCTTTGGAAAAAAGCCGAACCACAACACATTATGCGTTGGCCTTCTCCTTGGAGCGATGGTTTTCCTGGTTGGCACTTAGAATGTACAGCAATGAGCACCAAATATCTTGGTGACCGTTTTGATATTCATGGTGGTGGTATGGATTTAAAATTTCCACATCACGAGTGCGAAATTGCTCAAAACGAAGCTGCTAAAGGACAATCGCCTGTTAACTACTGGATGCATGCTAATATGCTTCATCTTAATGGACAGCGTATGTCTAAATCTACAGGTAACACTGTAAACCCTGACGAGTTACTTTCTGGTGACAACAAATTTTTTAGTAAAGCATATTCACCAAGTGTTATACGTTTTTTTAATGCTCAATCGTCTTACAGAAGTGTATTAGACCTTACTGACGATGGTTTATTGGCTAGCGAAAAAGGGTTTCATAGATTAATGGATGCTATTAATTTACTAGATAACATATCGTCTGCTTCTACATCTACATTTAATGTTTCTGAATGGAAACAGAACTGTTACGATGCTATGAACGATGATTTTAATTCTCCAATATTAATAGCTCATTTATTTGATGCTGCTAAATACATCAACCAAATAAAAGACGGTAAAGCCTCTATTACTTCTGAAGATTTAAAACTTCTAAAACAAACTATGTACGCATTTACATTTGATGTTTTAGGATTACAAAACGAATCAAAAAAAGAGTCTGGTACTGATAAACTATCTGCTGCTGTTGATATTTTAATTAAATTACGACAAGAAGCCAGAGCTAATAAAGACTTTGCTCTATCTGATAAAATACGAAACGAATTAGCTGAAGCTGGAATTCAGCTTAAAGATGGTAAAGAAGGAACTACTTTTACGACAAACTAGTCATGAAAAAAATTATAATAGCTCCTTTTTTATTTTTAATAAAGGTCTATCAAACATTAATTTCACCTCTTCTACCCTCAACATGTAGATACCAACCTACTTGTTCCTACTACACAAAGGACGCATTATTAAAACATGGCTTATTAAAAGGTGGAAAACTGGCAATAAAAAGGATTTTTAGTTGTCATCCTTGGGGAGGTTCTGGTTTTGACCCTGTTCCTGAAAAGGAAAACTAATTTTCAAAAATACTTAACACTTAGTCGCACTCAAAGTAGTATATTTACCTTTGAAAAAATAAACACATGCATTTTTTACATATAGACTGGAACCCATCAAAAGGAATAGACTTAAGTTTTTTTACACTACATTATTACAGTATGATGTGGATTGTAGCTTTTATACTTGGTTTCTACATCATGAAACGCATTTATAAAAATGAAAACGAGAGCAACGAATCTTTAGACTCGCTCTTTATCTATTCTGTAGTAGGTATTATGCTTGGTGCAAGATTAGGTCATGTTATTTTTTACCAACCCGAACTTTTTAAAGAAGATTTCTTTAGTGTCTTTTTACCTTTTAGCTTTAAAGAAGGTATTCATTTTACAGGGTTTCAAGGACTAGCAAGTCATGGTGCTGCTATGGCTATGATTGTCTCAATGTATTTATACAATAAAAAAGTGCTTAAAAAATCAGTGCTTTGGATATTAGACAGAGTTGTAATTCCTGTAGCTTCTGGAGCTGTTTTTGTTAGATTTGGGAACTTTATTAATTCTGAAATCATAGGAAAACCAACCAACTCTGATTACGGAGTAGTTTTTACAAAATTAGGTGAAGACTTTCCAAGACATCCAGCACAACTTTATGAAGCAATCTGCTACGTGTTTGTGTTTCTTATTCTATTCTATTTCTATTGGAAAACTAAGAAAAGTGAACAAGAAGGATTTTTATTTGGCTTGTTTTTAGTGTTATTATGGACTGTTAGATTTTTTGTTGAGTTTGTTAAAGAGGCACAAGTTGAAGAACGTGCTACATGGGCTTTAAACACAGGTCAATGGTTAAGTATTCCTTTTATTTTAATAGGACTATACTTTATGTTTGTTTACAAGCCTAAATCAAAGCTTTCTTAATGAGAAAGAAAATTTACAACATAGTATATGTTGCTAGTTTAAGCATATTTTGTTTAGCAAACACATCTTGTAAAGAAGACAAAAAAGACATTAAACCAGTAGTTATTTCCTTTAAAAAAGAAGGTGAACTAACACTTTACAAAGGCACTTCAGACTCTATAGTTAAAACCTTAGATATAGAAATAGCTGATGATGATTACCAAACACAAACTGGTTTAATGTATAGAGATAGTATGAAAGATTCTCAAGGGATGCTATTTATTTTCCCTGATGAGAAATACCATAGCTTCTATATGAAGAATACCAAAATTCCTTTGGATATTATTTTTTTAAATGCTGATAAAACCATTATCAATATCCAAAAAAACGCTAAGCCTTATGACGAAACATCGTTACCGTCAAAAGCACCTGCTAAATATGTTCTTGAAATAAACGCAGGTTTAAGTGACGAATGGAGTCTTACTGCTGGTGATAGCATTTCATTCACTACTTTATAAATTTTCAAACTATAATAAATAAAAACTTAAACAACTATAAAATAAAAAAGCCACTCTTTTAGAGTGGCTTTTTTGTTATTCAGAATAGTATATAATTCTTACTCTTTATCTTCAGCTGTTTCTCCTTTGTTTTTTAGAGTGTCATACATAACTGGAGTTGCAATAAATACAGAAGAATATGTACCTACAACCACACCAACTATAAGTGCAAATAATAAACCTCTTAAAGAATCAGCTCCAAAAATAAACATTGCTAATAATACCACTAACGTTGTTAAAGAGGTATTCAATGTTCTACTTAAAGTGCTGTTAATTGCAGAGTTAATGTTTTTTCCGCCTTTAAAACCAGCTCTTTCTGCTATCACTTCTCTAATTCTATCAAACACAACTACTGTATCGTTTAGAGAGTAACCAATTACGGTTAAGATAGCTGCAATAAACGCTTGGTCAATTTCCATACTAAATGGCATAAATGAATAAGTAATAGAGAACACTCCTAATACAATAATAATATCATGGAAAACCGCAGCAACTGCTCCAGTTGAGAATTGCCATTTTTTAAATCGTAATAAGATGTATAAGAATACAACTACTAATGACCCAAGTACAGCCCAGAAAGACTCTTTTTTGATATCATCGGCAATTGTTGGACTTACTTTACCAGAGAATACTTTACCTACATTGTTTTTAGCTTTAGAGAAATCGTCATACGATGTTCCTTGTGGTAAGTATTTGCTTAGTGATTCGTATAATTTAGTTTGAACGATAGAATCTGCTTCAGCTGAATTTTCATTTACCATGAACTTTGTAGATATTTTCAATTGGTGAGAATTACCAATTGTTTTTACCTCAGCACTTTCAAAAACGCTTTCTACATCAGCTTTAACCTCTTCAGGATTCACATCTTGGTCAAAACGTACTTGGTAAGTTCTACCTCCAACAAAATCAATACCTTGATCTAACCCTTTAGTAGCTAAAGAACCAATACTAACGACAATTAAAATTGCTGAAAATACATAAGCCACTTTTCTCTTACTAATAAAATCGATATTCAAGTTTTTGAATAATCCTTTTGTTAACGCAGTAGAGAACTCTAGTTTACCGCCTCTGTTTACATACCAGTCAACTAATAATCTAGTGATGAATATTGCAGTAAATAAAGACGTAACAATACCAATTAATAATGTTGTAGCAAATCCTTTAATTGGACCAGTACCAAACACAAATAATATAATTGCAGTTAAACCTGTTGTAATGTTAGCATCTAAGATAGAAGACAATGCATTAGCAAAACCATCTTTTACAGCTTCTTTTTGTCCTTTACCTTTTGCTATTTCTTCACGTACACGTTCAAAAATAAGTACGTTGGCATCTACCGACATACCAATTGTTAATACAATACCTGCTAAACCAGGAAGTGTTAACACAGCTCCTAACCCTGAAAGTACTCCAAATATTAAAAGAATGTTGAATAATAAGGCAATATCAGCAAAAATACCTGACTTACCATAGTATAGTATCATCCATAATAATACTAATGATAATGCAATTAAGAATGATTTAATACCACTATCAATAGCTTCTTGCCCTAAAGTTGCACCAACTTCTTCAGCTTGAACAATATCAGCCGAAGCAGGTAATTTACCAGCTCTTAATACGTTAGCTAAATCTACTGCCTCGTTTAATGTGAATGAACCAGAAATTTCAGAGTTACCTCCAGAAATTGGACCAGTTGTTACACCTGGAGCAGAATACACAATATCATCAAGAACAATTGCTATTTGGCTTTGTTGCTGATACGCTTTTCCTGTCATTTCTTCCCAAATCTTAGCTCCTTTGCTATCCATTTGCATACTTACAGATGGCTTACCTGTTTGGCTATAAGATTGACGTGCATCAGAAATAACAGCTCCACTTAAAGGTGGTTGATTTTCTCTGTTTCCTACAAGTGCATATAAATCTACATAGTCGCTATCTTTTGGTTGAATTCCCCAAACAAATTTCACATAACGTTGTTCAGCTGGCAATAATGCTCTTACCTGTGGATTGTTTAAGTATGAAGTAACAAGCTCTTTATCTTTTGCCTCAAAAGTTGCTACTACTGGTCCTCCTGAACCATAACCTCTTAATAAATCAAAAATTGGGTTTACAGCTACATCTGTAGAATCAGTAGTTGTTTCACCTACTAAGTCATCAATTAAACTATCAGTTTTTTCAGCTACAGTAGAATCAACAGCTACTTCAGTATCTTTTTCAGTATTAACTATAGGCTTCAACGTTTCGTTAGCTTGCGCTAAGAATGGAAGAAATTGCTCTCCTCTATACGCATCCCAAAACTCTAACTGTGCAGTACTTTGTAAAAGTTTTTTAACACGCTCAACATCTTTAGCTCCTGGAAGCTCTACTAGAATACGTCCTGAGTTTCCTAAACGCTGAATATTTGGTTGAGTAACACCAAACTTATCAATACGCTTACGTAATACTTCAAATGCAGAAACGATAGACTCATCAACTTTAGTTTTAATAATGCCTTTAACGTCATCGTCAGACATGTCATTTGTAATGTCTGGGTACATTGTTCTGTTAGCAAAAATATCAGGAGAAGCTAATTTTTGGTCTCCTTTTATAGCGTCAAAAGCTTTGTAGAAAGACTCTAAATATGGCTCTTGAGCGTCTTTTTGAATTTCCTCAGCATCACTTAACGCCTTGTTAAAAACTGGGTCTTTAGAGTCGTTTGCTAATCCTACTAAGATATCTTTTACAGATATTTCAAGGATAACGTTAATTCCTCCTTTAAGGTCAAGACCAAGGTTCATAGCCTTGTCTTTTACCTCATTGTATGTGTAGTCGGCAATTCCTATATCGAAAACTTTAATGCTTTCTTGTTTTCCGTCTACATCAACTTTGTTTGTTTTAAGAGAGTCTAGGTATCTTACCTCTTCGGCTGCTCTTTCTTCTGGTGTATCAAATTTACTTATTGCTAATTCTTCAGCAGTACTGTCAATTTGATTAGCTTTGAATGTAAATGATAATTGGTATATACTTACCAAACCAAATAACACTGCAAATAGCTTTACTAATCCTTTGTTTTGCATTACTTTATTTTTTGGTCAAATTTTTTAAAAACGAGCAAATATAGAATTTACTCAGAATTTGACAATTATTTTTTATGATTATAAGTGGTTTTAAATGCGCTTTTCGATAAAACACGAAAAACTATCTTTAATAGAAGTGATAAGCTTTTGGGTATAGAAACTTATCTTTTAATAACTGATTAAACTAAAGGTCCTGCTCTAACTTCAGGAATTTTGTAGGAATACTTATCTATTGCGTTAGCAATATATCTTCTAAACACATAACTAGACGCTCTTAAATGCTCAGTGGCATCAATATTAAGGTAATATGAAGGCGCAAATACATTTGGGTTTATTAATCGGTCGTGGTCAGATTTTAATTCTACAGCAAGTTTACCGCTTAATCCAATGTCGTAGTTACTATGAATTTCGTAAACATCAACATTGTAGTCAATTGATGTATTACTTGATGGAAGTTTATTACTGTTCGATTTGTCATCAAAAGCAGTAACACCTAAATCTAGAACATTATCTTGAGATAATTGCTTTTTAATATTGGTAACGTCAGAAGTACTGTAATAGGTAATTTTTAGTTGACCGTTATCTTGCTCTACAACCTTAATGTTTTCAGCTCCTGCATGTTGTAACTGCTGTTTTACATTAGCTATAGCATTTTGTGTATCTTCATGACTTACATGTTCTCCTGTAAATTGTAAAACAACTTCCTGATTAGGTACAGACGATTGCTGCTGGCTAGAAAAACCACCTAATACAGATAAAATAATTACCAGAGTACTAATGTACCATCTCAAATTCATGCGCCAAATATATGAAAAAAATAAAGACTGCTATATAGCAGTCTTTAAGTCTATTTTAATCGTGAAAGCTAAAATTTATAATTCTAACAATCCGTTAGTTTTACTTACACCTTCAGCACTTTCTTGCATGTGTGCTTTTTCAGCATCACTAAGCTCAATGTTTACGATTTCTTCAATACCATTACGTCCTAAAATTACAGGAACACCAATACATAAATCGTTTAATCCGTACTCACCTTCTAATAAAGCTGAACATGGGAACATTTTCTTTTGATCGCAAGCGATAGCTTGTACCAATCCGCTTACTGCAGCTCCTGGAGCATACCAAGCAGAAGTACCTAATAATTTTGTAAGTGTTGCTCCACCAACTTTAGTATCTTCTTTTACTTGGTCTAATCTTTCTTCTGATAAGAACTCAGATACTTTAATACTGTTTCTTGTTGCATGCGCAGTTAAAGGCACCATACCTTTATCGCTATGACCTCCAATTACCATTCCGTCAACATCACTAATAGGAGCTCCTAAAGCTTCAGCTAATCTGTATTTAAAACGAGCAGAATCTAAAGCTCCACCCATTCCTATAATTCTGTTTTTAGGTAAACTAGTAGTTTTGTGTACTAAATACGTCATAGTATCCATAGGGTTACTTACAACAATCATTATAGTGTTAGGAGAATGCTCTATTAAACTAGATGAAACCGATTTTACAATACCAGCATTGATACCTATTAACTCTTCACGAGTCATTCCTGGTTTACGAGGAATACCTGAAGTAATTACACAAATATCACTATTAGCTGTTTTGCTATAATCGTTAGTTACACCTGTAATTTTTGTATCAAAACCGTTTAAAGATGCGGTTTGCATTAAATCCATAGCTTTACCTTCGGCAAAACCCTCTTTAATATCTAATAATACAACTTCAGATGCAAAGTTTTTAATTGCAATATATTCTGCACAACTTGCACCTACTGCTCCTGCTCCAACTACTGTTACTTTCATATATAAATAATTTTTAAAATTGTGTTGATTTTTAAGACTGCAAAATTACAAATTATTATACTGTAAATGAAAAAAGCACAAGAATAATCTTGTGCTTTTTTCTATTTTAATATGAGCCTAATTTATAATAATATTTTGGCGACTAACCCATTCAGTTTTTGATCCATCCAAGCAAACAGCTCTTACATAAAAATCATAAGGTGTATTTTGATAAAGTCCTTGACTATATAATGGCCATCCGCTACCATCAGAAGTATTAACAGATGCTGCATCGTCTGGATCAAAACCGTCAGAAACCAGTACGTGTTCAAAAGAGTTTTCTCCATTCATATCCCATTGAAAAACAACACCAACTGGGTCTCCAAAGAAATTATACTCTATATCATGTAAAATATTTGATGGCGAAGTACATAGATTAAAGTCTTCGTCTGCATAAGAACTTACAGGACCAATCCACTCACTAAAACCTAAAGCATTATCACAATAAGCCCTTACGTAATAGTCATAGGTATTTCCTGCAGCAACCATAACATCGTATGTGCTTTCTTGATTAGTTGTTATTTGAGTTCCGCTACCTAACTGAAAACCCTGTAATCCATATTCTACTTGAAAATAAGAAGCTTCAGTTGAATTATAATAATAGCTCCAATATACCGAAGGTCCATCAGCGGACAAGTCATAAGGTTCTTGACAAAACTCTTCTATCTGTAATACAATAGGTCCTTGCCAAGAGGTTAGATCTCCATTACTGCATTGAGCCCTAATATAAAAACTTAATGTTGTATTATTTTCTGCATAAAAAAACAAGCCTTCTTCCTGAATACTAGTTGTGGTATTATCCGTAGTAGTAAAACTATGATTAAAATACAATTGGTCATTACTAAGACCTCCAAGAGCTGCGGTTTGGTCATAACCTATTTCATAATAGTTAAACTGGCTTTGGGCTTGGTAGTTAAAGGTTAGTGTGCTTCCATTTTGCTGTACACTAATAAGGCTTAAACTACCACAGTCTCCACTATCTTCGGAGTCACTTGAACATGCAAACAATAATGGAAATAAAAATAATAGCTGTAATGTTTTTCTCATTTTAAATTGATTAAATTTCCTACAAAACTAAACTTTTATTTAAAATAATTCCTAGATGTATAAAAAATCAGGATTTAATCTAAAACGAAAAATTAAGACCTAAACTTGCGCTATCAAACTCTGCTACTGTATAGTCAGCATTGATACCAAAAAAACCTAATTTTAAATTGGCTCCAACAGTTGCTCTAATTCCTGATATATCTTGTTCAACCGAAAATGGGTCAATTATCTCTTCTGAAAATAAAACACCATCGGTTACTCTATAAGTTCCTAATAAATCGGTTGTTGATGTTCCTGTAATATACCCTAAACCACCATAAAAGTTGATTATTTTTAATTTAGTACCAACTATTAATTCAAAAAGCATTGTGTTAACTTCAGTATCTATTTTTTGGTTTTCTCCTTCTACATATTCACCATCAGTAAAATCATAGCTTCCATCTAAATGCGTATAGGCTATTAAACCAGAAATAGCAACAGGAAACACTTTGTCTGCTGGTAACCATGATGTAAATTCTTGTTGTATACCAAAGCCATAAAATCCTACTTTAACATCATCAGTATCTACCTTAGGAAAAAAGCGTCCTTTTAGTTGAGTTCCTTTAAAGGGTGAAAAACTAGCTTGTAAAAATGCTGTTGGTATTAAGTTTATGTTTTCTGAACCAATACCTGTAGGTAAGGTTATCTCTACTTCTTGCGCTCCAAAAATAGGATCATCATAGGTTGCAATAACTGTAATATCAGGATCATTATGCCCTAAAGCTGTAGCTACGGTTTTGGTAGGACTATTATCAGGAAATCTAATATTTTCATAATCTGCTACATTCATTTCAAAAGATTTTTTTTCATCTTTAATAAAAGAAGCATTTCCCATAATAGAAATTTCAAAGCCAAAACGTTTTGGTGCTTTTGCATTGTTAAACCAACCATTGTTGATTCCAAAAGCCACTCCTTCAGAAGCTGGAGCTATATAATCTGCCGTAAATCGTTGGGCATCCTCAACACCTGCTGTTAATAGGTCATTTACGTTTTCTTGTGCATTTGTAATTGTAACTGCAATTACAAACAGCATGAACAGAACACATTTTTTCATAATACTAAGTAGATTAAATTTTTGGTGAAAATAGTAAAATTTATGCTTATAACGTATTTTGTCGTCAAAAAATTGCACTTTATCGATATTTTATTTTTTTACAACATAAAAAAAGCGAATACATTTTGTATTCGCTTTTAGTATAAATAGCTACTATTAATTAAGCATCAATATTAGCGTAAATAGCATTCTTTTCAATAAACTCCCTACGAGGTGGTACTTCGTCTCCCATTAACATTGAGAAGATACGATCTGCTTCTCCACCATTATCAATATTTACTTGACGTAGTGTTCTAAACTCTGGATTCATTGTTGTATCCCAAAGTTGCTCAGCATTCATCTCTCCAAGACCCTTATAACGCTGTACACTTACACTGCCTCCAAATTCTTCAGCAATTGCATCACGTTCTTTATCAGTCCAAGCATAGCTTTTCTTTTGACCTTTCTTAACCAAATATAAAGGTGGTGTTGCAATGTAAATATGACCGTTTTCAATAAGTTCTTTCATGTATCTAAAGAAGAACGTTAAAATTAGTGTTGCAATGTGGCTACCATCAATATCGGCATCACACATAATAACTACTTTGTGATAACGTAATTTAGATAGATTTAATGCTTTACTATCTTCCTCAGTACCAATGGTAACACCTAGTGCTGTGAAGATGTTTTTAATTTCCTCGTTTTCAAACACTTTGTGCGTCATTGCTTTTTCAACATTCAATATTTTACCACGTAGTGGAAGAATAGCTTGAAATGCTCTGTCACGACCTTGTTTTGCAGTTCCACCTGCCGAATCTCCCTCTACAAGGAATACTTCACATTTTTCTGGGTCTTGCTCTGAACAGTCACTCAGTTTTCCTGGTAAACCTCCAATGCTCATTACAGTTTTACGCTGAACCATTTCACGTGCTTTTTGCGCTGCATGACGTGCTTGAGCTGCAAGAATTACCTTTTGAACAATGGTTTTAGCATCCTCAGGATGTTCTTCTAAATAATCAGTTAACATTTCAGAAACCGCTTGACTTACTGAAGCAGACACTTCTCTGTTTCCTAGCTTAGTCTTTGTTTGCCCTTCAAATTGAGGCTCTGCAACTTTTACTGATACAATAGCTGTTAATCCTTCACGGAAATCATCTCCTGCAATGTCAAACTTTAGTTTATCTAACATTCCTGATTCGTCAGCATACTTTTTTAAAGTATGAGTCAAACCACGACGGAAACCTGAAAGATGCGTTCCACCTTCGTGGGTATTAATGTTGTTTACATACGAATGCAAGTTTTCTGCATACGACGTATTGTAAACCATAGCAACCTCAACAGGAACTCCGTTCTTTTCTCCTTCAAAAGAAATAACATCGTTCATTAAAGGCTCTCTGTTACCATCTAAAAACTTTACAAATTCTGAAAGTCCTTCTTCTGAATGGAATGTTTCCCCTTCAAAACTCCCGTCTTCTTTTTTGTGACGTTTGTCAACTAAATGTACTGTAATACCTTTATTAAGATATGCCAACTCACGCATTCTACTAGCTAAAGTATCGTAGTTGTACTCTAGTGTTTGTTGAAATATTTGTGGGTCTGGTTTAAAAGTTACAATGGTTCCTGTTTTATCAGAATCACCAATAGTTTTTACAGGGTATAATGTTTTACCTCTTTCGTATTCTTGCTCCCAAATTTTACCTTCTCTGTGAACTGTGGCTTTTAAGTGTTCAGATAATGCATTAACACAACTTACACCAACACCATGAAGTCCACCTGATACTTTATAAGAATCTTTATCAAACTTACCTCCAGCTCCAATTTTAGTCATTACAACTTCTAATGCCGAAACACCTTCTTTTTTGTGTAATCCAACTGGAATACCACGACCGTCATCCTCTGTGGTAATTGAGTTATCCTCATTTATAGTTACTGTGATATTATCACAATGTCCTGCTAAAGCTTCATCAATGGAGTTATCAACTACTTCATAAACCAAATGGTGTAAACCTCTTACACCTACATCTCCAATGTACATCGATGGACGCATACGCACGTGCTCCATTCCCTCAAGGGCTTGGATACTGTCTGCACCATACTGTTTTTTGTTTTCTTCGCTCATTTTTATTTTAATATGATTTAGTTCTTATTTTACAGAAAAAAAGACGCTAATTGCGTCTCTTTTGAGATACTAACAAAGATAACAAATTATCATGCCTTTTAAAAGTATTTTAACGAGTTAGTTAATAAATTATCAACATTTGTTAATTACTCAAAAGTGCCTTAAAACGTCTAAAAAGCATCTTAAATTTGATTTTGGAATTTTTTTAGACTCATTCAAAATCAATAAAACACAAAAATGCATTAGAGAGGTTTTAATGCGTTTATAGTTTATTAGAATTACCTTAATAAATCATGATTTTGAGTTGTTGTTCCTTAAATTAATTACACAACTTGATTTAATCAAATAATTAACAAATACCAATGTTATGATAGATGGAAATAATCCTTTAAATAAATTAAAGAAAATCCAATTCCAATCTTGCGGAGCGGTTTTTGATAGTTCTATAAACATCAATTCGCCATACGGATAGGATTCATAAAAGAACGTCATTAAAAAGTTATAGCCTAAGTGAAATCCTAAACCTAACATAATTGACTTTGTTTTATAAAATGTATAGGCCCAAACATAGCCTGTAAATCCTGTTACTAAAATCACATACACGATAGGTATTATTCTTTCTCCCATCATACCATACGAGAATACATGGTAAACTCCAAAACACAATGCTGATAGCAGAATAGCCTTTTTTGACCCAATTCTTTGAATTAGTATATATAGCAACGCTCCACGAAAGACTAAATCTTCGGTCAAAGCTGATTTGATGTGATAGAAGAAAGATTGAAATATTAAACTGAAGTCAACAGTCTCTTTTAATTTCCACTTCACATTTAAAATATATGCTTCAGCAACTACCATCAAAAGACACAAAAGCATCATAAACACAAGTCCTATGAAGAATTGTAGCATTCTACTTGGATAAGGAATAAGACCTAAAACATCGATATTTTTTTTCTCAACAAAGCGTAAGAGTGCCCATGAGATTACTAGTATTATTAATAATCCTAACATTTGAAATTACGTTTAAATTAAAGTTATGCTTCTTTTGGTTTCAAAAAAGAGATTGAAAATGGATACTTAAAAGTTCCTGTTTGTAGTGATCTTGAAATATTATATATCGTAGTGATAATAGCAAAAAGCACAATCGCTCCTGAAATAAAAAAATTGTAACCAGGAATGATAAAAAAAGATAGTAACGACAAAAAGAACAGCAAGGTAATTGTCCCATGAAAATTTACAACAGCTCTACCATGCGCATCATACACCTTACTATCTTCAGCTTTATGAATCCAAAGAAAAAGAGGAAACAAAATACTTCCAAAGGGAATGATTAATCCTAAAAAAGGAGAACCATGAAGCAACAACATCCATTTGCGTTGTATGACTTCCTCCTTTGGGTCTTCAAGAATCAGTAATTCGTCAATCTCTATTTCAAGACCTGCTGCCAACAGTTTTACCGTTTGAAGGTGTGGCTGTACATCACCTTTTTCTATACGCTGAATGGTTCTAACTGTAACCGTAGTTTTATCAGAAAGTTGCTCTTGCGTATATCCTTTTAGCTTTCGCTGATAGGTTAAATTTTCGCTTAAAGAATTTTTATTCATTTTGATTATTATTTCTGATGCAAATCTACTTCAGGTTATTGGATTTTAACACGACATTTAAATGTCTCCTATATGTCATTATAAGGGTTTTAAGCCTTCATTAAGCAAACTCACATGATAACCCAAAATAATACATTGGGCTAGCCTAGTGTTTAAAAGTAATTATTTTTAAAATAAAAAAGCCGGTTAAAAACCGGCTTTCCTTCTTATAGGTTATTAAAATTAATATGCATCAGTATGTACTTTTGCTACTGCTCTCCCACTTGGGTCATTCATGTTTTTAAATGCTTCATCCCACTCTAAAGCAATTTTTGTACTGCATGCTACACTAGGCTCTTGTGGTACACTTAATGCAGCTGCATCACTTGGAAAATGCTCTTCAAAAATAGAGCGATAATAAAACTCTTCTTTATTTTGAGGTGTTTGTATCGGGAACCTAAAATGTGCATTTTTCATTTGCTCATCGGTTACTTCTTCATTTACAACTTCTTTCAAAGTATCAATCCAACTGTAACCAACACCATCACTAAACTGTTCTTTTTGTCTCCAAGCTACGCTCTCTGGTAGCATATCTTCAAAAGCTTTTCTCACTACCCATTTTTCCATACGCTCTGGTGTTATCATTTTATCTTGAGGGTTGATACTCATTGCCACATCCATAAATTCCTTATCTAAAAATGGTACACGACCTTCAATTCCCCAAGCTGCTAAACTCTTGTTTGCTCTTAAGCAATCATACATATGCAGTTTACTCAACTTACGAACCGTTTCTTCATGAAACTCTTTGGCATTTGGTGCTTTATGAAAGTATAGATAGCCGCCAAACAACTCGTCAGCACCTTCACCAGACAACACCATTTTTATTCCCATAGACTTAATAACTCTTGCCATTAAATACATAGGTGTACTCGCACGAATAGTTGTAATATCATAGGTTTCTAGCTGATAAATTACGTCTCTTACCGCATCTAATCCTTCTTGAATGGTAAACTTTATTTCGTGGTGAACAGTTCCAATATGGTCTGCTACTTTTTGTGCTGCAGCCAAATCCGGAGACCCTTCAAGTCCTACTGAAAAGCTATGTAATTGAGGCCACCAAGCATCTGAAGTGTCATCACTTTCAATACGTTTTTGAGCATATTTTTTTGCAATTGCTGAAGTCACCGAAGAATCTAATCCTCCTGAAAGTAAAACACCATAAGGCACATCGCTCATTAACTGCCTGTGAACAGCTGCTTCAAGTGCTTCTTTTATTTTTGCTATGCTTGTCTCGTTGTCTTTTACTGCATCATAATCAGTCCACTCACGTTTATGCCATTGCACAAACTCACCATCTTTACTAGACATATAATGACCTGGAGGAAATAGCTCAATTTTTGTACAAACACCTTCAAGTGCTTTCAATTCTGATGCTACATAAAAGGTTCCGTTTTGATCCCATCCAATGTATAATGGAATGATTCCCATGTGGTCTCTAGCTACAAAATATTCGTCTTTTTCAACATCATAAATCGCAAACCCAAAAATACCATTAAGTTCATCAACAAAATCAGTTCCTTTTTCTTGATACAACGCCAAAATAACTTCACAGTCACTTTCAGTTTGAAACTTATAATCAGGAAATTGTTTACGTAGCTCTCTGTGGTTATATATTTCACCATTAGCCGCTAAAACAAACCTCTTATCTTCCGAAAACAAGGGTTGTTTTCCTGAAGCAGGATCAACAATAGCTAAACGCTCATGCGCCATAATCGCTTTGTCATTATCAAAAATTCCGCTCCAGTCTGGACCACGATGACGGATTCTTTTTGACATTTCTAATATTTGAGGTCTTAAATCTTCTGTTTTCTGCTTTAAATCAAATGCACATACAATTCCACACATAATTTCTCTTTTTTATATCAATTGTTACATATTATGAAGCAAATATTCATTTAAGATTACAAAATAAAAAACATAATCAACATTTTAATTACAAATTAAAACTAAAAACCATAAATTATAATCATTAGAAAAGTTATTCAACTGTATTTTGTTATTTATATTTACAAAATGAAACACTTAAGCCTACTCGTTTACCTTTTGCCTTTTGTACTATTTAGTCAAACATGGCAACCTACTTCAATTACTCCTAACATAAATGGACAACGTTTTGATGATGTTTTCTTTATAAACGACAATACTGGTTGGGCTGCGAATGGTTATTATGCAGCAGTTTTTAAAACTACTGATGGTGGTGACACTTGGATAGAACAAGCTAGTTCTAGTGATTTAGGTGGCAGCTACTACTTTAGAAATATTGAATTCATTAATGAAAACATTGGTTTTTTAGGGACTTTAAATGGTAAATTTTTCTCAACAAATGATGGTGGGACAACCTGGAATGAAGTCACCAATATCTCTCCAAACCCTCAAGCTATTTGTGGTTTGAATGCTGTAGGTAGTTCAACAATTTATGGTTGTGGAGCCTATTTCACTCCTGCTTACATTATAAAATCCACTGATAGTGGTTTAAATTGGCAATACATTGACATGTCTGCTTATGCTAATGCACTAGTAGAGATTAAGTTTATTAATGAATTAACAGGTTATGCTTCTGGAAGTAATGCTACTGGAGCTGTTGTTTTAAAGACAACCGATGGTGGATTAAATTGGAATGAAATTTACAACTCCAATATTGCTGGAGAATATGTTTGGAAACTTCAAATCTTAGAAAGTAATAATGATGTTGTATTTGGTGCTGTTGAATCAATGGCTCCACATTTTGGGAAATTAATTAAATCTACCGATGCTGGCACTAATTGGAATAGCTACAACGCTCCAGAAACCTCAATACAAGCGGTTGGTTTTATTAATGAAAACAAAGGTTGGATGGGAGGACATACTACTGGTTTTTATGAAACAGTAGATGGTGGACAAACTTGGACGAACCTTAATGTAGGTTCTAACTTAAATAGGATTTTCGTAATCAGTCCAGCTTTAGCTTATGCCTCAGGAACCTCTATCTATAAATTTACCGATGCCTCTTTAAATATTAGCGAAGTAGAATCCAACTCAAAAACACTTGATATTCATATTAAAAATAATCCTGTAGACACAACACTAGAGTTTAGCATTTACTTTCACAACAATGACAATCTACTAATTGAGCTATACGATAGTAAAGGAATTTACATAAAACAGCTTTCAAGAGAAATCATTACTTCAACTGAAATTGAAAAGCATTATACCTTTGATGTGAGTGCACTTTCATCTGGAACTTACTTTATAAACTTCCATAATAATTTCCAAAGACAGTCTCTAAAATTCATTAAACAATAAACTTAGCACGATTTTTGTTTAACAAAAATTAACAGTCATAACTCTATTTTTTATAAGTGAAATCTTAAATTTAAAATCTTAATAAAAAACGTATGAAAAAAGTAATGAATTTATCCAAGCTAGCATGTTTAGCAATTTTATTAGTCTCATTTAGTATGAACGCTCAAGATTTTAAAGATCTTGATAAAAGCCCTATGGATGCAGCAGCATTTCCAAGTAGCCACAGAGTATCTGAAAAAACTGTCAAAGTTATTTATAGCAGACCTCAACTAAAAGGCAGAACGGTTCAATCTTTAGCTCCAAATGGAGAAGTTTGGCGAACTGGAGCCAACGAAGCAACTGAAATAACGTTTTACAAAGATGTTACTGTAGGCGACAAAATGGTTAAAGCTGGTACTTACTCACTATTTACAATTCCTGGTGAAAAATCTTGGACTATTATTATAAATTCTGATGTTGATGTTTGGGGAGCTTACAGTTATAACAAAGACAATGATGTAGCAAGAGTTGAAGCTCCTGTTAGCGAAGGCAAGAAAAGCCTTGAAGCTTTTTCTATAGCATTTGACGACGAAGGCAGTATGCATTTAGCTTGGGGAACTCTAAGAGTTACTGTTCCAATGAAATAAAAAACATGAAACACTAAAAAAGCCTTGAGAAATCAAGGCTTTTTTATTTATGGTATGTTCAAATATTTATGTGTTTGTAACGACACTTTCCATTTAGGATTTTTCATTACATAATCAACAATTTCAGGAACAACTTTATCGCGTTTACTCCACTCAGGTTGTAAGTACAAAATACAATCTTTATTTACTTTTGCTGCTTGCTCTTCAGCAAAACGAAAATCGTCTTTATTATAAACAATCACTTTTAACTCATTAGCATTATCATACACTTCTTGAGTTGGTAATTTCAATTTTTTAGGAGACAAACAAATCCAATCCCAAGTCCCTGTTAGCTTATAAGCTCCAGATGTTTCAATATGCACTTGCAGTCCTTTTGCTTTAAGCTGCGATGTTAAAGCAGTCATATCCCAAGTTAACGGTTCACCTCCTGTTACAACTATAGTGTCACTATACTTAGCGGCATTTTCAACAATTTTAGACGTTTCAGTTGGCGGATGAATGTCTGCATTCCAACTTTCTTTCACATCACACCAATGACAACCAACATCACAACCTCCTACTCTAATAAAGTAAGCAGCTGTTCCTTTGTGATAACCTTCTCCCTGAATAGTGTAAAATTCTTCCATTAAAGGAAGCATCTCACCTTTATCAACCAATATTTGTGTCTCTGTCTTCATTGCCGCAAAGATAAGTTACTATTAGAAGTTTAGTGTTAAAATGTTAAAAAGATTTTCTGTAGGATTAATTCTAGATTAGTATTTTTATAGAAATTTTTTGAATAATGAGCAGAAACGAAGAATTCTTTAACCACATTACCGAAGGAAACACCAATAAAGGTGAATTCATTACACTTGGCTCTGCCATGTTGGATAGTGAAACTATAAAAAACGCCTATGTAAATGTTCCGCTTAAAACCATGAATAGACATGGACTTATTGCTGGAGCTACAGGTACTGGAAAAACAAAAACACTACAAGTTTTAGCTGAAAATCTTAGCGAAAAAGGTGTTCCTGTGTTATTGATGGATATTAAAGGAGACCTAAGTGGCTTAGCACAACCTAGTCCTGGACACGTTAAAATTGACGAACGTCATGAGGCTATTGGTTTACCTTTTGAGGCTAAATCATTTCCTGTTGAAGTAATGACATTATCTGAACAAGATGGCGTGAGACTAAGAGCAACCGTTAGCGAATTTGGACCTGTACTTATTTCAAGAATTTTAGATGTAACAGAAACCCAAGCTGGAATCATTTCGGTCATTTTTAAATATTGTGACGATAATAAACTTCCGCTTTTAGACTTAAAAGACTTTAAAAAAATACTACAATATTGTACTTCAGAAGGTAAAGACGAATTTCAAGAAGAATATGGCCGAATTTCAACAGCATCAACAGGAGCAATTCTTAGAAAAATTGTTGAGCTAGAGCAACAAGGTGGCGACTTATTTTTTGGAGAAAAATCTTTTGACACCCAAGACTTACTTAGAATTGCTGATGATGGTAGAGGTTACATAAACATTATTAGGTTGACTGACATACAAGACAGACCAAAACTGTTTTCAACTTTTATGTTGAGTCTTTTGGCTGAAATCTATTCTACTTTCCCTGAACAAGGCGATACTGGACGACCAGAATTAATCATGTTTATTGACGAAGCACATTTAATTTTCAATGAAGCTTCTGACGCTTTATTAGATCAAATAGAAAGTATTGTAAAATTAATACGAAGTAAAGGTGTTGGGTTGTATTTTGTAACACAAAACCCTACTGATGTTCCTGAAGCTGTCCTAAGTCAATTAGGTTTAAAAGTTCAGCATGCATTAAGAGCATTTACAGCTAAAGACAGAAAAGCAATTAAGCTTACAGCTCAAAATTATCCTGACACAGAATATTATGATACTGCTGAAGTATTAACCTCACTAGGAACTGGAGAAGCATTAGTTTCAGCATTAAATGAAAAAGGAAGACCAACACCACTTGCAGCAACCATGATGCGTGCACCTATGAGTAGAATGGATGTTTTAACCGATTCTGAATTGAGCAACTTATTGTCTAGCTCTAAAATGGTGAAAAAATACAACGAAACCATCGATAGAGAAAGTGCGTATGAAATATTAAATGAAAAAATTGAGCGTGCTGAGGCTGAAGAAGCTAAGGAAAAAGCTCGAAAAGAAAAAGAAGCACTTAAAAAAGCTGAATCAAAACGAAGAACTTCGAGCACAAGAAGCAATAGAATGAATCCGGTTGTAAAAGTACTTACAAGTGCAACGTTTATTAGAAGTGTTTTTGGCATCCTTACTAAAGTGATGAAAAAATAATCTTCAATACCAACACATTAAAAAACACTATAACATTAAAATAAAAACCATGAACAAATCCCTGCTTTACCTTATTATTTTCACTTTAGTTCTAACAAGTTGTAAAAAAGAACAAGACCCTTTTCAAGTTAGCAAACAACATATTGGGTTACTAACCGACTCTACCCAAGTCAAAGATTTGGAAGCGTTATTTGTAAACGATTCCATTGTAAACTATATAAAAGGTGATGAATTTATTGAAAACAAAAGTGATATTGAAGTGTTTGAAAAAGGTGGTAAAAAACTATTGATTTTATCTCCTAAACAAGTTTTAGACTCAACATCAACTATTGGTAGTGTTCAAATTATCGATTCTAGATTCAAAACAGATAAAAACATCTCAACACTAAGTACTTTTAAAGACATACAAGACAATTACACTGTATCAAGAATTAATAATTTAATTAATTCTATTGTGATTTCGGTTGATGAAATTAATGCATCCTTTACAATTGATAAAAAAGAATTACCAGCTAATTTGAGATTTGACATGAACTTAAAAATTGAAAAATCTCAAATCCCTGACACAGCAAAAATTAAATACTTTTTTGTTCATTGGAATTAGGATTTAAATAGGTTTACTTTAATTAATGAATCCATTTTTTTCCAAAATATTAGTTGATATTGCTCGCAAACGACTCAAAGCTAGTCAAAAGACTACTACCGAGTTTAGTAAACGACAAATTGTACCTGTAGTAAGAAATCTTCAGGTAGAATTATCTCATGCCATTAAAGAGTATATTTTTATCATTATTGGTGTATTTTCAGCAGGTTTTGGACTTAAAGGGTTTTTACTACCTAATCGTTTTATTGATGGTGGTGCTACAGGTATTTCATTACTTTTAGAAAACATCACTAACATAGAATTAAGCTTTCTGCTTATACTGGTTAACATCCCTTTTCTTATCTTAGGAGCAAGAACATTAAGCCTAAAGTTTGCCATAAAAAGTATTATTGCTATTGCTTTTCTAGGGTTTGTAGTACATTATATTCACTATCCTACCATTACTGAAGACAAACTATTAATTGCTGTTTTTGGTGGCTTTTTTCTTGGTTTAGGAATAGGAATGTCCATGAGAGGTGGAAGCGTTATTGATGGTACTGAGGTGTTGGCAATTTATTTAAGCAGAAAATTATCCCTAACAGTTGGTGATGTTCTTTTGCTTATTAATATCATCATCTTTTCATTTGGTGCTTATGTACTATCTATTGAAACTGCATTATACGCCATTTTAACCTATTTAGCAGCTGCTAAAACTGTAGACTTTGTGGTTGATGGTGTTGAGGAATATGTTGGTGTTACTATTATTTCTGAAAAGCATGAAGAATTAAGAACAATGCTTATTGAAAAGTTAAGACGTGCCTGCACTATTTATGCTGGAAAAGGCGGTTATGGAGGAAAAGGGCAAAGTTATGACAAAGACATTATTTATACAGTAGTAACCAGATTAGAACTCGCCAAACTACACACTGAAATTGACAAAATAGACAAAGATGCTTTTATCATAATGGGATTGGTAAAAGACTTAAAAGGAGGTATGATAAAACGAAAACCCCTAAAATAGCACCTAAACAATTAACAATAGCACATAACCATATAAGCAACGCTATATATGGTTAACTTTTTACACAAATGAAAAATTACACAGTACAAAACTCTCCTTTTGTAGTTCCCACTACCGATGGAAAAATAATTAAAGAACATTTTGGATTAGCAACCGATGGAAATTCGCAACTAAGTATTGCACACATGACAGCTCCTCCTGGATGGAGCGAACCTTTTCAAACACCTGAATTTGACGAATACACGTTTATAATTAAAGGGCAAAAACAATTTATAATTGAAAATGAAGTTGTAATTTTAAAAGCAGGTCAATCCATAAGAATTAACAAAAACGTAAGAGTGCAGTATTCTAATCCTTTTACTGAACCTTGTGAATATTTAGCTATTTGCTTACCTGCATTTTCTATGGATTTAGTAAATAGAGAATAAATGAAACAACTTCTTGCAAAATTTTTAGGATTTAGCTTAAACGTGCTAAGTTACATATCGAAGTCTTTTGCTGCCAATAGAGCTTTGGCTTTATTTTCTATGCCTTTAAAAGGAAAAGCAACAGAAGAGCAAACAGAATTTTTAGAAACGTCATTTAGAGAAGAATTGATGTACGACAACATCCCAATAATGACTTACCGTTGGGTTGGAAAAAACAAAACTATACTTTTATTACATGGCTGGGAAAGCAACTCTGCACGTTGGAAAAACCTTATACTTAACCTAAAAAAGAAAGACTATAACATTATTGCTATAGATGCTCCAGCACATGGAAAATCTGGAGGCACAAGTTTTAACGCGATTTTGTATTCTGAGTTTATTAATGTAGCAGTATTAAAGTTTAAACCCGAGATTATCATTGGGCATTCGGTTGGTGGTATGGCTTCTATTTTCTTTCAACATAAATATCAAACTCCTTTTATAAAAAAGTTTATCTTGCTTGGAGCGCCTTCAGAGTTTAAAGATATTCTTGGTAGGTATACAAAAATGATGGGTTACAACCAACGTATTAACACCAAGATTAACTCAATAATTCTAGAACGTTTTGGGGTAAAACCTGAAGAATTTTCATCTTCAGAATATATCAAACAAAACAATTCTGAAGGATTAATAATTCATGATGAACAAGACCAAATTATTCCTTACAAGGATGCCTTACTTATAAAAAGTAGTTTTAAAAACAGTAAATTAATTACTACACAAGGCATGGGACACTCTTTAAACAACGATACTGTTACTTCATACATCAATGATTTTATTGATGCCTAATCTTGTTTTATCTTTGCACTATGGAAGATAATCTTAAACGTCTTAATAAATACCTAAGTGAAGTAGGCTATTGCTCTCGTAGAGCAGCCGATAAACTTATTGATGCAGGTAGAGTTACTATAAATGGTAAAGTACCAGAAATGGGAACAAAAGTTAGTCCTGATGACGAAGTACATGTTGATGGTAAACTTGTAGAAAACAAAAAAAAGTCTTTTACTTACTTAGCGTTTAATAAACCTGTTGGTATTGTTTGCACTACAGACACTCGTGTTGAAAAGGATAACATTATTGATTTTATCAACTATCATAAACGTATTTTCCCAATTGGTCGTCTGGACAAACCCAGTGAAGGATTAATATTACTTACAGATGATGGTGATATTGTAAACAAAATATTAAGAGCTAGCAACAACCACGAAAAAGAGTATGTTGTTAGGGTTGATAAACCTATTTCTCAAACCTTTATTAATAGGATGTCTAATGGTGTACCAATATTAGATACAGTTACTAAAAAATGTAAGGTTACTAAAGTTGGCACCTACGAATTTAAAATTATTCTAACACAAGGTCTAAATAGACAAATACGAAGAATGTGTGAGTATTTAAATTACGAAGTACAAACCTTAAAGCGTACACGTATTATGAATATAAAGCTAGATTTGCCTATTGGGAGTTATCGCGAACTTACTCAAAATGAAATGGATGAACTTAATGAGTTACTAGAAGGTTCAACCAAAACATTTCAATCTAAAACAGCTTCAAAACGAAGAAAGTCTTAGCTTTTAAAATGTTAAGGTATTACTAATTAACAGATGGTTTTTAATTTTCATTGGTAACTTTAAGAAAAGTCAACCACAATGAAACAGCTAACTACATTACTTCTACTCTGCTCCTTTACTGTATTTTCTCAAACAGAATATGAACCTTCAAAAGCCTTTCCTTTTGGACAAGCCAACCCTGAAGCTCCTCAGCAAATCAAAGATTTTGAACCTATGATAGGTTTATGTAATTGTAAATCTACTTCGCAAAACCAAGATGGTTCTTGGAGTGAACCCATTGACATGACTTGGAAATTCAAGTATATTATGAATGGAATGGCAGTACAAGATGAAACCTTGAAAAGTGATGGAAAACATTCAGGAAGCATAAGACAGTTTAATGCAGACAGTAGCAAATGGTATGTGCATTACTATTCGTCATCTAGCTTACCTAAAACATTACCTGTGTGGGAAGGCACAAAAACTTATGAAAATAAAATTGTACTCTACAGAGAACAACAAGCACCTAATGGAGCTGATGGCTTCTATAGACTAACATTTTACGACATGACAAAGTCTGGTTACAAATGGATTGGTGAATGGGTTGACAAAACCGAAACCATAGTTTTTCCTACATGGAAAATCAATTGTACTAAGCAAGAAAATTAACCTCTTAACCTACATGTCTTTCTCTAGCTAATAAAGTATTTTTAAGTAGCATAGCAATAGTCATTGGACCAACTCCACCAGGAACAGGTGTAATATAACTTGCTTTTTTACTTACATTTTCAAAATCGACATCACCAGTTATCACATACCCTTTTGGAGAAGACTCGTCAGGAACTCTAGTAATACCAACATCTATAATAACAGCGTCGTCCTTAACCATTTCTGCTTTTAAGAAATTAGGAACTCCTAATGCTGAAATGATAATATCTGCTTGAGAAGTAATTTGTGTAATGTTTTTTGTATGACTGTGTGTTAATGTAACTGTTGAGTTTCCAGGGAAACCTTTACGTCCCATTAAAATACTCATTGGTCTTCCAACAATATGACTACGACCAATTACAACAGTGTGTTTTCCTTTGGTTTCAACACCATAACGATCGAGCAACTCTAAAATACCAAAAGGTGTAGCAGGAATAAAAGTACTCATATCCAATGCCATTTTACCAAAGTTTGCAGGATGGAATCCATCTACATCCTTATCAGGATCAACAGCTAAAAGCACTTTTTGAGTATCAATTTGTTTTGGTAGTGGTAACTGAATAATAAACCCATCAATATCTGGATTTTCATTTAGTTCTTCAATTTTATCTAACAATTCAATCTCGCTTGTTGTATTTGACATTCTAACTAAAGTAGACTCGAAACCAACACGTTCACAAGCTCTTACCTTACTTCCTACGTAAGTTAAACTTGCTCCATCATTACCCACAATTACAGCTGCTAAATGAGGCACTTTTTCTCCTTTAGCTTTCATTTTTTTTACTTCAGCAGCAATTTCATCTTTGATATCGTTACTAATCTTTTTTCCGTCTAGAATTGTCATGTTATTAGTTGTGTTGTGTTGTTGTTATTTGTAATCTTATTTGAAATAAAAAAACATGAGTTACCTCATGTTTTTCATAGCTTGCATCATACGTTTGCCGCCACCACCTTGCATCATTTTCATCATTTTGCTCATTTGGTTAAACTGCTTAAGCAATTGGTTAACTTCTTGTACCGAAGTTCCTGAACCTTTACCTATACGTTTTTTTCGACTTGCATCTATTATTGATGGGTTAGTTCTTTCAGCTGGTGTCATAGAATGAATAATTGCTTCAATACCTTTAAAAGCGTCATCATCTATATCAACATCTTTCATCATTTTTCCAGCTCCAGGAATCATTCCAATAAGGTCTTTCATGTTACCCATTTTCTTGATTTGCTGAATTTGCTTTAAGAAATCATCAAAGCCAAATTGGTTTTTTGCAATTTTCTTTTGAAGTTTTCTTGCTTCCTCTTCGTCATACTGCTCTTGAGCCCTTTCAACAAGCGACACAACGTCTCCCATTCCTAGAATACGATCTGCCATACGAGAAGGATAGAACACATCAATAGCTTCCATTTTCTCACCTGTACCAATAAACTTAATTGGCTTGTTTACTACAGACTTAATTGAAATAGCTGCTCCACCACGTGTATCACCATCTAACTTGGTAAGAATTACACCATCAAAATTTAAAACATCATTAAAGGCTTTTGCTGTGTTAACAGCATCTTGACCTGTCATAGAATCTACAACAAATAATGTTTCTTGTGGCTGAATGGCTTTATGGATGTTTGATATTTCGGTCATCATCGCTTCATCTACAGCTAAACGACCAGCAGTATCTATAATAACCACATTATGTCCATTAGCTTTTGCATGAGCAATACCAGCTTGCGCAATAGCTACAGGATCTTGGTTACCTTTATCACTATATACCTCAACATTTATTTGTTCACCTACTACATGCAACTGATCTACTGCTGCAGGACGATACACGTCACAGGCTACTAATAAAGGCTTTTTGGTTTTTTTGTTTTTTAAATAATTGGCAAGTTTACCAGAGAAAGTTGTTTTACCAGAACCCTGTAAACCTGACATTAATATAACGCTTGGTGTACCAGAAAGGTTAATACCTTCGGCATCTCCACCCATAAGTTCGGTTAATTCGTCTTTAACGATTTTAACCATTAACTGTCCTGGTTGTAACGTTGTTAATACGTCTTGACCTAATGCTTTTTCCTTTACTTTATTCGTAAATTCTTTAGCAATTTTAAAATTGACATCGGCATCTAAAAGCGCTCGCCTTACTTCTTTAAGGGTTTCAGCAACATTAACCTCAGTAATACTACCATGACCTTTTAATACGTGTAGCGCTTTATCTAACTTATCACTTAAATTATTAAACATATATCTCTCTACTTTTTAAGTACATATCGGTAAAAAACTTCAATGCTTTTTAGAAAGTTGCAAAGTTAAGAATTTGTAGTGTATTAAGGAAGTATTAGCAATAATTCTATATGAAAAAAGGATTGTAAAATTATTACAATCCTTTTTAACTAACCTAAAAACTAAAAAACACGAGGTTTTTTAACATGTATAAAGACTCAATCACATGTTCTTTCAATAACCATTATATCATTTTCTCTATGTAGCTGCAACCTATCTTCCTCACATTCTACTACAAGCCATTGACCTGTTATAGCTTGTATATCTGATCCTGCAACATTAGAAAACTCAATAATAACTCCATCGTTTGTTTGGGAGGTTGTCCACGTTGCATCTATAGTTGCAGTTTCAGTATAGATAACCACAATATTATTTGACGACTCAAAATCAAAATTCCAAACTATTAAATTATCACTACCATTGTAGTTTACTACATTCCAAGTACAATCTAAAAGAAATGCATCTACATCTTGCTCTGAGCAAGTTTGACCACAATCTTCAACGACAAGATTAACTTCAAAAATCTCAAACGTATTACCACCTGCCAATGTTGTTGCTACATATATTGTTTGTGAAGAACTTACAACATTGCTATAAGGCGAGGTTAAAGCATTTACTCCAGTTTCTGCATCCATTAATGTTTCATGGAATGTCATTTCTATATTATCATTACTACAATTTGGGAAAATCTCATATAAATCAAAAGTTGCTATTCCGTCGTTAAAAGGCTCTTCATTATCACAGATTACATATTCTGTATTTGAAAAACATTCAAACGGATTGTCACTTGTACATTGCTGAGTCAGCACTAATACATCTTCACCTTGCTGTAATACTAACGAGTCTTCATTACACTCTACAACAGCATATTCTCCATTGTAATCCTCAAGTCCGTTAAAGTTTATAAATACCTTTAATTCTCCTTCAATCATTGCGATATCCCAAGTACCAGAATATAAAAGATCGTTTTCATATAGAGTAGATATTTCATTTGAGTCATGAAATGTAAATGTTGTAAATGATGGAGTATAACCATTAAGAGCTGGTATTTGTGGGCAAGCCACTAAGTAATCTCTTACATCTTGAAAATCGCAGCTGACTTGATTATCATCACAGTTGATTTCCATAACAATTTCGGTAGCTGTGTTTTCAACTGTTCTTATTAGTTCAAATCTATCATCAGCACAATCAACAACTAACCAATCTCCACCTAAATCTTGTGAAAAAGCTGTAAGCTGCTCTATTGACAACACAATACCTTGGTCTGTAGATTCTAAATTCCAGCTACCTAGTACAACTTCGGTTAAATCGCCTTCACTAATTTGTAAGGCTCCACCACCTCCAAACACTAAATCAAAATCTATGAAATTATCATCTCCATTGTAAGACACAATTTCCCAATGACAATCTTGTAGTGCTTCAGACACTTCTTGTAGTGTACAATCCTCATCATCATAATCGCACTCTTCCTCAGCAGCATTTATTGCAGCTTCAAGCTCTTGATTACTATTAACCTCAACTGTATCTCCATTAGCATAAACCATTGTAACTGGAAAGTTTAAACTTGCTAGAACAACAGCACTATTAGAGGTTTCTAAACTTTGCAAAAACACATATAATTCAAAATCACTACCAATAACAACTGTATCTATAACCTGAAAGTTTGTATCATACATTGAAAATGAAATTGGATACTGAAAATCTATACATTCAATCACGTCTTCATCAGCAGTACACTCATCAATAAACTCTTGCAACTGCTCTTGGTTTTCAATTGTAATTTCGGTGTAATCGTTTAAAATAATAGTTATTGGAAAAATATATTCCAATACATCATCATCATTATCAAACTCATTGTAGATAGCTTCTATAAGACCTAAATCTTCAAGAGTGTTTATTGTAATTGTTATACCATTTACTACAACTGTTACAGGTAGATTAACAGATAAACAATTGGCTTCATCCATAATATCATCTACAGAACCATCATAAGCCGAAGTAGATTGCATAAGGCTTACAAGAGCTGTTTCAGAGTTGATAATGTTTTCGTTTTCTGGGTTTGGTTCAATTTCTTCATCCTGACAAGAAGTAACCATAATTGGGGCTATTAGGACAAAAAAGGCTAAAACTAATAAATGTTTAATTTTCATAATTCTATAGGTTGTCTTTATTTATACAACAGATGATTTTAAAAAACACCTACCATATATTTTAATTTTATAATTTTATGATCTTAATTTTTCTGTATGCCCAAACCATTACATGACAATATTTGTGACGAAACATTATTTACTTCATTATTTGAGAAGCATGCTAAAAATCTGCACAACTTTTTACACTATAAATTTGGCGAACAGTTAAACCCAAAAGACAAAGTACAAGAAGCTTTTATTAAACTTTGGCAAAACTGTGGTAAGATTCCTTCAAATAAAGCAAAGAGTTTTTTATTTACTACTGCAAATAATTTAATGCTCAATGAAGCTGCTCATCAAAAAGTAGTATTAAAGCATCAGCAAATTAAACCTAAGCATTACACAAATGAGTCTCCTGATTTTGTAATGGAAGAACAGGAATATTTACAAAAAATAGAAAAAGCCATCGCCAACTTAACCGAAGCACAACGCACTGCCTTTTTACTAAACAGAGTTGAAGGAAAACGTTTTAAAGAAATTGCTGAATTACTAGATATTTCGGTAAAAGCTGTTGAAAAACGAATTTATGGTGCACTAAAAAAACTTAGAGAAGATATAAAAGAATTGTAATTAAGGGTAGGATATTTTAACACCTAACTGTTATATAGTTGTAATTGAAGACATGAAACGAGAAGATTTAATACAAAAATGGCTAGACCATAACTTAACCTCTGATGAACTTGAAGCTTTCAAACAGCTTGAAGATTATGATGATTTGGTAAAGTTATCAAATAGCATGCAGCATTTTAAAGCTCCTGAATATAACACTTCTGAAGCTTTAAGTAATGTTATGCAACACATTAACACCTCAAAGCAACCTCCACAAAAAAAGTGGTTATCTATTGCTATGAGTATTGCAGCTGTATTTATTATTTCTTTTGGAATTTATTTTTTCACCATTAACCAAGACACATTGGTTAACACGCAATTAGCTGAAAAAACTACAATTGAGCTACCTGATGCGTCTTCGGTGGCTTTAAATTCACTTTCTGAAATAACATTCAATTCCCATAAATGGAATAAAAACAGAACTGTAGACTTAAAAGGAGAAGCGTTTTTTAAAGTAGAAAAAGGAAGCAGTTTTAACGTTAACACAGTTTATGGAACCGTAACCGTTTATGGTACTCAGTTTAATGTTAAGCAACGAGAAAACTATTTTGAAGTAATTTGTTACGAAGGTCTTGTTGGTGTTACTTACAAAGGAAACGAGATAAAACTACATGCTGGCGAAAGTTTTTTACTATTAAATGGAAAACTAATTGAAAAAGAAAAAGAACTTAAAACACAACCATCTTGGTTAAACAATGAAAGCTACTTTAAAAGTATGCCTTATAAAGAAGTTATTGCAGAGTTTGAGCGTCAATACGATGTGAATTTTCATGTTATTAACTTAGACAGTTCTCAATTATTTACAGGAAGTTTTACTCACAATAACATTGAAAATGCATTAAAATCTATTACCTTACCTTTACATTTAACTTACAAAAAAACGGATAATACGATTACACTAAAGCGTGAGTAAAAAAGGTGTTTTTTATCTTTTCATACCTTTATTTTTTTTGAGTGTTATTGGCATTAAGGCTCAAAACAACTCAAAAGAAACTCAATCTCTTGTTTATATTTTAAGTGCTCTAGAACAACGTTACAACATTCATTTTAACTATATAGATCAAACTATTGAAGGTGCAACTGCTAGCTTACCAGACGAAACACTTTCGCTAGCGCAAGCTTTAGACCAACTAAAGCGCGAAACACAATTAGACTTTATTGTTATTGATGATTACAGTGTAGTTATTTCAAAACCTTCCAGTCCATTTAGTAATATCATTACCCAAAAACTAGAAGAAATAGTCATCAACAACTATCTTACTAAAGGTATTTTGAAAAAGAGTGATGGTAAAGTGGTAATTGAAACCGAAAAATTTGGTATTCTACCAGGGTTAATCGAACCAGACATTTTACAAACCATACAAGCGCTTCCAGGTATTATAAGTGTTGATGAAACGGTATCAAACATTAATGTTCGTGGTGGTTCTCATGATGAAAATCTTATTTTATGGGATGGAATTAAAATGTACCAATCAGGTCATTTTTTCGGATTGGTTTCTGCATTCAATCCATATTTAACCAAAACCGTTAATGTATCTAAAAATGGTACTAGTGTTATGTTTGGTGATGGAATTTCTAGCGTTATAGACATTCAGCAATCCAACTCATTAAGCCATAAATTTAAAGCAGGAACAGGTTTTAACCTTATTAGTGCTGATGGTTTTGCCAAAGTGCCTTTAGGTAAAAAAACCGAACTTCAGGTTTCAGCAAGACGATCGATAACCGATTTTATTTTTACACCAACCTACGACCAATACTTTAAACGTGTATTTCAGGACTCTGATTTATCAAATAACCAATCCAACAATACACTTACCAGCAATGAAACCTTTTATTTTTATGATATAAGTACAAAACTGCTATATGATATTTCAGATACTGATCAACTTCGTTTTAATTTTTTAACCATAAACAACAATTTAAGCTATGATGAAGAGACCATGACTGATGATATAAATGAGACATTACGCAGTAGCTTAAAACAGAATAATCTAGCTTTTGGTGCTGAATATTTAAAATACTGGAACAGTTCATTAACCACAACTGCTCAACTTTATCTTTCCAAATACAACTTAAACACCACTAATTATGATGTGGCAAACAACCAACGTTTACTACAAGAAAATGACGTTAGCGATCTTACTTTAAAAATAAATGCCACCAACCATATTGACCCAAATTTAAAAATACACGCAGGCTACCAACTTAATGGTGTTGTGGTAAGTAATTCAGAAGACGTTAACAACCCAGAGTTTCATAATTTCACTAAACAAATTAATCAAACGCATAGTATTTATGGTGAAGCTGAGTTTACTTCAGGAAACAAAAACACCTATGCCAGAATTGGTATAAGAACCAACTACATTGATAAGCTTTCAGAAGTATTTACTGAACCACGTTTAGCTGTAAGTCATAAACTTAGTAATCTTTTTCGTTTAGAGTTTTTGGCAGAATTTAAAAGTCAAACCATGTCACAAATTATCGATCTTCAAAACGATTTTTTAGGCATTGAAAAACGACGTTGGGTACTCTCAAACGATGTTGATATTCCTATTATAAAAAGTAAGCAAGGTTCTGCAGGAATTCATTATAACAAAAATAAATTACTGATAAGCGCTGAAGCATTTATTAAGGATGTTGATGGTATTACAAGCAGAAGTCAAGGATTTCAAAACCAATATCAGTTTACTGATGCAATTGGAAGGTATCAAGTAAAAGGTATTGACTTTTTAATAAACAAACAGTTTACTAATACAAGTGCTTGGTTGAGCTACTCGTTTAGTAAAAACGATTACACTTTTGACGACTTAAACAATGGCAATACATTTCCAAACAACCTTGATGTAAGACATTCTTTAACTTTCGCAGGAACTTACCAAATAAACAGCATAAAACTCGCTTTAGGTGTAAATTGGCACTCAGGAAAACCAGTAACTTTACCTGATGCTGTTCAAAATACTTCTAACAATATTATTGAATACAATTCACCAAACGCCTCAAACCTTGAAGACTATTTACGTGCTGATTTTTCTGCTAATTACACGTTTAAAATGGGCAACACAACCAATGCTATTATTGGTTTGTCTATTTGGAATGTATTGAATAGAGTAAACACTATTAACAGTTATTATATCATTGATGAAAACGATGAAGTTTCTGCTATAAAAAACAGGTCGTTAGGCATTACTCCTAATGTTAATTTCAGAATTCATTTTTAAAACCAAAACCTTACTTTTGAAAAAAGAAAAACAAATGAAACAAGCGTTACTTATTTTAACCTTTTTTACTATTTCACTCTCAACACAATCGCAAACTACTAGTGTAGAAAAATCTACCTTTGGTGTACAAACTGGCTTTTTAGGTATTTGGGCACACAATGAATCTAGGCTCTCAAACAGTATTGCTTTACGAAGCGAAATAGGTTTAGATGCTGGGATTTGGGGAAATGACATTTATGATTCTTATGGTTTTTTACTTGCACCTGTAATCACTTTAGAACCTCGTTGGTATTATAACTTAAATAAAAGAGCTGATAAGTCTAGACGAACTGATGGCAACAGCGGAAATTTTGTTTCAATAAAAACAAGCTATCATCCTGATTGGTTTATCATTGCTAATGAAGATAACATTAACTTTATTAGTGATATTTCAATAGTTCCTACTTGGGGAATAAGACGTCATCTTGGAAATCATTTTACCTATGAAGCAGGAATAGGTGTTGGGTATGTTCACTATCTTGAAGATTTTGATCGTGGAATACTTAAAACTAGCGATGTAGCAGTTAATTTACATTTAAGAATTGGTTACCGATTTTAATTTTTAATCTTATGACTACTGAAGCACTTCAAAAACTAAAATATCCTATTGGGACTTTTAAAAAGCCCGAACTGATTACCCAAGATCATATCACATCTTGGATTAATGATATTGAACAACTACCAAGCACTCTTGAAGCACTAACTAAAAACCTAACTAAAGAAGAACTTAATTGGGTTTACAGACCAGATGGTTGGACTATAAAACAAGTGGTTCATCATTGTGGCGACAGCCATTTAAATAGTATTATTCGTTTTAAGCTTGCCCTAACCGAAGACGCTCCAACCATAAAACCTTACCTCGAAAACCGTTGGGCTGAATTACCTGACTCAACTGATGATGACCTCTCTAACAGTATAACACTCTTAAAAGGAATACATAGCAAACTTACTAAGCTACTTAAGTCATTAAACAATGAAGAATTGAAGCGCGAGTTTATTCATCCTGAACACGGAAAACGTTTTTCATTAGAAGAAACAATTGGTATTTACGCATGGCATAGCAACCATCATACAGCGCATATTAAGCAAGCATTAGCGCATAAAGGTGAGTTTTAAAAACTACTTTGGATATTGCTTTTTAATATTCCTAATTAGGTCTTCCAATCCATTTATTTTTAACTCATAAACGGTTTGAAGCATCTCTCCTAGCTTTCCTTTTGGAAACCCTTTATTATGATACCAAACCACATAATACTCAGGTAAATCAATAAGGTCTCTTCCTTCATATTTACCGTAAGGCATTTTGTAGTGTGCTAATTTTATAAGAAAATCTTTATCGGGTTGTATCACTTAATCTGCAGATTTATAAGCGTCGTATTTTTCAAGTTCTTTAGCAACAAACTTTTGCCATTTAGTTTGAGCTTCGGTGTTTATGGAATTATGACTTTCAGTATCGTAACGCTTTTGCATTTTAGCTAATTCTTCATTACTGTTTTGATGCAATCTATCCAATGTTCTCTTCAGAAAATTATTAATCTTAACTTGACTTATTTGATGTCTTAATTTTCTAACATGCAACTCAGTTATATCAAAATGCAATTGCTCATGAGCCAAAATATATTGGTTGGCTCGCTCTTTTATATACCAAGATTTTTCAGGATAAAAATGCGCTTCAACATTGGTTGTAAAATCAATTACTTCAGAATTTCTATGTTTTAAGCTATAAGAAAATGTAATTCCTGACGCAGTTACAGCAACAGCATCAGTATTTTTTTGAGGTTGACCTTTAAAGTGTTCCCAACTTAGTTTGTAGTTATTTCTCCAAGAGATTGTAACCTCGTTTGAAGTAGATAATAACACAATACTTAAAAATAAGAATATGGATTTAAGCTGTAACATGTTTTTAAAACGCTAGTTACACTCTAAATAGTATAAAGTATTTTACTTAGCCTCAACAATTGTTAAATCGTCGTACTTAACAATATAAACCGCTTCATTAAAGTAACCTCCAAAAAGTTTTTTAGAATAACGGAATTTATTCTCAACATACTCTGTTTCTATCTCGCTTCCTGAAGCGTCAAATAAGTCTTCTTCAGACGCTAATCTCATTAATACATCTAGAGTTAAGTCAAAACCTCTTACAGCATATTTGTTAGGTTCAACACCATTATGGTCTCTCTTATAGGCATTCACAAATCCATTTGTAGTTGAAGAGCTAAATGATTTATTTGCTGAAGGATAATGAAACTTTAAGTTAGACAAATGGTAGTTTGAAATATTTTCACCTTCAAAAGCACTATTTTTATTAGTAGTCATAAGTACTATTTGTTGCTCATCGTTATGAATACCATTAAGCATACTTATAACATTAGATGCAAAAGCTTCGTTTGAGGTTTCTAGAAAAACTATATTTCTTCCTGGTTTAAAAACACCATCCAAATCAGAAATTAAAATATAATTTGAGTCTTTTCCGTCTTTATCCTTTCTTGAAAAGATTTGTTTTGATGCAGCGAGTTCAGATCTTATCATGCTACTAACCGCTTTATTTTTAGCATCAGAAATGATAACAATGTGTTTTGGTAATGTGTCTAACTTCACATAATTAATCATTGCTTTTTGTAGCAAATCAGAAGATGGTACAGTTTGATACACGTTATCATATAAGTTCTTAGGTGTTGTAAATGGCGAAATCACAGGAATGTTATCGCGTTTTAAATCTGAAGCTATACGATCAAAATTATCTGGCATTAATGGACCAATTACAGCATCATAATCTGAAAAGTCATTTGAATTTAAAATTTTAGTAACCTCACTAGCATGATCTCTAGTATCAAATACTTTTAAATACGTAGAAATTCCTAATCGTTTAGCCGAATCTAAAGCATACAGCATTCCTGCATGAAAATCTAATGAGATAGACAAACGACTGTCTGTTCTAATCGCTCTTTTCACATCAGCAATTGAGTCAATATCTATTCGATTCAATCGGTAAGGCATCATTAAAGCAATACGCTTAGTATTGAAGTTTTTAAGATGACTCGTCAAATTAGTATTTGCTACATCATTAGCTGATATTGTAGTATCAACATCTGCTGGCACTTTTAACACCATTCCTAGTTTTAAACCGCTTTCTTTAAGCTCAGGATTTAGAGCTTCTAACTGCCCTTGTGTTAATCCTAACTTTCGGTTTAAAGCCATATAACCTTCGCTCTTTAAAACCGTATAGTAATTGTAATTTTCCTCAATTACTTTTTCTTCATTATTAGAAATATTAGGAACATTAAGCTCGTCTCCAGGTTGTAAAACCTCATTCATATTAGGGTTTAGAGCTTCTAACTGTGGTACAGTTATTCCAAACTTATAAGCAACACGCCATTTACCTTCCTTTGGTAAAACCTTATACTTTTTGATACTATTATCAATAGTAACTTTAGATACTACAGTTTTATATCTAGGAATTTTTAGCTTATCGCCTTTTCTTAAATTATTGGCATATAAAAAGGTATTGTGCTTTTTAATCTCATCAATTTCAATATCGTATTCCTTAGAAATACTGTAAAGCGTTTCTTTTCGCTTGGTCTTATGAGTTCTAAAACCAATAATTTCTTTAGTTTCGGTAGTGAGATCTTCTTCTTTTACTTTTGAAGTAGGAATTATTAAAACCGTATTAACCTTTAGGCCTTTTTTAGCATCAGGATTTAAAGCATAAATATCAAAAGGTGTTACCAAATATTGTTTGGCAATATCTTCAATAGTTTCTCCTTGTTTTACTTTGTGTGTTTTAAAATCTTGTGCAAATGCTGTAATACATGTTGCAAAAAAAATGATGGCTATTAAAACAAGTTTCTTCATATAATTTACTTTAAAATCCTAATCCAAAAAGATTAAGGATTCCTGCTTAGCAGGACGTTGTTATTCCCATTCAATAGTAGCAGGCGGTTTTGAACTAATATCGTATACTACTCTATTAACGCCTTTTACTTTGTTTATTATTTCATTAGAAGTTTTTTGTAAAAACTCATAAGGTAAATTTACCCAGTCAGCAGTCATACCATCAGTACTTTCTACAGCTCTTAGCGCAACACATTTTTCGTATGTACGCTCATCTCCCATAACACCTACACTGTTTACAGGCAACAAGATTGCACCTGCTTGCCATACCTTATCGTATAAATCCCAAGCTTTAAGATTATCTATAAAAATAGCGTCTACCTCTTGTAATATACGAACATTTTCTCTGTTTAGACTTCCTAAAATACGAATTGCCAATCCTGGACCTGGAAAAGGGTGACGACCTAAAATGTCTTTATCCATTCCCATTGAAGCACCTACACGACGAACCTCATCCTTAAATAAAGCTTTTAATGGCTCTACTATTTTTAGCTTCATAAAATCTGGTAACCCTCCAACATTATGATGACTTTTAATTGTTGCACTTGGTCCTCCTGTTGCAGAAACACTTTCTATAACATCAGGATAAATAGTCCCTTGCGCTAACCATTTTACATCTTCAATAAGATGTGCTTCATCATCAAAAACTTCAATGAACACTCGACCAATAGCTTTACGTTTAAGCTCAGGATCGCTTACATCTTCCAAAGCATCCAAAAAGCGTGCCGAAGCATCAACGCCTTTTACATTAAGTCCCATGCCTTCGTATTGCTTAAGTACACTTTCAAACTCGTTTTTACGTAGTAATCCGTTGTTTACAAAAATGCAATACAGGTTTTTACCTATGGCTTTGTGTAATAAAATTGCAGCTACCGAAGAGTCTACTCCTCCTGAAAGCCCTAATACAACTTTATCATTACCTAACTGTGCTTTAAGTGCATCAACTGTCTCTTCAACAAACGATTGAGGTGTCCAATCTTGTTCAACATTAGCTATAGTTACTAAGAAATTTTCTAATAACTGTTTCCCATCTGTACTGTGATATACTTCAGGGTGAAATTGAATAGCGTAGGTTTGTTCTCCTTCAATTTTATAAGCCGCATTTTCTACATCGTGAGTACTAGCTAATAAAACACCATTAGTTGGTAATTGCTTTATAGTGTCGCTATGACTCATCCAAACCTGACTTCCTTTTGATATTCCAGAAAAGAAGGCTTCATTGTCTTTAACGAAACTTAAATTTGCTCTTCCATATTCCCTAGTGTTAGAAGGTGCTACTTCTCCTCCAGAAAAATGAGCCAAATATTGCGCACCATAGCATACTGCTAGAAGTGGCTTTTTTCCTCTAATTTCTGAAAGGTCAGGATGTAGAACATCTTCTCCTCTCACAGAGTTTGGACTTCCTGAAAGAATTACAGATTTAAAACTGTCTAAATCAGTTGGAATTTTGTTGAATGGATGAATTTCACAGTAGATATTCAACTCTCTAACGCGACGCGCAATAAGTTGTGTGTATTGCGAACCGAAATCTAAAATAAGTACTTTGTTGTGTTGCATGTGCAAAAGTAACAAGGTTTTTAGAATTTCGTTTTAGGAAACCAAGTTTTTTTTCAACTAAAATTCAAGGATCAAAAACTCACCTTTTAATGGTTGCAATTCGCTTATTAGTTTTGAAATAAATGTGTTTCCGTATTCTAAGTAAAATTCAGAAAAGTTCATGTTACGCTCTTGTAAACTATGATTAGGAAATAATTCATTTTGAATTTCCTTTACACGCTCTAAGTGGTCGTTTAGTTTTCGCTTTTGGGCTTTAAGCAATCGCTTTTCTAAATTCTCAAGACCTTTTATTTGTTTACGCTCTTGTGCTGCAACTGCACCTTTAAACGATTTGTCAGTTGCTTCAGCTAATGCATACAGGGCTTCAAACTGTTGTTGTAAATGTGTTTTTTGTGAAGAAAAATCGATATCCACTTTCGAAATAGCTTTGGTCACTTTTGTCATTAAATCGTCTTGATTTAAAAACAAATCGGTTACAGAAACATCAAGCTTTTTAAGTTTTTCTTTTTGCTTTTCGGTAGTTATCAATACTGAATTTCGCAACAACAACATTGGAAACACAACGTTTTGCGCTTCAAAATTTAATTTGAGCTGTAACCAATACGCTAACTCTCCGCCTCCACCAATGTAACAAAGATTAGGCAAAATAACTTCTTGGTATAACGGTCGCATAATAACGTTTGGCGAAAAACGTTCAGGAAACTCGTTAAGTTCTTCTAATATTTCGGTTTGGTTCCATGTAATGTTAGAATTGTGAACTCTAAAAACGCCTTCTTGCTCCACAATTCGCTCTCTTAAACCTTGTTTAATGTAAAACAGATTAATCTCTCTTGGATTAACTTGAATTTTATAATTGCCATCCAAAGCATTCAACTGCTCATTAGCCAAAGTTACTTTAGTAAAAGAGGTTTGTTGCGTGAGCTCTGTTTCTATATAAGGAATAAACAATCGCTTTAGCGCTGCATCATTTCCATCAACAATTACAAGTCCATACTCCTTAAACAAAGCATTCACCAAATAATGCATCGCCTGGGTTAAATCTTGATGCTCTAAATAGGCTTCTTTGAATAATTGTTTTAAGGTTTCAGCATTGGACGACGTGTTCAACTGACTTGCAAACGCTTCAAAAACATGGTCTAAATCGTCTAAATCCAATTCGCCTACAGCTCCTGATGCAGTTCTGTTCCACTGTACCTTTTTTCCTTTAAAATTGAAATAATTTATTTCTTCAAAATCATGGTCTTCACTTGCCATCCAATATATAGGCACAAAATGCTGCTCAGGAAATTGTTGTTTTAAGTCCTTACACAAATTGACAGTTGAAATGATTTTATAGAAAAAATAAAGTGGTCCTGTAAACAAATTAAGCTGATGACCTGTAGTAATTGTAAATGTATTATCGTGCTCAAGTAACTGAATGTTCTGTTTTGTTAACTGAGATGTTGAAACATTTTCATACTGAGATTGCAGAGCTTTTACTAAAACAGTTCTCGATTGAGATGAAACCGACAACCGCTTTTCATCGATTTGCGCTTTGAAATTTTCTAGCTTCGGAAATCGGTTATAAAACGGTTTTAAAGGCTCTTGCTCCTCTAAATAGTCACAAATTAGACCTGAAAAATAATGGGTATCTCTAAACGGAATACAGTCAGTTGGCATAAATACATTTCAATTGAAGTGTAAATATACAGTTATTCCATTTTTTAGAATCTAAAAATTAAGTTAAGAGTTTCTCCATCATTCCTTATTCGGCTTAATCGCTTCTAATCGTTCAATGACTTTTGAATAGTATGCTACTAGTTTTTCGCCATTTTCCTTAGTAGGATTTTGTATGGTTTCCATTAAAAACGGAAATCTTGAAAAATCAAAGTCACTATTTTTAAACTGATTGAATGTTTTTTGCGACAACTTCTCCAATCTTTCTCTTTGGTTTTTACCTTCGACCATATAAGTATTGTTGATATCTACTAAAGTTACTTCAGTAAGTTCGTCTTCAAAATCGTCTTCAACCTCAAAAAAATAAGGTTTATAATTGGTATCTAATTTTGCTAAACTTAATTGCATATTATTCATTAAACCTTGCATTTGCGAAACCACTCCAGCCATATCGTTTGTATTAATTCCTACAGCTGTATTTACATAGGTAAACAGTTTTTCTCCTGAAGATTCTTCCCAAGACACTCCTATAATTCTTTTGTAGTCATTTATTTTCATATCGTTAGGACGCACAGCAATTGCTAAACCGTCTCCATGACCAGAAGGTAGAATATAATCACCTTTATTTGCTTTTCCTATAACCTTTACAGGAACTTGACCCATAAACGCAATACGCTCATACAAATGGGTTTCGTCTTCTTTTGGCATTGCTCCACTTATTAAAGGATTTTGAGAAACAATCATGTAGTTTTCAGCAGTAACAAACGACTTTGAGATTAATCCGCCTTTTACACCTACTACATCTCCAAAAGCAAAAACTTCGTTTTCATCATATTTCTTAAGCCATTCCGCATAATCGGCACTTCCAGATTCAAAAGCAACTCCAATGTTTATCGCATTATACAAGTACCATTCAGCCAATTGCATACCATCAACAGCCATATCAATAAATGACCAAATAGCATCATCACAATCACCTGTAGCGCAAAACCCTGTAGCAGCTACCAGATTAACTCCTAAACGCTGAATAGACACTACAAAGTCCATTGTATAATGATAGGCTGTAAATGAAAAATCATTTTGGTAATACTCATTTTCAAATACATCTTCAATTAACTCTTCTGGGTCAAAACCAAATTCAGGTTCTGGAGTAAAATCGATAAATAAGTCAATTAAATCGGTTACTCCTGGTGGATCTATAATATCAATTAAAAAATCAAAAGCCACAGGTTCTAAGTAGTTGTTACCTTCTATTCGTCCTCTAACCTGATTATTTCCTGCCCAAAACGACAAATAGTTTTTAGTTCTATCAGGATTATTAGCATTGAGTTTTATGGCAATTCCTTGTTCACTTCCTTGAACTTGTAATGGGTAAGATCCATATTGGTTTTCATCGGTTTGTATTGTAGTTGCGTCAATTCGCACCACATCTTGTAAATGAGAAACACCTGCTACGTCAAGGCTTCCTGTAAGTTCAGTTGGACTTTCATTATTAACTTTAAATGCATTATTGATATTGGTTTCTCCATCAGCAGTTAACGTGTTTAAAGCTGAATGTTCATTAACCGTTATATTATCAAAAACACCATCGGTAAAATGTGCTGTCCCTTCAACATACAAATCGCCTGAAAGTGTTGTTGTAGCTTGATTATTTACATTGAGATTGTTGTTTAAATTTGTTTCTCCATCAACTATTAAACTTCCTGTAAGGTGTGAAGGACTTTCATTATTAACCGTAAAACTATTGTTTAGGTTTGTTGCTCCATCAACATCTAAGGTTGAAGTCGCAATAATTTCTCTATGCTTTACATAAGGAATATAGGTAAGCTCTTGATAACTGAACTCCACAAAACCATTTCCATCAAACAAATCGATATCTACTTTAAGGTATTTGGAATTATTCCAATAGATTTCATTGAACTCACCAATACTTGAAGCTCCTTGACCAACCATTAAATTTATCATGCCATAAGGATCTGTTGTGGTATCATGAGATTCTTGATATTCAATAGCATTAGTGTTATCAATTATTGAAAACTGAACTCTCAATGGCACATTAGGCAAGTTATTTGAAGGAATATCTACACCAGGAATTTCCTGCGGATTATGGTCTATTATAACTGCTTGATAACTAATTCCGTCGGTTTGTGCTGTAACAATACAAGCTAAAAAGCATGATATTAAAAGAAGTGTAATTTTTTTCATAACTGTTGGGTTTTATTTTAATATGGACAATTACAACTTGGTAAATTGATGATAATACCAAAACCAAATTGATGTGACATAAATTTTAATTCTTCATTATCGGTGGAGTTGTCTTTATCAAGCAATGCTGTTTTTCCTAAGGTATAATTTGCAGTGATCAATGTGTTTCTTGCAATAGGATAGGTCATCATTACACCTCCTCTTAAAAAGAAGATGGTGTTATTAAATTCTTCTTCACCAACCAGATTAAACACTTGGTTATTTACGGTTTGTGTACCTTGGATCATAAACTCAACTGAAGTCAATCCTTTTAGATAAAAAGAAAATTCTCTCATCCTAAACAACCTATAATCCAATCCTGCTTCAAAACCCAAATAGGTTACATCCCATTCAAAAAAATTATCCAAAGTTCGATCGCTTCCTATTGCGCCATAACCATTATAAGTTGTTCCAAGAGTTATATGTAATGTTTCATCACTATTCAACACATCTCTATAACCCATTTTCATATAAAAATTGGGCTTGGACAGTAAATTATCTAAGGGTTCACCTAAAGAATTTTTGTAATCAAAAGCAGACATGGTTTTACCAAATTCGGTAAACAATTGCTGACTTTTGCACTGCCATGACATCACAAAACACATTATGATCATTATGTATTTCATGACCTTATTTTCTTATCAGTTTTGCAATAAGTACTTCTGTTCGCATTTGAATGTGCAGCAAATAACCTCCTGAACTCAAATCACCAAAATTGATGGTTAATGTTTGAATAGGGTTAAAGCTTTTGCTGTACACCAATCGTCCTAAAATGTCATGCATAGTCACTGAAATGACATCATATACTGGTTCATCAAATCTTACATAAACTCTATCTTCAAAAGGATTGGGATAAAAATATCCTTGTAGATTGGTATCTAAATGGTCAGAAATAACAGTTGCCGAAATGGGTTGTAAAAATCCCTGTCTTAAGCTATAATTATTAGTATTAAATGTTCTTATTACACTGGCTTGCCCAATGCTTTCTTGTAAAAAATAACTTTTGTTATTAGCATACACAAAATGTGATGATCCTTGTAATGCCAATGTTTCCTTTTTTAAAATCTGACCAAATCCTGAAAAAAAAGTGAGCAGAAAAAATGTAATTATCCAGTTTTGTTTTGACATGGCTACCTAGTTTTGTTTCAACTAAAGTATAGTGTAGAATGCGGTTAAAAAAGGAAAAAACGTCGTGTCCACCCTTTGTCCACCACCTTAAAAAACAGATGTTTAATAATTTGAAGATATTTATAACATAAATAAACAACTAATAGATAATTTTTCAAAACATTGATTAACAGTTTTTTACAAGTTAAAAATAAATGTTAGTATCTTACATAATCTAACCAACACAAAACATGGAGTCTAAATATCACACTAAAAATGTCCCTGTCTTTAAAATTGCAAAAGGTGTCCGCAGTAAGGTGGACAAATTAGTCGTTTTGTATTTTGCTATAGGAATTTCTCTATTGTCATTTTCGCAAAATCAACAAAAAATTGATAGTCTTTTAAAAGACTTTAGCGCACAAAAAACTACTATTAATAAAGTTAAAACGCTTCAAAATTTAGTTGAAGCTTACAAATATTATGATTTAAATAAAACTGAATATTATGCTCACAAAAGCTTAAAACTATCAAAAACAACAACTGACACTCTTAGTATTGCTGGTTCACTATACCAACTAGGATCATTAAAAAAGAGTATGTCATATTTAGATTCTTCTGAGTATTATTTTAATAATGCTCTTAAACTCTGGAAACTTACCGATGATAAAAAATGGCTAGCTTCTTGTTACATTGGACTTTCAGATGTATATCGTCTCGAAGGCGACTACGACAAATCTATTGCTGCTATAAACCAATCCATTGTTTTAAGCAAAAGTATTAAAGACACTTTTAGCGAAGCTCTTGCTCTTGGCAATTTAAGTAGTATTTACAGAAATAAAGGTAATTACACCTTAGCATATACCAATATTATTAAATCTCAAAAACTGTTTGAGGACATTGAAGGCAAAACGTTGTATAAAGCCGACACATACAAATCTATTGGTGAAATTGAATATCACAGAGAAAATTACTTCGAAGCGATTAAAAATTACAAAATTGCGCTAGACGTGTATAAAAAAGAAAACGATTATAATTTCCAAGGTTTAACGCTTAACAGAATAGCCAATGCATACATTAGTTTAAAACAATACGAATCGGCTAAAACCTATGCCACAGAAGCACTAAACCTTGCCATAGATAAAAATTTTGAAAATGTCATTTCAAGTTCTGAGTTCCTTTTAGGCGAAATAAACTACGAAACAAAAAACTATAAAACAGCAGATTTTCTGTTAAATGAAGCACTAATAAAATACCGTTCCAGTAAAAACATTAACAGTATTTACACCGCTTTATTGGTACTTGGAAAAACTGCCACAAAAACAAAAAACTACAACGCTGCCAAGACCTACTTTAACGAAGGATTACTAATTGCTGACACCATAAATGCTCCAAGAGAATCGCAAGAATTTTATTACTACTTGTCCATACTTAATCTTGAGGAAAAAGATTACCAAAACGCTCATAACAATTTAAAGCGCTATTCAATCATTAAAGACAGTCTTTCAAAAGTTAACAATGCTAGAGATATTGCAGAATTAAAAACCATTTATGAAACTGAGAAAAAAGAAAAAGAAATTGCACTAAAAGCTGCCGAAATAAAAGTACTTAAACAAAAAGAAGCTATTGCAAAAAACCGTCAAATACTTTTGGGTATCATCATATTTTCAATTGTATTGCTTGCAAGCGCTTTGTTTTATGGGTTACGACAAAAAATGAAACGCAACAAAGTAGAACGCGAAAAACTGGATGCTTCGCTTCAGTTTAAAGAAAAAGAACTCACTACACACGCGTTACATTTAGCTCATAAAAACGAAGTATTGCTCGATTTAAAATCGCAATTGAAGGAACTTAAATCTGGCACAGACAATTCCAGAAGCTTCCAAAAAGTCATAAATACCATCAACCTTGATATTAACAATGATAACAATTGGGAACAGTTTAGAACCTATTTTGAAGATGTGCATAAAGATTTCAACTCTAAGGTAAAACGCACCTTTCCTGAAGTGACTTCTAACGACCTTAGATTGATGTCTCTACTTAAAATGAATCTATCTTCAAAAGAGATTGCAAACATCTTAAATATTTCATCCGAAGGTGTCAAAAAAGCACGCTATCGTCTACGCAAGAAGTTAAGTCTATCCACCGAAGAATCGCTCCAAGAATTGATTATAGAGCTATAAACCAATAACTTACACATACCTTGTCCACCTTTTGTCCTTTAGGTTAAAGTGATTTGTCCGCTAATTGTCCACACTCAAAATTTTAGTTCATAACAACCTGACATTATGTTTGTTATGTCATTAATATGACAAACCAGTTTTGTGGTGTCTTGCTCTGGTGAAGGCTGCAGACTCAACCAGTTGCAAGTCGCTGCAAAAACTCAATACAAACCACAAAACAAAAGTATTATGAACACAAAAATTAAACTTTCAACTCTTTTATTGGCTTTCATTTTAGTGTCTTGTTCCAATGAGGACGACACTTCTGGAGAGGCACCAACAAACAATACTATTGAGGTTTCCATAAACGAATATCCTACAAGTGGCGATTTGGTTACGACCATAACCTCTAACTTAATAGGCAATCTCAACTTTAGCATTACCTCACAGTCTGTTTCACAAGCTATGGGAATTGACTCCAGCAGTGGAGAAATACGTGTATTGGCATGGCAAGAATTTGATTACGAAACTATAACTGAAATCACGCTTACGGTTTCCATTACTAACGGAACAGATACTGAAGAAAAAAATGTTATCGTATCCATTATTAATGTAGATGATATTTGGGCGTTCTTGAATAGCTCCAGAAACGCTTATGAAAATGCAGCGGACGGAACATGGGTTATGGTGACTGAAAGCGAATACAATGATTTGGCATACTATATGGCTGAAGTCACCAAAAGTGGTGCAACCGATAGCGACCTTTTAAATTCTGCCAATATAAACGCAAACCCAGGACAAGCTCTAATTTCAAATTTAAACGAAAGCACTATACCAGCATCTAGCTATGTGTATGCCTTTAAGCATTACTCTTGGGCTAACAATGTTTCTGGAACTAAAGTAAAATTGTCTACAGGCACTGAACTAGGTGCTTATGAGGCATTAGGTGAAGCTCTACCAGAACACAATGCAGAATACAACCATTTTGTACTTAAAGGCAATGCAACACCAACCACTAGTGTTGGTTATTTGGCGATATATGTCAATAATAGTATTGGTTATAAAAATATATCTGGTTCACCTTATGGCTGGGGAAGCGATGGTGACACCGACTTTTTAACTAATGGTAATGTTGGTGCTGTATTTTTATACCAAGGTTTAAGCACTACCTTAAAACAATGGGACTAGATTAAACACCTCATTTACAGCACAGAGGGAAAACAGTTTTGTTTTCCCTTTTTTATTGGGTTTGTTAGAAAAATAGTCGAAATTAGTTGAATAACTTTTGTTATTAAAAACTAACCAAATATTAACCAACCCATTAAACATAAAAATTAAACATGAAATTAGTTACTCGTTGTCAATCTTGTAAAAAGGATATTAAAATAAAGTCTAACGCTCCAACTAGACCAGATTTACAAATGGAAAAAGGAGATGAGTTTAATGTGAATTGTCAAAATTGCGGAAAGATTGAAAAGAAACATGTAAATGACATACAAGCAGAACCTAATAATGTCTTAATTCTTATTGGAGTTGGAATTGGTATTGCATCTACCATAGTATTATGGAGTTTATTTGGAATTATTGGAACTGTAAGTGTTGTAATTCCTATTCTTTTTTGGTATCAACAAATGAATGCTACAAAAGGATTTAACTCCTATACAATTCGACGAAAATAAGATAATCTTTTAATAAAAAAACAACTCAACATCAAAAAAAAATAGTCAAAATCATATAACTTATAGTGCTGATTACTAAAATAATACATACTTTTATTAAGTTATAGTTAATTTAACAAAACAGAAGATACAAAGTAAAAAATATGGAATTATACAGCCAACTAAAAGGACTTGCTGAGAAAGTAGACCAACTAAAAGACAAAATCGACACAGAAGAATCAACAAAACACGCTTTCACACTTCCTTTCATAAACATTTTAGGGTATGACACTTTCAACCCAACAGAAGTAGTACCTGAGTTTACAGCAGACTTAGGACTAAAAAAAGGAGAGAAAGTCGATTATGCTATTTTTCAAAATGGACATCCTATTTTAATAGTTGAATGTAAGCATTGGAAACAAAATTTAGACGTATATAATTCTCAACTTTTCAGATATTTCCACGTTACAAAAACACGTTTTGCACTTTTGACTAATGGAATTCAATATAGATTTTATACTGACTTAGAAGCAACCAATAAAATGGATGAAAAACCATTTTTGGAATTTGACATAACTAAGTTAAAAGAAAATACTGCCAAAGAAATTGAGAAATTTCACAAATCTAAATTTGATATTTCTAAAATTATTGATAATGCCAGTAATTTAAAATATACTCGTGAAATAAAAACCTTGATTGAGCAGGAATTATCCGAACCTTCTCTAGATTTTGTAAAGTTTTTTGCAAATAAAGCTTACAGTGGACGTTTGACCTCAAAAGTTATAGAAGAGTTTACCGAAATTGTTGCAAAAGCTTTCAATCAAACCATAAGTGAAAAAGTAAATGACAGATTAAATTCTGCTTTAAATAAAGAGCAGGAAAAACAACAAGCTGAAGAAAAAATAACTGATGAACCTAAAAGTAAAGTAGACACAACCGAAGAAGAATTAGAAGGTTATCAAATTATGGTCGCAATTCTCCGTAGAAAAATTAGAAAAGAACGAATTGTACATAGAGACACTCAGTCATACTTTGGGATTTTACTAGATGATAACAACAGAAAACCTATTTGCAGACTGCATTTAAATGGAGGCATTAAATACATTAGCTTGTTTGACCAAGACAAAAAAGAGACAAAGGTAAGAATAGAATCTATTGATGACATTTATCATTATGAAAAACAACTCTTGAATACTATAGAGTATTACGATAATGAATAAAAAGACCACTACTCCTTAACCCACAACCTCAGCATAAAGGTCAAAATCTTCAGCTTCAATAATTTTTACGGTTGCAAACTCGCCTGTTTTTAAATAGGTTGTGCTAGCATCAATAAGTACTTCGTTGTCTACATCTGGTGAGTCAAACTCTGTTCTACCTACAAAGTAATTACCTTCTTTTCTATCGATAACCACTTTAAATTCCTGTCCTATCTTTTCTTGGTTCAACTCCCAAGAAATTTGCGACTGTATTTCCATAATCTGGTTTGCTCTGTCAATTTTCACATCTTCAGGCACATCATCTTCTAAGTTGAAGGCATGCGTGTTTTCTTCATGAGAGTAAGTAAAACAACCTAAACGCTCAAAACGCATCTCCTTAACCCAATCTCTTAGAGTTTCAAAATCGTCTTCGGTTTCTCCAGGATATCCAACAATAAGAGTGGTTCTAATAGTCATTCCTGGTACTGCTTTTCTAAATTTTTTAAGCAGCTTTGTGGTTTTTTCTTTGGTAGTACCACGACGCATACTTTTTAAAATAGCATCAGAAATATGTTGTAATGGAATATCTAGATAGTTACAAATTTTTGGTTCTCTGTTCATAACCTCCAACACATCCATTGGGAAACCAGTAGGAAATGCATAATGTAAACGTATCCACTCAATACCATCAACTTTTACAAGGTGTTCAAGCAATTCGGCAAGATTACGTTTTTTGTATAAATCTAGTCCATAGTAAGTTAAATCTTGAGCTATAAGTATCAATTCTTTAACACCTTTGGCTGCAAGTTTTTCAGCTTCGGTAACTAGATCTTCAATAGGTGTACTCTTGTGTTTTCCACGCATTAATGGAATAGCACAAAAACTACAAGGTCTGTCGCAACCTTCAGCAATTTTTAAATAGGCATAGTTTTTTGGTGTGGTCGTTAAACGCTCACCAATTAATTCATGCTTATAATCGGCACCAAGTGCTTTTAATAAATGAGGTAATTCGGTAGTACCAAAATATTGGTCAACATTAGGAATTTCCTTTTGTAAGTCTGGTTTATAACGTTCGCTCAAACAGCCTGTAACAAATACTTTGTCAACTTCGCCAGCTTCCTTTTTTTGCATAAATTCCAAAATGGTATTCACGCTTTCTTCCTTTGCATTATTGATAAATCCGCAGGTATTGATAACAACAACGTTACCTTCTTGCTCATGTACCACATCTTTACCACTAGCTTTTAGCTGTCCCATTAACACTTCGCTATCGTACACGTTTTTACTGCAACCAAGTGTTACTACATTAATTCTGTTCTTTTTAAGCGATTTCGTTCTCATATGTATTTCCGCAAAAGCTGGAATCTTTTATACTTTACTTCTTTTTTAGTCCGCAAAGATACAATCTAATTTAAACCTTTAGTATATTTAATGGTCTTAAATACAAAGCTTTTATTATGAAATACCTTTTTTGCCTCTTTGTTCTAATAGGTTTTTATAATTGTTCATCCTCTGATGACGCTACTGATGACAGTCCTGAAGACCAAACTCCTGTTAATGAAATTTATTTTCCGCCATTAATTACAAGTACTGATAACCCTTGGGAAACGGTTAGTCCTTCGGAATTGGAATGGAATGAAAATGAAATACAACCACTTCTTGATTTTTTAGAAGAAAAAAACACCAAGAGTTTTATAATACTACACAACGGAAAAATTGCTCTCGAAGCTTATATGAACGAGCATTCTAGTACTACCAATTGGTATTGGGCAAGTGCAGGAAAAACCTTAACTGCAACGGTTTCAGGAATTGCACAAGAAGAAGGTTTACTAAATATTAATGCAAAAGTGTCTGATTATTTAGGTACAGGTTGGACGAGTGCTTCACTTGAAAAAGAAAACCTAATTACTTGTAAACATTTACTATCAATGAGTAGTGGTTTGGACGATACAACAGGCGATGATGTTTCTCCTGAAAACCTACAATACATTGCTGATGCGGGTACACGTTGGGCTTACCATAATGTATATGTAAAAATGCAAGATGTAGTTGCTGAAGTGAGTGGACAAACATGGAATACTTATTTTAACGATAAGTTGAAAAACAGAATTGGGATGAATGGTTTTTGGACTAATTTGAACAGTCTTAGCGTTTACTGGAGTGACACTAGAAGTATGGCAAGGTTTGGATTAATGATTTACGCAAATGGTAAATGGGAAGACCAACAAATAGTATCAGAGAATTACATTACCGAATCGACAAATACTTCACAAGACATTAACAAAGCCTATGGTTACCTTTGGTGGCTTAACGGAAAAACTTCGTTTCACTTACCTCAAAGTCAGCTAGAATTTTCAGGAGAACTGGTTCCTAATGCTCCAAGCGATATGTTTGCTGGCTTAGGTTTAAACGACCAAAAAGTGTATGTTGTACCAAGTAAAAAACTGGTAGTTATACGTATGGGAAATGAAGCTGATGAAGTTAATTTTGCACTCTCTAGTTTTGATAATGACCTTTGGGAAAAAATCAATGCTGTAATTAACTAGTTATAGTTTTTTGGAGCAACTCTCTTTTTTGAAGCTGCTTCATAAACATAAGCCCAATTCAATAAGTTTTTTTCTGATAATGGTGTACTTATAAAGGTTAATCCTTTTGGAACACCATCTATTGTATAACCCATTGGCACTGTTAAAGCAGGATATTCAGCAACAGCAGCAAAACCTGCATGATAGTTGTTTATTGATAAAAATCCGTCAAGATCGTGTGCTTTTTTTGGCACATCAAAGTACAGTTTACCATTAGTTTTTAGCGTTGCTTTTATACTTTCAAATTCACTATCAGTAGCAGAGTCAGCTACAATACCTTCAAACAATTTTTGTCCATAAGGCATTGTGTTTATAGAGTCTTTCTTATTAAACTCAATAACATCTTGCACTGATGAAACTCCAACATCTACATTGGCAGACGTTGATAAATATGTTGGCAAATCGGTTTTCATATCTAAATTCAACAAGCGAATAAAATTAGGCAGCTCAACCTCTTCTTCTTCAATTTCAATTATTTCAGCTCCTTGAGCTTTTAAAACTGAAAGTGCATTGACGTATAGAGAATCTTCCATTAGTCGTTTAAACGCACCAAAACGTTTTCCTTTTAAATCATCTTTACTAAAATCTCTATCAACATAATACACTTTAGGCCATTTTAGATTAAGAGACTTAGCATCTGCTTCATCAAAACCATACATAGCAGCAAGTAAAATGGCATTATCTGTAACATTTTTGGTCATTGGTCCTGGAGTATCCAACGTTGAAGAAATTGGAACGATACCACTACGACTCAATAAACCAATAGTCGGTTTTAAGCCTACAATAGAGTTTTGACTTGAAGGTGATAAAATTGATCCTGAAGTTTCACTACCAACTGCAGCTACACAAAAATTAGCTGCTACAGCTACTCCACTTCCTGAGCTTGAACCTCCAGTGTCAATAATTTTTCGTCCATAAGGGTTTAAGGTTTGTCCTCCAATAGCACTATAACCACTTGGGCAATCACCACAGAAAAAATAAGCCCATTCACTAAGGTTAGCCTTCCCTAAAATAAGCGCACCTTCATGCTTTAATTGCGAAACAATAAAGGCATCTTCAGTAGTATTGTTTTGAAGTGCAACTGCTCCTGCTGTAGTAGGCATTCCTGATGCATTAATATTGTCTTTTAAAAGAATTGGCATACCATAAACCGAAAAATTAAATTGCTCCGTAATGTCCATATTTTTCAGTTGCTCGTCTTTAGCTTTAGCCTCAGCAATTACATTAGGATTTAATGCTATTACTGAATTGAGAGATAATTTGTTTTCTCTATCAAATGCTCTAATGCGATATAAATAAAACTTAGTTAAAAGCTCATAAGTCAACTTTCCTTCTTGCACATTTTTATGCAATGTTGGAATATCCTGTTCAAGAATAAAAGGTTTTAGACTATTGTAAGTCGCTTCAGTAAAATCATCTAACTCTGTATTGAAAACCTCCCAAAGTTCAGTAGTGTTAATGTGTTTTGAATCTAAGACCTTAAATTCTCTAAACTCTTTTGTGGAAATGTCACTAATATCAGTTGATGGCTTTTTATCTGTTTCAACATTAGACTTTGACTCTTTGCATGATAAAATCATACAAAGCGCAATAAGGGAAAGTATTATTCTCATGACTTCTATTTTTTAATAAAAATACAAAAACACTTTAATCTTAAATTATCTTAAAAAAATAAATGATTGCACAAGTTTTTATTCTAACTATCATCTAAAAGTTATATCACATAATTTAATCTGTTAATTACTATTATATTTTGTTTAAAAACTATTTATTTTCAATTTTAATTGTTCTCTCTGTAAATCAGCTTATCAATGCTCAATTATGTGAAGGCAACCTTGGAGATCCTGTTGTTTCAATTGATTTTGGTTCTGGTCAAGGACGAGGAGATGCCTTAGGAAATTCGGTTACTGCGTTTACTTATGTTGCTTCCGGAGAGCTCGACGAAGGAGAGTATACCATACACAACACAACAAGTGGATTAAAGGGTAATGCATGGCATGTGACTACAGATCATACAGGTAACACAAATGGTTATATGATGATTATTAATAGTGCTGTTTTGGCTAGCGAAGGTGTTTTTTACACTAAAACAGTTAGCGGACTTTGCGCTGATACTACTTATGAATTCTCTGCTTGGTTAATGAATATTATGAATCCATCTATTGGCACAGATCAATACCATCCAGATGTCACCTTTAGAATTAGTGATACTTCTGGTAATGTTTTAGGAACTTACAACACAGGAGATATCGCTCAATCTTCTTCAGGCGTATGGATTCAATATGGATTTTTCTTTACATTAGAAGCAGATACCGAAGTTGTTATTACAATATTAAACTCAGCTCCAAGCGCACATCCTGGTAATGATATTGCATTGGACGACATAAGCTTTAGACCTTGTGGGCCTGATATCATTACCTCTATTGACGGAAGCTTAAGTAACTCATTAAGTGTATGTCAGGATGAAATTGTAAGTTATAACTTAGAAGCTAATGTTTCTTCTGGTTACGATAACCCTCAATATCAATGGCAGTTCTCTAATGACTTTGGTATTAATTGGATTGATATTAGTGGAGAAACTTATACTAACTATACATATACAGACACAAGCACACCTGGCATTTTTTTGTATAGATTAACAGCTGCTAATGGCTCCAATATTAATACAGAAAATTGCCGAATTGTATCTGATGAATTTTATATAGAAATTATAGAGACACCAGAGGCTCTTAATGGTGAAACAGAACAGGTTTTTTGCATAACTCAAAATGCAACTATTAATGATATTGAAGTGAGTGATTCTGCAATATGGTACAGCGAAGCATCAGGAGGAAATCCTTTACCTGGAACAACTTTGCTAATAAATGGCTCAACATACTATGCCAGTAAATTATCATATACTGGATGCGAGAGTGATGAACGCTTTTCTGTTACAATAGAAATTGTATTCCCAACATTAATGCTTAATAATGTTACTGATATTGTATGCGACACAAATAATGACAATATTGAAGAAATAGACTTGACACTATATGAGTCTGAAATTACTAATTGTAACGATTGTATTTTTAGCTACTTTCTTACGTATTCCGATGCCGAAAACTTTGATGAAGATGAATACATAGCAAATCCTGATATTTATGAATATAATTTAGATCAACATATAATTTACGTAAGAGTAGATTCTTCTGACAATTGCTATCAAATTGCTGAGATCTCCTTAGAATTTGGAGAAACACCCATTATACCAATTGAAGATATCTTAAGCATTTGTGAAAACGAAGCATATATCACTATAAATGCTGGAGAAGGGTTTAACAGCTATTTATGGTCTAATGGAGAAACAACTCAATCTATTTCTTTAACCTATGACGACATTGGCAGTTATTGGGTAACAGTAGAAAAAGACTATGGCTCATACATCTGTAATTCTACAAAAGAATTTGAAGTATTGCCATCTAACGCTGCAATTATAACCTCTATTGAAATACAAGATTGGACAAGTAATAACAACACAATAACTGTTATTCTATCTGATACCAGCATTGGTGATTATGAGTACTCTTTAGACAATATCAATTTCCAAGATAATAATGTGTTTACAAACTTAACTCCAGGTGAATATATTGTTTATGTAAGGGATAAGTATGGTTGTGGACTCACTATGGAAGAAGCATATATAATAAACTATCCAAAGTTTTTTACACCAAATAATGATGGCATAAATGATTATTGGTACATAAATAATTATTACATAGAACCATCAATGACCATAAAAATTTTTGACAGATACGGAAAATTTTTAAAACACCTAAACGCGACGTCTCGTTGGGATGGTACATACAATGGCAAATTAATGCCAACTAATGACTATTGGTTTGTCGTTACAAGAGAGAATGGTAAAACATATAAAGGACATTTTACTTTAAAAAGATAAAAAGCCTATAATTATTTAAAGAACGAATCTACAAACTCATATTTATTAAATACTTGTAAGTCTTCAATACCTTCTCCTACTCCAATATATTTTACTGGGATTTGAAATTGGTCTGAAATACCAATTACCACACCACCTTTAGCTGTACCATCTAACTTAGTTACTGCCAATGATGTTACTTCGGTTGCAGCTGTAAATTGTTTAGCTTGCTCAAAGGCATTTTGACCTGTAGAACCATCTAAAACCAAAAGCACATCGTGTGGTGCATCACCAACTACTTTTTGCATTACACGTTTTACTTTAGTCAGCTCATTCATTAAATTGACTTTATTGTGCAAACGTCCTGCAGTATCAATAATGATAACATCAGCATTTTGGTTAACACCAGACTGTAATGCGTCAAAAGCTACAGAAGCAGGATCACTTCCCATGTCTTGTCTTACCATAGGCACATCTACACGATCTGCCCAAACCTGAAGTTGATCAATTGCAGCAGCTCTAAAGGTGTCAGCAGCACCAAGTACTACTTTTAATCCTTGCTTTTTAAACTGATAGGCTAACTTACCAATGGTTGTTGTTTTACCAACACCATTAACACCTACGACCATTAATACATAAGGTTTTTTATCGCTTGGTATTACAAAATCAGTTTCTTCACCTGAGTTGGTTTCACTTAGCAAACTAGCAATTTCCTCGCGAAGAATTTTATTTAACTCATCAGTACCTAAGTATTTATCTTTAGCTACACGAGCTTCAATACGTTCAATAACCTTAAGTGTGGTATTAACACCAACATCACTTGATACTAAAACCTCTTCTAGATTATCTAAAACTTCATCATCAACTTTAGATTTTCCGGCAACAGCTTTACTTAGCTTACCAAAAAAACTAGTATTGGATTTTTCGAGACCTTTGTTTAAGGTTTCTTTTTTTTCAGAAGAAAATATTTTTTTAAAAAAACTCATGACCTAAAATTTGTAATGTCTATGCAAAAATCTAGCCTAAAATAAATACTGCTATTCTGTCATAATAGGCTGTCAAATATAGACATAAAAAAACTGCTTTCAAATGAAAGCAGTTATAGAATTAAATATGATTATTTAATTATTTTGTCTTTAAAAAATCATCAACAAATTCTGGTGCCATAACTGACTCAACGAACATATAAGCTCCAGTTTTTGGTGATTTTACCATCTTTATGGCTTTAGTTAATCTTTTAGATCCTGTTTGTAACGATGCTACTGCTTTCTTTGCCATGATTCAATTATTTTATCTCTTTATGAATAGTCATACGCTTAAGGATAGGATTAAATTTTTTAATCTCCATTCTATCTGGCGTATTCTTTTTGTTCTTAGTTGTAATGTAACGAGAAGTTCCTGGTTGTCCAGACTCTTTGTGCTCAGTACATTCTAATATCACTTGTATTCTATTACCTTTCTTTGCCATTGTAACGTATCTTTATGCGTTATGCTTTTATTTTAAAAATCCTTTAGCTTTAGCTTCTTTTAATGCTGCTGTGATACCAATTTTATTGATAGTTTTTAACGCAGATGTAGAAACTCTTAAAGTTACCCATTTATCTTCTTCAGGAATATAAAAACGCTTTTTGATTAAATTCGCATCAAATTTACGTTTAGTTTTATTCATAGCGTGAGAAACATTGTTTCCAACCATCGCTTTCTTTCCAGTAAGTTCACAAACTCTTGACATTCTTTCTAACTTTAAATGTTGTTATTTTAAAACAGGCTGCAAATTTAGTAAATCTTTATAATATCAACAAACTAATATCGTTACTTTTTTTAAATTTCTTTTTGAATCATTTCAAAAGCTTTGTTTACCGCCTTTTTTATGACTTTTGTTCTATGGTTTCCAAAGTTAAATTCTTGAGAATACACTTTGTCTTTTGTAGCTATTGCAATAAATACTGTTCCAACTTCTGCATCGGCATCTCCTTTTGATGGTCCTGCATTTCCTGTTGTAGCAATAGCATAATCGGTATTAAACAATTGTAAAACTGAGGTTGCCATAGCTTCAGCAACTTGTGCACTAACCACAGAGTACTTCTTAATTAAAGCTTCATCAATCTTTAATACGTTTATTTTAGCTTCGGTAGCATAACTTACCACACTTCCTTTAAAATATTGTGATGCTCCTGCATTTGCAGTAAACGATTCTGCAATTTTTCCTCCTGTACAACTTTCAGCAGTTGCAATGGTTTTATTTAATTTTACTAAATGCTTACCTATAATTTCTTCTAGCAAGCCTTCATCTTCAAATCCAACAAAAATATCTTCTATTTGTGGTAATAACTTATTAATTTCTTCTTGTATAGTGGTTTCCACCAACTCTTTATTTTGATGTTTGGCAGACAATCTTAAACGTACTCGACCTAAACTAGGTAAATAAGCCAGTTTTAAAAATTGAGGTAAGTTATCTTCCCATTCTTCAATTCTTTCTGCAAGAGTACTTTCTCCCAACCCATTAGTTAAAACCGTTTTGTGCTTTATATAAGGAAATTGAAACTGCTCTCTCAGTTTTGGCATCACTTCGTCTTTAATTAATGCCTTCATTTCAAAAGGCACACCAGGAAGCGAAACAAATACTTTTCCGTTTTTTTCCAACCACATTCCTGGAGCGCTACCATACTTATTCATTAGCACTTTAGATTTGGTAGGCACTAAGGCTTGGTCTATGTTAACCTGAGATAGTGGTTTTTTAATATAATGCTTCCAAAGAAACTCGATATTTTTTCTAACCGAAAGGTCTTCGACCAATTCGTCATCAAAATATTCAGCAATAGTTTTTTTGGTAATATCGTCTTTGGTTGGTCCTAAACCACCAGTAATAATAATGATGTCTGCATTTTCTTCAGCTTCAGCTAAAGATTTTAAAATGTGTGCTCTATCATCTTGAACCGAAGTAATTTGATAAACAGACACTCCTATTTTATTTAATTGTTCAGCAATAAACGCTGAATTGGTATCAATAACCTGACCGATGAGAATCTCATCACCAATAGTAATTATTTCTGCTTGCATTATAAGTTGAAGTCCGTTTTTAACTCGGCAGTTGCATTTTCAACAGCGTTTAAAACAAGTTCTAGTTCTTTGGAAATATCGTCTCCAGTTTTTTCAAACTTTCCCCAATCTTGCACAGTTATTAAATCTTGTAAAACACCAAGCTCAAAAAGATCTACTGTTGGTTTCATTTTATGAGCTGCTTGGTAAGTAGTATAATAGTCATTATCTGCTACAGCCTTCTTTAATCGCTCAGCATCTTCTGGTACTTCTTCGAGAAAAGCTTCGGCTAATGACTTTACAAAATCTTCGTCACCACCTGCTAATTCTCTTACTCTAAATAGTTTATAATGTTGTTCCATTTATTTAACAGTTATTGAAAACATTTGTTTGTTTTCCAAAAATCCATCAAGCTTGTCGTTTGCAATTACCTTGCCAACACCTGATGGAGTTCCCGTAAAGATAATATCTCCAATCTTTAAAGTAAAATATTTTGACACATATTCGATAATTTCATCAATTTTCCACAGCATCAGGTTTGTGTTGCCTTTTTGTACTACTTCGCCATTTTTTTCTAAAGTGAAGGACAAATTATTAACATCTTTAAACTGCTGTTTATCAGCCCAATTACCTACTACTGCTGCTCCATCAAAGGCTTTGGCTTTCTCCCAAGGCAATCCTTTGGCTTTTAATTGCGCTTGTAAATCGCGAGCAGTAAAGTCTATACCCAAACCTATTTGGTCATAATATTTATGTGCAAATTTTTTATCAATATACTTACCTACTTTATTGATTTTTACCAAAACTTCTACTTCATGATGCACATCGTTGGAAAAATCTGGAATAAAAAAAGGCTGTTTCTTTAAAAGAATTGCTGTATCAGGTTTTAAAAACACAACAGGATCTGTTGGTTTTTCGTTTTCTAGTTCTTTTATATGGTCGGTATAATTTCGACCTATGCAAATGAGTTTCATAACATCTACCAAACCCTCTCTAAAAGAGAAGGGATTTTTATTAATTAGTTTGACAAAGTTAATGTTATAGCTGGAACAGTTTTTAAATCACTTTGAAATTTATTTGAAGAATGGACTTTCCACTCTCCAGAAATATATGCTGCCATTTTGTATTTGCCTTCTTCTGCACAAATACCAGAAATTATAGGATTATGTCTTATACGTTTTTCCTTTTTTTTATTGTTTTTACCAAAATGAAATGTAACCTCCTCTTCGTTAAAAGGTATGTACAACCATTCAAAAGCCACATATAATCCTTCTCTTGGAAAAATTATAGCGTAGTCAGAAACATCTATATCTACAGTTTTTTGCTTCTTTTTTAAGGTAACTATTACATTTTCTTTTAGTAAATCTTTCTGCGGAAGACCATCATTTCCTATAGTGTACAAACGAAGTCTAAACTTTGCTTTATTGTTTTTAAAATTTCCAAAATGAAACCTAACAGACTTTAAGTACTCTGTATTTTCATAATGCTCTTCGAAAGGAAAATATAAGGCTAATATCCAAGGGTTTCTAAAAGATGAACCAAAGCCTTGGCACAAATCGTCTTCAGTAATTTTATTAATTTCTAAAGTTTTTTCTTCAAACTTTTTTGAAATTACAACTTCGTCTAGCTGCTCGTTTAAAGGCTGTAAAACTAGCTTTGAAACCTTTAAAAATGAAGATACTAAAAGTGTAGTGTCTTTATAACCCAACGATGACAACTTAACATTTTTATGCAAGTTATTATTCTCTATGGTAAGTGTATAATTTCCTTCTTCATCGCTTGAAGTTCCTATTTCAGACTCAAGAACACTTATATTAACATAAGGAATTGGTAAATCCGTATCACTATCAACTACCACTCCTTTTGCTAATTGCTCTTGAGATAAAACAAAAAATGGAAAAAGAAATATTAAAAACTTCATCTTAGAAAAATGGGGTTTCTGTCTTTCCTTAAAAGTTAGCTCAACTTATTATTAAACGCTCTTAACTTAATAGCTGTAAGCACTTTTTTGGTATACAAAGGAAAATCGGCATTTAACAACCAACCAAAATAACCTGGTTCATCATTAAGAACAGCCTCAACAGTTTTTCCTTTATGTTTTCCAAAAGAAAAGCATTCTTCTCCTTTTTTATTGTATGCAATAAAACCTGCAAAATCTGCAAACTTTTTACGAGAACTAAACTCAGCTAAAAACTTTGTATCGTTTTCTAAGTCGTCATATTTTGCAACTTGAGCTTTTAAAACTTCGTATGTAGCTAAAGTATCAGCTTCGGCACTATGTGCATCATCTAAATTTTTATCGCAGTAAAACTTATATGCAGCACTTAAAGTACGTTGTTCCATTTTATGAAAAATAGTTTGCACATCAACGGCAACCCTTCCTTTCATGTCAAAATCAACATCTGCGCGAAGCATTTCTTCAGCTAATAATGGAATATCAAACCTATTGGAGTTAAAACCTCCTAAATCAGCATCTTTAATAAGGCTATGTACTTCTTTAGAAATTTCTTTAAACGTTGGTGCATTGACTACATCAGCATCTGAAATACCATGAACTTTAGTAACTTCTGGCGGAATTGGAATTGTTGGATTGACACGCTTGGTGTAAGTTTCCTCTTTACCATCAGGATATACTTTAAGAATAGAAATTTCAACAATCCTATCGCTAGAAATATTTATCCCAGTAGTTTCTAAGTCAAAAAAACAGATAGGTTTTGTAAGATTAAGCTGCATGTTATTAATTTTTAGGCAAAGATAATGAGATAAAACAAACCTTGAGTATGGTATTTGATTTTATCAAATAATTAACCGAAATTCGTTTTAATACTTAACAAACAGTTTTGAAATGATATTTTATGATTCAAAATTGCATTTAACACATTAATTATCAAAAAAAAAGTTACACTATTTTGGTTTAGAAGAGATTTGCGCTTTGAAGACAATCATGCCTTATGGAAAGCTCAACAAAGCGAATATCCTGTACTTCCTGTTTTTATTTTTGACACCAATATTATTGAAGAATTGGATGAAGCAGACTCTAGAATTACATTTATTCATGATTTACTTACCCAACTATCCAACAGCTTAAAATCGCACTCAAAAAGTTTGTATTGCAAAGTTGGAGATCCGGTTAAAGTATGGGAAGAAATTATAAATACGTTTGATGTACAAACCGTTTTTGCTAATGAAGATTACGAACCTTATGCTATTACTAGAGATAAGAACGTTAAACAATTGCTAGCAAAACATGATATTAACTTTAGCTTATTAAAAGACCAGGTTATTTTTGAAAAAAATGAAGTATTAAAAGCCGACAATACACCTTACACTGTTTACACACCTTACAAAAACAAGTGGCTTGAAAATTTTAATACTGAACATTTAAATTCTTACGCTTCAAACTCTGAAACTAATTTTTTAGATTCTAATTTTAAACTACCATCGCTATCTGAGTTAGGTTTTAAACGTTCTTCTATTACAGTTAAAGACTACGATTTAAAATCTCTAGAAGATTATAAAAAAGTAAGAGATTTTCCAGCTTTAGACCAAACGAGCCATTTATCACCTCATTTAAGATTTGGCACTATTAGTATTAGAAAGGTTATTAAAAAAACATTAAAACATCAAGCCTTTTTAAACGAACTCATATGGCGTGAATTTTTCATGCAAATTCTTTTTCACTTTCCTAAAGTTGTGGACTCAAACTTTAAAAGCAAGTATGATAATATAAAATGGAGAAACAATACTGAAGAATTTGAAAAGTGGAAAAAAGGACAAACAGGTTACCCAATGGTTGATGCTGGCATGAGAGAATTGAACGCTACAGGCTACATGCACAATCGAGTTAGAATGGTTGTTGCTGGTTTTTTATGTAAACATTTATTAATTGACTGGAAATGGGGAGAAGCTTATTTTGCTGAAAAACTATTAGATTATGAACTCTCTTCAAATAATGGCAATTGGCAATGGGCTGCAGGAACTGGTTGCGATGCTGCTCCATACTTTAGAGTATTTAATCCCACAACACAAATAAAGAAATTTGACCCTAAATTAACTTATATCAATTCGTGGATTCCAGAACTAAACTCTTTAGAATATCCTACACCAATGGTAGAACATAAAGACGCTAGAGAACGCGCCATTGAAACCTACAAAGTAGGACTAAATAACACTTAAGACATAAAAAAAGCACAATCCTAGATTGTGCTTTTTTTTTATGATTTATAGAATTTTAGATTTCTCTGTTAGAATCCCAAGCTTCAAGATAATCTTTTACAGCCTTAACAAATTGTCCTCCTAACGCTCCATTTACAACTCTATGGTCATAAGAGTGCGATAAGAACATTTTATAACGAATTCCAATAAAATCACCTTCAGGAGTTTCAACAACTGCAGGTACTTTTCGGATAGCTCCTAGTGCTAAAATACCTACTTGAGGTTGATTAATTATTGGTGTTCCCATAATACTACCAAAGGTTCCTACATTAGTTACAGTATAGGTTCCTCCTTGTATATCGTCTGGTTTTAATTTATTATCTCTTGCTCTTGTTGCTAAGTCATTTACTTTTTTGGTCATACCAACCAAGTTAAGTTGGTCTGCATCTTTTATAACTGGCACTATAAGGTTTCCATCTGGTAATGCAGCTGCCATACCTAAATTGATATGCTTTTTCTTAATGATGCTATCTCCTTGAACTGAAATATTCATCATAGGAAAATCTCTTAATGCTTTAGCTACAGCTTCCATAAAAATTGGTGTAAAGGTTAGGTTTTCACCTTCTCTCTTTAGGAAAGCATCTCTCACCTTTTTTCTCCAGTTCCATATTTTAGTAACATCAGCTTCAATAAAACTTTGCACGTGAGCAGAAGTTTGTACTGACTCAACCATATGATGTGCAATTAATTTGCCCATTCTAGTCATTTCAATAATCTCATCGTCTCCACTACTTACTACTGGAGCAGTTTTTGGTTGTGCAACTCCATTGTTTTGCGTTGGAGCTACTTTAGCTACTTCTTGAACAGGTTTAGGTTGTGAGTCTCTATTTTCAATATAAGATAACATATCATTTTTAGTGACACGTCCTTCTTTTCCTGTACCAGGAATAGCATCTAATTCTACTTGACTAATACCTTCTTGTTTTGCCATATTTTTTACTAATGGCGAATAAAAACGGTCTCCAGAAGATACTACAGGAGCTACAGTTTCTTTAGCAACCTCAACGGTTTTTGCAACTTCAGCAACTGCTACTTGTTCAGCTGCCTCTTCTTTAACAGGCTCAGTAGTTACAGCAGGAGCCTCAGCTGAAACTTCTCCTTCAGTTTCAATAATAGCAATAGTTTGACCAACTTGCACAACATCATCAGCATTGAAAAGTTTTTCTACTAAAACACCATCTACTTCACTTGGAACTTCACTATCCACTTTATCTGTAGCAATTTCAAGAACAGCCTCATCAGCCTCAATAGTATCACCAACTTCTTTTAACCAAGATGTTATTGTTGCTTCTGCTACGCTTTCTCCCATCTTAGGGAGTTTTAATTCAAATTTTGCCATATTAATAATGAAAAAGTGTTTTTGGGTTTTTCGTTTGCAAAATTAATAAAAAAACATCTAATCTATTGTTGTTTCTTCAATTAATCTTTTTTAAAATGGATAACCTCACCTCTGTTTTTAGAGCTATTGCTTCCGATGATAAAATTAGCATTTTTTGGTAAAATCTTAAAAAATGCCTTATTATTAATTTCAGGATTTGAAATATGCTCAATTATAGATTTATAGGCTATAAATTCAGCATCAAAAATTATTTCGGTATACTCTTCAACCGTATCAATTGATGTCACCTGTGTAATAGGTTTATTTAAAGCTTCTTTTAAACCTCTAGGAATATCTTTAGAAACTAATGTATAACTATCTATTCTGTTTTTAGCAACTATAGGTTCAGATCGCATTAAATAAGCACCTCTAATCCCTAACCAAACCAATGAATTGAAGATAAAATTGCTTTTAAAATGCTTTTTGTAAAAAATTTGCATTGCACCATAAAAACGCTTGGCATAGTTAAGGTCTTTTAATGTGCTCTCGCCTTTATAATGAATAATAGTAGTGTTACCATTATAATAGTTGTCATAACCAGCTTTTAGGACTTTGTATGATAAATCCACATCTTCTCCATACATAAAATAGTCCTCATCAAACCCACCTACTTCTTTATATACCTCTTTTTTCAATATCATAAAAGCACCAACAAAAATAGAAACTTCACCTATTGCTTCTTCTTCAATTTGTGTTGCGTAATACGATTGAGGTTTACCAAGCAGCTTTTTAAGCGCTACATTGGGTTTTGGGATGTTTCGCTTGCTTTCTGGTAAAAAGTGACCCGTACCATCTACTAACCTGCAACCTAAAACACCTAAGTTTTCAATGCCATTAGCAAACTCTAAAAGTATCTTAAATGTGTCTTCAGCAACAATCGTATCTGGATTTAAAATACATAAGTACTCTCCTTTGGCTTGTGATACACCAATATTATTTCCTTTGGAAAATCCTGAATTTTCTTTATTCTCTATTAAAACAACATCAGGAAAATGCGTTTTTACCATATCACAACTTCTATCACTAGAGTTGTTATCTACTACAATTATTTCGGCTTCAATACCATCAATAGCTTTTTGAACACTTTTTAAACAGGATTCTAAAAAGTGTTGCACATTATAGTTTAATATGACAACTGATAATTTCAATATAACTTTACGATTTTAAAGAGGTTTCAAAAGGAATTCTGTTAATGATACTTCTACCTAGGGTGATTTCGTCAGTATATTCTAGCTCATTACCTACCGAAATACCTCTAGCAATAGTAGATGTAGTGATATTAAACTCTTGTATTTGCTTATAAATATAGAAATTAGTGGTATCGCCTTCCATAGTTGAACCCAAGGCAAAAATAAGCTCTTTGATTTTTCCTTCTCTAGCTTTTTGAACCAATGGTTCAATGTTTAAATCGTTAGGACCAACACCATCCATAGGAGATATTTTGCCTCCAAGCACATGATACAATCCTTTAAAAGAACTTGTGTTTTCAATTGCCATTACATCCCTAATGTCTTCAACTACACAAATAACATCTTCTACTCTATTAGGGTTTGAGCAAATTTCGCACAAATCGGTATCGCTAATATTATTACAGTTTTTACAAAACTTAATATCATTACGCATAGTGCTTAATGCTTCGGCTAACTGCAATGTATTTTCTTTTGGCTGTCCCAATAAATGCAGTACTAAACGTAACGCAGTACGCTTACCAACACCTGGTAATTGAGACATTTCATCAACAGCTTTTTCTAATAATTTTGAAGAAAATTCCATACAAGCAAAGGTACTACAATTTATGAGTTTATTACTTACAAAAAACCCAATACTCTTTTTACAGTATTGGGTTTTTATAATGTTTTATAAAGCTTTATTCTATAATAAGCTTTTTAGTTACCACTCCATTTAAGGTGTTTACTTTAACAAAATAAAGACCAGAAGTGTATTGAGCAACATCTATTGTGTAAGTATCTAAAAGATTTTCATCCTTAGCATAGTACATTAATTTACCAATAGAGTTATAGATTCTTATTGACACGTCATCTCCTTTATCCCAACGTAAATTAATTTGAGTTTTTGCTGGGTTAGGGTACATATTTAGCGATTGTAAGTCAAACTCACTAACACTTAAGCTAGCATCATACAAATTAGATCTCCACACACCTCTACCATAAGTAGCTGCATAAATTTTGTTTTCAACTGTATTTATTTCAAGCTCGCTAATAATTACATTAGGTAAGTTATTACTAAATGGTTGCCAGCTATTTCCTGTAGTATTATCAATATAATATACACCATAGTTCATCCCTAAGTATAAACCATCCTCACCATTGTCATGCCAAGTTAAAGCCTGAGCGCTAAAGTTAGGTAAATCGAATCCATAAGGTGTCCATGACGATCCACCATTTGTAGACACATAAACTTTATCAGAACTTGTAGTAGCAATAGCCAATTTATTAGGATCAGTTGGATGTATTGCTATTGAGTTTACAAAGCCTGAAAATCCAGTTACTTGAGTCCAAACTAATGTTGTACCAACAAATGCATTCCTATATAAATTTCCATTTATAGAAAGATACATATAGTTGCTATTAGAAGGTGCTACTTTAAGATTATCAATATTTGCTGAAAAATTTTGAGATATAGATGTCCAGCTTGCACCAGCATCAGTAGATTTATAAACCTCATCAAAGGCTATATATATTGTATTTTGAACTATTGGGTCTTGTTCAAATGGCACTACCCAATTGTAAAAGTTTTGCCCACCTTTTCCATCAGGAAAAGTTAAGTTTGAAATGCTTGCACCTCCATTAGTCGTTTTGTATGTTGAACCAAACTGAGAAGTACCATACATAATGTTGCTGTTGTTTTTATCTACAAATGATTCCATTCCATCAGCACCCAGCCAATCAATCCAATCTCCTGTAGCCAAATATGCTGATGTTCCATTATCCTGAGAACCGCCACTAATAATTACTGGATTTGATTGAGTTATTCCAATTTTGTAAAACTGTTTAATACTCATTCCTGTTGATAAATCAGTGTAAAAATTAGAATTTAGTGCATCTGAGGGGTTGTTAGCAACATAAATACCTCCATCAGTTCCTGCATACAACTTATCTCCAACATATTCTAAAATATCAACATCAGCATGACAATATCCTATACCTTGCGCAGCTGCACTTTGCGGTATCCATTGAGAAGAAATATTAAAAGAAAAACCACCATCAAGTGAACGCCAAGTGTTAATTCCTGCAATGTGAACTTCGTTAGCATTGTTTGGGTTTACAGTGATATCCATATCTCGTGGTGCTTGACCACGACCAACATCTGTTGGATCTTCAGGATCAGAACTATATCCAAAATAATTTTTACCTGCATGACCTAATGTAGTAAATGAAACTCCACTATCTAAAGACTTATATAAAGCTCCAAAAGCACTTCCACTAGCTTCAATAATATACACTGTTGAAGGGCTATTAGCCGAAACACCAATCATTTTGGGACCATTAGAAAAACCTGGTAGGTTAGAAAAATTAGCTCCTCCATCTGTTGAAACAAACACACCTTGACCTGAAGCATAAATTGTATTTGAATCACCAGGTTTAAACTCTACATCATAACCATTTACGGCAAATGGGTTTATTGATGTCCAGTTTAATCCTCCATTTATTGATTTAAAAATCCCTCCATTTTGCACACTACAATACAGCTTATTTGAATTTGCAGGATCAATAATAATTTTATTTACATTTCCACTACCTGTATCAGCTAAAAAATTCCATGTTGCTCCTGCATCAGTAGACTTAAATATGGTACCGCTTGTAGTTCCCCAATAATATGTTGATGAGTCATTAGGATCTATTGCTAATGCATATACATATAAATTCGACATATTGTCTGTTAATACCTCCCAAGTAGCGCCTCCATCAAGAGTTTTCCATACTCCTCCAGAGTTTGCACCTGCAATAATGTGATTAGAGTTTGAGGTATCTACAGCAATAGATGTTACTCTTCCGACTCCTGGATTCCATCCACTTGTTTGGTTCCAATTTGTTGGTCCTAATTGCTCCCAAGTACCAACAGTAGTTCTTGCTAATCCTGAATTTTGATTAATATAATTATTGTAGTTTTCAAGTTCTTCAAAATAAAACTCAGGCGTTTTAAGCATTCCGCTTTCGTCCATATTTCTCAAGGCTTGGTATTCCCATCTTTTGTATGGCTTGTAACCATTTCCTCTTCCAGTTCCTACAATTGCAAAATGAGCTTCAGCTTCTGTTATGATTTCCTCTACGGTGTAGGTACCTGCATCCATCATTCTTTTATATTCTTGAGACCAAGATGTCATCATGAATAATGAGAAAACTAAAGAAATGTAAAATTTTTTCATTTTAATTTAGTTAATATTGTGTTTTATTAAATTTTTCAAAAATAGTATTTTAAAAACAATAGTATTGTTAATATTTCATTTTTATGTCTCCTAGTTCAATAGCACTACTTATCATTGGTTACTTTGTCGTATTAATTTTAATTTCTTACTTCACAAGTAAAGAAGATTCTAACGAAGCGTTCTTTAAAGCCAATAAATCTGCTCCTTGGTACCTTGTTGCTTTTGGAATGATTGGTGCTTCACTTTCGGGAGTTACTTTTATTTCGGTTCCTGGAGCTGTAGAGAGTAAGCAGTTTGGGTATCTACAAGTTGTTTTTGGATATTTATTTGGATATCTGGTAATAGCATATGTACTACTACCTATATACTACAGGCTAAACCTTACTTCAATTTACACCTACTTAAGAGATAGATTTGGAAACACGAGTTATAAAACTGGTTCTGTTGCTTTTTTAATTTCAAGAACTGTTGGTGCTGCATTTCGTTTATTTTTAGTAGCAAAAGTGCTACAATTACTAATTTTTAATCAGTTTGAAATTCCTTTTTTTATAACAGTTATCATCACTATTGCGCTTATTTGGCTCTATACTTTTAAAGGCGGAATTAAAACCATCATATTTACTGATACGCTTCAAACACTTTTCATGTTGGTTTCAGTAATTGTTACTATTGTGTTTTTAGCATCTGCATTAGACTTAAATAGTGTTTCTGATATTTATAGCAATGTAAAAGAAAGTACAATGAGTAAAGTATTCTTTTTTGAAGATGTAAATGATGCTCAATATTTCGTTAAAAGCTTTTTGGCAGGTATGTTCATAACTATTACCATGACTGGACTTGACCAAGATATGATGCAAAAAAACCTAACCTGTAAAAACCTAAAAGAAGCTCAAAAAAACATGGTAAGCTTTAGTGTGGTCTTAATTTTTGTAAACATTCTCTTTTTAGTGCTTGGTCTTTTACTTACCCAATATGCACAACAAAATGGGATTACTGCAAACAAAGACGACCTTTTTCCAACCATAGCTATGCTACCTGAAATAGGAGTCATAACTTCAGCATTTTTTATTCTTGGTTTAATCGCTGCTGCTTACTCTAGTGCAGACTCAGCGCTTACTTCACTAACGACTTCGTTTTGCATTGATATTATTGAGCTAGACAAAAAACCAAAAGAACAACAAAAGAAAATTAGAAAAACAGTACATATTTTCACAAGTATAGTTTTAGTACTTGTAATTATACTTTTTGATTTAATTTTTAAAGATGTTTCTGTTATCTGGGAATTATTTAAAGCTGCTGGTTACACCTATGGACCATTACTTGGGTTGTTTGCTTTTGGTATTCTAACCAAATCTCAAATAAAAGACAAACATGTATGGATTATTGCTATAATTGCTCCTATTGTATCTTATCTTTTAAACGCCTATTCCGAAACTTTATTCAACGGTTATCAAATTGGCTTTGAAATCCTTATTATAAATGGGTTACTAACCTATTTAGGATTAATATTGATTCGTAGACAAAAGCACTAAAGTACAAGACGCTTCATGAGGAATATTGTGTTTATCTAATAATCTATAAAACTCATCGTTTTCTGTTCCTGGGTTAAAAATAACTCGCTCAGGTTTAAGCCCAATAATATAATCGTAATATTCTTTTTGAACCGTTGGGTTAAGATAAAGTGTAACAGTATTTAAATCTTTATAAGGTAATAATTCAGTATCAATTTCAACTCCTGAAATCGTCCCACTTTTGCTTCCATAAGCTACTACCTCATGGTTATTATTCACTAATCGTTCTACAGCATAGTTTGAATATCTATTAGGCTTAATAGAGGCTCCAAATACTAAGGTTTTTTTGCTCATATGTTAAAATGTTGTTAAGTAGTGTTAAAAAGAGTAACACAAAATTCATAAAGGCGTCTATCAAATACAATCGTAAAAAAACAAAACTAATCAATCAATCAAAAAATGAAAAAGTTATTATTGCTTTGTCTATTTGCTTTTACCCTATCTCTAAGTGCAAATGCTACATTAGCTAACACTGAAAAAGATGGAACCGTAACCGGAAAAGTATTAGACGTAAACCTCAACCAACCCTTACCTTACGTAAACATTATTATTAAAAATGCTGCTGGTACAACTATTACTGGTGGGATTACTGATGATCAAGGTAATTTTGAAATTAAAAACATACCTGAAGGTAAAAGTTTTTTAAGCGCTCAATACATTGGTTACAAAACAGTAACCAAAGAAATAATTGTCGATAAAGGCAGTTACAGAATTGACCTTGGTAATATTATGCTTGAAGAAGATATTGCAAGCCTTGACGAAGTGACTGTTGTAGCAGAAGTATCTTCAATTCAACAAAAAGTTGACAGAAAAGTCATTACCATTGGTAAAGACCTTACTACCACTGGAGCGACTGCTTCAGAAATCATGAACAATCTTCCTGCTGTAAGTGTTGACAGCCAAAACGGAAACATTAGTTTGCGTGGTAATGAAAATGTACGTGTACTTGTAGACGGTAAACCAACCAATGTACCTGCAGCTCAATTATTAAAACAAATTCCTTCTACATCAATTAAAAGTGTTGAGTTAATTACAAACCCATCAGCTAAATACAATCCTGAAGGAATGAGTGGTATTATCAACATCATTCTTCATAAAAACACAAACATTGGTTTTAATGGTAATGTAAACATAGGTTTCGCTAAAGAAATCAGTCCTAACTTCAACAGTTCAATTGATATGAACTACAGAAATGGAAAGCTTAACTTTTACGGAAACTACGGTAACAATATTGGGAAAAGCACTAACTACGGAATGATAGAGCGATTTGACAACAATACTGAGCAATTGTTCGATTTTGGCAATAACAACAAATCACACCTTTATAAAATTGGAGTAGATTACTACATTAATGATAATAATACACTTTCATTTTACACCAATCAAAACATATATGATGGAAAAGGTAATGGAACTACTGATGTATTGTATTTAAATAATGATTTTCCTGATTTCCGTCAGGTGTTCAATAACTCAAATGAAAATAACACTTCAACCTACAATGGAGCTTATAAACACGACTTCAAAAAAGAAGGTCATAATATAAGTTTAGAAGCTGACTATAGTACGTTTGATAGTGATGAGTTTGCCAACTTCGCGTTTAATGACAACACTGGTTATATTGATGTTGTTGATAACAAAAGAGACAATACTGTTATAAATTTAGACTATGTTAACCCTTTATCTGAAAAGGCTAAACTAGAAATTGGTGCAGAATACAGATCTAATAACTCTGATAATATTTACGATACTACAAATGCTAATTTATTCGATTCTAATTATGAGTACAATAGAAGCATATATTCGTTTTACACCACTTATGGTAAAACGTTCGAAAAATGGTCTTACCAAGTTGGAGCGCGTTTAGAGCAGTATGAAGTTGAAGCTAACTTTGCTCAAGACACTCAAGACAATGCTAAATTTACTGATGAGCAATTCAGTATTTACCCATCGGTATTTGCGACCTATAATCTTTCAGAAAAAAACACTTTACAATTTAGTTATAGTAGACGTGTTGATCGTCCTGGTTTAGGACAAATTAACCCAATTAGAGAATGGAGTACACCTCGAGTAACTTCAATTGGTAATCCTGAATTAAGACAACAGTTCACCAATTCATTTGAAATCAACTACACTAAAATCATAAAAGGTGGTAGCATAACTGCTGGTACATTTTACAGAAACATTGAAGATGAAATTAACAGAGCTGTTTATATAGATCCAGAAGATCCAACTGGAGAAAGCGTAATATTAACTTACGATAACTTTGACAACAATTCAGCTTATGGTGTTGAAGCCTCTACAAACTACAGACCAACAAAATGGTGGAGTTTAAATGCAAGTGCTGAGTTTTATTACAGAACTGTAAGAGGTGTTGTAGAACAAGAAAACGTTGATGTAGACAACTCTACTTTTAACTTTAGAATGAATAACAACTTTAAAGTTACTAAAAATTTGAATTTATCTGTTTTTGGAATGTATAGAGGACAAGAAAAAGGGCTTCAAAACACAAGAAAACCAATGACATTAGTTAACACAGGTTTACGCTATACGTTCCTTGAGGACAAGGCAACTTTTAGTTTTAGCTACAGTGATATTTTCAACTCAATGAAATTTGCTTTTGATGGTACAAGACCTTTTCCTACTGAAGGCGAATTTAACTGGGAAAGCAACCAATGGCGCATAGGATTATCTTACCGATTTGGTGGTGGAAAATACAGAGCGTTAAGCAGAAAACAAAGAGATGATAATGAAACCCAAGGAAGTGGAGGTTTCATGTAAAAATATTTGATAGCCAGCGTAATAGTTGATGGTTAGTGTTAATGCTTGGTTATTGAATAAGAAAACCCGGAACATTTTTGTTTCGGGTTTTTACTTTTTATAAAGTTAATAAAATGTTATTCTTCATTATTTATGAAGGATAAATCACCAAAAAGTCATTTTTTTGCAGTCATAATGTAATCGACAAGTTTAAGTTAATTTGAATTAGCCTTCATAAATTATAAAAAGCTTGAAAACAACACATTATACACAAAAGCTCAAAGTGAAACCTTTGGGCTTTTTTTCTTTAAAAATTTATTAAAAACTGTAATACATACGCAATTAACTCGTCTATTATATAACTAGCTACTTTCTTAAAGAATTTAGATTAATTTGAATTAGCCTTCATCAATCAAAATTCAAAAAATAGTAGTAAGTGTTAAACTTAAAACCCAAGGTTATTGCTTTGGGTTTTTTAATTTTTGTTAATTGATAGTTAAAAGTGTTAACGAATGAAATAAATTTTAATTTTCTACGTCTAAGATGTAGTGATAAGTTTTAAAGTTAATCAATTAAAATATCACTGTTTTATAGTTTAGTGTTAGTAAGTTGGTTAATAGCGAAAAAACCCGAAACGTTTTAAAGTTTCGGGTTTTTTTATGGTTATAACTTTTACTTTTTTATTGAGCTTTTACCACTTTATAATAGCGCTTCCCCAAGTAAATCCACTTCCAAAGGCAGCAAGAACCACAGTATCGCCTTCTTTTATTTTTCCTTGCTCCCAAGCTTCAGTTAAAGCAATAGGAATAGAAGCTGCTGTTGTGTTTCCGTATTTTTGAATATTATTAAATACTTGGTCGTCTTCCAATTGGAATTTCTTTTGAATAAACTGCGCAATACGCAAATTGGCTTGATGTGGAATTAACATATCAATGTCATTTACCTGCAACTTGTTTTTCATTAAGCCTTCCATAATTACTTCACTAAAACGAACTACGGCATTTTTAAATACAAACTGTCCGTTCATGTAAGGATAGTAGCTCTCATCATCAGGGTTATTATCTGCTATAATATCATTTACCCAGCGTTTTCCCATTCCTGGAGCTATTAAGCTTAACTCTTCGGCATGTTCTCCTTGAGAATGCAAGTGCGTTGATAAAATACCTTTACTATTATCTTCTTCACGTGTTAAAACTGCTGCTCCTGCTCCATCTCCAAAAATCACCGAAACACCTCTTCCACGAGTGGTTTTATCTAATCCGTGAGAATGTAATTCACTTCCAATAACAAGCACGTTTTTATACATTCCTGTTTTTATAAAATTATCAGCAACCGATAATCCATAAACAAAACCAGAACATTGATTACGTACATCTAATGCGCCAACTGTTTTTATGTCTAACTCTTTTTGAACGGTAACTCCTGGTCCTGGAAAATAATAATCTGGACTTAAGGTTGCAAAAATGATAAAATCAATGTCATCTTTATCAATTCCTGCACGTTCTATAGCAACTTTAGCTGCTTTTACACCCATTATAGATGTGGTATCACCACTTCCTGGTTTTACCCAACGACGCTCTTTAATTCCTGTTCGCTCTTGAATCCATTCATCACTGGTATCCATCAACTTGGTTAAATCATCATTGGTTACCACATTGTCAGGCACATAAGAACCTAAACCTATTATTTTTGAATTATACATATCATAAAAATTAGCTTCGCAATTTAAATATTTCAAAATAAAACCTCTTTAAAAAAAATAATCTATCGTTATGCACGCATAGCATTTTATATAATGTCACTTTGTCACTTTTTTAGGCTTGGTATTTTTTTTGTCTTTAGAAAGAGCATAATTATAAATACAATAAAACACATATATTATGGCAAAAGGAAACATTAATGTATCGGTAGAAAACATCTTCCCGCTCATTAAAAAATTCTTATACAGTGACCACGAAATCTTTTTACGTGAGCTAATTAGTAATGCAACTGATGCAACTTTAAAACTAAAGCACTTAACCAGTATTGGTGAAGCTAGCGTTGAATACGGCAATCCGCAAATTGAAGTAAAAGTTGATAAAGACGGTAAAAAACTTCACATAATTGACCAAGGATTAGGTATGACTGCTGACGAAGTTGAAAAATACATCAACCAAGTTGCTTTTTCTGGTGCCGAAGAATTTCTTGACAAGTACAAAGATTCTGCAAAAGATTCAGGAATTATAGGACATTTTGGTCTTGGGTTTTATTCAGCGTTTATGGTTGCTGAAAAAGTAGAAATCATTACAAAATCTTACAAAGATGAACCAGCTGCACATTGGACTTGCGATGGTTCACCAGAGTTTACACTAGAAGCTCACGATAAAACTGAAAGAGGTACTGAAATTATTCTTCATATTGCTGAAGATTCTACCGAGTTTTTAGAAGACAACCGCATAAGCGAACTACTTACAAAGTATAACAAGTTTATGCCAGTTCCAATTAAATTTGGAACAAAAACAGAAACCTTACCAAAACCCGAAGATGCAAAAGAAGACGATCCTGCACCAACAAAAGAGGTTGACAACATTATAAACAATCCAAACCCTGCTTGGACAAAGCAACCAACAGATTTAGAAGACAATGATTACAAGAGCTTCTACCGTGAGTTGTACCCAATGCAATTTGAGGAACCTTTATTTCACATTCACTTAAATGTTGACTATCCGTTTAATTTAACTGGGATTTTATATTTCCCAAAAATGACTAACGACCTCAACATCCAAAAAGATAAAATTCAACTGTACCAAAACCAAGTGTTTGTAACAGATAACGTAGAAGGTATTGTTCCAGAATTCTTAACCATGCTTCGTGGTGTTATTGATTCTCCTGATATTCCGTTAAACGTTTCTCGTAGTTACTTACAAGCCGATGGTGCTGTGAAGAAAATTTCGTCTTACATTACACGTAAGGTGGCTGATAAATTAAAATCGTTATTCAACAACAACCGTGAAGATTTTGAAGCAAAATGGGACGACATTAAAATTGTAATTGAATACGGAATGCTTTCTGAAGAAAAATTCTTTGAAAAAGCTGATGCCTTTGCATTGTACCCAACCGTAGATGGTAAACACTACACGTATGACGAACTTTACAATGCTATAAAAGCAAAACAAACTGATAAAGACGAAAAACTTGTTATTCTTTATGCATCAAACAAAGATGCGCAACACAGCTACATTGAAGCTGCAAAAGCAAAAGGATATGAAGTGTTATTTTTAGATTCTCCTATTGTTTCTCACTTAATGCAAAAACTAGAAACGACAAAAGAGAATATTTCGTTTGCACGTGTTGATGCTGATCATGTAGACAACTTAATTAAGAAAGATGATAACAAGATTTCAAAATTAAGTGATGATGAAAAGAAAACACTAGACGAACTTCTTAAAGAAGTAATTCCTGCTGAAAAATTCACAGTGCAATTAGAACCTATGGATAGCGATGCTGCGCCATTTATGATTACACAACCAGAATTTATGCGTCGTATGAAAGAGATGCAACAAACTGGTGGTGGCGGTATGTTTGGTATGGGCAACATGCCAGATATGTACAACTTGGTTGTAAACACAAATCATGAATTAGTAGGTGAAATTTTAAACACCAAAACCAAGAAAAAACAAGAGCGTTTAATAAACCAAAGTTTAGATTTAGCACGTTTAAGTCAAGGCTTACTTAAAGGTGAAGAACTTACAAACTTTATTAAGCGTAGCTACGACATGATAAAGTAAACAATTTATCAAGCTGAAGTTCATTCAGTAGTTCTTATACTAAAAAAACCACTTCCTAACACGAAGTGGTTTTTTTTCATCCTAAACAAAAAGTGATGTTCCCTCACTAAAACACACCTTTTACCAATTCCTCATTTTACAACATCTTGGTCTTTACTAGGTTTGACAGGAATAACATTAACACTTTGTATTATGAAAAACCCATTCAACTTAAGTATTAAATCACCTTGTCAAGAAAACTTTCAAAAATTTACGCCAACTGCAAAAGGTGGTTTTTGTGGTTCATGCGAAAAAGAAGTTGTTGATTTCACTAAAATGACGTCAGATGAAATTATTGCTTTTTTTAAGGCAAAAGAAACCCAAAATGTATGTGGCAGATTTAACAACAATCAGTTAAAAACCTACTCACCTACTCCAAAACGAAAAAAGTTAAGCTTTTTAAGCGCTATTGGTTTAGCTTGTTTATCATTATTTTCGTTTGGAACTGCTCAAGCACAAAGCACATCAAAAGCGTCTGACAATTCAGGTAAGAACAATTCAAAAGTGCTTCAAGAATCTCAAGAAAGTAACATAACCGTTGAAGGCACTGTTACTGATGGCGAGTTGCCACTTCCAGGAGTAAATATTGTGTTGCAAGGTACAACAGTTGGAACTTCTAGCGACTTTGATGGTAATTTTACTTTTCCGCAGAAACTAAAAAAAGGAGATATTTTGGTTTTTAGCTATTTAGGAATGAAATCTCAAAAATTGGTTATTAATGATAAAAATTCTGCTTCTAGTGTAGCATTACAAGTTATGATGGAAGGTGACACTTGTATCATTATGGGAAAAGTAGCAACAAAAGAAGTTTACAAGTCTAAAAGGAATTAAACTATAACATGAGAAAAACACTCGTTATAATAACCTTTAGTATTGTAAGCTTTTCAGTAGCGCAAGTATCGGATTTTAATACTGTCGATTTTACTCGCGCTGATAATATTGCGAAATTAAACGAAGGAGAAGATCTTGACAACCTTCCTGTACTTGCGCATAAGCTTACCGCTAATCTTAAAACTGATGTTGAAAAATTTAGGGCTATTTACCTTTGGGTATGCCAAAATATAAAAGGAGATACTAACCAAGATAGTAAAGTTTTTAAATATAAAAGAAAGCTAGCACACGACACTGTAGCTTATTTAAAATGGAATAATGAGTTTAAGGTTAAAGCCTTTAAAAAACTACTTAAACGTAAAAAAACCATGTGCACAGGTTATGCTTATTTAGTAAAAGAACTTTGCTTTTTAGCTGACATTGAATGCGTGATTGTTGATGGCTACGGAAGATCAGTTTCTGCCAATGTTGAAGCATTAGACTTTGCTAACCATTCTTGGAATGCCGTAAAACTTAATAATAAATGGTACTTGTGTGATGCCACTTGGTCTAGCGGATTTACTTTAAACACGAGTTTTATTAAAGATTATAATGATGGCTATTTTTTAACAGACCCTATTCTTTTTGCTAAAAATCATTTTCCGTTGGATAAAGAATGGTTTTTAAATGATTCGTTAGCCAATACCAAATTTACGCCTCAAGCTATCGTGTATGGTGAAACTTTTGAGCATAAAATTATTCCTACGTATCCAAAAACACTTAATGTGACTACTAAAAAAGGCGAAGCATTACGTTTCAGTTTTAAGACATTAGTATTTAATCCTCAAGACCGAGTAGAACTTGTGCAATTTGTTGGCTCAAAGGAACACTCATTTAAAATCGAAGACTTACAAAAAACCAATACTAGTATTTCATTCAACAATTCCTTTAAACACAAAGGTTATCATGATGTGCATATAAAAGTCAATAACGACATTGTTGCAACATACACAGTAAAGGTTATTAAGTAAAACTGTAACTAAAAAACTATTTGGTCGTCTTATAATAAACTGTAATTTAACACTTTAAAAAACCGACCAATGATTTCACAACGTTTCGCCTTAGCAATATGCTTTTTAGTTAGCATGTTGCTTCCTGTACCACATTTATTTTCTCAAGAGAATATTGAACCTAAAATTGATGTCTTAGCATCTGAGGCATACAAAACTGATGAACCTGGAGTTTCAATTTTAGTCGCCAAAAATGGTAAAGTCATTTATCAAAAAGCTTTTGGTATGGCAAGTCTTGAATTAGATGTGCCAATGACGCCAAATCATGTTTTTGAAATTGGTTCAATTACCAAACAGTTTACAGCAATTGCTATTTTAATGCTACAAGAACAAGGTAAACTAAAGGTTAGTGAAGACATTACTAAATACATACCAGATTATCCTACCAAAGGCAAAACAATAACCATTCATAATTTATTAAACCATACTAGTGGCATTAAAAGTTATACAAACATTCCTAGTTTTAGGCAATTTGCAGCTAAAGACATGAGTCCTAAAGAACTTATAGATGTTTTTAAGGATGAGCCTATGGATTTTAATCCTGGAGAGCAATACAGCTACAACAATTCAGGATATATTCTTTTAGGATATATCATTGAAGTTGTTTCAGGAATGACTTACGAAGACTTTGTTGAAAAGAATATTTTTGAAAAAATAGGTATGACAAATTCCTATTACGGAAGTAAAAAAGAGTTAATTAAAAACAGAGCTTTAGGATATCAAGAAGGTGAAAATGGTTATGAAAACGCAGATTATCTAAGCATGACATTACCTTATGCTGCTGGATCATTAATGTCTACAACCAATGATTTACTTAAATGGCAAAATGCCCTAAACAATTATACATTTATTACTAAAGATAGTTATGAAACAGCCATTCATGGTTCTAGACTCAACAATGGCGAGCATATTCCTTATGGTTATGGCTTAGGTGAAAACACTATTAGTGGTTCTCCAAGCATTCAACATGGAGGAGGAATTTTTGGATATACCACTATGGGTATTTACTTACCTGAAGAAGATATTTTCGTTTCTGCATTAAGCAACTGCAACTGTAAAAATGTAACTGATTTAGCGACTAGAATTGCAGCTATTGTCATTGGAAAACCTATACCATCAAAAGCTGATGCAATTACCTTGTCTGAAAATGAATTAAACACTTGGGTTGGTGCTTATGAATTTGATGGCAACATCATAAGACACATTACTGTTGAAAACGGAAAGATTTATAGTTTACGAGAAGGAAGTGTTAAACTTGAAATTTTCCCGTTATCAAAAACACATTTCTTTTTTGAATCTGGTACAACTGCTTACAAATTTTCCAAAGATGATAATGGTAAGAAACAAGTTATTATGATTAATGGTAACAACGAAACTTTAGGTCATGAAACTGATAAAGCTCCACCAGCCGAAAAAGAAAGCATCACTGTTTCACAAGACATACTAAACACGTACGTTGGTAAATATGAATTACAACCAGAATTTATAATAACCATAACAACCAATAACGAAGGACAATTATTTGCAGAGGCTACAGGTCAACCAAAGTTTGAGGTTTTTGCTGAAGCTAAAGATCGCTTCTTCCTAAAAGTTGTTGCTGCAAGTATTAGTTTTAATGTTAATGATAAAGGAGTCGTTACAGGTTTAACATTACATCAAAATGGTGCAAATATGCCAGCTAAAAAAGTGGAGTAATTAAGCGTTGTCTTTCATTTTGGCATTTTATAAAAAAGCACGACCTTCGTCCAGTAGAAAAAACTACTTATGCTTATTTCAAAAACTGTAAGAATTACTAGAATTATTTCTGGTACTTGGAAGCACTTTGTGTTTAATATTATCATTTGTGTTGCCACTTATTTAGTGTACCATTTTTTATTTCATGATCGTATTGAAGTACCTATGCTTTTACCTAGCATTTTAGGTACAGCACTTTCATTTTTTATTGGGTTTAAAAACAATCAGGCTTATGACAGATGGTGGGAAGCCAGAAAAATTTGGGGTGAATTGGTAAACGATTCCCGAACTTGGACAAGAAACATTTTAAGCTATGTAAATCCTAACGAATCCATCAACGGAAACGAGCTTAACAAAATAAAGCGACAAGCTGTTCATAATCATATTGCATTTGTATATGCACTTAAAAAAGGACTTCGATCATCTGCTGACATGGAATATCGCAACTATCTTACCAGTAAAGATGTTGAAGCAGTAGAGTTGGAAAGTAATGTACCCAATGCTATTTTAAACCTTCAAACCAACCTATTAGAATCTCTTTATAAAAATGGTCTGGTAGATGGTTTTAAATTTATGCAACTTAACCAAACACTTACTAAGTTTTGTGACGAAATGGGAAAATCTGAACGTATTTCAAACACAGTATTTCCTACAAGCTATAACTATTACACAAAACTTTTCATTTGGATTTTTATAGTTTGTGCTACTCTTGTTGCGGCTTCAAGTATTGGACCTTGGTCAATAGTGTTGGGAATATCAATTGGATATGTATTCTTAACTACTTATAAAATTGGATATTCACTACTAAACCCTTTTGAAGACATTACTTCAGGAATTCCTTTAAATCAAATTTCAAGAACTATAGAAATCAATTTACTACAAGCTTTAGGAGAAAAAGACATACCAGAACCTGTACAAGCTGTTGATAACGAATACATAATGTAACTATGACAGAACAAGATAAAATTTTCATGAAACGAGCCATTGCTATGGCAGATAAAGGAATGAGCTCAAACGCAGGAGGTCCTTTTGGTTGTGTTATTGTAAAAGATGGAACCATTATTGCCGAAGGTCATAACTGTGTAACGTCTACCAACGACCCAACAGCACATGCCGAAGTTGTTGCTATTCGTAAAGCTTGTGAAGCCCTAGGCAGTTTTCAATTAGACGATTGTATTGTTTACACCTCTTGCGAACCTTGTCCTATGTGTTTAGGTGCCATTTATTGGGCTAGACCTAAAAAAGTATATTATGCTTGTAATAAAGTAGATGCTGCCAATATAGGTTTTGACGACCAATTTATATACGAAGAAATTGACAAACCAATAACAGTTAGAAGTATTCCGTTTGAGCAAATGCTACAAGACGAAGGTGTTACCGTTTTTAATAAATGGGCTGGTAAAGGTGATAAAACCGAATACTAAACGCTTAGTCGTTTATCAAAATAATTCTTTAACCAAGATATTTGAACACATAGCATAATTGCAAACAGCAACATGGCGTAAACAAAAATATTTGAAAACTGTAAGTTAGAAAACAGTTTTGTGAGTGCATTGTCAAAAACTATCGAGAAATCAATATTAGTAAACCATTCGCTACTAGACTTAGTATTCTTTTGAAAGAGCAAATACGCAACAAACGATAGAAATCCAATAGATATAACAACCCAAACAGGTTTTGAAATCAAAGGCTTATATCTTGTCGCTTTTGAATACTGAATAGCCTCTACTTGCGACATTACAGCATCTGTAAAATCAAATGAAGGCGACTCTAGTTTTGTATCTTTTAAAACCTTGTCAGTAAACGCTTCAACATATTTATTTTCGTTCTCTTTCATAAGATTCAATTAATTCAGGTTCTAATTTCTGTTTTAAAATTGTCATTAGTTTTTTTCTACTTCTAAACAATTTTACTTTTACATTATTCACTGTTAAACCAACTACTTTCGAAATATCTTCGATAGATTGTTCTTCAAAGTAATACAATGTCAATAAAAACGCATCATCATTTGGCAACATTTGTATACACTCTTGTATGGTTTGTCTTCGTTCTGCTTCAACTAAGTTTTCAAAAGCATTATCAATGGTTTTCACCTCATGCTCAGTAAACTCATTAATAGCAACAATATTATATTGTGCTTTTTGCTTTTTCAACCTATCTAAGCAATTATTGTACGTAACTCTATAAATCCAAGTAGATAGCTTTGAGTCTCCTTTAAATTTATGTAAGGACTTAAATACTTTTATAAAAGTATCTTGAGAAACCTCTTCGGCCTCTTCCCTATGCTTTAACATTCGCAACGCCAACGTAAATACCAAGTCCTTGTACTGATTTACCAAAACAGCAAAAGCTTTGGTATCTCCAGCAAGTATTTGATTGATGATGTGTTGGTCGTTGTTGGTTGTCATTTTTGCATTGGACGACAAATCCGAACCAAAGGTTACAGTATAAATTGAAAAATATTTTGGAAAAGTTGTAACCATAATTCAATTCATATCGTCATAGACTATGAACACTTAAAAATAATCAATTAAAAACAAACCGTTATGGGATCAGAATTTGTAATTATGCCGTTAATGATTGCGGCCGTTTTTGGAATCTTTTATCTTTATTTTTCAACAAGAAACAAAGAGCGCTTAGCACTTATTGAAAAAGGAGCAGATGCAAGCATTTTTGTAAAAGGAAGACAACAAGCAGCACCAATTTGGAAAGTTTTAATTTTAAACTTAGCCTTATTATTAATGGGTATTGGTCTTGGTTCTTTTATTGCTTTACTTTTAGAAACCTACACAAGCATTAATGATGGAGGTATTTATCCTGCTTGCATTTTTACAATGGCTGGTTTAGGACTTTTTGCAGGTTTTAATATGACTAAAAAATTAGACAAAGAATAAAACATTAAAATTACCAACCAAAAACTTAAAACTACTGTTCAATATTGAGCAGTAGTTTTTTTATGATTGAATATTAGATTATGTATCTTTAAGGTTTAATTCAAAAATTCAATCAATGAAAAAAATTTTAGCACTTAGCTGTTTAATTATAAGTTTTATTGCCTGTAAAGAGGATACTAAAAGCAACCAAACCAATGAAGACGTTGATGTTGTAAACAATGAAGCTTTTGATAAAATTTTAAAGCTTTATCATGAAGACGGACTTAAACTTTACCCTTTAAATGCAACCTCAGCTGGTGACAATAGATATAATGATAAGTTACCAAATACCTTATCAAATCAATTTGAATCTGATGAAAAAGCCTATTACAGTAATTACAAATCTCAAGTTAGTGCTTTTAATAATGATAGTTTATCTGAGAGTCAGCAATTAAGTAAAGCCATTTTAATTTGGGAATGTGATACCAACTTAGAGCGTTTTGAATTTAATGAAGATTTAATGCCTATCAATCAGTTTTGGGCACAACACCTAATTATTGGTCAATTGGCTAGCGGTTCATCTTCGCAACCATTTAAAACAGTTGAAGATTATAACAACTGGTTAAGTCGTTTAGACGGTTACTTACAATGGATGAATTCTGCTGAAGAAAAAATGAAAGAAGGCGTTAAAGCAGGTTATGTGTTACCAAAATCTTTAATCAAAAAAGTATTACCTCAACTTGAGGCTTCAACCACAACCAATCTTGATGAGCATTTATTTTATGCTCCTGTAAAGAATTTACCTGATACGTTTTCTGATGAAGATAAGACTAGAATAACCGAAGCTTACAAAGATATGGTTTTAAACAAAGTTGTGCCTGCCTATAAAAAACTTCACACTTACATGAGTACAGATTACTTAGCGGCTGGTAAAACTGAAAGTGGCATTTCTGCTACACCTAATGGCAATGAGTATTATCAGCATTTAATAAAACGCTACACTACTACAAACATGACTGCTGATGAAATCCACCAACTAGGGCTTAGTGAAGTAAAGCGTATACTTTCTGAAATGGAAAAAGTAAAAGAGCAAGTAGGTTTTGAAGGTGATATTATTGCATTTTTTGACTATGTAAGAACCAATAAAGAGCTTATGCCTTACAAAACTGCAGAAGAAGTTATAGCGCACTTCAACAGAATACATGAGACTATGCAACCTCAATTGGATAAACTATTTAATGTAAAACCAAGAACACCTTTTGAAGTAAGACGCACTGAAGCTTTTAGGGAAGCATCAGCAAGTGCTGAGTACAATCCAGGATCGTTAGATGGTACTCGACCAGGTATTTTTTATGTTCCTGTTCCAAATGCCGAAAATTATAATAACTTCTCTGACGAGTCTTTATTTTTACACGAAGCTATTCCAGGGCATCACTATCAAATTTCTTTACAACAAGAAAACAAAGAACTACCAGACTTTAGAAAAACATTGTATTACAGTGCTTATGGAGAAGGTTGGGCTTTATATACTGAATCCTTAGGAAAAGAACTTGGACTATACACAAACCCTTATCAATATTTTGGAATGTTAAGTGCTGAAATGCACAGAGCCATTAGACTGGTTGTTGATACAGGAATTCACACCAAAGGATGGACGAGAGAGCAAGCCATAAAATATTCATTAAAAAATGAAGCTGAAACTGAAGCAAGTATCACTGCCGAAATTGAGCGTTATATGGCTATTCCTGGTCAAGCTTTATCTTATAAAATTGGTCAGTTAAAAATTAAAGAATTACGTGCTAAAGCTGAAAAAGAACTTGGTGATGCTTTTGATATTGCTGAGTTTCATAATCAAATTTTAGAATCAGGAAACATGCCTTTAGCATTGTTAGAAGACAAAATAAACGCTTGGATAGCCAATAAAAAATAAGGTGTTTAAAACACAGCAACTCATACTATATTTAGGTATTCTTTATTCTGGTTTTGCAGTATCGCAAACCAGAATAAAGGATGCACAAAGCAAAACACCTATTGCCTATGCAACCGTATCTTTTGGTAATGGACATGGTATTTTTGCCGATGATGAAGGTATGTTTGTTTTCAGTAAAAAATTATATCCAGATGTTGACTCGCTGTTTATTTCGGCATTAGGTTACAAAGATGTTTCAATTGCAGCAAACAACCTCTCGGAGACTATCAATTTAGAGCCTTATATTGACCAATTGGATGAAGTAGTCATTAATGTAACCATCAACAGAAAGTTTAAGGAAGAAACGCTTAAACCGTATTTGGATGACGATTATTACAAGTGCTGGTTACCAACAATAGAATCGGAAATTGCTGTGTTTTTTAATAATACCGATTCGCAACTCAAACAAATAAGCACTGTTCATTTTCCTATTACTTTAGAGTCTAAAGATTGGAAAAAGCGCAAACGTTCCAATGCCAACAAACGTGAATTCTCAACACTGTTTAAAGTAAAGTTTTACAAGAACAATAATGGTTTTCCTGGAGAGGTTCTCACTTATGACAACATTGTATTTGTAGCTACCGAAAAACATGGTGATGCATACGAACTGGATGTCTCTAAACACAATTTGTACATTCCTGAAAATGGTTTTTTTGTTTCTATACAGGTTTTAGGTTACACTGATAAAACAGGAAAACTACTTCCTAACAAAAAATACAAGGAAATAAAAACGGCTAGAGGCATTGTAAAAATCCCAACTAATTTTAGACCGCTTTTCCCATTTACTGATGAAATTGAAGCACACAACACCTATATAAAACGTGTGTTTTTAGATAATAATAAGTGGGTACAATTCAAAAAAGGAAGTGGTATTGAATCTAGTTTATTAAAGTCAGACCTTACCAATTATGGTGTAGGACTCACTTATAAAGTATTTAAAGATGAATAACCCTTGGCACTTATACCTTATGGCTGCAATTTATGTTTTTGCAGGCTTTATGCATTTTATAAAACCTAAAATGTATATGCGTATTATGCCTAGGTATTTACCAAACCATAAATTACTGGTGCTTTTAAGTGGCATTGCAGAAATTGCTCTAGGTATTGCCTTATGTATTCCTGTTTTAAAAACTAGTGCTGTATATGGTATTATAGCAATGTTAGTTGTGTTTTTACTAGTACATTTTTATATGTTATCTGGTGAAAAAGCAAGTGCTGGCATCCCAAAGTGGATTTTAATACTACGTATTCCTTTACAATTTGTATTAATGTATTGGGCTTGGTCATATTTGTAGTTGATTATTACCCCTTTAGATTTATAACACATTTAAGAAAAACTCTACTGAAAAGAGCATAAAGCCATTAACCGCTACTCCACCTCAAAATCATAATAAGTATCAGGAAATGGTTCCCAACGCAGTGTAAAGTGCCACCATTCTTTTGAGTAATTTCTAAAATTATGTTTTAGCATAACCTGTTGTAGCAGTTGTCGGTTGGTTTTCTGTTCATCGGTTATACCTTCATAATTCACCCAAGACTGTTGTCCAAAAAAATCAAATGGACTTCCCATATCCAATGGCTCATTGGTATTACCATCAATAATGGTTAAATCAACAGTGCTTCCTCTACTATGGCCTGATCGTGTGGCAATATATTCTTCTCTAAACAAAAAGCGTTTTTCAACTTCAGGATAAAACTCTTGCTTATTTATAGTATCATTTAAGTCTTTTGCCCAACGCATAAAATGGTTTACTGCACGTTGTGGTCTATAACCATCATATACTCTCAAACAAAGGTTTTGCTGTTGCAATTCATCTTGTACTTTTTTTAAAGCTTCGGCAGATTGCTTGGTTAAAATAAGTGTATTGGCTTTGTAACCTACTATGGTATCTCCAACAAAATTATGCGTACTATAATAACGCAGTTCAACATCAATATCTGGGATAATTGTTCTTACATACACAAAACCTTTAGGCAAGTTGGTCGTATCTTGTTTGGTAAAACCAAAAGATATGAGCAATAGAAGGCAAATGATAATTTTGTTTTTCATAATGTATAAGCTAATTTAGAAAAAATTTAGGCTATGACTTTGTTTTTAAACGAAAAAACAACCTTTCAACTTCCAAATGCTGAACTAATTTATATTCCTAATTTTTATAACAACTCTGAAGCCGATCAGTATTTTAATAGACTAAGAAAAACTATATCATGGCAGCAAGATGATATTATGGTTTTTGGAAAAACCTACAAACAACCAAGGCTAACAGCATTGTATGCCAACAATAACAAACCCTACGCTTACTCTAACATAACAATGACTCCTCTACCTTTTACTGATGAGTTAAAACAGATTAAAACTGATGTAGAGAAAACTGCTGAACATCAATTTACATCTGTACTCTTAAACTTATACCGAAATGGTAATGACAGTAATGGTTGGCATGCTGATAATGAAAAAGAATTAGGTAAAAACCCAGTAATAGCTTCATTGAGTTTTGGAGCTCCAAGAGCTTTTCATTTTAAACACAGACAGCTAAAAAACGAAAAGTACAAGATTATTTTAGAACATGGTAGTTTGCTAATAATGAAAGGAGAAATGCAACACTATTGGCTACACCAAATTCCGAAGACCAAAAAAATGATTGGAGAACGCATCAACTTAACATTTAGAACTATAGTATAACTACAAAAAGAAAAAACCGAGATCCCTCAATCTCGGTTTTCCTAATTTGCTTTTTATTACGGTTGTAGATTTAGGGTCTCTAAGCCAACAACATAATGCAAATATTAATTAATTAATCCATTGAACTAAAAACTAAATTTTAGTACACTCCAAATGTAGAATTATATTTTAAAAAATCTGTTTAAATACACATTAAATCGATGAAATGCATTAAATTTTAACATTTAACGATAAAATAATACGTTTTATCGATGAAATACACTTTTAAAACTTCTGTTTAAGTTCTAATATTTTAAATTATTTGTCGTTATACAATCAAACAAATATTGATTTTCTATACTTTTGAAACAGACTTGACAAGATTGAAAAACACAATGAAACACTATATAAATTTTGCAATTGTATTGCTTTTGTTTTCATCAAAAGGATTTTCACAAAATTTTACTGCAAAAGAGATTGCTGTAAATACTCTTATTGAAGGTACATTACTAGTTCCAAACGCTGTTGAGCAACCAGCATTGGCGATTATTATTGCAGGATCAGGACCTGTTGACCGAAATGGCAATCAAAACTTTGCAAGGAATAACAGTCTTAAAAAACTTGCTGAAGGCTTAACCAATAATGGTATTGCAACCTTTAGGTATGACAAACGTACCATAAAGTTGATAGCAACAGGAAAGTTGGATAACACTATAATGTTTGACGATTTTGTAACTGATGCCATTGATGTGGTAAACTACTTTAAATCTCAAAACACCTATTCAAAAATTTATATTATTGGTCATAGTCAAGGGAGTTTAATAGGAATGATTGCTGCTGAAAAAGATGTTGATGGGTTTATTTCCATAGCTGGGGCAAGTCAAACCATTGATAAAATCATTATTAAACAAGTAGAGCAAACTGCTCCAGCCTATTTAGAAGACACTAAGAAAATATTTTCGGTATTGCAAGAAGGTAAAACCACTAGCAACTATCCTCCTGTTTTGTCTTCTTTTCTGGGTAAAGACATACAACCCTTTATGATAAACTGGATGCAATACAATCCACAAGACATTTTAAAATCTCTACAAATACCTATACTTATTGTAAATGGTACTAACGACTTGCAAGTTGGCGTTGAAGATGCTAACCGACTAAAAGACTCAAATCCTAGTGCTGAGTTGAAGCTAATAGATAAAATGAACCATGTTCTTTTTAGTATTGAAGGTGATGACTTGGTCAATTTTAAATCGTATAACGAATCACATCATAAAGTAACACCAGAGCTTATTGATACCATTTCTGGTTTTATAAAAAAGTGATTTCAACATTTTACTACAAACAAAAAAGCACCTGAAACCAGGTGCTTTTCTTATTAACTAACCAACCAAATGTAATATTTAACTCGCTTCTAAAGCTATTAATCAATTACACTTATTTAATTACAATAGTCGTGCCAAAAATTATTTTTTTGGCTTCTGTAACAAAAACTAATTTTTGCATACTAATGAGATAAGTTATATCTTTATAATATCATTTTAATATCATTTTAAATTAATCAATCATGAAAGAAGAGAAAATTATCGTTCCAGCTAATGGCTATTTAATGTTATTCCTTTTTTTAGTACTATTCTTTGGAAGCATTGCTCTAATATTTATTACAGAAACAGGATGGTCAGCTTTTGGTATTGTTGCTGCATTAATCTTAGCTTTTGGGTTTCTTATGGTACAACCTAATGGCTCTAGAGTTTTATTACTTTTTGGTAAATATGTAGGAACCGTAAAAAAGAATGGCTTCTATTGGGTAAACCCATTTTACTCCAAAAAGAAGATTTCTTTAAGAGCAAGTAACTTTGATAGCGAACGTTTAAAAGTGAACGACAAGCTAGGAAACCCTGTTATGATCAGTACAATTTTAGTTTGGAGAGTACAAAACACTTACAAAGCAGCCTTTGATGTAGATAATTATGAAAACTTTGTACGTGTACAAACTGATGCTGCTGTTCGTAAACTAGCAAGTATGTATCCTTACGACAATTTTGCCGATGAAGGTCACGACGAAGACATCACACTTCGCTCTAGTGTAAATGAAGTAAGCAACGCTCTTGAAAAAGAAATTGACGAGCGACTATCAATTGCAGGAATTGAAGTATTGGAAGCTAGAATTGGTTACCTAGCGTATGCACAAGAAATTGCAAACGCAATGCTTAAGCGTCAACAAGCCACTGCTATTGTTGCTGCACGACATAAAATTGTTGAAGGCGCAGTTAGTATGGTTGAAATGGCTCTGGATGAATTAAACAAAAAAGAAATTGTTGAGTTAGACGACGAGCGCAAAGCAGCAATGGTAAGTAACCTTATGGTTATATTATGTGGAGACAAAGAAGCTTCGCCAGTTGTAAATGCAGGAACTTTAAGTCATTAAGATTATGAAAGAATACAAAGTCATAAAACCAAAATTAGGATGGAGAAACCCAACCGAAAAACTTGAGGAAATATTAAACAAATATGCCAAAGAAGGTTGGCGTGTTACAACTATTACACCTAATCAACACATTATTTCATTTATAGTTTTTGAACGCGATAAAAATAGATAATGAGAGTTTTTAAAGAAGAACAACGATTTAATCAATTATGGTTAATTGCACTTATAGCAATAAGTGCAATTATTCCTATTATATTGGTATGCGTTGAATATTTTAAAAATCAAAACTCCATTTCAACGCTAGAACTTATTTTAATAATTCTACTTCTTGTATTTTTTTCAGGACTCATATTTATATTTAAACTCTACACTAAAATTGACGAGTTAGGAATTCATTATAAATTTTTTCCCTTGCATTTAAAATACAACACCATTTCTTGGAAATCAATAAACAACGCCTATATTAGAACTTACGAACCTATTTCCGAATATGGTGGTTGGGGAATAAAAGGTGGTTGGAAAAAATCTAAAGGAAAAGCTATCAATGTTTCAGGTACTATTGGTATTCAACTAGAGTTAGCTGATGGAAAAAAACTACTCATAGGTACAAAAAAGCAAATAGAAGCTGAAAACACTTTAGCATATTACAAAACACAGTTAAACCATAGTAACAATGTCTAAAAAGAAAGCCTTTGCACTAAGAATAAATGAAGATATGCTCAAAGCAATTGAAAAATGGGCTTCAGACGAATTTAGAAGTACCAATGGTCAAATTGAGTGGATGCTCATGCAGTACCTTAAAGAAAAAAACAGACAACCAAAACCTAAAAAAAATAACGAGAGCGACACTTAACAATGTCGCTTTTTTATGCGCTTTTATTTTGGTATTTTGCGCCTTTAAATTTTAGTTTATGGACACAACGCAATTAACCGAAGTAAAACCTTTATTCACCCAAGACACTATAGTATTTGGGTTGTTAATGCTTGCATTAGGGTTTGTTTTTTATACTTCCACAAGTGAAAATAGTTTTTGGAAAAAATTTTACAAATACATACCTGCATTATTAATGGCATATATGTTGCCTGCAGCTTTAACTACTTTTGGGATAATTGCTCCAGAATGGGGATTTGAAAACGCCGAAGGCTCATTAGTAGAAGTAACAGGTAAATCTCAAGCCTATTACATTGCAAGTAGATTTATGCTTCCTGCTGCTTTGGTACTTATGACTATTAGTATCGACCTAAAAGCTGTATTTAACCTAGGCTGGAAAGCTCTTGCTATGTTTGGAACAGGTACGTTAGGAATCATAATTGGCGGACCTATTGCTGTATTTTTAATTGCATTAGTATCTCCTGAAACTGTAGGTGGAGCTGGTCCTGACGCTGTTTGGAGAGGTCTTTCTACTTTAGCAGGAAGTTGGATTGGTGGAGGTGCTAATCAAGCTGCTATGTTAGAAATTTATGAATACAATACAGCAAATTATGCTGGAATGGTAATTGTTGATATTGTTGTTGCTAATATATGGATGGCTATCCTTTTATTAGGAATTGGTAAACAAGAAAAAATTGATAAATGGCTGAAAGCTGATAACAGTTCTATTGAAACCCTTAAAGAAAAAGTATCTAGTTATGCTGCTAGTATTTCTAGGAACCCAACATTAGCCGATTTTATGGTGATTTTAGGTATTGCTTTTACTGTTGTAGGAATTGCTCATTTTGGCGCTAATGAAATTTCTGAATTTTTAGTAGCTAACTTCGATGCTGTAAGTGATAAAAAATCTGCTTGGTCTTCATTTGGATCTCAATTTTTCTGGATGATTACAATAGCTACTATTTTAGGAATCATCTTATCCTTTACCAAGATGAAAAAATATGAAGGTGCAGGAGCTAGTAAAATTGGTAGTGTATTTATTTATATTCTCGTTGCCTCTATTGGTATGAAAATGGATCTTACTAAAATAGTTGACAATCCAGGACTAATTGTGGTTGGTTTAGTTTGGATGGCAATACACGTTGCTTTACTATTTTTAGTAGCAAAACTAATTAGAGCGCCATATTTCTTCTTAGCTGTGGGTAGTAAAGCTAATATTGGTGGTGCTGCCTCTGCTCCTGTGGTTGCTGCAGCCTTTCATCCATCGCTTGCAACTGTAGGTGTTATTCTAGCAGTATTTGGATATGTTGTTGGAACCTATGGTGCTATGCTTACTGCAGAACTTATGAGAATAGCTGCTCCTATAACTTAATTAATGATTTTTTAAATTTTAATATGACAAAACACTTTAAACTTTTTAGCCTTTTAGTAATAGCTTTACTAATTATTTCTTGTGGAGAAAATAAAAAAGACACAAACTTCACTTTAAAAGGCCATGTAACAGGATTAAAAAAAGGTACTGTTTATTTACAAAAGCAACAAGATAGCTTAATGGTAACGCTAGACTCCTTAGCTATTAATGGCAATTCTGAGTTTGAATTACACAGCGACTTAGAAGAACCTGAAGTTTTGTTTTTAACCTTAGACAAAAACGACAATGACGAAGGCGTTATTGCTTTCTTTGCAGATAAAGGTGTTACTGAAATAAGTTCTACACTTAAAAACTTTAATTATGATGCTCAAATAAAAGGCTCTGAGCAACAAAAACGATTAGACGAATACATAATGATGATGTCTCGTTTTAATGACAAAAATCTTGACCTTATAAAAGAAAATTTTGAAGCTAAAAAAGAAAACGATACCACTAGTTTCGATTTTGACAAAGAATACAATAGTCTTTTAAAACGTAAATACCTTTACACAATAAATTTTGCTGTAAACAATAAAAACAGTGAAGTTGCTCCTTATTTAGCGTTAAGCGAAATACCAAATACTACGGTAAAGTATTTAGAAACCATATACGATTCGCTTGATGAAAATATTAAAAACTCTAAGTACGGTAAGCAATTAAAAGAAACTATTGAGCAACGGAAATCAGACGAAGAAAACATTGAATAAAAAAAATCCCAAACGTAATGTTTGGGATTTTTATTTTAGAGCCGATAGAGGGACTCGAACCCACGACCTGCTGATTACAAATCAGCTGCTCTAGCCAGCTGAGCTATATCGGCGAAACAGGATGCAAATATAATCGCGAAAATTATATTTGCAAACATTTTTTTCTGTTTTAGCTTAGTTTATTAATTTTTTCGATTAAAGCTCTTCCTTTATCTTCCAACTCTTGGTTGATAGATTTAAAATGTGCTTTCTTATCTTCTACTTTTTTATCGTTCACCTTTGCTATTAAAGAATCAAAAGTTTCTATAGCTTCATCAATAATTGCTTCGCTTTTTTTAGTGTCTTTATCAGTGTTGTTGTATTCCCATACATAAACAGCTTCAATAATATCACCTAAAACGTAATTAATGTCTTTTTTAAGGTTTCTAACGTTTGCCATAATTATAAATTTTTATTGTCGCAAAATTAAACATAAACTTCCAATAGCTTCGCATTTTCCGAAGTTATTTCATAATTCTTTACTGCTGCAGGAAGTAGTATTGTTTCTCCTTTTTTAATAGTTTCAGTTGCACTATCTGTAGTTATTTGTGCTTCTCCTTCAACACACATGTAAATCAAAAATGAATCGTGATTATTTTCTTTTTTAAGTGTACTATCAACATCTAAGTAACTTGTGGTAAAATATGGGCAACTAACCATTTTATTAGATTGGTTTTTAGCTTTTTTATAACTAACTCTAAAATTATCTTCCATTTCAAAGTCAATAGCATCAATGGCTAAATCGTTGTGAAGTTCTCTTTCGTTTCCTTCATCATCTACTCTATCCCAATCGTAAACTCTATAAGTAATATCGCTGGTTTGTTGTATTTCAGCAACCACCACTCCTGCTCCAATAGCGTGCACACGACCAACTTCTATAAAATAAGTATCACCTACTTTAACTTTATCAAAATTTAAAATTTCTGTAAGCGTTTTATTTTCTAAATGCGATAAATAGGTTTCAGCATCCATTTTTTGGTTAAACCCAACTATTAAATTCGAACCTTCATCGGCTTGCATTACATACCACATTTCGGTTTTCCCAAATGAATTGTGTCTCTTTGCAGCCAATTCATCATTGGGATGCAATTGAATAGATAAATCTTGTTTTGCATCGATAAACTTGATAAGTAACGGAAACTTATTGCCAAAAACTCTATAGTTTTGAAGTCCTATTAAATCTTCTTTATAGGTTTCTTGTATTTGCTTTAAGGTTTGACCTTTTAATGCTCCATTTGCAACTACAGATGTATCACCTTCTACATCACTAATTTCCCAGCTTTCTCCAATATTTGGTAAATCTGAAGTCTTATTTAATAGTGTTTTTAGTTTTTGTCCACCCCAAATTTTATCTTTTAAAATAGGTGTGAATTTTATAGGATAAAGAATATTTTTCATGTGTTATAATCCAGAATAGGTTACAAAATTTCTAGGTGTCTCAAAAAGTTTAATTTCTAAGTCTAGCGTTGAATTTAGTCTAGGTTTTACCTTATTATAAATAACTACTGCTATGTTTTCGGCTGTAGGGTTTAAGTCTTTAAACTCTTCAACTTCTACATTTAGGTTTTTATGGTCAAAGGCATCTTCAACTTCTTCTTTTATAATGTCTTTTAAGTCTTGAATGTCTATAACATAACCTGTTTCTTTATTGATAGGTCCTGTTACACTTACTATCAACTCGTAATTATGTCCATGAAAATTTGGATTGCTACATTTTCCAAAAACATCGGCATTCTTTTCATCGCTCCAATCTTTTCTGTACAATCTATGAGCTGCGTTAAAATGTGCTTTTCTACTTACGGTAACAATCATTTTACAATGTTTATGTGTTGGTAGAATTTATCAAAAATAATTTTAAACCAAGCTGTGTAAATTTCTGGTTGTTGCTTGATATCTTCTTTTACAGCATCAAGAGTCATCCACTTCCAATCTGCAACTTCATCAGGATTTATGTTTGGTGTATCATTATAGTATCCTATCATGATGTGGTCATATTCATGTTCTGTCAAGCCATTATCAAAAGGTGCTTTATAAATAAAAGATGTTGTCTCTTCAAGTTCAGTAACAAACCCCATTTCTTCAAATAAACGTCGCTTACCAGCTTCTATATTTGCTTCGCCTTCTCTTTGGTGACTACAGCAAGTATTTGTCCATAGTAAAGGCGAATGGTACTTATCAGCTGCACGTTGCTGTAACATTAGTTCGTTGTTGTTGTTAAAAACAAATACAGAAAAAGCTCTATGCAGTAATGCTTTTTCGTGCGCTTCCATTTTAGGCATTAAGCCTATTTGCTTATCGTTTTCGTTTACTAAAATCACCTGTTCTTCTTGCATATTGTAAAAATACAGCATTCTTATAACAAAAAAAATGACATTCATAGAAAAGTATGAATGTCATTTTTTATATGTATTAAAAATAGTGAATTATTTTTTAATTAATTTATTAACTTCTAAATGTTTACCATTGTTAATCTTTAAAATATAAACTCCAGATGTTAAATTAGTTATATCAAATTTAGAATACCCTAATGAAGTATTTATTTTTTTAGACATTACCTTCTTACCTGTAAAGTTATAAAGTTCTATTTGTACTTCTGAATTATTATGTTTATCAAACAATATAACAACTTCATCAACCGCAGGATTAGGATAAACAGTAAATACCGAATACTGATTATTTTCTAAGCTTAACGTAAAGGTTGAAGCAAATGTTACATATTGTGCTACTGTTGGGTCTATTTGAGCCCAATAGTGTGTTCCGTCATCATTCAGCTCAATTTCAATTACATCTTCTACAAAAGCTTCGTCATTTGATTGTATCAAAATTGGAATTCCTGAAGGAAAATTGTAAGCTGCTTTTGGAATTGCTAAAAAAACAGAATTTACTACACCTGTTTTATCTAATTTCCATACTCTCGAGTAACGATTATTTGTCTCGCCATTATAGTCAAGATTAAAAGCTTCTGCTTCGTTATTATGTCCCATCATCAAAAAGCTTCCTGTTTCTAAACTTACTGTTCTAATTCCATCTGTATTAGGCTGAGTAAAGTGTTGTGTTGTTGATATGATTGGACTATTACTGTTGTTTGCAGATTGTGATACTTTTTGTGTTAATCCTGAATTACTATCCGTTCCAATGCCAAAAACATCATTTGTATAAATTAGGTTTGAAGAAGCGTCCCAAATTGTAGTTCCATTTGAATCAATATAATTTGTAACAGTAGTTTGATCTAAAGTTATACCATATTTAATAGACAGGTATGAGCTTACTTTTTGACGATCTATCTCTGATAATTTTTGATTGTAAATAATAATTTCACCTACATCGCCATCTAAATGGTTATCTCCATCTACACCTTCGCCTCCATCTGCATCTAGCCCTACCATAAAAGCTCCATCTCCAGGTAAAGAACTTTTACCAGAACCAGAATGTACAGTCTTATTATTAACATATGTTGCTGATGATTGATTATCTGCAGCATAGCCTACAATATAAGGTTTGCTATCATTTAACAGAGGAGTAGTTATTAAGCCGTCACTTGTATTGTTTACAGCAATATTAAACCCTGTAGAATTTGGGTCTATAAATAAAGCAAAGGTATTAGATGGTTTGCTATAATGCCATACACAATTACTCACGTTTGGGTCTGCAATTGTTTGTACTGAAAAAGCTGACCATTGTGAGTAATCGAACCCTGTTATATTAGTACCCGTTGACAGTCCTGTGTCTATACCATCAAAAGTAATTCCTGAGTTAAAGTTTATACTATTACTACTGTATGTTGGAGATGAAATTCCGTCTGATCCTAATACAAGGTTAGAATTCAATACATAACTATTTGATGATTGATCCAACCATTGGGCATTGGTTGCATTATTATAAGTGAAGTCTTCTTCTGCTTTTAGCCATAAAGACAAACCAGACGTTACACCTCCAGGTGCTGTTTGCGCTATAGTATTTTGTGTAGTAATTACACATAATAATAAACAAAGGGATTTAATTAAAGTAGGTAGTTTTTTTCTCATTTTATTATTTATTTTTATAGGTTAATTCCTACAAAAATAAAAAATAAAAATAGTCTTAATCAAAATTAACAAGTAAAATCAACAACTGTCTCAAAAATAAAAAAATAATATTTAGCTTTTTTGATAATATATAATTTAATGTTTAAAAACATCTTTCACTTGATAATTTATGAATCATAAAGTATTTACACTTCCCAATATGCAAATCATAATTCCTTTTAAGATGTTTTTTTAATTCTATCTTTGCAGCCTATTTGTAAGATTATGAGTTTTATCAACGAAATAAAGAAACGTAGAACCTTTGGTATCGTTTCGCATCCAGATGCTGGAAAAACAACACTTACTGAAAAACTATTACTTTTTGGTGGTGCAATACAAGAAGCAGGAGCTGTAAAAAGTAACAAAATAAAAAAAGGAGCTACTAGTGACTTTATGGAAATTGAACGTCAGCGTGGAATTTCTGTTGCTACTTCTGTTTTGGCATTTGAATATGATGGTATAAAAATTAATATTCTTGATACTCCTGGTCACAAGGATTTTGCTGAAGATACTTTTAGAACACTAACAGCTGTTGATAGCGTAATTGTTGTTATTGATGTGGCTAAAGGTGTTGAGGAGCAAACCGAAAAGCTAGTTGAAGTTTGCCGAATGCGTAATATTCCAATGATTGTATTTATCAATAAATTGGATAGAGAAGGTAAAGATGCGTTTGATCTTTTAGATGAAGTTGAGCAAAAACTAGGTTTGAGCGTTGTACCTATGAGTTTCCCAATTGGTATGGGTTACGACTTTAAAGGTATTTATAACCTTTGGGAGAAAAACATTAATCTTTTTAGTGGTGACAGTAGAAAGAATATTGAAGAAACCATAGAAATTAACGATTTAAGCTCTTCGGAATTAGATAAACTCATAGGAGAAAAATCGGCAAATACACTAAGAGAAGAAATAGAATTAGTTGAAGGCATCTATCCTGCTTTTGAAAAAGAAGACTACTTAAACGGTACACAGCAACCTGTGTTTTTTGGTTCTGCTTTAAACAATTTTGGTGTAAGAGAGTTATTGGATTGCTTTATAGAAATTGCTCCTAAACCTAGACCAAAACAAAGTGAAGAGCGCTTAGTTAACCCAGAAGAAAAAGATTTTACTGGTTTTGTGTTTAAAATTCATGCTAATATGGACCCTAACCATAGAGACCGTTTAGCGTTTATAAAAATCGTATCAGGAACTTTTAAAAGAAACACGCCTTATTTACATGTACGTCATGGTAAAAAACTTAAGTTTTCTAGTCCTAATGCCTTTTTTGCTGAAAAGAAAGAAATTGTTGATGTTTCTTATCCTGGAGATATTGTAGGATTACACGATACTGGAAACTTTAAAATTGGTGACACTTTAACTGAAGGTGAAACTATAAACTACAAAGGTATACCTAGTTTCTCTCCTGAGCATTTCAGGTATATTAATAATGCTGATCCTTTAAAATCCAAACAACTTTACAAAGGTATTGACCAGTTAATGGATGAAGGTGTTGCCCAATTATTTACTTTGGAATTAAATGGTAGAAAAGTTATAGGTACAGTTGGAGCTTTACAGTACGAGGTTATTCAATATCGATTAGAACACGAATATGGAGCTAAGTGTACATATGAAAACCTTAATGTACATAAAGCATGTTGGGTTGACCCTGAAGATGAAAAAAATGAAGAGTACAAAGAATTTCTAAGGGTAAAACAACGCTTTTTGGCAAAAGACAAACAAGGTCAACTTGTATTTTTAGCAGATTCGGCATTTTCATTACAAATGACACAGCAAAAATACCCAAGTATTAAATTTCATTTTACATCAGAATTTTAATTAAAAACCCTGTTTTTCAGTAAGAAATTTTATACGAAAAGGCATTTTTAGTGTTAAAAATGTGTCAGTTATCGAAAATTTCATTGAAATTCGGTTTTGAATTTTTACATTGATTTACAGATAACCCCAAATTGATCTACTTATGGAAACTTTTTCTAATAGTTTCAGTAATAAAGATATTACTGTAACCTTCAAACCATGTAAGTGTGTCCATGCTGAGCGTTGTGCTAACGAATTATCTAATGTTTTTAGGCAATCGGTTATACCATGGATAGATCTTGATGGTGCATCCACTAAAAAAATTATCAAACAAGTTAAAAAATGTCCTTCGGGAGCTTTAAGCTATTCGTATAATAAAGAAGTTGCTTAATAAAAAAGCCTTTTGAAAAATTCAAAAGGCTTTTTTATTATTTACGCTTGACCTGTTGGTCCGAAATTTAACGGAATTGGTGGTTGCTCGTGTAAAAACATGTCGAGCAACAACAAATTCAAATCTCTAAATTAAGCTTGACCTGTTGGTCCGAAATTTAACGGAATTGGTGGTTGCTCGTAATCTTTAATTTCACCATGGGCTTTTTCAAATCTATGTACATTATCACCTAATGCTTTAAGTAATCGTTTAGCGTGTTGTGGTGTTAATATAATTCTTGATTTTACCTTACTCTTTGGAGTCCCAGGCATAATACTTACAAAGTCAACAACAAATTCTGAAACCGAATGGTTAATAATTGCCAAATTAGAATAAGTGCCTTCAGCTACTTTCTCGTCTAGTTCTATATTAATTTGTCCTTGCTTCTTTTTATTTTGTTCGTCTGCCATTGAAATTTTATTTTTTATTTCCACATAAGCGGAAACCTTATTATTACGTTTTACAATTTAAAAAAAGAATCCCGAGATATAGTCACGGGATTCTTAAATTTTATATAATTTACTCTTTTAAAGAGTTCCCAATTTATATTGGGATAAAATCAACCTAAAGACTTCAATTTGTTTTACAACACTTAAAGTCTTGGTATCATTTAATTATAGTTCATTTCTTCTTTTGCTTTCATCATCTCATCAAACTCCTCTTTAGAACCAACGATAATACTATCATATCGTCTTACACCTGTTCCTGCAGGAATTCTATGACCAACAATTACATTTTCTTTTAGACCTTCTAAATCGTCTACTTTAGCATTTACAGCAGCTTCATTAAGTACTTTAGTAGTTTCCTGGAACGATGCAGCAGATATAAATGACTTAGTTTGTAACGAAGCTCTTGTAATACCTTGTAAGATTGGAGTTGCAGTTGCTGGTTGTGCTTCTCTAGCAGTTACCAATTGCTTATCTTCTCTTCTCAATATTGAGTTTTCGTCTCTTAACTGTCTTAAAGTAATGATTTGTCCTGGTTTTAAAGTTGCAGAATCACCTGCATCTTCTACCACTTTCATTCCAAATATCTTATCGTTTTCTTCGATAAAATCAGATTTGTGAACTAATTGGTCTTCTAAGAAAATTGTATCACCAGAATCAATAATACGTACTTTACGCATCATTTGTCTTACAACAACTTCAAAATGCTTATCATTAATTTTCACACCTTGTAAACGATATACTTCTTGTACTTCGTTAACTAAGTATTGTTGTACTGCAGATGGTCCTTTAATATTTAAGATGTCATCTGGAGTAATTGATCCGTCAGATAAAGGCATACCAGCTTTTACATAATCGTTTTCTTGTACAAGAATTTGATTAGATAACTTCACTAAGTATTTCTTTACTTCACCAACTTTAGACTCGATAATGATTTCGCGGTTACCTCTCTTGATTTTTCCGAAAGATACAACACCATCAATCTCACTTACAACAGCAGGATTAGAAGGGTTACGTGCTTCGAACAACTCGGTTACACGAGGTAAACCTCCAGTAATATCACCTGCTTTTGCAGATTTACGTGGTATCTTAACTAAGATTTTACCAACCTTAATTTTTTCTCCATCATCAATCATAAGGTGAGCTCCAACAGGTAAGTTATAAGAACGAATAACTTCTCCTTTAGAATCTTCGATATGAAGTGTTGGTATTAACTTCTTATTTCTAGATTCAGAAATTACTTTTTCTTGGAAACCTGTTTGTTCATCGATTTCTACTTGGTAAGTGATACCTTGCTCAATGTTTTCATATTTTACTTTACCAGCAAATTCTGAAATAATAACTCCGTTATATGGATCCCATTGACAAATTGTATCTCCTTTGCTTACTTTTTGTCCACTCTTAACATAAATGAACGAACCGTAAGGTATATTATTAGTACTTAAAGTAATACCAGTTTTAGCATCAACAAGTTTAAGTTCAGAAGTTCTTGATATTACTACATCTACTTCATTACCTTCACTATCAGTACTCTTAACTGTTTTAAGGTCTTCAATTTCTGCAATACCATCAAACTTAACAATAAGTTTGTTTTCTTCTGAAATGTTACCTGCAATACCACCTACGTGGAATGTACGAAGTGTTAGCTGTGTACCAGGTTCTCCAATAGATTGTGCAGCAACTACACCTACAGCTTCACCACGTTGTACTATTTTACCAGTAGCTAGGTTACGTCCATAACACTTAGCACAGATACCTTTTTTAGCTTCACAAGTTAATGCTGATCGTACTTCGATAGACTCAATTGCAGAGTTACCAATAGCTTTAGCGATGCTATCATTAATATGCTCACCAGCACTTACTAATAATTCTTCAGTAATAGGATCATAAACATCATTTAATGAAGTACGTCCTACGATTCTATCTTCTAGTTTTTCAACAATTTCTTCGTTTTTCTTAAGTGCAGAAACTTCAATACCTCTTAATGTTCCACAATCTTCACTGTAGATAATTACATCTTGAGATACATCAACTAAACGACGTGTTAAGTATCCAGCATCTGCAGTTTTAAGTGCTGTATCGGCAAGACCCTTACGAGCACCATGCGTTGAGATAAAATATTCAAGAATTGAAAGACCTTCTTTAAAGTTAGAAAGAATTGGGTTTTCAATAATTTCTCCACCTCCTGCATTAGATTTTTTCGGTTTTGCCATCAAACCACGCATACCTGTAAGCTGACGAATCTGTTCTTTAGATCCACGAGCTCCAGAATCAAGCATCATATATACCGAGTTAAATCCTTGTTGGTCTTCACGAATACGCTTCATAGACAACTCTGTCAATTCAGCATTTGTAGAAGTCCAAATATCAATAACCTGATTGTAACGTTCGTTATTAGTAATTAATCCCATGTTATAGTTAGCCATAATACCATCAACTAAACCATTGGCTTTGTCAATCATAGTATGTTTTTCAGCTGGAATAATAATATCACCTAAACTAAACGATAATCCTCCTTGGAATGCAAACTTATATCCTAAAGTTTTGATTTCATCTAAAAACTCAGCTGTTTCAGGTACACTAGTAACTTTTAAAATGTTACCAATAATATCTCTAAGCGATTTTTTAGTTAAAACCTGGTTGATATAACCTGCTCTTTCAGGTACTTTTTCGTTAAATAATACACGACCTACTGTAGTTTCAATAATTTGGGTAGTTAACTCACCGTTTTCATTGAAATCTTTAGTTCTTACTTTAATTCCTGCATTTAAATCAACTTTCTTCTCGTTGTAAGCAATAGTTACTTCTTCTGGAGAATAGAAAGTTAATCCTTCACCTTTTACAGTAAAAGTTTCGTCAGTTTTACGAAGCTTAGTCATGTAGTAAAGACCAAGAACCATATCCTGAGATGGTACTGTTACTGGTGAACCGTTAGCTGGGTTTAAAATATTGTGAGAAGCTAACATTAATAATTGTGCTTCTAATATAGCTTCTGGCCCTAATGGTAAATGCACAGCCATCTGGTCACCATCAAAATCGGCATTAAATGCTGTACACACTAATGGGTGTAACTGGATTGCCTTACCTTCGATAAGTTTAGGCTGGAATGCTTGAATACCAAGTCTGTGTAATGTAGGAGCACGGTTTAGTAATACTGGATGTCCTTTAAGAACATTTTCTAAGATATCCCAAACTACAGGCTCTTTTCTATCTATAATTTTCTTTGCAGATTTTACTGTTTTTACAATACCTCTTTCAATCAGTTTTCTAATGATGAAAGGCTTGTAAAGTTCAGCTGCCATGTTTTTAGGCAATCCACATTCAAATAATTTTAACTCAGGTCCAACAACAATTACCGAACGTGCAGAATAATCAACACGCTTACCTAGTAAGTTTTGACGGAAACGTCCTTGCTTACCTTTTAATGAATCGGATAACGATTTTAATGGACGGTTAGAATCGGTTTTTACTGCTGATGACTTACGTGTGTTATCAAATAATGAATCAACAGACTCTTGTAACATACGTTTTTCGTTACGTAAGATTACTTCAGGAGCTTTGATTTCAACCAATCTCTTAAGACGGTTGTTACGGATAATTACACGACGATAAAGATCATTTAAGTCAGATGTAGCAAAACGACCACCATCTAAAGGCACTAAAGGTCTCAATTCTGGTGGAATGATTGGAATAGCTTTCATAATCATCCACTCAGGCTTATTCTCACGATTAGCATTTGAGTCTCTAAACGCTTCTACAACCTGTAAACGCTTTAAAGCTTCAGTTTTACGTTGTTTAGACGTTTCGTTGTTTGCTTTATGACGTAAGTCGTATGATAATTCGTCTAAATCAATTCTTGCTAAAAGGTCAATTAAGCACTCAGCTCCCATTTTAGCAATAAACTTATTAGGATCGTTATCTTCTAAATATTGATTTTCTTGTGGAAGTGTTTCAAGAATATTTAAGTATTCTTCTTCCGTTAAGAAATCCATTTTTTGTAATGGTTCACCTTCGGCATTTTTAGCATTACCTGGTTGAATTACTACATAACGTTCGTAGTAAATAATCATATCCAATCTCTTAGATGGTAATCCAAGAAGGTAACCTATTTTGTTTGGAAGTGAACGGAAATACCATATATGAGCTACAGGAACCACTAAGTTAATGTGTCCTACTCTATCTCTACGTACTTTCTTTTCAGTTACTTCAACACCACATCGGTCACAAACAATTCCTTTGTAGCGTATTCTTTTATATTTACCACAAGCACACTCAAAATCCTTAACAGGACCAAAGATACGCTCACAGAATAAACCATCACGTTCAGGTTTATGTGTTCGATAATTAATAGTTTCTGGTTTTAAAACTTCACCACGTGAAGCTGCTAAAACAGATTCAGGAGATGCTAAACCAATTGAGATTTTATTAAATCTCTGTACTGTATTCTTATCTTGTTTTCTAGCCATAATAACTTTATAGTCTATAGTTAATCGCTTTGGTCTCCATTAAAAGAAGACCAAAACGAATTCACCTAAAATTTATTCTTCTAATCTAATATCTAATCCTAATCCTTTCAATTCGTGCATTAATACGTTGAAAGATTCAGGTAGTCCTGGTTCTGGCATTGGCTCTCCTTTTACGATAGCTTCGTAAGTTTTAGCTCTACCTATAACATCATCAGATTTTACTGTTAAGATTTCACGTAGAGTACTTGATGCTCCATAAGCTTCAAGTGCCCAAACTTCCATTTCTCCAAAACGCTGACCACCAAATTGTGCTTTACCACCTAGTGGTTGTTGCGTAATTAATGAGTATGGTCCAATAGAACGAGCGTGCATCTTATCGTCAATCATGTGACCTAATTTGATCATGTATATTACACCTACTGTTGCTGGTTGATCAAAACGATCTCCTGTACCACCATCATATAAGTATGTATGTCCAAATCTTGGTACACCTGCTTCATCAGTAAACTCATTAATTTGATCTAATGTAGCTCCATCAAAAATTGGTGTAGCGTAAGTACGGTTTAATTTTTGACCTGCCCAACCAAGAACAGTTTCATAAATCTGACCAATGTTCATACGCGATGGTACACCAAGTGGATTTAATACAATATCAACTGGAGTTCCATCTTCAAGGAAAGGCATATCTTCTTGACGAACGATACGTGCTACGATACCTTTGTTACCGTGACGTCCTGCCATCTTATCACCTACTTTAAGTTTACGTTTTTTAGCAACATAAACCTTAGCTAATTTGATAATTCCTGCTGGTAACTCGTCACCAACAGAGATGGTAAACTTCTCACGACGTAATGAACCTTGAAGATCATTTTCCTTAATCTTATAGTTGTGGATTAAGTCTGCAACTAGTGCATTGGTATGATCATCAGTAGTCCAAGTACCAGATGTTAAGTGCGTATAATCATCAACAGCATTTAACATTTTTAGCGTGTACTTTTTACCTTTAGGTATAATTTCCTCTCCAAGATCGTTAAAGATACCTTGAGCAGTTTTACCATTTACGATAGCAAATAGTTTTTCTACTAATACATCTTTTAAGTCGTCAAACTTCTTGTAGTAGATGTTCTCTAGAGCTTCGATATCTTCTTTATCTTTTGCTCTTTTACGCTTATCTTTAATTGCTCTTGAGAATAATTTTTTGTCGATTACAACTCCATGTAATGAAGGTGAAGCTTTAAGTGATGCATCTTTAACATCTCCTGCCTTATCTCCAAAAATTGCTCTTAAAAGTTTTTCTTCAGGTGTTGGATCACTTTCTCCTTTTGGTGTAATCTTACCAATTAAGATATCACCTGGTTTAATCTCAGCACCAATTCTAATCATACCGTTTTCATCAAGGTCTTTAGTTGCCTCTTCAGAAACGTTAGGAATATCATTAGTAAGCTCTTCGTTACCTAACTTGGTATCTCTAACTTCTAATGAGTACTCATCAATATGAATAGAAGTAAATATATCATCACGAACTACTTTTTCAGAAATCACAATTGCATCCTCAAAGTTATACCCTTTCCAAGGCATAAAGGCTACTTTCATGTTTCTTCCTAAAGCAAGTTCTCCGTTTTCAGTTGCATAACCTTCACAAAGTACTTGTCCTTTTACAACTTTATCACCTTTTGTTACAATTGGCTTTAAGTTGATTGAAGTACCTTGGTTAGTTTTTCTGAATTTTACAAGTGGATAAGTTTTAGTATCGCTATCAAAACTTACCATTGCTTCTTCTTCAGTACGCTCGTATTTAATTACAATTTCATTAGCATCAACATACTCTACAACTCCATTTCCTTCAGCATTTATTAATACTCTTGAATCTGAAGCTACTTGACGCTCAAGGCCTGTTCCTACAATAGGAGCTTGCGGACGTAATAATGGTACTGCTTGACGCATCATGTTTGATCCCATCAATGCACGGTTTGCATCATCATGCTCCAAGAATGGGATTAACGATGCAGAAATAGATGCAATTTGGTTAGGAGCAACATCAGTATAATGAACGTTTACAGGGTCTATTACAGGGAAATCACCTTCTTGACGAGCAATAATCTTGTCTTCAAGAATTTTTCCTTTATCATCTACTTGAATATTAGCCTGAGCAATCAACATATCTTCTTCTTCTTCAGCACTTAAATATGTTGGCGTATTTTTGATATCAACAACTCCTTCTTCAGCTTTTCTATAAGGCGTTTCAATGAATCCCATTGAGTTTACTTTAGCATAAACTGAAAGAGAAGAAATTAATCCAATGTTTGGTCCTTCAGGAGTTTCAATTGGACATAATCTTCCGTAGTGTGTATAGTGAACGTCACGCACCTCGAAACCTGCTCTTTCTCTTGAAAGACCTCCAGGTCCTAAAGCTGATAAACGACGTTTGTGAGTGATCTCAGCTAACGGATTGGTTTGATCCATAAATTGAGATAACTGGTTCGTACCAAAAAACGAGTTAATTACTGAAGATAAAGTCTTCGCGTTAATTAAATCGATAGGTGTAAACACTTCGTTATCACGAACGTTCATACGCTCACGAATAGTACGAGCCATACGAGCTAAACCAACACCAAACTGAGATGACAATTGCTCACCTACTGTACGTACACGACGGTTAGATAAGTGATCGATATCATCAATCTCTGCTTTAGAGTTAATAAGCTCTATTAAATATTTTATAATGGTAATGATATCCTCTTTGGTAAGTACTTGCTTATCCATTCCTATATCAAGACCTAATTTTTTGTTCATTCTGTAACGACCTACTTCACCTAATGAGTAACGTTGGTCTGAAAAGAATAATTTGTCAATAATACCACGTGCTGTTTCCTCATCTGGTGGCTCAGCATTACGTAATTGACGGTAAATATGTTCAACAGCCTCTTTTTCAGAGTTTGTTGGATCTTTTTGTAATGTATTGTGAATAATAGCATAATCTCCTTGTTGTGCACTTTCTTTATGTAAAAGAATAGTTTTTACACCTGCTTCAAGGATTTCTTCTATATTATCTTTATCTATAATGGTATCACGGTCCAAAACAATTTCGTTACGCTCGATAGATACAACTTCTCCAGTATCCTCATCAACGAAATCTTCATGCCATGTGTTAAGTACACGAGCAGCTAGTTTACGACCAATTACTTTCTTTAATCCTGATTTTGATACTTTAACTTCTTCAGCTAAATCAAAAATTTCAAGAATATCTTTATCGCGCTCAAAACCGATAGCACGGAAAAGTGTTGTAACAGGTAATTTTTTCTTTCTATCAATATAAGCGTACATAACGCTATTGATATCTGTAGCAAATTCTATCCAAGAACCTTTAAAAGGAATTACTCTTGCCGAATATAGCTTGGTTCCGTTTGCATGGAACGACTGGCTAAAGAAAACACCAGGTGATCTATGCAATTGGGAAACAACCACACGCTCTGCTCCATTTATAACAAATGTACCACTAGGTGTCATGTAAGGTATTGTACCCAAATACACATCCTGAACAATAGTTTCGAAATCTTCATGCTCAGGGTCTGTACAGTATAATTTTAACCTTGCTTTAAGCGGAACACTATATGTTAGACCTCTTTCTATACATTCCTCAATGGTATATCTTGGTGGATCAATAAAATAATCCAAAAACTCTAATACAAATTGATTACGTGTGTCTGTGATTGGGAAATTTTCCATGAAGGTGTTGTAAAGACCTTCGTTCCCTCTTTCTTCTGATTTCGTCTCTAACTGGAAAAAATCCTGGAAGGATTTAATCTGAATATCTAAAAAATCTGGATATTCAGTTCTATTTACAATAGAAGAGAAATTTAATCTTTCAGCTTTTTTTGCTAACATCGATGAACGAGATTTTGATTAAAAAAATAATTTTGTTTGCGTATACATTTATATACACAAAAGGGTTTAGGTCTTAGAGGCAACCTCTAGACCTAAACCATAATTTGTAGGCTATGGGTTAAGCTTACTTAAGCTCAACTTCTGCTCCAGCTTCTTCTAAAGAAGTTTTTAAACCTTCAGCTTCGTCTTTAGAAACGCCTTCTTTGATAGCGCTTGGTGCACCATCTACTAATTCTTTAGCTTCTTTTAATCCTAAACCAGTTAATTCTTTAACTAATTTTACAACTGCTAATTTAGAAGCACCTGCTGCTTTAAGGATTACATCGAATTCTGATTTTTCTTCTGCAGCTTCACCACCTGCAGCAGCTCCACCTGCAGCAACTGCAACAGCAGCAGCAGCTGGTTCGATACCATATTCGTCTTTTAAAATTGTAGCTAATTCGTTTACTTCTTTTACTGTTAAATTAACTAATTGTTCTGCGAAATCTTTTAAATCTGCCATTTTCTATCGTTTTAATAATTTTTTAAATAATATAATTTGTTTAAGTGCGTACTTAATTGATTATTATCCTTCTTTTTCGGATAATGTTTTAATGATACCTGCTAGTTTACCACCTCCTGATTTAAGAGCTGAAACAACGTTCTTAGCTGGTGATTGTAACAATGTTACTATGTCACCAATTAACTCTTCTCTAGATTTGATATCAACTAAAGTATCTAATTGCTCATCACCAATGTAAATTGCTTCTTCAATAAAAGCTCCTTTAAGCAAAGGCTTATCAGATTTTTTACGGAATGCTTTAATTACTTTTGCTGGAGCATTACCAGTTTCAGAATACATTACTGAAGTGTTACCTTTAAGTACAGATGGTAAATCTCCAAAATCTTTTTCTGAAGCATCCATAGCTTTTGTTAGCAATGTATTTTTAACTACAGCTAGTTTTACGTTAGCTTTAAAGCAAGCTCTACGTAAATCTGAAGTGTTTCCTGCGTTTAATCCAGATATATCAGCAATATAAATATTGGTATTATCTGCTAGTTGAGCAGTTAACTCTTCAATTACTTGTGATTTTTCTTGTCTTGTCATAATATTAAAGTTTAACTACTATCCTATTTTTGTATCTATTGATATACTTGGACTCATTGTGCTAGACATGTAAATACTTTTTACGTAAGTACCTTTAGCTGCAGTTGGTTTTAATTTTATTAAAGTTGATAATAACTCGTTTGCGTTACCTACCAATTTATCAGCACTAAAAGATGCTTTACCTATTGGTGCGTGTACAATACCTGTTTTGTCTACTTTAAAATCAATTTTACCTGCTTTTACTTCAGCTACAGCCTTAGCAACATCCATTGTTACAGTTCCAGTTTTAGGGTTTGGCATTAAACCTCTTGGTCCTAATACTCTACCTAATGGTCCTAACTTACCCATAATAGCTGGCATAGTGATGATAACATCAACATCTGTCCAACCATCTTTAATTTTTTGTAAGTACTCGTCTAAACCAACATAATCAGCACCAGCTTCTTTAGCTTCTGCTTCTTTATCTGGTGTTACAAGTGCCAACACTTTCATGTCTTTACCTGTACCATGTGGAAGAGAAACTACGCCTCTTACCATTTGGTTTGCTTTACGAGGGTCAACTCCTAATCTTACAGCTAAATCAACTGAAGCATCGAATTTTGTGTAAGTTATTTCTTTTAATAAAGCCGAAGCTTCTTCAAGAGAATATAATTTATTCTTCTCAACTTTAGCTCTTGCTTCTTTTTGCTTTCTTGTTATTCTTGCCATTTCAAAAATTTTTTAGTTAGGTGCTTCACCGCCTTTAACTGTGATACCCATTGATCTTGCAGTACCTGCAACCATTTTCATAGCTGATGAAATTTCAAATGCATTTAAATCTTGCATTTTATCTTCAGCTATCGCTTTAACTTGATCCCAAGTTACTTTAGCTACTTTTTTTCGGTTAGGTTCACCAGATCCTTTTTTTACTTTGGCCGCTTCCAATAATTGTACAGCTGCAGGTGGAGTTTTAATTACAAAATCAAAAGATTTGTCTTTGTAAACAGAAATTACAACTGGAAGAACTTTACCAGGTTTATCCTGAGTTCTAGCGTTGAATTGCTTACAAAATTCCATGATATTAACTCCAGCAGCTCCTAAAGCGGGTCCAACTGGTGGCGACGGATTCGCTGCACCTCCCCTAACTTGTAGCTTAACTACTTTACTTAATTCTTTTGCCATTTTAATAAATTTAGTTTTGTACGTCTTTTAATGTGGAAGCAAAAAGACATACTATATATGGTAACAATTATTAAACTTTTTCAACTTGCATATAACTTAACTCTAATGGTGTTTTTCTTCCGAAAATTTTAACCATTACTTCAAGTTTACGCTTTTCTTCATTTATTTTTTCGATAGTACCATCAAATCCATTGAATGGTCCATCTATAACTTTTACAGTTTCTCCTAAAGTAAAAGGAATAGCGATATTAGCATCAGCATCTACAGACAACTCGTCTACTTTACCTAACATTCTATTTACTTCAGACTGTCTTAAAGGCACAGGATCACCTCCTTTTGTTTCGCCTAAAAACCCAATAACATTTGTTATTGACTTTATAATATGTGGTATTTCACCACTTAAATTAGCTTGAATCATAATGTAACCTGGAAAATACACACGCTCTTTATGTGTTTTTTTTCCGTTACGTATCTGAATCACTTTTTCAGTAGGAACCAAAACTTGATCAACAAAATCTTCTAAACCTAATCGAGAAATTTCATTCTCTATATAAGTTTTAATTTTGTTTTCCTGACCACTTACAGCTCTAACTACATACCACTTTTTATTTCCTTTTGTTTCAGACATCAAATTTGTTTTAGCCAATTAAATCAAAATACGCTTTAATAACTTTACTAAAAACAGTGTCAACACCCCAAATAGCGAGTGAGAAAATAATTGAAAACACTGCAACCAATACTGTTAGGTTTTGTGCTTCAGACCAAGTTGGCCATGATACATTATTCTTTAATTCCTCAAAGGATTCTTTTATATAATTAATAATTCCTGCCATCTGTTTTTCTTATTTGCACGGGTTGAGAGACTCGAACTCCCGACACCTGGTTTTGGAGACCAGTGCTCTACCAACTGAGCTAAACCCGTAAATATAAATCAAGGCGTCTTGCTAAAAACAAGACACCTTAATTTAATATTCTATATTAAAATTTTAATCTAAAATTTCAGTTACCTGACCAGCACCTACTGTTCTACCACCTTCACGGATCGCAAAACGTAAACCTACGTTCATTGCAATTGGTTGAATTAATTCAACAGTAATAGTAAGGTTATCTCCAGGCATTACCATTTCAACTCCATCAGGAAGCGCAATGTTTCCAGTTACGTCAGTTGTACGTACGTAGAACTGAGGACGGTAGTTGTTGTGGAATGGAGTGTGACGTCCACCTTCTTCTTTCTTAAGGATATAAACCTCAGCTTTGAACTTTTGGTGTGGAGTTACAGAACCTGGCTTAGTAATTACCATACCTCTAGAGATTTGAGTTTTCTCAATACCTCTTAATAAGATACCAGCGTTATCTCCAGCCTCACCTCTATCAAGAATTTGACGGAACATTTCAATACCAGTAATTGTAGAAGTTAATTTCTCAGCTCCCATACCAATAATTTCTACTGGATCTCCAGTTTGAGCAACACCAGTCTCGATACGACCAGTTGCTACAGTACCACGACCTGTAATAGAGAACACATCTTCGATAGGCATTAAGAAAGGCTTATCCATATCACGTTGTGGCTCTTCAATCCAGTTATCAACAGCTTCCATAAGCTCCATTACTGTATCAACCCATTTTTGCTCTCCATTTAATGCACCTAATGCAGAACCTGAAACTACAGGACCATTATCTCCATCATACTCATAGAAGTTTAATAAATCTCTAACCTCCATATCTACTAACTCTAATAACTCCTCATCGTCAACCATATCAACTTTATTCAAGAATACAACGATTCTTGGAATACCTACTTGACGACCTAAAAGGATGTGCTCACGAGTTTGTGGCATAGGACCATCAGTTGCAGCAACAACTAAAATAGCTCCATCCATTTGAGCAGCACCAGTTACCATGTTCTTTACGTAATCCGCGTGACCTGGACAGTCAACGTGAGCATAGTGACGATTAGCTGTTTGATATTCAACGTGAGAAGTATTAATAGTGATACCTCTTTCTTTCTCTTCTGGAGCGTTATCAATTTGATCAAATGATCTTGCTTCTGAAAAACCTGCATCAGCTAATACTTTAGTAATAGCAGCAGTTAAAGTTGTTTTACCGTGATCTACGTGTCCAATAGTACCAATGTTTAAGTGTGGTTTTGAACGATCGAAAGTTGCCTTTGCCATGTTTAATTTATTTAATCTTATTTAATATTAGTGTTCAATTTTAATTGTACGTTTCAAATGAGCCAATGACGGGATTTGAACCCGTGACCTCTTCCTTACCAAGGAAACGCTCTACCCCTGAGCTACACCGGCTAAAAAATGAGCGGGAGACCGGGTTCGAACCGGCGACATTCAGCTTGGAAGGCTGACGCTCTACCAACTGAGCTACTCCCGCATTTTTATAAGGTCTAGTCTTAGAATAATTGTGGGGAGAGCAGGATTCGAACCTGCGAAGTTAAAAAACAACAGATTTACAGTCTGTCCTCGTTGGCCGCTTGAGTATCTCCCCAAAATTTATCAATACTTTTTTTTTAAAGAACTTGAGCCGATGGAGGGACTCGAACCCACGACCTGCTGATTACAAATCAGCTGCTCTAGCCAGCTGAGCTACATCGGCTTTTCTTTACTTTTTTTGCAATAAAAAAAGCCCGCTATTTCTAACGGACTGCAAATGTAAAGATTTATTTATTTATTCAAAACATTTTTTGAAAATTTTTATCACATATGTGCTCTTAATTTTTCTTTGCGCTTTTTTAACTGTCTTTCTAACGATGAAACTGCAGTGTCTGCACCTTCTTCAAAAGTTTTACATTGTTTTTTTACAACAAAGCGGTCTCCAGGAACGCTAAGCCTTGCTTCAAAAATTTTATTTTCTTTCTCACTTGTGTTTTCTACTTTAAGATATACATCTGCTTGTATAACTTTATCATAAAACAAATCTAACTTATCCATTCTTTTTTGGATGAAGTCTAGTAACTTTTTGTCAGCACTAAAGTTAACGGATTGCGTGTTTACTTTCATACTCTTCTTTTTTAGTGGTTAGACATTAATTTATCTTGTTCATTTTTTACTTCTTGGATGCGCATTTGAATACACTTTTTTTAATTCTTCTATACTATTATGAGTATAAACTTGAGTTGCTGCAAGACTTGAATGTCCAAGAAGTTCTTTTACAGCATTTAAATTTGCACCTTGATTAAGCAAATGAGTAGCAAATGAGTGCCTTAGTATATGCGGACTCCTTTTTACTTTAGTAGATGCTTTACTAAAATAATCATTTATAATTCTGTAAACAAGATTTTCGTAAATTTTTAACCCTTTTTTTGTTAAAAAAAGAAAATCGTTATCGACAATTTTTTTTAAATCATTTCTAGCCAGCAAATACACCTTTACCGAATCAATTACTGAATTAATTAACGGAATGAATCTTTCTTTATTTCTCTTACCAAGTACTTTTAACGTTTTATTAGATAAATCAATATCTGTGATTTTTATTTGTACTAATTCTATACGTCGAATTCCTGTAGCGTAAAAAAGTTCAATAATCAATTTATCTCTTAATCCTTCAAAACTTGTTTCGAAATGCAACTCTTTAATAACGGTTTCAATTTCTTGCTGCGAAAATGGAATTTGGACTTTCTTATCTGTTTTAAGCGCTTTATGTTTTGCTAATGGATTTACAGTTATTGTTTTGGTTTTGATAAGAAATTTATAATAGGAATTGAGCGATGAAATTTTTCGGTTAATACTCCTGTTGGATATACCGCTTTCTACGAGTTGTACTATCCAACTTCTTATTTGTTGATAGTTTACAGTATCAATAGTGTCTTGTTCAAACTCATCAACAATAAACTGCAAGAACGTACTCAAATCATTTTTATATGACTTTATTGTAAGTGGCGAGTAGTTTTTCTCGTGGGTAAGATATTCTGTAAATGATTTGAAAGGCATTAGCATACGTATATATGCTAAATGTACAAAGTTTATATTTGTTATGAATAAAAAAAGTCCTGTATTTCTACAGGACTTTATTGTATCATTAAGTAAATATTAGATATTTTCTTGATCTCTTAATCTTTGGATGTATTGCGCTTTTTGAATTTGTGCTCTACGCTCTACTGAAGGCTTTGTAAATTGCTTACGATTTTGCAATTGACGTTTAGCTCCTGTTTTGTCAAACTTACGCTTAAAACGCTTTAGCGCTCTATCTATATTTTCTCCTTCTTTAACTGGTATTATTAACATAGTGTCTTAACCTCCTCTCTTTTAAAATTTCGGTGCGCAAATATAAAAACAAATTTATTACTGGCAATTAAAAAAATATTTTTTTTAATCGCCTTAACGACACCTTGTTAATCCTTAAATAATTTTGAGCGTTTGGTAAGGTCTTGAATTAACTTTTCATCTTCTTCACTTTCTAATAAAGTGTTGTAGTTATCCCAAAATGATTTGTTATATGGTTTTACCATAAATATATCATTATTCCATGTACCTTCAAGAGTTTTGTGTACTTCTTCTCTGTCTAAAATAATTTCAGTAAACAATACTTCTTGTACTGTATAATAGTAGCGTTCTTCTTTATTGTAACGTTCTTTTTCTTCGTCGGTAATTTTTTCATCTGTATTAGAACCTACATTAACCAACTTAGGTGTTTCATAATAAATATAACTTGGATACATTTTATCCTGATACTCCATATAATTAATCACAAGTTTATGATTTAACTGTGTCCCAAACAATGCCTTGCTTCGGCTTTTTTGAGCAGGTGAAGCTGCAATTAAATCGTACTCGATCTTTTTTACAGCATAGTTATCATAATAGATGTATATCCATCCATCGGCTTCATAACCTTCGTTGAAAATCCCTTCAGTATCTAAACCTATAAAATCTGTACCTTTTGAAATTTTTATTTTGTAGATTTTTCTTTCATTATCTACCAAAATAGTATCTAAATCAAAATGATGCTTACTTAATATATCCTCGCCAAAAAGCGATTTTAAAGTGTTAGAGTTTCTCAACAAATTCAGTTTACCTTGAAAAAGGTTTTGCAGTCCGTTAACCCTTGTATCATTCCACTTAATTGCTTTTACTAAAGACGCAGTTTTAATGGTATCTCGCTTTAGGTTTTTAGCTTTAAGATTTCTCATCTTGTGATGATACTTTAAATAAGAGGTATAAATCAACAAGCTATCAACATCTCTAAGGTCGTAGCTTTTTCTAACTTCATCAACATTAATTTTGAGATGGTCTTTTGAGCTAGCTTGGTATCCGGAATCGTAAACCGTTATTGCACTTTCAACAAGCCATTTAAATTCCTTAGTATTTCGTTCTTTATGTCTTAAGAATCCTTTTTGAAGATACGCCGAATCTGGTAAATTAACACTTAGCTTCTCAAGTGCCTTCAACACAATGTCGTTACCTGTTTTGGGTCTTGTTTCGGCAACCAATAAGACTTCATCTAATGAGGCTATATCTTCTTCTAGATACACTTCAAAACCATTATCAAATTCGTTAACAGGTGTTTTAAAGGTTTTGTATCCTATTGAAGAAATTACAAGTGTGTCATTTTCATATTCTTGTGGCACTAACAATACAAACTTTCCATCTGCATTACTCACAGTACCAATTGTTGTATTTTGAACATAAATACTAGCACTTTCTAATGGCATTAAAGTAGCAAAGTCAACTATTTTATTTTTTAATTCAGTTTGACCAAAACTAGTTAAACTGAATATTCCAAAAATTAAAACAACGCCTTTTTTTAAGTGAGTTAAGTTCATTTGTTTGGGATTTTATGTTGCTGGCTTATAGTCTTTATTATCTAAAATCATTTTTGCCAATATTTCTCTAAGGATTTCTGATGTACCTCCACCAATTGGTCCTAATCTACTATCGCGAAGTAAACGTGCCATTGGATACTCTTCCATATAACCATATCCACCTAAAAACTGTAGGCAGTGATAAATAACATCATCGGCCATTTTAGTAGATTTAAGCTTACTCATGGTTGCTTCTTTAACTACATATTCACCTTTATTTAATCTGTAAGCTACTGAGTAATTAAATTCTTTGCAAATAGTCATATCTGTGTATAAATCGGAAAATTTATGTCTTAAGGCTTGAAATCTATCAATTGTTTTGCCAAAAGCGATACGCTCACTCATATACTGTTTAGCATAATCTAAAGCATATTCAGCTCTTGCATGTGCATTGATTCCCATAATTAATCGCTCTAAAGAAAAGTGCTGCATAATATATGGAAAGCCCTTGTTTTCTTCTCCCATTAAGTTACTTGCAGGAATTGTAACATTATCAAAAGCTATCTCAGCAGTATCACTAGCTCTCCAACCTAATTTATCTAATTTGGATGCTGAAATACCTGGAGTATCTCTATCCATAATAAAAATACTAATACCTTTATTTCCTGCTTCAGGATTTGTTTTAGCCGCTACTACCAAATAGTCACTATACACACCATTAGTAATAAATGTTTTTGATCCGTTGATTACATAAGTATCCCCTTTTTTAACTGCTGTAGTACGCATACCTGCAACATCACTTCCACCAAAAGGTTCAGTAATACAAAGGCAGCCTATTTTTTCTCCTGTAATACTAGGTGCTAAATATTTTTCTTTTATGTCATGGCTTCCTTCTGCATTTACATGAGTCATTGCTAAATACGCATGCGCCCAAATGTTTGCCGCAAAACCACCAGAGTTGATTTTTTGAAGTTCTTCCAAAAGAATAACAGTATAAAACAAATCTAGATTTAAGCCTCCATACTCTTCAGGGTAAGCTAAACCAAAAAATCCCATCTCTCCAAACTTTTCCCAGATGAAACGTTCTACGGTTCCTGATTTTTCCCATTTTTCAATATGTGGAACAACCTCTTTCTTTAAAAAATCTTGTAAACTTTGTCTAAACAATTGATGTTCTTCGGTGAAGTACATGCTATTCATATATGCTTTTTTTATGTCATTAATTGAGTGTCAAATATAACTTAATTATCTCAATTTTATTTAGTGGAAAGTCTTTAACTTTTGCTAAATCGTCCAAAGATTTGAATCCTTCTCGTAAAGTTCTCTGTTCAATTATGGCATGTGCAATCTCATAATCAATATGCTGAATGGTAACCAATTCGTCTCTTGTAGCTGTGTTTAAGTTTACCTTTTTTACTACTCTTGGAGTTTTAACAGTAAACTCATTTGTAAGACGTTCAATAACTTCTGGTGATAATCCATATACTTCTGTAAGTTGGACATCAGCTATAAAACCACCTTGAAACTTATTTCTATATTGAACAATTCGCTTAGAAAGTGTTTCTCCAATACCATTCACTTTTTGAAGTTGAGCAGCTGTCGCCTTGTTTAAATCTTGCTTTTGATTGTAGGTCTTAGGTGTATTATTATTTTGATATTGAAAAGTAGTTTTAGGTTTAGGATTAGTAACCCAATCTGGAAACTTAAAATAAGGAGAAATTGCATTCAATAAAGAATCTGAAACCTGAGTAACTTCTTGAAACTGCTGTACCGAATTAATCCATTTATCTTGTTTTCGGTAAGCTAACAATCTATCAATTTCTTCATTGGTCATTCCTAAAGTATAGCCTTTGTAATCAGTAATAAAATTTGGATTGAAAGGATATTGTTTTGGTTTTCGGTTTTCAATTTCAACTAATCGAAGCGAATCTATTTCAGCTTTAAAATCGCTTAATTTGTTTTCATCCACTTTTATTTCAGTTTCACTAAAATCAACAAAAAAATACACACACTGAAACGCAACGATAAGTAGTAACAATAAAAAAATCCCATTCCGTTGTTGCTTAGTGAACATGAAATGGGATTTAATATTTTTCATAATAGTATTTTACATGTGCTTAGTAATGTCTTCATGACCATCTTCTAAGGCTTCTTTTTTAATTGCAATAGCATCTAAGTAACGCTTCATTTCCTCTCTTACTTTAGGGAATAACAGTAATAACCCAATCATGTTAGGGAATACCAACGCTAATATCATTGCATCAGAGAACTTAATTACTGCGTCTAAAGTAGCAGCAGCTCCAATAATTACAAATAATAAGAATAATATTTTATAAGTTAAATCAGCCGCTTTACCTCTTCCGAAAAGATATTTCCAAGACTGTAAACCATAATAAGACCAAGAAATCATTGTTGAAAACGCAAACAATACAATAGCAATAGTTAACACATAAGAGAATCCTGGAATTACAGAGTCGAATGCTTCTGATGTTAAATCAACACCTCCAATTTGTTCTCCAGTAGCATTAATCATTACGTTACTACCTTCAACAGCTCCGTAAGTAAATACGCTTTGCATATTTGCACCATCAATATTAAAGAAAATGATAACTAGGGCTGTCATTGTACAAATAACTACAGTGTCAATAAATGGCTCTAAAAGAGCAACAACACCTTCAGATGCTGGATATTTAGTACGTACTGCTGAATGCGCAATTGCTGCTGAACCTGCTCCTGCTTCATTAGAAAATGCTGCACGTTGGAAACCAACAATAAGCACTCCTATAAATCCACCTAGTCCTGCCATTGGTGTAAATGCACCTTCCATGATTAATCCGAAGGCATCATCAATATATTTAAAGTTTGCGAAAATGATAATTAAAGCTGCTAACACATAGATCCCAGCCATAAAAGGGACAATTTTTTCAGTGATTTTGGCAATACGTTTGATACCTCCAATAATTACAATACCAACTAAAACTGCTAATATTAAACCAATTATAGAACCCGTTGCTCCACCTGAAACACCAATTAATGAAGATATTTGAACTGTTGCTTGGTTAGATTGAAATGCATTTCCACCTCCAAAAGAAGCACCAACACACAAAATCGCAAATAAAATTCCTAGTACTTTTCCTAGTCCTGCTTTGCCTGTTGCTTTTAATCCTTTTGATAAGTAGTACATTGGACCACCATAGATGGTTCCATCTTTTCCTACATCTCTATATTTTACACCAAGTGTACACTCTACAAACTTGGTTGACATCCCTAATAATCCACATACAATCATCCAAAATGTTGCTCCAGGACCACCAGTTGCAATAGCTACCGCAACACCTGCTATATTACCTAATCCTACAGTACCAGAAACTGCTGTTGCCAATGCCTGAAAGTGAGACACCTCACCATGAGCACTTTCGTCCCTAATAGTATCTTGGATATCTTCTTCAGCTAACGCTTCGTCATTATCATATAATTTATCAACACCATGCTTTTCAATATCCACATATCGTCCTCTAACTGTATTAATTGCAGTTGGAAATTTAGTAATACTAGGTACTTTAAAATAAAGCGTAAAAAAAGTGGCACCTACAACTAAGAGAATAACCACTATTGGTACATTTAAACCTGCAATTGGGACAGACGTTAAAATAAATCCTTCCCAACCTTCAGCAACTGGCATAAAAGCATCATTTACTATTTCATCCAAACCTTTTTCTTGGGCTGAAATGGCTAGTGGTAAAATTAATGTCATTAGTGTAAGAAGATAGTTCTTCATGGGTATATTAAAATTTAGTTAGTTTAAGTATAATTTAATGTTAATTGGGTAACAAGATGCTAAAAAAAAATGAGTTTTTAAAACATCTAAGGTTAAATTGAATGTCTTGTTATTGAATATTGTATAAGGAATTAAGCTTTTTTATTTGTTCTGGTCTACCTAACACAATGATTTTTGATTTTGGCACCAATTCAATATCAGCTTCAGGATTAACAATATAATCACCTTGTCCATCTTTAAAACCTATAACATTACATCCTGTATTTTTACGAAGGTCTAAATCCCGAAGTGTTTTTATTGTTGATGGATTATAAAGCTTTTCTACTGCAATTTCTTCAATATTTATATTGGCTTTACCTACAATAGATAGGTTATCAATAAACTCAATCAAATCTGGAACCACAACCAAAGAAGCCATATGGTCTCCTCCTATCATATCAGGTAAAATAACATTATTTGCTCCTGCTAGCTTTAATTTATTATAGGATGTTTGCTGAGAGGCTCTACTAATAATGGTCAAGTTTTTATTAATTTGTCTAGCTGAAAGCACTACAAATAAATTATCTGCATCATTAGGAAGTGCCGAAATTAACGTACTTGCTCTATCAATTCCTGCTTGTAATAAAATTTCATCTTCATTAGCATTACCTTGAATAAAGCTAACTAATTCACTTTGAAATTTGTCAATTATTTCTTTATCCTTTTCAATTACAACAAAGTCTTTTTCATAAGCTATTAACTTTTTTGCTGCTTGAGAACCGTTTCTTCCATAACCACAAATAATAATGTGGTTTTTAAGACTATCAATCTTTTTTTGCATCTTTTTTTGTTTTAGTTCTTCATAGTTGCTTTTGCTTAAAATATATTCGGTAATAATGGATATAGCATAACCTACAATTACTATACTTGCCAAAATTAAAAATACCGTAAAAATTTTTGATTGCGTATCTAAAGGTTGTACTTCACCAAACCCTACTGTAGTAACGGTTATAACCGTCATGTATATTGCATCAATCCATGTGTAGCCTGATAACATTTTAAATCCGAATACACCTATAAGTATAACCAAAAGCAGCATTAATACTGCTGTGTAAATTCTGGATCTAAAGAGCTTTATTAATGGGTTCATCTATAATTATAAATCGAAAACCGAAGTGCGTTTAGTATAGAGCAAGTCTTTAATTTTCATCCAAAAGGCAATAAACAGGTACAATGCAAAACCAAAACCTAATGTTACAAAAGTAAGATACATAAACGATGTTCTAACCACTTTTGCTCTAATACCAATACGATCAGCAATACGTTGGCAAACATAGTAACCATGCTTTTGAAAATATAACAATGCCTTGTAAAAAATATTCATACTGCAATGTAATAATTTTATTTAATGATTAACGAATTGCCTACTGCACATTGCAAGCACTTTTTCTTATCGCAATATTCAGTTTTAAGTTGAATGAGTGCTTGAGAATATAATGCTGAATTGGGTATTTGTTTTAAGGCTTTAAACGCTGAAACTATTGTGTTTTTTTCAGCACTTATTTGCTGTGCAACATCAATTATTTCTGAATCAATAAATTTACCATTTGCTTTAGCATAAGCAAACTTTATAGGAATAACGGTATTAATCAAAAGCAAATCTATAAAGGATTTTGACAACGCCTTTTTACTCGCTTTGGATGTTTTTGAAAACGTATAGTGTGTTTCCCAAAATGACGATACACCAACTGAAAAAACAGCATACAACTCATCTATTGTTTTAGCTTCAATAATTTTTGAAAACAAATTTTGATGTTTATAATACAAACTTGCTAATTGTGACAACCTAATTGTTGGGAAGTTTGGTGGTCGCAACCTAAAAAAACGAATGGGTAAAACCTGTTCGTTACTTAATTTAAATTTATGCTTTAAGTAATTATACTCTTTTTCTAGATTTTGAAAGTAAGCGTTTTGCACATCATCATTGAGCAGTGCTGATTGACCAAACAATAAAGCTTCCAATTGAGCTTGGTTTGTAGTTAACTTTCTTACTATTGAAAAATCTACAGACTGAGCTAAACTTAAAAAGGCATCTCCATTAACTTTTAAACCAAAATTCTTAGCCAACATTTTAAAAAGTACTGCTTCCCAATCATTTTTAGAAGTGTTAAGCAATGTATCAATAGCATTTGACTTTCGTTGTAGTCGTTCAAAAAACAAGCGCTCTAACCATGCGTTTAATGTAAAATCATCAATAGTTCCAAAGTCATCTTCACAGTAAATCCACTTGTTAGATTGCTTAAAAAGTGCTTTATAGTTTTGGATAAGGTTAGTGTTTACAAAATCTTTGAGTTGCAACGTTGGTATAATGGTATTGTCTTTTCGATACACATCTGTATCATGTTCCCAAACTACATGAAGTATTACATTATCGTAAGCTTTGTCTTGTTCGTGCGAATGCACAAACCAATCGCTTGACTTCACATGAATTTCAACATTACCAGCCCACAGTTGTTGGTTAATATACAGCTGAGCATTAAAGAAATCTGGACCAGAATTATGATTGTGTTGCCCTACTGATTTTATAGTAACAACTTCATTGACAACAGTAGTTAACTGTTGAATATCAAACTTTTTGTGTTGCCATATATAATGAAGAAAATCCTCTTGCATATACTAAAAATAGAAAAATATTTAATACATGCTTCAAATAAAAACAGGCTATTTAATCAATATAGCCCATTTTTTTCATCCAATCGTTATTAAACATTTTACCAACATATCTGCTACCATGGTCATGAAACAACACCACAACAACATCGTCTTTAGTAAAATGGTCTTTAAGTTGCAACAACCCTTTTATAGCTGCTCCAGCAGAATTACCCAAAAACATCCCTTCTTCTTTTGCTAAAAGTTGCGTGTAAACTGCAGCATCTTTATCGGTTACTTTTGTAAAACCATCAATTATTGAGAAATCTACATTTTCAGGTAAAATATCTTCACCAATACCTTCGGTTACATAAGGATAAATCTCGTTTTCGTCAAAAATTCCTGTTTCATGATATTTTTTAAAGACACTTCCGTAGGTATCAATTCCCCAAACCTTTACCTCTGGGTTTTGCTCTTTTAAATATTTTCCAACACCTGAAATAGTTCCTCCTGTTCCAACTCCAACCACAAAATGAGTTACTTTTCCATCGGTTTGTTTCCATATTTCAGGACCTGTACTTTCGTAATGTGCCTTTGCATTACTTGGGTTATCATACTGATTAACATACCATGAGTTTGGTGTTTCTTGCGACAAACGCTTAGACACCGAATAGTAACTTCTTGGATCATCAGGAGCAACATCAGTAGGACAAACCACAACCTCAGCACCAACCGCTCTAAGAATATCCATTTTTTCTTTGGATTGTTTATCGCTTATTACAAAAATGCATTTGTAACCTTTTACAATTGCTGCTAATGCTAAACCCATTCCTGTATTTCCTGAAGTACCTTCAATAATAGTTCCTCCTGGTTTTAAACGACCATCAGCCTCAGCATCTTCAATCATTTTTAAAGCCATACGATCTTTTACAGAGTTACCTGGATTAAATGTTTCGTATTTAGCCAATACCAAACATGGCAATTCTTGAGTAAGTTTATTGAGTTTTACCAATGGTGTATTACCAATGGTTTCTAGTATATTTTTAGCGTAGTCCATGTAATGCTCGTGACGACGAGTAACTTTTAATTGTTATAATAATTAGGGCAAAAGTAATTAATTTGATGAGATGCTGAAACACCTTAAGCACGACAACTCAAATTATTCAAACCTAATTGCTTTTACAGGAGCTATTTTAGAGATAATTACAGATGGCACCAACAACATAAGTAAACAGACTACAAACGTGCCAATGTTTAATAGTAAAATGTAATCTAAGCTTATATATACAGGAATGGTAGATACGTAATACTCTTCAGGATTTGGAAATTTAAGTAACCCTAAGTAGTGTTGCGCAAAAAGCAAAGACAATCCTATAAGATTTCCCCAAAACAAACCTAAACCAATTAAGTAGGTAGCATTATACAAAAACACTTTTCTAATGCTCCAGTTACTACTTCCTAACGCTTTTAAAACTCCTATCATTTGTGTACGTTCTAAAATAAGCACCAATAAAGCAGTAATCATATTAATTCCTGCAACCAAAATCATGATACCAATTATTCCGTAGGTGTTGTTATCAAAAATTTTAATCCATTCAAAAATGGACAAAAACTTTCGAGTTACAGTTTGTGTATCAAGATTTGAAGGCGTTATTTTAAAAATGGCCCTTCCTTTTTCATCTAATTGTGAATAATCATCTATAAAGACTTCAAAATTCCCAACCTCATCAGGTTTCCATTTATTGAGTCGTTGTACATGTTTTAAGTCGCCAATAACAAAAGTTTTGTCAAACTCTTGAAATCCTGAATTGTAAATTCCAACGATTTTAAAGACTCTTATATTTGGTATTTGATTAATATCTTCTTTAGCAAAAACGGTTTGAAATGTATCGTTCAGTTTTAACTTCAACCTATTGGCTAAATACGAAGAAATCAATACTTCATTACTCATTGATTCACCAAAATTTGGCAACTCACCTTCAACTAAAAATTCTTTAAGGTAATTCCAATCGTACTCTCTTCCTACACCTTTATAAACTACACCTTCAAAATCGGTTTCGGTTCTAATAACACCAAACTTTTTAGCCACTGCCTGAATGTGCTTTACGCCTTCAACCTGATTAAAATTTGGATAGAACTCTTGATTGGTAGAAATTGGAGTTTCAGACTCGTCAGACACATTGGTGTCATAATTGGTAATTATCACATGACCATTAAACGCTATAATTTTATCTCTAACCTTTTGTTGTAAGCCCAAACCAGTAGCAATAGCAATTAGCATCACTACAATACCAATAGCAATTGCTGTGATTCCTATTTTTATTATTGGAGCCGAAACACTACTTTTATACGTTTTACTACCAATAATACGTTTTGCTAAAAAAAACTCGTAATTCAAAATAAAAATATGCGATTAAAGGTCCTCAAAAATACGGTTTTATTATTTGTTTTAATAGGAATTTCATGCGGAAGTGGAGCCAAGTCTGAAGATAAAGAACAAAGCTCTAATGAGATACTTGCTCATGCTCAGCATGACGATACTACTATTATAGTTGGAGCTAATCAAACCGAGGCTTATCTAGACATACTTAAAAATAAAAGCGTAGGTATTGTGGCTAATCAAACTTCGGTGATTTTTAAAGACACCAAAACGCAAGACCAATACACGCATTTGGTAGATTCTTTATTAGCCAAAAACATCAACATTAAAGCTGTTTATGCTCCTGAACATGGTTTTAGAGGAACTGCAAGTGCTGGAGAACTCATAAAAGATGGTGTTGACACCAAAACCAACTTACCTATTATTTCATTGTATGGTAATAATAAAAAACCATCTGCAGAGCAACTTGAAGGCATAGACGTTATAATTTTCGACATACAAGATGTTGGTGCTCGCTTTTACACTTACATTTCAACATTGCATTACGTCATGGAAGCTTGTGCCGAATTGGACATTCCTGTTTTAATTTTAGATAGACCAAACCCAAACGGACATTATACTGATGGTCCTGTTTTAGAACCTGAGCATAAAAGTTTTGTTGGTATGCATCCTGTACCTGTTGTACATGGAATGACCATTGGTGAATACGCTAAAATGATTAATGGCGAACAATGGCTCAATAATGGTATTCAATGTGAGCTTACTATTATTCCTGTTAAAAATTACACTCACAAAACACCATACAGCTTGCCAATAGCTCCTTCGCCTAATTTACCAAGTGACAAAGCTATAAACCTGTATCCTAGTCTTTGCTTTTTTGAAGGTACAAATGTGAGTGCTGGTAGAGGAACTCCAAAACCTTTTGAAATTTACGGAAGTCCTTATCTTGACAAAGAGGTGTATACTTTTAAATTTTTACCTCAACCAAATGCAGGTGCTAAATATCCAAAACACGAAGGCATGCTATGTTTTGGTGAAGACTTAAGCGGTAAAGATCATTTAAGCCGATTAGATTTAAATTACTTAATAGAAGCCTATAACAACACTATAGACAAACCTATTTTCTTCAACGATTTCTTTACAAAACTTGCTGGTACTACTGAGTTACGTAAGCAAATTGAAAACAAACTCACTACTTACGAGATTAAAAAAACTTGGGTTAGAGGTTTAAAAGCCTATGATGAAATGCGTAAACCGTATTTAATTTACAACTAGTCTTTTTTACTTTCAATAGCAGTTATTTTTATATCACCATCGCTAATTGGTTTTGGTCTATCATGAAGTATTTTTATAACAAATATGATTTTTAATGGTGATTGATCAACCACAAACATATGTTTTCCTTTACTAAGATGTTTTAAGGATACTTTAAATTCGTTTGTGCCTGCATAAGTATCAATTTCACGTTTGTACTCTTTATTTATAGAATACACATACGTAATTTTTTTATTGCCTTTAAGAATTAAAGTGTCTTTGGTTTTGTTAAGCTCGTGATATAAGCCGTTTGCTCTGTAGTTATTGTTCTTTTCGAGCAATGCAAAGTCTTTTTGACCGTAGTTTTTTTGTGCAGCAAGCCCAATAAATGAAGCTATTACAAACCTGCGATATTTTCCCATAAAAAATGCTATTAGTTACAACTAATATTGAATTAATAGCTTTTAAATTTTTGTAATACCCTCGTTATAAATCTATATGGATTATTTTTTATAACCCTAAAAAATCTATGAACGGTAAAAAAACAGGAATAATCAGCAAAAAATTTCGATGAAGCACTTCAAAATAAGAATTTTCAATCATTTAAAATTCCAATAAGCACATCTGGATAATCGGTAATAATACTATTTACACCATAAGAAATTACAGTATGCATGTCTTCCTTTTCATTAACTGTCCAAGGAATAATACTATACCCTTCTTTTTGGTATTGAGCAACCACATCTTTGGTCAGTAATTGAAAATACGGACTAATAATTTCTGGTTTAAAACTCAACGCGTTTAGCTTATCAGCAATAACTTCGTTTTCATCAACCAATAAAGCTTGTGTCATACTTGGTGCTTGTCGTTTTATTTCTTCAAGTATTCTTACATCAAACGACTGTAAATTACAACGCTCTCCAATATTATGCTCATCAATCACTTTCAATACTAAAGCAACATACTCTTTAGGCTCTGGTGTATAAATGTTATCGTATTCTGGTTTTGCCTTTATTTCAATGTTATATCTAATTTCAGAATTTAAAGCATCGCTCAACTTAAACACTTCACTCAGTAACGGTTTATGGGTTTTCATGTTTTTTTGCTGAGGAAATCTTGGATGTTGCTTTGTACCACAATCAAACAGCTTAATGGAATCGTAATCCATTTCATAAAAATTAAACGCCAAATCCTGATTGATGGAAATCTCTTCTCCATTAGGTTTTAAACAATAAAATCGACTCATAAATGGCTCATGAGATACTACAACTTGCTTGTCTTTAGAAATGGCTAAATCCAGCTCTAGTGTGTTAACACCAAGCGCAACTGCTTTCTCAAAAGCTGGTAACGAATTTTCAGGAAGCAATCCTCTACAGCCTCTGTGACCTTGCACTCCTATTGTTGTGTTTGTATTGCAACTCATTGTAAACAGTAAAACTAATATGCAGAATACGTTTTTAACGTTGTTCATTTGAAGGTTTAATTGTTGGTTTTTTATACTTCTGAAAAGGTTGTGTCAATAAATTTGAAATTCGGCTATTTTCAGCTTCATCAGGAAATACATCAACTCCATACACAAGTTTGTCTCTATCCAATTCCATATAAGTTCCTAAAAGTCTGTCCCAAATTGAAAAGATATTTCCGTAGTTAGAATCAGTATATGGCAACACATAATGATGATGCACTTTATGCATATCAGGAGATACAAAAAAGTAGCTTATCGCTTTATCTACGCGTCTCGGTAATTTAATATTAGCATGTGTTAACTGTGTAAAAATAACTGAAAGCGATTGATACAAAAACACCAAAGCAATTGGTGTCCCAACAATAAAAACACCCAGCAAAGTAAAACTAAACCGAATAACACTCTCAATAGGATGATGTCTGTTCCCTGTGGTAGTATCTACTTTATGATCGGTATGATGCACTAAATGCACCATCCATAAAGGTTTTACTTTATGCTCAACCAAATGTGCTAAATAGGCTCCAAAAAAGTCTAACAACATAACACCTAGTATTGCGTATAACCATAAAGGCATTTCTGGTAGCCAATTGATAATACCAAAGTCGTTGTTTTTAACCCAATCGGCAGTTTTTAATAACAAAAATGCTAAACCGAAATTGATAACAATAGTGGTTAAAGTAAAAAAGAAATTAGGTAAGGCATGTTGCCATTTTTTATAATTAAATCGAAACAACGGGATTGCGCCTTCTAAAAGCCAAAACAAGGTAATACCTCCTACTAGCAATATACTTCTATGTAGAGAAGGTATGGTTTCAAAATAATTAATGATTTGTTCCATTAACATGTATTACTCTTTTTAATCTAAAAACAATAACGCTTTTTGCTTATCACTTTCTTGCATTTTCTCTTCCCAAATTGCTACTTCATCATCATTTAATTGTTTATGAATAGTGTAAGCAAGGAAATTATAAAGCGAAGCATTTGATTCATCCAAATCATTTAACTCTATCTTATTCAGTTCTTTTAAAGCCCTTTTAGTCTTATTAAGTATAAGTAAGCTTTGTATTTCGTATAAATCGATTTTCTGTAAAAATCCATCTTTATTTTTTAACGAACTTTCTTTTAATTGCTTTTTAGACTCATCAAAATAATCATCAGAAACATTTAAAAAATCACTTTTTATTTCTTTATCCAGGCGCAATGCAAGATCTTGATACTTATAACCTAACCTAAATGCCGAAGAAAAGCTTTCTTGCTTATAATAATTAACTAAATCCTTACTCAAAAACGATGTGTTTATAGCATATTTTTTTAACAAAACCATAAGTTGAGATTTAGTTTTATAACTCATATTTTTATAAACAACCTTTCCGTTTCCATCTAAAATAAAAACATATGGAATACCTCTAACATCATATTTCTCAGCTATATCAGGGTATTTATCAATATCTATTTTAACCGACACATAATTATCCATTAAAAGCTGTACTTCTTCTTTGCTCCAAGATTCTGAATCCATACGTTTACAAGGCCCACACCATGATGCCCAAAAATCAACAAGAACAAGCCTATTGGTTGTAATAGCCATTTTTTTTGCATCATCTAAAGAGTACATCCAATTATTAGAGTACATTAAATTAAACGTAAAAAAGAAAATCAATAATGTTAAGGTTAATCGTTTCATATTCTAAATTTTATAACATTAAATATATATCAAAAAAGTTAAACTCAATAACTTACAAAAACTGGCATTACAATTTAATTCTTTTTTTCATTTCCTCCACAATATTGAATGCTGCAGGACAAATCGCTACATTTTTCATGGTAAGATTAGCAATTTGCTGAAACTTTTTTCTGTCAGTATGCGGAAACTCTCTACACGCCTTTGGTCTTACATCATAGATAGCACAATAATTATCAGCATCCAAAAACGTACAAGGTACACTCTGCAATACATAATCGTTATCTTCATCAATCCGCAAATATTGGTCAATAAACTGAGAGGGTTTTAACCTAAAATGCTTTGCGATTCTATCAATGTCTTTATCGGTAAACAAAGGACCTGTTGTTTTACAGCAATTGGCACATTGCAAGCAGTCGGTTTTTTCAAACTCATCTTCGTGTAGCTCTTGCATGATGTAGTCCAATTGTTTTGGTGGCTTTTTTTTAAGCTTGGTAAAGAAGGTTTTGTTTTCCTTATGCTTATCTTTGGCGAGCTTTGGGAGATTATTTATAACATCTTGCATAGTGTAAAAATATAAATTTTAATGAGATGCTGAATCAAGTTCAGCATGACAAAATAATTTTACATAAAGTTATTGAAACCAACTCAATAAAATTACTCTAACTGACTCAATAGATAGTAACCAATGAAAGATATCTTTGGAAAAGCTTTACTAGATTATCAGAATAACAACTATTCTGAAGATATTATAACCTGGACCAATATTTCAGATGAAGATGAGCTTCCGCTTCCTTATTTATTTAGGACTTATAAGGATATGCCTAAATTAGAGCAACATGCTTTACAGCTTGCTAAAGGACACATTTTAGATGTAGGTTGTGGCGCAGGAAGCCATAGCTTGTATCTTCAAGAGAAAGGGTTTAGCGTAAAAGCTATAGACATCTCCCAAGGTGCTGTAAAAGTGGCTCAAGAACGTGGTGTAAACAATGTATCGCAAACTGCTGTCTTAGACGTTACCGAAACGTTTGACACCATTTTATTACTTATGAATGGCACAGGGATTTTCCAACAGCTTTCTCAGGTTGCCACCTATTTAAAGCATTTAAAATCGTTGTTAAATCCTAACGGACAAATTTTAATTGACTCCTCAGATATTTCATATATGTATGAAGACGACGATGGTGGTTTATGGATTGACACCAATGCCAATTACTTTGGTGAGTTGGACTATTTTTTAAGCTATAAAGGTGAAAAAGAACAGCCTATGAAATGGTTGTATCTAGATTTTGACACACTAAAAACCGCTTGCGACACTTTGGGTTTACACTGCGAACTGGTTATGAAAGGTGAGCATTTTGATTACTTGGCGAGGATATTTTAGTTGAATCTATCTTAAATGCGGTTGTGGATTGTTGCACACAATAGTTTTAGTTATAATTCAGCTTAATAATTTTTTCTCCGATTACTAATTCGTCAATAATTTCATCTTTATCAAATGAAGGTCTAAATTGAGCAACTATTTTTCTTTTTGTATTGGCTTTTAGTTTTTGCTCTAATTTATTTGTTCTTGCAGTCAATTTCATAGACATCACAACAAAATCAATTTTATGTAATTCACCATTGTTATCACGTATATAAATTTCATTAAAATCTATTTCTTGAGATTGGGAAGAATTATTTTTAAATTCAAAAATTATTGTAATAAACCTTCTTCCTTTTTCTGCAACCATATTATTTGTATAATATCCATTTCCTCTATCAATTATTCTTTGTTTGTTTATTCCAAATATTCGAAATTCAAGATCTTCAGAATATTCATAGTATGCTTTTCTATCAAGTTTTTGTGCTGTTGCGCTAATTGAGAAAAGAAATAAAATCAGAAGTAGTTTATTCATTTTTTATGTTTTTTATTTTAATAATTCATTTTCAGAGTGATGTTCCACTATTATGAGGAACGGTCTTGTGCATGACTTATTCCAGAAAGATAGCGAATAAGATTGGATTTCAATTATGAACCCAACTAAAATGAATTATAGCAGTTTTTGTACAATGGCATTTATGCATATCCGTTAATACTTAAATCATAATATTTTTTCGTTTCTAAATTGATTTTTAGATTATAATAACAATTTCCACCATCTTCAACTTCAAATAATTCATTTTTCCAATATTCCATTCCATGTTCATCACAAAAAAGATTTATCCATACTTCTTTTTGTCCTTCATTGTTGATTATTGGAACATATTGTCTTTTAAATCCATCAATTTTCAATAAATAACGTGATTCAAATAGTTCTTTGTTTGGATTATTTTTTAGTGCAATTTTTCGTGAGTCGTTATTTTCTTTAATAGCAATTCTTAATATTTTTTCAATATCAATTAGTTCTGATTCCGATAATTCGGCAGGTTCAACATTTTCAAACATCCAATACCATTTAGGTTGATATGTTAAAACAGTATAATCAGATTTTGCTAATTTGAATTCTGATTGAGTATTTTGTTCGTTTGCAGTTTTGTCCGTTTTTTTATTTCCGTTACAAGACAAAATTAAAATTAGAAATATGAAGATTATTCTTTTCACAATGTTTCTTTAATTGTTGCACAACGGTCTCGTATAACCATAGATTATAATTTTTCATTCAAATCTTGTCTTCCAACAATTGTAACTATTTCAACAACATTTTTATTGACTTTATAGAAAATATTATCAACTCCACACACGCAACGTCTGTATCCATTTTTTATATAGTCAACAGATTCAAAGGAAAAAGGACGTTCTGCGATAATGTCAAAATATTCAAAAAAAGACTCAAAATATTTGTCCGCTTGGGTCATTCCGATTTTTTTAACTCCATAATGGTGAATCCGAATCAAGTCATTTTTCGCTTCATTTGTCAGTTTGTATTTAGCCATTTAGCAAAGACTTTGATTCAGCTAAAATACTTTCTTTACTGTCACTCGTAAATCCACTATTTTCAGCTTTCTCAATTTTAGCTCGAATCCAGTCAATTTGAACTTGCTGTTTTCGTGCTTGTCTAATCAAATCGTTAACTAATTCGCTTTTGCTAGAATATTCTTTACTATCCACTTGAGCTTTTAACCATTCATCGTTCGGCTTTGTAAATGATATACTTTGTCTTGGCATAATTTAATTTTTCTTGATGTAAATATACACCAAAATCGAATCATTTGCAAATTGTAGCCAATGGTTCATATATGATTAGTTGAGTATTTTAAGTTACTAATTTAGGAAAAACTAATATAAATTCAGCGTGAGGAATTTCAGAAGTAGACAAAAACAAGCAATTACTTACAGCCAATGTTGTGTGGCGTTATTCTTTTTCAATCCAATTAATTTCGGTTATCTTAAATTCGTCTTTTTCCTTTTCAACTGTTATAGTTCCTATACTTTGTGGTAAATAGTTCTTTTCATCTCCATAGGTATTAAACAAATTAAAGTTTACTTTCCAAATTCCATTTTCTTCTTTAATATTCGTTACATCAATGCCACTAGTTTCTTCTTGACTTTGCGTCCAATAAAGGTAGTAGAAAAAAGCACAATGTTCATCGAAATCATAAGCCTCAGAATTTTCATATTCGACCCAATCAATTGTTTCAATAAATTCAGCACATTCTTTTGTTCTCTCTCTTTCTTTTTCCAAAAATTTAACTGAAATTGTATTTAACTTTCTTAATTCGTTAAAGTATGGTTTATAATCCACTTTGCATTTTCCATTTTCTCCTTTTATAATTTCAATTCCGTATGAAATATTTGAATTTAAATCATTTGTGTTATTAATATACCATTTGTGAAATGAAGTTGCAATTTCAGCAATTTCTTCTTCAACTTCTGTAGGTTGAAATTTATATTTTTCTGATTTTGAATTTAATTCCGAATTTACAGATTCAGTTTTCTTAATAGTGATTGGAATAGATAACTTATTATTTTTTTTGTTATTAGAACAACTTAATAACGATAATAATGTTAAAATAGAAAGAAGCTAATTCATTGTTTTTTCAGCTCAATTTTAGTTCATTTATCAATGACACACAACTAGTTGTCAATATTACTTTCTCCTTAATCCCTAACGTTTTACACCATCAACAAAGGTTTGCTCTACTTTTATGTTAGGAATATCATAAACACCAACTGTCATAATATCTTTATCCAAAACTATAAAATCGGCAAACTTCCCTATTTCAATGCTACCTTTTTCGTGCTCTTCAAAATTAGAGTAGGCTGCCCAAATAGTCATTCCTTTTAAGGCTTCTTCTCTGGTTAAGGCATCTTCTTTTTGAAACCCTTCTTCAGGAAATTGCTTTGTATCTTGTCGTGCTACTGCTGCATAAAACGTTAAAAACGGACTTACATGCTCCACAGGAAAATCGGTTCCTAATGCAATTTTACCATGTGCATTCAATAGTTGTTTGTAGGCATAAGCACCTTTTACACGTTCATTACCCAAACGTTGTTCTGCCCAATACATATCGCTAGTAGCATGTGTAGGTTGTACTGAAGGCACAATGGTTTTATACATTTCAAAATCTTGCTGTGAAACCACCTGAGCATGTTCTACTCGCCAACGTTTGTCTGGTTTGTTTTGTAATACTTTATTGTAAATAGTCAATACTGCATGGTTAGCCGAATCGCCAATAGCATGCGTGTTCATTTGATATTCAGAATTTGAAATACGTTGTGCCAACGCATCCAAATCGTTAATTGAAGTGGTTAATAGTCCGTATTTTTGAGGCTGATCAGTATAAGGTTGACGCAATAACGCTCCATGCGATCCTAAAGCACCATCTGCATAGACCTTAAATGATCTTACGTTTAATTTATTGGTTTTATAAACCCCTTTTTTTAAGTAATAATCTACCGCTAATGTATCTTTAGCAGACACCATAGCATACACTCGCATATTGAGTTCACCTAACTGTTGTAAGCTATCAATAATCTCAATGCTTTCTCTGCTTAAACCTGCATCATCAACTGTAGTCAATCCGTAATCAAAACAAATGTCTTGAGCAGCTAAAAGCGCTTTAGTAATTTCAGTTTTGGTAGGTTGCGGCCAATGTTTTAATACCAAAGCTTGTGCGTTATCGAGTAAAATTCCTGTTGGTTTTCCGTTGTTTAATGCAACTTCTCCACCATCAACTTTAGTATTTGCTGTAATGTTACCCAATTTTAAAGCCGCTTCATTACATAATGCTGAGTGACCATCTACTCGTCTTAGCAGTATTGGTGTATCAGGAAATAGCTTAGACAACAGTACATTGTCTGGTACTGTTTTGTCGTCCCAATCGGTTTCGTCCCAACCTCTTCCTAAAATATAATCGACGTTATTTTTGTTGCTGAAGTCCAAAACACGTTTCATCATGTCTTCAAAACTCGTCGTCCCAACAAGGTCAACTTGTTGCTCGTTGAGTCCTAAACCTAAAAAGTGACAATGCGCATCAATAAATCCTGGTACAATTGTCTTTCCATTAGCATCAACAGTATTTTCAGAAGTATATTTAGAATTTACCTCAGCGTTGGTTCCTACTGCTATAAATTTTCCATCTTTAATTGCAAATGCTTGTGCTTTAGTAAAGTTATCATCAACAGTATAGACGTTTGCATTGGTAACAATTGTATCTACTTGCTCTTTATTTTGACAAGACAAACAAATAGCAAGTATTAAAAGAAGGTATGAATTTTTCATTTGGTAATAGTTAGTTTACTGTAAAAATAAAAAAAGCGCTCTAAAAAGAACGCTTTTACTATAATTTGTAATGTCTTGATTAAAAATCAAATTGATAGGTAGCTCCACCTAGCACCTGAATGCCTTGTACTGGGAAATTCATCCAGCGTTGGTAATCGTTATTTGCAATATTATTTGCCTTAACAAATACCGACAATCTATCAGTAACTCTATAACCTACGTGTGCGTTTGCATCAAAATAGCTATCTAAAGTTACAGTTACAGGACTTGTTGGCACAAGTGTTCCTTCTTCATAAAATTGGTCTTTTCTTTCGCCAACAAAAAACAATCCTGCTCCAGCAAACCAGTTGTCGTCTATTTGATAATCTAAAAACAACGATCCTTTAATGTCTGGTAAGTTCCACGCTTCAGATTGTGTATCAGTACTGTAATTAAAATATTCGGCTTTTATACCAAGGTTAAAGTTTCTATTTATATCAACATTTAATTCTCCTGCAACCGATAATGTGTTAACATCGTCATACACGATACCATACGAATTACCATATTGATAATCTTCGGTAGCTCCACCCAACACACTGTTTGACATAAACATCGCTTTGTTTCTATCAGCAAAATAACGTCCACTAATATTATAACTCATGCTATTAGATAATTTCCCTTTTAAACCTACTGAAGCATTGTATTGCTGGTCAGTTGGCGCAATAAACAATGTAGGCGACACAAAAGGATTTTCATTAGCAAAATCATAGTACGAGTTTTGTATCAAACCGCCTTCAATTCCACCATAAGCAATAAGTATTTCATCAACCAATCGGTAGCTTGCTGTAATATTTGGGTAAATGTAAAATTTGTTATCGCTAAACTCTGTATCATTAAGATATACCAAGTTGACACCTAAGTTTACGGTAAGGTCATCTTGCTTTAACTGATAGCTTGGAGCAATTCCAAAATTGATATTTCCATATTTTATAGCATCTTCGGTGTAGAAATTTCTATCAAACTCGCCACCAATATAATCGATAGTTACTTCGGTTTTTATTTCTTCTCCTCTAATTGGAACTGTAAATTCAGAAGACGCAACAAACCTGTTTTCACCAGAATCCTGATCATCACCAAAACGTCTAAACCTTACTTTTAGGTTATCGATAATAGCATCTTCAAAGTTTAATTTACCTCCAAAATGAACATTGTAAAACGAATGCCCTTCGTTAATCATATCAGCTGTAGTTTCATCAAACAACGGTTGTGGCAATCCATACCAATTGTAAGTTTGAAGTCCAAAACCTGCATCAACAGTCCAAGACATATCACGCAATTGCTTACTGAAATTTGCATTAAGATTGGTGTTTGAAAAATTGTCGTCTAACAACAAACCGTCAATACCACCTTTTGACGAATGATGACTTAAGTAACCACCTACTCTCTCTGTTCTATTTAGTGCATGGTTTAAATACACTTCCCCTAAAATAGTAGTGTAAGTTCCAAAGCCTAAAGACGCGTAATTATCATACAATTTTATAGGTTTAGCTTTATCAACAGTTGCTGCTTTTCCTTTTGCAGGTGTAAATGTTGAAGCTACAGGAATAGAGAATATATTGTATTTAACGTCCTTTTTTTGTGCAGTAGTTGAATCGTTTAAAGTTGGTGTTTCCTTAATTTTAAACGCGTCAGAAATTGTTGGCGTATAAGGTTTCACAACATTTACCACATCTGTATCGATAGTATCCGTTTCACGTTCTTGTGAAAACCCATTACTTGCAACTACTAGAAATGCTAAAGTGATTATATATTTTATTTGATTTTGCATAGGAATTGTTTTAATTGAAATCAACAAGGATTTTAATTTTCAGATTGAATTGATGAATTGGTTTTAGCTTCTTCAGCTTTTATTTTATTAAGCTCGTCTTGTGCTTCACTAACTACATCATCAAACTCAGCAAAGTTTTTAATAACACTTTCTAAAATGTATGTAGCTTGAAATGCATCTTTAAGTGCATAAAAGTTTTTTGCCATTATAACCAAGCCTTTTGCACTGTAATATTTGTAGCTAGAATAGTCTTTTGCTAGTTTTTGAACCGTTGTATTAGACGACTGATAGTTGCCTTCTTTGTGTTTAAAGTAAGCGTTGTAATACAATGCTTCGGCAGCTAATGCTCCTGTAGCTATGCTTTCAACTTTTGCATAAGCCAATTTTGCTTTAGCCTCATCTCCTGTTTTAATTGCAGAACGCGCAATGATAATTTGAGCGTCACTCTTTACTTTATTATCAATTTTAGAATTTTCTAAAACTCTTTCAGCATAGGCAACCGCTTCCTGATAGTTTTCTAATTGATAGTACGCGTTCATAAGGTTTGATTGCGCATAGGTAATATTTTGAGGATAATCGGCTTCGGTTTCTAAACGCTTTAATAACGGAACTGCTTTATCCCAATTAGAAGTGTTTAAATAGGTTTCAGATAACTTCACAATAGCTTGTTCAGTATATTCGCCTCTTGGTTTAGCAACTACATACTCATAATGTGGACGCGCATTTTCAGGCAAATCCTGTTTAGTATATAATTCAGCTAAATAAAAATGAGATTTAAGTGCATGCATTCCGTTAGGGAATTCATTTAAATAATTATTGAACTGTTTTATCGCTTTTTGCACGTTGTTGTCAAGGTATTGCTTTTCAGCAGCCAAATAGGTAGTGTTATCTAATTCGGCATCAGTAACATCAATATAATCTAGTGTTTTTACCCAAGACGCATACTCATCTACGCGACCTAAATCGATATAAATTAAACGTGCTGTGGACACTGCTTGTACTGCTTCTTCGGAATTTGGATAGTCTCTTGCTACTTGTTTAAACTTAGCCAAAGCACGCTCGTTGTCATTTTCATTGTAATACGACAACCCTTGACGCAACAAGGATTTTGAGATAAATACCGAATTTTTATACTCAGCATTTAACCTGTCATACATTTGCATTGCTTTACTAGTGTTATTTGCTTTTACGTATGAATTTGCAAGCTCGTACATAGCGTCATCTCGTAAAGACGATTTTGGGTACCCATTGATAAAGGCTTCTAACTCTTCAATTTTCTTTGAAGCTTGCCCAACATAACCATAACTCATTGCTTTTTGAAAATATGGGTAGTCCGATTCGATCTCGTTAATTTCGATAGCCTTATTGTAAGAGCTAATTGCATTGTTATAATCGGTTGATACAAAATAGCCATCACCAAGCCTTAAGTAAGCATCGTTAACTCTTAGTTTATCATCGCTATTGGTATTGATGAATTTTTGAAAATGCTCACTAGCTTTACTGTAGTTTTTAAGTTTGAAATAGGTATAGGCGAGGTTATAGTCGATGTTTTCAACTTCAGGTGTTGTAGCAGATTCTGCATCTTGCTGAAACTGTTTTAAGCCAACTAAAGCATCGTTATAGTTGGTTAAATGATAATCGGTTTCTGCTTTCCAAAATGTAGCTCGCGCAGTAAATTTTGGGTCTTTAGCCTCGTCAATCGACTTTTCAAATAATGTTCGTGCTTCGTTATAATTTATAGTGTTATACACTTCAATTCCTCTGTAAAACGCTACTTTTTGATAAGCAACTCTGTTTTCAAAACTTCGCTTACCTTCTAATAGTTTTAGAGCTTCTTCGTAATTTTTTGAAGTAATGTATGAGTCAATCAACAGGGTTTCAATTTCCTCTTTGTAACCTGTATCAGGATATTTATCGAGATAACCTGTTAAAACTTGTGGAACCGATTGATAAGGGTTTCCTATTTCATAACTTATTTTGGCATAGTTTAACCAAGCGTCTTCCTGAATTTTTAAATCAAAATCCATTTGAGAGGCATTTCTAAAGGCATTTAAAGCTTCTTGTTTTTTGTCTAAGTTAATGTAGCTTTCTCCTAAATGGTAATAGGCGTTTTGAGCAACACTGTTATTTCCTCCTATAATTTTATTGAATTCTGAAATGGCTTTTTCAAAATCGTTTTGCTTGTAATAAGCATATCCTAGTTGGTAGTAATCTGTATTATTCCATTTTCCGCGTTTGCCTTTATAGGCTTGTAAATAAGGAATTGCTTCAGTGTACTGTTCTAGATTAAAATAACTTTCACCTATAATTTTTGAAAGTTCAGACACTTCATTGTCGTCACTATTTGGTAGTTGTTCTTTAGCAAGTGAAATGGCTTTTTCAAAATTTCCAAGTTTGAAATTTAAATCAGCTTGGTAATACGATAGTTTCTCTTTGTATTTTTCTTCATCACTTACTTGGTCAAAATACTCGTTAGCAGTATCATAATCGTCACCTTCGTAAGCCATAAACCCAATATAATACTTAGCTTGCGAGCCATATTCTTCAGAATTCACAACTCTATTTAAATATTTTTGGGCTGAAGTTTCGTTGTCTGTAGAGTATAAAGCATAACCGTAGTTAAAGTTAAATCGGTCTCTTTCAGAACGTGCTATACTGTTTTCATCTACCTTTTCGTACCATTTTCTTGCATACGCATATTTTGCATTATCAAAATAATAATCTGCTACATCTAAGAATGCAGTGTTTCGCTTTGTACTCGTTGGGTAAGTGTCTACAAAATCTTGAATTAAATCGTCTGCATTTTGCTGATTTAAACGTACTGCACAATTTGCTATATAATAGGCACAATTAGACTCTACCTGCTCGTCTTGGGTTTCATCTTTAATTTGGTCAAACGCTGACTGTGCTGCTTGGTACTGCTTGTTATTATACAGCGTTAAGGCTTTTTGATACGCTACCAAATCGTTAGTATAGGTTGCCGATTGTTGCGCTTGTATGTATACGTTTAGCATTAGAAAACTTGCTAATACTACTAATTTACTATTAGTCATTAAGTTCGTTGTTTTGTTGATGTTCAAAGATAAATCAATATCAAATTTATAACGCCAGAAATTATTTATAATTATAAAGAAGTTATTAAATACTAAAAAAAATATTTGGGAGTTTATAATTGCAGCCTTTTAAAAGTGTTATTAAAATAATACATTTACAGCACTTAAATAAAAACTACTCATAAATGTCTGAAACTATTTTGCAATTAAAAGATGTCTCTATATACCAAGGAGACAGTATGGTGTTGAGTGATGTGAATTTTGAAATGGTTAAAGGTGATTTTGTTTATCTTATTGGTAAAACCGGAAGCGGAAAAAGTAGTTTTATGAAAACGCTTTATGGCGACTTACACCTCACAAAAGGCGAAGGTTCTATTGTGGATTTTGACTTAAGAACACTTAAAGAGAAAGACATTCCTTTTTTAAGAAGAAAACTAGGTATTGTTTTTCAAGATTTTAAATTGTTACCTGATAGAACTGTAAATGGGAACCTAGAGTTTGTTTTAAAAGCTACAGGCTGGAAAGACAAAACCGAAATTAAAGAACGCATAGAAAAAGTGTTGGATAAAGTAGGAATGAAAACCAAAGGATTTAAGTTCCCTCATGAGCTTTCTGGTGGTGAACAACAACGTATTGCTATTGCTAGAGCACTTCTAAACGACCCTGAACTTATACTTGCCGACGAGCCTACAGGAAATCTTGACCCTCAAACCAGTATTGAGGTTATGGAAGTTTTGCAGGAAATTAACAAAAACGGAAATACTATTTTAATGGCTACTCACGATTACGCTTTATTGCTAAAATACCCTAGCAAAACCTTAAAATGTGATGAGAATAAAGTATTTGAAGTAGTGCAAAGACGTGTATAACAGCCTAAAAAAAATCCTAAAACGTATTGTACCCAAAAGGTTCTTGTTTAAAAACGAGCTCGTTTTTAGACGCTTTTATGGTTTGTTTTATCGCGGAAAAAAATTTCAGTGTAATGTATGTTCCAACAACCTAAGCGCTTTTGTTAACTATAATGGCAGAGATTTAATCTGTCCATTTTGTGGTAGTTTATCAAGAAACAGAAGGCTATGGCACTTACTGGAAGCAAACAAAGCCATTAAAGGTAATGTGTTACATTTTTCGCCTTCAAGAAACATATACCGAAAATTAAAATCTAATCCTTCAATACACTATTACAGTTCTGATTTTGAGAACCAGTTTATTGCTGACTATAATTTTGATATTACCAACATTTCTTGCAAAAATCATATGTTTGACACTATAATTTGCTACCATATACTTGAACATATTATTGATGATGAAAAGGCGATGTCAGAAATTTATAGAGTTTTAAAGCCCAACGGAAAAGCTTTCATACAAACTCCTTTTAAGGAAGGTGCTATTTATGAAGATTATTCAATCACTACTGAAGAGGCAAGAAAAGGGCATTTTGGACAAGAAGATCATGTTAGAGTATACTCAGTAAATGGGCTGGTAAAAAGACTGGAAGATGTAGGTTTTAAAGTTGATATACTAACTTTTGAAAATTCCAGTGAATCAATAAGAAATGGTTTTAAACCTGAAACCGTTTTGGTTGTTTCGAAATTCGCGAACCTTTAAGCTTACACACTCTACAAATTACTTTTACACTAAGAATTGTTAACTTTAAAAAGTGTATTTTTGAAACATAATTTCTAGTATGCTTTCAGTATTAATTCCTGTTTACAATTGCTCCATCACAGCTCTCATAAAAGATTTGCACCAGCAACTCATGAGCAGTAATATTGAATTTGAGATTATTTGTTTGGACGATGCTTCAAACAATACTATTACTAAAAAAAACTCGACTGTAAACAACTATAAAAACGTTTCCTACAACCTATCAAAAGCAAACAATGGTCGAGTAAAAACAAGACAATTACTTTCAGAAAAAGCATTACACAATTGGCTTTTGTTTTTAGATGCAGATGTTTTGCCTAAAAGCAAAAATTTTATTTCTAATTATTTAAAGCACATTAATGATAATTATGATGTTATCTATGGAGGGTTTACTTATCACACCTCTAAACCAGATAAGACTTACATGCTACGCTGGAAATATGGTAAATCCAAAGAAGAGATAGATGCTGTAAAAAGAAACGCCAAACCATACAAAGTTGTTATCTCAGGAAATTTTTTGATTAAAAAAGAGACCTACCAACATATTGTTTCAAAAATAAATTATAAAGGTTATGGCTATGACAATTATTTTGGAGCTCTAATGAAAGAAAACAACATTAATGTATTACACATTAATAACGAAGTCTATCATTTAGGAATTGAAAAAAGCTCAACCTACTTAAACAAAGTTGAGCAATCTGTTGACAACTTACTTAACCTTCAGAACACTCAAAAAATAGTAGTTTCTGATAATGATTTACTAAGGTTATTTAACTTCACAAAATCTTTAAAACTTAATTATTTTCTTTCTTTTTTACACACAACACTCAACTCACGCATTAAGAAAAACCTTTTGGGAAGCAACCCTTTAGTCTTTTTACTCCAGTTATATAAATTAACATACTTTTGTTATAAAGACTTGAAAAAATGACACCTTATTTTTCAATAGTAATACCACTTTACAATAAGGAAAAGCACATTTCGCAAACCTTAAAAAGTGTAATTAATCAATCGTATAACAACTTTGAAGTTGTTGTAGTGAATGATGGCTCTACTGATAAAAGTTTAGAACAGGTAATCAAAATAAATGATGATAGAATTACGGTTTATAGTATTGAAAACAGAGGTGTTTCGTATGCTAGAAATTATGGAATTAAGCATGCAAAATCTAACCTTATAGTTTTACTTGATGCCGACGACCACTGGAAGAGTCATCATTTAGAGGATTTAAAATTACTCTATGAAAAATTCCCTGATTGTGGCCTTTACGCTAAAGCATACACAAAACGTAAAAACGGAATTAATCTAAAATCAATATATAAAAACATACCTCAAGAAAACAACTGGAAAGGTGTAGTTAACAATTATTTTAAAAGCAGTTTAGCCAATAGTATAGCTTGGACCTCTGCAGTTATGATTCCTAAAACAACTTTTGAAAAAGTGGGATATTTTAATGAGTCTCTTAACTCTGGTGAAGATACTGATTTATGGATAAGAATTGCTCTTAAGCTACCTGTTGCTTTTTACAACAAAGTGAGTGCAATACATTTATTAAATGCTCAAAATAAAATCACAAAAACTAAACTAAGCTCCAGAAAACACATTGATTTTTCCACCTATGACGTGGCTACTAATAACAATATTGATTTAAAAAACTACATAAACCTGAACAGGATTTCAATGGCTTTACAGTACAAAATTGAAGGCGCAAAAAACCTTGAAAAAGATATAAAGTCACACATTGACTATAACAATATTAGTAATCTCCAAAAACTTCTATTGACATTACCTAAATGGGTTATTATTTTAATTTTAAAATGTAGAAATTTAATACAACGATTTATTGACCTAAGGATTTTTAGATAGTTTAAACTTATCGTAATCTCTTATATAATCAGCTTCATCAAATTCTGTTGATGCTAAAACCAAACATACTGCTCCTGATGAAAAGTTTTCCAACTCCCTCCAAACACCAGTAGGTATATACAAACCTTTATTAGGTTTATTAAGCATTATTTTTTGACGATATTTCCCATCATCCAAAACGACTTCAAAACTTCCGCTTAAGGCCAGTACTAAAGACTCTTGTTCAATATGCGAATGACCTCCTCGGTAAGAATCACTTGGAACATCATATAAATAATACACTCGTTTAATATCAAAAGGCACACCATCTTTCTCTATTACAGCAAGGTTACCTCTATTCTCATGCACTTTAGGTATTTCTATTATTCTAAATGTCATAAACTTTGTCTATTTCACCAGTTGCCTTTAGTTTTTTATAATTACTTATAGCTTGCAACCCTAACTTAAACTTACGTGGAATTTCGCTGAAACGAATATAATTATCTTTCCACATATACAATGTATATTTTACCAACCAAAGATAACTTAAATTACCTAGAAAGCGTTGTCGCAATGCTGTTTTGGCTGCAAATGCATTATCACTTCCCATTAAAACTCCTGAGCTTATGTTTGGATGCATTACAATGGTTACAGCTATATGTTGCATTTGTAAACCTTTGTCAAAAGCATTTCTTAAAAACACATACTCTGTTTCACCTTTAAATGTTGATCCAACTCCAAAATGGTGATTAAACAATACTTTATGCTCTTTAAATACTTTTCTTTTAAACGTGATAACCCAAGTAAAAATCTTTTTTAAGGATTTTTTATTATGAGTACCCTCAGGAAAATAATTTGTATATAAATTTCCATCTTCATTAATAGCCTCAAAAGAAATCATATCAGCGTTAGGACACTCTTGATAAGCATTAATAATGGTTTGCTTTAAATTGGGCTCATAAACAATATCATCATCTGCCATCAAACAAACGTCTGCAGTAGCATTTTTTATTGCTAAATTTCTACTAGTTGGCGATCCTCTTTCTAAAGAATTAATAACTTTGATATTAGAAAACTGCGACGACAACATTTTATCTTCTGTAGTTTGATTAACTATAATTATATCGTAATCTTCAATACTATTTTTAGAAAATATAGGCTTAAGAAAATCAAGATTTTCCCTAAACATCGTTGATATTAAAATTTGTAAAGTCATCGATTATGTTTAAATAGCCTCTATGTGAAGGTATTTCTTATTTTTGCCTTAAAAGTAATGTTTTTATGCGAATATTGTTGGTTGGTGAATACAGTAGACTTCACAATTCTTTAAAAGAAGGTTTAATTGCTTTGGGTCATGATGTATTACTAATTGGTAATGGTGACGGATTTAAAAACTACCCAGTGGATATTAGGCTAGACCATTCATTTCACGGTAAAATTCTTAAAAAGTTGAAAGTAGGCGTTTACAAGCTCACTTCTATTGATTTAGGTTCTTGGGAAATCTATTTAAAAACACTTTTAATAAATAAAAAACTAAAGGATTTTGATGTGGTACAGCTTATCAATGAGTCTTCTATAAAAACTACACCCAAACTTGAAATCAAATTTTTAAAACGCATTTTAAAACAAAACAAAAAGCTTTTTTTACTGTCTTGCGGTATTGACCATCAATGTATGAAATATATGATGGAAGGAAAATTTGAATATAGTATCATGAGTCCTTATTTAGAAGATAAGTCGCTATTTGAACACTATAAATTTCAACTACAGTATCTTAACAAAAACTACACAAAACTTCATGATTTCATTTACAACAACAGTAATGGTGTAATAGCTTCAGATATGGATTATCATATTCCATTATTAGGTAACAAGCATTATTTAGGCTTAATTCCAAACCCAATTAATATTAAAAAAATAGAATATACACCTTTAAAAATTGAAGGCAAGATTAAAATATTCCATGGTGTAAACACAAAAGCTGTTATAAAAAAAGGGAATCAATATTTTGATGAAGCCTTAAAAATCATTAAAAAAAAGTATGGTGACAAAGTTGAAATAAAAACCACCTACAGCATTCCTTATAATAAATATATCAAGTTATATGACGAATGTCATATACTACTCGACCAAATTTACGGTTATGACCAAGGCTACAATGCGCTTGAAGCTATGGCAATGGGAAAGGTTGTGCTTACAGGAGCCGAAAAAGAGTTTGAGAAGTTTTATGACCTAAAACACCAAGTAGCGGTTAATGTTAAACCTGATGTTAACCAAATTGTTGAAGTGCTATCTAATCTTATTGAAAATCCAGAAAAAATTCTTGAATTGAGTAAAAATGCTAGAGGTTTTGTTGAAGAATATCATGACTATAAAAAAACAGCTAATAAGTATTGTGAGGTTTGGAGTGGTTGCTAGATTTCTTTTTCACAAAGGCCTTAAACGTTAATGAAATTAAGTATTTATCAACAAAAACATAACTTCAAATTATCTTTAGGTTTTTACAACCCTATAAATAAAAGCAAAGATTAATCACTACATTTGCTAACCTTAAAAAACACATAGAAGCGTATAAAATGGAAAGTTCAAATAATTGGGTATCAGTTAATCTTTTTATTCCTGGAGCTGCTAAATCTGGAACAAGCACTTTACATGATCTTCTAAACTTTCATCCAGATATATGCATGTCTTCAGTAAAGGAGCCTTACTATTGGATAAATAACAATTTTAGCGAATACACAGAAAAAGATTACAGTTTATATTCTAGTTATTTTGCTTCAAAATCAAATACAAAATATAGAGGTGAATCAAGCACTGCTTATATGCTTTTTCCAAACTTTATAGAACGCATCAAAAAACATAATAACACTGCTGACCTTAAATTTATATTTATTCTTAGGAATCCTATTGACAGATTATATTCTCATTATTGGGAGCTAAAAGGCTCTGGATACGAATACTCTGAATTTAGAAATGCAGTACTTTATGACAAATACATTGAGCCAAATCCAATGACTCGCTCTCCTGAAGGACGGTTTAAGCACTATTATCAATATGGTTTATACGGGAAATGGTTACAAAGTTTTTTTTCAGAATTCGATAGAAAAAAAATAAAAATTATCTTATTTGAAGATTTAAAAGACGCCCCTTTAAACACTGTGAATGAATGTCTTGCTTTTTTAGGTTTATCTAAAATGGAAACTATTCCTATACAACACTCAAACAAAACTATAATTCTGAAATATCCTAAAATATACAACTGGTTTTTTCTTGCAACAAAAGGAAAAATAGATTCAATAAAACCTATTTATAAAATATTTCCTAAATCATTAAGAACTCTAATTAAAAAACCTATTTTAAATATTATCATTAAATTAACCAAAACCGATAAACAATATCCAAAACTTTCTTCAACTGATAGAGAATGGATAAAAAACATGTATATAGACGATTTTAAACTATTAAAAGAGCTCACTGATATATCATTTTCAAAATGGAAAGACTTTAATTCCGAATTATGAGTTTTGTAAAAACTTCATTTTACTCTGCAATTAGCACATCAATTTCTTTGATAACTAAACTAATATCAAATAAAATTGTTGCTGTTTATTTAGGAACTCATGGAATGTTTTTGTTGGGTCAACTTAAGGATTTAATTAAAATTTCAAGTATAGCAAGTGATCTTGGAACTTCAAACGGAATCATCAAATATGTTGCCGAGTACGAGCAAATCCCCAAAAAACTCAATGCGTTTTTAGGCTCTGGCTTTAAGTTACACTTATTAAGCTCTGTCATTGTTTGTATCTTAATTTTTGCTTTCAGATATCAAATCTCAACTTATTTATTTGATGACCTTAAATTTTCAAACGCTTTAGCACTGCTATCTATTTCGTTTGTCACTTTATCATTAAACACCTTTTTTATATCGGTTTTAAACGGATTAAGAAACATTAAGTTTTATGTCGTCATTAACATAATTTCTACTATAATATCAGCTACAATTACAATTTTAATGGTGATTAACCATAAAATAATTGGCGCTTTTTATGCTATTGCCATTAATCAAATATTGATTTTTTTCATATCGCTACTTTTTATTGTTAGCTACAAGCTTGTTGATTTAAAAGGCTTAAAAAAGCCCTTAACGAAATTTCATTTTAAAAACTTAACGAAATTCTCTTTAATGGCCTTAACAGGCCCTTTGAGCCTTGTTGTTACGACTCTTTATGTACGGTCTTTCTTATTGGAAGAATTAGGAAATGACTATGCCGGTTCTTGGGAGGGTATGTGGCGAATATCTGCCATGTATTTATTGTTTTTAACGACCACATTTCGCTTTTATATTGTTCCTACTTTTTCTAGTCTAAGTGGTAACGATTTAAAAAAAGAAATTATTAAAATATGGTCCATCGTCACTCCTATTATAATTGTTATTACATTAAGTGTTTATGTTTTAAAAGACACTATAATTTCACTTTTATTCAGCAAAGAGTTTATTTTAATAAATACAATTATTTTATTTCATTTATTAGGTGATGCCTTTAAAATGAATTCTTGGGTACTTGGAAATATTCTTATTTCAAAAGCAAGGACTAAAGCTTTTGTTCTTTTTCAAATATTTTGGGGTGTGATTTTTTGTTTACTTACAGTAATACTAGTTAATGGCTATGGCTTTATTGGTGTTTCAATAGCCTATTTTATAAGTTATATTATACATTTTATAGGAATGAATATTTATTTCAGAAAGCTATTGTGGGTTAAACAAAAACATTAGTTAATTCTCTATTTATCAGAATCCAACCCAAAGAGCGAACTTCCAAATATTAATAAAATAACACCATAATGCATTAAATAACTCACAAAATGCCCAATTACAGCTCCTTTAACACCAAAACTATCAATTAAATATACACTAGATAAGTAAAGCACTATCGCCAAAAACACCTCAATAATTATAAAGTGAGTGAACATTTTTTTAGCAATAAACTGATATGCTATAACTATAGATAACACCTTTACAAAATCACCTAACAATTGCCATAAGAACAAGTCTTCTACTGGTTCAAAATCTTTAGAAAAAACGATTTGCACAATAAATGGTCTTAATAGATAAATAAGTATGAGACCAATACCAAAAATTGGGATTACGGATTTGTACAAACTAAACACTTCATTTCTAAACTCTTTTTTGTTATCTATCTCATTAAATCTTGGAAGGATATATAACGACATCAACGAGGTCACAAACATTAAATAATAATCTGATATTCTATTAATTGCCTCCCAATAACCTGCTTCTTTTATTCCTATAGAATCACTAATATAATTTCTAATCATAATAGAAATTAATGGTAATGCTACTGCTGAAACTAATGCCATAAGAGCAAAAGGACCTAGTTTTTTTAATATATCAATACTAACATTTGATATTTTAACCGAAGACACCAAACTACGTTGATTTATAAACCCAACAACAGTAATTAAAAAAATTAAAGAAGGTGCAATAACTGCAGAGACCAATGCTCCATCAATATTGTTTTGATAAATTAGTAGCAAGGTTACAAGTAACCCAAGAACTTGCCCAATTATATTTATAATCAACAGGATTTTATATTTGGCAAACCCATTCATTATTGAAAAGCTAAACATATTCAATGAATAAAATGGTAATGCTAGTGCCAATATTTTTATTACATAGGCATAATTATAATTGTCTGAAAATAAAAAGTTATTTACGGTTTCTGCATTGTAGTAGCATAAGAAACACAATAGTATGGTGACTGTAAATCCAAGATAAAATGAAGTTGATAACACTTTACTCAGTTTTACTGCATCTTGTTTAAACTCTGCTATTGATTTTACCACTCCATTATAAAACCCTAAAATTGCGAGTGACTGAATTGCACTTAAGAAATTTCTTAAATTACCTATTAAAGCCATACCTTCAACTCCAATAAAAACAGCAATAGCTTTGGATGTAAATAATCCTGCTAAAATTTTTGTGATTATAGTTGCTGAATTTAGATGAGCAACTTTAACCAACACATTGGTGTTTATATAATCGAATAGCTTTTTCAATTAATAGGCATTTAATGTTTCAATAACTTTTTTAACTTCTGCATCTGTTATCACTGGACTCATTGGAATACTTACAACAGTATTATGAATGCTTTCAGTAATTGGTAAATTTAACTCGCTGTACTTCGTAAACGCATTTTGCTTATGAGGCGCAATAGGATAATGAATAAGCCAACCTACACCATTATTAGTTAAATATTCAGTAAACTTTTTGCGTTCATTTACCTGAACTACAAACGCATGAAATATATGGTTTTTAGTAGTATCATAAAAAGGCAAGATAATTTTCTCATTTATAATTCCATTAAGATATTGTGTAGCTACCTCTTGTCTTCTTTTATTTTCATTATCTAACCCTTTTAATTTAATACTTAAAAAGGCTGCTTGTAATTCATCTAGCCTACTATTACAACCTATAATTTCGTTTTTGTATTTTTCTTTACTACCATAATTTCTTAAAAGTCTGATGCAATTAGCGATGTCTTCATTATTGGTTGTTACTGCACCAGCATCGCCTAAAGCTCCTAAATTTTTACTTGGATAGAAGCTAAAAGCAGCAGCATCTGAAAGATTTCCTGCTTTAATTCCTAAATTATTTTCAGCTCCATGAGCTTGGGCTGCATCTTCCACTACAAGTAAACCATGTGTTTTAGCAATAGCATTTATCTTTTCCATATCAGCCAATTGTCCATACAAATGTACTGGCATAATGGCTTTAGTATTAACTGATATGTGTTTTTCTATTTCTGAAGGAGAAATATTAAAAGTTTTAGCATCTGGCTCAACAAAAACAGGCTTTAGTCCTGCTTCAATTACTGAGAGAATGGATGCAATATAAGTGTTTGCAGGTACAAGAACTTCATCTCCTAATTTCAATTTACCTAAATGAATAAAAGACTTAAAGATAAGTACTAAAGCATCTAATCCATTTCCTGTCCCTATACAATGGTTTGTACCACAGTATGCTGCATAGTTTTGTTCAAATAAGTCAACTTCTTTTCCTAGTATATAATATCCAGACTCCAAAAAAGCAGTAAACTTGGTTGAAAATTCTTTTTCATATCTGGAATTGATTTTATGTAGATCTAAAAATTTAATCATATAAATATAGAATCTAATTTATCAACATTTTCAAGAGGTATTTTATAAAAGTCTTGAGTAACAGTTCTAGCACCAAAACCTTCTTTCCAATAGTTTAAGCCTTCGTTGATATTATTTCCTTGGTTTTCATTTGAAATTCCAAAATCAAAATACATTTTTTTATTGAACACATTATTAATTAAATAAAGATGTAAAAAATCTAAACTCCCTATTTGATTTTTTTCTTCGTTACCTGAAATATATTGAGAATGTGCTACGTACTTAGTCTCAAAAATTGTTGTTCCTGCTACTAAAACATCATTTTTATAAACGTTAAACTGTCTTATTTCTTTTGGAAACTTGTTTTTTAATGACTGTATCTCACTTAACGAATGTACTGGTTTTGTATCGTGCTTATTTTTTAAGTTAGGAACAAGAATTTGATTCCAAAATGCTTTTAAATCGTTTGTCTCTAAAACCTTAAGTCCATTCTTCAATGCTCTTTTATTTCCAGATATTCTATCTTTTGAAATTTTTAATTTGTTATTTAAATTCAAAACACTCAGTGTATCGCGTTTAATTAATTTAGCATTTAGAATAAACATTAAATACAAAATTTCATCATTGGGCGTTAAGTTATATATAAATGGTAACTGCTTTATAAAAATTGCTTTAAAACCTTCTTTTTTCAAAGACAACATGATTGATTTAAAAGAAGATATAAAATCTTTAAGCTTTATATCTTCTAAAGTAATCAACCCTCCATATGTTAATCCTTGATGCGAATGCACACAATGTTCAACTTTATTTGCTGGTAAAAGCGCAACCACTTTATCGTTTTTAAACACCAATAGAGAGTAATCCTCAAACCTATCTTGATGATACTCCATAAAGTCCCTTTGAAACAAAAAAGTGGCATTTTTAGCTTTAGAAACAAACTCGTCCCAAAACTTTTTATATTTAGAATTATATCGTTCTACTTTAAAAATAACTACTAAATTTTAGTATAACACTGTAAATCTAAAAGTATTATTCTTTTTTACCTAAAAAATTTAGAGTAATGATAATAAAAAAAGCCAACTAATAATGTTGGCTTCTCTTATGGTGTATGCTTAAGCACTTTTTAAATACTCTTGCTTCTCTTACGCTCAACTTCAGTCAATAAAATTTTACGTAAACGTAAGTGATTTGGTGTTACTTCTACGTATTCGTCTTTTTGGATATATTCCAAAGCTTCTTCTAACGAAAACTTGATAGCTGGAACAATTTTAGCTTTATCATCGGCTCCAGAACTACGTACGTTACTTAGCTTTTTAGTTTTTGTAACGTTAACAACCATATCGTCTCCTCTAGAGTTTTCTCCAATAACTTGACCTTCGTAGATATCTTCTCCTGGATCAATAAAAAACTTACCTCTTTCTTGTAATTTATCAATAGAATAAGGAATTGCTGTACCTTTTTCCATAGACACTAAACTTCCGTTTTGACGCTCAGGAATCCCTCCTTTTATCGGTTGATATTCTTTAAAACGATGTGCCATTATAGCTTCTCCAGCAGTAGCAGTTAATAATTGGTTACGCAAACCAATAATACCACGAGAAGGTACAATAAACTCACATACCATACGCTCACCTTTAGCTTCCATACTTAGCATTTCACCTTTTCGCATGGTCACCATTTCTATAGCTTTCCCTGAAACCTCTTCTGGTAAATCAATAGTCATTTCTTCAACTGGCTCACATTTTACACCATCAATTTCTTTGATGATCACTTGTGGCTGACCAATTTGAAGCTCATAACCTTCACGACGCATCGTTTCGATTAATACTGAAAGATGCAATACACCTCTACCAAAAACCATAAATTTATCTGCACTATCAGTTTCTTGAACTCTCAATGCAAGGTTTTTTTCAAGCTCTTTGGTTAAACGTTCTTTAATATGACGAGAGGTTACAAACTTTCCGTCTTTACCAAAAAATGGTGAGTCGTTAATTGTAAACAACATGCTCATTGTTGGCTCATCAATAGCTATGGTTTTTAAACCTTCAGGGTTTTCAAAATCAGCAACAGTGTCTCCAATATCAAATCCTTCTAAACCAACTAATGCACAAATATCTCCTGCCTCTACAGCATCTACTTTTTTACGTCCTAATCCCTCAAAAACATGAAGTTCTTTTACTTTAGACTTTACAACTGAACCATCTCTTTTTACTAATGAGATATTTTGTCCTGCTTTAAGCTCTCCTCTTGTTAAACGACCAATAGCAATTCTTCCTGTAAACGATGAAAAGTCTAAAGATGTAATTAGCATTTGAGTTGTTCCTTCTTCAATTTTAGGAGAAGGTATATGCTCAATTACCATGTCTAACAATGGTTCGATATTTTCAGTTTGTTTTTTCCAGTCTTCGCTCATCCAGTTGTTCTTAGCAGAACCATAAACTGTTGGGAAATCTAACTGCCACTCTTCAGCACCTAATTCAAACATTAAATCAAATACTTTTTCATGAACCTCATCTGGTGTACAGTTTTCTTTATCAACTTTGTTTACAACCACACATGGTTTTAAACCTAAGTCAATAGCTTTTTGAAGTACAAAACGTGTTTGTGGCATAGGCCCTTCAAAAGCATCTACAAGCAATAACACACCATCAGCCATATTAAGCACACGCTCTACTTCACCACCAAAATCGGCGTGACCAGGAGTGTCAATAATATTTATTTTGGTATCCTTATAAGTTACCGAAACGTTTTTTGAAGTAATTGTAATACCTCTTTCACGTTCTAAATCATTGTTATCAAGAATTAAATCTCCTGTATTTTCGTTTTCACGAAATAACTGACAATGGTACATAATTTTGTCAACCAAAGTAGTTTTTCCGTGGTCAACGTGAGCAATGATTGCAATGTTTTTAATACTAGCCATAATGACGTCTTATTTTAAGCGTGCAAATGTACGCTAAAATCTTTTGTAAAATACATCTATACAGATAATTCTTTAATGTTAAAGAAAAAATAACCTTGAGTTGTAAAAACAGCCTCCTAGGGAATTCAAAAAACTAATTTTCAGTAATTTAAAAACAAACCACACATTTTAACACTTAAGGAGTCGTTAGTTAATTAAATGTTATAGTCCATCTTAGCCATAATTTCTGTTCGTATATTACGTTAAAGATTATGATTAATAGTAAATAGCCAATTTAACCAACTGTGCTATACATATTGGTGATTTTACATCTGAACCCTTAAATTAATACAGATGAAAATAATTAGCAAATATTCAAAATTTGTCCCTTACCTATACTTTCTAGCAATAATTGCCTACTGGTTTACTGTTGTAAACCGTAGTGAAGGTATAAGCGCATATCCTATTTTACTGTTTGGTATTCCATTTTTATGGCAAGTACTAAAACCAAACCGTAAACTCAATTTTACATTAGGAATTACCTTTGTATGCTTGTCATCCTACATGATCTTAGCATACCTGTCTGATATGCTTAACATTGTGTCGTTATCATACACTACCAAAAAGTTTATTTTGTATGGTGGCTTTTTAGCAATTGCCAATTTTATAATGGCATTATGGATTATAAGAAATAGTTTAAAAAGAAGCTTTTAAATGATTATCTTTGCTGCTGAAATTTTCAAACAAAAAGCAGATGAATCTTAACGAAGTTCCTAAACTAAAACACACTAATTCTGACAACTTTTTCTTGCTTTGTGGCCCATGTGCCATTGAAGGTGAAGATATGGCTTTACGTATTGCAGAAAAAGTGATTTCTATTACTGATAAACTTGAAATCCCTTACGTATTTAAAGGCAGTTTTAAAAAAGCTAACAGAAGTAGAATAGACAGTTTTACAGGAATTGGTGATGAAAAAGCACTTAAGATTTTAAAGAAAGTATCTGAAACGTTTGATATTCCTACAATAACAGATATACATGAGGTTTCTGATGCTGTTATGGCTGCCGAATATGTTGATGTACTTCAAATCCCTGCTTTTTTGGTTCGTCAAACCGATTTAGTGGTTGCTGCAGCACAAACAAGCAAAGTGGTAAACTTAAAGAAAGGACAGTTTATGAGTCCTGAAGCCATGAAACACGCTGTACAAAAAGTTAAAGATTCTGGTAGCGACAAAGCTTGGATAACGGATAGAGGAACTATGTTTGGTTATCAAGATATGATTGTAGATTTTAGAGGTATTCCTACAATGAAGCAGTATGCTCCTGTTGTTTTAGATGTTACCCACTCCCTTCAGCAACCTAACCAAAGTGCAGGTGTAACTGGTGGACGACCAGATATGATTGAAACCATTGCTAGAGCTGGAGTTGTAAACAATGTAGACGGTTTGTTTATTGAAACGCATTTTGATCCTGCAAATGCAAAAAGTGATGGTGCTAACATGCTACATTTAGATAATCTAGAACAATTGCTTACCAACTTAACTGCAATTAGAAAAACTGTAAACAGTCTTTAATTTTGGAACTTAAAATACGTCAAGCTACACTAGAAGATATACCTGAAATTACTTCTGTTTTCAGAGACACCATAAGAGCCATAAACTCTAAAGACTATTCTGAAAAACAAATACAAGTTTGGGCTTCTGGAGCAAATGACTTTGCTAAGTGGGAAGACAGAATAAAAAACAACTACTTTATTGTTGCTGAAAATGAAGATCGCATTGTAGGCTTTGCTTATTTAAAAAACGGCAACTATTTTGACGGTTTGTTTGTTCATAAAGATTACCAACGTCAAGGTATAGCTATAAAGCTTATGCGAATTATTGAGTCTAAAGTCATCACCAATGGCTATGAGATAATTAAGTCTGATGTTAGCATTACTGCATTACCTTTTTTTGAAGACCAATATTATAGTGTTGAGAAAAAACAAAAAAAGTCTTTTAAAGGACTCGTGTTTGAAAACTATATAGTTCATAAAGAACTATAGTTATTTCATAAATGACGAATTCTTAAAGGCTTCTACTTCTTTAAGGATACTAATAAAAATGTTGTCATCAATATCGTCAAGTTGTTTATAACGTAACGATTTAATCTTCTTTCGTTTTTCCGAAACTAAGCAATCTGCATGTTTTGTAATGTGGTTAGCATGCCAAAACCCAACATCAATATAATCTTTACTTTTATTGAGATAACAAATTGGTCGTGTACCAATATAATAGCATGGAATTTTCCATTTATACTCCAAATGCGCCTCAGGAAATGTATGCTCTATTAATATTTGAATATGCATTAATATAGACTTAAAAGGCTCTTGTTGGTTATAAATATAAGCTTCTGCTGGTTTCACTTTGTTCTAGTTTCATTTCAAAATTAACAAAAATTTATATCCAAAAACTAAAATAAATTCATTTACTTTGTATTTCAAAGCACTTTTATATGGAATCCAAAGATTATTTAAAAGACATAAGCGAGATTAAAAACTTGATGAACAAGTCGTCTCGTTTTATATCACTTAGCGGCCTCTCAGGAATTCTTGCTGGTGTTTATGCGCTTGTTGGAGCTGCAATAGCATATTATATTGTATCAAATTCGGTAAGAGGTTATCTTATTCTTGATGGTACTATTTTTAATATCTGTTTTGCAATTCTGTTAGGCGTTGCTTTTTTAAGTATTGTTACTGGTATTTATTTAACCACAAAAAAAGCCAAGAAAAACAATGAGAAAATATGGGATAGCTCATCAAAACGCTTATTATTAAACTTTTTGGTTCCGTTAATTACAGGAGGTATTTATATACTCATTATTTTAAAACAAGAACGTTATGGTCATACTGCTGCCTTGATGCTTATTTTTTATGGATTAGCATTAATAAGTGCTTCAAAATACAGTATTGGAGATATTAGATATTTAGGATTTACAGAAATAATTTTAGGTTTAATTTGTGCATTAATGCCTAGTTACGGATTTTGGTTTTGGGTTTTAGGTTTTGGTGTAATGCATATTATTTATGGTACACTAATGCATTTTAAGTATGATAGAAAATGAAATTGAAACCATAATACAAACTAAACCAAAAACATAATTGATGATTAAAAAATTATTATTCTGGTTTGTATTTATATCAATTGACGTAGCTCTTTATATTATTATTGGTTTAATTCTATTAAATTATGAAGATACTTGGGACTCTACAAAAGGTTATTATTGGAGTTTAGGAGGAATGACATTAATAGAGAAAGTAGCATATGTTTCATATTATATTTTAATTGTTATAAACATTTTAATTATAATTTATTTAAGCTTTAAATTTTTTAAATATTTAAAAAAAAAGATTCTTGCCTTAGCAAGAAAGTGATGAGCATAATTAACAACATAAATAAAGTTTTTGATCACCGAATTAGATTAGGCATCATGTCTATTTTAATGGTAAATGAATATGCTGATTTTAATATGCTTAAAGAACTCTTGGGTGCAACCGATGGTAATCTTGCTAGCCATACAAAAGCATTGGAAGCTGCAGAGTATATTAAGGTTGAAAAGCAATTTATTGGACGAAAACCCAACACACGTTACTCTACCACAACACTTGGTAAAGCAGAATTTAAAAAGCATATTGAAGCTCTTGAAAAATTAATTAACAAACAATAAATATATTTTTTATCAATCTACTTTGAAATTCAAAGTACTTTAAATACAAACAACATGGAACATCAACAAAAACAACAGAACAAATTTGGACATTGGATTAAAACTTCAATCACTGCTAGAATGCTAATGGTTGGCTTCTTGGTAATTATATTACTTATTCCGTTAGCGTACATAAATAGTTTAATTAGTGAACGCTCCATGCGACAACAAGATGTAGTTAATGAAATCAATGAAAAATGGGGAAATGAAGTACTGGTTTATGGTCCTATTTTAAAACTCCCTTACAAAACCTATTCTGAAACAAAAACTTACAACGATAAGACCAAAACCTATCTTACCGAAACCACTACACATATTAACTATGCTTACATTTTTCCTGAGAGTTTAGATGTCACTTCCAATGTAAATTCAAAAACCTTAAAAAGAGGCAACTTTGAATCTGCAGTTTACACAACAGCTATGGATTTTAAAGGGTTTTACACCAAACCGCAACTTCAACTTAAAGACATAAAAGACGAAGATATTATTTGGGACAAAGCCACAGTACTTATTAAAACTTCAAACTTAAAAGGTATTAAAAATGAAATGAATCTTAAGCTTAATGATAGTAGTTACACGTTTGAAACCAACTTTAGCGACAATCCCAAAAACTATAGTGGCTATTTAGATGAGTTAGAATCTGGTTTCTTAAAAGAAAGCGACGTACCAAAAGATGCCAACATCAATTTCAATTTTAGTATTGCATATAATGGTAGTAAAAGCATAAAAGTTGTTCCAATAGGAAAAACCACTACAATGCATATGAGTTCTAATTGGGCTGATCCAAGTTTTACAGGCAACTATCTACCTGATGATGAAACAAAAGAAATTACAAAAGACGGTTTTAAAGCCAACTGGAAAGTACTTCATATCAATAGAGCCTTTTCGCAACAGTACCTTAACAAAATACCTAACCTCAACAAGTTTGCGTTTGGGACCAAGTTTGTTGTAATGGTTGATGAATATCAAAAAAGTGAACGTTCAGCTAAATATGGCTTTTTGGTTATTGGTCTTACATTTTTAGTGTTTTTCCTGATACAAACCATGAGTAAAATAAATATTCATCCGTTTCAATATTTAATGATTGGTTTAGCACTAACTATGTTTTACACCTTATTGGTTTCCATTTCAGAACATAGCGACTTTTTAAAAGCCTATTTAGTGGCAGGAGTTTCGGTAGTTGTACTCATTACACTATACTCTAAATCAATATTGAAAACGTTTAAATTCCCACTGTTTATTGGCTTGTCCTTAACTGCATTATACACGTTTATATATGTGATAATTCAGTTAGAAAACTATGCATTATTGGTTGGTAGCGTTGGCTTGTTTATAATACTTGCTATTGTAATGTTTGTATCTAGAAAAATTGATTGGAATAACGGTTAGTTTTATTAGTTGGTGAGTGAATCCTCGCTCCTCTTTCATTTTTTTATTTTGAAATGAGCGAGGTTTCATTAAAACATTTTTATGATACAGAAATCGATACTAATAGGAAAACAATGTGCACTTTTAAGCTTTATAATTGGCACTTTTCTTTTTATGATTTTCTTTTTAGAACAATCAATGCTCTTATTAAAAATAGGAATCATTTACATTATAGTATCATTTTTCATAAATGCTTTTGTTTTAATTCACTTAATATACTTAGCAATTTTTAATCCGAAAGAAAGAATGGATTTAGTACTAATTTGCGGAATTCTATTACTTAACATCCCTATTGTTATTGGATATATCTATTTACTTTCTGCTTCTCTTTTTCCAACTAAATATTAACATTATGACACTAAAATTCAACAAAACATACTTTGCGCTTTTTACCTTACTTCTAGTAGTTGAAATTGCTATTGCTATCTTTTTAAAAGAAGGTTTTATTCGTCACACTTTTGGAGATTATTTGGTAGTTATTTTAATGTATACATGCATTAAAAGTTTTAGTAACATAAAGCCACTAGCTGTTGCTATTGGTGTATTACTTTTTGCTTTTAGTATTGAATTTTTGCAGCTCTTCAATTTGTTGGATGTCTTAAACTTAAGAGACAGTCACCTTGCAAAACTCATACTTGGTAGTACGTTTCACATTAGTGATTTAATAGCCTACACTCTTGGAGTTTTAACCATATTATGTGTTGAACATTTAAAAACATCAAAATCATGAACACCATAAAAAGCTTACTATTTAACCGTTTCAAACTTATTTTAATACTTACAGCTTCGTTAGCCTTAAGCATTGTTTTGTTGATGATTCGAGCTAAAATAACGCATTCCTTCTTCTTTCTATTTTTAGTATGGAATCTCTTTTTGGCTATCATTCCGTATGGCATCACAACCTATTTAAGCAGTATTTCAAAACCTAAAAAACCTGTGTTCGCATTTTGGTTTTTAGTTTGGTTGCTCTTTTTACCTAACGCACCTTATATTGTTACCGATTTATTGCACCTAAAAATAAGCTCCAACCCAATGCTGTGGCTAGACGTATTATTGGTCACCTCTTTTGCTTACAACGGTTTAATGCTTTTCTTTTTGTCCTTATCTGATATGGAAAAACTATTGCATCAGTATATCAACAAAAAGTACATTTCATCAATACTGTTATTACTTTTTGGTCTTACTGCATTTGGCATTTATCTTGGTAGATTTTTACGCTATAATTCATGGGAAATCATACATCAACCTTCTGCAATATTTACTGATATTTTTGAAATCATTTTTAAACCCAATATAGAAGCTTGGGTATTTACAATAACTTTTGGTAGTTTTTTAGCGATTTCTTATTGGATGCTAAAAGTTTTAAAAGAAAAAGCAACCGTTATATAACTATTCCAAACCATCAACATAATCCTGAAGGTATTTAAAACGCTCAGTCAATTGACCATTTTCAGTAATTTTTGCACGTTGCAATACACCATCAGCATCGTTGTTGTAAAATGCAGGTATCACATGTTCTAAAAACATATCACCAAAACCTTCACTTGCATCTTTTGGCAACTCACAAGGTAAGTTATCAACTGCCATTACTGTTATTGCACCTTCAGCGTTATATGCTACTTCTTTTTCGGTTTGCGGATTATAACCATAAAACGGATCTGCAATAGTAGAAGGTCTAATGGTTGAAGCCACTGGTCCATCAATATCACAAGATACATCGGCAACTAGGTTAATTCTAAACGCTTTATGTTTAGCATCTTCTCTAGTGAATAAAAATGGTGCATTGTTACCATAAAAATGTCCAGCAATAAAATAATCGGTTTGCTTAGCATAAGGCATAAAATTACTTTCATATCCTGATGGATCGTTGTAAAACTCATATTTATCACCAACTTTACCATCTTTACGTTTATTATACTCCATAACATCAACCATACAATACACTGGCTCAGTAAATTCTGAAGTTAAATACAATGCATCACTAACTTGTTTAATACCTAAATGGTCTAAAATTTCTTTAGCACCATAAGCTACTTTACCTGTACCAGACAGCAGTATTTTTATATTAGGAATTGTAATTTTATCCAATTCTGCTTTGACTTCATCTAAATCGGCAAGGGTTTCAACTTTTGGTAAATCAAACAAATTGTCTCTTAAGCCCAAAGCTCTAAAACCGTTGTAAGCGCCTACCAAACCTGCATAACGACCGAAACCAATTAAACGCGCATTGTCTTCTCTAACAATAGTTTCATGATCATAGAGCTCTATATTTTTCTCTAAAATAGCTTTAAGCAATTTTCTGTTATAAGGCTGTTTTTTTATGGTATGCGAAAAGAAAAAGTATTTTTTATTAGGAATTAAAGCCTCAATAGGCACTTCTTTTACACCTATCATCACATCACAATCAGATACGTCTTGAGACACATCAAATCCTTTTGAAGCATAATCCTTATCGGGAAAAACTCTAATATCTGAAGACTCTACCTTAAATTCTGATTTTAAAAACAAAGACTTTGCCTCAGCTAGTTTTCCTGGTGAAAATACAACACGTCTATCAGGTGGATTTTTACGTTCTTTAATGATTGCGAATTTCATATAAATAAGTATGTTATGATGATAACTGACAGTTTTGGTCAATTATAATATTGGTATAAAATTTGTACGAAAATAAGTGTAAAAGTAGGGTTATACAAACTTTTTAATAACTTTGCAGGCTGCGTTAAGGATTGAGGTATTGTTGGAGCTCTTCGAAGAAAGCGACTACCGAAAGCCTGACCTGAAAGGGAACGCCTAAATTATATTAAAGTTAAGATTTGTAGACGCAAATTTTGATTTATTATTTATTAGATTCCTGCCTTTGCAGGAAGTTTTTGGGGTCGACTGGTTTTGACAGCGAGACTCATTAAACGGTAAGCACGTCGTGTAACGACCATGATACACGTAAAAGGCTAGGTCAACTTTTTAAACGGCGAGAATAACTACGCTTTAGCTGCTTAATCTGAATCATAGTAAGATCAGGCCTCGTCCTACAAGGTAGGAAAGCTAAATGTCTCCTGAAAGCCTTGGTTAATGGCGTTCTAATTAGAGGCATCGTAAAGATTAACTAAGATAGTGTAGCGCTTTGATGCACTTTCGAGATACAAAAGCTAAGTTGTAAGTAGGCTGTCTTTTGCCAGCTTACAATCGAAAAAACAATAACAGACTAAACGTGTAGAAAGCCCTTTGATAGCTTGTTTGGACGAGGGTTCGAGTCCCTCCGACTCCACAAAAGCGTCGCTAATAATAGTCTTCGTAAAAAAAGCGCAACCAAGTAAACTTGGTTGCGCTTTTTCATTTAAAACGTTTATTTTTTTTTTAAGAATTTTACGTTTGTTTTTGATATTTATGGTTTATCACATAAACATTCATTACCAAGCTTACAAGAATCAACAATATTCCTGAAACGCTCATCAAAGTATAACCCTCTTGAAACCAAATTACACCTACTAGCATTGTAAAAATAACCTCAATGTATTTTAAAGGTGCTACCAATCGTGTTTCTGACTGTTGCATTGCTTTGGTCATATAGACTTGTCCGTAATAGCCAGTAACTCCTAGACTAAGCAACACCAACCATTCCCATCCTTGAGGCGTTACCCAATAATTGATGCAAAGAATTCCACTAACCACAAAAGACATTGTCATAAAATAATTGACAACCACAATAGGATGATCTTTATTTCCAATTTGTCTTATAATAATAAACACTAAACCAGTAAAAATCGCAGAAATGATAGCTATCAAAAATCCCAATCCAACCATGCTTAAGTCGAATCCCTTTAGCATTAAAACACCTATAAATGCAGATATAAAAAACAACCACTGTAAAGGTTTTACACGCTCTTTTAAAATAAATAAAGCAAAAACTGCAGCAAATATTGGAGCCACATAACGAATGGAAACTGCTGTACCTGCTGGCAATAATTTTAAGGATGAGAAAAACAAGGTCATTGCAATTAATCCGCAAGCACTTCTTAATAGTAGAAGTTTCACTTTATTACCAACAATTGAGATGTTGTGCTTAATTAGAAATGGATATGTAAAAAAAAGCGATCCAAAAGCCCTAAAACACACAATTTGATACACGTTAAACTTCTCTAGATACTTCACACCAACATTTAACAATGTAAATGCCAATGCGTTAATAATCATAAACTGAATGGCTTTTCTCAATTAAATTATTTGGCTTTATTTAAAATTATCTAATCCTGTTTTTAACCAATTGTAATATTCATCAACATTGGGAGTGTAACCCACAGGGTCAATAAGGTTTTCTTCATCATGACCCATCAATACATAAAAAGGCTGTGTATTGGTTTTATACTTTATGGTTTGGAACTCGCTCCATTTTTGTCCAATATATTTGAGTTTTTTACCAGGTCTTAATTGTGATTCTACGACTTCATCTTCAGGTAAAGGACGTTTATCATCAACATACAAGGATATAAGAACAATGTCATTTTTTAAAACATTTAGCACTTTATCTTTTACCCATACATTTTGTTCCATTTTGCGACAATTTACACAAGCCCAACCTGTAAAGTCAATCATTACTGGTTTTCCTACTTTTTTTGCATAGGCTAAACCTTTGTCATAATCATTGAATGCTAATATTTGATGTGGAGCCAATAAATGTGCGCCTTCAGGCAAGTCGTTATGATCACTTGATATTGCTGCACCTCCAGTTTTAGAGTTACCAACTCCATAAGGTGACTCGCTATAATCTAATGGAGGCGGAAACGCGCTTATTAAATTAAGTGGTGCTCCCCAAAGTCCTGGTATCATATAAATTGTAAACGACAATGTTACTAAACCTAGACAAAGTCTACCAACTGAAATATATTTTAAAGGTGAGTCATGTGGCAATTGAATTTTTCCGAACAGGTACAGTGAAAGCGTACCAAATACAGCTATCCAAATAGCTATAAACACTTCGCGTTCTAACAAGTGTAGTTGTAACACCAAATCGGCCTGTGATAAGAATTTAAATGCTAAGGCTAGCTCTAAGAATCCTAATACTACTTTTACAGTATTTAACCATCCTCCTGATTTTGGCAGAGAATTTAACCATCCTGGAAATGCAGCAAACAAAGCAAATGGTAATGCAATAGCTAATGAAAACCCTAACATCCCAATCACTGGAGCTAAACCTCCTTTAGAAGCTGCTTCAACCAATAATGTTCCTACAATTGGTCCTGTGCAAGAAAAAGACACAATTGCTAATGCTAAAGCCATAAAAAAGATACCTATTATACCTCCTTTATCTGCTTGCCTATCCACTTTATTTGCCCAAGAATTCGGTAACACAATTTCAAAAGCTCCTAAAAATGATAGTGCAAATACTATTAGTAATAAAAAGAAAATAACGTTAAACCATACATTAGTTGCTAGCGCATTTAAAGCATCAGCTCCAAAAATAGCTGTGATAATAGTTCCTAAAAGCACATAGATTACAACTATAGACAATCCATAAATTACTGCATTTCTAATTCCTTTAGACTTTGATTTGCTTTGTTTAATAAAGAAGCTTACCGTCATTGGTATCATAGGGAACACACAAGGTGTTAATAATGCAAGGAAACCTGATAAAAACGCAACAATAAAAATTGTAAAAAGTCCTTTTTGCTCTTCATTTTCAGGTTTAGATGAAGTTTTAGAAATAGTGTTTTCTTGCTTTACTTCTTCTTTGTCTTTAGGTATTTCAAAAATATTTTGACCCGTCTCTTCTTTTCCACTATTACTAGAAACACTTTCTGAATTTGACAAGTTAAACTCTAAATCGACATAACTTGGTGGTAAACATCTGGCATCGTCGCACACCATAAACTCTACTTCTCCTTTTACGATAGAGAGTTCGTTATTTAACACTTTGATACGTTGCTTAAACTCTGCTTTGTTTTCAAAAAATTTAATTTTCATTTCAAACACAGGATCATCAACAGTGTGTCCCTCTTCTTCCTTAGTGTTTTCTAACAACTGAAAACCATCTTCTGTATAAGTAAATGTTGTTGGTATAGGACCATCATCTGGCACATTTTGAGAATATAAATGCCAACCTTTATCAATGGTGGCAATGGATACTAAATTATATTCGGTATCGGAAATTTTTTCAACTGAGGTGGACCATTTTACTGGTTCTAAAATTTGTGCTTGAGATGCAACAATAGGCATAATGAGCATCAAACAACTTAAAACGATGTTCTTCATTCTTTAAAAATTAGTCTAGTAGTTAGAATTAACAAATGTAACACTTGTGTTAGAATTATATTATAAAGCTTTCTTAAATCTGCTTAGTCGACGCTTCAATTTGATACTAACAAACTACTAACTGATAAAGACGTTAAAGTTTTACTAATAAAATTTAGATAAAAAAAAACCGAACGTAATGTTCGGTTTGGTGAGTTATGATTTGATTTCTACTTCGTAGCCTTCATGCTGCCATTTAGAAATGCCTCCATCGAGATCATATACTTTAACAAAGCCAGCTTCCTCCATTTTTTTTGCGCATTTTGCGCTTCTTCCTCCAGACTTACAATATAATATTACTGGTTTTGTTTTGTCTAGCTTTGTGATATCCTCATCAAAAGTTGGTGAGTTGTAATCTATATTTTGAGCAGTAGGTATGTTACCTTCTTTAAATTCTTCAGGTGTTCTAACATCTATTAATTGCACATCTTCTAATTCTAAAAGTGTTTGCATTTCTTCTGGTGATACCAGTTTAACATCGCTTTGCGAATCGTCTTTACAGCTTGTTACTGTAAACGTTAACATTAAAGTCAACACAATTAATACCTGTTTCATTTTTTAATACAATTTAAAGTTATACTATATCACCTTCCCATTCGGCAATACCTCCAACAAGATTATAAGCATTATCAAAACCTAATTGATTCATTATAGCACAAGCTTGACCGCTTCTGTTTCCAGATCGACAATACACATAATAGTTTTTGGTTTTGTCAAGTTCTTCTACTTTTGAAATAAATTCTTGACCTCCATAAATATCAATATGCACTGCATTAGGTATTATACCTTCATCAACTTCGTCTTGTGTTCTAACGTCCAAAACCACAGCGTTAGTATCCGCTGATAGTTGTTTTGCCCATTCTTCTTGTGTTAAATCTGCCATTTTTTAGTTTTTGATTATAACAAATTTAACTTTTCTTTATGATATAGACGAAAAAAAATCCAATCTGTTACAATTGGATTTTAATTTAAGCTTTAAAATGTATTTATTTACACTTTAATTGAGCATCCTATAGCTCTTGTTTGTGTTTCTTTAATTTCTTTTCCTTTTAATAATGCATCAACAGCATTTTCAACGTAGGTAGTATTTACTTGACTTGCGTCTTTATAGTTATCGTCAATAGCTCCAATGTACTTTACCTGATTCCCTTTTGCAGTTTTTTGTAGCACATATACATGTGGTGTTTTTGTTGCTCCATATTGAGGATAGATTTTTTGTCCTTCGTCAATTAAATAAGGAAATGTAAACCCTTTTGATTTTGCTCTGGCTTGCATAGCTTCCATATTATCTCCAGGTTTAACATCAGTATTATTTGGCATAATTGCTATAACAGGATAGCCTTTATCAGCATATTTTTTATCTAATTCAATAATTCTGTCCTCGTAAGCAACAGCATAAGGGCAAGTATTGCATGTAAATATTACAATGAATCCTTTAGCATCTTTATAATCTGCTAAAGACACCATTTTACCATCAATATTTTCAAGTTTAAAATCTGTTGCAATATCACCTACATGATAACCATCACCATCACCTACAGTTGTGAATGCTGAAAGTGATAACATAGCTACAAAAGCGAATACTAGTTTTAATGTTTTCATAGTGTTTTGTTTTAGTTTAAAAATTGTTTTAATTCGGTTTCTAGCTCGTCATAAGTAAACGATTTTTCGTAAAACTTACGTTTATTTTTATTAAAAATTACTGTAGCAGGAATTGCTCCTGACCAGCTTTCATCTACCTTAGGAATCCAAGAGTTAGCATCTGCATCGTCAAGCGCCACAACTTTAGATTGTAATTTCTTATCAACTATAAAAGGTTTAAGTTTTGATTCATATTTAGAAGGAAAATCTAAACTTATCAATATCACCTCAACATTTTTAGTTTTATATTCAGAATTTAATGTTTCAAAATAAGGTAACTCTTTAACGCAAGGTGCACACCATGTTGCCCAAAAGTTAACTACATAGGTTTTATCATCAGTAGCTGTTAGGTATTTTTTAATACCATTAAAATCATGAACTTCTAACTCTAAGGTATTAGGAGTTTCAATTTGTGCTTCGGCAATAGCATCTTTTTTTTCCTCTTTACAGGAAAAACACAAGATCATTGTTAGTATTAACAGAGTATATTTCATATTATAAAAGTAAGCATAACACTGAAAAACCTTTAATCTTTAACAAAACTTTATAGAGCTTAATTTAAATTAAAATGCTCCCACACAAATATTTCTACAAATAATTTGAAAAAATAATTTTCATTTCTATATTTGACCCAACAAATAAAAACATGAACACAATTTTAAATAATACTTGGTGGTGGATGTCTCGAAACTCAATTTTCGTGAACTAATCCCTATTAGTATATTTAAAACTAAAAATATCAAAAAGGCTTGTCATTCACGACAAGCCTTTTTTAATTTATTTACCAATGAAAACCTTTAGCCTTTACACACATTATAAAAAAATTCTTGCCGATACAATTACTCCTGTTAGCATTTACCTTAAAGTACGCGACAAGTTTCCCAACAGTATTTTACTTGAAAGTAGCGACTACCATGCAAACGACAATAGTTTTTCATACATCTGCTGTAACCCAATTGCTTCAATTGAAGTAAAAAATGAAACCATTACCGAACAGTTTCCTGATGGCAGTAGCATTATCAATAAAATAAAAGATGATGTTAATGTCACTGAAAAAATTCACAAATTCACACAGCGTTTTAAAGTAGATTCTGATAAGGAATTTAAGTTTATCAACAATGGCATTTTTGGATATATGGCTTATGATGCTGTACGCTACTTTGAAGATATTAAAATTTCAAAAAAAGAAGACCATCTGGACATTCCAGATATTTACTATGCTGTATATCAAAATATCATTGCTATTAACCACCATAAAAACGTAGCCTATATTTTTGCACATTGCTTTGATACCGAAAACAATATTGACGATATTCATCAGCTTATAAAATCTAAAAACTTTGCCGTTTTTAATTTTTCAACTGATGGCGAAACTAAATCAAACCTTACTGACAATGAATACAAAGAGCATGTAGAACTTGCAAAAAAACATTGTGCTAGAGGTGATGTGTTTCAATTAGTACTTTCAAAAAAATTCTCTCAAAATTTTAAAGGTGACGAGTTTAATGTATACAGAGCCTTACGTAGCATCAACCCTTCTCCTTACCTATTTTACTTTGATTATGGTGATTTTAAAATCTTCGGAAGTTCGCCAGAAGCACAATTGATTGTAAACAATGGAAAAGCTGAAATTCACCCAATAGCAGGCACTTTTAAACGCACAGGAAGCGATGAAAAAGACGCTGAACTAGCTAAGCAACTTTCTGAAGATATCAAAGAAAACTCCGAACATGTTATGCTCGTTGATTTAGCGCGTAACGATTTGAGTAGACACGGAAACAATGTAAAGGTTGACACCTACAGAGAGGTTCAGTTTTTCTCTCACGTTATTCATTTGGTAAGTAAAGTTTCTGGTAACAAACACGACAAAACCACAACTATGCAAGTAGTAGCTGACACTTTTCCTGCAGGGACTTTAAGTGGAGCTCCAAAACATAAAGCAATGCAACTTATTGAAACATACGAGAAAACAAGTCGCGACTTTTATGGTGGAGCCATTGGGTTTATGGATTTTGAAGGCAACTTTAATCATGCTATTATGATTAGGACTTTTTTAAGTAAAAACCATACACTGCATTGGCAAGCAGGAGCTGGATTGGTCTCAAAATCAAATCCTGAAAATGAATTACAAGAAGTATATAACAAATTAGGCGCACTTACAAGAGCCATTGAACTTGCTGAAAATTTATAGCCATGAAAAGAATATTAGTTATTGATAATTACGACAGTTTTACTTACAACCTTGTGCATTATCTTGAGGATTTAGATTGTGAAGTGACTGTAAAACGTAACGACCAACTAGAGTTGGATTTCGTAAAAGCGTTTGACAAAATTGTATTATCTCCAGGACCTGGAATTCCTGATGAAGCTGGTTTATTAAAACCTATTATTGAAACCTATGCAGCTTCAAAAAGCATTCTAGGTGTTTGCTTGGGTCAACAAGCCATAGGTGAAGTTTTTGGAGGCAAACTCATCAATCTTAAAAGTGTATACCATGGCGTTTCTACTCAGGTAAATATTACTGCAGATGATGAAATTCTTTTTAAAAACATGGACAAAACCATTGCTGTTGGTCGCTACCACTCTTGGGTTGTAGATGAAAAGCTTCCTGATGTTTTAGAAGCCACATCTTTTGATGACAACGGACAAGTGATGTCTTTAAGACACAAAGTGTATGATGTAAGAGGTGTTCAGTTTCATCCAGAATCTGTTTTAACACCTAACGGAAAACAAATGTTAGAAAACTGGGTTAAAAGTTAATATTGCCGTTTTTCTATTAATTCATCATCTATTAAAAATTAAAACTATAAAATCCTGAACGCATTGACATTTCAGGACAGAATATCCAAATATGAAAACCATTTTAAACCGATTAATAAACCAAGAAAGCATTTCTACCGAAGAAGCTAAAAATGTTTTGGTCAACATTTCAAAAGGAGAGTACAACCAAAGTCAGATTGCCTCTTTTTTAACTGTATATATGATGCGAAGTATTACAACCCAAGAGTTATTGGGCTTTAGAGATGCGCTTTTAGACCTTTGTATTCCTGTAGATTTGAATGAGTTTAACGCTATTGATTTATGCGGAACAGGTGGTGACGGAAAAGACACATTTAACATTTCCACTCTAGCATCGTTTGTTACTGCAGGAGCTGGAGTTCACGTTTCAAAACATGGTAACTATGGTGTATCTTCGGCTTGCGGCTCTTCAAATGTACTTGAGTTTTTAGGTGTAAAATTTAGTAACGATATCGACTTTTTAAAAACCTGTTTAGATAAAGCTGGTATTTGTGTGCTTCATGCACCATTATTTCATCCTGCAATGAAACACGTTGCTCCAATACGACGCGAACTTGGTGTAAAAACATTTTTTAATATGCTTGGACCAATGGTAAATCCGTCGTTTCCAAAAAACCAAATGGTTGGTGTGTTTAGTTTGGAGTTATTGAGACAATACAGTTATTTGTACCAAAACACTGATAAAAATTATAGCATTGTACATGCTTTAGATGGTTATGACGAAATCTCTTTAACAGGAGCATCAAAACTATCAAGCAACAAAGGAGATGTTGTTATTAACCCAAAAGATTTTGGAGTTGAAAAATTGCATCAAGATGCAATACATGGTGGTGATTCTGTAAAAACATCGGCAAAAATATTCACCCATGTACTTCTTGGTCAAGGTACTGAAGCCCAAAACAATGTGGTTTGCGCCAATGCAGCTATTGCTATTTCAACAGTAAAAAACAACACCATTCAAGAGGCGTTTAGCGAAGCTAAAGAGTCACTTATGAGTGGTAAAGCAAAGAAAAGTTTTGACAAATTAGTAGAACTGAGCAAGTAATGAATATACTCGATAAAATAGTATTTGACAAACGTAAAGAGGTTGATTTAAAAAAAGCCTTGATAAGCACGCAACAACTAGAAAGCTCGCAACTCTTTAACAGAGCAACGGTTTCGTTATCCGAAAAACTAAAAAACAGTTCTTCAGGTATTATTGCTGAACACAAACGTCGCTCACCTTCAAAATCAATTATCAACAATGGTTTAAATGTACAAGACGTCGCAACTGGTTATGAAAATGCTGGTGTTTGCGGAATGTCTGTACTAACCGATGGAAAATATTTTGGAGGTTCTCTTGACGATTTAATAGTGGCTAGAGCTAGCTGCAACCTGCCACTTTTAAGAAAAGAGTTTATTGTTGACGAATATCAAATTATTGAAGCTAAATCTTATGGTGCAGATGCAATTTTACTTATTGCTGCCATTTTAACCCAAGAAGAGATTAAACAATTTTCTCAATTAGCGAAAAGCTTAAACTTAGATGTACTGTTAGAAGTTCATAATGAAGATGAATTGCAAAAATCAATAATGCCTAGTCTTGATATGATAGGTGTAAATAACCGCAACCTTAAGACTTTTGAAGTTAGTTTAGACACTAGTAAAACTCTTAGCACTAAAATCCCTGACGAGTTTGTAAAAGTTTCAGAAAGTGGTATAAGCGACATTCAGTCTATACAAACGCTTAAAACGTATGGTTACCAAGGGTTTTTAATTGGTGAAAACTTTATGAAAACTAATAACCCTGGAGCAAACGCTAAAGAATTTATTAAAAGCCTCCTCTAACTCCTCCAAAGGAGGAGAACCCTTACTCAAATGGAAAACAAAACTAACCTATCAAAAATCCAACTTGTCATTCCGCACTTGATGCGGAATCCATCATAAGCAACAAAAAAATAAATCAAATTCAGAATGACATTTACCATGAAACTCAAAATATGCGGAATGAAATATCAAGATAACATTACTCAAGTTGCCAACTTACAACCTGACTATCTTGGTTTTATTTTCTATAAGCAATCCAAAAGGTATTTTGATGGTAACATCCCAGAACTTCCAAAAGCGATTAAAAAAGCAGGTGTTTTTGTAAATGCTGAAATAGATTATATTTTATCAAAAGTAAAAACACACCAGCTTAACGCTATACAGCTTCATGGCAATGAAGCTGCTGATTTTTGCAATGAAATTAAATGTCAGTTCGAGCGCAGTAGAGAACCAAATGACAATCCTATTGAAATCATTAAAGTATTTTCAATAAAAGACGAATTTAATTTTGACGTTTTAAAGCCCTACGAAGCAGTTTGCAACTACTTTCTTTTTGATACTAAAGGGCAATTACCAGGAGGTAATGGTTACACTTTCAACTGGGAAGTATTAAACAATTATCCTTCACAAATACCGTATTTTTTAAGTGGTGGTATTGGTTTAAACGAAACCGAACATATTAAATCATTCCTGCGAAGTCCAAAATCTAAATACTGCTATGCGCTTGATGTTAATAGCAAGTTCGAGATTGAAGCAGGCTTAAAAAATATAGAAAAACTAGCAACATTTAAAACTGATTTGTCATTCTGAGCGCGTCAGAGCATAACCAAAAAAAACAACTATGAGTTATAATGTAAACGAAAAAGGCTATTACGGAGAATTTGGAGGCGCATTCATACCTGAGATGCTATATCCAAATGTAGAAGAGTTACGCCAAAACTATCTTAAAGTAATGAACGAACCCGATTTTAAAGCAGAGTTCAATCAGCTTTTAAAAGACTACGTTGGTCGTCCTTCTCCACTCTATTTTGCTAAGCGACTTTCAGAAAAATACAATACTAAAATTTACCTCAAACGCGAAGACCTTAACCATACAGGAGCACATAAAATCAATAATACTATTGGTCAAATTCTTATGGCAAAACGCCTTGGTAAAACCCGAATTATTGCCGAAACTGGAGCAGGACAACATGGTGTTGCTACTGCAACGGTTTGCGCATTAATGGGATTGGAATGTATTGTGTACATGGGAGAAATTGATATTGCTCGACAAGCGCCTAATGTTGCCAGAATGAAAATGCTTGGTGCTAGGGTTGTTCCTGCAACTTCAGGAAGCAAAACCTTAAAAGATGCTACAAATGAAGCCATAAGAGACTGGATTAGCAATCCTGTAAATACGCACTATATAATTGGTAGCGTAGTTGGTCCACATCCTTATCCTGATATGGTAGCAAGATTTCAAAGTGTGGTTTCAGAGGAAATAAAATCGCAACTAAAAACACACGAAGACACTGAAACACCTGACTATGTTATTGCTTGTGTTGGTGGTGGCAGTAATGCTGCTGGTGCTTATTATCATTTTTTAGATGATGAAAATGTGAATCTTATAGCTGTTGAAGCTGCTGGTCATGGTGTAAATTCTGGTGAAAGTGCAGCAACTTCAGTATTAGGAAAGATGGGAATTATACATGGAAGCAAAACCCTACTTATGCAAACCAACGATGGCCAAATTACTGAGCCTTATTCTATTTCGGCTGGACTGGATTATCCTGGAGTTGGACCAATGCATGCACATTTGTACGCTTCTGGTCGTGCTGAGTTTATTGCCATAACAGACGACCAAGCAATGAATGCAGGTATAGAACTTTGTAAGCTGGAAGGTATTATTCCTGCTATTGAAAGCTCTCATGCTTTGGCTGTTTTTGAACAAAAGACCTTTAAACCTGATGCTATTGTTGTTGTGAGTTTGTCTGGTCGTGGTGACAAAGATTTAGAAACCTATATTAAGCATTTTAATTTATAATGATGAATAGAATTCAACATAAACTAAACGAAGACAAAAAGTTACTATCCATATACTTTACAGCAGGATATCCAAGCCTTAACGATACAGTTTCTATTATTGAATCGCTTGAAAACAGTGGTGTAGATATGATTGAAATTGGTTTACCGTTTAGCGATCCTTTAGCTGATGGACCAACCATACAAGCAAGTTCTACCCAAGCGTTAAAAAACGGAATGACTACCGAAATACTTTTTAATCAGTTAAAAGGTATTAGAAAAACGGTTTCTATTCCACTAATTATTATGGGTTATTTCAATCCAATGCTTCAATATGGCGTGGAAAACTTCTGTAAGAAATGTCATGAAATTGGCATTGATGGATTAATTATTCCAGATCTTCCTGTGGATGTTTATCATGAAGAATATCAAGCTACTTTTGAAAAATACGGACTAACAAACGTGTTTTTAATCACACCTCAAACTAGTGATGAACGCATTCGTTACATCGATTCGGTGTCTAATGGATTTATTTATATGGTTAGTAGCGCAAGTACAACAGGAGCAAAAACAGGATTTGGCGAGGAGCAATTAAACTATTTTAAACGCATAAATGACATGACTCTAAATAACCCTCAAATTGTTGGGTTTGGAATAAGTAATAGTGAAACATTTACGCAAGCAACCACTTATGCTAAAGGTGCTATTATTGGTAGTGCGTTTATAAAGCATTTAAAACAAAACAGCATTAGTACAATTCCAAACTTTACAAAATCTATAATTAGCTGATTTTAAGATAATTTTAATAGAATTTTGGCTTCAATTTCTTATATTAAAGATGAACGATAAAACATCAAATGAATTATGGGAATTATTGAAGACAAAAGAAAATTTAAACCAAAGAAAAAACAAAGCAATCCGTTAAATCCAACTGGCGATGTTAACCAAAACACCAACCAGTTTGATATTGATGAAAGCACTATAAAGAAACAACAAAACAAAAACTAATTGTTGTAGTTTTTTATAAAAAGTACAAATAGCCTATTCGATTAAGAATAGGTTATTTTATATTTATACAGTTCAAAAAAAATCATTTTAATGTCTTTAAATATTGTTCTTATAGAACCCGAAATTCCAAACAACACAGGTAATATTGGTAGGTTAGCATTAGCTACTGGCTCTACATTGCATTTGGTAAAACCTTTTGGTTTTGAAATAGATGACAGCCGATTAAAACGCGCAGGATTAGACTACTGGCAACACTTGGATATTGTTTATTATGACGATATTGACGATTTTTTCACTAAAAACAAAACTGCAAATATGGTGTACTTGTCTAGTCATGGCAAGCAACAGCATTGGGACATTCCTTTTAAAGACGACTTGTTTTTGGTTTTTGGAAAAGAGTCGGTTGGACTCCCTAAACACATCACCCAAAACAATGAAGACACACTATTTAAAATTCCATTGTATAGCAAGCACATACGTAGTTTAAACCTAGCCAATGCGGTAAGCGTAGTGGTTTACGAAGGCTTAAGACAATTAGGCTCTAAATAAAACACACTTGCTGTTTTTATCCTAAGTTGATAGTAGGAACGAATTTAAATTCTGTGAAGTGTAATAATCGGAAGTGAAAAAACAACTGAAATAATAAATAAAACGTTAGAAAAGAAAAAACCCAGTACATAACAAAGTATATAATTAATTGCCAATTATAGCCTACTTATGAAAATTTGCTAAATTACATCCTAAACCAGGTAACTAATCTTATACAAACACGTTACCACACATTTGAGTCACAGCAATGAACAAACAACAAAGACAAATACTTCTAACTAAAATCATTCCTAAATTTCTTATTATAACTTTAATATTTCTAGGAATAATTGCTTTTATCGGAATTAAAATTATAGGAACAAAAGCTGAAAGAGAAGCTCATGAATTTTGGAGCAATCCAAAAAACAAAGAAAAAATTGAAAATGCAATCAATAAACCTACAAAACCGTTAAAAACTGATAATAAACAAACTATAAGCTCTGACAGACAAAATAATCAAAAATTCAAAACAATAAATAAACTTAAATTTCCAATTCCAAATGGCTGGGAAATTAAAACAGATGTTCACGAAACTTCAATAGATTTATTTAATGTTATTTTTGAAAATCATAATGGGAATGGAATAATCTCAATAATGTCTCGAAAACCTCACGACTATATAAAAGGACTGGAGGAATACTCTAACTACCAAAATGAGAAACTTGTGAGGAATATGAAACCAACAGGTTTGATTTTAACTTCAGATGACGTTATTGTTGATAAGTACAAAGGGATTGATGCTGTCTATGAGTATTTTGATGGATTTCATAAAGGAACAAACGAAACGGTTAGAATTGTTGCTATAAACATGTATTACAAAAATTATGCATATACTTTATACTATACAGCAACTGATGAAATAACAATGGCGATTATCGGAACAGAATTATTGTAAAACACCACTCAACAAAGCCTATACTTAATTGTTGGTTCTCGTCTACTTCTGAATCCTAAAGCGTCGGAAACTGTAGGTTTCCTATTCGGTTTTTATTTGCTAAATTACATCCTAAACCAAGTAACTAATCTTATACAAACACGTTAGTCTTTATTACGAACAACAAATAATCAATGTAAACATTTAGTTTAGCGTATGTATTTATTAGCATTTAAATTCAAACCAAAATAATGAAGTATTACCTCTACTTATTAGTATTTATTGCATCTCCTTTAATAGTAAATCAAGGTGCAATTGCACAAACAGCTGAGTCCCAAACAGCGCAATTTCAAAATAGAATAGTAGATTCCATATTTTCTAAAACTTTAGATGAAAGACGTGACTTTTGGGTAAGATTACCAGATAATTTTCAACCAGATAGTGACGAAAAATATGCTGTTATTTATTTAATGGACGGATTTTCACTAGAAAGCACTTTAGAAACTGTTTATGGTAATTATTGGGGACATTACCTTCCACACATGATACTTGTTGGTGTTTCTAATCGCAAAAACCGAACAAGAGATTTAACTACTTCACAAATAAAAATGAGACGTGGTAGCGCGTTTGATCGTGAAACTGGAGGCGCAGAAACCTTTACTAAATTTATGGAAAAGGAACTCATACCATATATTGATAGTAAGTATCCAACCATTCCTTATCGTACCTTAATTGGGCATTCGTATGCTGGTTTGTTTACCATAAATATGTTGGTTAATCATAAACATCTCTTTCAAAATTATATAGCTATAGACCCAAGTTTGGATTGGGACGACCAAAAATTATTGAAGGAAGCAAAAGAAAAGCTGAGTACAGAAAGTTATGAAGACAAATCTCTCTTTGTGTCTTTAGCAGCAGAGCAGCTACATATGTGGAATGAAGACATAACCATGGAGAATATTATGGACGACTCTTCAGAATTTACTTTGTTTGCGCGTTCAATCATTGAGTTTTCAAATTATGCTAAATCTCAAAAACAGAATGGATTAAATTTTTCATGGAAAGTTTATAATGAAGATTTACATGGTACAGTTCCGTTACCATCTATAAGAGATGGGTTGATTTTTCTTTTTGAATGGTATCAGTTTAAATCTCCTCAAAAATATAATAATCCGGAAACACCAATAGAAGAATTGGTTTCGCTATTGAAGGAGCAGGAACAAATCTATACTGAACATTTTGGTGTTCCTACTGCACCAATGATAGACGAAATGCTAAATGGCTATGGCTACATGAATATGCAAATGGACCAACCTAAGAAGGCATTAATGTTTTTTGAAATGAATATTAAATACAATCCAACAAGTGCAAATGCTTATGATTCGATGGCTGAGTATTATGAATCTCAAAATGACAAAGAGAATGCCTTAAAATACTTAAAAAAGGCTTATGAAATCAGTGGTGACGATTACTATAAAGAAAGAATTGAAGCTCTAAATAAAAAATAGCCAAAGACTAACAATATATATAAGCCATACAAATCAGGAAACGGTTTAGACACCAACCGCTTACATAATTTAATGCTAGTCTTCAGCCTGCTATTTCTAAATTTCGAAACGACTAGACTCACAGATTTTCTATTCGGTTTTTATTTACTAAATTACATAACTCTCATAGCCAAACCATTGTAAAACATTTAGAAAGACCTTATGAAAAAAAGAAAAATTATTGCATTATCACTTTTGATTGTTGGGATTTCTTTAAGTATTGCTTTTATATCAAAAATTGAATTTCCTCAAGGATTAGAAGCGTATTTTAAAAGAGACTACTATAACCAATTTGGTCCTTTGGCTATTAGTGTTGAGCTTTTAGCTGCAAGTTATTACCTTTTTATAGGACATAAAAAGACAAACTTTACTTTAGCCCTTTTTGGGTTTACTGCTTTGCTAGATCCTCTTTTTAATCTAATAGGTCTTTTCAATAGCATAGTACCTTTATACGGAACAATAATTTTATCAATTTGTGCGCTGTTGTGTTTATGGCTTGCATTTGCAAACACATTTAAATTAAAACCTTTATCTAATTTAACTGCAATATTAAGTGTTGTTCTTGGTGTATTTGTTGAGCTATTCTTTAATTACCTATAATAAACATTTACTAACAACTTAATGAAGAATTAATAAGATAATGACACACACCTTTTCATTTAATCATATAGCGCTTTCAGTAAAAGATGTAGACGAGTCTGTTCAGTTTTACCAAAACGTGCTTCAACTTAAAGAAATTGAAAATACGGCTTCTAATTCTGAAACGAGATGGTTATCATTAAATGAAGGCAAACAGCTTCATCTTATTCCTCGTCCAAATTCAGAAATAAAAATAAATAAAGCTGTACATTTTGCTTTATCTACATCTAATTTAGACGCCTTAATTGATAATCTAAAGAACTTAAAAATTGAATTTTTTGATTGGAAAGACAATCCGAATACAATTTATGTACGAAAAGATGGAATCAAACAGATTTACTTTAAAGACCCAAATGGATATTGGATAGAAATTAATAATGATGTTAAATAGCAAATACAATATTTTTTTTGCTCATAAAATTTCCATCAAAATTCTACGTGTTTTTGCTATCTTTTTACCGTTAATGAAAAACCCTTCGAATTTTTCCGCAACGAAATCATAGCCAAAACCGTTGTAGGTAATAAAAATAAAATACGTCAACTGTCGTATTTTTTTATAGTTCATTTTGAAATAACATTGTAGCTGTAACTTACAGCTAGATGAAAAATTTTAACACCAAACTATCATTACTACTTATAGTCATTACATTAACTACCTATTCAGGTTTTGCCCAACATGTTGACTGGATTCATGCGCCTAAAAACCCTATACCTAGAGGAAGCAGTTTGCAATATCAAAACTTAAAAGGTGCTGTTTTTCAAGAAAGCATATCAGAATACTATACCAAAGATGGGCAATGGTTTCCTTATAATGCTGAATTTGAAATACGTCGTGATAACCAAGGGAGGGTTGTTTACTTTAAAGATAGATATAGCAGCTATCAATATGTATATGATAACAAAGGCAAACTGCTTGAAGAAAAACAAGATAACAATCCTTACCGAGCCTTTGAATACGATTCAAAAAATAGAGTGGTAAAAACCACTTATACCAATCCTAAAAATAGTATTGGTACCATAACATACTCTTATACACAAGATGGCACCAAGTGTACCGTAAACGAAATAAATACAAACAGGGATGGAGAAATTATAGTACGAGAAATACGCTACGAAAATGGCCTCGTAGTATATGCATACACCCAAGGATTTCCTGCCACTATATATACGTATGAGTATGATGCGCAAGGTAATTGGATAGTTCGCACAATACTAGATGCCGAAACAAAACAACCGCTTCGAAATAAATTTGACGGTAAAGTAGCACCTCCATTTACCAGAAGCATTATTTACCATAACGAATATGAAAAGGGTTTACAAGCTCTAACGGTACAAATGACAGACCTTACCAACGGAGCTGTTGCCAATGCACGCCTTGTTCCGATAGTTTTTATTAATGGAAAAGAGTTTAAGAAAATGCTGTTTTCAAGATTCATAAATGATTTTGTGTTTTACGATCCCCTTTCAAAAACCTATTACATTGCTCGCAATGCCTATCTAGGCACATACAAAAAAGACCAGAAAATTCCGGTAGAAATACTAGGCACAGGTGCCGAAAATGTGCTCTTGTTTAACGGTCTTAAAGTAAAGGCTCTAGAACGAGGTGACGAAGGCGAATTAAAAGACTGGAACTTTATAAACTATATTAAAGGCCTTGGCGCTTTTATAGGCACAAATAAAACCGCAAATAAGGCCTATGCTTTTTTAAATATACCTACGGTTACAAACGAAAAAGTAGTCGCTGTTCCTGGTACAGCGATTAACGATTTGTGGTATATTCCAGCAGAAGATAAAAAAAACGTATACCTTTTTGAAAATGGCGAGTATGTACGTGGTAAATACGCTATGGTTGGCACTTTAGGTAACACCACATCGCTTAACTTAGTGGTTTCGGTAGATGGTGCTACAACCTATGTATTTCCAGAGTATGATAAAGCTCTAGAAAAGCATGTTTACAAAGCGCGATTGTTTAACCCTTCTACCGATGTACTAAAAAGCAACACTACTACCAATAGCACACCAACTACCTCCAATACAACAAGCGCTACAACTGCTAGCAGCACTACTAACGACACCAGTAAAACCAATACAACAAAAGTAACTTACCCTAAAAAAGACTATAGCAACTATGGGTTAACCTCTTTTGCTCAAGGCTATCTTGAAGCCTACAGTGTTGACCCTACTGCTGCTGCACAACACATTACCGATTTGGGTGTAGTGTTAAAAAATCACTATCCTGAAGGCACTAAACTATTTCCTAAATTTTTAGCTGTTTTAGAAGAAATCTACTATGTAGATAATTTTATTGCTTATGAAACTTTAATAAATACCAACAAAAGTCTTTTTGACTATTGTATGGCTAATATGAAAAACCCTATTAAACAGCATTTGGTTAGAATTGCTAAAATGAAATTAAAACAAAATAATTAGCAATAAGATATACTATTTAAAACTTCACTGTAAAGTAACTTGGTTATATACCCACAAAAAACAATTAGATAAAACCTATTATTTAAGATATAACTAATAGGTTTTTATATATTTAGCTATTATAATAAATCACGAAACCATATGGAATTTGACCTTGCAAAAGCAATTGATTTAGTTTTACCAGCTGTAATAACAGTAATTTGCAATATTCTTTTTTATTTATGGATTAAGAAGAGTGTCGATAAATCTCTTGAACAATATAAAATATCCTACAGCGGAATTTTTAAAGAAAAAATTGATATCTACAGAGAATTATTAAGCAAAACATATAGTATAAAAAGGACTATCAGCAGGTTTCAATATATCGGAACAAAAGAAGAAGGAGCAGAAATAATGGAAAGCATAAATCAGTATATTGACTATTACCTCATAAATCAACCTTTTCTATCGGATGAAATGCTTAATGATTTGAATAAAATGAGGAAAGAACTCCAGAATGTATTTGATGCCTTTCATAAAAATTTATATGGTAAGAATGATGAACTTCTCAAAGAATGGATTGACGCCGGAAACAAATTAAAAAGTAATGAGCCATTTAAGCAAATAGAGGAAAGAATTATATCGGAAATGAAAAAGGACTTAAAAGTTGAAAGCTAACATACATTTACGTCGTACAACACTTGTATAACTCATTACAGCTGTTCTAAACTTCTATATTAATTAATTACAACCTTTAATTAATACAAGACAGCATCCTTATTCTACAAACTAATGAGCAAGAGAAACTTTAAAATAGTAAGGCATTACATAATTGGTATAATATGTATGATTTGTTATTTCTTATTAGAGAACTCTGACCTAATACCTGAACTTGTTGAGTATTCTAACAGAGGTCGCTACAAAGGGTTTGCAACCTTTTTTATTACTGGGTTATTCAAATATGGCTTATTAGTTATTGGAGTAGGTATTATTTTAATTATGACTTTTTTACTGATTAGAAAAAAAATCTCTAAAGACAATTAAATCACAGTAAATTCAAGTTAAAACAAATAGTTTTTCGTAACTTTAAACAATTATAATTTAAATCAATTTCCATGAAAGATTTGATCAATCAAATTTTGAAAATTTCAAGTGGACTTTTGATGTTAACAATTGTAATTTCTTTTTTCTTATACAGTTTTAGCATACCAAAAACTGCTGGTTGCGGAACTAAAACACCTCAATTAATTTGTGGAACTGTTTCACTAAAATTAACTGAAAATGCGCAAATTGGAAAACAAATTTTTAATGCAAATTGTGCAGCTTGCCATAAACTAAACAGAAATGTGACTGGACCTGCATTAGCAAAAACAGACTCTACTTTACTCTGGAATTGGATGACCTTAAACAAACAAAAAATTGATAGTTCTAAAATAAGAGAATTAGGAGTTGATTATCACAGAAGCTTTTGGGCCAACTCAATAACTCAAACAGAATTAATTGGACTTTATGAATATATAAATGCTGATTGAATTATAATAAATGAACAATCCCAGAAAACTAATATTTCAAATCATAACTGCATCATGTGTCGTTTTAGCTTTATCTATTGGTGTTTTCATTTTTGTAATTAAAAAGAATGGAATTACTGAATTTGATTCCATAACTAATGATGATAAACAAGAAGTGGTTAGAATAAAACAAACTTCACCTGAGTTTAAACTAGGCGAATCTATATTCATGGAGGATTGCAGAAAATGTCACGTCTCAAAAGAAATGAATCACAACTATATTGAAGGAGTCGTTGAAAATGTTGGAATTAGTTATTTAAAATTATATTTAACCAAGCAAGACTCTTTGCTAAAAGCAAAAGACAAGTATGCTTTAGAATTAAAAGAAATGTGGGGAAACAATGGAACAATACATAAATTTAATTATACTGAAGACGAACTAGATGTATTGATAGAATATTTAAAATAATGCTCATTTAGACTGGTAAAAAGACTCCCTAAAAAAACTCACTATACTGCATAACCCTAAAATCAAAAGTATTAAAATCAGGATTTTTAGCTTTTAACTGTTTATACAATGGCAATCTACTTATCGAAATATTTGCTGCTCCTGACCCAGAAGTTAAGGATACGGTTTTTATTTTTCGAGTAGCTTCAACAGGTTCCTTCCCTTCACTTGGAATAACAAACTCGTGTATTCTTGGAACTTCGTTAGACACCACTTTCAACTTAATATTATAGTCTTTAATGTGTTTTCTAAAAAAATATTCTGGTCCATTTTTACTGTTCCCACCTGTAAACAGTATAGTATCAATAGTTGGGTATTGCTTAATGTAACCAATAAGATCTCGCAACACAATATTGGTCATTCCTAAATCGGAAGCATCAATTTTGTCACGTTGAGCGCTTTCAACAATATCACAAACACCTATTTTATGCTGTATTAAAAAACGCTTGCGTTCTTCAATAGCCTCTTGTGAATTGTCGTATCGTAAATTCAAATTATGGATTTTATCAATAAACAACCACAAGCTATTGTAATAGCTGCCATAACAAAAGTCTACGTCTTTTTCTAGCAACTCACCTGTTGAAAATCTTGGTGGTGGCAATGTGCCTACAATTAACTTTGTAGTGTCATTTTGAATAAAAGGTTGATATGGATGTTTATGAAAAAACAACTATGCTTTGCTTAAATAGTCCTTAACTTTATTTATGGTTGCCCTGTAAATTCTTCGGTTAGGTTTGGTCATATGTTGTGACTCTACGTTAATATCATTTAAAATATCGTAAGCAGCATCATTTTTTTGTTGACTCAATAAAAATTCAGCCAATACCAAGCGCTCGTTGTAATGAGAATAACGTTGATTTATTACTTTCATATTGGTTTCAGCTTCATCAAATCTGTTAAGCTTTTCAAGGCATAATCCGTAAGTAAATTGCGAAATGGTATTAACAAACTCTTGGTGGTCTTTTATTGTTTCAGCAATCTCAATTGCTTTTTCATACTCTTGTGCGTAGTAATAACTTTCTAAAAGCTTCTTTTTTACAAATACGTTGCTTTGCGATTTATCTTCAAGCAACTGTTCATAATGTAGACTAGCATTTGAGTAATCAGATATTTCAAAATAAGCATCAGCTAAATTTAATCTGTTTTGATAAGTATCAGAAAATTGAAGTTTGTTTTCTAAATCCTTAACTTTTTTTGTTGGGTTGATAATAGACGTAATATCACTAGCTACTTTTTCGGCATCTCTTTTATTATAAACATTACTAATTAAATAAACAGCACAACCTATTACTGGAACAAAAATGATAAGAAACACCCAGTAATATTCATTTTTATGTTTGAAAACGTGATACACACAAAAAAATTGAATAGCCAATATTAAATAGTAAACCATATAGAATTGAGAGGATTATCGATTGCTTGACTAAAGTATAAAAAATTTGTATTTTACTGTAGTAACCAATAATAATAAACATGGGAAAAGGTGATAAAAAAACACGACGCGGAAAAATACACAGAGGGACTTCAGGTGTTAGACGTCAAAAAATAAAAAAACGTCCAACTACTGAGCAAAAAATAAATATTGATAAAAAAGCTAAGGCTTGATTATCTTATAAATACCAAGTCGTTTTTAGTAGACATGCTTTCGCTAAAGCCATAACCTTCGTAGTTAAATCCTTTAAGGTCGTCAATGGTTTTGGCATTGGTATCTACAATATATCTTGTCATATAACCTCTGGCAAGTTTAGCAAAAGTCATAATGGTTTTGTATTCGCCATTTTTTAAATCCTTAAAACTGGCAGTAATTACAGGAACTTTTAATGCTTTGGTATCAATAGCTTTAAAATACTCGTTACTCGCTAAATTTAAAAACACCTCATCGTCTTGCAGCTCGTCATTGAGTGCTTGAGTAACTTTCTTTTTCCAGAACTCGTATAAGTTTTTGTTTTTTCCTACTGGAAATTTAGTTCCCATTTCTAAACGGTAAGGTTGAATTAAATCCAATGGTTTTAAAACACCATAGAGTCCTGAAATAATGCGAACTGTGTCTTCTAAAGTATCTAACTTACTACCTTCAATAGTGTAAGCGTCTAAGCCTCTATACACATCACCACTAAAAGCATACACAGCTTGTCTTGCATTATCTTTGGTAAATGGCAAGCTCCAGTCTTGATTACGCTCATAGTTTAATTGCCCAAGATTATCAGAGATATTCATAAGCTTTGACAAACTTTTAGCCGACTCCTTTTTAAGTAATTTATTAAGGCGTTGAGCTTCGTTTAAAAAACAAGCTTCAGTAGTTTTTGTTGTGGGAAGTTTACTTTCGTAATCTAAAGATTTTGCTGGTGATAAAACGAGTTTCATAATCATTTCCTGCAAAAGCAGGAATCTCTTTAAAAGTTAAACAATAGTTCTTTTTCAAAGTTACAATTACCTAGTTATAAAATCAACTTTAGGTTTTATTCTTTTCAATAAAACTATTGAGAAAACTTATTATAATTCTTGATGCTTTGAGTAGTTACGCCATTTTTCAATACACTGCTGCATGTCTTCAGGAATTTCGGTATTAAAACGTAAAAACTCTCCAGTTTTAGGATGCTCAAATCCAAGTGTTTTAGCATGTAGCGCTTGTCGTGGTAATACTTTAAAACAATTCTCCACAAACTGCTTGTATTTATTGAAGGTTGTTCCTTTTAGTATTTTTTCACCACCATAACGTTCGTCATTAAACAGTGTATGTCCAATGTGTTTCATGTGCACTCGAATTTGGTGCGTACGCCCAGTTTCTAACTTACAAGACACTAAAGTTACATAACCTAAACGCTCAATTACTTTGTAATGGGTTACTGCTGGTTTGCCTTTATCGGCATCATCACCTTCAAAAACGGTGTTTTGCAGTCTGTTTTTTGGATGACGACCAATATTACCTTCTACAGTACCTGAATCTTCTTCAACATTTCCCCAAACCAAAGCCACATATTCGCGCTCACTGGTTTTATCAAAAAACTGCTTAGACAAATGCGTCATAGCCTCTTCAGTTTTTGCAACCACTAGAAGTCCGCTAGTATCTTTATCGATACGATGCACTAATCCAGGACGATTACTAGAATTGTTTGGTAAGTTATCAAAATGATAGGTTAAAGCGTTTATTAAAGTCCCTGAATAGTTACCATGTCCAGGATGCACAACCATTCCTGCAGGTTTATTAACTACCAATAGCTCGTCGTCTTCATAAACAATATCCAACGGAATATTCTCAGGCGTTAACAAATACTCATAAGGAGGATGCTCAAAAAGCACTCTAATTTTATCAAATGGTTTTACCTTGTAATTTTGCTTTACAGGAGTATCATTAACGTAAATACTTCCGTTTTTTGCAGCAGTTTGAATTTTATTACGTGTTGCGTTTTCAATAAAATTCATTAAATATTTATCTATACGAAGTGGTTGCTGACCTTTTTCAGCGGTAAACGAATAATGCTCGTACAACTCATCATCATTGTCGTCTATTGAAGTATCGTGATCTGCCATGTTTAGTTTGATCGGTTACCATTACCTAAAACCAAATCAATTTTTGTGGTTAGTGGTAATAAATCTCCAGCTTTAAGAGTTTCTCCTTCATATTTTACAGCAATCACCTCATCTTTACCAAGGTCGTCAACATAAGTGATTTTTCCAACCTCAAAACCTAATGCTTCTAGAGTTGGTTTGGCTTGTCTAAAAGTACGTCTTACAATATTTGGGACTGCAACCTTACGATAACCTGATGGATTTAAAATAAGATAGATTTTTCGGTTTTCTTTAACTTGAGTTCCTGCTAAAGGATATTGCTCAATAACTGAATATTTAGGATAATTAGGATTGTAGTTAGCCGAATCCTGAATTTCCATTTGTAAGTCATTATCACCTAATTCTATTTGAACGGTTTCTAAAGTCTTACCTTTTAAATCTGGCACTTCTACAAACTCACCATGGTTGGTGTAACTTTTCAACCATCGTAATATTAAAAACGATAATACTACAAGAGCAACGATAGCCAGTGCAATTTGTTTTAAAAATGCTTTGCTGGTAAGAAACTTTACTAAACTCATAAATGGAAATTAGATTATGACAAATATATAAAAACTCAAAGGTTTTTTCTTTTGCTTTAATGTGCTATTTTAGCTTAACTATTATTAGTTACGTTTTATTGTTTGTTTCGGATTATCGAGTGATTATTAATTAACAGCAATTCCTGTGAACACAGGACTTTATATGAAAAAAAATATTGCCATTATAATGGGAGGATATTCTAGCGAGTATGAAATATCCTTAAAAAGCGGTCAAGTGGTTTATGAAACTCTAGACACTTCAAAATACAACGCTTACAGAATACATATTTTTAAGCACAAATGGGTTTATGTTAATGACAATGATGTAGAATTTCCTATTGACAGAAATGACTTTTCGATTACTCTTGAAGACAAGAAAATAATTTTTGATTGTGTATTTAATGCTATTCATGGTACTCCTGGTGAAGATGGCTATATGCAAGGATATCTTGAGCTGTTAAACATTCCGCATACTAGTTGTGGCATGTATCAAGCCGCATTAACATTTAACAAACGTGACTGTTTAAGCACCTTAAAACCTTACGGAATTAAAACCGCTACCTCCTATTACCTCAACCAAGGAGATGCAGTTAACGAAAACGACATTGTCAACAAAGTTGGTTTACCTTGTTTTGTAAAAGCCAACAAAGCTGGCAGTAGTTTTGGAATCACTAAAGTCTATAACAAAGAAGATATAAAAAACGCTCTTGATGTTGCTTTTAAAGAAGATGACGAAGTAATTATTGAATCGTTTTTAGATGGCACTGAAGTTTCGGTTGGTGTGATTACTTACAAAGGAGCAGTAACCGTTTTACCGATTACTGAAATTGTGAGCAACAATGATTTTTTTGATTACAAAGCAAAATATTTGGGTGAATCGCAAGAAATAACTCCTGCCAGAATAAGTAAAACACAAGAAGAAAAGGTAAACACTGTTGCTAAACAGGTGTATACCATTTTGAAGCTAAAAGGGTTTAGCCGAAGCGAATATATTTTTAAAGATGGAGAACCTCATCTTTTAGAAGTTAACACAGTACCTGGTTTAACTAAAGCCAGCATATTACCTCAGCAAGCTGCAACAGCAGGAATAAGCTTAAGCGCTCTTTTTGAAAATGCTATTGAAGAGGCTTTGAAATAATTTATCTAAAACACAAGTCATGAAAACAATAACTCGTCTATCAATTTTCTTTTTATTAATTCCGTTTTTAGGAATTTCTCAAAATGAAGCATTAACACTCAATTTTGATAAAAAATACTACCAAGCAGTTGATAAATGGGTTGCTTTTCCAAAGTCTGAAAAAGACTCACTATACTCATTTGGATTTATTTATATTGACCAAATGGCTGGATTTTCATTTAGGTTTGAAAATACATTTAAAATTGATAGCCAAACATTGATTGCTTCAGATAGTAAGCCTGAAACCACTTTAATGACCTACAGGTTAGAACCTAATACAAAGTTAGTTGCTGAGTTAACTGAAGGCCAAATGAAACAATTGAACCTACCAAAAACTCCTGAGTGGTTAAAGATTTACAAATCAGATGAAAGCTCATTAGAATATTTAAAAGATATTGGATACCATTACAATCATGTAGGAGCAAGTAAAGAAGCTCTTGAACCTTTACTTAAAGCATATAAGATTGATCCTGATTATTCTGGTTTAGCTTTTGAACTTGCTTTTGCTTATAACGCAACAGGTCAATATGAAAAGGCTGTAACTGTTTTAGAAAGTGCAATTAAAAAAAACAAAGACCAACTTTTATATAAAGAGTTAGGATTTGCTTTTATGAATTTGAACAAATTCGATGAAGCAGAAAAGATTTATTCCGAAGGTATAGAATCAGCTAAAGACAATTCAATAAAAGCTGAAATGGCTATAAACATGTGTGCTATTTTTTTTAATCAAAAAAATAAACCCAAGTATGACAAATGGTTAGCTACAGCTAAAAAATATATGGGTGACAACTCACCATTCCAGCAATATGTTAATTACTTTGAAGCCGAGTGGAAAAAGGTAGATTAGAAAATAGATTAGTATATTTGAATTATGAAACGCGCAATCTTTCCAGGGTCTTTTGACCCAATTACTTTAGGACATTACGATATTATTAAACGTGGTGTAAAGCTTTTTGATGAAGTAGTTGTAGCTATTGGTATTAATGCTGATAAAAACTATATGTTTTCTCTTGATGAACGTAAAGCCTTTATTGAAAATGCGTTTAAAGATGAACCTAAAGTGTCTGTAGTAACTTATGAAGGTTTAACTATAGAATTCTGTAAAAAGATTGATGCTCAATTCATTTTACGTGGTTTACGTAATCCTGCTGATTTTGAGTTTGAAAAAGCTATAGCACATACCAACCGTAAACTTTCTAAAATTGAAACTGTTTTCTTGCTTACTGCTGCAAAAACATCGTTTATTTCGTCTTCAATTGTTAGAGATGTTATTCGCAATAATGGCGATTACACTGTTTTAGTTCCTGATAGTGTAAACATTAAATAAGGTTATTTTTCTTTGCTTTTTGTACCGCTTCAAGTTTATTATGCACTTGTAGCTTTTTGTAAATATTTTCAATATGCTTTCTCACAGTACCTGTTGAAAGAATTAAGTTTTCAGCAATTTGCACGTAGTTTAATCCTTTGCTCAAGTGCTCTAATACTTCAGTCTCTCTTGCAGTAAGTTTAATATCTTCTTTATCCTTTTCGTTTTCAATACTCATAGGATTTCGAAGTAATTTCAAGGTTTTTAGTGCTATCGAAGGATTCATAGCTGCGCCTCCATTTAATGTTTCAAGAATACCACTATGTAAATCTTTGGCATTAATTTCTTTTAGCAAATAGCCATCAGCTCCTGCTTTTATGGCATTGAAAATGTTTTCATCATTATCAAAAACAGTAAGCATAATGATTTTTATATGAGGATATTTTTGCTTGACTATTTCAGTAGTTTCAATACCATTAAGCACTGGCATTTCAATATCCATTAGGATTAAATCAAGATTGTGATTGCTTTCCAATTTAGACAATAAATCAGAACCATTCATTGCTGAAAATTTAAAACTCAAGTCTTCAAAAAAAGACAGCTTTTCTTTTACTGCATTTATTAAAAATGTGTTGTCGTCAACTATGGCTATTTTAATGTTCATTGGCTGGTATTTTTATAAAAATAGTAAACGTATTGAATTTCACATATACGATACATGACGTATATTACATTTGTAACTTAACTGTTGTTCCGTTACCTTCTGTAGAGGTTACTGTTAACTCTCCATCAATTTCATGAGCGCGTTTTTTCATATTATTGAGTCCATTACCAAGTTCAACTTTTTGAGCATCAAACCCTTTTCCGTTATCAGAAACTTGAACTAAAAGTTTATCATCTACCTGATTTACCTCAACCGTTATTTTAGTCGCTTCAGCATATTTTATAGCATTATTAACTGACTCTTGAATAATACGATAAATGTTCATTCCCTCAACAGAAGTAAACTGTAAGTCATCATTAATGTGTTCTCCTTTTTTGAAATTGAATTCAATACCTTCTGAAGCGATATGTGCCTTATCAATAAAATTTGAAATTCTAGATTGTAAGTCTTCAATAGATATTTCATTTTTATTCATTGCCCAAATAGTGTCGCGTAACTCATAAATAGTTGATGAGGTAAATGTGCTTATACTTTTAAGTTTATCGCCTAACTTTTCTGGGAGTTTAAATCCGTATTTTAAATTATCTAAAGATGAAATGATAAACGTTAATTGCGCTCCAATGTTATCGTGTAAATCTCTTGAAATTCGTAGTCTTTGGTCTTGAAGTTTACTTTGTGTTTCAATTTTTGCCAAAGCATCTTTAAGCTGATTTTCGCGAAGCAACTGTCGGTTTTTTATTTTTTGTTGACTATACACTAAGTAACCCAAAAGCGAGAGCACAATTGCTAAAGCCACTAAACCTAAAATGTAATTGTTCTTTTTACTTAAATCGAGTTCTTTTTCGGCTAAATCAGCGCGTTGCGACAAGATTTCTTTTTCCTTCTTTTCAGTTTGATATTGAATTTCCAATTCGGCAACCTTACCATTGGTTTCAATATTTAAAATACTGTCTCTAAACAAAGTGAAGCTTTTGTAGTACTCTAAGGCTTTTTGAGGTTGGTTTTTAGCTTCGTAATATTGAGAGTAATTGTGTAACGCTGTTTCTATATCTGTTGCCGATTTTGCTTTTCTGGTATAATAGTAACCACTATCTAGATACACTTTAGCTTCTTCCAAACGATTGTTTTCAATAAGCACATCAGCAATATTATTGTAAGTGGCACCAATTCCTGTTTGGTTGCCTATAGCACGCTCTGCCTTTACTGATTTATTAAAATAGAATAAAGCAGAGTCTATTTCTTCTAAATAATAATATACTGCTCCAACATTGTTGGTGGATTCCGCTATTCCTTTTTGGCTGTTCAAGTCTTCTTCAAGCTTCAAGGAGGCTTTAAAATAATCAAGTGATTTTAGCAAGTCACCATCATTAGCATAAATAATGGCAATACTATTGTAGACCTCAGACATTCCTTTTTTATTGTCTTCAGCCTCAAAAATATCTTTGGCTTTAAGATGGTTTTCAATAGCTTGTTGGTTCATTCCAAGGTAGCTATATACTGTTCCTATATTGTTTGTTACAGTTGCTCTATGCGAATCCATGCTTTTAGCATCGTAGATTTTAAGCGCTTCTACGTAAGCCGCTAAAGCATCTTCATACAATCCTAAATTACGATTACACGCACCAACATTATTATAGGCTGAAGCAATGATTATAGAATCTGTTGAAGTTTCCAAAGCAGCAGTTGACAGCGATTTAGCTTCAGTAAATAGTCCTAAATCTCGTTTTACAATTCCTAAGTTGTTTTTGCTTAGTGCAATGTTGTTAACTACTTTATTTTTTTCAGAAATTGTCAATGCTTTTTCCAATAACTCAATTGATTTTTGAGGATTGGTTTTATACATATCCATTGCAGAGTCATTAAGTACTGCTACATTGTTTTGAGAAAAACCAATAGAGAAATAAAGAATACCAAAAACTGTCAGCCAAAATGTTTTCATATTAAAAAGTAGTTGGTTGATTTGTTTAAAGTTAGAAATTAATTTGGGAACGTAAGTGATATTGTTGTGCCTTCATTTAATTTAGAATCAATTGAAAATTCACCTCCTAAATCATTGACACGTTTTTTCATGTTTGTTAAACCGTTTCCTTTTTCGATAGTGTTGAGATCAAAACCTTTTCCGTTATCAATTATTGATAGTTTGTAGTTCTTAGGTTTGTCTATACTAATTTCAATTTTAGTTGCCTTAGCATGTTTTATGGCATTATGTACAGCTTCTTGAACGACTCTATGAATTCCTATTCCTGTTACCGAAGAAAACGACTTTTCAATATCAACTTTATTAGAAACATTAATATTGAACTCTATTTCCTGCGACGCAAATCTTGCTTTATCTTTGTAGTTTGTAATTCGTAAAATAAGGTCTTCAATTGTTATCTCTTCCTTATTCATTGCCCAAATAGTATCGCGTAACTCATAGATGGTTTCAGAGGTGAAATTGCTAATGCTTTCTAGTCGTTTGTTTAGGGTTTCGTCTTTAATATCAAAACCATACTTAAGATTGTCTATAGAAGAAATTATAAAGGTAAGCTGCGCACCAATATTATCATGCAAATCTCTTGAAATTCTCAAGCGTTGTTCTTGAAGCTTATTTTGAGTTTCAATTTTTATCAACGCATCTTTGAGTTCATTTTCTTTTTTTAGCTGCTTGTTTTTAAGTTTTTGCTGATTGAAAAATAAGTATCCTATCAACCCTAAAACTATTGCTAAGCAAACCACTCCATAAAGTTGATAGTTTTGTTTTTGAATAGTTAGTTTATGCTCAGCAAGTTCAGCACGTTGTATCAGTATTTCTTTTTCCTTTTTTTCGGTGTCATATTTCACTTCTAAATCGGCAATAGCTTGCGCATTCTTTTCAGAAAAAATAGAGTCTTTTAAAATTCTAAATTTATGAGTGTGCTCTCTTGCTTTTTTAAAATTTCGAAGCATGTAATAACTCTCAGCTGTATTTAAGTTAAGATCTCCTGAATTGGCTTTTATTTGAGGATATTTCTGAATCAGTTTAAATCCTTTTTCAGCATAACCCAAAGCGGTTTGTGGTTCATTAATTTCGTTATACAACGCTGTTAAATTGGAGTATGTTGATAATTCAGACGCTTCATCAGACTCAAAACCTTCAGGCTTATCCAAAGCTTGTAAATAGGTTTTAATTGCCAAATCATAGTTATTATTTTCATTATAGGCATTTGCAAGGTTATCTAACAACCTGTAATACTCTATAAGGTTATTAGTGCGTTTTGCTATTACTAATCCTTTTTTATATGTCATTATAGCTTCATCAATGCGTCCTAAATCTTTTAGGTTGATGCCAATGTTATTTAATGACGTAATCTGGTCATTTTCTAAGTTATGCTCTTCTCGAATTTTTAACGCCTTTTCATGATAACTCAATGCCTTTTCATTAAGATTCATTTCTTGATATATAAGACCTATATTGTTAAGATACGTATGACTTTGTTTTTCATCGCCAATGGCATCATTCATTCTTAAAGCATCAAAAAAGAACCTCAATGCGTCATCATACTCGCTTCTGTTCCAATGAAACATTCCTAAATTATTAATGCACATGACTTCAATATTTTTGAAGTTGTACTCATGACTTAAATCTAACGCTTTAGTGAAGTAGTATTTAGCTGAATCGGACTTACCAGTGACATCCATATAGATACCATGTGTATTTGTTAATTCGGCTAAACCAAAATTAAACCCACTCTCTTTGGCTTGCGTTTTCCCTTCGGTAATGACTTGAAGTGCTTTATCAGAATCATTGAATATATAACTAAATCCTATCTTATTAAACGTCCTGATTCTTACTGAATCATTCTTTATTTCTTTAGCAGCTGTAAGTAAGCTATCTAAGTTTTGCGAATAGGTATAAGATGACTGAAATATGAATAGAAGTGTGACTAAAAGTATCCTCATTTTTGGCAATAAAAAAAGCATCAGAAAATACCTGTCCTTACCAGATAATATAACTGACGCCTTTTTAAAAAATTGATTAATAGCATTACGAATATATAACATATTGAAGTTCATCATCTTTTTTTTCGATAAGAAGCAATTAAAAAAGATTAAGCGTAATCCTACAAAAATTACGCTCAATCAGGAAATCTCAACAACAAGATTTAATTATTAAGATTGTAAGCATAAATCGTTTTATCATTGGCTTTATAGAAAAGAAACCCTCCAAATTCATCTACCTCATACTCAGGCTTTTTGTCGTTTAAAACAATTTCTTTATCTGTATTACCAGTGTCTTTATTTACTTTAACTAACCCAACACCATTATCTAATTTAGTTAAAATAAACTGTGCATTTTCGGTTGCTGCAGTTGATTTAAATCTAGTAGATAAATAGTCAAAAGAAGCTCCTGCTATTCCAGCAAACATATCGGCAGCTCTTTTAGCATCTTTACCATAATCGTTATAGCTATCAAGGTCGTTTACACTACCAAAAGCACTTCTATTAGCACCAGCTTTCATACTCATAGAAACTGTCATTGCTGTAGATGCTACTGCTGTAATACCTCCTACAATTTTACCAAAGGTGCTTCTTCCTGGTGATTTATGGTAAGTGTGATAATTTTCATTTCCGTCAAATGCTAAAGAGGTCATATTTTGACTTGATGACAAAAAGATACCAGTATCTCTTATTTCCATATGATTAGGATCTTCTTTTTCTTCAAAATCGCATTTAGCAAGATCACTAACTTCACCTGAATTTGCATCAACAGCCATAATCTTTCCATCAGCAGCAATTAAATATCTGTCATTTTTAGCATCAAAAGTTGATGCTACTGAAGCTGCTCTTTTATATTTTAACGGCTTACCCCAAACCTCTTCTCCTGTTTCTAAATTCACAATATTAGCGTCTTCACCTGTAATATATAGTAACCCTTGTGGTGTGTGTGCCATTACCATAATATTTTCTCCTGTTTTAAGAGGCTTTTTGAAAAGGGGTTTGCCGTCAAATGAAATTTTATTGATACCTCCTGATTCTATTCCGAATAAAATACCATCTTCCATTATGTAAAAATGCTGAACGTATCCTTTTGTTTTTGGCGCTTTATCCCATAAATCTTCTCCTGTAGCTGCACTAAACATGGTTATTTTTGATTCTGATTTTGCACCTAAAGCTCCTGTGCCTCCTGCAACATCACTAACTACAGCTAGACCTTGAGGTAGAATTTCAAAGTTTGTAACAATACCTTTTACTTTTCTATCGTCTTCCCAAAGTTCAGCTCCATTACTTCCAATTTTATGGATTCTTGTATTTTTTCCATTTGTAGTAGTTTCAAAACCATAAATTTCTTTTTCAGTTTCATCGGCAACCATCCAGTTAACACCTTTTATTTTAGTTTGCCATAAATCTTCACCTGAATGCGATTTAGCAATAAGTCCTTGAGCTGTTGGTATAATTAAAGAGTTCTTTAAAAGCAAAGGCGTTCCTGTAACGCTAAAGTCTTTTGCAATTCCTACTCTACCTGGTTTATCTAAAAAGAAACTATAGTCTAGCTTAGAAGTGTTAAGGTCATAAACTGCTACTTTAGGAGTCATTTTTTCAAACTTATCGCCTATTTTCTGAATACCACTAACTACTAATTTGTTTTGTGGCAACATAACATTACAAGTATAAATTTGATTCCAGCTATCATCATCTGAATTGAAAATCACTTTACCTTGAACATAATCTATCACTGCTCTTTTGGTTTTAGACAATCCTGCAAAACCTGAAGTCGCTCCTTGAGATACGACTATATATGGTGAACCTGGAATAAAATCAGTCTCTTCTGGTTTTAGCTTTCCAAAATTATTAAAGGTAAAAACTGGTTGGCTTTCTGTTGGTTTTATCCCTACTAAACCATCATTTGTTGCCACTACCAATACACCTCCAATAGTCAATGTCATTTCATTAATCTTAGCTCCTAAGTCATAACTTTGACTTGGCGCTTCTGCTTTTTGCGCATTAGCAAAGGTTACACTAACTAATAGTGCAACCAATACTAAGCTCTTAAATTGAATTAATAGCGTTTTCATAACTAAAACAATTACTGCACTTGCTTATTTAAATTAAAAGCACCATCTGAAATCATTTTTACAGATTGGTCTCCATTAACATTCTTACCTGAAAATTCGAATGTTCCAATTATTTTAGTTTCAGTTTCTTCAGAAACAGACAATGTTCCTGCAAGCGTATCATCATAAGGTGCTTGCCAAAGCTCTGTTGTTGAGTTCTGCGGATTGTTTAAGTCTACATCTGTTTCAGAATATGAAGCAGTATTAAAAACTGTAGTAGCACCTGTAAATTCATAAGTTCCTACACCTTCATATCCCCAAATTGAAAATGAAAATGCTTTACCGTCACTATTAGTTGCTATAATAATAAGGTTATTACCATTATTTGCAACAGTTGCAGAAGAAGAAATTTCTAAAGACTGCCAAGAACTACCATCTATTTTTGCTGATAAAGTTCCTGATGCAGCTCCACCACCACTTCCGCCATCGTCATCACTTGAACATGAAGTTAATCCTACCATGGCTGTTACCATGATTAATAACATAAATTTTCTTAAATCTTTCATTGTTGAATATTTTTAATTAATAACTGATTCAAAAATGCAACTTTAAGAAACTGAAAGAAATACGTAATATGTCGTATATTTAAAATACGATATGCGAAAAAGACTGCTGCAACTGGTTTTGCTTGTCTTTTAATGATTGAAGAAATGCCTTATGGCTAGTAGAGTTTGGATTAAACGGTCTATGCTGAAGTCCTTTTTGTATCACATCAACCTCGTTTAATGTTTTATGAGCCTTTTCTGAAATCCAAACTTGTTTAAATTTTTCCCAAATGTAATTTACTGCTATATCATTTGGATGTAACATATCGGCTTTATAAAAACGATAGTCGCGAAGTTCATCCAGCATAATTTCATACGAAGGGAAATAATACTGCTGCTTTCTTAGTTCAACAACTTGATGAATAGCTGCAACTAAATGCGCTTTGCTTTGCGTGTTCTCTACAAAACCATCTTTAATATGTCGCACAGGAGATACTGTAAAAATTACAGATGCTTTTGGATTAACGCTTTTTATTAAAGCCACTATAGCTTGTAATGATTCTGAAATTTCATCAACCGTTAGCAGCTCTTTTGTAAATTGTTTTTGTGGTACTTTATGGCAATTAGCAACAATAACATCTGATGCTATATGTCTATAAACCCAAGCGGTTCCTAATGTTATAATAACATGTGTTGCTTGGTGTATTTGCTGATTTGTTGACTGAACAGCGTTGTTTAATGCATGTAACAAATCATCTTTATTATCATTACTTAACTTGGAATGCGCTTCATAACAATGCCATTGTTCATTATGAAAAAAGATATCTTCTTCGGTGTACGTTTTAGAATTAATCGCATTAGCAACCAAACTTTCAATGGCTAGCGGATGAAATAAAATACCTAATGGATTTTGAAAATTCTGAAGCTTAAAATAGTTAAACTTCTCTCCTATATTTTCAACAAAACAAGACCCAAACAGCGCTATTTTAGAATGATAATCTATTTGATTATGCAGCTCTGATTGTAACGGTATTTGGGTTTGTAGTTTCATAATGAACTCTACTTAAAAACAGAATGATAATTTATGCGATATAACTTTTCACTGCTTCCAAAGCGTCTTTTATACCACTAGGATTTTTTCCTCCTGCAGTTGCAAAAAACGGTTGTCCGCCTCCACCACCTTGGATGTGTTTCCCTAATTCTCTAACAATTTGTCCAGCATTCAAGCTTTTTTCAGCAACCAATTCTTTTGAGATATAACAAGACAATAATGCCTTACCATCGTTTTCAGCACCAAAAAGTAGGAATAGGTTATCATATTGACTACCTAACTCAAAGCATAAATCTTTTATTCCTGCTGCATCTAAATCAACTTGTTTTGCTAGAAATGTGATACCATTAACTTCAGTCAATTCATTTTTAAGCTCACCTTTTAGGTTTTTAGCTTTATCTTTTAAAAGCTGCTCTATTTGCTTTTTCAGGCTTGTGTTTTCCTCTTGAAGATTCTGTAATGCTTTTACTGGTTCTTTAGCATTATTAAGTAAATCTTTCATTTCAAAATACGCACGATTGTTTTCAAAATAGAAATCTTTTACAGCATCATTTGTGATAGCTTCAATACGACGAATTCCAGCAGCAACTGCGCCTTCAGATACAATTTTAAAATGCCAAATGTCTGCAGTGTTTTTTACGTGAGTTCCACCACAAAGCTCTATAGACTTTCCGAATTTTATAGTACGTACAGTATCGCCATATTTTTCTCCAAACAACGCCATTGCACCTTCGTCAATAGCTTGTTGCATTGGAATATTGCGTTGTTCTTGCAATGGTAATTTACCTTCAATTCTGGCATTTACAAAGTTTTCCACATCACGTAATTCATCAACAGTTAGTTTAGAAAAGTGCGAAAAGTCAAAACGTAAATACTTACTGTGTACCGCACTTCCTTTTTGCTCAACATGCGTTCCTAAAATCTCGCGTAAAGCCTGATGTAATAAGTGTGTTGCTGTATGGTTACATTCCGTTCTATAACGTTGTTTTGCATCTACAGTTGCTTTAAAAGTGCCTTGTACATTTTTAGGAAGACTCTTTGCAAAGTGAATAATAACATTGTTTTCTTTTTTGGTATCAACAATATATACAACATCACCAGAAGCATCTTCTAGATAGCCTTTATCTCCAACTTGTCCACCACCTTCAGCATAAAACGGTGTTAAATTAAACACCAACTGGTACATTTCACCATCCTTTTTTGAGGTTACTTTTCGGTATTTAGTAAGCTTAACATTAGCCTCAGTAACATCATAACCAATAAACTCTTGCTCATCATCTTCAAGAACAATTGTCCAATCGTCTGATTTTAATTGAGAAGCTTGCTTACCACGTTCTTGTTGATCTTTTAGTTTTTTATCAAACTCTTCGTGGTTATAGGTAAATCCGTTTTCACGAAGAATTAAATCGGTTAAATCTTCTGGAAAACCATAAGTATCTTTAAGTTCGAAAACTTTACTTCCTGAAATTTCTTTAGTATTAGAATGTGTTATAATTCTATCAAGCAATAATAACCCTTGATCTAATGTTCTTAAGAAAGAAGCTTCTTCTTCTTTTATAACATTTTCAATAAGTTGCCTTTGCTCTTTTAATTCAGGGAAAGCTTCTCCCATTTTTTTGATAAGTACATCCACCAAACGATAAATAAACGGCTCTTTTTGGTCTAAAAACGTAAATCCGTAACGAATAGCACGACGCAAAATTCTTCGAATTACATAACCAGCTCCTGTATTACTTGGTAATTGTCCGTCAGCAATAGAGAACGCAACCGCACGAACGTGATCAGAGATAACTCTAATAGCAACATCTATCTTTTCATTTTTACCGTAATCTTTATCTGCGATGGTTTCGATTTCACGAATTATCGGTGTAAAAACATCTGTATCATAATTACTTTGCACATTTTGTAATACCATACACAAACGCTCAAAGCCCATTCCGGTATCTATATGTTTGTTTGGTAAGTTTTCTAGAGACCCATTAGCTTTACGGTTGTATTGCATAAAAACCAGATTCCAGATTTCCACCACTTGCGGATGATCCATATTCACCAAATCCTTGCCAGAAACCTTCGCTTTTTCTTCAGCAGAACGAATATCAACATGAATCTCACTACAAGGACCACAAGGACCTTGATCTCCCATTTCCCAGAAGTTATCTTTTTTATTACCTTTTAAAATACGGTCTTCAGCAATGTACTGCTTCCAAATATCGTAGGCTTCGGTATCTAATGGCGTACCATCTTCTTCATCACCTTCAAAAACAGTTACGTACAAAATGTCTTTGTCTATTTTATAAACCTCTGTCAATAATTCCCAAGCCCAAGCAATCGCTTCTTTTTTAAAGTAATCACCAAAACTCCAGTTACCCAACATTTCAAACAATGTATGATGATAAGTATCATAACCAACTTCTTCTAAATCGTTGTGCTTTCCAGAAACACGCAAGCATTTTTGAGTATCAGCAATTCTATTGCTTTTTGGTGTGGCATTCCCTAAAAAATATTCTTTAAAAGGTGCCATTCCAGAGTTGACAAACATTAAAGTTGGATCATCCTTTAACACCATTGGTGCAGATGGTACAATAGTATGTTTTTTATCTTCAAAAAACTTTAGAAATTTTGAGCGTATCTCTTGAGACTTCATGTATGTTTAATTCTCGTTCTTGTTAAAATTATATTAATTGCGAAACAATTTTTATCTTTGGTCGTTTGCAAATAAAATTCATTTGATTGAAATGATTTTATCAATTGCAAAAATAGTATAAATAAAGAAATGAGTAAGGTAAAATATTATTATGATTCTGAAACACTTTCGTATAGAAAAATAGAACGAAAGAAGAGACGAACATTTAAGTACATTTCGCTGTTTTTATTAGCTTCTGCCTTGTTTGGTTTTTTATTTGTGTTTATCGCAAGTCAGTATATTGAATCTCCAAAAGAAAAGGCTTTAAAACGTGAGCTTTCTAATATGCAGCTACAATTTCAGTTGCTCAATAAAAAAATGGATGAAACTCAAGATGTACTTGCCAATATTGAAGAGCGCGACAATGCTATTTATCGACTGTATTTTGAAGCAAACCCTATTCCTGAAGAACAACGAAAAGCTGGTTTTGGTGGTATTAACCGTTACAAAGACTTAGAAGGATTTGATAACTCTAAATTGATTATTGAAAGCCACCGAAGAATGGACATTCTTCAAAAGCAAATTGTTGTGCAATCACGCTCATTAGACGAAATAGCAACACTAGCTAAAGACAAAGAAAAGTTTTTAGCCTCAATACCTGCTATTCAACCTGTTAACAATGCCGAATTAACTCGTATGGCATCAGGTTATGGTTATAGAACTGATCCTTTTACTAAAGTAAGAAAATTTCATTTTGGTATGGATTTTACAGCTCCTCGCGGAACTCCTGTTTACGCTTCAGGAGATGGTGTTGTTACCAGAGCAGACAACAGAGCTACTGGTTATGGTAAACATATTAGAATAGACCATGGTTACGGATATGTTAGCCTTTATGCGCACTTATACAACTACAATGTGCGTGCTAACCAAAAGGTTAAACGTGGTGATTTAATAGGTTTTGTTGGTAGTACAGGACGTTCTGAAGCTCCACATTTACACTATGAGATTTTTAAGGATGGTGAACGCATCAACCCTATTAACTTTTATTACGGAAATTTATCTGCTGAAGAATTCTCTGACTTACTAGAAAAAGCTTCTTTAGAAAACCAATCTTTAGATTAATTTTATGCATATAGAACTCCCAGAAAAACGATACTATGGCATTGGCGAAGTTGCAAAAGCTTTTGATGTCAATGCATCATTGATTCGTTTTTGGGAAAAAGAGTTTGATATTCTAAAGCCTAAAAAGAACGCAAAAGGCAACCGTAAATTCACACCAGAAGACATTAAAAACCTAAAGTTTATTTACCACTTGGTAAAAGAACGAGGATTTACTCTTGAAGGTGCAAAAACTCATCTTAAAGAAGAAAAGAAAAAATCGCTAAGTAATTTTGAAATAATTAGTAAATTAGAAGCTATAAAGGCGCAACTAATCAAAATTAAATCACAACTTTAAAACTCTCTTATCATGAAAAAATGGTTACCATGGATTATTGTTGCAATAATCGCAATAGGTCTGTACACTAAAGGAAAAGGTTTTTACAACGAAGCTATAAGCCTTGACGAAAACATTGGCGAGCAGTGGTCCAAGGTAGAAAGTGCTTACCAACTAAGAAGTGACCTTATACCTAACTTAATGAAAGTTGCTGAACGCTATGCCGAATATGAGCAAGAAACTTTTAAAATAGTTACTGATGCGCGTTCTAAAGCCACAAGCATACAAATTGACCCATCAAATATTACTCCTGAGCAACTCACCCAGTTTAAAGAAGTGCAAAGTACTATGACTTCGGCTTTATCTAGGTTACTAGCTGTTTTTGAACGCTATCCAGACTTAAAAGCTAATGAAAACTACAAGGAATTGATGAACAGTCTTGATCGTGTTGAAAAACGAATTAAAGTAGAACGCGACCGTTTTAATGAAACCATTACACCATATAATAACTTAGTAAGACAGTTTCCTAACAACCTGTACGCAGGCTTTTTTGGATTTGAGAAAAAAGAACGTTTTGAATCTGACGAAGGTGCTGAAAAAGGTATTGACATAAACGATTACAAATCTGACAATTAATGTCTACCGTTGAAAATTTCCTTTCACAAACCGAAGAACAAGAGGTTATTAAAGCTATACGAGACGCTGAACGTTTAACTTCGGGTGAAATTCGTGTTCATTTAGAAAAATCCGATAATGGAAATGCCGAAGCACGTGCCATGGAAGTGTTTCATTATTTAAAAATGGACAACACCAAATTGCAAAATGGTGTTTTGATTTATGTTGCTGTAGAAGATAAGTCGTTTGCTATTTATGGTGACAAAGGCATTAATAATGTTGTGGCTAATGACTTTTGGGAAAGCACAAAAAACACTATCCAATCTCATTTTAAATCTGGTCGTTATAAGGACGGATTAATCTATGGCATTTTAACTGCTGGTGAGCAATTACAGCACCATTTTCCTTGGAATCATTTTGATACTGATGAACTCCCAAATGAAATATCAAAAATTTAATGCGCAATAGAGTTTACATATTATGCTGTGTGATTGTATGCTTTTTTGCTACTCAATTTTCATTTGCTCAATTTAAAATCCCAGAAAAACCTACAGGTAGTAAACAAACTAGTGTTTATGACTATATTGGATTGTTATCTAACTCTCAAAAAGACCATTTAGAGCAAAAACTGATAAAATATGCCGATTCTACTTCATCTCAAATAGTAGTTGCCATTATTAGTACATTAAATGGAGATGACATTACGCTAGTTGGTGCAAATTGGGGACACAAATGGGGAATTGGACAAGCTAAAGAGGATAACGGGATTTTAATATTACTCGCTAAAGACGACCGTCAAATAGATATTAATACAGGTTACGGTATGGAATATCGACTTACTGATATTTTAGCCGAACGTATTATAAACAGAGTCATGATTCCTGAATTTAAAAAAGGGGATTTTTACAGTGGACTAGACAAAGGAACAGATGCAATTTTTGAAGTATTAAACGGTGAATTTAAATCCGAATCTACTAAAGAAGACTATAGTTTTCCTATTGGTGTTTTTGTGGTCTTGTTTGTGATGTTTATTGTGCTCTTAATAGCAATTTCTAGTAATCGTCGTGGAAATGGTGGCGGAAACAGTGGCGGCAAAGGTAAAGACTTAGATAGTAGAGATATTTTAGAAGCCATTATATTGAGTAATATGGGACGAGGCAGCTACGGAAGAAGTTCAGGTGGAGGTATTTTTGGCGGAAGCTCAGGTGGTGGAAGCTTTGGTGGAGGTGGTTTTAGTGGTGGCTTCGGTGGAGGCGGATTTGGAGGTGGTGGAGCCTCAGGAAGTTGGTAGTTATGAAAAAGACTATTGTATTATTATTCATCATATTTATTTCGTGCAAAGGACATCAACCAGAAAGGAAGAATCCTTTTTCACATTTGCCCAAGAATGAACAACAGAATATTATTTCTGACTTTTCAAATCTTTTTTCTTTTGAAGAAGAAAACGCTTTATCTCATAAAATAACCGATTATGAATCTACAACTACCAATCAAATAGTAGTTATCACTATAGACTCAATAGTTCCGAATCATTTAAGTATACAGGAATACGCTATTGAAATTGGAAATTATTGGGGAGTTGGACAATACAAAAAAGACAACGGATTAATTATTGCTATTTGCAAACCACAAAAACAAGTAGCGATTGCAACAGGTTATGGAACTGAAAAAACACTTACAGATTCCATCTGTCAAGATATTATTAATACTTCAATGCTTCCCTTTTTTAAAAAAGAGAATTACTACCAAGGCATTAATAATGCTCTAGATTCAATTATAAAAAAATGGAATTAATCAAAGAAGAACACATCATCTCCTCCTGTTTCTCCTTTTTTTCCAAGACTATTAAATTTCCAACTAAAGCTAAGCATAAAGTATTGTTTTAATACTGTACTCTGTGAATCTTCAATATAATCTTGAGTTGCTATTCTTCTAGCATTTGTATTTTGGTCTAGCAAATCATAAACCTTTAAGGTTATAGCTCCATTATCTTTTAAGACTGAATATGATAATGTAGAGTTCCAAAACCAAGCACTTTTTTGAAAACCATCAGCAACATCAGGATTGTAATTAAAACTTATGTCATTTCTCCATTCAAACTTTTTAGGCAAAAATGTTGCAGTTCTTAACCCTGCTGAATGTCTTGCAAACTCTCTATCATCAAATGCTTCGATGTCATAAGAATTGGTTGTGAAACTTATGCGATAATAAGGTCTAAACTCTAATACTTTGTCCCAAATAAAATCAACACCAAAGCTTGGAGTAAATGTTGAAACTTTACTTGAATATTGCACATCATTATTAAAGTTTATATTTTTTCTAAAGTTGTACCAAGAACCAATTCTAAATTTCACAGTTCTTAGCGAGTCAACTTTAAAATCTTTGCTATAATTGGCAGAAACACTGTAAGAATGGTTACCATCAACGTTTTCGTAAGTTGTTGTTCTTTTTAAAGTTTCAGGATCAACCACTGTTTTTGACACTACTTGATTATTAGTAGCATCAAAATTCATGTTAGCATAAAACCCTGTTTTTTTCTGCCAATCAAAACCACTATATCCTGCGTATACACTATGCCTATTTGATGGTTCAAGATTTGGGTTACCTATTACTGTATTTAAAGGGTTTGACACATCAGTAAACGCTTGTAATTGTCTTATCGCAGGTGGGTTATTATTTAACCTATAACCTCCATATACAGACGATTTTGGGCTAAATCTATAATTAATATTATAACGTGCTTCAATATTTTTAAACTTTCGTTCTACATTAAATTGAGGTCTCAACAAGTCTTCATTTTTTAAAGTTCTAATATTATAACCAACATTTAATCTTGTTGACCACTTCTCGCCTCTATAGGTTAAGCCTGCTCTGGGAATACTTCTTGTATCGGTATATTCAAAATCAGTACTTAACTCTGTATTAAAATCTGAATAGTCTTGCGTAGAAGCATTATAGTCATAAGTGCTCTCACGATTTTTATCTTTATCTCTAGAATATTCATACTCAAAATTTAGGAAAAACTTTTTAGCAACAATTGGTAGTCTATAAGTTACTTCTGAAGTTAACCCGTTGTTTTTACTTTCTCCATCTGTAAATTGATCTCTATTTATGGTTTCAGGGTTAGCACCAAAAACCTCAGTATCAGAATTTAAAAAATCATCACTAAGCTCTTCACTTACTCTATTATCCATTTCAAATCGAAGAAATGCACCTTTGCTTCCTAATCGTTTTGTTATCGACAATTCATTAGAGAATTCCTTGGCTGTACGTTCAACTTCAGAGTCTACCGTAGATTGGTTAGTTAACAATTGATCTTCATCTAAGGTTTCGTCATAACTATTGTAGTTTGTTCTAGCTTTAGAAAACCCAAATGATGGTTCAATATTAATTTGAAAAGTAGAATCGGTTTCTATTTCAAACTCAAGGTTAGCTGTATGACTATCAGTTGTATTATATGAACTAGATGTTGAATTATTGAAGAATCTAGAATCCGACAAAATTGTTTCTCTTTGCGATGCGCTCTGATTTTCAGAATCTCCTGAAGCATAAAAATAGTCAGCAGAAACTTCAGTCGTTTTTCCTATTTCATCTGCATAATTTACACCAGCATTTTTAGAAGTTGTAATACCTTGACCTCCTCCAAAAGAACGACCTCCTATTGAAAAAGAACCATTACCATTAAAGGAAACTCCTCCACCTCGTCCAAACATTTTTGAAATTTCACCAAAACTAAAACCTGGTGAATTCGTATTGTTTCCTCCAGCCAAAACACTTACTCGTCTGTCATTGTCAAACATATTAAGCATACCTGCAAACTCATAACGCTCGTCAGTTCCTGCTCCAGCAGCAACCCTACCAAACACACCTTTGTTGTTTTCTTCTTTAATGGTAAGGTTAATGGTTTTATTTTCCTTGTCACCAACTTCGCCAGTAAATGCTTCGGACTTTGTTTTAGTATCTACTATCTGGATTTTTTCAATAATATCTTTGGTTAAATTCTTAGTTGTTATTGAAGGATCATCTCCAAAAAATGGTTTCCCGTTTACTAATATTTTGTTTACAGCCTTTCCGTTAACGGTTATGTTGCCTTCTTCATCAACCTCAACTCCAGGAAGTTCTTTTAACATATCTTCAACGTTTGCATCTTTTTTGGTTTTAAAAGACTTTACATTAAACTCTAAAGTATCTTTTTTAATAGTTATTGGTGCTCGAGATTTAATAACAACCTCATCTAGAGCATTTGCTGTTTTAAGAGAGATAGTTTGCAAACTAATTACTTCTTTATCAATAGTTACTGATTTTGTATAATGCTCAAAACCTATAGAAGAAACTACTAAGTTTAAACTATCGTCGTAAGTCTCATCAATGAGCTCAAACTTTCCGTTTTTATCAGAAATTGTATAAGTCACCAAACTACTATCTTTAGCTCGTTCTAAATAAATTGTTGCTGCTTCCAAAGGCATTTTATCGTCTTCGGAGATTATGGTTCCTGATATTTTAAATGATTGTTGTGAAAATGAAATTGTAGTACAAAAAAGTACCATTAAGAAAAGAAATTTCTTCATGTTTTGATTGATGATGATTAGTAGCTTTTTCAAAAAACGAATATATGTCGTTTTTCGTATGAATTTTCTTAAAAAAATTATAAAAAAGCTATTTCTTACGCATATAAACGCTTACAGGAACTCCATGAAAATCAAAATGTTCCCTAAGTTTATTTTCTAAAAAGCGCTTATAAGGTTCTTTAACATATTGAGGTAAATTACAGAAAAATGCAAATTGCGGTTGTGGTGTTGGCAATTGCATAATGTATTTGATTTTTACATACTTACCTTTATATGCTGGTGGTGGATTATGGTCTATAATTGGTAATAATACTTCATTAAGCACACTAGTTTTTATACGCTTTGTTCTGTTTTTATAAACTTCAACAGCTGTTTCAATAGCTTTAAAAATACGTTGCTTGTTCAATACAGAAATAAACACAATTGGCACATCAACAAAAGGTTCAGTTTCTCGTCTTATCATTTTTTCAAACTCTCTGGTTGTTTTATTATCCTTTTCAACCAAATCCCATTTGTTTACCAAAATAACAATACCTTTACGGTTACGTTCGGCTAGCCAAAAAATGTTTTGTACTTGACCATCAAACCCTCTTGTTGCATCTAAAACCAATAAGCACACATCACAATGTTCAATAGCTCTAACGCTTCGCATTACTGAATAAAACTCAAGGTTTTCTTTTACTTTAGATTTTTTACGTATTCCTGCGGTGTCTACTAAATTGAACTCAAAACCAAAACGATTATATTTTGTATCAATTGAGTCTCTTGTAGTACCAGCAATATCAGTAACTATATATCTATCTTCACCTATCAAAGCATTTATAAAAGAAGATTTTCCTGCATTGGGACGACCTACAACTGCAAAACGTGGTAATTCCTCCTCTTCTACTTCTTCTTTTTCAGGTAAGGCTTCAACTAGAGCATCTAACAAATCTCCTGTTCCACTACCATTAATACTTGCAATAGTGTAGTACTCTCCAAGACCTAATGCATAAAACTCTACTGCATCTTCAGCACGCTTAGCATTGTCAACTTTATTAACTGCTAAAAACACTGGTTTTTCAACTTTACGAAGAAGCTTAGCAACGTCTTCGTCCATTCCTGTTACACCAGTTTCTACATCAACCATAAAAATAATGGCATCGGCTTCATCTATAGCAAGTTCTACTTGTTTATCAATTTCGGCTTCAAAAACATCATCACTACCAATAACATAGCCTCCTGTATCGATAAGAGAAAACTCTTTACCGTTCCAGTCACTTTTTCCATAATGACGGTCTCTGGTAACTCCACTAACAGCATCAACAATGGCTTCTCTACGTTGTATTAAACGATTAAAGAAGGTTGATTTTCCTACATTTGGTCTTCCTACAATAGCTACTATGTTGCTCATTATGATTATTTTTTTGCGCCTGCAAAGATAATATTAGTTTGCAGTATTTTTAGATAAAAAAGTGTTTTACTTTTGGTTATACCCAAAACGCTTTAATTGATTTGTATTTGTACGCCAATTTTTATTGACTTTTACATATAATTCTAAATGAATTTGTTTTCCAAAGAATTTTTCTAAATCTTTTCTAGCCTCAATACCTACGCGTTTTAAAGCAGCTCCTTTATGTCCAATGATAATACCTTTTTGAGTATCGCGCTCTACCATAATTACCGAACGCATTCTAATGATATTTTCTTCTTCAAAAAACTCTTCGGTATCAATTTCTACAGCATAAGGAATTTCTTTCTTATAGTGTAAAAGTATTTTTTCGCGAATGGTTTCATTAACAAAAAAGCGTTCAGGTTTATCGGTAAGCTGATCTTTTGGATAAAAAGGTGGTGACTCTGGAAGCAACTCTATAATTCTGTTAAATACTTCTTTTACTTGAAATCCTTCTAATGCAGAAATAGGAAAAATTTCAGCATTTGGCACTTTTAATGCCCAAGATTGAACTTGCTCTTCTAGCTGTTGCTGGTCAGAATTATCTATTTTATTCAATAACAATAAAACAGGGATTTTAGAATTGGTGATTTTATTGAAAAAGGCTTCATCTTTCAACTCCTTTTCTCCTATTTCAACCATGTAAATTAACACATCGGCATCATCAAAAGCAGATTTCACAAAATCCATCATGGATTCTTGAAGTTCATATGCTGGCTTTATAATTCCTGGTGTATCACTTAAAACCACCTGAAAGTCGTCTCCATTTACAATACCTAATATTCTATGACGAGTAGTCTGCGCCTTAGAAGTTATTATTGATAATTTTTCACCTATAAACGCATTCATAAGTGTTGACTTACCAACGTTAGGGTTTCCTATAATATTTACAAATCCAGCTTTATGCATTTTCATTAATTCTTGTTGGCAAAGATACAGCTTAATATTATAAAAAAACCTTTCAAGCTATTTGAAAGGTTTTTTAAGTTATTTGAGGTTTATTTTACTTTGAAAAATAGACGTAAATAGCAACTACTATAAGTGTAATTAATCCGCCTACAAGCTTTACATGTTTCCATGGTGTAATATCAACTTGCTCAGTATACTCTTGCTCATAAGCTTCTTTTCTTGGGAAGAAATATCCAATCACAAGCATTATTATAATGTTAGCTACAAACAAGATAGCCATAATGTGCAAAAAGTGTGGATATGCTTCGGCTTCTACCAGCTTTAATGCAGCAGGATCTGTAACACCTGAAGCTTTTGCAGCTTCTAATGCTTTTTCTACTTTATTTGGACCAATGATGAACTGACTAACAATATACATTATTGACCCTGATATAATACCAATTTTAGCAGCAATGGCTGGTACTCTTTTGGTTAAATACCCAACAACAATAATTGTAAGTATTGGAATGCTATAAATACCATTAATTTCTTGTAAATACTTAAATAAGCTTCCTGCATTTTCTATCATAGGAGCAATAAACATTGCTGCCAATGCTAAGCATATACCAAAGATTTTACCATATTTTACAACTGTAGATTCATCGGCATTTTTATTGATATGTTGTTTGTAAATATCAATACCAAACAATGTTACCGAACTATTCAATACACTATTAAAAGAACTTAAAATAGCACCAAACAACACTGCTGCGAAAAATCCAACAAGGTATTTAGGTAATACAGCTCGTACTAATTCAGGATACGCTAAATCACTAGAAGCAAGTCCACCTTCAAAATAGTAATAGGCAATCATACCTGGAAGCACTAAAATTAATGGTCCTAAAATTTTTATAAATGAAGCAAGTACTAATCCTTTTTGTCCTTCAGCTAAGTTTTTAGCCCCAAGTGCTCTTTGTATGATTTGTTGGTTAGTTCCCCAATAAAATAACTGAACTAACATCATTCCTGTAAAAATGGTTGAAAAAGGAACCTCTTGTCCTGGGTTACCTGTAGAATCAAAACGTTCTGGGTTTGCAGACATAAGTGTTTCTAAACCTCCAAAAACCGAACCATCACCAATTGCCATTAATCCGAAAATTGGTATCAATATTCCTCCTATCAATAAACCTATTGCGTTAATTGAATCTGATACTACAACAGCTTTTAAGCCACCAAAAACTGCATAAATAGATCCAATTATTCCAATTCCCCATATACAAATTACCAAGGCTGAAGAATCTGAAACGTTTAATAGTGTTGGCACATCAAACATTCCGCTAATTGCTACAGAACCAGAGTACAAAATCACAGGTAGCAATACCACAACATAACCCGTCAAGAACAAAGCTGATGTTATAGTTTTTGTAGAGACGTCAAATCTATTTGCTAAAAACTGAGGAATTGTTGTTAGTCCACTTTTAAGGTATCTTGGCAACAAGAAAATAGCAGTTACAATCATAGCAATAGCTGCTAAGGTTTCCCAAGCCATTACTGATAAACCATCAGTATATGCACTACCATTAAGACCAACAATTTGCTCGGTTGATAAATTAGTCAATAATAAAGATCCTGCAATAACTCCTGCAGTTAGACTTCGTCCTCCTAAAAAGTATCCATCGGAAGATTTTTCATCAGTTTTACGCGTTGCATAATAGGAAATTATAGCCACAAGCGCAGTAAACCCAACAAAGGATAGAATTCCAATCATAATAATGTTAAGTTAAATATTAGTTAGTTATAAAGGGCAAAAAACTATGCTCAATGCCTCTAATTTATAAAAGTAACTAAAATATAGTTTATAATTGGTATTCTCAGGCTTTTCATAAAATTAAAAAGCCAAACACTTTCGTATTTGGCTTGTTGTAGCGGGAACTGGACTCGAACCAGTGACCTTCGGGTTATGAGCCCGACGAGCTACCTACTGCTCTATCCCGCGATATTGGACTGCAAATATAATACGTTTTTTTTGATTACAAAACTTTATTCAAAATAAAACTCCCAACAGAAAAATCTGTTGGGAGAAATAACTAATTAAAATACTTTAAAAATTTAATCTTCAGTATCTAAAGTTGCAATGCTTCCTTTAGAGTTATTATTTTGAGCATCAAAGTTTCTAATATTTGGAAACTTATCTTGTAAAGATGCTAAGTCTCCTTTAAATGCATTATTTCCTAATAATAACACTTTTAGATTTGTTAAGCTTGCTAATTCAGATGGTAAATCACCATAAAAGGCATTATCAGCAAGTACTAACTCTTCTAAATTAGTTAAGTCACCAATTGAAGAAGGCACTATTCCAAATAAGTTATTATCAAAAACGCTTAATACTTTAAGTTTTTTAAGATTAGAAATGCTTGAAGGAAGCTTTCCTGTTAAGTTATTACTGCTAACTAAAAATTCTCTCAGGTTGGTCAACTTTTCAATAGAAGCAGGAATTGAACCTTTTAAATTGTTGTTATATAATTCTAATGTTCTTAATCTTGTTAAATTACCAATTTGAGAAGGTATTGTTCCTTCAATACTATTCATGTACAACTGTAATGAAACTAATGATGCTAAATCAGTAATTGTATGTGGCAACTCTCCATTAAGCTTATTGAAAGCTATGTTTAAATATCTTAAGGATTTTAATTTTCCTATTGAAGAAGGAATGCTACCTGTGATGTTATTTCTGAAAAAATTAATTTTTTCAAGATTAACTAAATCACCAAATTCAAATGGTAAATTTCCTGTTAAGTTATTGAACTCTAAATTCAATTCAACAACTTTATCATTTCTAATAACAACTCCATGCCAATTAGATACTGGCGCATTTAAATCCCAAGTTTTAGTCCAAAATTGACCTCCTGTAGAGTTATATAATGCTTTTAAAGCATCTTTTTCTTTGGTGGAAATACTAGCAAATGAAAAAACTGTTACTAGACAGAATAACAATGTAGTTTTTATGGTTTTCATAATAGTAGATTTTGTTGAGGGAGCACATTTACATAACGAATATAGATATAAGTCGTTGAATCACCAATTATTTTCGATGAAATGCACAAATCCGCAACACCCAAAAACCACAAGTAATTGATTTTCAGAAAATTAACAAAACACTACTGTTCTATATTATTTGCTTCAAAACCAGAAATTTGATTGTTTTTTACACTGATATTCAACCTAATAGGATTGCAACAAACCTCACAATCTTCGATGTAGTTTTGATTACTTTGTGAAGTATCAACAAGCATGGAAATTTCTTCCCAACAGTAAGGACATTGAAAAAAATGCTCTTCCATTTACCACGCTTTTAAAATTGAACATTCAATAACTCACCACTGATTTGAAGAAGGGTAAGTTCAGCTAATTTAGCATCATATTTTGCTTGGTTTTTACTAAGTTCAGCATTAAGCAAGTTTAATTGAGCTTGTCTAAACTCTATTGAAGTTACTTGACCAAGTTTAAATTTTTCTTGAGTACGGTCGAAATTATTTTTAGAGGTGATTATATTTTCTTCCTGAACCCTATATATCGTTAACTTGTTTTGGTAATCGTCCCAAGCATTATTGAAGTTTCGTTCGATATCAATTATAATTTGATCTTTTTGTAACTGCTGAGTTTCTAAATTTATTTTAGCGTTTTTAACTCTGGTTATAGCGCTTCCTCCATCAAATAAATTCCAGCTTAAATTTAATCCACCAGACAAACCTGTATTAGTTGATACAGCTAAGAATGATGCAGCATTGTTATTATTTTTATTCCATCCATAAGAACCTGTTAATCCTAAGGTTGGTAAATATGCAGCCTTATTAAATTTTATATCGTATTCGCTTATTAAAATGTTTTTTTCTAATTGTAATAATGTAACGTTGTTAGATTTCATTTGTTCTAACAATTGATCTTTATTAAGCTGAAGTTTAAACGTTACCAAAGTATCTGCTTCAAACTGAGAATTCATAACATTACCCATCACAACATTTAAATCGCGTTTAGAATTTTTTAATTGCTGATTAGCGTTAATGTAATTAATGCTGTCGTTATTAATATCAACTTGAGCGTTCAATACACCAAGCTTTGTGCTTTGACCATAATCAAACTGGTATTGTGCTCTTGTTAACCTATCTTTTGAGATGTTTAAGGTTTGTTCTAAAGCCGAAGTATTTTCAGACAATTGAGCTACATTGTAATATACTGAGAGTAATTGTAATATTGTATTCTCAATTGTTTCTCTTGCTTGGAGCTCTGATAATTGTTCTTCTTCCTTTAATCTTTTGTAGTTATATCGTCTTCCTAATCCATCAAATAATGTATAGTTTAGGTTAATTGACGCATTGTAACGCGAACTTTCGGCACCTTCTAAAGTTGTAACACTTCCGTCAGAAAACTCTGCTTCTGTATTATCAATATTATATGTTGCTCCTCCACTTGCTGTTACTGTTGGCAAGTATCCAGTATTTAAAACATTGGTATTATTTTCGGCAATTTCAACATTTTTATTCGCTATTTTAATACCATAGTTATTCTCCAAAGCAATTTCAATTGCTTCTTGTGTAGTGAGTACATCTTGAGCGCTGACTAAACTCGCTATTAAAATAAAAATTACAGATATAGAATACTTAATGTTCATCTTCAATATTTTGTTCTTTTATAGCACGTTCTACTTCTTCTTTAGTAACATTTTTACCTGTTGCCAACCATTTAGAATTCTTTTTTGCGCTATTAGTCACTGAAATTAAAAGCGGTAAAATTAACAATGTTAAAACTGTAGCGATACCAATACCATAGGCTATTGAAATTGCCATTGGCTTTAAAAATTGTGCTTGCCTACTCTTTTCTAAAAGTAAAGGTGCAATACCAGCAATTGTAGTTAATGAGGTTAAGAATATAGCTCTAAATCGAGCTTTACCTGCCTCAAAAAGGGCATCGTCAAATTTCATTCCTTCTTTTAAAAAGGAATTGAATTTACCTATGAGTACCAGTCCATCATTTACCATAATTCCAACAAGTGCAATAATTCCTAAAGCTGACAAAATATTAATTGGAAAATCATGAAACCAATGTCCCCAAGCTACTGCTATGAAACTAAACGGAATCATAAGTATCAACAATAATGGTTGACTATAACTTCTAAATGTAAACGCAATAACTACATATATTAAGAATATAACAACTGGCACTACTATTCTTGCTGAATTGGTGAGTTTGTTTTTCTCTCTGTTTTGTCCTTCGTAAGATGCACTAATGGTAGGATATTTAGACATCAGCTCTGGCATAACATTGGTTCTTATGTCTTGTAAAATCTCGGTTGGACTTCCTTTAATATCTTTTAAGTCTGCATTAACCTGAATTTCTCTTCTTCCGTCAAGGTGACTAATACTCTCGTCGCCTCTTTTAATTTCATAAGTTGCTATTTCTCCAAATGGAACTCGTTGACCTAAAGGTGTAACGATACGCATTTCATCAAGGTCGTTAATTGACTCTCTATTAACCCTATCATATCGTACCCAAACACGAATTTCATCTTGTCCACGTTGAAAACGTTGCGCTTGTAAACCAAAAAAACCTGCTCTTACTTGACTCATCACCTCTCTTAAATTTAAACCAAGTGCATAAGCCGATTCTTTAAGTTCAATATTAATTTCCTTTATTCCTTCTGGGTCAGTATCAGAAATATCAGTTAAAAGTGGATTATTTTCTAAGGCGAGCCTCAATTCATCTTTAGCCAATTTAAGCTCTTCGGTATTATTTCCTAATAAAGAAATAGACACAGGATTACCTCCAAAGTTTCCTCCCGAACCAAAAGTTAAACGCTCCACTCCATACACTTCTCCAACAGCTTCTCTAATAGAATTTGTAATTTCAGGTGAACCAAAATCACGTTCTTCACCTGGTAACAAGTTAACACTTAAACTTGCTTTGTTGTTTCCTGGACCAACACGTTTAATAATATTTTGAACCACTTGCTTATTACCAGATTGCCTTTGTGTGTAATCCTCGTTAACTTCCCATGCAGCAGTTTCAACCATGGTTATTATTGAGTCTGTGATTTTTGGGTTTGTTCCTTCAGGCATTAATAAGTCTATACTCACTCTATCACTCGCAATACTTGGGAAAAACGCACTTCTAATAACACCTGCTTGAAAAGATCCTATGGTAAGAATCATCATAGCTAAGAGTATTGCAAATGTTATAAAGCGTTGGTTTAAAGCAAATCGTAATGCTGGAGTGTATAACGTATCTCTAAGATACACCATGAATTTATCTCCTAGCTCATTAAACTTCCTAAGTTTTAAAAACAGTTTTGCTATTCCTTTTTTCTTTGCCTTTTCTTCTTCGGAAAGATGTGTAAGCGCTTTAGAATGTGCAATATGAGCAGGAAGAATAATTAATGCTTCAACCAACGACACAACTAAGGTCAACATTACAATAACCGAAACTTCGCTAAAAAACGCTCCTATACGACCATCTAAAAACAGAAACGTTGAAAAGGCTAAAACGGTTGTAAGAATCGCTGATAAAATAGGAGGTACAACTTCCATGGTACCATCTATTGCAGCTTGTATTCTTGGTTTTCCTTTTTCAAAATGCTGGTAGATATTTTCAGAAATTACAATACCATCATCTACCAGAATACCAATAACTATTATCATTCCAAACAAAGACAATACATTAATGGTTACATTAAACAAAGGAGCAAAAATGAACATTCCTAAAAAGGCTACAGGTAAACCTAACGCCACCCAAAAAGCTAAACGCGTATTAAGAAATAGTGATAAAAAGAATAGCACTAATAAGATACCTACTGCACCATTTTCTAAAAGTAATTGTGTTCTTTGGTTTAAACGTATTGAAGAGTCGCTAACCACATCTATTTTAACTCCTGAATGCTTTTGATTAAATTCCTCAATGTACGCGTTTACTTTTTCTGCAGCAGAAAGAAGGTCTTCACTATTTGTATTTGTAATTTCAATATTTACTGCAACATTACCATTAAAATAGGATGCATTTGGTGTTTCAGAAAAACGGTCTTTTATAGTTGCCACATCTTGCAATCGTACTACAGTACCATCTTCTCTTGCTCTAACAGGCAAGTGGTTTAACTCATTACCATAATAAGACCTATTGTTAGCTCTAATTAAGTAATCTTCACTATCGGTTTTTATATTTCCACCAGTAGATAAAATATTAGCTTGAGCGACTGCATTTGCAACCTCAGAAAAGGTTAAGTTATACGCTAAAAGGTCATTCTCTCTTACAGCAATTTCTATTTCTTCTTCAGGATAACCAGAAATACTGATTTGAGAAATTCCCTCCATGGCTCTCAAATCGTTTTCTATTTGTCTCCCTATTTGTTTTAATGAAGCGAGTTCAATATTATCTCCACTAATAGCAAAATCAATGGTTTGTCTAATACGTTCTTGTTTTGCAACCACCAAAGGTTCCATTCCTGTAGGGAAATTCGGCACTCTATCAACTGCATTTTTTACTTCGGCGAGCATATCGTCTATATCCTCATCACTTTCAATTTCAACGGTAATGCTTCCTCCATTTTCTCTTGAGGTGGAAGTTACTCGCTCAACACCTACTAATCCTTTAAGGTTGTCTTCAACTTTTAAAACAATACCTTCTTCAATCTCTTGAGGTGCTGCTCCAGGGTAGGTAATATTTATGGAAATGGTTTCAGATTCTTGTAACGGAAAAAAGGATGATTTTAATTGAAAAACGCCTAAAACCCCAAAGATGAGAAACGCAATGATAATTATATTTACTGCAACTTCATACTTAATGAAATAGCTAATTATTTTTCTCATAATCAGTTATTGGTTTGTTGTGAAGTCGATTCTTTGTTAACTTTTACTAGCATACCAGCATAAGCTCCAGGGACTGATTTAGACAGAATTTTTGTTCCGTCAGGAACACCTTTGATCACAACTTCTTTTGGTGAAAAATAAACTGGCTTAACTTGTATTAAATCTAAAATACTGTCTTTAATAATGAATATTTCAGATTCATCAACTAGTAGCTTTCTTGAAATTTTAATCGCATTTGGTTCGTCTTTAGCCTCCAAATCGGCTTCAAGAAACATACCTTCTTTTAAGTTGTCGCCTTTTACTTCTACAAACACTTTTATGGTTTGAGTAGCTTGGTCAATTCTACCGTTAACTCTTGTCACATTACCTGTATAGGTTTGGTTACCTTCTAGTGTGTTTAGCTCTACTTTTTCTCCTATTTGAAGTAAATCACTAAAGGTTTTACTAATTGCCAATTCTAACTCATAAACCGAAGTATCGATATATTCTCCTAATTTTTGACCAGAACGTACCAAAGTACCTTTAGTTACTAAAGCTTCGGTTAAAATGCCATTAAAAGGTGCATAAATACTATACTTTGAAAGTCGTTGTTCTAGGTTCTTAATATTGTAGTAAGACGACACAATACCTCTTCCTGTAATGAAATAATTAGCTTTTTCATCATTGGTTTCAGGTAAAGGTGCAACGCTTTTGCTAATATCAAAATTATTAAGATATGCTTCCCAAGCTGGGAAAACTTCAGGGTAATCCAGTCTTAAATCTGGCATTATAGAAGTTATCAAGTTATACAAATCACTTTTTGCTGATTGCACTGAAGCATAATACTCGCTACTATTTATTCTAATTAAAGATTCGCCTTTTCGGTATGGTTGTCCTGCTTTAAAATCGTGAGCACTACTTTGAAAAACACCTTGTACTTCGGAATATAGTTCTAATTTATGTTTTGCCACCAAAGTTCCATTTGCAGGTATGGTTATTGGAACTGTTGTATTTGTTACTGTTTCAGCAAAAACAGTCTTTACTACTTTTTCTATTCTAGGTTTTGGCTTATTGCTATTTTCAATAATTAAATAGGCTCCGATAACAGCTAACAAAATAATAACTAGCCCAATAGCTGAGAGTATTAGTTTTCTCATTAAATGATTTTTGATGGTAATACCTACAAAAATATTTATTTGCTTGTGGTAAGCCGTTAAAAAAAACTTAAAAAAGAATACTCTTTATGAGGTCATACCATCAATTTCTTCCTGAATAGTTTCCCATTCTAACATCAATGTTTCTAATTGGTCTTTTTTAGCTTGATAGGTGTCAAAAAAACTAGGGTCTGAAACGACTTCATCATAATTGGTAGCGAGCTCAACATCAATGTTTTTTATTTCTTTTTCAAGTGAGTTGATTTTAGACTCGGTATTACTTAGTTTATTATTTAAAGATTTTAGTTTCTTTTGATCTTGGTAGGATTGTTTGTTATTTGCTTCTTTAGGAGCTTCTTTAACAACATCTCTTTTTTCTATTTCCCTGAGACTTTCAACATTTCGTTGCTCTAAGTAATAGTCTATATCACCTAAATACTCTTTAATTTTCTGGTCTTTAAACTCATAAACTTTATCTACTAAACCTTGAAGAAAATCTCTATCGTGAGATACCAAAATTAAAGTCCCTTCAAAACGTTTTAGCGCTTCCTTCAACACGTTTTTGGATTTAATATCGAGATGGTTTGTAGGCTCATCCATTACCAAAACGTTAAACGGCTGAAGCATTAATTTTGCCATTGCCAAACGGTTACGTTCACCTCCTGAAAGCACACGCACATACTTATCAACTTCTTCTCCTCTAAATAAAAAGGCACCTAAAATATCTCTTACTTTAGTTCGGTTAGTTTCGTTAGCAGCATCAATCATGGTGTCATGCACAGTTTTGTTACCATCTAAATATTCTGCTTGGTTTTGGGCAAAATATCCTATTTGCACATTGTGTCCAAGTTTTAGATGTCCTTGATGCTTTATTTCATTAACAATAATTTTTGCTAGTGTAGATTTTCCTTGTCCATTTTGACCAACGAATGCAGTTTTAGAATCGCGCTCAATAGTAAGGTCAATATTATTCAATACTTGTAAGTCTCCATAATGTTTTGAAACGCCTTCGGCTTCAACAACTACTTTTCCTGGAGTAATGGAAACCGGAAAATTAAGTGTCATTACGCTGTTATCATCTTCATCGACCTCAATCCTATCAATTCTATCCAGCTTTTTTATAAGCGATTGTGCCATAGAAGCTTTTGATGCTTTGGCTCTAAATTTTTCAATTAACTTCTCAGTTTGTTGAATTTGCTTTTCTTGATTTTTCTGAGCTGCTAGCTGCTGGTCTTTGATTTCTTTACGTAATACCAAAAACTTTGAATATGGTTTTGGGTAATCGTAAATTCTTCCTAATGAAATTTCAATAGTTCTGTTGGTTACATTGTCTAAAAACATTTTGTCGTGAGACACAATAACCACTGCTCCATTGTAACTTTTCAAAAATCCTTCTAGCCAAATAATAGATTCGATATCTAAATGGTTTGTAGGCTCATCTAGTAATAATATATCGTTGTTTTGAAGTAATAGCTTAGCGAGTTCAATACGCATTCTCCATCCTCCAGAAAATGTATCGGTTAGTTTACCAAAGTCTTCGCGTTTAAATCCTAAACCTTGTAGTATTTTTTCGGTTTCACCTTGATAATTATAACCTCCAACAATCTCATATTGATGTTGCACATCGTTAAGATCAATCATTAGCTGGTTATACCCTTCACTTTCATAGTCTGTACGTTCAGCCAATTGCGTATTGATGTCTTCCATTTTAGCTTCTAGCGATTTAATCTCTTCAAAAGCTTGGTAAGACTCTTCTAAAACTGTTCTTCCAAAAACAAAGTCGATATCTTGTTTTAAAAACCCAATACTTAAGTTTTTATCTGCTGCCATTTGACCTGAATCGGCTTCCATTTCACCAGAAAGAATTTTAAGCATTGTGGATTTTCCTGCTCCGTTTTTTCCAATCAATCCTACTCTGTCTCCAGAGCCTAATTTAAAGGTGATTTCTTCGAATAAATATTCGCCTTGAAAAGAAATGGATAGATTATGAATATTGAGCATTTGCTACTATTGTTACAAAGAATTAATGATTAAAGAGTATTTTTGTATAGAGATACAAAACGCAAAAATAAACTTTTAATCATGATAAAAAAAGGAAGCAAATTATATAGCATTTTCACTGGCGCATGCCCTAAATGTCATGAAGAATCTATGTATACTACAAAAAACCCTTATGTTTTAGGTGATACTCTAAAGATAAATGAGAGATGCTCTAATTGTAACACAAAATACAGAATTGAACCTTCGTTTTTTTATGGTTCAATGTATGTGAGTTATGGTGTAGGTATTGCATTTGCTGTTGCTGCTTTTGTTATTAGTTACTTATTTTTAAACACTAGCTTAAAAGTTGCTTTTATAGCTATAATTGGGACTTTGGTTGCTTTTGGACCAATAATAATGCGATTATCCAGAAATATATGGATTAATCTTTTTATGCATTATGATAAGACTTTAGCTAAGAAGTAACTCAAAAAACTATCTATCTAAAAAGTAGATTCCGCATCAAGTGCGGAATGACAAAGCTGAACGAAACTGATATATCTATTTGAGAACATATTTGTTCAAATTAAAAATCTTGAAATATTTATTTCGCTATCTAAATTTTCGTTGCGCTCAATATGGTTAAAGAGTTGCTGTGCAACATAAGGAGCAATCATAACACCTCTAGTTCCTAGTCCGTTTAATACAAAAACGTTGTTGTAATTATTATGCGAACCTACTAAAGGTCTTCTATCTTTTACCGTTGGTCTTATTCCTGCTACTTGATTGACAACTTCAAAACTGCAAGTCATAAACTTTTTCAGCTTACTAACTAGTTCTTCTTTTGCTTCAATAGTTGTTGAGTTTGTTTTATCATCCCAATTATAAGTCGCTCCAACAGAATATAAATCGTCTCCCAAAGGCACTAAAAAAACTGATGACTTTAAGATGTAGTCTAGTTTTAAGTCTGGTGCTTTAATGGTTAGTATTTCACCTTTAGTTCCACTAAGCGGAAGATTTTTAAAATATGGATTTTTTAAAATCCCAAAGCCTTCTGAAAACACAATATGTGATGCACTAATAGTATTGTACTTTATCTCTTGCCTATCTATGATTAGATCTTCATATTTAAACAACTCTTTGTATAGTCTATTATTATCTTCAAGGAATAACCTGTACGAATCAATAAGTACATTAGTATCAATTCTACCTGTATGTAAGACTTCTCCAAAACCAAAAGGAGCATCAATCGATACATTGGTATTCTTCACAATCTTTGTAGATAAATAAGGCTCTAAGGCTGGTTTATCAGCAGCTGAGAACCATTCGTTTTGCTCTTCTATTGATGAAAATCTTCTGTAAATAGACGATTTATAATCCAGTTTCTTGCTTAACAAACTTTCGAGGATTTTATAATAAGGCAAAGCAATATCTAATTGTTCTTGAGCTTTCCAAACTTCAGTAAATCGTTTTAAAATAACTGGGTTATATAATCCTGCTGCAACAGTTGAAGAGTGCTGAGATGAATTATCAAATACCACAAAAGATTTGTTGTTCTGTCGTAACTTCTCGCAAAAAGCAATTCCTGCTAGTCCACAACCTACTATTATATAATCTACTTCCATGTACAATTAAAGAGTGACAAAGGTAAGGCGAAGGGTAATTATTAAAAAACAAAAAGCTCACTTAATAAGCGAGCTTTTTGTTTTATTTAGAAGTCTATACTTAGTAAGACCACATATCTTGTTCAAAGTTTCTAATCTTTTCTTTGATACGATCAGATTCTAATAACTGCATTAATGCGTTATCTGCAACATATTCTTTAACCTCTCTATCACCATATACATTTTCCTCTTTGTACATGTAACCGTTAAAACGTCTTGAGTTTAACAAGTGGTCAAAAGATATTGGCATTGCACTATTTTTGTTATTGAATGATTTTGCTTCATGCAGAACCTCTCTTGCTTCAGGATAAAATACCCAAAACAAAGCATTAGGCACTTTATTAGCTTCGTCATTTGAGTTAATAAAGTTTACGTCTGGTGCTGCTGGAGCAATACCAAGTAATCTGTACTTTAACTCACCTTGTCTCTTGTCAAAATACCACAGACCTTTAATTAAATACGCTTTAATATCGTAAGCTTCAATTCTAGTTGTAGTAATATATTCAGGATCCACGAATCCTTCAGCGTTGAATTGGTCGTATCCAATTCCTAAAGTATCTACTTTTGTTGTAATATCAGCTAAATCTTTAAGTGTTCTTTTAGCAGTGAAATAAGAATCATCATAGATATTCTTGATTTTTCCGTCTCTAACCGCTTTAATTAACACATGATATAAAGAACGTCTTTCACTTCCAATATTATTAGTATCTACTGGATAGTACAGTGGAAAGTTAGCTCTTTCATCAAGAACAATTTTTTCCCAAGTCATTTTAGAAAATAGTATGTCTCTGTCATCAACATATCCATATTCCAATGGCTTATCGTTATCCAATGCTAACTGAGCCTCTGTCTTCACTCCAATTTCTTCAGGTTTCTTAGCATTTAAGATGTTTGCCTGAGAAAATGTATTAAGAGTAAAACCTACTATTAGTACAATTGACAATAAGAATTTATTATTCATTTTTTTAATTTTTAATTTAACCATTATTACATAAGTAGTCTGTATAAAACAGATTAGTTAGATAGCTCTATCATTATAGGAGCTGCTGGTTTGATTTTAGGACCAGAACTTGTTGATCTAATCTCAAAAATCTGAACAGTGTCACCACGCTTAGCTTTACGTAATGCGTTTTTTGCAGCACCATTTAATCTATTACCTTGTACTGTGATTGATGGTTGACCTGGAACTTTAAATTTAAATCCTGTTACGTTAAGTGGTAAGTCAAAATCAAAATCTAATAGTTTTGCTTCAACTCTACCTATTTCAACGTTGTTTCTTGGTAAACTAAATGATCCGTCTTGACCAGCCATAACACCTACAGGTTTAGGAATATCTTTAATTCTAAAGGTTGCTTTGTCGCTTACTTTAGTTCCATCTGGTAATGTACCAGATACGTTAATAGTTACTTCTCTACCAGTTGTAGGATTCATATTATACTTACCAACTCCAGAACCTTTTGATAAACCTGGTGCACTTGCAGATACATTGTTATCTGAAATACCAGCAAAAGAAATAGTCATAGGGTTATTAACACCTCTATATACTACATTCATTTTATCAGCAGATATTGTAGCAGAGTTTGGTTTAGGCACTACAGCGTAAGTACTTTTTACAGGAATGCTAATGATAGAATCTCCTTCTTTAAACTGGAACTCACCTTCTATTTCACGCTCTCCAACTGCACCTGCAGGGAAATCTAAAATAGTTTGACCAGCTTGCATAGACTCAGCTGAAAGCTCTTGTCCATTAATAATTACTTTATCAGCTCTTAATGTTTTGTCATTTTTACCTAAGATGATACGTCCAGTAAAGTTTTCTCCTGAGAAGAAAGCAGTTTTGTCTGGAACAACAATTGCATCAAAGTTAGTTAAAGATGCTTCAATTTTTAATTGCTCTCCAAGCATTGATTGTAATACTTCTGTTTCAGTAGTTTTAACATCAGCTTGTAATTGAGTCATTTTAGTTAAAGAAGCAACTAAAGGAAATCCTTTATAGTGGTAATCTAACCAATCAATAGTGTTTCCATCTCTATTTTTCACAGGCTCTGTAGCAAATTTCTTCTTTACATCATCAGCCATACTTGCTAACTCTGGGTTACCTGCTAAAATATTAGACACTCCATCTCTAAACTTAGCTATTTGATTTAAAAATTCTTCTCCTTCAGGCTTTAGTTTATCTCCTTTAAAGAAATGGTTATCTAGGAAATCTCCTTTATCCATTACTTCATAATCTTTAGGGTCTTCAACCTTAGCAGTCATTTGAGCTTTTAAATCATCTAAATAACTATTAAAATCGGTCGCTAATTTGTCTATTTGATCAGCGTCAGCCTTTAAAGGTCTATACTTAGCTGGTTGCTCGTCTACTTTAGCAGCTAAACCTTCCATAAATGCAGCGTTACGTTCAGTAGCAGCTTCGTTAGACTCGGTTAGCTTTTCGTTCATTAATCCAAATGCCGATAGCACTTCTTTTGACATATTCAATGCTAGCATCGCAATGAAGATCAAATACATCAAGTTAATCATTTTCTGCCTTGCAGATAATTTTCCTCCTGCCATTTTAAATTAGTTTTTTGTTGTTAATTGTTTTAATTAATTGCGAAAATTAAAAACTAATTTAGTTTTTGTTCATAGCAGATAGCATTCCACCATATACTCCATTTAATGAAGAAAGGTTAGATGCTAAAGATTGCATTTGCTCTTTAAGTTTAGTTGCGTTTTCAACAGCTTCTTCGTTAATAGCAGCTTGACGGTTAACGCTTTCTAATTGTACTTTATAAAGGCTGTTTAATGATTCCATTTGTGCAGCTGCAAGAGATAATTCTTCTCCATACTTTTTAGTAGCAGCAATTGAATCTACAGTTGGGCTAATGCTTTTAGCAGCACCTTCGAAGTTTTTGATGCTTTCACCTAAGCTAGTCATAAGCTCACCATCAATTTTAGCTTCTTTTAATAAGTTATCTAATTTCTTAGACAATAAACCTTCAGCGTCTTTTGGCTCTTCAGCTTTTTTCTTTTTGTTTGAAGAAGCTCCTCCAGCCAATTCTGGGTATACTAAAGACCAGTCTAATTCATCGTCTACTGGTTCAAATGCAGATAATGCGAATATAATTGCTTCAGTAATAAGACCGATTGCTAACATTACGTTACCAGTTAAAAATCCAATTTCGAAGTGAATAATTTTGAATAGTGCTCCAATGATTACTACTGATGCTCCTAGTCCGTAAGCCATGTTCATGAACCTCTTACTTGCTTTTGATTGTGCCATAATTTTTGTGTTTTTAGTTTAAGTTAAATATTACCTAAGTAGGTTAGTATTAATTGTTAATTTAAGTTGTTGTTGTTTTTAATTTCTTGCGTTGTTTGTTACTTCAGTACCCATGTAATCTTGTACTGTTCTAAACCCAATGTAACTTCTTGCAGAATCAGCATATTCATAATCTCTTGAGCTTACTTGTAAGAAATATGCAACATCTTTCCATGATCCACCACGTACTACTTTACGCTCATTATCAGGATCGTTTACATTAGGGTTAATTGTTGAAGAGTATTCATAAGAACCTGGATCGTAAGAACCGTACACCCATTCTGACACATTACCAGCCATATTGTATAAGTTGTAGTCGTTTGGCTCATATGCATCAGCTTCTACAGTATATAAAGCTTGGTCAGCAGCATAATCTCCTCTTAAAGGCTTAAAGTTTGCCATAAAACAACCTCTGTCATTTTTAGTATATGGTCCACCCCAAGGGAAAGTTGCTCCTTGCAATCCACCTCTTGCAGCATATTCCCATTCTGCTTCTGAAGGTAGTCTGAATGAATTCACAAAAGCTTTACCTTTACTCTTTTGGTAACCATTTTTATTTAATGTTCTCCACTGGCAGAAAGCATTTGCTTGTTTCCATGACACACCTACTACAGGATAATCTCCGTAAGCATCATGCCAAAAATAATCGTTATGCATTGGCTCATTATAAGAGTAAGCGAAATCTCTAATCCAAGCAGTAGTATCAGGATACACCTCAACCTCTTCGGTAATTAATACATCTTTACGTCTTAGGTTTTTATTTTTAGCTGCTTTTTTAATGTCCATATAAGTATACTGGAACTTGAATTTTTTCACATCCCAAGTACGTTGTCCATTGTAAGATTCCTCAATTGGTAAATACATTGTATCCATAACCTCAGCATAGTACTCATCTGGATATTCAGAAGTATCAAAAATCAAATCAACATCATGATTTAATTTTCTTCCTTCATAACCAGTTGGTCCAAGTCCACTATAATTATCAATCATGTATTTTTCATAAACACTCATGTTTGTAGTATCGGCATCTTTAAAAGCAAATTCGCCAGTACCTCCATCGTCAGGTGTTAATCCAAAATCATCTGCAATAATTGCAAGATTAGTTCTAATAATTGAGTCTCTTACCCAATTAACAAACTGACGATACTCACTATTAGTGATTTCAGTTTCGTCCATGTAGAACGCTCTAACTGTAGCAGTTCTTGTTGGTGCATCTTGTACACCAGCTAGGTCATCATCTGATTTACCCATAATAAATGCTCCACCAGGAACAAGCGTCATTCCATAGGGCTTTTCAGGATGCCATTTCTTTCCTTTAACTCCAACTAGTTCTCCTCTGTCTCCAGAGCCACAACTAACTAATAGAGCTAACACAGCGGTTAATAAAGCAAACTTCTTCATATTCATAGAAACTCGAGGTTAAATTAGTTTAAAATTGTTCGGTTATTAAATGTTAAATTTTTAAAAAAAATTTGTTTTCCCAATTTTGAGGCAGTAAACATATCCATATATTTTCAAAAAAACAATTTTTTTTTATTTTTTTTTGCACTTCATCCTGAAAAGCATGCATTTCGTCGATGATATTAGCTTTTAGGATTAAAAAAGTAAATATACTAAAAACTATTCTTTTTATACGCCTTATACCATCTTTCAGGTATTTTTCCATGGCTTGCCTCTACATAATCTTCATGCGTGCATGGTAATAACGTATGCTTTTTTAATTTATTATTAACATTTGGCAAAAAAGGTATTTCTATCCACCAACGTCCAGTTTTTATACTCCTATAAAAAATAAGATCTTCATCTTCTACTAACACATTGAATTTTTGATAGTTATTGTCATCTTTAAAATCGTCGTCTTTTACTCGACAATTTACACCCTCGACGAAATACCAAATTATTTGTGCAACTAACATTGCAGTGACTTCATCTTCTCTTGAAAGTTTATATTCATAAATCCCAAATGAAGATACTTTATTACTTATACCAGCATACCTTGAAATAGCACAAACTTCCTTTCCGTCAAGTCCATTAGGAGAGTATTTTTGCTTTTCACCAACTTCAGATGCTTTTACAGATTTTAAATCGACGCTTACTAAATGAGCATCTCTCATTACTGGTTCTACTAAACTTATATTATTAGACACCTCTCCTAAACGATAAGCTTCAAAATAAAGCTTATCCATTAAATCAATTTCTTCTTGCGGATTGAAATAGGTTTGATATCCTATTGTAGAATAATTAAAGAGGTTAAATGGTTGCTCTAATATAATCTTACCTAAATAACTATTATTCTTTATTGGCTGTGTTGAATCGCCTAAATCAAAATTACTATCTACATTTACAATATTAACCATTGGTATAACATTATCGTAAGCGCGATAGTTGGCATAGGTTAAATCTTGACTTCCTCCTAATATTACAGGTATTATCTTTTTTTCAAGCAATACAGTGATTATTGTTTTAAGAGCAAAGTAGGTATCCTCTACCGAATCTCCTTGATGAATATCGCCTAAATCGGCAAGTTTGGTATTCCAGTTTCCAGGGAAAAGCGCATAGAGTGCTTTTCTTACATTGGTAAAATCAACCATGTCACCAATATAATTGACATCATTACGATTTTCTAATACACCAATGATAGCAATTTTGACATCCTCTAAATCTGGAATTCCTTTTTGAGCAGAGTGAACTTTTATTTTTCTTCCTAGTGCTTGTTGAGACAGCAACTCGTTATGAGCTAAAACAGTATCGGAAACAGGAGAAAGAAAATTAAAGTTCATGTATTATTTCTTTTTTGTGGTTGTCTTTTTCTTTGTGGCTTTTTTCTTAGGAGCAGCTTTTTCTAAAATTTCTTTAGCTTCTTCTAAAGTCATATCAGTTACGTCAACAGTTTTTTGAAGCTCAACTTTAGTTTTACCTTTTATAACATTATGCCTTCCCCAACGTGCTTTTTCAACTCGTATGCCTTCACTTTCCCAAGAGTGCACTAATTTATCCTTTTCTTTTTGAATTTTATCCTCTATTAACTCAATAATATCAGAATCGGAAAGATTATCCCAATCATACTTCTTGTTTACGTTGATAAACATGTTGTTCCACTTTATAAATGGTCCAAAACGTCCTTTACCTTTTTGAACTGGCAACTCCTTATACATATATATAGGAGCATCGGCTTTTTGTTTTTCTTTTATTAAAACAATAGCGTCATCCATTTCTACACTTAGAGGATCAACACCTGCAGGTAATGACACAAACTTTATACCAAACTTAACATAAGGTCCAAAGCGTCCGTTGTTAACTTCAACCTCTTCTCCTTCATAAGTTCCTAAACTTTTTGGAAGCTTAAATAAATCCATAGCTTCTTCATAAGTTATAGTGTTTAATTGTTGGTCTGGTGTTAAACTCGCAAACTGAGGTTTTTCTTCATCATCAACAGTTCCTATTTGTACCATAGGTCCAAACTTACCTAAACGCACACTCACTTGCTTACCTGTTTTTGGATCGGTTCCTAAAACACGTTCACCAGATTCTCTATCGGCATTTTCTTGAACATCTTCAACTTGCGGATGAAAATCTTTATAAAAGTCTTTCATCATTTTAGACCAGTCTACTTTACCTTCAGCAATATCATCAAAATCTTCTTCAACTTTTGCTGTAAAGTTATAGTCTAAGATATATTCGAAATGATTCACCAAGAAATCTGTTACAATCATTCCTATATCAGTAGGCACTAGTTTACCTTTATCTGAACCTACTTTTTCTGTAAGTTTCTTATCTTTTATTGCACCTTGTTGCATTGTTAATTGAGAATAGTCTCTTGCAACACCATCCACAGTTCCTTTTTCAACATAATTTCTGTTTTGAATTGTTGAAATTGTTGGTGCATATGTAGATGGACGACCAATACCTAACTCTTCTAATTTCTTTACCAAAGATGCTTCAGTATATCTAGCAGGTGGTCTTGTATAACGCTCAGTAGCTGTAATGTAATTATTAAGCAAGGTTTCGTTTACTTTCATTGCTGGCAACATTCCGTCTTGCTCTGCATCTTCATCATCAGTACCTTCAAGGTACACCTTTAAGAACCCATCAAAAGTGATTACCTCTCCATTAGCTGTAAAGGTTTCATTGTGCGTTGAAGCACTTATTTTTACATTGGTACGTTCTAATTGTGCTTCACTCATTTGAGAAGCAATAGCACGTTTCCAAATTAAATCGTATAATCTTGCTTGGTCTCTATCCGCATTAACAGAATGTGCAGAAAAATCGGTTGGTCTAATAGCCTCATGTGCTTCTTGAGCTCCTTTAGCTTTACCTTTATAATTTCTAGGCTTACTATAGCTAGAACCATAAGCATTTTTAATTTCGGCCTCGGCACCTTTTCTCGCCTCGTCTGATAAGTTAACACTATCAGTTCTCATATAGGTTATCAATCCAGCTTCATACAAACGTTGTGCATTTGACATAGTTCTACTTACTGAAAATCCTAATTTTCTAGCAGCTTCTTGTTGTAAAGTTGATGTTGTAAATGGTGCTGCTGGCGATTTTTTAGCAGGCTTTTTTTCGAGGTTAGCAACTTTAAAGTCTGCTGAAATATTCTGCTCTAAAAACTTATACGCTTCTTCTTTGCTAGAAAAGTTCTTAGGTAATTTTGCTTTAAAAGCTTGACCGTCTTCGTTAGTGAATTCAGCGTCGATTCTATAAGATGCTTCAGGTGAAAACTCTTGAATTTCGCGTTCGCGCTCTACAATAAGTCTTACTGAAACTGACTGCACACGACCAGCAGATAAACCACCTTTAACTTTTCGCCATAGTACTGGAGATAATTCGTAACCTACAATTCTATCTAATACACGACGTGCTTGTTGTGCATCAACCAAATCGTAATCAATACCTCTTGGGTTTTCTATTGCTCGTTGAATTGCTGTCTTGGTAATTTCATGAAAAACGATTCGTTTGGTTTTAGATTTGTCCAATTTTAAAGTTTCAGCTAAATGCCACGCAATAGCTTCTCCTTCGCGATCCTCATCACTTGCTAACCAAACCGTTTCGGCTTTTGCTGCTAGCTCCTTTAGTTTTTTTACGACATCTCGCTTGTCTCTAGACACCTGATATTTAGGCTTAAAATCTCCATCTACATCTACTCCAAGTTCTTTTGAAGGCAAGTCGGCAATGTGACCAAAGCTAGATTCAACTTTAAAATCCTTACCTAAAAATTTCTCGATAGTTTTAGCCTTTGCAGGTGACTCAACAATTACTAGATTCTTCGCCATAAATCATTTTTTAAGGCTACAAATGTATGTCAAAAAAATTTTATGCACCTAATTTTTCATTCTTTCAATAAAAAAAGCCTGAAAATATTCAGGCTTAAATTATATTTTTTTTAATGCTATTCGTTATGAATCAGAGCACCTCCATCCCAATCTTCAAGCCAATATATTGCAGTCTCATTATTGTTGCTTCCTAAATAAAACTGAAATGTTCTAGTGATAACAGCTGTACAGACTTCAATATTGGTAAAATCAACACGTATCGACCTACTAGGAGGAACAGATGTTGTTTCCAAACCATCAGTAACTAAGTCTGCTTCCCAAGAACTTCCACTACATCCGCTAGCTGACAAGGTAACCATCAAACAATCATCATCTATTTCGGCATTTTGAATAGAAAAACTAGATGGCGACTCTTGATTAAATAATTCTTCATCAAAAATCATTTGGTCTCCACATTCATTATTTGAACCATTGTCATCATCGGAATTACACCCTAAAAGCAACAGTAGAAAAACAAACGACATGTACTTTTTTAAAATCATAACTACACTGTATTTAGTTTAAGTCTAGCGCACTAATTTGCTGTAAAGTTCCTTCACCATACTCATATTGATAAACAATATTATCACCTATCATAATGAGTACATCATCCATAGGCACTACGTCTTTTGCTTGCAGGTCAATAAATGTTTGTGATAATTGCAGCTGTATTGGATCAGTTTTGTCATATACTTTCAAGCCTGAAGTACCATCGCACACGTAAAGACTATTTCCTTTAAAACCTAACCCATAAGGATTGTCTAAAAAATATGTAGCCACTAAAGTTGGATAAGTTTTATCACTTATATCGATAACTTCCAGAACACTTTCTTGTTGACCACACTCATTACCTCCTCTAAGTGTTAAATAAGCATAGTCTCCATCAACCACAACAGGATCACACCCTTCCCAATGTATAAACTCTGACACATAACTTGGATTAGCCGCATTTTCTAAACTATAAATATACATTCCGTTACTTCCTCCTAAGTACAAATAGCCATCAGCATGAAACATAGTTTCAATATTCCAACCAGAATATTGTGTAGTCACTAGGTTAGGTTGAGCGAGGTTTTCAATATTAAAAATAGACATTTCAGACACTCCTACCGTGTACAAATAATTATCTACAATTTGAAAACGCGCCAACGAACCTCCTGTACCAACATCACCAGATGCTCCTCCATTAAAAGTCTCTAACACTGCATCATCATTTATTACTTCGCGTTGTTGCTGAACAAGTTCCCAACCAACAATAACATCGTTTTCTGGATTGTAATCTCCAAACTCAGCAACATCGGTTCCTACAGGAATTTGGTAATTATAATATGAAAACACATCTTCCAAACGCTCAACCATTTGGATGTTGTTAATATTTGAAATATCAAACACTAACAAATCAATAGAACTATCGGCAAACAAATAATTATCTTTAATTGAAATATCTACATTTCCTGGTATCTTAATTGAAGATATTTGTTGAGGAGAAGCAGGATTACTATTATCTATAATATGCACTCCTTTAAACTCATCATTAACAAAAATATAATCTTGGTACACATAAATTTTACCAGCTTCATCAATGGTTTGAGAAGGTAATATTTCAACTGAGTTTCTAAACTCTGCTTTACTCATTACTTGCGGAATAGCAACGTTTACTGTTTCGTACTGAATGTCGTCATCATTGCACGACCAAAGCACAAACACCAACAAGAGGTATAAAAGATTTTTCATAGATTGATTAGTTTTACAAGTAGATGCAAAATCTATAAAAAGGTTGCGTGAGTTTTTGTTAAAACTGCTGACCCTCACCTATTCTATCTATCTCTTTTTCATCTAGTCCCACTGAATCTTTATAAATGTAATACAATGGCAACACTGTAAATGATGCTGTAACTAATACACCAATAAAGCACATTAGAATACCTACTACTTGAGCCAACATACCTGAAACTAAAATAAGTCCAAAAGTAATGAGCCATTTTTTGTTTCCTAAATTAAATGCAGCTTTAGTAATTTCAGAAGGTGAAAGATGCGGATTAAATGCAAATATTACGTTCATTAATGTAATAGGAATCATAACATAAAACAACGGTAAAACGCATAAAAGTGTAGCCGCAAACGTAATTCCGAAAGAGATGAGGGACAATGAAAACACTTTACCTAAATATGGTTTTTTCAAAAAGTAGAAATAATCCTCTTTACCAACTTCATCAAGGTCTTTCATTTTACAAATTCTTAAGAATGCTGCTTTTAACGCAAACCCAATTACCATTGCAAAAAACGAGAAAACTAGCATCATTAAATAAAATGGAATCATAAGAGCAAAATTAGGTTCTCCAGACTCTAGCGCTTGAGGATCAAACAAACCCATAGCTATTAAAGGCAAATACATTATAATGTAAAACGGAATCATTAAAGCCATTGTGAGAATGGTCATAACAAGTCCTTGTACCCAGACTTTTTTGAAAAGCTCAATACTTCTGTTGAAAATATCGCCAAAATCTAAATCTTTAGCGTTTTGGATTTTTAATTGTAGTTCTGTGAATGTCATAATTTTTTATAGTTGATTTATTGTAAAAGTACACTAAAATTCATCTTTAGCAAAAACAGAATACACACTGTCACTTTGTCATAAATTGCAAATTAATTGTATCTTTGCACACTTATTGACTGATAGAAATTTTCAGTATAGAATATGGAAAAGATTATAGACGAAAACAAACAAGGTGAACGCCTTATTTTAGAAACTAAAGACGGAAACACACGTAAGCTTTTTATTGAAAGTTATGGTTGTGCCATGAACTTTAGCGATAGTGAAATTGTTGCTTCAATTTTACAAAATGAAGGATTTAACACTACTCAAAGCCTTGAAGATGCCGATTTGGTTTTGGTAAACACTTGCTCCATTAGAGACAAAGCTGAGCAAACCGTAAGAAAACGTCTTGAAAAATATAATGCTGTAAAACGAAGTGTAAATCCTAAAATGAAAGTTGGTGTTTTAGGTTGTATGGCAGAACGTTTAAAGAGCAAATTCCTTGAGGAAGAAAAAATAGTTGACCTTGTTGTAGGTCCTGATGCTTACAAAGACTTACCCAATCTACTTGCTGAAGTAGATGAAGGCAGAGACGCTATAAATGTTATTCTTTCAAAAGAAGAAACTTATGGAGACATTTCTCCTGTGCGTTTAAATACAAATGGTGTTACCGCTTTTGTGTCGATTACGCGTGGTTGCGATAATATGTGTACCTTTTGTGTAGTACCTTTTACTCGTGGTCGTGAGCGCAGTAGAGACCCTCAAAGTATTATTGAAGAAGTTAACGATCTTTGGAACAGAGGATTTAAAGAAATTACACTTCTAGGTCAAAACGTTGATAGTTATTTATGGTATGGTGGCGGGCTCAAAAAAGATTTTGAAAAAGCTACTGATATGCAAAAAGCCACTGCTGTAAATTTTGCTAAACTGTTAGAGCTTTGTGCCCAAGCGCAACCTAAAATGCGTATTCGTTTTTCCACTTCAAATCCGCAGGATATGACTTTGGATGTGGTTGAGTCTATGGCAAAGTATGATAATATATGCAACTATATACATTTACCAGTACAAAGTGGAAGCGACAGAATATTAAAGGAAATGAATCGTCAACATACTCGCGAAGAGTACATAGAACTTATTGACAACATCAAGCGTATTATTCCTGATTGTACAATAAGTCACGATATGATTGTTGGTTTCCCAACTGAAACTGAACAAGATCATCAAGACACGCTAACTTTAATGGAACATGTAAAATATTCATTTGGGTACATGTTTGCCTATTCTGAACGACCAGGAACACTAGCAGAACGAAAAATGGAAGATGACGTTCCTGAACCAGTTAAAAAAAGAAGATTAGCCGAAATTGTAGCCTTACAACAAAGACATAGTTTATATAGAACACAACAAGAAACTAATAAAATTGTTGAAGTTCTTATTGAAAAAGACTCTAAAAAGTCTTCTAACCATTGGTCTGGAAGAACACAACACAATACTGTTGCTGTGTTCCCAAAAGAACATTATAAAATTGGTGATTTTGTAAATGTAAAAATCACTGATTGTACAACTGCTACCCTTATTGGTGAAGCTGTTGGATATTCAAATAATAATTAAACACATGTCGCCTCGAGCGTAGTCAAGAGGTCTTTATTAGGTCTCGACTACGCTCGACCTGACAAACTATAATATAACATGGAATCAGTTCAAGCTATAAAACAACGTTTTGGCATTATTGGCAACGACCCAAAACTCAATCGTGCCATAGAAAAAGCCATACAGGTTTCTCCTACTGATATTTCGGTATTAGTTACAGGAGAAAGTGGTGTTGGTAAGGAAAGTATTCCAAAAATTATACATCAATTATCACATCGCAAACACGGAAAATACATTGCAGTAAACTGTGGTGCAATTCCCGAAGGCACCATTGACAGTGAGCTATTTGGTCATGAAAAAGGAGCTTTTACAGGAGCAACACAAACACGCTCTGGGTATTTTGAAGTTGCCGATGGTGGTACTATTTTTCTTGATGAAGTTGGAGAACTTCCTTTAACCACTCAGGTAAGGTTACTTCGTGTACTTGAAAATGGCGAATTTATTAAAGTAGGAAGCAGCAAAGTACAAAAAACCAATGTACGTATTGTAGCAGCAACAAACGTTAATATGTTTGAAGCCATCAAAAAAGAAAAATTTAGAGAAGACCTTTATTATCGTTTAAGCACAATAGAAATAAACATTCCTCCGCTTCGCGAACGCAAAGAAGATATTCATTTATTGTTTAGAAAATTTGCAAGCGATTTTGCACTTAAATACAAGATGCCAACGGTAAAGTTAACAGATGACGCTGTTAATCTTTTACTAAAATACAGATGGAATGGTAATATTAGGCAACTTCGTAACGTTGCTGAACAAACATCAGTTTTAGAACAAAATAGAACTATCAATGCAGAAGCGTTACGCCATTATCTTCCAGATGCTGGCAGCAACCTTCCTGCTGTGATTAACAATTCAAAATCAGAAAGTGATTTTAGTAACGAACGTGAAATTTTGTACAAGGTGTTGTTTGACATGAAGAGCGATTTAAACGATTTAAAAAAGCTCACTATGGAGTTGATGAAACATGGTAATGGCTCTGACGTTCAAAAAGACAATCAAGGTTTGATACAAAAAATCTATGGCAACAACGATGAAGATGATGATTCAACAATTGAAGATTTAGAAGTATTATCAATTCCTGAAAAAACTATTGATTCAATTGAAGAGATAAGCAATATTGAAGACGTGCAAGACAAATACCACTTTGCTGAAGAAATTGAAGAAGAAGAAACCTTATCACTTCATGACAAAGAATTGGAATTAATTAAAAAATCGCTTGAACGTCACAACGGAAAACGTAAATTAGCAGCTGCCGAACTAGGAATAAGTGAACGCACGCTTTATAGAAAAATTAAGCAATACGATTTGTAAATGAAAGCATTAAAATATAGTCTATTAATATGTATTTCTGTTTTAATCACAGGATGTAAGGTTAAGTATTCGTTTACTGGTGTGCAGGATTTAAAAGCCGAAACCTTTCAAGTTAATTACTTTCAAAATAACTCAGCACTAATTGAACCTGGTTTAGATAGAGATTTTACGCAAGCGTTACAAGACCTTATTCAAAACCAAACAAGTCTTAGCTTGGTAAACTCTGGTGGAGATTTAATTTATGAAGGTGAAATTACTGAATATAGAATTTCTCCAACTACAGCTACTGCCAACAATACTGCAGCTCAAAACAGACTTACTATAAGTGTTAATGTTCGTTTTTTTGATAAAGATGCTCCTGAAGAAGATTTTGAGCAGCGTTTTTCATTTTTCTATGATTATGATGGTGATGCGCAACTTATAGGCAGTCAAAAAGACACTGCACATGAAGAGATTTTTGAACGTCTTACACAAGATATTTTTAATGCTACTTTAGCAAAATGGTAAATTACTAATGCAGTTGCAAGATTTTACATATTTACTTCAAAACCCTCAAAATATCACTACAGATCAAATTAGCGGTATTACTTCGGTTATTGAAGAGTATCCTTATTTTCAACCAGCAAGAGCATTATACCTTAAAGCCTTAAAAAACAAACAAAGTTTTAAATACAATCTTGAATTAAAAACTACTGCAGCCTACACTACTGACAGAAGTATTCTATTCGATTATATTACTAGTGATGCGTTTAACCAAAATGAAATATCTCAGATTATAAAGCAAAACTATGAGCATTTAAAAACTATTGAAGTTAAAGGTGCCGACGATATTTCAGTAAATAAAAGTGTAACTATTGACGACGCACTTAAACAACATATAAAAGATACTGAAGGTGTTTTGGACCCGAATTTATTTGAGGAAAAATTCATCGCAAAAAATGTTGAACAATTTATTTCCGACATTAACGATGCTCCAAAAATTCCAATCATAGATATTGATACTGACAATATTGAACCTTCTCCAAAAGAGCAACTAAACATTGGGAAACCATTAGAGTTTAACAAGACTGAAACACACTCGTTTACAGAGTGGTTAAAGATTACTAGTTTTAAACCTATTGAACGAGAATCCTCAATAGAAGTAGACGAAACAAACGACACTCAAGAGGCAGCACAAGAATCTACCATTGATAAAAAGTTTGAACTTATAGATAAGTTTTTAAGTGAAAATCCTAAGATTGTACCTGTAAAAGACACCAAACCTCAACAAAATTTAGCGCAACCTAAACCAGAGCAAAATGATGGTTTAATGACCGAGACTTTAGCTAGAATTTATCTAGAACAAAAAAACTATGATAAGGCAATTCAATCTTATAAAATATTAAGTTTGAAATATCCAGAAAAAAGTGGTTTCTTTGCAGACCAAATTAAAGCAGTAAAAAAATTACAAGAAAATAATCAATAAATAATGACACAGTTTACAATATTTTTAGTTCTTATAGTTATTGTAGCATTTTTATTAATAGTAGTAATCATGGTGCAAAATCCAAAAGGTGGTGGTTTATCATCTTCATTTGGTGGTGGAGGTACTCAACAATTAGGAGGTGTTAAAAAGACAACCGACTTTTTGGACAAAAGTACTTGGACATTAGCAACAGTATTATTGCTATTAATCCTTTTGTCAAACTTTGCAATTGGAGGAGCTAATGGTTCAGAATCTAAAGCATTAGACCAAGACGAAGCTACAACTACAACTCAAGACGCATTACCAACCAGTACAGAAACTGCTGATGATACTGCAACAGTAGGAGATTCAGTTCAGTAATTTCTGATTATACAATTTAAGAATGCCAACTTTATGTTGGCATTTTTTTTGCCCTAAAATGAAAAAATGTCAGTTACAATGTATTGGCACATTTTTAGCATAACGCTTAAGCGTTAAACACATTTTAATAACCAAAAAAAGAAATATAAAAATGGCATTAAACATTAAACCTTTAGCAGACAGAGTTCTAGTAGAACCTGTAGAGGCTGAAACCAAAACAGCTTCAGGAATCATTATTCCAGACAACGCCAAAGAAAAACCTCAAAAGGGTAAAGTTGTCGCTGTTGGTAAAGGCACAAAAGACGAAGCAATGACAGTAAAAGTTGGTGACACAGTACTTTATGGAAAGTACTCTGGCACTGAACTAAAACTTGAAGGCAAAGACTATTTAATTATGCGCGAGAGTGACATTTTCGCAATTGTTTAATCATCATTTAAAAACCAAATAAAATGGCAAAAGATATAAAATTTGATATTGAAGCACGCGACGGATTAAAACGTGGTGTGGATGCATTGGCAAATGCAGTAAAAGTAACTTTAGGACCAAAAGGTAGAAACGTAATTATTGGTAGAAGCTTTGGCGCTCCTCAAGTCACTAAAGATGGTGTTTCTGTAGCTAAAGAAGTAGAGCTTGAAGACGAGCTTGAAAACATGGGAGCACAAATGGTAAAAGAAGTAGCTAGTAAAACCAACGATTTAGCTGGAGATGGAACAACTACTGCAACAGTTTTAGCTCAAGCTATTGTAAAAGAAGGCTTAAAAAACGTTGCTGCTGGTGCTAATCCAATGGATTTAAAACGTGGTATTGACAAAGCTGTTGAAGCCATTACTGCTAACTTAGAAAAGCAAGCTAAAAAAGTAGGAAACTCATCTGAAATGATTAAGCAAGTAGCGTCTATTTCTGCAAATAACGATGATACTATTGGTGAGTTAATTTCTCAAGCGTTTTCTAAAGTTGGAAAAGAAGGTGTAATTACTGTTGAAGAAGCTAAAGGAACTGATACTTATGTTGACGTTGTTGAAGGTATGCAGTTTGACAGAGGTTACCTATCGCCTTACTTTGTAAATGATAGCGATAAAATGATTGCTGATTTAGAAAACCCATACATTTTATTATTTGACAAAAAGATTTCTAACTTACAGGAAATCCTTCCAATATTAGAACCAGTTGCTCAATCTGGTCGTCCATTATTAATTGTTGCTGAAGATGTTGAAGGACAAGCTTTAGCTACTTTGGTTGTAAACAAACTACGTGGTGGACTTAAAATTGCTGCTGTAAAAGCTCCAGGTTTTGGTGACAGACGTAAAGCAATGCTGGAAGATATTGCTATCTTAACTGGTGGTGTTGTGATTTCTGAAGAAAGAGGATTCTCTTTAGAAAATGCCGATTTAAGCATGTTAGGTACTGCTGAGTCAGTTATGATTGACAAAGACAATACAACAATTGTTAACGGTTCTGGTAAATCTGCCGATATTAAAGCTAGAGTAAATCAAATTAAAGCACAAATTGAAACTACAACTAGCGATTATGACAAAGAAAAACTTCAAGAGCGTTTAGCTAAACTTGCTGGTGGTGTTGCTGTATTATACGTTGGTGCTGCAAGTGAGGTTGAAATGAAGGAAAAGAAAGACAGAGTTGACGATGCTTTACATGCTACAAGAGCTGCTGTTGAAGAAGGTATTGTTGCTGGTGGTGGAGTTGCTTTAGTAAGAGCTAAATCGGTTTTAGAAAAACTTACTACAGAAAACCTTGATGAAACTACAGGTGTACAAATTGTAAACAAAGCTATTGAAGCACCTTTAAGAACCATAGTAGAAAATGCTGGTGGTGAAGGTAGTGTTGTAATCTCTAAAGTAATGGAAGGCAAAAAAGATTTTGGTTTTGATGCTAAAACTGAAACTTACGTAGATATGCTTAAAGCTGGAATCATTGACCCTAAAAAAGTAACACGTATTGCTTTAGAAAATGCAGCTTCAGTTTCTGGTATGATTTTAACTACTGAATGCGCTTTAGTTGATATTAAAGAAGACGCTCCTGCAATGCCTCCAATGGGTGGAGGCGGAATGCCAGGGATGATGTAAAACAAAGTTTTTTAAAAAACTAAAAAAGCCTCAAGACAATCTTGAGGCTTTTTGTATTAGAATTTCAATTTATTGATATTGATATGTTAACTCATAGCTATGTAAACTTTCATAAAACATTTTATTTTTGGTTTGTTTTGTTAACCTTTCTGAATCATCAAACTCATAAGTTACATCTAAAGTAATTTGTTTAGTAGGGTCAGATGTTATTGTATAAGTATATCCTGTTAAATAATTACTTCCTAACTCAGCTAATTGTTTAAATGCATATGATCCTATTTGTCTTAACATAACATTATTTCTCCATTCAGAACCAAATCTAAACCTTTCTTTTTGATAAGGAATACTTGCCAAATCTGTTGAATAAGTAAATGTTGCAGTACCATCAGCATCATTACCATAACCACTTGCACTAAACCCTATTAGGTTACCATTAGCATAGGTAGCATCCCAATATGCAGTGTTATCATCATTTTGATAATGTATAATTTGATTATCAGCATTCAATGTAAAAGAATAGTTATCTTCTTCAACTAAGTTTCCTTGACTGTTATAATTAGTTTCAGTAACAAAAATTTGATTTCCAATATATTCAAAATCTGTTACCATAAATTCATTTTGACTTGGAAAGCTTCTTGTTCTAGATAACATTCGATCATTAGAGTCATACTCATACTCTTCAGTTCCTGTTGCCGTACCATTATTAAAAAATTCTATAAACGTTACCTTTCCATCAGTGAATGTATTGATTGAATATGCTCCACCTTCATAATTAATTTGAGTATTTAAACTTCCATTTACTGTGTAAGTTGTGGTAGCTCCTATTTGGTTATTATCAAAAGTAAAAACCTCAGTAATTGAAGTAAGCTGTGTATTATTTTCTAGAGGTTCAGAAACTGATTCGTTATCACAAGACTGAAGCACCAATAGGAATAATAAAATAAGTAAAAGATTAGTAACTTTTTTCATAATAATTGATTGTTTTAATGTTAAGTTTGAAAAAGCATCAACAATTGTACCGAAAGGCAATATTTTTTTTAACTTGTAAGTCTCTAACACACAGACATGAAAAAAGTCACACTACTTATAATCATTATTATTTCCCAAAACCTACTAAGCCAAAACAGTCCTAAAGTTGAAACTTCCTACCCTGAATACTTTAAATACCCTAGAGAATCTTTTTTTATGCATTTAAACAAAACCTCTTTTTTACAAGGAGAAGAAGTGTGGTTTAAGGTGTATCGCTACAATAAAACAAAAAAAAACAAAAGTGACTTTCCTTCAAATGTTTATGTTAGCATATATGATGAAAATGGAAAGCAGCTACAAAATAAAGTTCTCTTTTCAGAAAATGGAACTGCCTATGGAAATTTTAATATCGACTCCACATTCACATCCAAAAACTATTATGTAAAAGCATATTCGAGTTGGTCAAAGAATTTTACAGAAAACGAAAGTTTTATTCAAAAAATTAAAATTCTAACCATTGAAGATTTTGAAGACGATAACTCTGAAATCTCATACGATATTCAGTTTTTACCTGAAAGTGGACACTTCATCAATAACACAAAAAATTGTGTTGGCTTTAAAGTAATAGATGATAAAGGCCTAGGAGTTAAAGCGCAAATTGCTATCACAGACTCTGAAGGTTATGAAATCACATCCAAAGAGAGCAATCATTTGGGTATGGGAAAATTTTTTATCACTCCTAGGAATAACGAAACCTACACTGTTGAGGTTAAAATTGATGATTTTACTGTAGCCTCTAAAACATTACCTAAAGCTGAAGAATCAGGTATTACTATGTCTATAAACAATGAGAGTAATAAAGAAATCATACTTTCATTTTACACCAATAATAACACTTTCAGCAAAATAAAAAACGAAAAATTCAAACTTGCAATTCATAGAGATGGTATGATGAAAACACTACCTTTCTTTTTTGACAACAAACCACGAAAATCAATTGCACTTGATAAATCTGTCCTTCTAGATGGTATAAACATTTTCACCTTATTTGATTCCAAAGGAACACCTATTTGTGAACGTATGGCTTTTAAGCCATTTGAAATAACACAAGACAATGTATTTATTTCTCAACAAAAAAAAGATACTGATAGTATTACGTTTTCCATTTATCAATCAAAGTCTGAAAATGCCAATTTGAGCATATCCATTTTACCTCGCAATAATTTAAGCTACAATACTAATCACAATATCATCTCTGCTTTTTTACTAAAACCCTACGTAAAAGGTTTTGTAGAGTCTCCTAAATACTATTTCACAAACACTAACAAGCAAAAAGAAAATGACTTAGACTTACTTTTACTTACTCAAGGCTGGAGTAAGTATGATTGGAAAAATATTTTCAACAACTCACTTAAAAACAAAGAATTCATCAACAAAAATGGCATAACCCTTACAGGGAACATCGTAGGTAATCATGCAGAAATGGATAGCCTCTATTTATATCCTACAACATTTTATCCTTCACAGTTTATTAGTTTAAAAAATGGCTCCCAGTTTAAGATTCCTAACTTTTTAATTAGGCAAAATGAGGTTTTAAAATTCGCCTATGTAAACAAAAAAATGCAATTATTAAAACCCAACATTGATCTAAAATATGAATTAGAACCATTAAATGACTCTACTATTACCCTAAAAGACCTTAAATTAAATGACTACTACTTTTCTGACGACACTCAAGGCAACTTAAACCCTATGTATACTAACACTCAAACTCTAGATGAAATAGAGTTAGTAGGTCGTAAAAAAAGAGAAAAAATTAAGTATGAATCATTCTCTAGATCCTTTAAAAAAAACACTACATATATTAATGAACAAGAAGGATTTACATACCCATCAGTTACCGATTATATAAGAAGTCATGGATACAATGTAAGTTTAAATTTTGGGAAAGTTGATGTAAAATCTCGAATTCCATTGAGCTTAGGACGAGGAGATGGTAGCAAAGACATTTATCCTTCACCAAGTATTTTTATTGATGATGTACTATTACAAGACTTTACAATTTTGTATGAATTACCTACCGCAAATATTGAGAAAATTTATGTCGACAAAGCTGGATTAGGTCAAGGACTTAATGAAGGTGCTGCAGGCGTGATTAGAATTTATTTAAAACAACGATCGGTTTTTGATATTGAAAAGGCTTCTGAAAATGTTTCAACTTACTTTGTTAGCGCACCAAAAATCGGTTTCTCTGAGAAAAAATCTTTTTACATTCCACTTTATTCGTCTTACCAAAGTTCAACTTTTAAAAATCAAGGTACTATAGGTTGGTTTCCTGATGTTGAACTCAAACAAAATGTTTCCAATTCATTAAAAGTTTTAAACACCAGCACTCAAGATATCACATTTTATGTTGAAGGTATAAATAACGAAGGTCAATTTATATCTAAGATTTTACCATTAAAGATTAAATAAAACTTCAATCACATAAAATATAAAAGCCACCTTTTTGAGGTGGCTATTTGCTTTAATCATCTTTAAATTGAAGGGCTATCAGTTTGTAGCCCAAAAACAGACTACTTCTTTTTAGCAGGAGCCTGTGGAGTCTTTTTTACTGCTTGTTTAGGCAGTGTAGACTTTCCTTTTGACTTGTCTTGTCCCATAACTTTATTGTTTTTAAAAGAACATACTAAAGGTATGCAGAAAATAGATTCGTGATATTTTTATTGGCAAAAATTTAACTAAAAAAGCTCAAACTAAAAGTTTGAGCTTTTTCTCAATTAAAGAATGTGTTTTTTAATGCTTTTTATGATTAGGATCCTTTTCATCTTTGTGGTCATCCCTAACATCTTCATCACGATATTTACAACAAGGGTGTACTGAGTTGTAAGCTTCATCAGTAGCTTTCATATCTTTTAAATCATGCCCTACTGCAACAATATTTTTTTTAATATCATCTAAGCTCGTTTTTCCTTCGTTGTAAATCAATTTTAGTTCATGTGTTTCCACATTCCATATCGCACTTTTTACACCTTTGGTTTTTATGCATGCTTTTTCAATTCGATCTTTACACATCATACATACTCCATCAACCTCAAGAGATGCTTTGGCATTTTTATTTTGTGCAAATGTTACTGTTGCCATTAAAAACGTAATTAATACTGCTATTTTCTTCATTTTATTTTTGTTTTAAAAGTTTATTTAATTCTAAATCGTAATCCTGCGTAATACATACTTCCAAAAATTGGACCATACACAAATGTGCTATCAAAGTTTGAACCAAAAGGGTCGTTTACACCTAATATAGGATTGTCTTGACGTACATTGGTAATATTCTCCCCTCCTAAATATACTTCAAATTTTGGAGAAAACACCTTAGTTACTTGTGCATTTAGTGTTGCTACTGTTGGAGAGTTTTCAGGTAATTGGTATTGTATAGGGTTACTAGCTGTTGACGCAAAACGTTGTTCTCCTAACCAATTAAAAGTTGCATCAAATTTCCACTTGCTATTATTTTTAATGGCAGTTTCATAACCTGCATTTGCAAAGAACCTGTGTTGAGGCGTTAGAGGCCTTATAGCTTTTCCAGTTTGATATTTAGTCTTCACGTCATAGTATTTATAAGCTAATCGCACATCAAAGCGCTCAAAAGCATTATAGTTTAATTCCGTTTGAAAACTATTAGCATAACTATCATTTTCTAAATTATAGAAGCTTATTTCTTGTGGGTTTTCCCAATCTACAACCACTTGGTTTTGAAAATCGGTTCTGTAAAAATCTACTGTAACATCGGCTTTTCTTCCAAAGAGATTAAACCCTTGCAGATAAGACACACCATAATTCCATGCAATTTCTGGATCTAAACCATAAATTTCTCCTCCATTAGCTCCAATAATATTAATGGCTCTTGAAGTTGCAAATAAGCTTTGATTTTCAGCAAAAATATTTGCAGAGCGTTTACCTCTTCCAAATGACGCTCTAAATGCAGATTTCTCCCAAGGCGTGTATCGTGCATGAAAACGTGGTGTCACAAAAAAGCCTAATTTATTATGATTATCAACACGCAATCCTGCTGTTAGGTTAAGCTTATCTAAATTATCAAAATTATATTCAAAAAAGGCTCCCAATGAGTTATCTGTACGCTCATAAACTGTATCCTCAACAAACTCATCATAATGGTCGTAAGTAAAACTAAGTCCTGTTTTAATTTTATGACGCGAATCGCTAATAATTGAATTATAAATAATATTAGAATAAATACTATTGTGTTCAATATCGTACTGTCGTAATCCAAAATAAGAATCTTGCTGATGGTTGCTAACCGCAAATTGCACACCAACACTTTGCCATGGAATTTCAGGGTTTACATAACCTAATTTCCCTGAGAAATCAAATCGTCTGGTATCAATTTCACTTCCCCAAGCGTTGGTAGTCAACTTATCAGTGTCTGGGTTAAAATCTAATTCACCTGTTTGTTTTTCATCGGTTAAAAACCTGAAATTAAAAAACCCAACAAACCCTTTTTCAGTGTCAGTATATTGCCATCTATTCATCACATTTATTTGATGATACTTTGGCATATCTAAAAAGTTATCATTATTTACATCATGTTCTTTTTGATGCGTGTTACCATGTAAATACAAACCTGTACTCCACTTATCACTTACTTTAGTATTAAAGTGTGTATTCAATTCCATACGTTCGCTACTTGCTCCGTAGAAATTCACAAATAGCTTATCGTCTTTTGTTGGTTTTTGAAGTTCAGCATTTATTTGTCCTGCAATACTTTCATATCCATTAACCACACTTCCCATTCCTTTAGTAATTTGAATACTCTCAACCCAAGTTCCTGGTGTAAAGGTTAATCCGTAAGCTTGCGAAGCTCCTCGAACTGTTGGTATGTTTTCTGTTGCTATTAAAATATATGGACTAGTAAGACCTAACATTTTAATTTGACGTGTTCCTGAAACTGCATCGGCAAAATTAACATCTATAGAAGGATTGGTTTCAAAACTCTCTGAGAGATTACAGCAAGCAGCTTTTAACAACTCATCGCTACTAACAGTAAATGTATTGGTAGCTTGCAAATATGATTTTGAAGTCGCTTGCTTTCTTGAGGTTACTGTTATTTCATCCAACTCACTTGTTGGTTTCAACCAATGTGTTATAGCCTTAGCTGAACTAACGGTTATAGTATCGGTTTTATAGCCTACATAACTTACAACCAACTTTGTGTATTCACTTTTATAAGGTATCGAAAATTTCCCATCGATATCAGTAACAGCTCCTACAGTTGTATCTAACCAATATACATTGGCTCCAACAACTGGTATTGGTTCGTTTTCTTTATTCTCTTCTAGAATAGTTCCGTTAAGGGTATCTTGAGAAAGCCCAATAAGCGGAAACAAGAGGATTATATATAATAGTTTTTTCATTTTTAAAAATTTATTTAACTGTAGATTTGAACAAGCATAATCACTGCCATAACAATCATTATACTGTTTTCAATAAAGGTTGCTTTGGTCATAGGTAATTTTAATGCTGTACCCAAACATGCACATTGTATTGCTTTTTTATCCAGCAATGTTTTGGTTACTCCTATGGTAGTAATTCCTAAAATAATTAAGGTAATTACTAATGCCAACGGAATTTGAAAACGCATTAAAAACATGATACCCAAAACTGTTTCTATAAAAGGATACACCCAACCATAAGCAGGAATTGCTTTAGCTAATGGATCGTACATTTTAAAACTTTCAGGAAATCCTTTTAAATCCAATAGTTTGAAAAAACTAAAAACGATATAGAATAAGCCCATGAAATCGAGCATGAAATCGCTCCAATTCCACGACTTGAAATTGATTAATACTGATGCAGCAATGATGTATCCAAATATTAAAAACAACGGAAACAATTGCTGTAAATCAGATTTTTGTTCTTCTTGCTGTACTGTTGAAGCAAACACATTTTGTCCTTGCTTTTCAGACAGCTTATATTTTTCTGGTAGTGCATTTTGCAATACACTTGTAGCGATATGCTGAGACATGGTTACTGAAACTTCACCTAATTCTAAATTTACTTTAGCATCATCAACATAATGTAAATCTTGTAAGACATTTTCAACTTTTGCCTTACAACCATTACAGGTCATTCCTGTAACGCTGTATGTATGTGTCATTTTTTTGATTTTTTGATTGAACAGTAGAGGTTTACTATCCGTTTTCACGGAAATTGTTCAAAAAAATCAAATTAGGAAAACTTGATCGCGCACTTGTATGTCTGCAACCAAGTTTGGTGGAGAATAATATTTATGAGGGATAACCTGTTGTGGCAATCCTTCAAAAAGATTAATGTATGAATACGCAAATGTTGATAAAAACAGTTGCTGATCAAAATCTAAATCTTCAAACTTTTTAATGGTTAAATGGTCTTGACCTTTAACTAGATCGACTGTATCCTTACAACAATGCATTTTAGTTACTTCAGCCATTTCAATTTCCAGAGCTTCTAAAGCACATTTTTGAACTTCAGAAAATACAGAAACATCTACCAACACATCACCACAAAAATGTTTCTCTACAGTAAAAGAAACTGTAGAAAAAAACACTAATAGCGCTAATGCAACTGAAAAAGTTTTATGTAAAACATTTTGTATCACAATACAAATTTATAAAAATTAATAAAGTTGTATTGCATTTTAAAAAAGCATTAACATTTCTACCTATTAAGTTTATAGTAGTAAAACGCTGGTATTAAGAGCAAAAGAATGACTGGTTGAATTAAAAATCGTCTAAAATTAAAAAACAGATAATAATCTTCTTGTCTAGGGTTAATGACAAAATACAAGAAAATTAAAATCAAAATTAAATATGCCACAGTATAAACTATAACCGAAAACTTAACGATAGACTTATCTTTAAAAAAGAGATATATAATAGCTAAGGACACCACTCCATTTAGTACATACCTTAAGGTTGTAAACAGCGTTAACTTTAATATTTCGCGTCTTGGGTAATCCATATACAAATAGTCGTTTTTAAAAAACAACAAGTATGGATCATAAAACAACTCATTTTCGAACACTCTTATCAATACAAGAAGCCCAAACAAAACCATGAGCAAAACAATTTTAAAAATGTTATTCATGCTTTTTGTTTATTGATGAAAACCTATTAACCCAAAACATCCAAAGGATAAATACCATTCCGTAAATAATCAAAGGAAAAATAGCAGTGTGCAAAATTTCTCTTCGCCATGGATAATTATACAAGCCAATTGATAAAATTGCAATTCGAATAATATTAACAGCATAAATAAGAACACCTCCTGCTAAAGTGTAAAAAAATGTTGGTTTTAATCTTCCCGCAAAAGCTACCATAAAAGCCACAAATAATATAATCACACTTACCGAATTACAACCCTCTACTACTCTAGCAACGTACTTACCATTAAGTATAAGTTTAAGCGAAGGTTCATTTTCATGCGCTAAATAGTGTACATCATAGCCCATAGCTCCAACAAGTTCACTACTTTGTTTAGCTACTAAATTGGTTATAAAATCAGGATAGTATTTTGAACCACTAGACCTATCTAAATACAATTTATAGCATAAAGACAAGACCAAATACACTATTAAAAACGTGAGAATGAACTTTATGACAGACTTGTATTTTTTTAGTAAGTTTTTCAAAAGTAAACGACTGATATATTCTGTTAAATTTATATAAATTCAGTTTTTGAATTTACACCTTTTAAATACTTTTGCAAAAACTTTTTGAACAAATGACGTTTGAACAATTACAACTTAAAGTAAGCGAAATTACTTCTAATTCGAGTACAACTGTAGATGAAAAACTTTATGCAATTTGTGAATTGCTAGAAGCTAATATCACATATTACAACTGGGTAGGATTCTATTTTAAAAATGGAGATAAAAACGAATTAAAATTAGGTCCTTATGTAGGCGAACCTACTGACCATACTATTATTCCTTTTGGAAAAGGTATTTGCGGACAAGTTGCTGTGAGCAACCAAAATTTTGTTGTACCAGACGTATCTGCTCAAGATAATTACATTGCTTGCAGTATTACTGTTAAAGCAGAAATTGTAATCCCAATTTTTGTTAATGGTGAAAATATTGGTCAAATAGATATCGACTCTAATACTCCAGATCCTTTTACTGAAGCGGACGAGCGCTTTTTAGAGTTTGTTTGTAAACAGGTTGCTGAGATTCTATGATTAGATTATTTTTTTCTTCGGAAGAAAAGTCTAAATAACAAATAGAGCACAAAGACATAAGCCAAAATTGAAAGCCACAAATTTAGGTTTGTTAAATCCCAAGCCCAACCAACAGTTTTATTTACGCCCCAAGTAAATCCAGAATCTGAAAAGAAAAAAATATAAATGCAAACCAATAGAACTATTGACAAAAGTGTTTTAAAAATGCTTTTCAGACTCATTTTTCTGTTACATCCCTGTTCTAATCGCTTCCACAGGATCAAGTTTTGAAGCTGAAATTGCTGGTACAATACCAGAAATCAACCCAATTGCAGTTGACAACGCAAATCCTAACATCATGTTTCCTTCTGAAAGCACAAATTCAAAATCGCCCGTAAAGTTTGACAACACTGTTGTTGTTATCCATACTAATATCAATCCTACAATTCCACCAATAAAGGCTAGTACTATAGCTTCAAACAAAAACTGGAATAAGATAAACCTGTTTTTGGCACCCAATGATTTTTGAATTCCAATAAGGTTGGTGCGTTCCTTAACACTCACAAACATAATATTAGCAATACCAAAACCACCTACTAATAATGAAAACGCACTAATGGTCCAACCTACACCATTCATAAACCCAATAATACTATCTACAGCATCTGTTAAACCTGACAATTTATTGATAAAGAAATTATCTGGCTCATCAGCTTTCAAACCTCTGTAAACCCTATATTTTTGTTTTAAAACCGATTCAAAGGCATCAAAATCGACATCTTTTTTAGGTTTAATTACAACAGCTCCTGGTAAACCATTTGCTCCTCCATTATTAAAACGTCTTACAAAATTTGCAGGCACATAGGCACGTTCATCTGGAGAATCACCTCCAATTCCTCCTCCCACTTTCTTTAAAACGCCAATAACTTTGAGTTTTCGTCCATAAGCCCTAATCGTTTTTCCTATAGGGTTATCATTATCAAATAAATTTGTAGCAGTTGAGCTTCCTAACACAATAACAGGAGCTCCAGAATTTGATTCAGATTCGTTATAAAAACGACCTGATTCAATTTTTAAATTTTCAATATCATAAATACCGTTGGAGACAGGTGTAACGTTAACTCCTGAAACTGTTTTTCCTTCGTACTTTAAATTTTCTGAGCCTCCAAAAATCACATAGGCAATAGCCTCAATATCATCTACACTTCCTTCAATAAACTCATAATCATCATGCTCTACCTGAGGGAAATTATCACGTTGCCATCTTGGGACACTTGTAGGTCCAAACGAATACTTAGTAAGATACATGGTGTTTTTATCCAATCCGCTCAACTGCTCTTTGATATTCCTATCAAGCGAATCAACAGCTGCGAGTACAGCTATAATAGAAAAAATACCAATTGTTACTCCTAATAGCGATAAAAAAGTACGTAGTTTATTGTTTCGTAATGCGTTAATAGCAAACGTAAAACTCTCCTTAAATAATCGTAAATAAACAAGCATGAATTGGTCGAAATTTTATCAAAGTTAAAGATAGGACGTTTTTAACAATCTATTGTTACAAAAAACTTAAATAATCTGCGTTATCAAGCCTTAAAATCTCTTTAAGAATACGTACTTTTGCACTCGCAAACAACACTTTTTAATACTTGGTATTGAAAAAACATTAAAATTGTTATTTCCATAAAAATGGAAATCAAAAAAAACACACAACTATACAATGAATAACAACAAAACCATTAAATCTGCTTTAATCTCTGTTTTTAGCAAAGAAGGATTAGAACCAATCGTTAAAGAACTTAACGCACAAAATGTAACTATTTACTCAACAGGAGGTACCGAAAAGTTTATAAAAGACTTAGGAATTAATGTTGTACCTGTTGAAGATGTAACCTCTTATCCTTCAATTTTAGGAGGTCGTGTTAAAACATTACACCCAAAAGTTTTTGGAGGTATTCTTAACAGACAAAATAATGAAAGTGATGTTGCCGAATTAAAAGATTTTGACATCCCTCAAATAGATTTGGTTATTGTTGACCTTTACCCTTTTGAAAAAACCGTGGCTTCTGGTGCTGCACACCAAGACATTATTGAAAAAATTGACATTGGAGGTATTTCATTAATTAGAGCTGCTGCCAAAAACTATGCTGATGTAGTTTGTGTGTCTTCGGTTGAAGATTACAGTGAATTTTTAGAACTTTTAAAAGCTCAAAACGGTGAAACATCTGAAGACGACAGAAAACGTTTTGCTGCAAAAGCCTTTAATGTATCGTCACACTACGACTCAGCTATTTTTAATTATTTCAATAGCAACCATGATCTTGCTGCTTTAAAAGTAAGCGAAACCAAAGGACAAGTGTTACGTTACGGCGAAAACCCTCACCAAAAAGGATTTTTCTTTGGAGATTTTGAAGCAATGTTCACCAAATTACACGGTAAAGAACTAAGCTACAACAACCTTTTAGATGTTGATGCTGCTGTTACTTTAATGAACGAGTTTAAAGGAGAAGCTCCTACTTTTGCTATTCTAAAACACAATAATGCTTGTGGTTTAGCACAAAGAGAAACATTGCACAAAGCTTACGTTGACGCTTTAGCAGGAGATCCTGTTTCAGCTTTTGGTGGTATTTTAATTGCAAACTCTGAAATTGACAAAGCTACAGCCGAAGAAATTCACAGCTTATTTTGTGAGGTTGTTATTGCACCATCATTTTCTGCAGAAGCATTAGAAATTTTAAAAGGAAAAAAGAATAGGATTCTTTTAATTTTAAATGATATTGAACTACCAAAAACTACTGTAAGAAGTTGTTTAAATGGTGTTTTGGTTCAAGAAAGAGATAACGTTACTGATGCTGTTTCGCATTTATCCGAAGCAACAAACAATAAACCAACTCAAAACGAGTTAGAAGATTTAATATTTGCCTCAAAAATTTGTAAGCATACCAAATCTAACACAATCGTTTTAGTAAAAAACAAACAATTATGTGCAAGTGGAACAGGACAAACTAGTCGTGTTGATGCTTTAAACCAAGCTATACATAAAGCACAATCTTTCAATTTTGATTTGCAAGGTGCTGTAATGGCTAGTGATGCTTTTTTCCCGTTTCCTGATTGTGTAGAAATTGCTGATAAAGCTGGAATTACTGCTGTAATACAACCTGGAGGCTCTATAAAAGATCAACTAAGTATTGACTATTGTAATGAAAACAATGTTGCTATGGTATTTACAGGAACACGTCATTTTAAACATTAACATTTTTTCTAAAAAAATTGAAATCTGTTAATTCATTTTAAACGTATCTTGTAATACTGTAATTAATGTATATTTTATTACATTTACAACAATGTCTAAAAGACTAAATAATATCAACCCACATAACTAACAACAGCGTATGGGATTTTTTGATTTCTTAACAGAAGAAATAGCCATAGATTTAGGAACAGCAAATACACTTATTATCCATAATGACAAAGTAGTTGTGGATAGTCCATCAATAGTAGCAAGAGATAGAATTTCCGGAAAAATAATTGCAGTTGGTAAAGAAGCCAACATGATGCAAGGAAAAACTCACGAAAACATTAAAACCATTAGACCATTGAAAGATGGTGTAATTGCCGATTTTGATGCTTCTGAGCAAATGATAAGCATGTTCATTAAGAACATTCCTGCATTAAAAAAGAAATTATTTTCTCCTGCTTTGCGTATGGTTGTTTGTATTCCTTCTGGTATTACTGAAGTGGAAATGCGAGCTGTAAAAGAGTCTTGTGAGCGTGTAAATGGTAAAGAAGTTTACTTAATACACGAGCCAATGGCTGCTGCAATAGGTATTGGTATTGATATTATGCAACCTAAAGGAAACATGATTGTGGATATAGGTGGAGGAACAACAGAAATTGCTGTTATTGCTCTTGGTGGAATTGTTTGTGACAAATCAGTTAAAGTTGCTGGTGATGTATTTACAAATGATATTATTTACTACATGCGTACTCAACACAACCTTTATGTTGGAGAGCGTACTGCTGAAAAGATAAAAATTCAAATTGGTGCAGCAACTGAAGATTTAGAACTACCTCCAGAAGACATGAGTGTTCAAGGTAGAGACCTCTTAACAGGTAAACCTAAGCAAGTGAATATTTCGTATCGTGAAATTGCTAAAGCTTTAGATAAATCTATTTTAAGAATTGAAGACTCTGTAATGGAAACCTTATCTCAAACACCTCCTGAGCTTGCTGCAGATATCTACAATACAGGAATTTACTTAGCAGGTGGAGGTTCTATGCTTAGAGGTTTAGACAAGCGTTTATCTCAAAAAACCGACTTACCTGTTTATATTGCTGAAGATCCATTAAGAGCTGTAGTAAGAGGAACAGGAATTACACTCAAAAACCTTTCTAAATTCAAAAGTGTATTGATAAAATAAGTAATTAATAATGCAACAAATCATCAACTTTGTTATTAGAAACAAAACATTTCTTTTGTTTTTGTTGTTGTTTGGTGTATCGTTGGCTTTAACAATTCAATCGCACTCTTACCATAAAAGTAAGTTTATAAATTCTGCTAATTTTTTCACTGGTGGAGTTTACAAACAAGTAAACAACATTGGTCAGTATTTTGATTTAAAAAGCGAGAACCAAAAACTTCTTGAAGAAAACAACAGGCTAAAGTCTATCTTATTCAATAAAGAAACTGATACTTTAAAATCGTTTTATGCTGACAGTACGATGTACAGCAAACGCTTTAAACTTACTCCCGCAGCTGTTTATAAAAATAGTTATTCAGCAACCAACAACTACCTTACTATAAACAAAGGAAAAAAAGATGGTATCCAACAAGATTTTGGAGTTATCACTTCCAAAGGTATTATTGGTATTATTGACAACACATCTAATAGTTACGCCAGAGTACAATCTATTTTAAATACAAATAGTAGAATTAATGCTCAACTTAAAAAAACGAGCCATATTGGGTCTTTAAGATGGGATACAAAGTCACCTGAATTAGCGCAATTGAAAGACGTTTCAAAATTTGCGCCTGTTGCCGAAGGCGACACTATTGTTACTGGTGGGCAATCAACTATTTTCCCTAAAGGAATTCCCATTGGAACTGTCAATGATTTTGTTTTAGATATTGGTGGAGATACATATACCATTAATGTAAAACTCTTTAACGACATGACTAACGTTGGGCATGTTTACATTATTGAACATCTTGATAGAGAAGAAATAGAGACACTTCAAAACCCAGTAAATGAATAATTCTGCAGTAAATACTACATTACTTTTTATTACTGTATTACTAGTACAGGTTTTGGTATGTAATCACATCAATTTTTTAGGCTATATAAATCCGTATGTTTACATACTTTTTATTATGCTTTTTCCGATAAGAACCAATAGAACCGTTATTATTATTCTTGGTTTTTTATTAGGTTTATGTGTAGATTTTTTCTCTGACTCTGGTGGTGTTCATGCTGCTGCAGCAGTTACTATTGCTTACATTAGACCTGTATTGCTTAAGTTTTCCTTCGGAATGATTTACGAACACCAAAGCATTAAATTTAGTAATACTGAGTTAGGAAACCGATTGATATATATTTCACTCTTTATTGTTATTCATCATTTCGTGCTATTTTCACTTGAAGTTTTTAACATTTCTAAAATAATTTTAATACTTCAAAAGACGTTATTCTCTAGTATTTTTACTATAATACTATGTTTTATGTCAACAATTCTATTTAGCAAAAAACGTCGATGAGAAAACTTTTACTTCTTTCAACAGTTGTTATTGTTGGACTTATTTTTATTGCAAGATTATTTTATTTACAGGTTTACAACCAAAGTACTTATAATCTTTATGAAGATAATGCCATTAGAAAAGTATATGATTACCCAAAACGTGGTTATGTTTACGATAGAAACGGTAAACTCTTAGTTGCCAATCAACCCTCTTATGATGTAATGATTATTCCTAGAGAAGTTGAGCCTTTAGACACTTTGGAATTTTGTAATCTTTTAAAAATCACAAAAGAAGACTTCAAAAAAAAGTATGATAAAGCTTACCACTATTCTCCTAGATTACCTTCGCCTTTTGTAGCTCAATTATCTAAAGAAGATTATGCGTTGTTACAGGAAAAAATGAGAAAATTTGAAGGATTTTACATTCAAAAACGTTCATTAAGAGACTATCAAACAAGTATTGGAGCTAATGTTTTAGGAGACATTGGAGAAGTAAACAATGCCATTATACAAAGACAGCCATATTATAAAATGGGAGACTTAATTGGCAAACAAGGTATAGAGATTTCTTACGAAGAAACTTTACGAGGCGTTAAAGGCATTAAATTTATTCAAAAAGACCGCTTTAACAGAGACATAGGGCCATACAAAGAGGGTATTTATGATACTTTGCCTGAACCAGGAAAAGATATTACTATTACAATTGATGCAGACTTGCAGGCCTATGGCGAGCTTTTAATGCAAAACAAAAGAGGTGGTATTATTGCCATTGAACCTAGCTCAGGAGAAATACTAACTATGATTTCATCACCTACCTACAGCCCTAATTTGTTAGTAGGTAGAAACCGCTCTAAAAATTTCACTAAACTTTATAACGATTCGCTTTCACAACCACTTTACGATAGAGGTTTACAAGCTATGTATCCTCCAGGTTCTCCATTCAAAGTAATTAATGCTTTAATAGGCTTACAAGAAAATGTAGTCACAACCAACGATAAGTTTACGTGTGCGCATGGTTATAGATATGGAAACCGAAAAATGGGATGCCATGGTCATAAAAGTCCTGCTGACATGAACTTGGGAATTTACGAGTCTTGTAATGCCTATTTTGCCAATGTATATCGTCGTATTATGGACAAGTATGATACTCCTGCTGAAGGAATGGACATTTGGAGTAATCATGTTAAGAGTTTTGGGCTAGGGAATTATTTGGGTTATGACCTAAGGGTTGGACAACCAGGAAAAATCCCAAATGCTGAAACCTATAATAGAGCCTACGGAAAAAATAGATGGTATACCACATTTACACTTTCAAATGCTATTGGGCAAGGTGAAGTGCTTGCTACTCCAATTCAGTTAGCTAACATGGCTGCTGCTATTGGAAACAGAGGTTATTATTACACACCTCATATTATTAAAAAAATTGAAAACGACACCATAGACAGCAAGTATACAACTCCTAACTACACCACTATTGACAAACAAAATTTTGAACCTGTTATTCAAGGCATGTATGATGTTTACAATAAAGGAACAGCAAAATACCTACAAGTTCCTGGTATTGAAATTTGTGGAAAAACAGGAACTGCTGAAAACTTCACAAGAATAGATGGCGTAAAAACTCAACTTACTGACCACTCTATTTTTGTTGCTTTTGCTCCCAAAGACGACCCTAAAATAGCCATTGCCGTTTTTGTAGAAAATGGGTATTGGGGAAGTCGTTTTGCTGGTAGAATTGCTAGTTTAATGATTGAAAAATACATTAAAGGAGAAATCACCAGAACAGATATGGAAAACTGGATACTTCAACACACTTTAGAGCATGAATATGAAAAACCTCATTCTGGAAAACCATTTAAAATTAATGGCGAATCGAGAATTATGACGGTTAATGAGTATGAATTGGAGAAACAAAGAAAAATTAACATCAATACGCAAACTGTTAACTAACCAAGATAAATGCAGAGAGAACACAGAGGCTTTAAATTTGATTGGATAACAATAGCATTGTTTTTAATTCTTGTTGGGTTTGGGTGGCTTAACATAGTTTCGGCTTCACACACAGGAGAAATCACTAGTTATTTTGACATGAGTCAACCTTATGGCAAACAGCTTATGTTTATAATGCTTACTTTTGCTCTAATTGTCATCATTCTTTCTATAGAAGCAAAATTCTATGAACGGTTTGCTAGCATCATCTATTTCATTTCATTACTCTCCCTAATTGGTTTATTCATTTTTGGAAAAAACGTTAATGGTGCTACCTCATGGTACGCCATTGGAGGAATGACATTACAACCAAGTGAGTTTGCAAAATTTGCAACATCACTAGCAGTTGCTAAATACATTAGCGATTTGCAAACCAACATGAAAACCCTTCAAGACCAATTAAAAACTGTAGCTATAATAGTTGTTCCTGCAATTCTTATTTTATTACAAAATGATGCAGGAAGCACCATAGTCTATGCTTCTTTTTTCTTTGTATTTTATAGAGAAGGCTTACAACAAATTTACTTACTTATTGCTGTTGCAATACTATTATTATCTGTACTATCCTTAAAGTTCGGTGTCTTGTTTACAGCTATTCTCTCAGCTATTTTAATATTTACCATTTACTTTTTAAAACGAAAAAAGCGAGCTTCGTTTTTGCAACCTATTGTTGTTTTAGTCTTATGTATTGGATTCGCTTTTGGTGTTCGTACGTTTTATGATAGCATCTTAAAACCTCACCAAAAAGACCGTATTAGCCTTTGGTTACGCTTAGAAAAAGATCCTGAAAAGCTACAACAGATGAAGCAAACCATCTTGTACAACCTCAACGAATCTGAAAAAGCAATTAGCTCTGGCGGTGTAACAGGAAAAGGATTTTTACAAGGTACTAGAACTACTGGTAAGTTTGTACCAGAACAGCATACCGACTATATTTTTAGTACAGTTGGAGAAGAATGGGGTTTTGCTGGTAGCGCATTGGTAGTTGTTTTATTTGTAGCATTAATTATTAGAGTTCTGTACTTAGCCGAATCTCAAAAGAACCAATTTAGCCGAGTGTATGGCTATTGTGTTGCATCCATCCTTTTTGTGCATTTTACAATTAATACAGGAATGGTAATGGGCTTAATACCTACAGTTGGTATTCCTCTACCCTTTTTTAGTTACGGAGGCTCCGGACTTTGGGGTTTTACCATACTACTATTTATTTTTGTAAAGCTAGACAGTAACAAGATTAATGAGTGGTAAATAAGTCAAAAAAACTCTTTAAAAAAAACAAAAAAGGAACTGAAATTCAGCTCCTTTTCTTTTATCTATAGTTTTCACTGTTTTATTTCAAACTCGCTAAACTTGCTTTTAAGGTTTCAATTTTTGCTAAAGCATCAGCTTCTTTTTTCTTTTCAGAAGCTACAACCTGCTCTGGTGCATTGTTTACAAAGCGCTCATTTGATAGTTTTTTCTGTACTGATTTTAAAAACCCTTCAGTATAGTTTAACTCTTCGGTTAGCTTATTAATTTCAGCTTCAACATCAATAGCTCCAGACATAGGTATAAAATACTCGTTAGATTTTACTCTAAAAGTCAAAGCTCCTTCAACAGCTTCAGTAACATAAGCGACTTCTTCTAAGTTTCCTAACTTTTTAATTACCTCATCAAATGTTGGTTGAATTTGCTCATTATTTAAAATCGAAAATGCAATAGCATCTTTAAACGCAATATTTTTATCTTTTCTTACAGAACGAATTCCTGAAACTACTTGTGATGCAAAATCAAACTCGGTAATTAAAGCTTCGTTTACTGATTTTTGCTCAGGCCATTTTGCTACGATTAAAGCTTCTTCTGGTGAACGCTCTCCCATGGCTTGCCAAATTTCTTCAGTTATAAATGGCATAAATGGATGCATAATTTTTAAGTTCTCTTCAAAAACAGAGATTAACTTGTTATAGGTTACAGCATCTATTGGTTGACCATAAGCGGGTTTTACAATCTCTAATAACCAACCACAGAAATCATCAAAAATAAGTTTGTAAATACTCATTAAAGCATCGCTCAAACGGTATTTACTAAAATGATCTTCTATCTCAATTAACGCCTTTTGAAACTTGGCTTCATACCATTCTAACGCTATTTTACTTGAATTTGGCTGTGCAATATCTTGAGATACTTCCCAAAGTGTTGTTAAGTAAAATGCACTCCATACTTTGTTACCAAACCCTTTTCCTTGTTGGCATAAGGCTTCGTCAAACAACAAGTCATTTCCTGCAGCAGAACTTAACAGCAACCCTACACGAACACCATCTGCTCCAAACTCTTCAATTAGCTTTAAAGCATCAGGAGAATTCCCTAAAGATTTACTCATTTTACGACGTTGCTTGTCGCGTACCAATCCTGTTAAGTATACGTTTTCAAATGGTCTTTCATCAGTATATTCATAACCTGCAATAACCATACGAGCTACCCAAAAGAATAAAATATCAGGACCTGTTACCAAGTCGTTTGTTGGATAATAGTATTTAAACTCTTCGTTATCTGGGTTTCTAACACCATCAAACACACTCATTGGCCATAACCACGATGAAAACCAAGTATCTAGAGCATCTTGGTCTTGATTTAAATCTGAAACTTGAAGTTCGGAGTTTGAAGTTTTAGTCTTAGCTAACTCTAGTGCATCTTCTATGGTTTCAGCAACCACAAAGTCTTCTTTACCATCTCCATAAAAATAGGCAGGAATTTGATGTCCCCAATATAGCTGTCTAGAAATATTCCAATCACGAATATTTTCCATCCAATGACGATAGGTATTTTCAAATTTCTTTGGAAACAACTTAACATCTCCTGTTTCTAAAACAGCTTTTATTGCTGGTTTTACCAGTTCTTCCATTTTTAAAAACCATTGATCGCTTAATCGAGGTTCGATAACAGCTTTGGTTCTTTCGGAAGTTCCTACTTTATTGATGTGAGTTTCGGTTTTAATTAAAAATCCTTTCTCTTCTAGTTCTTTAGTGATTTCTTTTCTTACTACAAAACGATCTTTTCCTTCGTAATGTAACCCAAAACTATTAAGTGAAGCATCCTCATTAAAAATATCAACAACTTCTAAATTATGCTTATCACCAAGCATTTTATCATTCTCATCATGAGCTGGTGTAACTTTTAAACAACCTGTACCAAACTCAACATCAACATAATCATCTTCAATAATAGGAATCACACGATTACATAAAGGCACAATTGCCTTTTTACCTTTTAAATGCGTAAAACGTTCGTCATTAGGATTAATACAAATTGCCGTGTCTCCAAAAATGGTTTCAGGACGCGTAGTAGCAATAGTTAACGTATCATCACTTCCTTCAATTTTATAATTTAAGTAGTAAAGATTTCCTTGTTTTTCTTCATAGATTACCTCTTCGTCTGAAAGTGTTGTTTTTGCTTCAGGATCCCAATTTACCATTCGGTAACCACGATAAATAAGTCCTTTGTTATATAAATCAACAAATACTTTTATCACAGCTTCACTCATGTCTTCGTCCATAGTGAATTTTGTTCGTTCCCAATCACAAGAGCAACCTAATTTTTTAAGCTGATCTAGTATTACACCTCCATATTCGTGAGTCCAATCCCAAGCGTGTTTTAAAAACTCGTCGCGAGTTAAATCGTTTTTATCTATACCTTGGTCTTTAAGTTTTGCTACAACTTTTGCTTCGGTAGCAATAGATGCATGGTCTGTTCCAGGAACCCAACATGCATTTTTACCTTGTAAACGCGCACGACGAATTAAAACATCTTGAATGGTATTATTCAACATATGTCCCATGTGTAGTACTCCAGTGACATTAGGTGGTGGAATGACAATAGTATATGGTTCTCTAGTGTCTGGTTTTGAATGAAAATAATTATGTTTCATCCAGTAATCATACCACTTGCTCTCTACATTTCGTGCATCATATTTTGATGGAATACTCATCTTTGGAATAGTTTTTGAATAATGATGTGCAAAAGTACTTATATTTCTTTTTTTTAGAAATTATTGAGCGAAATAATAGTGTTATTTGCTTTTAACTATGTTAATATTGCTGTAATACGTCTAATAAATTTTGCTTAACAATAAAAAGTAAGTAGCTTTGAAGTATCAATTTAAAATTAAAATGATGAAAAATTTAGTAGTAATTTTATTTGTAGGGCTTTTAAGCCTAGGAACTTTCGCTCAAGAGAAAGTTGCAAAAATTGAATTTAAAACAGATGTCATTGATTACGGAACCATTGAAAAAGGTTCAAATGGTGTTCGTGTGTTTGAATTTACAAACACTGGTAATGCGCCTTTAATAATTTCTAACGTAAAGTCTACTTGTGGTTGTACTGTACCAAAAAAACCTGAAGGTCCAATTATGCCTGGTGAAACTGGTGAAATTGAAGTAAAGTATGACACTAACAGAGTAAACCCAATTAGAAAGACTATTACAGTAACATCTAATGCTGAAACACCTACTGTAGCTCTTAAAATTAAAGGTCTAGTTGTTGACCCAAGTAAGACAAGTGTTTTAGAAAAGAAAGACAAGAGTGTTATGGAACAATAATACTTTGTTAAATAAAAAATTGAAGCCCTCTTTAGAGGGCTTTTTTAGTTATAATAGGCTTTCTAACCTAAAAGTGAATGTCTTTATAATTCCTTTTCGTTCGACCTCTAATTTAATCAGTTTTTTATCTTCTTCACAAAAATATAAAGTAGCTTCTTGTAATGTCATTTTATGAGTCCCTTTGTTGTTGATTGATAAAATAACATCTCCTATTTCAAGTCCTGCTCTCTCAGCAGGAGATCCTTCTCTTAACTCAACAATTGTATACGATGGTTTTAAACTGTAATGAAATGTTTGAGAAAAATCAACAATAATGTTATCTCTATTTTCTCTTCCATAATTATCTATATACTTTTTTTCACCTAATTCTTTTATAACCCTTACTCCATATTGCTCTAATACTATTCCGCTTTTATTATAAAAAAAAGGCTTTCTAAAGTTGCTGTTCTTTTTTAAAGTTACTTTTAAGTTTTTATAATCTACAACTATATTAAAGCGTTTCAATAAATCTCCTGAAATACTTCCATTTCGTTCCTCAAATTTTCGCGCATGACTTATAGAAGCAGAATCAGGATATGCAACGTTTACATTTTCTAGATGGAAATCACCTAAAGAAAATGAATTAACTCTTGAGCGTTTTCCATGTATATTACCACTCAAACCTTTACCTAAAAAATCATGAAAATATTTTTCATTAGGTGGTAATATTTGCTTTTCATGATCTTCAAATAACCATAAAGCATCACTACTACCTGTATCAATTAATAATTTAACTGGAGTTTTAATTGTATCTATTTCAGCATATGCATCTATATAAGGTTTGTTCTTATTTAATATCATATCGAAAGATTCGCATTTCCTACAGTTTTTATACTTAGACTCACTATGTTTAAATAGTTTTATAAATTTTGACCTATAGTTTATTTCTACAACAAAATCTTTGAAAATATCATACCCAATAATTCCATGAACATCTACACCTAATCTAGGTGTAAAATTAATTGAGTTATCAAAAACCACATAAATGTCTTGATTTATATTAATAGCATCACCTACTTTTAAAAAGTTCTCTCTAGATCGTAACGCTTCAATTTCACCATCAGCACCCAATCCACGTAAGTAAATACGCTCTACATTATTAACCAGCAATGAGTCTGTTAAATTAATAATGTTAAACAAGATAGGTTTACTAACTCCAGAATCTAGCAAAAATGAGAGTTCAACACCATTTACCTCTACCGGAAAAACTATTAGGTTATTAATAAGTTTAAAGTTAATTTTTGTGTAATCTTTATTGTTTGGCAGATTAAAATCATCTTGCGCACAAACCAAAGTACACATCAAAAAAAGCCCAATATTGACAAGTATCCTTTTAAGCATTTTAAATGATTGACTATATACAATTTACAAATCTTTGAAGTAAGATTCTTTTTTAGATGTGTTTTTTAAAAAAACTTTAAGATAATTTTCAGAACTTTGCGTTTTAAATCAAAAAAATGCCGACAATTTCTAAAAAAGGGCAATTAATGCCTGAATCTCCAATAAGAAAATTAGTGCCTTACGCTGAACAAGCTTATAAAGATGGTAAAACTGTTTATCATTTAAACATAGGACAACCAGATATTAAAACTCCTGAAGTGGCTCTAGATGCTGTAAAAGTGCATTCTTTAGACATACTTGCTTACACAAGATCTGAAGGATCTGAAGCCTACAGAAAAAAAATTGCTGAATATTACCATAAAAACAATATTCAAGTTGAACATGATGATATCATAGTTACTACTGGAGGAAGCGAAGCGTTGTTATTTGCTTTTGGTAGCATAATGGACTCTGACGATGAAATTATTATTCCTGAGCCTTTTTATGCAAATTACAATGGGTTTTCAACAGCTTCTGACATTAAGGTTGTTCCTGTAATTTCCAAAATTGAAGACAACTTTGCATTACCTGCTATTGAAGAGTTTGAGAAACTAATTACGCCTAAAACAAAAGCAATTCTTATTTGTAATCCAGGAAACCCAACAGGTTATTTATATTCTAAAGAGGAAATAAAAAAACTAGCTCAAATAGTAAAAAAGCACGATTTGTTTTTAATTGCTGATGAAGTTTACCGTGAGTTTGTTTACGATGGTAACGAGTTTTACTCCATTATGCAAGAAGAAAGTATTGCAGAAAACGCGATAATGATTGATTCTGTTTCAAAACGTTACAGCATGTGTGGCGCAAGAATTGGGTACTTGGTATCAAAAAACAAATCGTTTATTAAAACTGCTCTTAAATTTGCTCAGGCAAGACTTAGTCCGCCAACTTTAGCACAAATTGCTAGTGAAGCAGCTTTATCTACACCTCAAAGCTATTTTGATGGTGTTATAAATGATTATGTATCCAGAAGAAATACGCTTATCTCTGAATTAGAAAAAATTGATGGTGTAAAAGTAGCTAAACCTAAAGGAGCATTTTATTGTATTGCTGAATTACCAGTAAAAAGTGCTGATAATTTTGCGAAGTGGTTGTTAGAAAAATTTGATATCGACAAAGAAACTGTAATGGTTGCTCCTGCTGCTGGATTTTATTCTACTCCTGGAGTTGGTTTAAACCAAATTAGAATAGCTTACGTACTTAATGAAAACAGCCTTATAAAAGCTGTAAATATTTTAAAAGAAGCACTAAAAGTTTACAAAGACTAAATTTTGATAGAGCAACAAAAATCTTTAAAAACCTATAATACATTTGGTATTGATGCTAAAGCAAAACACTTTACATCAGTAAACTCATTAGCTGACCTTACAAGTACTTTGGCTTCAAATGAGTATCCAGAAAAATTCATATTAGGTGGTGGTAGTAACATGCTACTTACTAAAGATATTGATGCGCTAGTAATTCATGTGAATCTTAAAGGAATTGAAATAATTTCTGAAGATGAGAACTATGCTATTGTTAAAGCTTATGCTGGCGAAAATTGGCACGAATTTGTATTGTGGTGTCTTAAGCATAATTTAGGTGGCGTTGAAAACCTATCTTTAATTCCTGGTAATATTGGAACTGCTCCAATTCAAAATATTGGTGCTTATGGTGTTGAGTTAAAAGATGTTTTTGAAAGCTGTGAGGTAATGGAAATTACTACACAACACACAAAAACATTTAACAAACAAGATTGTAAATTTGGGTATAGAGAGTCAATCTTCAAGCAAGACGCTAAAGGAAAATACATTATTACAAGTGTTAACTTAAAACTTACTAAAAAAGAGCATAAGTTAAATACTGGTTATGGAGCTATTATTAGTCAACTTGAAGACATGACAGTAAGCCATCCTACTATTCAAGATATTTCAAAAGCAGTTATTGCCATTCGCCAAAGCAAATTACCTGATCCAAAAGAAATAGGCAATAGCGGAAGCTTCTTTAAAAACCCAGTGATTTCCTCTGATCATTTTAATGAATTACAAGCTAATTTTCCTGAAATACCAAGTTATACAGTTTCTGATAAATTAGTTAAAGTACCTGCTGGTTGGTTAATAGAAAAAGCTGGATTTAAAGGAAAAACCTTTGGAGATTATGGCGTTCATAAAAAACAAGCTTTAGTTTTGGTTAATTACGGTAACGCTAAAGGAAACGACATTTTAAAACTCGCTAAATTAATTCAGCATACCATAAAACGAATATTTAATATTGATATCGAAACCGAAGTCAATATCATCTAATAAAAAAAGCCTCTAAATCAGAGGCTTTAACGTGCTATAGAATATTTTTTGAAAAAAGCTATTAATCAATTTCTTACTAAGAAAATAGTACTCTATAGTATTTAATTTGTAATCAATCTATCAACTATGTAGTAATTTTAGTAATTTTACTACCTTTATTTATATACGTTTAAAAAGGTACTTTGGATTTTTTTAAGGTACATTTTTTTTAAATTAACACTAAAATTTTAAAAAATTTTGAGCACGTCGATTGAGCAAACCATTGTTAATCTCCTTGAGAAAGGAGACAAAGCGGCAATTAATTTACTGTATGAAAATTATGCTGACAGTCTTTATGGTGTTATTTTAAAAGTAACAATAAACGAAGAAATAGCTCAAGATGCACTACAAGAAACCTTTGTAAAAGTTTGGAAAAACGCTAAAAAATACGACTCTAAAAAGGCTAAATTATTTACTTGGTTATACCGAATTGCAAGAAACACTGCAATAGATAAATTAAGAAGTTTTAATAATAGATTTGAAAAAGAAGTCCAAATCGACAAATCAAACGTATATATTCTACCAACAGCAACTTTAAATCAAGATGTTATCGATTTAAAAGAGCATGTTGCAAGACTAGACGAAAAGTATCAAATTATCTTGAAAGCCCTGTTTTTTGAGGGCATGACGCAACAAGAAGCCAGTGATGAATTAGATATTCCGTTAGGTACTGTAAAGTCTAGATTAAAAATTGGATTACGAGAATTAAAAAAGCTCTATGTCCATTAAAAAGTATTGAAATGGAAACAAAACTACATTCTTTTTTACAATCTGGTCTAATAGATAAGTACATATTAGGCACAGCAACTCCTTCTGAAATAACGGAAGTAGAACACTACATTTCTACTTATCCTGAAGCAGAAGAAGAGTACATGAAATTGCAAGACAACCTAGAAATTCTTGCTAAGGCTAATGCTGTTGAAGCTCCTATGTTTATTTTAGATTCAATTCATGAAGCCATTGACGAAAAACCTGTAATTTCTTTAGAACCAAAAAAGGTAAAGTCTAAAACGCCTTGGTACAAATACAGTATTGCTGCAAGTATTGCTGCATTTGTTTTTGCTGGAGCAGCTACAATGTTATACCTTCAAAATCAATCTTTATTAAAAGAAAACCAAGTAGTTGTAGACGAGATTTTTGATTTAAGAAGCGACATAGAAAAAAACAACAGTAAGTTAGATGATGTTATGCGTCAGTTTATGGAACTTAATAATCCTGACACTGAAAAATATGTATTAAGAGGTAATGAAAGAGCTAAAGACCTTAAAACCGTTGCTTACATTAATGCAAAAGAAAAAACATCAATGATTGATGTGGTGTCTTTACCAAAATTACCTGAAAACCAAACCTATCAAATTTGGGCTGAGTTACAAGATAAGATGGTAAACCTTGGTATTTTGGACGTTGCTAATAGAAAATTAAAACAAATACCTTATATGGAAGATGCTTTAGGCTTAAGTATAACTATAGAGCCTAAAGGAAACCAAAACAGTGCTAGTGCAGAAAATGCTGTAGCAGAAATTGCTTTAAAAAACAACTAGTTAATTTCACATTAATAAAACTAAAAACCACCTGAGTTCAGGTGGTTTTTTTATTCAATCATCTCTATAAAACTTATTCTTTTGAGAATAATGCTTTATGAATTAACCCAGCAACAACAGCACCAGCAATTGGAGCTAACCAAAACAACCATAACTGAGAGGTAAATTCTCCTCCAGCAAATAATGCTTGACTTGTAGACCTAGCAGGATTTACTGATGTATTAGAAATCGGAATACTTATTAAATGAATTAAAGTTAAAGCTAAACCAATAGCAATTCCAGCAAAACCTTCAGGTGCTTTCACGTAGGTACTTCCTAAAATAATCAGTAAAAAGAACATTGTTAACACAAACTCGGTAATTAAAACAGAAGTCATACTAAACCCTCCAGGAGACAACTCTCCATAACCATTAGCAGCAAAACCTCCAATGTCCACAAAATCTGATTTTCCTGTTACAATAACATACAACACTCCTGCAGCAGCAATTGCACCAATTAATTGAGCTATAATGTAACCCAACACATCTTTAGTAGGAAACTTTCCTCCTGCCCATAACCCTAACGAAACTGCAGGATTAAAATGCGCTCCTGAAATATGACCAACAGCATAAGCCATTGTTAGCACTGTTAAACCAAAAGCCAATGCTACTCCAACAAACCCAATACCTAAATCAGGATAAGCAGCTGCAAAAATTGCACTTCCGCAACCACCAAATACAAGCCAAAAAGTCCCGAAGAACTCTGCGAATAATTTTTTCATGATTAAAAATTTTTATTAGTTAGATAAATAAATGTAATTCTATTTATGCTTACGACACTAATTTTGTTAATAAGTCACAAAATGAGCACTTTACAATCCGTTAAAAGCTTATTAAAACCCTTTTATCATTCTATATTAAAATAGTATCTTTGTAAAAATTTTTACAATGAAACTCTTACTTATTACATTAATTCTTTTAGGCTTAGGAATTGCTGGAATTGCTATAAAACTTTGGGCAAAAAAAGATGGGGAATTTGCTGGTACATGTGCTAGTCAAAACCCTATGCTAAACAAAAGTGGAGAAGCTTGTGGTTTTTGCGGAAAAACTCCAGATCAGTTCAAGAATTGTAATGAACCTCAACACTCATAAACCTTAATGCTTATACTAGAAATACTGTTCTATATATTTATATTAGTTACAGCTATTCAAGCATTTTTTTATATTATTTTATTTGGAAGGTTTTCGTTCTCAAAACCTCAAGAACAGAAACCAAAGAATAGTCCTATTTCAGTCATTATTTGTGCCAAAAATGAGGCTGAAAACCTAAAGGAATTCCTTCCATCTATTTTAAATCAAGACTATCCCAACTTTGAAGTTGTACTCATAAACGACAGCTCAAAAGACGATACTTTAGAAGTAATGGAACACTTCAAAAGTCAATTTAACACTATTAAAATTGTAAATGTAAAAAACATTGAAGCCTTTTGGGGAAACAAAAAATATGCGCTTACATTAGGTATTAAAGCTGCAAAAAACAACTTTTTGTTATTTACTGATGCCGATTGCAAGCCTGCATCAAAGCATTGGATTAGTGAAATGAGTAGTCATTTTTCAAATACTAAATCTATTGTAATTGGGTATGGTGCTTACCAGAAAATTAAAGGTTCGTTTTTAAATAAGTTAATACGATTTGAAACTCTTTTAACCGCAACTCAATACCTTTCTTACACAAAAATAGGGTTGCCTTACATGGCTGTTGGTAGAAACTTAGCTTACAGAAGCGAAACGTTTTATGAAGCCAGAGGTTTTATGAACCATATTGATTTAAACTCTGGTGATGACGATTTATTTGTAAACGAAATTGGAAATTCAAAAAACACTACAATTTGTGTATCAAAAAACAGTTTTACAATTTCCAAACCTAAAACAACCTTTAAAGATTGGATTCTTCAAAAAAGAAGACATATAAGTACTGCTAATCGTTATAAAACAAAACATAAAGTTTTATTGACACTGTTTTACTGTTCACAATTCTTGTTTTGGATTTTAGCAATTGCACTCTTAAGCTTTATGTTTAAATGGCAAATAGTAGTATCATTGATTACTTTTAGGCTTATCTTTTTTTACACTATCATAGGTAGTAACGCCAAAAAGCTAGACGAAAAAGATTTACTCTCTCTACTCCCTATTCTAGAATTGTTTTTAATTGTTGTACAATTCTTTATATTTATAAAAAATCTGAAATCAAAACCTAACCATTGGAAGTAAAAGAAGCCATTGAAAAAGCTAAGCTAAATGACCAAATGGCGTTTAACTTTTTATTGGATAAATTTTGGAATGACGTTTATGGTTTTCAATTAAAAAGAACCGAAAACGAAAATGACGCTGAGGACATTAGCATTCAAACATTCTCAAAAGCTTTTGATAAAATTCACACTTATGATGATAAGTATGTTTTTAAAACTTGGTTAATTACCATTTCAAAAAACATTCATATAGATTTAATTCGAAAACGAAAATCATCAATTTCAAACACTATAAATAGCGATGTTGAAAACGAATATTATGGTATTATTGATGAGTCTCCTTCTCCTGAAGATAAATTAATTACCGAACAAAATTTAGCAAAGCTACTTCGCGACATAAAAAAACTAAAGCCTCATTACCAAGAAGTTATTAACCTTAGGTATTTTCAAGAATTGAGTTACAAAGAAATTTCTGAACAACTTGAAGAACCAATTAATAATGTTAAAGTAAAACTCTTAAGAGCAAAAAAGTTATTAGCTGAAATTATTACTAAAAAGTAATGCGATTTAATTTAAAAACCCTAGGTCCTGGCTTATTGTTTGCTGGAGCAGCAATAGGTGTTTCTCATTTGGTACAATCCACAAGAGCTGGAGCCGATTTTGGTTTTGGGTTAGTTTGGGCTTTATTAATTGTTCATTTGTTTAAATATCCTTTTTTTCAGTTTGGTCCTCGTTATGCAATGGCTACAGGTGAAAGCCTTTTAGACGGTTACAAAAAACTAGGCAAAGGTGTTCTCATCATCTATTTCTTACTCACATTTGCAACAATGTTTACCATTCAAGCTGCTGTAACTATTGTAACTGCTGGTTTAGCTTCTACGCTTTTTGGAGATTTTATTACTGTTGAAGTATGGAGTATTATCATTTTAGTTATCTGCTTAGGCATTTTAATAAAAGGTCGTTATAACTTCCTTGACAAATTAATGAAGGTTATTGTTGTTACACTTACTATAAGCACTATTGTAGCTGTTATAATTGCATTAATTAACAATGAACATAATGTTTCATTCTCTCAGATTTTACCAAAAGGCAGCATTGAAGTTGGTTTTTTAATTGCATTTATGGGTTGGATGCCTGCACCTTTAGACATTTCAATATGGCATTCGCTCTGGGCAATTGAAAAACAAAAAGAAACTAAAGACCTTACTGTAAAATCATCACTTACCGATTTTAATGTTGGTTACGCTGCTGCCATTATTATTGGTTTAGGTTTTATAGCATTAGGAGCTTTGGTAATGTTTCAATCTGGTGAAACCTTTAGCAGTAAATCCTATATTTTTTGTAATCAATTGGTAAAATTATACACACAAAACCTTGGCAATTGGTCTTATATTATTATTGCAATTGCAGCTTTTACCACCATGTTCAGTACAACTTTAACTACATTAGATGCTTCACCAAGAGCAATGGATAGAGCGTCTCAACTATTGTTTAAAAACTCATTAAAGAAAGGTTATTTGTTTTGGATTTTACTATTAACAACAGGGACTATTTGCATCTTTTTTCTGCTAGCTTCAGAAATGGTTTTACTTGTTAAAGTAGCAACAATATTATCTTTTTTAACAGCTCCTTTTTACGCTATTATAAACTACAAACTCATTAGCAGCAAAAACACACCAAAAGAGTGGAGACCATCTATTACAATGCATATTTTAAGCTGGTTAGGAATTCTATTTTTATTTGCATTCAGCATTTGGTATCTCACTACATTATAACATCATTTTAAGATTATACTTTGTATCTTTGCATCTGCAATTGATAATAAATGAATACAGAAACTGCCACAAATACTTCAACTGAGAGACAACCAAAACCAAAATGGCTTCGTGTAAAATTACCTACAGGTAAAAAATATACTGAACTAAGAGGTCTTGTTGACAAGTACAAATTAAACACAATTTGTACCTCAGGAAGTTGCCCTAACATGGGTGAATGTTGGGGAGAAGGAACTGCAACCTTTATGATTCTTGGTAACATTTGCACACGTTCATGTGGATTTTGCGGTGTTAAAACTGGACGACCAGAAACACTTGATTGGGACGAACCTGAAAAAGTAGCACGTTCAATAAAAATAATGAATATTAAACATGCTGTATTGACTAGTGTTGATAGAGATGATATAAAAGATATGGGAAGCATTATGTGGGCTGAAACTGTAAAAGCAGTCCGTAGAATGAACCCTAATACCACAATGGAAACACTTATTCCAGATTTTCAAGGTATTGAACAACATATTGACAGAATTATAGATGTAGCACCTGAAGTTGTTTCGCACAATATTGAAACTGTGAGACGCTTAACAAGAGAAGTTCGTATTCAAGCAAAATACGATAGAAGCTTAGGTGTTTTAAAATATTTAAAAGCTCAAGGACAACGCAGAACAAAGTCTGGTATTATGTTAGGACTTGGAGAAACTAGAGAAGAAGTTATTGAGACGCTTCATGACCTAAAGAAAAATGATGTTGATGTAGTAACAATAGGTCAATACTTACAACCAAGCAAAAAACACTTACCTGTTAAGCAATTTATTACTCCAGACCAATTTAAAGAATACGAAGAAATAGGACTTGGTTTAGGTTTCCGTCATGTAGAAAGTAGTGCATTAGTTAGATCGTCTTACAAAGCGCAAAAACACATCAACTAAAATGACAAGGGTTGCTATTAATGGCTTTGGAAGAATAGGCAGACGTGTTTTTAGGCTCATTCAAAACTACAAAAACATTGAAGTTGTCGCTATCAATGATCTTGCTGATACTAAAACGCTAAGCCACTTACTTAAATACGATAGTATTCATGGTATTTTCAACAAAAAAATTTCTCATGATGAAAATAACATCATCGTTGATGACAAAACCATTCCTTTATTAAATAAAAACAATCCTAAAGATATTGATTGGAGTCCTTACAATGTCAATTTTGTAATTGAAGCTACAGGAAAGTTTAAGGATAAAAACACACTCGAATATCATATTAAAAATGGAGCAGAACGTGTAATTCTTTCAGTTCCACCAAATGAAGATGACATAAAAACTGTAGTTTTAGGTGTTAATGACAGCATTGTTGATCAACAAGAAGTTATACTTTCCAACGCCTCATGTACCACAAATAATGCAGCTCCAATGATTCAAATTATTAATGAACTTTGTGGTATCAATCAAGCTTACATTACTACAGTACATTCTTACACAACCGATCAAAGTTTACATGATCAGCCTCATAGAGACCTACGAAGAGCAAGAGCTGCAGGACAGTCAATAGTACCAACAACTACAGGTGCTGCAAAGGCTTTAACTAAAATTTTCCCTGATTTGGCCAATGTTATTGGAGGTTGTGGTATTAGAGTTCCTGTTGCAAATGGCTCTTTAACCGATATTACCTTCAATGTTAAAAAAAGCACTTCAATAGAAGCTGTAAACGCTGCTTTCAAATCTGCTTCTGAAACCTACTTAAAAGGCATTTTGGAGTACACTGAAGATCCTATTGTATCCATTGATATTGTGGGAAATACACATTCATGCATCTTCGATTCTCAAATGACTTCAGTGATTGGAAATATGGTTAAAATTATTGGTTGGTACGACAATGAAACTGGTTATTCTTCAAGAATTTTAGATTTAATTTGCAATTTATCGGAGAAATCATAACTTTTATCGAATAAATAATTATATTTGTTCAATTAAAGTGGTCTAAATATGTCCCAAATTAAGTACTACATAGTTATTTTTTTAGTTTGCTTTTCTACTCAATTATCATCGCAAAACGCTGTAGATGATGCTGATATTTTAGAATTGCGTTTAGAAAACCATATTACCCAAGCATCTTTTGATAGCGAAAGAGGTAACTACTATAGCGCCAAAGATAACCTCGAAAAAGCGCTAGAAATCTCAGTAAAATTAGGTGATAAAAAAAGTGAAGGTATTATTCATACTAAAATTGCCAGATTACAATTTACTGTTGACGAACCTGAAAACGCACTATTATCGTTATCAAAATCGGCAGAAATTCAACGTAGTATTGATGACTACGCCAATTTAGCAACTACCTATAATGTTTGGGGAATTATTAACTATAACTTAAAAGATTACACTACTGCTTTAGGTTATTTTAATTCAGCTAAAACTAAGTTTGAAGAAGAGGATATGGAAGAATACATTTCTGAAGTATGCCTGAATGAAGCTAAAGTTTACATAAAACTAGAAGATTATAAAACCGCAAAATCATTACTTGAAAAGTCTATAATACTTTCAAAAAAGTATAAGCAAAATAGCATTTTAAGTAGTGCTTTAATAAACAGCGGAAAAGTACTACAAGAGCTTGGAAACAACAACTTAGCACTTTCGATGACCAAAGAAGGTTTAGACATTGCAAAAGACAACAATATTGTTGAAAGCATTAACGAAAGCTATTTAACACTAAGCGATATTTATCAAAAAAGCAGTAATTATAAGCTTGCTAATGAATTCCTTAAAAAACACATTAGGCTATCTGACTCTATTTTAGATATTAAAAGAGAAAATCTTTCTCCTGAAAAAAGAGCACAATTTATAAATGAATACAAAGACGCTGAAAACCAACAATTAAAAGCTCAAGTAAAAGAAAAAGATCAAGAAAGTAATCTTACAAAAATCACAACTATATTGAGTATTGCTTTAATTACTATCCTTTCTTTACTTACTCTATCTTTATACAAAAACAACAACATAAGGCTAAAAACCAACAACATGCTGCATAAGAAGAATGATGAGTTGGTAATCGCAAAAGAAAAAGCTGAGTTAGCCTCAAAAACCAAAGCAAACTTTTTATCAACCGTAACCCATGAGTTGAGAACACCTTTGTACGCAGTAACTGGTCTTACAAACATGCTATTGGATGAAAACCCAAAACCAGACCAGATACCACATTTAAAATCGCTTAAATTTTCGGGAGACTATTTATTAACCTTCATTAATGATATTCTTCAAATTAATAAAATTGAAGCTAACAAAGTTGAGTTAGACCCTGAGGTTTTCAATCTTAAAAGCAAAGTTGAAAATGTAATTTCTGCATTAAATAATTCGGCATTGGATAATAATATTCAAATGCATTACGAATATGACAAAGACCTTCCAACAACGTTTGAAGCTGATCAATTAAAGATTTCTCAAATCCTTATCAACCTAATTGGTAACTCTATAAAGTTTACTAAAGATGGAGACATTTGGGTAAGAGTTAACAAGATCAACGAAAAAAATGGTGTCTTTAATGTGCGATTTGAAATTGAAGATAACGGAATTGGAATTACTAAAGAAAAGCAAGAAAATATGTTTGAGAGCTTTTCACAAGGCTCTATTCAAATCAACAGAAAATATGGTGGAACAGGTCTAGGGCTTTCCATTGTAAAAGGACTTATTGAGATATTAAAAGGTAAAATTTATTTAAAAAGTGAATTAGGAAAAGGATCAACATTCTTTTTTGAAATACCACTTGCCTACACTGAAGAAACTGTAAAAGTTAAAAAAGAGAATTTTTCTAAAAACATCAACGAATTGGACTTAAGTAACATTAAAATTTTAGTGGTTGAGGATAACAAAATCAACCAAATGATTACAAAGAAAATTCTGAATAAAATGAATCTTTATTGTGATGTTGTTGATAATGGCGAAGAAGCTGTTGAAAAGGTAAAAGAAGAAAGCTACAATGTAGTTTTAATGGACATCCACATGCCTGGAATTAGTGGTTTAGAAGCCACTAAAATAATAAGAACCTTTGATAAGGAACTTACTATTTTTGCCTTAACAGCTGTGACCTTAGAAGACAAAATGCACGAGTTTGATGAAGCTGGTTTTGATGACATTATTTCTAAACCATTCAAACAAGAAGATTTTGAAAGAAAACTGTTTAATGCCTTGGCACAAAACCAAAGTCCAACGGCTATTTAACAGCTTTCAATGTAATTATTAATTAATCTATCAAACCTCAATTTATCATCTATACTTACCTGTATTGGTAAGTAGTAGAGATTCCCTTCTCCTTTAAAATGAGGCGAAAGTCTCATATAATCTTTTTCGGTGGTTAATATAATGTGTTCTTCTTTCAATACATTAATCTCATTTTCCGAAAACAAATGATGATCTTTAAAGTTCAAATGCTTAAAGTCTAATGCTTTTGATTTTAAATACTCAACTAGAGGGTTCGCATTAGCAATACCTGTTACCAAAGTAATTTTTTTATCTTTAAAAAACTCAAGAGGTTGCTCTTCTGCTAGACTATAAACAGTATTAGAATACTCAATAGAACTAAAAAACACATCTTGATTAGCATTTGGCTTCAAACGTTTTATAATCTCATTTTTTTCTTTTTCAGATAAACTAGATGGACATTTTGTAACTACTATTACATTAGCTCGTTTTGCACCTTGCTTTGGTTCTCTTAAATTTCCTGTTGGTAATAAAAAGTCATCTACATACAACGCATTGTAAGATGTTAGCAATACATAAAAACCAGCTTTTACTTTTCGATGTTGAAAAGCGTCATCCAATAAAATCACATCTGGCTTAGGAGTTAAAGCCCTTAAATTAGTAATACCTTCTCTCCTATTAGCATCAACTGCAACTTTAATAGCTTCAAACTTTGAATAAAACTGAAAAGGCTCATCTCCAATACGCATTGCATTAGTATTTTCATCAGCTAGCACAAAACCTTTAGTGGTTCTTCCGTAACCTCTACTTAAGGTTGCCACTTCATAATTAGACTTTAACAATCTAATTAAGTATTCTATCATTGGTGTTTTTCCAGTACCTCCAACACTCAAGTTACCAACTGCTATTAAAGGAAAATCATAAGATGTGGATTTAAAAATCCCAGCATCGTAAAACTTATTTCGTAACCATGTTACCAAATAATAAATTGGTACAACAGGCAACAATATGTTTCGTATTAACTTCATCGCAACTAAAGTATAATATTTTATCTTTGATACAAACTTTACTGCCATTATGCTTATAAAAGATGTAATTAATTATTTAGAAGAACTAGCCCCTTTAAACTATGCCGAAGATTTTGACAATGTTGGACTTTTGGTTGGTGATAAAAACGAACCATTGACTGGTGTTTTAGTCACTTTAGACACTCTAGAATCTGTTGTTGATGAAGCCATTGAAAAAAACTGCAACCTTATTGTTAGTTTTCATCCTATAATATTTAAAGGCTTAAAAAAACTAAATGGCAACACTTATGTTGAACGTGTAGTTATTAAAGCCATTAAGCACAATATTGCTATTTTCTCTATCCACACTGCATTAGACAATGCTTTACAAGGTGTTAATGACATTATTTGCAACCAATTAAATCTTGAATCGAAAAAAATTCTTATTCCTCAAAAAGGCACTATTAAAAAACTTACAACCTATGTTCCTAAAAATAATGCTGAAGCGCTAAGAACTGCTTTATTTAATTCTGGTGCTGGAGCTATTGGTAATTATGATAATTGTAGCTTTAATAGCGAAGGTATTGGGACTTACAAAGGTAATGCAGCTTCAAACCCTACTATTGGAGAAAAAGGCGTGTTACATTTTGAAGAAGAAACTCAAATTTCGGTGACGTTTAGTAAACATTTAGAATCAAAAATTGTTACTGCATTGTTTAAAAATCATCCTTACGAAGAAGTTGCTTATGAAATAACAACTCTAGACAATTATAACCAAAACATAGGGATTGGTATGGTTGGAGAGCTTGAAAAAGAAATACCAACTACTGATTTTTTTAATTATGTGAAAGAAAAAATGAATGTTACTGCAATTCGTCATTCAAAAATCACAAAAGATGTCATTAAAAAAGTTGCTGTACTTGGAGGCTCAGGTAGTTTTGCGATATCTGCTGCAAAGTCAGCAAATGCTGATGTTTTAATAACTGCTGATCTAAAATATCATGATTTTTTTGCTGCAGAAGACCAAATAATCTTAATGGATATTGGTCATTATGAGAGCGAACAACACACAAAAACATTTTTAGCTGACTATCTATCAAAAAAAATTACTAATTTTGCAGTCGTTTTATCAATGACAAATACAAATCCGGTAAAGTATTTATAATTATGGCAAAAAAAGTTGAAGTTTCTGTTGAAGATCGATTGAGAGCCCTTTACGACTTACAATTAATCGACTCGAGAGTAGACGAAATAAGAAATGTGCGTGGAGAACTCCCTTTAGAAGTAAGAGACCTTGAAGATGAAGTGGCAGGTTTAAATACAAGACTAGAAAAATTAGGTTCTAATCTTGAAATGATTGATGAGGACATCAAAGCTAAAAAGAATTTAATCGAAGAAGCTAAAGCCTTAATCAAAAAATACAGCGAGCAGCAAAAAAATGTAAGAAACAACAGAGAGTACAACTCACTTACAAAAGAAATAGAATATCAAGAACTTGAAATTCAATTGGCTGAAAAACACATTAAAGAATTTAAAGTTCAAATAGAACAGAAAAAAGAAATTATTTCTGAAACTAAAAGCAAACTTAAAGACCGTCAAACACACTTAAAGCACAAAAAAGGTGAATTAGACGCTATTTTAGCTGAAACTGAAAAAGAAGAAGAAGCTCTAATTAAAAAGTCTGAAGAGTACCAAAAACAAATTGACGAAAGATTAGTAAAAGCGTATTTAAGAATACGTAATAACGTAAAAAACGGATTAGCTGTTGTACCAATTGAAAGAGGTGCATCTGGTGGTTCTTTCTTTACTATTCCACCTCAAGTACAGGTAGAAATTGCTTCACGTAAAAAAGTAATTACTGATGAGCACAGTGGTCGTATCTTAGTTGATGCAGCTTTAGCTGAAGAACAAAAAGAAAAAATGGAAAAGCTTTTTGCTAAGTTATAATCCATTTTAAAATGCATATTTAAACCCAGACCTCAACGTCTGGGTTTTTTATTTAATAAAATTTTCACAGTTCATTTTTAAGGTTAATTATCTTTATACGACTATAAAAAGAAAATTACCTATGAAAAATCACATTTCAATATTAGTTATTACCCTTTTATTTAGTTGCCAAAACACTGCTCAAACCAATAAAAAACATCAAGCTTTAATGACTCTAGAGCCTGTTGAAGTTCCTTTAAAAGACGGAAAAGCTAAAGCTTATTTTGCAAGTGGTTGCTTTTGGTGTGCTGAAGCTATTTACCAAAGTGTTATTGGTGTAGACGAAGTAATCTCAGGATATTCAGGAGGTCATACTAATAACCCAACATACCAATCTAGTAATACAGGTAGAACAGGTCATGCTGAAAGTATTGAGGTAATTTACGACCCTAAGGTTGTAAGTTTTTCTGATTTGGTTGAAGTCTATTTTAGCTCTCAAGACCCAACACAAGTTAATGGTCAAGGTCCTGATAGAGGTTCGCAATATCGCTCTATTATTTTTTATCAAAATAACGAACAAAAACAAATAGCTGAAACCCAAAAAGCTAAATGGGCAACCAAATTAAATGCTGTTATTGCTGCCGAAATAATGCCGTTTCAAAAATTTTGGGAAGCTGAAGATTATCATCAAGATTTCGAAGAACGCAATCCAAATAATGCTTACATTCAAAATGTATCTAGAAAACGTTTGGAGCAGTTTAAAAGATCATGTCCTTACTTAGTAAAAAAAGAAGCTAAAGACATTATAAACAAAGACAACTAAACCTTAGTTGCTTTTATCTCAAATATTAAAGGATAAAGTTTATCCTTAGTAGCATACATACCAGATTTGGTTTGTTCTAAATCTGGTAGTACGTTATACGGACTTTCGTCATATTCATTTAGATAGTCTATTCGTAATCCTGCTTTAGTTAATGCATTGATTACTTCGCTCAATCCATGATTCCAACCATATTCCTTACTAATCATTTTTGAATCGGTATTAGCGTAAGTACCTTCATACTCCTCATAGATTACTTCATCTTGCATGTAACCATATTTCATAATAGGTTTGCCTTCTAGATAATCAAACATCCAAACTATAGGATGAAACTCAGCCATATAAAAAACACCTCCTTTATTTAAACGGTCAGCAATCATTTGTCCCCAAGGCTCTAAATTTGGCAACCAACCAATAACACCATAGCTTGTAAAAACTACATCAAAGGTATCAGTAACATACTTAGAGGTTTCTAAAACATTACAACACACAAAATCGGCATCTAACTCTAGTTCTTCATTTAGCTTTTGAGCAAAACCAATACCTTCATCACTTATATCGACACCTACACAATTAGCTCCTAGCCTGCTCCAACTTAAAGTATCTTGACCAAAATGACATTGCAAATGCAGCAAAGACTTTCCTTTAACATCACCTAAAGCCTTTAACTCATATGGCATAAGTGAAGATGCTCCATTTTTAAAAGCTTTAAGATCATACATTCCACTTTCAACATGAATCTTGGTCTTTTCATTCCAAGTTGCCTTATTGGTTTCAAAATATTTTGTTAAGTTTTCCATATTTCAGCTTTTAAAACATCCAAAGTACAATTTTGATACGTATATATTGTATAAAATATCCCGCTTTAAGCGTCTATATATATTCAGCAAGCGCCTTGTTTCTTCAAGGCGCTTTTTTATTATAATCCATTAACTGAAAAGACACTTCAGTTCCTTCGCCTAATTCACTTTTAATATGTAGTTGACCTCCAAGATTTTCTATATAAGCTTTTGCTATAGCTAACCCCAACCCTGTACCATGTATACCTGCTTTATTATCTAAATCAGTTATAAAAAAAGGCAAATGCACTTGATTTAATTGATCTTTAGATATGCCTATACCATTATCTTTTATTACAAATTCAATTGCATTAGGATTTAAATAATTACAATATATAATCACTTTACTCTTATGCCCTGAAAACTTTATTGCATTGTCGATAATATGGCTTAATGTTTTCTTTAGCTTTTCTTCATCGCTCATTAGGCTATAGTTAGTGTCACAATTAAAATTTACAGATAATTGGATATCTTTTTCCATAGCTTTCTTAGCAAACTCACTTCTAAGGTCATCTATCAATTTGTAAATATTAATGCTCGAAATATTGAGAGCCACATTACCACTTTCTAATTTTGAAATCTCTAAAACATCATTAAACATGTTTAGCAACAAATTGCTATTATCTTCAATAATACTGAAATACTGATCATTCTCTTCATTAGAAGCCGTATTAGATTTCAATAGATTTGCACTACCAACAATACCATACATTGGTGTTTTAATTTCATGACTCATGTTGCTTAAAAAGGCTGTTTTAAGCTTATTTGAGCGTTCAGCTTCATTTTTTGCATTAATAGTAATCTCATGCTCTTTTTTAAGCATTTCTTGAAGTTGATTTTCCTTAACAAAAGCTTTATGTAGTTGCTTAATTAAAAAAGAAACAGAATACACTGTAAGCAAACTAAAAATAACATTATTGGTAAAAACAATAACTAGACCTTCAAAAGGTCCTTCTAGAAAAAAAGTGATTTCAACAATATTAAAATACTTAATCAGCAAGACAACAGAATAAAACAGAGCTGTTAACAAAACCGAATTAACTCCTGACTTAGTACTACTATACAATGTAACCAAAACGCTGAGCATAAACAGCAAAATTGGACCATTACCTCCTAGACCTAAATCTAAAACCAGTCCAAAAGAAAGCAAGAAAAAAGTTACAGTAAACACCTGTTTCCTAACACTTAAACTAAAACTTTTATAAAAAAAAGCAAACAATAAAACAGCAAATGCAATAGTATCTGCATAAAACACAAACCATTTATCTAAAATAATCGCAGCAGTAATACTTGGGATGTAAGAAATAGCTCCAAGCACAATGGTTAGTGTAAATATAGATATGAAAAGGTTATCTCTATAATAAGACAATCTATCGGTTTCAAGCTTGTGGTTTTGTAACCCAAGGTAGTTTATGTACCACTTTCTATATGAAAACCAAAGATTTTTTAGCATTGTAATGAGGTGTTAGTCTGGAGCGAACAAATCTATTTAATACAAATCTACTCAATTCTAAAGCTATATACTGTATTTTATAACCATAAGTGCATAAAATAATTCTTATTTTTGTTAACAACACAAAATTTTATTCAATTGACCAATTATAAATTAGGTCTTGATTTTGCAAGAGAACAGGACCAAAATGACGCAATATCACACTACAGAAACCAATTCCACATCCCAAAAGACAAACATGGAAACGATTGGTTATATTTTACAGGAAACTCACTAGGATTACAACCAAAAAACACAAAAAAGTATATTCAACAAGAGTTAGATGATTGGGCTGATTTTGGTGTTGAAGGTCACTTTGAAGCCAAAAACCCTTGGATGCCTTATCATGAGTTTTTAACTGATTCTATGGCAAAAATTGTAGGCGCAAAACTTATTGAGGTGGTTGTAATGAACACACTCACCACCAACCTTCACTTGTTAATGGTTAGTTTTTATCAACCTACAAAAACTAAATATAAAATAGTTATTGAAAGTGATGCTTTTCCTAGCGATAGATATGCTGTACAAACACAATTAGAATTTCATGGATTTGATGCAAATGAAGGACTTATTGAGTGGAAACCTCGAAAAGGAGAAGAACTTTTAAACATTGAAGATTTAGAGTCTATACTAAACGAACAAGGTGATGAAATTGCATTACTACTTATTGGTGGTGTAAATTACTACACAGGACAATATTTGGACATAAAAAAAATTGCTGAGTTAGGTCATGCCAAAAACTGTATGGTTGGTATCGATTTAGCTCATGGTGCAGGAAACATTCAACCAGATTTACACAACTCTGGAGTAGATTTTGCTGCTTGGTGTACTTATAAATATTTAAACTCAGGACCAGGAAGTTTAGCAGGTCTTTTTGTACACGAAAAACATGCACACAATACAAAACTAAAACGTTTTGCTGGTTGGTGGAGTCACAACAAATCTACACGATTTAACATGCGCCAACCGCTAGATGTTATTCCTGGTGCTGAGGGTTGGCAACTCAGTAACCCTCCAATTTTATCAATGGCAGCTATAAAAGCCTCGTTAGATATGTTTAACGAAGTTGGTATGGATGCACTTCGTAAAAAATCAGAACAACTAACTGGTTATTTTGAATTTTTATTGAATGAATTAAACAATGACCAAATAAAAATCATTACACCAACAGATCCAAAACAACGTGGTTGCCAATTATCCATTCAAGTAAAAAATGCTGATAAAAGTTTACATAAAAAATTAACCGAAGCTCATATTATAACCGACTGGAGAGAACCTGACGTTATTCGTTGTGCTCCTGTACCACTCTACAACACGTTTAAAGATGTGTATAGAATGGTTGAAAAATTAAAAGAAATATTAAATTAAACTTGTCATTCCGCTCCTGATGCGGAATCCAAATAAATAGATTCTGCGTCGTAGCGCAGAATGACAATTAAACATGACTAAACAACAAAACATACTCATTATTGGCGCAGGACTTTGCGGTTCATTATTAGCATTACGCTTAGGACAACGAGGTTTTAACGTCACTGTTATGGAAATGCGTCCTGATTTACGTAAAGTAGATATTTCTGCAGGTCGTTCCATTAACCTAGCTTTTTCTGATCGTGGCAACAAAGCCATGAAACTAGTTGGTATTGAAGATAAAGTAAAAGACCTTTGTATTCCCATGAATGGTCGTATGCTTCATGACATAGAAGGCAATACTGTTTTAGCTCCTTATAGTGGTCGTGAACATGAGTTTATAAATTCTATCTCAAGAGGTGAACTCAATGCACTTTTACTTGACGAAGCTGAAAAGCATGAAAATGTTTCCATTTACTTCAACAGAAAATGTAAATCGGTAGATTTCGAAAAAACGACAGCTCTATTTAAAGATTACACAAACAACACTGAATTTATTGAAGACGCAGATGTTATTATTGCTACTGATGGAGCAGGTTCTGCAATGCGTAAAAGCTATTATTTGGGAAAAAAGTTTCTATTTAGTTTTTCGCAAGATTGGTTAACACATGGCTATAAAGAATTAAGTATTCTTCCTGGTGAAAACGGAAGCTATAAAACCTATAAAAATGCGTTGCATATTTGGGGACGTGAATCTTTTATGCTTATAGCATTACCAAATCTCGATGGTAGTTTTACAGTAACACTATTTTTAAGCTATGATGAAGGCGAATACAATTTCAATAATCTAACCACAAAAGAGCATGTTCTAGAGTTCTTCGAAAAATATTTTAAAGACGCTCTAGAGCTTATGCCTAATCTTGTTGACGATTTCTTTGAAAACCCAACATCACCTCTCGGCACAGTAAAATGTTCGCCTTGGCATTACAAAGGCAATACGCTTTTAATGGGAGATGCTGCACATGCTATTGTTCCGTTTTATGGTCAAGGTATGAATGCTTCCTTTGAAGATGTTGTAGAATTTGATAAAGTCCTAGATGAAGGTCATGACGATTGGGAAACCATTTTCAAGATTTATGAAAAATCTCGCAAAAAAGACACTGATGCCATTGCTGACTTAGCTATCGATAATTTTCACGAAATGAAAGGTCATGTTAATCATGTAAACTTTAGAGAAAAACGCACTTTAGAAATGGCTTTAGAAAAGCATTTTCCTAATGACTATTCTTCAAAGTATTCTCTAGTAACTTTTAACGAAGACATTGGTTATAGAGAAGCCATGTTAAGAGGTCGCGCACAAGACAAAGCGATACTTAATATGCTAGCAGATGGCAAATTGAATATTCAAGACGATTTAAAATTGAATTTAGAAAAGGTAAAAACTGAAACCGAAAACATTTTAGAAGACGATAGAATTGCTGGGTTGAAGTAGGTTGTCATTCCGCACTACGATGCGGAATCCATTTTAACCACAAAGAAACATGAATAGATTCTGAATCAAGTTCAGAATGACAAAAGATAAACACATTATGAACGAAGGAACAAACGTAACACCAAGAGGCGCTTATCCACATGTAAAAGTAGTAGGCGATTTTATTTTCGTTTCAGGAACCAGCTCAAGACGAGCTGACAATACTATTGCTGGTGTAGAACTTATTGACGAAATGAACACAAAAAAATTAGATATCGAAGTTCAAACCAGAGAAGTTTTAAAAAATATCGATAAAAATTTACAAACCGTTGGTGCCAACCTTAAAGATGTAGTTGATGTGACTACCTTTTTAGTAAATATGAACGATTTTGCAGGTTACAACAAAGCCTACGCTGAGTTTTTTGAAAAAGCAACAGGACCAACAAGAACAACCGTTGCTGTTCACCAATTACCGCATCCTGATTTGCTGGTTGAGATTAAGGTTATGGCGTACAAAAGAAAAGAGTAAAGAAAAGAGAACAGAGAGAAAAGACAAAAACTCTATTTTCTAAACTCTTTTTTCTATTATCTGTGAACAAAATGAACATTAAAAACTACATAAACGGAGATTTCTCTCTTCCCATTGCTAATGGGTGGATTGACAACTACAATCCTTCAAATGGTGAAGTCTATGGACAAATTCCAAACTCATCAAAAGAAGATGTAGAGCAAGCTTATCAAAGTGCTAAATCTGCTTTCCCAAGCTGGAGTCAAACTACTTTAGAAGAGCGTAGCAGAATTCTCGTTAAAATTTCAGAATTACTAGAAGCTAATTTAGTCCGTTTTGCAGAAGCCGAAAGTAAGGACAACGGAAAACCTGTAAGTCTTGCTAAAATGGTTGATATACCTAGAGCAGCAAGTAATTTCAGGTTTTTTGGAAATGCCATTACACAATTTGCAAGCGAAAGTCACGAAAGCGTTGGTCAAAACGCTGTAAATTACACACTACGCCAACCTATTGGTGTTGTTGGTTGTATAAGTCCGTGGAACTTACCTTTGTATCTGTTCACTTGGAAAATCGCACCAGCAATTGCAGCAGGTAATTGTGTAGTTGCCAAACCAAGCGAAGTCACACCAATGACGGCTTATTTGTTAGGCGAAATTTGTAATGAAGCAGGATTACCAAAAGGCGTTTTAAATATTGTTCATGGTTTGGGAACATCAACAGGTCAAGCCATTGTCGAGCACCCAAATATCAAAGCCATTAGTTTTACTGGCGGAACAGCAACAGGCGCACATATTGCCAAAGTTGCCGCGCCAATGTTTAAAAAATTGTCTTTAGAATTAGGCGGGAAAAACCCAAATGTCATATTTGCCGATTGTGACTATAACGATATGTTGAACACAACTGTACGTTCGTCGTTTGCTAATCAAGGTCAGATTTGTTTATGTGGAAGCCGAATTTTTGTAGAAGAAACTATTTATAACAAATTCAAAACTGACTTTGTAAACAAAGTAAAAGAATTGAAAGTTGGTCATCCTTCTGAAAAAGACACAAATATTGGCGCTTTAGTTTCAAAACCGCATCTTGAAAAGGTGAAAAGCTACATCGAAATTGCTAAAGAAGAAGGCGCAACTGTTTTATGTGGCGGAAACGAAGTTTCTGTTGAAGGTTACGAAAATGGTTACTATTTACAACCAACAGTTATCGAAGTAAAAACAGACGATTGTCGCGTAAACCAAGAAGAAATTTTTGGTCCAGTAGTTACCATTATGCCATTTAAAACTGAAGATGACGTTTTAGAGATGGCTAACAAAGTAAAATACGGATTATCAGCAACACTTTGGACTAACAATCTAAAACGCACGATGCGAATGAGTAACCAACTACAAGCAGGTATTGTTTGGGTAAACACTTGGATGATGCGCGATTTACGAACTCCTTTTGGAGGTGTAAAAGCAAGTGGTGTTGGTCGCGAAGGTGGTTTTGAAGCTTTACGCTTTTTTACCGAACCTAAAAATGTATGTATTAAATATTGAATAACTAATTTTCTTACCAAACCTTAAAACACACAACATGAAGACTACAATAACTTTTCTAATGCTATTTGTATCTGCTACTTTAATTGCTCAAGACAATTTAAAAACTCTTGAAAAGGATAATTTTAGTGTAAACTACCCTGAAAACTGGTTTTCTAGTGATCAAAAACCTCAACCTTCTGTTTTGTTTTTAATCTCTGCTCCTGAAAATTCTCAACTAAAAGATCAATTTAGGGAAAGTGTCAATATGGTTATTGAAACTTTACCTAGCAAAACTATTGCACTAGAAGAATACACCAAATTATCTTTAGATCAAATTAAATCTCAAGTACCAAATCTTGAAGTCAACTCAAGTAAGAATAGCACATTAAATGGTCTTAACTCAAGAGAGCTTATTTGGTCTGCCGATTTTGGCAATGGCATGTTTCTAAAATTCAAACAAGTATTTATAATAATAGAAAATATTGCTTATGTTATTACATATACAGCAACAACTATAGATTATGAAGAGTATCAAAAATCCGCTGATAAAATAATTAACAGTGTAAAATTTATAAAATAAACATGAATCTAAACTTAAATAATAAATACGCGCTAGTATGTGGTAGCACAGCAGGAATAGGTAAAGCTACAGCTCTAGCTTTAGCCGAAGAAGGTGCTAATATTACACTCGTTGCTAGAAATGAAGATAAATTAAAGGCAGTTTTAGCCGAATTACCTAAACACAGAAATCACGATTATATCGTTGCTGATTTTTCTAATCCGATGGAATTAAGAGAAAAAGTAGAGAACTACATCAAAAACAATCACGGATTTCATGTGTTAGTAAATAATACTGGTGGACCAGCTGGTGGACCAGTTTTTGATGCTAAATTAGAAGAATTTGAAAATGCCTTTACGCAGCATTTAAAATGCAATCACGTTTTAGCACAAGCGGTTGTTCCGTTTATGAAAGCTGAAGAATTTGGACGTATTATCAATGTGATTTCAACATCTGTAAAACAGCCATTAGACGGACTTGGAGTGAGCAATACCATTCGTGGTGCTGTAGCTAATTGGAGTAAAACTTTAGCAAATGAGCTTGGACAATTTGGTATTACCGTAAACAATGTGCTACCTGGCGCAACTGGAACAGAACGCTTAACCGAAATTATTAAAAACAAAAGTGCTAAAACTGGTAAAACAGAAGAAGATGCTGCTAACGCAATGAAAAGCGCTGTACCAGCAAAGCGTTTTGCAAAACCTGAAGAACTAGCTGCAGCCATCACCTTTTTAGCTAGTGAATGTGCCAGTTACATTAACGGAATTAACCTTCCTGTTGATGGTGGACGAACAAAATCTTTGTAACTTTATAACATAAAATCAAACGTCATGAGTAAATTATATCCTCCAATAAATTTTAAAGAATGGATTGAAGAAAACCGTCACTTATTAAAACCTCCTGTTGGCAATAAAGTAGTTTGGAAAGATGGTGATTTTATTGTTATGGTTGTTGGTGGACCAAACAGTAGAAAGGATTATCATTATAATGAAACTCCTGAGTTTTTCTATCAAGTTGAAGGTGATATTACCTTAAAAGTTATTGATGAAGGCGAGCCTAAAGATATTCATATACGTGAAGGAGAAATGTTTTTATTACCACCTAAAGTACCACACTCACCTCAACGTGGCGCTAACACAGTTGGATTAGTTATAGAATACCCTCGAGAAGAAGGTGTACAAGATGCTTTGCTGTGGTTTTGTGAAAACTGTACAACAAAACTGTATGAAGAAGATTTTACTCTAGACAATATTGAAACTGATATGCCTAAAATTTTTGATAAATATTATGGTGATTCTGTTAAACGCAGTTGTCCTAACTGTGGACATGTAATGCAGCCACCAAAAAAAGTTCAGATAGAAGAATAACTTATGAAACGTAAACTTCGTATAAACGGTCACTCACACTTACTTCCTTATCCTGAAGAAATCCCTAAGTTCATGAAAGACAAAGGTATTTTTTGGGTGGACAAAGACCGAAAATTCATGCTTCAAAAAGATTGGAGTCGACCAGTAACTGATTCTAGTTTCTTCCTCAATGAAAAATTAGCGTGGATGGAACGTTTTAAAATAGACCATGCTGTCGTTTTAAACCTTTCTCAACTCTACGGAAACGGATTACGTGTTGAAGAAATGAAACAAGCCTTACGTTTTCAAAATGATTTCAATGCTAAAATTCAACATGACAACCCAAGCAAGTTTACTTGTGGCTTTGTAGTGCATCCTGGATTTGTACGTGGTGCTTGTTGGGAAATTGAACGTTGTGTAGAAGAATTAGGCTTACAATTATTATGCTTACCTACACATTACATGGATACAATAGGCACTTGGCGTTGTATTTTTGACGAAGAAAATGAGCCAATCTTTGAGCTTGCAAACAAGTATAATTTAGCTGTAGAAATTCACCCTTACGATGGTGAAAAATTTATAAAGCTAGAAAACACCTCATGGCGTTTTCACCTTATTTGGATGCTAGCCCAATGTGCAGATGCGTATCACTTTTTAACCTTAAACGGTTATCAAGACAAATATCCAAATATGCGAACTTGTTTTGCTCATGGTGGGCAGTTGGCACAGATAAACTTAGGACGACGTATACAAGGATTTGATGGACGACCAGATTTATTTGAAGGTAAACACCACCCAAGAAAAGCAGTTGGACACAAAAACATCTTTTTTGACACCTTAGTTCATGATACAGGAAGTTTATCATTACTTATAAAAAACCAAACTTCTAAACAGGTTTTAATGGGATTAGACGATCCTTATCCTTTAGGAGAAATGGAAAGCGCTAAACAGTCTTCTTATCCTGGTAAAATTTTGGATTTAGCTATAGAACGAAATATAATTACAGAAGAAGAACGTAATGCGATGTGGGAAGATAACGTTATACAATGGTTATGTGGTGATGATGAAGATGCTAAGAAAAAATTGGTTAATAGAATTTTAGGATAACTCTTCTATTTAGAATTAAAAAATATAAACATCCAAAAGATGCTTAGACAAGCTCAGCATGACATAAAATTACATTATCGATGCACTTTTTACCTCAACAATTAGATGATTACGTAGTTGCACATTCTGAAAATGAACCAGAATTACTACAACAACTTACTAGAGAAACCTATCAAAAAATATTGCAACCAAGAATGCTCAGTGGTCATTATCAAGGTAGAGTGTTAAGCATGATTTCAAAATTGGTTAACCCAAAAAACATCCTTGAAATAGGCACTTATACTGGTTATTCAGCTTTATGTTTAGCTGAAGGTATGCAAAATAATGGTGAATTAGATACTATAGATATTAATGAAGAGCTGGTAGATTTTCAAAGAAAATATTTTGACAAATCACAGTACGGAAATCAAATTCATCAACATTTAGGTAATGCACTGGAAATTATTCCAAAGCTAAATAAGACTTTTGATTTAGTTTTTATAGATGCTGATAAACCAAATTATGTAAACTATTTTCACACCATTATTGACAAACTCAACGTTGGTGGCATCATTTTATCAGACAACGTATTGTGGAGCGGAAAAGTTATTGAAGCACTAAAACCTGACGATGCATCAACTAAAGCATTGCTAGAGTACAATGCGCTTTTAAAAAATGACCCTAGAGTAGAAACCGTTTTATTACCAATAAGAGACGGATTAACAATAAGTAGAAAACTACCATCATAAATAGTATGAACACATTAGACATAAGAACTGTTGATGTTGTAAAATATATTACACCTTTAAGAGAAGGTGGTTCTTTACCTGCTATTGTTGAAGCTAGCGACGGTTTTCTCTATGTACTAAAATTTAGAGGTTCTGGTCAAGGAAAAAAAACACTAATTTCCGAATTAATTGGAGGTGAAATAGCACGTGCTATTGGTTTAAAAGTTCCTGAATTAGTGTTTATGAATTTAGACGATTCGTTTAGCAAAACAGAACCAGATGAAGAGATACAAGACTTACTTAAATTTAGTGTAGGTTTAAATTTAGGATTACATTATTTAAGTAGTTCTATTACTTACGACCCTTTAGCGTTTGATGTTGATAGTTTAACAGCTTCAAAAATTGTATTATTAGATAGTATTATTAGCAATATAGACAGAACAGCCAAAAACACAAACCTGCTTAACTGGAATAAAGAATTATGGGTTATTGATAATGGAGCTAGCTTCTATTTTCATCATAATTGGGCTACTTGGGAAAGTCATTTAACAAGAACATTTCCCCTTATAAAAGATCATGTACTAGTTAAACAGGCAACACATCTTAATGAAGCTTCAAAAACAATCATTGAAGCTTTAAATAAAGACACGTTAGAAACCATTATTAATACAATACCCGAAAATTGGCTACTAAATGAATCTGATGCGTTAAACCCAAGTCAAATAAGAACTGCCTATATGAACTATTTAATTTCTAGACTAGAAAACATTGATACTCTAATAAACGAAATCGAAAATGCAAGATAAAGTCACTTTTGAATATGCCATAATTAGACTCGTTCCAAAGGTTGAACGTGAAGAGTTTTTTAATGTTGGAGTCATTTTATACTCTAAACGAAAAAAATTTCTTAATGTTAAATATCATGTCGACAATGAGAAGTTAAAGGCTTTTTCTTGCGAACTTGACATAGAAGACATCAATAATCATTTAAAATCTTGGGAACTAATTTGTAAAGGCTCACCTTCATCTGGAGCAATTGGACAATTTGAACTTTCTGATAGATTTCGCTGGTTAGCAGCCTCAAGAAGCACAGTAATACAAAGTTCTAAAACACATTCTGGTTTAACCGATAATCCAGAAGAAGAATTAAATAAAATTTTTGAAAAGCACGTATTATAGTTAACAATTCAAAAAAAAAAACCTCTCAATACTGAGAGGTTTTTTTAATTTATAAAGTGTTTTTATTATTGTACAGCTTGTAAAGCATCAATATTACCATAACCAAAACTTCCGTTTTTATTTGGGTAAAAATCTGATGAAGTCTTTAAACGGTTTAGTACTTGTGTTCTGCTCCAATTAGGATATCTTGACCATACTAAAGCAGCAATACCTGCAGTTGTAGCAGTAGCAACCGATGAACCTCCTGTATAACGACGCTCACCATTGTAAAACCCTAAAACTGGTGGTGCTTTACTAGTATTGTTATCACCTTCCATAATAATGGTAAAATCTATTTTGCTTCCACTATGGCAAGTGTCGCAACGTTCATAATTACTCCCATCATCAACTCCAGTTACAGCAACAGTCTCGCTCATTGTTGCTGGAAAAATCACACCAAAGCCATTAGTAAAACTGGTTGACGTTCCTCCTGCTGCAAAAATAAGTTTGCCTTTACTGTAAGCATATTTTACAGCATCTTTAATATTTCCTATTGACCATACATAACCAATAGACATTGAAATGATTTTAACATCACTTCTATTTCCCAATTGGGTTAACGCAGCTGACACACCTTTACGTTCATGATAATCATTTAAAAGCACATCTTCAGTTGCTCTATAAGCTACCAAATTTGAGTTATAGGCAACACCTACTGGCATTCCGTTATCGTTTCTTGGTGCAGCCATAGTAGATGCCATTGCTGTTCCATGACCACACTTGTCATGTGGTCCATCATAATTACTACTCCACCACCAAGCAGAATCTATAAACGTACCATACTTTTGAACAAAACGTCCATTGGAAACACCATCGTTAAACCCACTAGAATTTAATAGCGACTGTGATTGTGATACTCCAGTATCAATCAATCCAATAGTTACTCCTGAGCCAGTACTTAAATTCCATGCTTGCGGAATGTTATGCTCACTAAAATGCCATGACACTTGTGCATTGTTAGGACTAACTGTAGTGTAATGCGAGGTGTTTATTGACTCACCATTTTTACTACATCCTGAACTTGATCTTGCAGTTGCACTCATTCCAAATTGATTGTAACCATTTGGTTCTAAATAGCGCACATATGGACTCTTCTTAAGCGCTACAATTGTATTAATATTGTCAACATACACATCAACAACATTAATAATTTCGTGTTCTACAAGTTTTAAATCTTCCTTAGCAACACCTTCTTGCTCCAAAACAATATTTAATACTGCTTCCTTTTTATTTTCAATGTCTCTTGTTCTAATTTCTGAAAAATATTCTCCTTCACTTCCATAACCAATAGTAAGTAAATTTTGCCCATGCTTTACTGCACTCCATAAAAAATGGGTATCAGCAGCATTCCAATCAAAATCACCAGTATTAGTAATAGTTGCATTGATAGTTGCATTAATTTCTTCAATGGTTAAAGGATTTTCAGGAAATACTTGTTGAATGTCTTCTTCTTGAAATGTGGCATCTTCCTTAGAACAGGAAACCACAGTAATAGCCAAAAGTAAAATGACTTTAACGTAGAGTCTTCTCATGTAAATATATATTTAGATGGTTAATGATTTTCTAAATATATTAAATAATCTTAAAAGAATTAATTGAAAAACTCAGTTTTAGATAAAAAACCAAGTACAATTTTACGAATATAATATTTACAATTTACGTCTTACCGAACCTGTGAAATCTTCAAGATCGTCTTTCACCTTGTTTATTTCGTCTTGAACATCTTTAGTAATACTGGTATCAATACCATTTTGTTCAGCGCTTTTAGTAATTTCAGATTTAATATCGTTTGACGCATCGCGAAGTACTCGCATACCTTTTCCTAAGCCTTTGGCAATCTCAGGAATTTTGTCGGCTCCAAAAACCAAAACCACTACAACAAGTATAAACATAACTTCTGTAGTACCAATGAATAAAAATGTAGCTGCTTGTATCACTTTGCAAATATAATGAGTTGTTAGATTAGAACGTACTATTTAACATTGAATTTTAATCTTGGGAAGAATTAACGTTTGCTTTGTAAGCTTTAAGCTTAATTTGTAAAAACTCTAGTAGTTTTATATCATTTTTTTCTTTTGCAATTTGCATAAACCCTGGATCTTCTGAACTGAAATAGAAAAACTCCATTCTTTGAGCTTCATCCAAATCATCTATTTCAAAAAGCATTTCAGAAAACTCTGATATAGCTCTATTCATTTGAATATCTTGCCTTTCTAATTCAATTAAGTGTTTTAATCGTTTTGTTCTACCAGAAATCCAGTTCAATATTGGATTTAAAGGAATTAATCCACTACCTGTTTGGGCTTCGTAAAGTCTTCGTTCACTTTGTGTTTTTGGCTTTCCTGTGTAACCAGGAATTCCAACATCATAAAAGTTTATATCTCGTTCAACACCTGAGTTTTTTATATCAGAAGTTAAATCACCAGACAAGATTTTACCAACCACAACTTCATTTAACTCATTAACGTTTTCAGTAAGATTCACTTCAAGCGACTTGGAATTAATATGGTTTTGGGAAATGACAATTTCTTCTCTTAAATATTTAACACCTGAAACAATAATGGTGTCGTTGAGCGTTGCAGGAATTTCAAACTCGCCTTTTTCACCTGTAGTAGTATATTTACTTGCTGTTTTATTTATAATATGAATACCTTCAACGTCATCATTTGCTATTACTTTACCTGAAAGTGTAACAGTTTGCGACTGCATCACAAAAGCGGTTAAAAGAGAAAAAACGAGTAAGCTTCTTTTGAATACATTTACAAATGCTCTGTCTGAAAACAAGTTTGATTTCACAGCAAAATTTGGAGCATATAAATAGTTTTCAAACAGACTAAATTTAATCTTTTTGAGGTGTTTCATTTAAAAACTGCTTACTTTTTTGGCTTATAAATTCTAAAAACTCAAGTTCATTACCTTTATCTAACAAACTATAGTCTAAACCATGGTCTTCAACATAAATTATAAATTCATTGATTCTATCCTTTGGAATCTTGAAATTTTGATATAAGAATTCTTCGGTGTAATGGTCTTTAAACGTACTTGTTGGAATGTCAGGAACATTGGAGCGAGTCGAAGCCTTCTCTCCTTTAGATTTAAAAAGTGGTTTTAATAAAAACCCTACCACATTTATAACGTTAAGTCCGTTTTGCATCGTTTGAGACTGCGAATGCATTGCTATATTATCTGACTGTGATCTTATATCGTCAGAAAACTCATATTCGTGTACGTTGTCAATACCAAAATAAATTGGATCCATATTTGGGTTAAAAGTTCTTACACTTTCAACATCTAAAGTTAAATTTCCAGTAAGGTCATAAGGCAGAATAACAACTTCGTCTAGTTTGTTTACTTCTTCAACCAAAAAAACTGTTAGCTTTTTTGACGCTATAACATATTCGTCAATTACAATTTCAAAATCTTTAAACTGTAGTGCTCCAAATTCAACTCTATCGTTTAAAGCCACAGCAATGGTAAACTCTCCATTTTCGTCAGTAGTCGTTCCTCTATTTGAAGATGAATTAAAAACCGTAATTCCTATGACATCATCACTATCTACTACTACTTTACCTTTAACCTCAACACGCTTGAGATCTTGGGCGTTCATCTGAAATACAGACACTAACATAAATATAACAAATAGGTACTTTTGCATAAGGGTTGGTTTTATGTTATAAAGAAAAGTTTTCATATCTTAATTTAATTCCAAAACACACATAAACTTTTGTTAAAAGCTATGTTTACTTAAATTTACAACAAAATAATCAATACCAAAAAAAATAAAATTGGTATAAACACAACATTAATGAAAAACATAATTATAGCCAGCACATCTACTGTACATGGTAGTGGCACTTTAGAATATATTTTACCAGAATTGAAACTTTTTTTTAAGGATGCTAATGAAATACTCTTTATTCCTTATGCAAGACCTGGAGGCATAACTCATGATGAATATACAGCTAAAGTAAATGATGCTTTTTCAAAGATTGGAAAATCTGTTAAAGGTATTCATGAATTTGAAAATCCTAAAGAAGCATTACAAGATGCAAAAGGGATTTTTACAGGAGGCGGAAACACTTTTGTTTTGGTTAATCAGCTTTATAAAAATGATTTAATTGAAACCGTAAAAGCTGTTGTAAATAATGGTACTCCTTATTTAGGAACAAGTGCAGGAAGCAATATTTGCGGTCTTACCGTTAATACTACCAACGATATGCCTATTGTATATCCGCCAAGTTTTAAAACCTTTGGTTTTGTACCTTTTAATATCAATCCGCATTATTTAGATCCTGATCCAAATAGTACTCACATGGGAGAAACCAGAGAGACACGAATAAAAGAATTTCATAAATTCAACACACAACCTGTTGTAGGACTAAGAGAAGGTAGCTGGCTAGAAGTAAAAGGCGATTCTATTATTTTAAAAGGGGAATTGAATGCTCGTGTTTTTGAATATGACAAAGCTCCTTTTGAAGTAGAAACTGGTACAGAACTAAACACCTTAAAATAAAAAAGACTTTACTTAAAGTAAAGTCTTTTGAGCGGGAGACCGGGTTCGAACCGGCGACATTCAGCTTGGAAGGCTGACGCTCTACCAACTGAGCTACTCCCGCAATGCGGATGCAAATATATGTAAACTCTTTTTCTTAATAAAGAAAAAAATTAAAGCTTTTTAAAAAAATGATATCCTAGTATTTCAAACCCTTCGTTGTAGTAAAACTTATGCGAAGGATAATTTTGAACATAAGTATTGAGTTCCACAGCTTTACAACCTTTACTTTCGGCATATTTGTATATCCAACTTAAAAATTGTTTTCCCAAACCTTTGCCTCTATAGTCATCATCAATATAAACATGGTCAATTTCCACACTTCTACCAGCATAATGTCGTGTACAAAACCACATTCCCGACATTCCTATTAGCTTTTCACCTTCATAAATTACAGCACACTCATAGTTTTGCGTTATCATTTCAGCAAATCGTTCTTTTAAAACAGCATCTGAAACGGTGTTATTATTCAACTTTTTAACTAAAGGAATAATCGTGTTTATTTCAGATTTTTTAATAATTTTAAATACTGGAGACATCTTCTTGAAATATTTCGTGAAGATAATTAATTTGCCGCTACACTTTACCAATAATTTATGTCTAAAAACACAACTAATTACTCCATAAAGCTTATCGCATCTAAAGACACTTATAGTGTAAGACACCCTGTTTTAAGAGAGGGACGACCTATTGAAGATTGTATTTTTGAAAATGACGATTTAGAAACCACTTACCACGTAGGGCTATATTCTCAAAACAAGCTTGTAGGCGTAGTGACCTATATGAAAAACAACACACCTTTACTTGAAACTAAAAAACAATATCAATTAAGAGGAATGGCTATATTGAAAGAATGTCAAGGTTTAAAATATGGCAATGCTTTAATACATTATGGAGAAAACCTACTTAAAGAAAAAGGCATTACTACTATTTGGTGTAACGCAAGAGAAATTGCTGTTCCATTTTATGAAAAAAATGGATTTTCAATTATTGGTAAACCTTTTAATATTGAAAAAATAGGGTTACACTTTACAATGCAAAAAGATATTTAATAAATTTCATGAGCTTATTTTTAAAACACATTAAAAATCACCTAGAATTATTAAGCTATTTTTTTTGTAAATTTATTACAACTAATACTTAACTAACATGAGAAGCAACAAATTTAAAATAAGACTTTTAATAGGCATAGCTATAGTTGCTTTTGCATTTATTAAAAGATGTAGTAGTAAAGAAACTAATCCATTTACAGGAAGGGTTCAAACTATAAATATGACTTCTGACCAAGAAATCGCAATTGGTTTACAGAGTGCTCCACAAATGGCACAGCAACATGGAGGTTTACACCCTAATGAAAGTTATCAAGCCTTAGTTGATAATGTTGGAAATAAATTGGTAAGTAATAGTATTGCTAACCAAACACCTTACCAGTATGAATTTCATTTATTGGCAGACCCAAATACTATAAATGCATTTGCATTACCAGGAGGTCAAATTTTTATCACCTATGCTTTATTTTCTAAATTAGAGAATGAAGACCAGCTGGCTGGTGTATTGGGTCATGAAATCGGTCATGTTTTAGGTAGACATTCTGCAGAGCGTATTGCAGAATCAGAATTTTGGAGCACTGTTACAACTGGAGCTTCGGTTGGCGCTGATATGGGTGGATTAGTAAGTGGAATTGGTCAACAAACTTTACTAACCAACGGTCGTGGAGACGAACTAGAAAGTGATGATTTAGGCGTAAAATTCATGATTAAAGCAGGATACAACCCTGAAGAAATGATAGGTGTAATGGAAATATTAAAAGCTGCTGCTGGACCTAATAGAGTCCCTGAGTTTCAAAGCACACATCCTGACCCAGACAATAGAATAGAAAAAATTAGAGAAGCTATCACTAAATATAAAAAGACTCCCTAAACAAGGAGTCTTTTTACAACTAACTAACCAACCAACTTATAAATACATAAGTTAAGCTTTTCTTTTCTTTTGAGATTCGAAATGATTGATAGCTTTTATTGCGTCTTGAGCATTAGATAATTCAGCATACTTTTCTGCAGTATACCCTTTATCAGATTTCTTTTTTAAGTCTGCTCCATTTTCAACTAAAAGCTTTAAAATTTCAACTCTATTAAATTTTGCCGCATACATAAGCGGTGTCATTCCATTAGATTTTTGATTTACATCAGCACCTAATTCAATAAGTTTTTTTACGGTTTCAAAATCTCCTTTAGCAATTGATGCACAAAATGGGCTAACTGAGTTTTCTGCTTTTACAATTTTAAAATTGTTAGATGTCATAGTTGTTGCAAAAGTGCTAAACGAAAAGCCTAATGCAATTGCTAAAATAATTACTGTTTTTTTCATGATGAAAGATTTAAATTAATTGATTGTTTTTTGATTATACTAAAGAGACGACATATTTCTCGTTCTGTTACACATAAAAATTATAAATAACATTTATTTAACGCTTTACAAACAAATATGTTAAGGCTTTATTAAATTGAAAAAAATGGTTAACAATAAGTCGTTAATCATATAATAAATCTTTAAATTCATTTTTTTGGTACTTAAAATTTAAGGTTACTACTTTAAACTTTTATCTTTGAAGTTTAAAGCCATTCCACTATGAACAAAAAAGTTATTCTTATGATTCTTGATGGTTGGGGAACATCTCCTGACCCTAAAGTTTCAGCAATTGACAATGCAAAAACGCCTTATATAGATTCACTATACCACAATTACTCTCATGCTAGCCTTAGAACTGACGGTTTACATGTAGGTTTACCAGAAGGTCAAATGGGAAATAGCGAAGTTGGACACATGAATCTTGGTGCAGGACGAATTGTTTACCAAGACTTGGTTAAAATAAACCTTGCTGTTAAAGATAAAACATTAGGTAAAGAAGCTGCTTTGATTAATGCCTTTAATTATGCTAAAAGCAATAACAAGCCTGTTCATTTTTTAGGCTTGGTAAGCGATGGTGGTGTTCACTCACACATTAATCACTTGTTTGGGTTAATTGATGCAGCCCAAGAATTTGGTGTTCAGCAATCTTATGTCCATGCATTTACTGATGGTAGAGACGTTGATCCAAAATCTGGTTACGGATTTATCACATCGTTACTGTCACATATAAAAAACACAAACACCCAACTTGCAACAGTTACTGGTCGTTACTATGCTATGGATAGAGACAAACGCTGGGAACGTGTTAAACTAGCTTATGATGCTTTAGTTAATGGCATAGGAGAAACATCAACAAATATTTTAAAATCTATCGATAACAGTTATGACAATAATGTTACTGACGAATTCATAAAACCAATTATTAATCTTGATACTAATAATGAGCCAGTAGCAAAAATTAAAGAAGGTGATGTGGTTGTCTTCTTCAATTTTAGAACAGATAGAGGACGTCAACTTACTGAAGCCTTATCTCAAAAGGATTTTCATGAACAAAACATGCATAAATTGGATTTACATTATGTAACAATGACCAATTATGACGATTCATTTAAAGGCATTAATGTTGTTTTTGACAAAGACAACCTTACTGAAACCTTGGGAGAAATTCTTGAAAAGAACCATAAAACTCAAATTAGAATGGCTGAAACCGAAAAGTATCCTCATGTAACATTCTTCTTTTCAGGCGGAAGAGAAACTCCTTTTGAAGGTGAAACTAGAATACTTCGCAACTCTCCTAAAGTAGCGACTTACGATTTAAAACCTGAAATGAGTGCCTACGAACTAAGAGATGCTTTAATACCAGAACTTGATAAAGGCGAAGTAGATTTTGTATGTCTCAATTTTGCAAATGGTGATATGGTAGGACATACTGGAGTTATGGAAGCTGCAATACAAGCCTGTGAAGCTGTAGATAAATGCGTGGAAGATGTGATTACATCTGCATTAAAAAACAATTATACTACATTATTAATTGCAGACCATGGTAATTGTGAAACCATGATAAATCCTGATGGTTCACCAAATACATCACACACAACAAATCCTGTTCCTATTATATTGATTGACAACGATAAAACAAAAATTAAAGATGGTATTTTAGGAGATATTGCTCCAACAATATTAAAATTAATGGGTGTTGAGCAGCCAAAAGCCATGACACAACATCCATTGGTATAATTAAGTCAATGCCATTATTTTATGTATTTTTGCAACGTTAAAAAATGAAAGATGAATTTTCAGGATAAGTTAATTATAGCTGTAGATTTTGATGGTACAATCGTTGAAGACGGTTATCCTAAAATAGGAAAACCTAGAATTTTTGCGTTTGAAACCTTAAAACGACTTCAAGATGATGGTCATCGCTTAATTTTATGGACCTATAGAAGTGGATCAAAATTAGACGAAGCAGTAAAATTTTGTGAAGATAAAGGCATACAGTTTTATGCTGTAAACAAGAGCTTTCCTGAAGAAAAATTTGACTATTCAAAGAGTCGAAAAATATATGCTGACATTTTTATTGACGACAGAAACATTGGAGGTGTTTTAGGTTGGGGAGAAGTATATCAGTTGATAACCAACGAAACTCCAAACATGAAATCAAACCAAAAGAAAAAAGGTTTGTTTTCATTTTTAAGAAAATAAGATGATTATAGTAAAAACAAAAGAAGAAATAGAATTGATGCGCCAAAGTGCTTTGGTGGTATCAAAAACACTTGGTATGCTTGCTAAAGAAGTAAAAGCAGGCGTTACCACAAATCAATTAGATAAACTTGCTGAAGATTTTATAAGAGCTCAAGGTGCATTACCTGGTTTTAAAGGTCTTTACGACTGCCCTTCTACATTACTTTGTAGTGTAAATGAAGCTGTTGTTCATGGTTTACCTACAGACAGACCACTAGAAGATGGTGATATAGTTTCTATAGACTGTGGTGCATTAATGAACGAGTTTTATGGTGACCATGCTTACACTTTTGAAGTTGGCGAAGTTGACCCTGAAACTAAAAAACTTATAGAAGTTACTAAAGAATCGCTTTACGTTGGTATTAGAGAATTCAAATCTGGAAACCGTGTTGGCGATGTAGGTTATGCCATTCAAAACCATTGCGAAGCTCAAGGTTATGGTGTCGTGCGTGAATTAGTAGGGCATGGACTTGGACGTAAAATGCACGAAGACCCTGAAATGCCAAATTACGGTAGACGTGGTAGAGGAAAAAAGTTTATAGAAGGTATGGTTGTAGCCATTGAACCAATGATTAATGGTGGCACACATCGCGTAAAACAACTTAAAGATGGTTGGACAATTGTAACGCTTGACGGAAAGCCTAGTGTACATTTTGAACACGATGTTGCTCTAGTTGATGGCAAACCAGAAATACTATCAACCTTTGCTTATGTTTATGAAGCATTAGGCATTACATCTGACGAAGAAAATGAGTTTAGACAACAAGCTTTAATTCTTTAATTTCTCATTATGAACACCATTGCGTTTATTGAAAAGGAACTTAAATCATTAAGAGATTCCTTAAATAATCACGACCTATATAAAGCACTTTCAACACCTGATGATATTAAAATTTTCATGGAACAGCACGTATTTGCTGTTTGGGATTTTATGTCACTTTTAAAAGCGCTACAAAACCATTTAACAACAACATCGTTACCTTGGTTACCTGCAAAAAACCCTGCAACTGCACGTTTTATCAATGAAATTGTTTTAGGAGAAGAAAGTGATGTTAACGAACTAGGAGCTCCTAAAAGTCATTACAAAATGTATCTAGACGCCATGAATCAAATAGGTGCTAACACATCTCAAATGCATCAATTAGTACACTTTTTAAATAATGGCGATTCGCTTGAAAATGCTATTAAAAACTGTAATTTAGATACTGCTACCGAAAATTTCATCAACTATACATTTGAAATTATCAGCACAAATGAACCTCACAAAATAGCTTCGGCATTTACATTTGGTCGTGAAGATGTGATTCCTGATATGTTTTTTCAAATTATCAATCAGTCACAAACCAATGATAACTCTTACAGCAAGTTAACCTATTATCTTAACAGACATATAGAGCTTGATGGAGACGAGCATGGACCTTTATCGTTAAAAATGATAGAAGAGCTTTGCGGTAATGACGACCAAAAATGGCAAGATGTATTACAAGTGGCTAAAGATGCATTAAAACAACGTATTGCGCTTTGGGATGGCATTTATGAAAACATACTTTCTAACAAAACCATATTAGCATAAACTAAACTGTTTGAAAAAGCTTTTTAAAATACTACTAAACCTCATACCTAGACCGTTATTAATCAGGTTTAGTTATTTAGTACGTCCTGTTATAGCGACATTTTTAAAAGGAGAAAACCACACTGATCCTATTGATGGTAAAAGCTTTAAAACCTTTTTACCTTATGGTTATGGTACACAACGCAACAATGTTTTGTCGCCTTCAACCTTAAGTTTAGAGCGTCACAGGTTGTTGTGGTTGTATTTAAAGAATGAAACTGATTTCTTTTCAGCAAAAAACAAAGTGCTCCATTTTGCTCCAGAACAGTGTTTTTTAAAACGTTTTAAAGCACTAAAAAATATAGATTATACAACCACAGATTTACTATCACCTATTGCTGATGTAAAAGCTGATATTTGTAACCTTCCATTTGCAGATAATAGCTATGATGTTATTTTTTGCAATCATGTTTTAGAGCATATTTCTGATGATACTAAAGCAATGCAGGAATTGTATCGTGTTATGAAACCTGGTGGTTTTGGTGTTTTTCAAATTCCGCAGGATTTAAACCGTGAAACAACGTTTGAAGACGATAGTATAACTGATAAAAAAGAACGTGCTAAAATTTTTGGTCAATATGATCATGTGCGTATTTATGGTCGTGATTATTTTGACAAATTAAGACATATTGGTTTTAAAGTTGAAGAAGTAGATTACACCGCATCGTTATCTGATGCTGACATACATAAATACTGTTTAGCAAAAGGTGAAATTATTCCGGTTGTTTATAAATAACTCTTAATATGACACAACAAGCATTTATAATTACAGGCGCTTTATTTGGAATGTTAGCCATAATTTTTGGTGCATTTGGCGCTCATGCTTTAAAGAAAACACTATCGGAAGACCAGCTAAAAAGTTTTGAAACAGGTGTAAAATATCAAATGTATCACGCTATCGTTTTGTTAATACTTGGTTTTAATCAAGAGTTCTCTACATCAGCAATGTATTGGTGTTTTACTTTAGGTATTGTCCTTTTTTCTTTTAGTATCTATGGCTTAATTTTAAGTGATGCCAAAGGAAAGAAATTACGCTTTTTAGGACCAATTACGCCTATTGGAGGATTACTTTTTGTTGCTGGTTGGTTGATGATTTGTGTTCAGGCGTTATAAATTAAATAGTATTATTTGATTTCTACTTTTAGTCAAAATAGACAAATAGCAAACTATTCATTCCTCAGGAAAACCATTTAGATTTAAAGTTTCAAACTCATTTTTATCATTTTCAAAAATTAAAAATGCTTTTAATTCAGGATGTGATTGAAGAAAGTCTTTTACACCCTCAATTCCCATAGCTTGAAAAGCTGTTGCATAAGCATCAGCTGTCATACAATCTTTTGCAATAACTGACACACTTAACACATTAGTTTTAGATGGATAACCTGTTTTTGTATCAATAATATGAGCATATTTATTACCATTTTCATCAACTTTAAATTTTCTATAGGTACCAGAAGTTGCCATAGCTTCATCTTTAATACTTATCGCCTTTAGAATAGACTGTTCACCATCAAATCTAGGTTGATCTAAGCCAACTTTCCAATTGCTGTCCTTTTCAGCATTTATCCCTTTGCTTCTTATCTCACCTCCTATTTCAACTAGATAATTATCAACTTTTTTCTGTTCCAAAAAATTAGCAATAACATCTACTCCATAACCTTTTGCTATAGCATTAAAATCTATAAATGCACCTTTCAGTTTCAAAATCTTATTATCAACTCTATTCACTTTATCAAAACCAACATATTGCATAAGGCTATCAATTTTTAAGCTATCTAGAGCAACTATTTTTCCTTGTGGACCAAAATCCCATGCGTTTACAACAACTCCTATGGTTGGGTCAAAAGCGCCTTGAGTATTGTTATAAATAACTTTAGATGCATTAAAAACGGTTATAAAATGGTCGTCAATAGAATTGCTCTCGTTTCGGTTTATTTTAGAAATATCAGAATCTGGAATATAGGTGGATAATGAGGTATTAATTACCGCAAAAAGACTATCAAATGACTTGGTATAGTCAACGTCTTTATCATAAATAACTGAGTAACTAGTACCAAATACATCACCTGATAATTTAGTATTTGAAGGTCCTTTTTTACATGTAAAAAAAACTGATGCAATCAGTAAAAAAATTAAAACTTGTTTCATTAGTTAAGATGTGTTTCAATCACCTGAATACCATTATACTCTATAAGATATTCTTCGTTAAAATATATTGGTAAATCTTCACCATTTGGATTTCCTAAACCAACTCCAGCATAAAGTACTTTGGCGTCTTTATCTGCTGCATGTTTTTTAAAGGTTTCCATCCAAACAATATCATAGTTATTTGGGTTTTCTGGCAACATTACAGCTCTTACAATCACAAAATAGTATTGACTGTTTTTATCAATACACACAAACTGTGGATGCTTTTTTAATTTGCTATTTATAGCAACAAACTCAAAGCCACGTTGCTCTAAATCTTTGCCAACATGGTTCATTGCCAAATTATGAAGTTCTTGTTTGGTAAGTGGTTTACTCATAACACAAAGATACGAACTTGCTATTTAAACCTCACAAATTTTGAATCGTAAAATGTATAGTTAGAGACAGGAATCACTGCGTCTTTTTCCAGTTTATACCAAGGTGAAATAGTACTATCATCTAAGTTTTTCACCAAATGAACGCTTTGTGCTGGTGTATTTCCTTGAAAAAGCAAAAACAGCTTGTCTCCTGTTTCGTTTACTATTTCATCACATATAATAGCTATATGTCCTGGCGTACCACCTTTAATGAGCATATCTCCAATTTGAAGCTTACTTACGTCATTAATCTTTGGAAGTTCATTGTAAAGCGATAAAGTTCCTGAATAGGTATAAATAAGATTTAAGTACTTATAAAAATTTGTTTTAGAATGGTCTTTAGCTGCTGTTTTATGAAAACTTACTTTGTTACCATCTATTTTTGGTCTATAGCCTTCAGCGTATTTTAACCATGAGCAATAATGCCCAGAAGTAAAATTAAACCCAATTTCATCTTTTCGGTTATTCTCCCAAAGATACTCACTTCTTACTCTAATTAAAGCATCAGCACATTGTTGCAATCCGTTTTTTGGAACAGGTATTTCTAGCACTCCAACATGTCCACTTTGCCAAAAATATTGAGAATCGTCATAATTAATAATCTTACTACCAAAAGGTTTCAATTCATAATTTCTTAAATACTCTTGAAAACTCCCTGTGGCATACTCAACACGCTTAAAACCTTTAGGTATATTTACTCTAGATTGAATTGTTAAACTATCCTTATTGACTAAATCTGGAGTTTTAATAGCTGATGAAATAATCTCTACTGATTTTTTCACTGGCATAAACTGATACGCAAAAGCACCAACAACAACTAAAGCTAAAATGACAAGTAGTATTTTTTTCATATTGAAATAACGCTGTTTATCTTTATTTTGGTATGCAAAACTTTAAATTGTGTATCTTTCTTAACGGATGAAACGATTAACTCAAATTTTATTACTATCTCAAGCATTGATTCTTTCTTGTAAAGAAAAACAACAAAACTTACCAGATCCTTTGGAAGCTGGTTGGAAAGGAAAAGCTGTTTGTGAAGTTATTGAAAACAACCCAAAGCTAAGAGTATTAAAATGTACTTTTGCTCCAGGAGTTGGACATGAAAAACATTATCATAATCCTCATTTTGGTTATACCTTAAAAGGCAGTAAATTTAGAATTACCGATTACAAAGGTACTCGCGAAGTGAATGTACCTTCAGGATATAGCTTTAAAAAAGACAGCATAACTACTCACGAAGTTTTAAATATTGGTGACAGTACAGCTGTTTTTTTAATAATGGAATACAAATAAAAAAACCAGCAATTGATGCTGGTTTTTTTTATTTAATTCAGAAGGTTTATTAACCTCCAAAGTCATCAAATCTAATGTGCTCATCTGGGATACCAAAATCCTCTCCCATTTTTTGAACTGCTTTGTTCATTAATGGAGGTCCACAGAAATATAACTCTATATCTTCTGGTGCATCGTGATGACTTAAGTAGTTATCTATAACACAGTTGTGAATGAATCCTACAAATCCGTCTCCTGGTGCATCAATATTTTCTTTTACTTTCCAGTTATCTTCTTCTAATGGTTCAGATAAAGCTAAGTAAAACTTAAAGTTAGGGAAATCTCTTTCTAAAGCTCTAAAGTGCTCTAAGTAGAACAACTCACGTTTAGAACGTCCACCATACCAATACGTAACTTTACGTCCTGTCTTTAAGGTTTTAAATAAGTGGTATAAGTGTGAACGCATTGGTGCCATACCTGCTCCACCACCAACATATAACATTTCTGATTCTGACTCATTGATGAAGAATTCTCCATAAGGTCCTGAAATAGTTACTTTATCTCCTGGTTTTTGATTAAAGATATAAGACGAAGCAACTCCAGGGTTTACATCCATCCAACCGTTTTTATTACGATCCCATGGTGGAGTAGCAATACGAACGTTAAGCATGATATCTCGTCCTTCAGCTGGGTAAGAAGCCATAGAATAAGCTCTTTCAACTGTTTCATCATTTTTCATTACTAATGGCCAAAGACCAAACTTATCCCATTCTGCTTGAAACTTATCTGGTGTTTCGTGCTCTTCAGGATGTGCAGTAATATCAATATCAGCATATTTTACTTCACATGGTGGAATTTCAATTTGAATATATCCACCTGCTTTATAGTTCATATCTTCTGGAATACGAACTACAAACTCTTTAATAAAAGATGCTACGTTATAGTTACGTACAACTTCTGCTTCCCATTTCTTTATACCAAATACTTCTTCTGGAATGGTAATTTCCATGTCTTGTTTCACCTTTACCTGACAAGATAAACGTGCTCCATGCTGTAACTCTTTACGCGTAAAGTGAGGCGTTTCAGTTGGAAGTGCTTCACCTCCACCTGATAATACATGACACTCACATTGAATACATGTACCACCTCCACCACAAGCTGATGGTAAAAATATTTTTTGGCTTCCTAAAGTTGTAAGTAAGCTTCCTCCTGAGGCAACCTCTATTTCTTTTTCACCATTAATTTTAATGGTCACTGGACCTGATGGTGATAATTTTTGTTTTACGAATAATAACAAACCTACCAATAGTAGTGTTACTATTAAAAAGGCCGCTACGGTTGCTAAAACTGTTCCTAATGTACCTGCTGCTAATATCATATTACTCGTTTATTGTAGTCGTGTTTTCAGCTAATTTTTGTTCTTTTTCTTCTACCTGTTCAACTTGTGCTGTTTCAGGCTCTTTTGTTGCTTCATCATCTCCACCAGTTAACATTCCTCCAAAACTCATAAACCCAATTGCCATTAAACCAGTAATAATGAATGTAATTCCTAATCCTCTTAAAGGAGCAGGAACATTTGAATAACGTATTTTTTCACGAATAGCTGCAATAGCAAGAATTGCTAAAAACCAACCAATTCCTGAAGAAATTCCATAGTTAAACGCTAATCCAATACTTTCAATTTCTCTTGATTGCATAAATAACGATCCACCAAGAATTGCACAGTTTACAGCAATAAGTGGTAAGAAAATACCAAGAGAGTTATATAGTGATGGAGAAAACTTCTCTACCACAATTTCTACTAATTGTACCATTGTTGCAATGGTAGCGATGAACATGATAAATGACAGGAAGCTTAAATCGTAATCAGCATACTCTGCTCCTAACCACGTTAATGCTCCTGGTTGTAAAATGTATTGGTCCAATAACCAGTTTACAGGCACAGTTACTGCTAATACGAATATTACAGCTGCTCCAAGACCAACTGCAGTACTTACCTTTTTAGATACTGCTAGGTAAGAACACATTCCTAAGAACGTGGCAAATACCATGTTATCTATAAAAATTGATTTGAAAAATAATTCTAAATGTTCCATATTCTATATTTTGATGAAATTCTGAATCAAGTTCAGAATGACAAGTCAATTTTAGTCTTCTATTAAATCTTTGTTTCTACTACGTTGTACCCAAATAATGATACCTACAACTATCAATGCCATTGGTGATAATAGCATAAAACCGTTGTTTTCGTAACCAATAGCGTATAATCCTGTTTTTTCAATTGGGTCTCCTAATACTTTAAATCCTAATAAAGTACCAGAACCTAACAGCTCTCTAAAGAAACCTACAATAACAAGAATTACTGCATATCCTAAAGCGTTACCAATACCATCTAAAAACGATTTCCATGGTCCATTACCTAAAGCGAAAGCCTCAAAACGTCCCATAATGATACAGTTGGTAATGATTAATCCAATAAATACTGAAAGCTCTTTACTTAACGAATACGCATACGCTTTCAACACTTGGTCAACAATAATTACCAATGCAGCTACAACTGTAAGCTGAACAATAATTCTAATCTTTGATGGAATAATATTACGGATTAATGAAATAACCACGTTACCTACTCCCATTACAAATAATACAGACAATGACATTACTATAGATGCCTTTAATTGTGCTGTAATAGCCAGAGCAGAACAAATACCTAATACTTGAATAGTAATTGGGTTGTTATCTGCTAACGGATCTGTTATTAATTTTGCGTCTTTTTTTGAAAGTAATCCCATAAGATTATTTGTTTAAGTTTTTAAAATAAGGTACATACAACGACAAGTCTCCTTTAATCATTGCTGCTACACCATCACCAGTTATTGTTGCTCCAGCAATAGCATCTACTTCATTATCTGTCTTATCTTGGTTAGTTGGGTCAGCATTACTTTTTGACACTGCAACACCTTTAAAGTTTCCTTGGCTATCTAATAAATGCTCACCAATAAAGTCGTCCATAAAATAACGTTCTTTAATGTTTGCACCTAAACCTGGAGTTTCTCCTTTATGGTCAAAATAAGCACCTTGTATCACCATGTTTTCATCCATAGCTATATATGCCCAAACAGCATCCCAAAGTCCTTTACCTCTTATTGGAGCGATGTAGTACGTTTTACCGTCTTTTTCTCCTACAAATAATGGCAATCTTCTTTTAGAAGCATCTCCTTTAGCTTTTTCTTTTTTGATATCAATTAAGTAAGCTTCATCATTTTCGGTTACATCACCATTTAAAATAACATATTGTTTTGTGATGTATTTGTTAAATAATTCTGGTGCTACATCAGTAGATACAAAGTTTGCACTACTCTCGTCATTTTCATTTACACCCATTGCATATAGGATGTTTTGCTGCATTTCCAACTCAACATTTTTTGTAATTGTAGGTTTAAGTGATGCTGCTGTAAAAGCTAACAAAGCACCTACTACTACTACCATTCCTATGGCAAACAATACTGTATATACGTTGCTATCTGTTTTATTACTCATTTTAAGCTGTTTTTGCTTTTAAACGTTTCATTCTTCTTTTCACATTTCCTTGAACCACGTAGTGATCAATTGTTGGTGCAAACACATTCATTAATAGAATTGCAAGCATTACACCTTCTGGATATGCTGGGTTGAATACTCTAATTAATATTGAAATGAATCCGATTAAGAATCCGTAAATCCACTTTCCTTTGTTGGTTTGTGAAGCCGTTACAGGATCGGTTGCCATAAACACAGTACCAAAGGCAAATCCACCAATTAGTAAATGATGCCAGAATTCAGTACTCATTAATCCATAAAACTTGCTTCCTTCACCTATCCATCCTGCATCTACAACACCATTGAAAATTAATCCCATTGCCAATGCACCAAGTACAGATGACAACATAATTCTCCAGCTTCCTATTTTAGTAAAGATTAAGAATAAACCTCCTAAAAGAATTAATACTGCTGAAGTTTCACCTACTGAACCAGGAATTAATCCTGTAAACATATCCCAAACAGAATAGGTTATTTCTTTTCCTTGTGCTAAACTTCCTAAAATAGTTTCACCGGAAATAGCATCAAGATTCTCACCTGCCGCAATAGCTTTATCTCTTGCTACAGCGCCATGAACCCATACTTTATCTCCAGACATCCAAGTAGGATATGCAAAGAATAAAAAGGCACGAATAGTTAATGCAGGGTTAAGAATATTCATTCCTGTTCCTCCAAACACTTCTTTACCAATTACAACACCAAAAGCTACAGCAACTGCTAACATCCATAATGGTGTATCTACTGGTACTATTAGTGGCACAAGCATACCTGTAACTAAGTAACCTTCTTCTACTTCGTGACCTTTAATTACTGCAAAAACAAACTCAATTGCTAGACCAACTCCGTAAGACACAATTACCAGTGGTAATACTTTCCAAAGCCCTATTACTAAGTTATCCCAACTCCAAAATACAGAATCAAAAAAACCTGTAGCTTGACTAATTTCTCCTAAAGCTAAATAGTGCTGGTAACCAGCATTGAACATACCAAAAATTAAACATGGAATCAATGACATGATAACCGTGTTCATGGTACGCTTTAAATCGTCAGCTACTTTTATATGAGTACCACCATGAGTAGTCTCGTTAGGTAAGTATAAAAACGTATGTAATGCGTTAAACGCAGGCGCCATTTTGGTGCCTTTATACTTTTCTTTTAAGTTATGTAAATTACTTTTTAAGCTCATTATCCTATCTCTTTAAGCATTAAGTCTAAACCTTGTCTAATTATTTTTTGGTGTGGTTGTTTAGACACACAAATAAACTCTGTTAAGGCAAAATCTTCAGGTGCAACTTCATACATTCCTAAAGCTTCCATTTCGTCTAAATCTTGATACATACATGCTTTAAGAATTTGCATTGGATATATATCTAAAGGAAAAACCTCTTCGTAACTTCCTGTTACTACAAACGCACGATGTTCACCATTTGTGTTGGTATTTAAATCGTACTTTTTCTTAGGGTTTAACCAAGAAAACGTCATCGCTCTTGAAGTAGAAATCTTATTGAATACAGGTTTATTCCATCCAAAAAACTCGTAGTCATCACCTTCAGGAATAACCGTTACTGTATTACTGTAATAGTCTAGAGCACCATCTGGTTTAATTTGTTTTCCTGACAATACGTTTCCTGATATAATACGGTCATTACCATCTTTATCAACACCATTGTCATAAACCATAGTTGCTATTTCGCTTCCTATTTTTGTTTTAAAATATCTTGGTTTTTTAACCGATGATCCAACCAAAGCAACAATACGCTCTGCATTGAATTTACCAGTTAATAACAATTCACCAATAACAACTAAATCTTGTGGATTAATCGTCCAAACTACTTCACCTTTGTTTATTGGGTCAATTTTATTGATTTGTGTACCAACATTTCCTGAAGGATGAGGACCTGACACTTTATGTAGTGTAATACCTGATAATCCTGCAAGTGGTGAATTGGAATTTTTACCAACCGACACATGTACTTGTCCTTCAGTTAATTTCCCTAAAGCTGTTATTGCTGCTTGCATTTCAGCTTCTTTACCTTGAAGTACATAATCGTAGTCTGCTGCTAAAGGAGCTGATGCATAACCTGATACAAATATCGCTTTAGGCGACTTGTTTGGGTTTGCAATAACATCGTAAGGACGTTGTTTAATAAATGGCCAACAACCAGAAGCTAACAAGTGCGCTTTAACTTTATCAGCATCGGCAGCATCTAAATTAAACTTACCAAAGTCAACATACGTTTGCTCTTTGTCTGCTTGAATTTTAATTGCCATAATTCGTCTTCTCTCTCCACGAGCAACCTCAACAACTTCACCAGAAACAGGAGACACAAACTTCATGTCTTCAGCATCTTTGTTGTAAAATACAGTTTCACCTGCTTTTACTTTAGTGCCTTCTTTTGCTACAAGTTTAGGAATTATGCTATGGAAATCTTCTGGCCTGATAGTGCAGTAATTGCTGATAATGGCATTTTCTGTCGTTTTCTCAGCGTCACCTTTAAGGTTTATGTTCAGACCTTTTTTAATCTTAATGTCGTTTGACATATGTTTGATATTGAAATTAATTGTCTAAAAAATCGCTGCAAATTTACGAAATTCTGCTTCATTTTAATGTAGAGATTAAGGAAGTTTGCTATTTATATTCTTTCTAAATAAAGAAAATGACTGAGTTTTTAAACTCAACCAAACAAAAAAAGAAATTCAGTTTTAACACAAGTATTTAGCATCTTGATAGCACTATTAAGAGAGTTGTTCTACAAGAACATTATTTCTTAATCTACAACAACCTATAAAGTAGCTTCTTATAATTCTAAATATACAATTTCATGAATACTGGTTGGTTATCACTAGCATCATAGCTAATTCTACTAATAAAGTTAGCGTAACACTTCATAACTGTCTATTTAAATTTTGAATAGAATCTTCGATATTAGAAATAAAGTCAATAATAGTAATTTGGTAATTCCACTTATCTATATGATCAACATCAATATTTTGAGGAAAATCCTTAAAATTGGTTGGATAATAACTATAACCTTGCAGGCTAGTTGTTATACCATAGTTAATAAGTAAGCAATCTTTATCATCTTTAAATATCATTAAAAAACCTATGTATTCATCGCTAAAATCAATAGGAAATAATAATTGATCTCCACATATACTTAATTTTTCAACTTCTTGTATTAATATATTTAAATATGCTATTAACGTTAGTACTACTTTTTCTTGGGATTCATTATTTTCTAAAAAATTATTATCTAAAGCAAAATAATAGGTATCAACAGATTTATATATTTTCTTATCTAAAGTTTCAAAAACAAAATCATTATGCCCAAATCGTTTAGGGTTTTTCTCAAAAAAAAATTTCATTTTTTGCATACATAATATGATTCAAACTAGATAAACTAATAATCAATTGGCACTTACTCTCAAAAACTCTTTATCAAAAAACAACTAAATACTATTGTCAAATCTACAATACTGAAATTTCCACATTAGTTATATTATTTTTTCCTAATAAATCTTTAACTTTTTCGTACAGGCTGTAATTCCTGTATTTTTTAAAGTAAAAAAATCAGAACCATCCCAAGTAGATTCATCAAATTTAATGTAGTCATCTTCATAATTATTTAACAATAAAATAGAATTAGGACCAATAAACTCTCCAATCTTATATTGTTTACAATTAGGCCTTAACTCTATTGATGACCTTTTCATAGCATTATTTAACTTATAAAACTTCATTTAAACTTATCAAAAGCATTTTTCACTCATTCACTAATATTTTTTGAGTAACTGTTCTGTTACTCGAGTCTAAAGTTCTCCCAACTATCGCACGATTGCTTCGTGTGGTTTTCTGCAGCTTAAACCCTAACAATATCCCAAAATACTGAAAAAAGTAATTCATTCACCTTTTCATTACAATTTATAACAAAATAAAAAAGGCATAAAATTTGTTTATCTTTACAGAGATAACCGTATAATTTTGATGACAAAGACCATACAGCTTTTAGTATTTTTAATTTACCTACCGCTTTTAACTTTTGGGCAAATTGAAGAAACCAATCCTCCTGAGTATATTAGCACTATAACTTTTAAAGGAAACACATCTGAAAGTCAGTTACCTATACTACGCTTAGGCGAACCTTTAATACTTGAGTTTGATGCTTTAAATGGTGATGAGGCCGATTTTTACTACGAAATAGTGCACTATAATTTTGACTGGACGCCTTCTCAACTTGTAAAGTCTGAATACCTAAGTGGTTTTGACAACCAACGTATTCGCGATTATGAAAACTCTTTTAATACGTATCAAATTTATTCGCATTACAAGCTTCAAATACCAAACGCGCAAACACGTGGCATTTTAAAAAGTGGCAACTACATGATTTTTATATATGATGATTATGATGAGTTGATGTTTTCACGAAAATTTATGGTTTATGAAGATATTGTAAACGTTGGTGTTACTATAAAACGTTCAAGAGATGTAAAATTCATTAACGAAAAACAATCGGTTGATTTTGTAATTGCAACTAACAATGTCAATTTTAACAACCCAATGGAAACCATAAAAACACTTGTTATTCAAAATAATAATTTAAATACAGCCATCTCAAACCTAAAACCACAATATGTTTTAGGGAATGAACTTATGTATAGATACAATACAGAGTCAAGTTTTTGGGCTGGAAATGAATATTTGTTTTTTGAAAACAAAGATGTTAGGGTTGCCAACGTTGGCGTACAGTTTATTGACCTCAAGGAGATTTACCACAACTACTTATTTACAAATGAAGAGAGAGCAAGCAGACCATACACTTACAATCCTGATATTAACGGTAATTTTCTTATAACAGCTGTAAATACTGACAATGTTGCCATTGAAGCCGATTACACTATGATGCATTTTTCATTACTTTACCCTGAGCTTTTAGACGGAAAATCCATATACGTTTATGGTAATTTCAACAACTACGCGTTAGACAACATGAATAAAATGGTTTACAATCCTGAAGCTGAAGTTTACCAAACCTCATTTAAGCTTAAACAAGGATTCTACAACTATAAATATGTTGTAGTTGACGACAAAGGAACTCTAGATGAAGGTGCAATAAGTGGAAACTTTTACCAAACCGAAAACAACTACAAAGTACTAGTGTATTATAGAGACTTGGGTGCGCGTTTTGATAGGTTGATTGGTTTAGGAGAAGGTACTTCGGTGAATATTTCCAATTAAATCGAAGACACTATTTTGCTAGAAAGGATTTCTCCTTTGTAAGTATCGTAGCTTAGATTTTTTTTGATAAAGGTCTTTGACTGTTCATCAAAATAACTGCAAGATTCTATAGGTTTTGCATAAAGATGCAAGCTAATTGTTCTTCCTTTTGAATTGTTTTTTAACTTATGTAAACCAATTGCATCATTAATATAAGCTTGTTGTTGGTTAGCTATTTTTCGAATTCCTTTAGCTTCAACGTCGCCATTTTCATACTTATGGTATTGCACTTCTTCTATTTCGCCTTCTATTAAATACATCCAGCACTCTTCACCACTATGACAGTGTATTGGCGTTTCTTGACCAGCTTCCCAACACAATAAAATCAGTTCAAAATTGTCACTTTTATAAATACCATTTCTAACATACTTTTTAGTTGACCAGTTTAGGTATTCACCTAACACATTTTTATCTAAAACTAAATTTTTAAAAATGGTTTTGTAATTATCCTTTGAAGATTGAGACAAAGCACTTATTAATTCATTTAAAGTAAATATAGGTTTCAATAGCTATAAATTTAAATTTTAATATTTTTAATGTTTCTTGAAGTCCTTAAAGCCAATTAGCCCAATTTATGAATAAAGATTTAAAATTGTTTAATGAGTTAGCAGAAATCCTTCTTAAAGAAGAAAAACAACAACCTGTAGCAAAACCTATAGACACTGATAAGCTCTATAAAACTTTAGACCTTTCGCTCAATGAACACCCAAGTTTAGACGAAGACTTAAAAAAAACATTACTAGAAATTATAAAAAGTACTCCTAAAACTGCTTCAACATCGTTTTTCAATCAGCTTTTTGGCGGCCGAATGAGTAAAGCTACATTAGGTGATTTGTTAGCTGTTATGCTTAACAACAGCATGTACACTTATAAAGTTGCAGGACCGCAAGTTGGCATTGAAAAAACCATACTACATAACATTTGCGATGTAATTGGATACGGTAAGCATAGCGATGGCACTTTTGCTCCTGGTGGCTCTATGAGTAATTTTATGGCTATGGTAATGGCTAGAGACAAACACAACAGTACTGTAAGAACTGCTGGCGTAAACAGTAAAATGATTGTTTATACTTCAGAAGTTTCACATTACTCCATTAATAAAAATGCTGCATTAATGGGAATTGGAAGAGACCAAGTAAGACAAGTTAAGGTTAATGCCGAAGGACAAATGCTTGCTAGCGACCTTGAACTTAAAATCAAAGAAGATTTAGCAAACAACAACCAACCCTTTTTTGTCAATGCTACAGCAGGCACAACGGTTTTAGGTGCTTTTGATAACGTTGAGGAAATAAGCCCTATTTGTAACACATATAATTTATGGTTACACCTTGATGGTGCTTATGGAGGATCTGTTATTTTTAGTAAAAAGTACAAACACTTAGTGAGTGGTATTGAAAAAACAGATTCGTTTAGCATCAATGCTCATAAAATGCTAGGGACACCTCTAAGCTGTTCGATAATTGTTGTTCAGGATAAAAAATATTTAAATCAGTCATTTTCTAACGATGCAGAATATTTATACCAAACCGATGGTGATGATTTCAATTTAGGAAAAACATCATTGCAATGCGGAAGGAGAAATGATGCTTTAAAATTTTGGACACTATGGAAATCGGTTGGCACTACTGGTTTAGAAAAAATAGTTGATAAGCAATTTGAAATAGCCGATTATGCTAGAGATTATATAAAAGCGCATCCTGACTATACACTTTATAGTTTTGAAGACTCCATATCAGTTTGTTTCAATTACAAAGCTATTGATGCCAAAACACTTTGCACCAAACTCTATGAAAGTGCAGAACTAATGGTAGGCTATGGTTCTTTTTACGACACTGACTTTATTAGGCTCGTTACCATAAACAGTTCTATTAATAAAAACGATATCTCAAACTTTTTCAAATCCTTAGAAACGTTCGTTAAAACTGAAAATTTAGCATAACAAAGAAAAAATAGTGTTAAGTTGTTAAAAATTAGTCTATTTGTTGTGAAATAATAGCGACTAAAAGAAAATATTATTATATTTAACAACTATCATTGTTCTAATCCCCACATGGTACAACAAGTTACAAGCGGAATAAAAATTTCAGTAGAGACAACCTTTGAGGGCACTTTTTATAAAAATTATAAAGTGCACTTTGCTTTTGGGTACAAAGTAACTATTGAAAACCAAAGTAAAGATTCAGTTCAGCTTAATTCCAGATATTGGAAAATAATGGACGCATTAAACAATACCGAAATTATAGAAGGTGAAGGTGTTATTGGCAAGAAACCTGTTTTAAAACCAGGAGAATCGCACACATACAATTCTGGATGTTTACTAACCTCTCCTTTTGGCGCAATGCAAGGCTACTACAACATGGTAAACTTTACCAACACTAATAAGTTTAAAGTTATTATTCCTTCTTTTAAGCTAAGCGCTCCTTTTGCTCTTAATTAGTACTTTTTAAGAAAATCAAATTTATAAACGACTTCGTTTTGTACAACATGAAAAAACTTACAGTTTGAGTAATGTATAAATTCATATTCTAAGGTATAATCAAATCCTTTTTGGTCAATAGCATAAATACCATCAACATCAATAGTTCCATAAGGCGAAATTCTTCTAAAACGATATTCCATCTCATTTGTAAAATCGTGTAATTCAAACCAAGCTCCAGCTGCAATACCACTTAGCCATTGCGCATGATCTTCTTTTTCAGCATTGTGTTTAGGTTCTATAGTTCCTATTACACTAGGATTATAACCTTTCAGCCTATCTAAAAACAAACGTCTATTTTCTTTACCTACTGTAGAATTAAACTTTGAAATCGCTCCAGTTTCTGAAACCAAAAACACATCTCCAACAGTTTTAGCAAGTACAACATTGCCTATTGTGCTTGGTGTAAACCATTTAGAACTTATCAAGTTCTTTTTAATTGACTTATTAGTGACACTCGCAATTAGTGCATCGGTCACAAAACGCGCACAATTACAAGCCTCTTTTATAAAAGCAGCATAACGTATAAAATGTTTGTTTTGCATCTTAGTAATATGTGTTCGCGCCAAATCATAATTCACTTCATCACAAACCGAAGCATATAATGTTCCATCACCATGAGTTAGCCTAGGATGTGTTCCTAAAAATTGAAGAATCTCATTTAGGTTAACTATTGTACCCTTTTCTATTATAGCTTTTAAAGGAAATCTTAGTTCGTGATCGGTATCCATCCCTCTAACCCTACCATTAGGTTCAGAGGTAATATACCTACCAAAATCATGATACTCCAATACTCCAGTAGCTTTGTCAATAAGCACCAAGGCTGCATGACCAGCACGCACATGTGTTTTACTTCCTATTCCTATATATTTTAAAAGAGGTGAATACCACTCTTCTGCATGAGATACAATGGTTTCAGGATAAGCAAGCGTTAAAATTATTCCGCTATTAATCATTCATAAGGGATTTCTGTTGAAACATGAACACATTTGTCAAAAATAAAGCAAACAACTTACAAAAAAATAACCAATACTTTAACTTCGATTTAAAAAAGCATCTTCATTTAAGTCCTTAAAAAATTGTAACTTTGCACATCAAAAATTTATACCATAAATCATTAAAATAAAATCATGGGAAAAGGATTCTTTAACGTACCAATAGCTGTAAACGAACCTGTAAAATCGTATGCTCCAGGATCTCCTGAAAGGGAAGCTGTTTTAAAAGCATACAAAGAAATGTTCAATAGCAAAGTGGATGTGCCTTTATATATCAACGGAAAAGATGTTGAAACAGGTAACACCAGAACTATGTCGCCTCCTCATGATCATCAACATATTGTGGGAACGTATCATTTAGCTGAAAAATCTCACGTAGAAGAAGCTATAGCAACTGCACTTGAAGCAAGAAAAACGTGGTCTCAATTACCTTGGGAACATCGTGCTGGTATCTTTTTAAAAGCTGCCGAATTAATCGCAGGTCCTTACAGAGCTAAAATAAACGCTGCTACAATGATAGCGCAATCTAAAACAATTCATCAAGCGGAAATTGATTCGGCTTGTGAACTGATAGACTTTTTACGTTTTAATGTTCAGTTTATGACTGACATTTATATGGACCAACCAGAAAGCACAAGCGATGCTTGGAACCGTATTGAATATCGTCCGTTAGAAGGATTCACTTACGCAGTTACACCATTTAACTTTACAGCTATTGCTGGAAACTTACCAGCTTGTATGGCTTTAATGGGAAATGTTGTGGTTTGGAAACCAAGTGATAGCCAAATTTACTCTGCAAAAGTTATCATGGATGTATTTAGAGAAGCTGGTGTTCCAGATGGCGTTATCAACGTTGTGTTTGGAGATCCTGTTATGATTACTGATACAGTAATGGCTAGTCCTGATTTTTCTGGATTACACTTTACAGGTTCTACACACGTTTTTAAAGACCTATGGAAACAAATAGGAAACAACATTCACAACTACAAAACCTATCCAAGAATTGTAGGTGAAACTGGAGGAAAAGATTTCATCGTTGCCCACAAATCTGCAAATGCTAAACAAGTAGCAACTGCTATTGTTCGTGGTGCTTTTGAATTTCAAGGACAAAAATGTAGCGCAGCATCTAGAGCTTATATTCCTTCAAATCTTTGGGAATACGTTAAAAACTTTGTAATAAAAGATGTTAAATCATTTAAAATGGGTTCTCCAGAAGATATGAGCAACTTTATTACAGCTGTTATTCACGAAGGCTCGTTTGATAAATTAGCAAAGTATATTGATGGTGCAAAAGCTGATGCAGACGCTGAAATTATTGTAGGTGGGAACTATGACAAGTCTAAAGGGTATTTTATTGAACCAACAGTTATAGTGACTACAAACCCAAAATACACAACTATGTGTACAGAATTATTTGGTCCTGTAATTACAATTTATGTATATGATGAAAACCAATATTCTGAAACTTTAAAATTAGTTGACGAAACTAGCGAATATGCATTAACAGGTGCCATTTTAGCAACAGATAGATATGCTATTGATGAGGCTACAAAAGCATTACAAAATAGTGCAGGTAACTTCTACATCAATGACAAACCTACAGGAGCTGTTGTTGGTCAACAACCTTTTGGTGGTGCAAGAGCATCAGGAACCAATGACAAAGCTGGTTCTGCTCAAAACTTATTACGTTGGGTATCACCAAGAATGGTAAAAGAAACTTTTGTAACTCCTACAGATTACAGATATCCATTTTTAGGATAAGAAATACTATTTTTCAAGACTATAAATCCTCAAACCTTACCGTTTGAGGATTTTTTTTGCACTTCATCCTAAAACATTAAATAACACCTCTTTAACCAAATGTAACTTTGTATCTTGAAAGCATTAATTCAAATTAATTATCCATGATGAAAAATTACTTTTTGCTATTATTAGTATTTCCTCTCTTTGTTCAAGCTCAAACTGTAGAGTTTGAATCTTCGATTACTGCCGATTTATCAGCCTATTCAGGAACTGCAAGTTTTGCTGGATTAGGTGAATATGAAATATTTCCTGATTTTGTTGACGGAATACTGGATAAACCTATAATTCTTGTAGATGGGTTTGATCCAGGAGACACAAGAGATATTAATGGTCTTTACAGCTTATTAGATTTTACAGGAACTAGTGGTGCTCAAAATCTTGCTGACCTTGTTAGAGCTGAAGGTTTTGATGTAGTAGTTTTAAACTTTCCTCAATATTTGAGATTATCTGATAATACATTGCTAAATGTTGATGATGCTACCGACACCAATGCTGATATGGTTATTGACGAATTAGATTACCCTGGAAGTACATTAATTGATGGTGGAGCTGATTTTATGGAACGTAACGCTATGCTTCTAGTAGAATTAATCAATACACTTAACGCTAATAAAGTAGGCGAAGAAGAACTGGTTATTATTGGCCCAAGTATGGGAGGACTAATTTCAAGATACGCATTAAACTACATGGAAAACCAAACTCTTGACCACGAAACAAGACTTTGGATTTCTTTTGACGCACCACACCATGGAGCTAATGTTCCTTTAGGGTTTCAACACCAATTTAACTTTTTAGCATTTGGTCTTGGAGAAGATTTAAACGTTGCTGAATTACAACCAGTAGTAAATGGTCTATTAAAATCATCAGCCGCAAGACAATTATTGGTTGATCATTTAGAACCGCATTTAGCATCAGGTAGCGATGTGGAGTTTGACCCAACAAAGCTTCTTCCAGAGCCACATCCTTTTAAAGTAATATTTGATACCAATATAAACAGCTTAACTCCAACAGGATTTCCTCAAAACACTAGAAATGTATCTATTATAAACGGTAGCGGAATAGGATCTCCTTACAAAGCAAAAGATGGTGTTACTAATGTTACTCCAGGATTTACGGTAATTGACGATACTTTTAATGTTCCTGACGCACCTCTTCCTACGACAGCACAAATTGGCGTTAACTTAACTCCAGCAACAGTTGATGGAAGTCAATTAATTAGTAAAATATTAGTTGAAGCTAATTTCTTTGGAACCATAACAATTTTTGATATCGAAGTGAACGCACAAGCTCCTAGCTTTTCTGATGGTGTTGATGCTGCTTCTGGTGGGCTTTTTGACTTAGGTGGCTTTACTGATGGTTTAGGCTCCGAAGGTTTAGTTGGCGATTTTATTGCTGCCTTACAAATTGATAAATTCAACTTTATACCATCTGTAAGTGCGATGGCTTTAGAGTCAACCAACAACGAAATTAACTGGTATCACAACATCAATCTAAGCAACGACAGTACAGAAGACACTACAAACAGCACACCATTTGTTAACTGGTACATGCCAACAGATAATGAAAATCATGTTCAATTAACTGAAGCAAATGTGCTTTTTGCATTAGATGAAATTATGCCTGAAACATTATCAAACTCAGAGTTTGATAATGTAGCTACATTAAAAATTGGAAAAAACCCAATTGACCACGAGTTATTAATTTTAAGCAATTCAACTATTAGTGACGCAACAATATCTTTAATTGATATAACTGGAAAATTAGTTTACAACACTACAAACACAACCTTAAGTAGCAGAACTACTATTCCTTTAAATTTAGACTCTGGAGTGTATGTTTTAAATATTGAAAATAAAGAAGGTATCAGTTACAAAACAAAAATAGCAGTTAAATAACTTCAAAACTTATATAAATAAAAAAGCCGAACGTAACGTTCGGCTTTTTTATTTATCCTTTAAATTTCATTGGTAAATGCACTACTTTTTTGGTTTCAAAAAAGGGTTCAGAATAAAATTTGGTTAAATCATACAAGGTTGCCGTTCGGTAATCTTTTAACTCTTCTGATAAATCACCTCCTTTAAGATATAAGATTCCATTTTTCAAATTGTGATTCTGTGCTTTAGCAATTTTACCTTTTACCCAATGCACAAAAGTAGGCATAGCAGCTACAGCTCTACTTACAATAAAATCATAGGTATCATTAATTTCTTCAACGCGAGTATGAGTAGTTTTTACATTAGTTAATCCCAATCCTTCCACTACTTCATCAACCACTTTAAGTTTTTTAGCAATACTGTCCACTAAATGAAATTGAGTTTCAGGAAACATAATTGCCAAAGGAATTCCAGGAAATCCACCTCCTGTTCCAACATCCATAACTTTTGATCCCGCTTTAAACTCTATCACTTTTGCAATAGCTAAAGAATGAAGCACATGCCTTAAATACAGCTCATCAATATCTTTTCTTGAAACTACATTTATTTTAAGGTTCCAATCTTGATACAATGATTCTAGTTTTTGGAATTGCTGAATCTGATCTTCAGATAGATCTGGAAAATATTTCAGTATTAACTGCATTTTATTCAATTTTCAACAAAAGTATACATTTTTGTGTGGATATTTTTAGCATTTATATAACTATGTCGCAGCTTTTATTATTTATATTTGCTCCTTGATATGCGTTGGCCCTAAACTTTGCATATTCAAAAAAAACTAATAGCATGACAAATCAAACATTATCATTTTCAAGAAAAGATCCCGCAAAATTTTTTAGAACCCTAAACAAGCGTGTAAACGACTACTTTAAAGAGAACGATATAAAACGTACTGGTAACTGGAAAATTTGGGTTAAAACTGTGGTGATGTTCACTCTATTTTTACTGCCTTATTTTTTAATTCTCACAATAAGCAGCATTCCTGGTTGGGCTCAATTATTATTAACTGTAGTTATGGGAATTGGTATGGCAGGAGTTGGAATGAACGTAATGCACGACGGTAACCATGGTTCATTCTCAAACAAAGAGTGGGTAAATCGCTTAATGGGAAGTAGTATTTACATTTTAGCAGGTAATGTGTATAACTGGAAAGTTCAACACAACGTATTACACCACACATATACTAATATTCATGGGCATGACGAAGACTTAGAAGCTGGACGTATTTTAAGATTTTCTAAACACGCAAAGTGGTACAAGCACCATAAATTTCAGCATTATTATTCTATTTTACTATATGGATTACTTACTATAAATTGGGCAATTACAACCGATTGGCAACAGATGAAACGTTATATGAAACGTAAACTGTCTTATGGTAAATTCCCAAACCCTGTAGTAAACTGGAGCAAACTGGTAATTTCAAAAATAATTTATGTTAGCATATGGATTGTATTACCTATGTTGATTTTGGATATTGCTTGGTGGAAAATACTTATCGGATTTTTTGTAATGCACTATGTTGCAGGATTAATTTTAAGTGTAGTATTTCAATTAGCTCATGTTATGGATGAAGCTGAAATGCCTCTTCCTGAAGAAAACGGAACCATGAAAAATACTTGGGCAATCCATCAACTTAAAACCACAGTTAATTTTGGAACAAAAAACAGAATTGTAAACTGGTTTACAGGTGGGTTAAACCATCAAGTTGAGCATCATATTTTTCCTCACATTAGCCATGTGCATTACACCAAAATCTCTAAGATTGTAAAGGAAACAGCAAAAGAATTCAATTTACCATACAAGGAATATAAGACAACAAGAAAAGCGATCATTGCTCATTTTAAATTTTTAAAAGAAATGGGAATGAAGCCTTCATTACAGCAAGCTTAATTAAAAAACGTAAATGAACAACCAACTATCCGACAGAATTAACAGCCTACCAACTTCTGCAACGTTGGCAATGGCTGCAAAAGCAAGAGAACTAAAAACCAAAGGTATTGATGTTATTGGGCTAAGTCTTGGAGAACCAGATTTTAATACTCCAGATTTTATCAAAGAAGCAGCAATACAAGCCATAAACGACAACTACAATTCCTACACTCCTGTAGACGGTTATGTAGAGTTAAAAGAGGCTATTTGCTTAAAATTCAAAAGAGATAATAACTTAAACTACTCACCTAACCAAGTGGTAGTTTCTACTGGTGCAAAACAATCTATTGCCAATGTAGCTCAAGTACTTTTAAATCCTGGTGACGAAATACTTTTACCAGCTCCTTATTGGGTAAGCTACTCTGCAATTGCAACACTTTGCGAAGCAACTTATAAAGAAATCCCTTCTACTATTGAAAACGATTTTAAAATCACTCCTCAACAGTTAGAAGATGCAATTACACCAAAAACCAAAATGGTATTTTTCAACTCTCCTAATAACCCAAGTGGTAGCATTTATTCTGAAGAAGAATATAGAGCTTTAGCTGAAGTTCTTGAAAAATACCCAAATATTTTCATCCTTTCTGATGAAATTTATGAACACATAAGCTATGGTGCAAAAAACTTTAGTTTTGCTGCTATACCAAGCATGTACGATAGAACAATTACCGTAAATGGTGTTGCTAAGGCATTTGCAATGACAGGTTGGAGAATAGGATATATTGGAGCTCCTGAATGGATTGCTAAAGCTTGTAACAAAATGCAAGGTCAAATTACATCAGGCGCTAACTGTATAGCTCAACGTGCTGTAATTACTGCGCTTACAGAGTCTCCTGAAAGAGTACAGTATATGGTTGATGAATTTAAAACCAGAAGAGGCCTAATGCTAGATTTATTAAATGAGATTGAAGGTTTTAAAACTAATGTCCCAGAAGGCGCTTTTTACGTATTTCCTAATGTATCTTACTACTTCGGTAAGACTTTAAAAGGAAAGACGATTAACAATGCAACAGATTTTTCTTTATTCCTATTAGAAGAAGCTCACGTTGCAACCGTTACTGGAGAAGCCTTTGGAAATTCTGATTGTATTAGAATATCTTATGCTGCATCACAAGAACAAATAAAAGAAGCTATAAAACGCATTAAAACTGCATTGAGCTAATTATAGCAGACAAAATATACAACTAATAAAAAATCCGCTTGTTAAGCGGATTTTTTTCATCTTACTATAAAGTATATAAACAAACTCAACAGTATAGTAAAAAGTATTGCTATCTTAATAAAACGCTGTTTACGTTCTTTTATTAACCGTTCTTTTATCTCTTTTAAAACCTCAGGTGTAGCTTCAGGAAAATCATATTCGGTTTTGCGTTTATTATCATAACCTCCTAAGGTTTTATTAAACTTGTCACGCTTGTTGCGCATTTTCTCATTATTCTTGAGAATAGTAATCATAGATTGCGCAGATCCTCCAAAGCCCATAATTTCTAGGTTTTAAAATGTTAGTATTAAAGTATACAATGCCTTCTCAATAGCTTTATACTATTGAATATATAAAGGGTAAAATGTCAGTTTTGTGTTTAGCTTACAAAAGCTGTAAAGTTCATATTCTGCGTTAAGCCTACAGAATCACTGTTAGAAGAACAACAAAAACAGAAAGTTTTAATAGTGTCGCTACGCTAGAAGTTTTAATAAACTGTCGTGTTTTGATACGATGTTTGTTTCCGAAAATAGTATTAGAGTTTAGCGCTTTTAAATTTCTCTTTACTATTTGTTTGTAGTTAGAATTAAGTAATCCTTCTTGTTTCTCAAAACCCTGTTTGGGATGAGGTTCTAAATCTTGTACTGTTAAAACTAATTCCATAATTTTTTGGTTTAATTGGTTACACATATATGACGCATGACAAAATATTTTGTTACACTACAAAACCTTAAAACCTTAAAATTCAACACATAAAAACCCATTAAAAGCCTTGTGAAATCTTATGTTTTGAGAATTTTATTTTTTTATGAAATTTATCTGTTTCTCCAGAAAAAAGGTGTTAGTAATATTAAAACTGTAAACAGTTCTAAACGTCCAATAAGCATTAAAAAGGATGCCCACCATTGTGCTAAAAGCGGTAAAGCTGCATAATTATTTACTGGACCAAAATTCCCTAAAGCTGGTCCAACATTACCTAAACTAGAAGCTGCCAAACCAATGGAAGATTCAAAATCTATTTGAAACATTGAAAAGACCAAAGCACCAACAATAAAAGACAACATATACAAAATGAAAAAACCAAGTATGTTAAATACAATCTCACCTTGTATAGATCTTTTATTATATCTAACAGGAATAATTGCATTAGGATGCAAAGCGCGTTTAAACTCTAAAAAACCATTTTTAATCAAGATAAGATGTCTAACCACTTTAACACCACCAGATGTACTACCTGCTGAACCACCTAAAAACATTAACCCAAAAAAGAAGACTACCAAAAATGGCGACCAAAGTGTATAATCGGCTGTAATAAAACCTGTAGTAGTCACAACACTCAATACCTGAAACAACGCATGCCTAAAACTGCTTTCAGCTTTTCCCCAAACCATTGGATGCTCAATAGAAGACAATGATGCATCAGCATTAAAATAGATGATTACTGCTGCGATAATTGTAAAAATAGCAATGAATTTAAAGTACAATTTAAACTCTTCATCTTGAATTGCCTTTTGAACTTTACCCTTAAATGCAAAGTAGCTCAACACAAAGTTTGTTCCTGCCAAAAACATAAACACAATAATAATGTATTGAATAATAGGTTGTCCATTCCAGTAAGCAACACTAGCATTTTTAGTAGAAAACCCACCTGTTGACAACGTACACATAGAATGATTTAACGCATCAAAAAATGACATTCCAGCTACTTTAAGTAAAATAGTTTCAGCAGCTGTATATCCAAAATAAATTAACCATAAACGCTTAGCTGTATCTGTAATTCTTGGGTGTAGCTTATCTGCACTTGGTCCTGGAGCTTCAGCAGCAAACATTTGCATACCTCCTATTCCTAATAAAGGTAAAATAGCAATTGCCAAAACTATAATTCCCATACCTCCAATCCAGTGCGTTGTACTTCTCCAAAACAATACACCTTTAGGTACAACTTCAATATCATTTAAAATTGTGGCTCCTGTAGTGGTATAACCAGACATGGTTTCAAAAAAAGCACTTGTAAACTGTGGAATGGTACTGGTCAACAAATAAGGTAACGACCCTGAAAGTGCCATTACTATCCAACCAAAAGCTACAACAATGTAACCTTCTCGTTTGTTCATTTCCTTTCGGTGATTCTTAGTACCAACCATTAAAAACACACCTACTAAAAGCACTAAAGCACCAGATAACAATAGCTTTACTGTAACGCCATCTTTACAAATTAAACTTACCAATGCAGCCAACAGCATAAAACCACCATTACATAACAGTAATAATCCAAAAAAGTGAAAAATGATTTTATAGTTAAGTTTCATCAGTAGTTTTTTGTTTTGGCTTAATAAAAGAATTTTTCAACCTCAGCAATTACTCTTGGCAAGAAGCACACTACAACTCTATCTCCTTCTGAAATTTTAAAACTACCAAGAGGTATCAGTCCTTCACCATGCCTAATAACTCCACCAATAATTGCAGCTCTAGGAAAATCTAAATCCTTAATTAACTTATTGCAAATTTTAGAATTAGAGTTTACAACAAACTCCAACATTTCAGCATTCATATTGTTGAGCTTAGTCATAGCAACAACCTCACCTTTACGTATGTATCTAAAAATATTGTTTGCAGCAAGAAGCTTTTTATTAATAAGTGTATCAATACCTATAGATTGCGAAAGCTGAAAATAATCCATGTTCTCAACCAAAGCTATAGTTTTTTTAACGCCTCTAGATTTTGCAACCAAACACGACATGATGTTGGTTTCAGAATTTCCTGTTACAGAAATAAATGCATCCATACTATCAATGTTTTCTTCTTCAAGAAGCTCAACATTTCTACCATCACCATTTATAATTAATGCATTAGGAAGCTCATCGGCTAAATCAAAAGCTGTTTTCTTATCCTTTTCAATAAGTTTTACTTTAAACTTACCTACACATAAACTTTTTGTAGTTTGAAATCCAATTTTTCCACCACCAAGTATCATTACATTTTTTACTTCGGTTTTTACCTTACCCGAAAGTTCAAAAAGTTCTTGGTCTCCTCCTTTTGAAGTAATAAATACTACTTTATCACCTTCTTTAAATTGAGTATCTCCTCTTGGAATGATTGTGTATTGTGTTCCAAAACGTTGAATTGCTATTGGTACAAAGTGTAATTCTGAAAACGCTTCGGCAGCTTCTTTTACTGTTTTATCAACAAAAGCAGCAGTTCTTGAAAGCCTTAAACTTAGCATTGTTAGCGCTCCATCTTCAAACTCATAACTATCATTAAATGCATACTGATTAAGCAAAAGCTCAATTTCAGAAGCCGCTAACGACTCTGGAGAAATCAACTCGTCAATACCAAATTTAGAGAACCCAACTTCTTCTTTTTGGTCTATAAATTCAGCATTAGAAATTCTTGCAATAGTACGTTTTGCGCCTAATTGTTTAGCGAGTACGCTAGCAGTAATATTTGTAGTTTCAGAAGATGTTACAGCTATAAAAAGCTCTGCAGTATTGATTCTAGCATCTTTTAAAACAGCAATTGAAGTGGCATCTCCTTTTATTACTCTTATGTCTAAGTGATTATTGGCGTAGGTTAAACTCTCCTTATCAGAATCTATAAGTGTAATTTCTTGCGACTCATAGGATAATAATTTTGCCAAATGAAACCCTACCTCACCTGCTCCAGCAATAATTATTTTCATTGGTTTGAATATTCAAAAAAACAAGCAAATATAGTATAAATTTGCATTAGCAATGTTTGTTTGTAGTTTATAATTGTGTTACCCTTTAAAGGTACGGATATTTGAGGCATAATTAAAATCTCAAATAATCATATTATTTAATACTAATGTATTGTCATATATTTGCCAAAAAAAATAATGACTGTAAAAATTAAGCCATATAAAGATAGTGACCTGAACAAAAAGCAACAGGTTACTAAAATGTTTGATACTATCTCTAAAGATTATGATGGACTTAATAGAGTTATTTCTTTTGGTATTGATATAAAATGGCGAAATAAAGTAGTTGATATTGTATCAAAATCTAAACCTAACACTATTCTTGATATTGCAACAGGTACTGGAGATTTGGCTATTAGCCTAACCAAAACTAATGCTAAAGAAATTATAGGATTAGACATTAGCGAAGGCATGCTTGAAGTTGGAAAGCAAAAAATAGCTAACAAGCAACTTGATGACACTATTAAAATGATTATTGGTGACTCTGAAAACTTACCATTTGACGATAATACTTTTGATGCCATTACAGTTGCCTTTGGTGTGAGAAACTTTGAAAACCTTGATAAAGGACTTTCTGAGATTTTACGAGTTTTAAAACCTAAAGGAACATTTGTAATTCTTGAAACATCAGTTCCTACTAAAACGCCTTTTAAACAAGGCTATAAATTTTACACTAAATATATTTTACCTACTATTGGAAAAATATTTTCAAAAGACCGTTCAGCTTATTCATATTTGAGCGAATCGGCTTCTATTTTTCCACATGGTGAATCTTTAAACAATATTTTACGTAAAAATGGGTTTATAGATGTCAGTAATAAACCTCAAACACTTGGTGTTGCTTCAATTTATATAGCATCTAAATCTTAATATGAAAAAAACGCTTTTAATTTTAGTACTATTAATAGTAAGTCAAACGGCTTCTGCGCAGCTTTTTTCAAAAGAAAAAATAAAAAACAACGAAAACTTTGATAAGCAACGGTTAAGTTGGGGATTTTTTCTTGGGTTGAATAGTTATGATTTTCAGTTCAACTATGAGCAGGATATGGATGATATTCTTGTAGAATCTACTACTGGGTTTAATGTTGGCTTAATTTCTGACTTAAGATTAAATGAACACTTAAACCTTAGGTTTGAACCAGGCTTATTTATTACGCAACGTAATTTGCAATATAGCCCAAGTGCTTTTCAAGGGTTAGAGTATAATTCTTCTGATTTATTAAGAGAAGTTAAATCTACCTACGTTCATTTTCCTTTACTCCTTAAAATATCCACAAAACGTATTAATAATTTTAAGCCTTTTGTTTTAGCTGGAGTATCCACTGCAATAAACCTATCTAGTAACGAAGAAAATCCTGACGATAATAGTGTAGGACAGTTTAGAACCAAAAAAAGCATGGCTTTTTATGAGCTTGGTTTTGGGATTGATTTTTACTTGTTCTGGTTTAAATTCACACCTTCAATTCGTGGTGTTTTTGCTTTTAATGATGAAATTGTAAGAGACACTGACCCAAATAGTCCTTGGACAAGTAATGTACACACCATGAAAACAAGAGGTGTGTTTATTAACTTTACATTTCAATAAATTACCTTTTAAATTCGCTTAAAAAAATTGAAGTTGCTGTAGCAACATTTAAGCTTTCGGTTGCTTGTAAATTTCCAAACCTTGGAATACTTATTTTTTGATCGATAAGTTGTTCAATAGCTTTTGAAATTCCGTTAGCCTCATTTCCCATTACAATAATGCCTTGTTTTGGCAACTCCATTTCATAAACATTCTTTCCGTCCATAAAGGTTCCAAATTTTGGCATTTTAGAATTTGCTAAAAACGTTTCCAAATCAAGATAACTCACATTAACACGCGTTAACGAACCCATAGTTGCCTGCACTACTTTAGTATTAAAACAATCTACTGTAGCTTTACTACACACAAGATCTTTAACTCCAAACCAATCGCAAAGCCTAATGATAGTTCCTAAATTACCAGGATCTCTAACATCATCTAAAGCCACTATTAAAGCATTTTCATTTATTGGGTTAGATTTAGGAATTTTAAAAACAGCCAATGCAGTATTAGGTGTTTTTAAAGCACTTAGTTTTTTCAATTCAGCATTAGTTACTGAAACTGTTTTTTGCGTTGGTGCTTCAAAAATGGTTTCGGTAGTAAATAAGGTATGAAGTTCTAAACTAGAATTAAGAAACTCTTTTATGCCTTTTACGCCTTCTACAATAAAAAGTTGATGCTGTATTCTAAACTTTTTTTGACCTAAACTCGTAATTAATTTTATTTGGCTCTTTGTTAACATTAAAATGTATTTACTTTTGTTTTATTGTTAAAGCATTACAAAGTAATACTTTTTTGGACTAATTTTTGTTATGCTATCACAACATTAAAAACTGTAAATTTGGTTCAGTAATAAATCTTAATTGTTTCTGATTGAATAAAACACTTAAAAATATATTTATTTATATAGGTTTATCCTGCTTGGTAACGTCATGCAATGTTATGAAACGGGTTAAAAAAAGTGATTATCTTTTAACAGAAAACACTACAATTGTTAATGGCAAAAAAAACAATACCGAAGACATTAGCAACCTTTACTACCAAAAACCTAACGGAAAACTGCCTTTACTGGGAACTCCTTTAAGACTTCATATTTACAACCTAGCAAGACCTAATATTGATTCTATTTTACAGGAAAAAATTTACAACAACCCAAGAAAAGTAGCTTGGAAAACTAAATTGCTATCCAGAAAGCAACTTGAAAAAGATATTGAGTCGCGCAAAAACTTAAACCGATGGCTTAAAGAAACTGGTGAAGCTCCTGTGATAGTTGATGAAGTTAAAACTCAAAAAACTGCTACAAACTTAAAAAACTACTACTTTAGAAATGGTTGGTTTGATGTAAAAACATCTTATGAAATTGCAAAAGGCGAAGACCAACGCGCTAAAGTAACGTATAATGTAGAAACTGGAGACCCTTACATTATCGACTCTTTAAATACTAAAATTAGCACTCCAATTATAGATTCTCTTTATCAACAAAAACTAAAAAAAGGATCTTTAATCAAAAAAGGCGAACGTTACATTGAAGACAACTTTAGTGGCGAACGAGAACGATTGACAACTGCTTTAAGAAACTCAGGCTTTTATCATTTTGGACAAGATTACATTTCTTATGACATTGACACAATTGGTACAAATAAAAAAGTAAACACCGATTTAGTTATAAAAAACAGATCTATAAGAAATGAAGACTCTACCAGCAGAGTTCCTTTTAAAGTTTACAAGATAAAAGAAGTAAATGTATTTACTGACTACAAATTTGAAAACAAAGATTTAACTTTAAAAGATTCTACATACTACAATGGATTTAACCTTTACAGTTTTGACAAGTTAAAATACAGACCCAAAACACTAACTGATGCTATTTTTATAACAAAAGGCGATGTTTTTAAAGATATTGACAGAACAAGAACCTATAGGTACTTAAGTAACCTTAACACATTTAGGTATCCAACCATTGACTACATTGAAAACGCTAATGACACAACATTAACGGTAAACATAATGTTGTCACCTGAAAAAAAATACAAACTTGGGTTTAGGTTTGATGTTACACAAAGTAATATTCAAACCATTGGGTTTTCTTTCAGTACAGGACTTAATATTAAAAATGTATTTAGAGGCGCCGAAACGCTAGAAATTTCTGCTCTTGGTTCGATAGGAGCTTCAAAAGATGCAGGAAATTCAAAAGACCAGTTTTTTGACATTAATGAGGTTGGAGCAAATTTAAGACTCACCATACCAAGATTATTTTTCCCAACAAATACCGAAAAAATAATCCCTAAATACATGACTCCAAGTACACGTATCAGTTTTGGAGCAACTAGTCAGCGTAATATAGGTTTAGACAAACAAACATTAAATGGAATATTTAACTACAATTGGTATCCTTCAACCAAAGTTACCAATAACCTAGATCTTTTTAATATTCAGTTTGTAAAAAACCTAAACACTGCCAACTACTTTGGTGTATATCAAAACTCGTACAATAGATTAAATACAATTGCTCAAACTTACAACTCAAATGCTTCTTATTTAGATGAAGATGGAAATTTAACCTATCCTGAAGGAACTGATGGTTTTATTTCAGACGTATTAAACAACAACACAGCATTAACTCCTGATGATGATAACTATATTGATGTAAGCAACATTTCACAACGAGAGCAACGTTTAACTGAAGACAACCTTATTTTTTCTTCAAGCTTTAACTACACTAAAGACCGAAGAGAAAACATTTTTGACAATGACTTTTCAATTTTAAGATTCAAGTTAGAATTTGCAGGAAATCTACTGTCAAACCTATCTAAACTTACAGGAGCAGATAAAAATGAAAATGACCAATATGAGATTTTTGGAGTTGCCTTTTCTCAATACATCAAAGGTGAGTTCGACTATGTAAAACATTGGGATTTAGGCAAAAAAAACATATTTGCTGTGAGAAGTTACTTTGGTATTGCTGTTCCTTACGGAAACTCAAACAGTATCCCTTTTTCAAAGAGTTTCTTTGCTGGTGGACCTAATGACAATAGAGCTTGGACAGCCTACAACTTAGGACCTGGAAGCTCAAAAACCACCAATGAGTTTAATGAAGCTAACTTTAAAATAAACCTAAGTATGGAGCAACGTTTCAATATTTTAGGAAATTTAAATGGTGCTTTATTTGTTGATGCTGGTAACATTTGGAATGTATTTGATAATGTTGAGGACGAAGATGCTATATTTAATGGGTTTAGCTCTTTAAAAGACATAGCTATTGGTTCTGGTTTTGGATTAAGATATGATTTCAAATTCTTTATCCTTAGAGGAGACATTGGCTTTAAAACCTACGACCCTTCATACAGTTTAGGCAATCGTTGGTTTAACGATTACAACTTTGGAAACGCAGTATACAACATAGGAATTAACTATCCTTTCTAAAAAAACACAAGCCTTAAAATCTACAACGTTTTAGTTAATTTCTTTGAATAACTAATTATAAATTAGCCTCTGTTTATTCAAAAATTGATTACTTTTGAAATAACAATTTCAATTTAAAAACTAAAAAATGAGTCACAATATCAAACCTGGAGTAGCAACAGGAAAAGAAGTTCAAGAAATTTTTAAACTAGCCAAAGAAAAAGGTTTTGCACTACCAGCAGTAAACGTTATTGGCTCTAACACTATAAATGGAGTATTGGAAACTGCTGCTGCATTAAACGCACCAGTAATCATCCAGTTTTCAAATGGAGGTGCTCAATTTAACGCAGGAAAAGGGTTAAGCAATGAAGGCCAAAAAGCTGCAATTGCTGGATCTATTGCAGGAGCTAAACACGTTCATCAAATGGCAGAAGCCTATGGTGTTCCTGTAATTTTACATACTGACCACTGTGCAAAAAAGCTATTACCTTGGATTGATGGTCTTCTAGACGCTAGTGAAAAACATTTTGCTGAAACAGGAAAACCACTTTATAGTTCTCACATGATTGATTTAAGTGAAGAACCTCTAGAAGAAAACATAGAAATATGTAAGCAATACCTTGCTAGAATGAGCAAAATGGGAATGACCTTAGAAATTGAGCTTGGTATTACAGGTGGTGAAGAAGATGGTGTTGACAATACTGATGTTGACGATTCAAAACTATACACACAACCAGAAGAAGTTGCTTATGCTTATGAAGAGTTAAGCAAAGTAAGTAGCCAATTTACAGTAGCTGCAGCTTTTGGTAACGTTCATGGTGTTTACAAACCTGGAAACGTAAAATTAACTCCAAAAATCTTAAAAAACTCTCAAGAATATATTTCTGAAAAATATGGTGTTGAACACAATCACATTGATTTTGTATTCCATGGTGGTTCAGGTTCTACAGTAGAAGAAATTAGAGAAGCTATTGGTTATGGAGTAATTAAAATGAATATTGATACTGATATGCAGTATGCATTTATGAGTGGAGTGAGAGATTACATGGATGAAAAATCGGAGTATTTAAAATCTCAAATTGGAAATCCTGAAGGTGATGATGTACCTAATAAAAAGTACTATGACCCAAGGGTTTGGTTAAGAAAAGGAGAAAACACTTTTGTTGAACGTCTAAAAAAAGCGTTTGAAGACCTAAATAATGTAAATACTTTATAACTTTGCACTCTAACTAACTTCTAATTAAAATTAATTTTAATGTCTTGGTTTAAGAGAAAAACAAAAGGTATAACAACAACTACCGAAGAGAAAAAAGACACTCCCAGAGGGTTGTGGTACAAATCTCCTACTGGAAAAATTGTTGATACCGAAGAATTAGAAAGGAATTTCTACGTAAGTCCTGAAGATGATTACCACGTAAGAATTGGTAGTAAAGAATATTTTGAAATTCTTTTTGACGATAACAAATTCAAAGAATTAGATACTAAATTAGAGTCTAAAGACCCTTTAAAATTTGAGGATACCAAAAAATACCCTGACCGTTTAAAAGCTGCTCAGGAAAAAACAAAACTAAAAGATGCAGTACGTACAGCTGTAGGAAAATCTAAAGGAAAAGATTTGGTTATAGCGTGTATGGATTTTAGTTTTATTGGTGGTTCAATGGGAAGTGTTGTGGGTGAAAAAATAGCACGTGCTGCTGATTATGCTTTAAAAAACAACATACCATTCATGATTATTTCAAAATCTGGTGGTGCTCGTATGATGGAAGCTGCATTATCTTTAATGCAATTAGCTAAAACATCAGTAAAATTAGCACAATTAGCCGATGCTGGAATTCCTTACATCTCATTATGTACCGATCCAACTACAGGAGGAACAACAGCGTCCTTTGCAATGTTGGGAGATATTAATATTAGCGAACCAGGAGCTTTAATTGGTTTTGCAGGACCTAGAGTAGTGAGAGATACCACAGGACAAGAACTTCCTGAAGGCTTTCAAACCTCAGAGTTTTTATTAGAACATGGTTTCTTAGATTTTATATCGCATAGAAAAGATTTAAAGAATAAAATAAATCTCTACATAGATTTGATTACAAATCAACCTCTAAGAGCATAAAAAAAGTGAGTCATATGGCTCGCTTTTTTAATTAATTCTCTTGCAAATCACAAAAAAACACTATATTTGCCGCTTGAAAGAAAATCTTTCATATACATAACAATCATTTATAATAATATTAGCATGTATTTATCAAAAGAAGCAAAAGAAGAAATCTTCGCAAAACACGGTAAAGGAAAGAACGATACTGGTTCTGCTGAAGGACAAATTGCGTTATTTACGTACAGAATTAATCACTTAACAGAGCACTTAAAGCAAAATCGTAAAGATTTTAATACTGAGCGATCGTTAGTAAAATTAGTAGGAAAGCGTCGTGCTTTACTAGACTACTTAACTAAAAAGGATATCATGAGATATCGTGCTATTGTAAAGGAATTAGGATTAAGAAAATAATCACAATTAAGAGGCTTCGCGCCTCTTTTTTGTTTTATAAACAACTCTTACGAAAGAGTATAACATTCGTAAAATAAGAAGCTAAATCCCAAAATAAAGTTTGGGGCAAAAGGTTTTTCATTGGTCACACAACAACTACAACAACACAACGACCATTGTTTAACATTGTACTAATATGCGCAAGTATTATTAGTATTAGAATTAAAAATTTTATGATTCCAAAAACTTACAAAGAGGTCATAGACCTAGGTGATGGTAGAGAAATCTCTATCGAAACCGGAAAATTAGCAAAACAAGCTCATGGTAGTGTTGTGGTGCAATCTGGAAAATGTATGTTATTATGTACAGTTGTTTCCAACTACAAGTCTGCCGATGTTGATTTTTTACCACTTACGGTAGATTATCGCGAAAAATTTGCAGCTGCTGGTCGTTATCCTGGTGGATTCTTTAAAAGAGAAGCAAGACCAAGTGATGGCGAAGTATTAACAATGCGTTTAGTTGACCGTGTGTTACGTCCATTGTTCCCAAAAGATTACCACAGCGAAACTCAGGTAATGATACAGTTAATGTCTCACGACCCAGAAGTAATGCCAGATGCAATGGCAGGTTTAGCTGCTTCTGCTGCTATTCAATTATCTGACATTCCTTTTGAAGCACCAATTTCTGAAGTTCGTGTAGGACGTATTAATAGTGAATTCATTATCAACCCTTCTATATCACAATTAGCCGAGTCTGATATTGATATGGTAATTGGAGCCTCTGCAGATTCTGTAATGATGGTTGAAGGTGAGATGGAAGAAATTTCAGAAGAAGAAATGACTGAAGCTATTAAAGCTGCACACGAAGCTATTAAAGTTCAATGTGATGCTCAAATTAGATTAGCTGAAGCTTTTGGTAAAAAAGAAACTCGCGAATATGAGCCTGAAAGAGAAAATGAAGATTTAGCTAAGAAAATCCATGATATGGCATACGACAAAGTATATGCTGTAGCAAAAGGAGGATCTTCAAAGCATGAAAGAGGTGCTGCGTTTGCTGAAATTAAAGAAGAAATTGTAGCTACGTTTACTGAAGAAGAACTTGAAGACTTTGGTGACTTAGTTTCTAAATATTACAGCAAAGCTGAAAAAGCAGCTGTGAGAGACTTAACTTTAAACGAAGGTTTACGTTTAGATGGTCGTAAAACTACTGACATCAGACCAATTTGGTGTGAAGTAGATTACTTACCATCAACACATGGTTCTTCAATATTTACTCGTGGAGAAACTCAAGCATTAGCAACCGTTACTCTAGGAACATCTAGAGAAGCAAACATGATAGACATGCCATCTTTTGAAGGCGAAGAGCGTTTTTACCTTCACTACAACTTCCCTCCTTTTTCAACAGGAGAAGCAAGACCAATTAGAGGTACATCGCGTCGTGAAGTAGGACATGGTAACTTAGCACAACGTGCACTTAAGAAAATGGTACCAGAAGATTGCCCATACACAGTACGTGTAGTTTCTGAAGTATTAGAATCTAACGGTTCGTCTTCTATGGCAACTGTTTGTGCAGGTACAATGGCACTTATGGATGCTGGAGTTCAAATGAAAAAACCAGTTTCTGGTATTGCAATGGGATTAATTTCTGATACTGAAACAGGAAACTACGCAGTTTTATCTGATATTTTAGGAGATGAAGATCACTTAGGTGATATGGACTTTAAAGTTACAGGAACTGCTGATGGAATCACTGCTTGCCAAATGGACATTAAAGTAAAAGGATTATCATACGAGATTTTAGTAAAAGCATTAAAGCAAGCTCGTGAGGGTCGTTTACATATCTTAGAAAAACTTACTGACACCATCGCTACTCCAAATGCAGATGTTAAAGGTCATGCACCAAAAATGGTAACAAGACGTATTCCAAATGAATTTATTGGAGCACTTATTGGACCTGGTGGAAAAAACATTCAAGAACTTCAAAAGGAAACTGAAACTACTATCGTTATCAACGAAGACCCTGTTACTGAAGAAGGTATTGTTGAAATTTTAGGTGTAGGTTCAGAAGGTATTGATGCTGTTTTAGCTCGTATCGATGCAATGTTATTCAAGCCAGAAGTTGGTAGTATTTACGAAGTAAAAGTAATTAAAATGCTAGACTTTGGTGCTGTTGTAGAATACACTGAAGCTCCAGGAAACGAAGTATTATTACACGTAAGCGAGTTGGCTTGGGAACGCACAGAAAATGTTAGCGATGTTGTTAACATGGGAGACGTTTTTGATGTGAAGTACTTTGGTATAGATCCTAGAACTCGTAAAGAAAAAGTATCTCGTAAAGCTATTTTACCAAAACCTGAAGGCTATAAGGAAAGAGCTCCAAGAGACAACAACAAAGGTGGAAACAGAGATAATCGCGGACGCGATAATCGTAATCGTGACAACCGTCGTGATGACAGAAAACCTAGAAATGATAAGAAAGAAGATTAATTCTTCAATCTCTTAATAAAACAAAAGCCTATCAATCATGATAGGCTTTTTTATTTTTCTATGATTTGAATTGCCAATTAATAATAGGAAAAGAGCGTTTATCATTTTTATTCCATAAACCAAGTTGTATTCCTCTAAAGTTTTTTGCTCTATTGAAAAACCCTATTTGAACACCTCTACCTTTTTCAAAAATTACATTTTCAACACTAATTTGCACACCATTGAATCGCATTGCTCCATTTCCCCATACACTAGCTAGCATAATCCCATTACCTTGAAAAACTTCATTTCTACCAAATCCTATAATTATGCCATTTGCCCTCTCAATAGAATTACTCATTCCTGCAATAGAGATTCCGTTATTTTTTCTACTATAATGCATAAAACCAGTTACAGATACTCCATAAGCATCAATACCTTCAAATGTACCTGTAGAAAGGTTTAACCCATAAATTTGCTGAGTTGTATGTCCATTCATAAAAGATTGATATGTCTCTTCATTATTTGAAATGGGTGTTTTTGGCGCTAAAAAATAAGAAAAGGATAATGGAAAAACCTCCAAGCGCACTCCAAAAGTTCTTGTTAATCTGTTATCATTACCATAATCAGTAGGAAACGCTCCTAAAGACAATCCTACAATATCTGTATTCTTAGCATGTGTTATCCAAACAGGAAAGCGCAAGTTTCGTTTTTCTTCTATTTCATTTTGACAAAAACCTTGAAATGAAACTAAAAAAGTAAAAGCAATTAAAATGTGATTTTTCATAATTATCGTTTTAAAATTCAAGTCAAAATTATTGCAATAATCACATCTACAATTGATGTAATTACGAATAATAAAACTATTTTTTGCGATAATCACAAAATATAATTAGCTTTGAGTATGTCTCAAACTACTTTTTTAGAGCATTTAAAAAACGAATTACCAAAAAACACTTCAACTATTGAAGCTGTTGCTACTGCATTAGATATTAGTTATGATGCTGCTCACAGGCGAGTAAGTTTAAAAAGTAAACTATCTTTAGATGAAAGTGTTGCGCTAGCTAGATATTATAATTTGTCTTTAGACAGATTGTTTGAAACTACTTCTTCAGAATTTGTAAGCATTGAAAAAACAAAACATATTGAAAGTGAACTAGATCTTGAAAACTACTTTAAAGATTCCTACAATTCGCTTTTACCGTTACTCACTCAAAAAGAGAACAGCATTTTATATTCCGCTAAAGACATTCCGCTATTTTATAATTTAAATGGTGATACGTTAAGCTGTTTTAAATACTATGTGTGGTTAAAATTATTAAACCCCAAATTTGCCACTAAAAGCTTTAACAACTTTGCGCCTAAACCCAACTTAATCGAAGCTGGTAAAAAACTAGGCAACCTTTACAGCAACTTAAACACACATGAAATTTGGGATATCACCTCAATAAACAGCACTTTAAAACAAATTCATTTTTACCATCAAGCAGGACAAGTCAATACTAAAACTGCTATACTATTATGCGATTTATTAAAAGATGTGATACAGCGTATACTAGATAAATTAATTGCAAACCCAAACCAATTTAAATTATACTACAACGAGCTGCATTTAATGAATAACCATGTTTTAGTAAACACACCTAATACCCAAATGCTCTACGTACCATTTACCTTACTTTCTTATTATAAAACCAGTGATAAGCATACTTGTACTGAAGCTGAAATTTTTCTAAACAAGCAATTACAGAATTCTAAATTATTAAACACTGCTGGAGAAAAAGAGAGAAACACATTTTTTAATAAGCTGTTTGCTAAAATTGACGCATTAAAACAACTTATAGAAGCTACTGAATTATTAGGTTTTGAATAAATTCAGTGAATCAAAAAATCACTATTAAGAAAACAATTTTAAGCCTTACTAAATTATTCTCTTCCTGCAAATACACTATTTGTCACCGACAAGGTGTCAGTTTTTATAGTTTTTTCTGTTTATTGAAATTCACATATTCTCAAGCATCTTTCTAATACATTATACATCTGTTAATAAAACCCGGAAATCTTTTTAAACTTCAAAATTCTCAAAATCAAGTTTTTAGTTTGGCACTATCGCATAGTGTTTGTGGCTTAATAAGCACTGACAAGTAAAGTTTAACTAAAACAAAATTATGAAAGTATTAGTAATAGGTGCCGGAAACATGGGCTTAACCTATTCAGAAGGAATGGTAGATTCTTCTTTATTAGGAAAACAAAAATTAAGAATCTACGATACCGACCCGAACAAAATTGAAACACTAAGACAAAATCCAAACTTTGACGTATACACTTCCTTAGAAGATGGTTTACCAAAATCGGACATTGTGTTTTTAGCAGTAAAACCTTATCACTGCGAAGATCTCTTTAAAGACATGAAGCCCTTAATTAATAGTGAACAAATATTTGTATCACTAATGGCAGGTGTAAGCATTGAAACCATCCAAAACGGTTTAGGTGTAAAAAAAGTAATACGTACAATGCCTAACCTACCTGCAAAAGTTGGTAAAGGTGTAACCTCATATACAGGTTCTAAAGCTATATCGCGAGTAGAACTTCTCATGGTAAGACACCTTTTAGATACTACAGGAACATCGATACATGTAGATACTGAAAAATTCATTGATGCCTCAACAGGTATTTCTGGTAGTGGACCAGCTTACGTATTTTATTTTATGCAATCAATGTTAGAAGCTGCTCAAAAAATGGGCTTTTCAGACTATGATTCAAAAATTCTCGTAAGCAACACTTTTGAAGGTGCTATTGAATTGTTTAATCAATCTGATATTTCACCAGAACGCTGGATTGATAAAGTGGCCTCTAAAGGAGGAACAACACAAGCAGCAATAGACTCTATGGAAGATAATAATGTAAAACAGCTTATTCAAGACGCAGCTTATGCAGCCTTTGACAGAGCAGTTGAATTAGGAAAAAATAAATAAAATGAACGATGATATTAAACGAGTGGTTGTAAAAGTAGGAACCAACGTTTTAACAAATAAAGACAATAGAATTTTAGGACCAGTACTAAGAGAATTAGTACGTCAAATTTCAGTACTATATGAAGAAAATATCATGGTAATCCTTGTGTCTTCAGGTTCTGCGATTGCAGGAATGGAGGTTTTGGGAGACACTAATATTAAAGACAAATCAATAAGACGGCAAGTGTATTCTGCTGTTGGACAACCAAGGATGATGCGTCATTACTACAGTATTTTTCATGATTACGGAATGCGTTGCGCTCAAATATTGGCCACAAAACGAGACTTTGACCCTGGAAAACACAGACAAAACATGATTAATTGTTACGAAGGTTTATTGGCAGAAGGCGTTATTCCTATTGCTAATGAAGATGATGCAGTATCCTTAACCATGTCAATGTTCTCAGATAATGATGAGTTAGCTAGTTTAGTTGCTGAATTGTTAGATGCAGATCGATTAATCATTTTATCTGATACTGATGGTTTATATACTGGTCATCCAGATGACGATGAATCTCGAAAATTAAACCTGGTAACAACAAACCAAAACGTAGAAAAATACGTCTGCGCTTCAAACAAAAAAGAAGGTGAAGGTCGTGGTGGTATGGCTTCAAAATTAAAAATAGCCAAAGGCACAGCAAAAAAAGACATACCAACTTACATAGCTAATGGTAAGCGCGAAAATGTAATTGTAGATATAATTAATAACAAACAAGTAGGAACTAAATTTATTAGTGCCTAAAAAAACAAAAAAATGAAACTTTTAAACACAAATATTAAAAACAACGTATTAAAATCGATGGCAAAAATTCTGGATCGTAAACGCGATGCCATTATTGAAGCTAATAAAAAAGACTTAGACGCTTTTCAAAAAGAAGATCAAGCACTTTTTGAACGTCTAATTGTAAATAACAAAAAAGTCGATGAAATGATTGAAGCAGTAAATTCAGTAAGGCTTCAAGATGATCCTGTTGGACAAGAAATTTCAAATAGAACTTTAAAGAACGGACTTAATATAGTAAACACCACTGCTCCATTTGGTACCATTCTTATTATATATGAATCTCGACCTGATGTTACTATTGAAGCTGCAGTATTAGCCTTTAAAGCCAATAATAAAATTTTATTAAAAGGTGGTAAAGAAGCCTATAATAGTAATATTATTTTAGAAGAGTGTTGGCACGAAGCCTTAACTGAAAATGGTTTATCTAAAGATTGGATTAAGCTACTACACTTAAAACGTGAAGAAACACAAGAATTTTTAACAAACCCAACAGAACCTTTAGACTTAATTGTTCCTAGAGGTGGAGAGCGACTTATTGAATTTGTAAAAACCCATGCGACTTGTGCAGTTCTAGTTAGCGGTAGAGGAAATAATTTCTTGTATGTTTCTGAAAAAGCTGATTGGAGCAAAGCGGTAAATGTAATTATCAATGCCAAAACCAATAAAATTTCAGGGTGCAATGCTTTAGATAAAGTACTTATTAATAAAAACCTTCCTGAGTATGAAACTAAATTAATGATGCTAAAACAAAAATTAGAGCAACATAAGGTTGAAATCATTGCAGATAAAAGCGTTTCTAATATCCTTAAAAATGTAGATGAAGTCTCACAAGACACTATATGGTATGAAGAATTTTTGGCATTAAAACTTTTAATTGCTTCAGTTGATACTATTGATGAAGCTACAAGAATGATTAATAAATATTCAGGAAAACATTCAGCTGCTATTATTACCGAAGATAAAACTGAAGCATTAAATTTTATGAATACTATTGATAGTGCTGCAGTTTACCATAATGCCTCTACTCGATTTACAGATGGTGGACAAATGGGAGTTGGTGCTGAATTAGCAATTAGCACAGATAAACTACACCATAGAGGACCACTAGGCTTAAAGCAGTTAGTAACTAATAAATATTATGTGTTTGGTGATGGGCAAGTAAGAGTATAAATCGTGCACTCCAAGCGTTTCTTAAAAGTTAAAATGGTTTGAAATTTTGCATTTGTCGCAAAAAAAATTATATTATTAGTTATGATTTACACAGATAAAGATAAATATTCAGACTTTTTAAACGACTCAGTTACTTACCTCAAACAACACGGTTTTGAAAACATAAAAGCCGACATTGATGGTTATGAGACGCCAAAATCTTATGCAAAAAAAGGAAGTGACATTGTTGTAACTCCTGATATTGTTGCTGAAAAAGAAGGCAGAAAGCACATTTTTGATATTGGTTTAAAATCTTCTAAACCAAACTTACTTAAATCAAAATGGTTATTTCTAAATACTTTGAGCAATCTTAAATCGCACAGATTTAGACTTATAACCACTAGAGGTCACTACAAGTTTACTAATGAAATGTTGGACGATATTAACTTAAATGATAAAAAATTAATTAAAATTTAATTTTTTGTAACATTTTAAGCACTTCGTACGTATAACTATATGCAACATTAAAATTCACCCTTAAAAATAAAGGAGATCATTAGATGAGACAACTTAAAATTACGAAGCAGGTTACTAACAGAGAAACAGCTTCGCTAGACAAATATTTGCAAGAAATTGGAAAAGTTGACTTAATTACCGCAGACGAAGAAGTAGAATTAGCACAACGTATTAAAGCAGGAGATCAAGTGGCTTTAGAAAAATTAACTAAAGCTAATTTACGTTTCGTTGTATCGGTAGCAAAGCAATATCAAAACCAAGGATTAACATTACCAGATTTAATTAATGAAGGTAATTTAGGTCTTATAAAAGCTGCACAACGTTTTGATGAAACTCGTGGTTTCAAATTCATTTCGTATGCGGTTTGGTGGATTCGTCAATCTATTCTTCAAGCATTAGCTGAGCAATCTCGTATTGTTCGTTTACCGTTGAACAAGATTGGATCTATCAATAAAATCAATAAAACATTTGCATTCTTAGAGCAAAGTCATGAGCGTCCACCAAGTGCTGAGGAAATTGCAAAGGAATTGGATATGACTATTAACGACGTAAAAGAGTCTATGAAAAACTCTGGTCGTCATGTAAGTATGGATGCACCTTTAGTTGAAGGTGAAGATTCTAACCTTTATGATGTATTACGAAGTGGAGAGTCTCCAAATCCTGACAAAGATTTATTACACGAGTCTTTACGCACTGAGATTGAAAGAGCGCTTGAAACCTTAACACCTCGTGAGGCTGACGTTATTCGTTTATACTTTGGTTTAGGTGATCAACACCCAATGACCTTAGAAGAAATAGGTGAAACTTTTGATCTTACTCGTGAGCGTGTACGTCAAATTAAAGAAAAAGCTATTAGAAGACTTAAACATACTTCTAGAAGTAAAATATTAAAAACATATTTAGGTTAGTAATTCTCGATAATTACGACTAAATTACCGTAACAAACAGTTACACATAACTGTTCGTTTTTTGATTGATGAAAGAACCCAGAGCTGATTACTCTGGGTTCATTTTTTTTAAGTCCATCCCTAAATCCCTTCCCAAAGGGAAGAGACTATGAAAAGACTTTTCTATCTTTGCAAAAACTTTCAACAACACAACAACAATGAATTCTAAATTAATTGCTCCTTCTGTTTTAGCAGCAGATTTTGCCAACCTTCAACGAGATATAGAAATGGTTAATACTAGTGATGCCGATTGGTTTCACATTGATATAATGGATGGTGTTTTTGTACCAAACATATCTTTTGGAATGCCAGTTTTAGACGCTATTTCAAAACATGCTAAAAAAACCATTGATGTACATTTAATGATTGTTGACCCAGATCGCTACATAAAAACCTTTGCTGATTTAGGAAGCAATATTCTAACGGTTCATTATGAAGCTTGCACACATCTACACAGAACCTTACAAGCTATAAAAGCACATGACATGAAAGCAGGAGTAGCATTAAATCCGCATACTAATATTAACGTACTTGAAGACACTATAAACGATATTGACCTAGTATGCTTAATGAGTGTAAACCCAGGTTTTGGTGGTCAAAGTTTTATTGAAAACACATACAATAAAGTAAAACAGCTTAAAGAACTAATTACCAAAAAAGGAGCTTCAACAAAAATTGAAATTGATGGAGGCGTTACCAATAAAAATGCAAAACAATTGGTTGACGCTGGAGCTGACGTTTTAGTCGCAGGTAGTTATGTATTTAAAAGCGAAAATCAAATTGAAACTATTAAAGATTTGAAAGCATTGGCTAACTCATAATCTTAACATAAAAAAAGCTCCTGAATTTAGGAGCTTTTTTATTAACAACTTATTCTCTAATACTGATTAATTAAATAGTTTATTAAATCGGTAGTTGTAACAATTCCTACTAATTTATCATTATCAACAACTGGTAATGCATGAAACTCTTTTTCAGCTAGTATTTCAGCAACTTCTTTAATAGTTGTATTTGATGATACACTAGTTAACTTTTTAGCCATAACCTGCTCAATAGTAAACATATTATAAACTATTGTATCAACCGAAGTCTCATCATCTTCAACAGCATCGGCAAAACTAATTCGTAACAAATCTGTGTAACTTAACATTCCTATTATATGCTCTCCACTAACTACAGGAATATGCCTAATACGATTACTTTTAAATAACCTTTCTGCAGTTTCTAAATCATCTTTATGGTTTAAGGTAATGACATCCTTAGCCATTATTTCAGATATTAACACTCTTTTTTTCATCTTTTAAGGTTTTAAATTCACTATTAAAGATAAAACCTATTATTCAAAAAAAGCATGACAAAAGTCATTGGAACCCACTAATATCCTGCAAAATTAAAATTAAGCATCTGTTTGGTTTTGTCGTAAATTTCAGGGAAGAGCGATTTAAACTCATCAGGAGTTTCAATAAAGGTTTCAATAATAACAGCTATAAACTCAAACTGGTTGGTATAAGCATAGTCTCTAAAGTATTTAGACGCTATTAAATCTTTTCTAAGTGTTTCTTCATTAGATAATAATGTGGTAAGCTCTTTAAACGAGTCAGAAAAAATAGTAGAGCTAACATCACGTTCTTTTATACTATTTAAATGAATAGCGTGGGCAAACTCATGTATACCAAGGTTTAAGTTATCATTATCAATAGCAAAGCCTTTTTTAAAATCTTTCCAAGAGAGCACCAAAGTTTGTAGTTTAGGATTAAACTCTCCTTTATGATAATCGTCATTAATAGTTGAGTAAAACTCTTCTGGATAAATAAAAATATTATTTACCAAAGCTATATAAAAGTCTCTAAAACCAAAAGTAAGCATTACAGCTGTTGCTGAAATAAGGACTTTCATTTCTTCAGTAATTTGCAACCCGCTTCTTCCAACAAACTCTTTATCTGCTATAAACGAAGCAACACGATGCTCAAAATACTTTTTGTACTTAGAATTTAATTTATTGTAAAATTTAAACTGATTTTGAAGTATTAACTTTTGAGGTTCATTAAGTTGTTTTAAAAAGAAAGGAGAATGAACATAAAAAGGTTTTTTACGCTTCATCACATAACTTAACTCTGCCATTTTTAGAGCAAAGTAAAAAAGCATTCCCAATAAAATAGCAAAGAAAATACCAATGACTATTTTGCCACCTGTTGTTAGTTGTTCGATAAGTAATAGTAAATTCACTTCAAAAATAACGTTGTTAATAAGAATAGATTGTGAGGGAGTCTATAATTTTAGGTTTTATAAATATAATAAATACTTTTATTAGGTTGTTAAGACTAAACAATTAAAAGTTGTACATTTTTTTGACAAAATAATACTACTAAAAGCCTTGTAAATTGAGTACTTTAAACAAAAAAATAAAATGACTAGAAACATCTTTATAATTGCATTTTTAATCACTTCTACTCTATTTGCTCAAAACACTTTAAGTAGAATACACGTTAAAGGCAACAATTTTGTGGACGACAAAGGAAATACTGTTGTTTTTAGAGGACTCAACACAAGTGATCCTCATAAACTAGATAACCAAGGCTATTGGACCTTAGAGTATTTTAAAGAAATAAAAAATTGGGGAGCTAACTTAGTGAGGTTTCCTATACATCCTCCAAATTGGAGAGAAAGAGGACACGATGCTTATTTTGAGCTTTTAGACAAAGGGATTAAATGGGCTGAACAACTAGGAATGCATGTCATTATAGATTGGCACAGTATAGGTAATTTAAGAACAGAGATGTATCAATCTGATATTTATGATACTACCCAAAAAGAAACTTTTGACTTCTGGAGAAAAATTGCTGTTAAGTATGGTAACAACACTACTGTTGCCTTTTATGAAATTTTTAATGAGCCTACAACTTACAACCATACACTTGGGACAATTAATTGGGAACAATGGGTTGATATCAATAAAGAAATAATCACTATTATTAGAGCTAATGGCGGAAAAGGAGTTCCGTTGGTAGCTGGATTTAATTGGGCTTATGATTTAACACCATTAAAAACTAACCCACTTACTATTGAAGGTATTGCTTTTGTGAGTCATCCATATCCTCAAAAGAGAGAAAAACCTTGGGAAGCCAAATGGGACAATGATTGGGGTTTTATTAAAGAAACCCATCCTTTAATTTTAACTGAAATAGGGTTTTGTGGTCCTGAAGATCCAGGAGCACACTCACCAGTAATTAGCAATGAATCTTATGGAGACGCCATCACAAATTATTGCGACCAAAAAGATATTTCTTATATGATATGGGTATTTGATAAAGAATGGGCTCCTCGTCTTTTTATTGATGATGATTACACACCATCAAGACATGGTAAATACTTTAAAAAGAAACTAAAAAGCTATAAGTACTAGTTCTTTTTATCAAGTTTAACCATTAGCACATCGTGTGATTGTATAACAGATTGTAAATGCTTAGAAGTATCTCCTAAATCTTTATGATTGAATAAGTCTCTTATTGTAAACTTGGTCTTTTTCATATCAACGTATTTACCATTTAAATCGTCACCAATATTATGTTTTTCCCAATCATAATCTAATTGAATTGGTTGATCACTCATATTTACAAAGGTTAAAGCCCAAGCATCGTTATCTAGTGGTTTTATCCAAATTTCAATATTGTTTTCATTTGAAAACCTAAATCCTTGAATACCCAGCTTATCTTGATTAACAGCTATAACTTCTTTATTCGTTAGTGTTTTAATAGTTTCTTTAGAAGCTGTTCTTAAATCATTACCCATAATAAGTGGAGAAGCTAACATACTCCACATTGCAAAATGAGTCCTATCTTCTGCATCAGTCATTCCATTACCAACTTCCATCATATCTAAATCATTCCAGTGACCAGGACCTGCAGCTTTTCTAATATTCTTTCTCATATTGATAATTTTCCAAACTCCAGAAGACGACCATGAACCATGGCCAACTTCGCAATCCCAACAGTTAATAATATCACCTGTTACTCTCCATAAATGCCCTACATCTTCAGCCCATTCCCATGGCTTATTGTCTCCCCATTCGCATATACTGAACACAATTGGCCTACCAGCTGTTTTAAGTGCATCTCGCATTGTCATATAAGCACCTTCAGCATTTAATTTAGGCGTGTTGCACCAATCATATTTTAGATAATCCACATCCCAAGACGCATAACTCCTTGCATCTTGATATTCATATCCTCTACTCCCAGGATAACCAGCACATGTAGTATAACCTGCACAATTATAAAGTCCAAACTTTAATCCTTTTGAATGTATATAATCTGCAAGGGCTTTCATTCCACTTGGGAATTTTACTGGGTCAGCAACAAGATTACCATTAGCATCACGCTCTTTAGCCATCCAACCATCGTCTAAAACAATGTATTCATATCCTGCATCTTTAAAACCTAATTCTTCAAACTTATCAGCAATTTCCATAACCAATTTCTCATTGATATCTGTCCCAAAAGTATTCCAGCTATTCCAACCTAGAGGAGGTGTCTCTGCTAATCCTTCAAATTTTTGTGCATGGCTTGTTATTGAGATTAAAAATAAAAGTGCAAGTAAAGTGTTCTTTATCATTGGTTTTGTTTTTTAAAAAATTCCCTGTAAAAACTTTACAGGGAATTTAGACTAATTGACATAATTAAGTTTATTACTAATAATCAAATATGAAATCTATAATTCTTCAAATCGAACATTATCTATAGCAAAGTTCAGTAACACATCTGCGCCTTCGAAAGCCATACCAAACTCAGCATCAACTAAGCTAAAATCCGGAACTCCAAGCACAGAGCAAGGAATGGATATTGTTGTCCAGCCTCCTTCAGTATCTAATGGTTCACCTGTATCATTCCAAGGTGCCCAATCGTAAAAGGCGTCTACTCCATCAGAATCATTAAATCTAATTCTAAATTGACCTGCAGATAAAGGTTCAATTGTATAAATGTCAAACTTAAGCACATAAGCTCCAAGGTTAGAACCAACAGTACTGGCTCCATTAAAGGTACTAGGATCATTTCTCCAGAATAAATCTTGCCATCCAGTTCCTCCTGTTTGGAAGTTTGCTCTACCATAATTAGTTCCATCTAAGCTTATAGCTGCATCGTTTTCAGCATTTACATTTCCCCACCAAGGACCATTTGCATCCCAATCAAAGAATACCAATGTTGGATCATCAACAGGATCTGGACCTCCACACCCTGGAGAATCAAATCGAACGTTGTCAATAGCAAAGTTCAACAATACATCAGCGCCTTCGAACGCCATACCAAACTCAGCATCAACTAAGCTAAAGTCTGGAACTCCTAATACTGATAACGGAATCTCAACAGTTTCCCATCCATCAGTTGTAAAAGGTTCTCCTGTATCGTTCCAAGGTGCCCAATCGTAAAAAGCATCTACTCCATCAGAATCATTAAATCTGATTCTAAATTGGCCTGCAGTAAGTGGTTCAATGACATTAATATCGAATTTTAAAGAATACTCGCTTAAATTTGAGCCTACAGTAGCAGCTCCATTAAATGTGCTTGGGTCATTTCTCCAAAATAAATCTTGCCATCCAGTTCCACCTGTTTGGAAGTTTGCTCTACCATAACTAGAACCATCTATAGACAAAGACGCATCATTTTCAGTATTTACATTTCCCCACCAAGGACCATTAGCGTCCCAATCAAAGAATACCATTGAAGGGTCACTCACTGGACACAATCCACTTTCTCCTGTTTCTATACCAAGCGCACTTACTAATGCATCTGGTACTAAAACTCTATTTATTTCGTGGACAACTCCATTTGTAGCTCCAATATTAGATGTAATAATTTGAGAAGGAATCGCTTCAGAAAATGTTGGTAATAACTTAGGGTTGTCACCACTTAAATCAACAGTAATATCGTCACCATATAAGGTTAAGATCGTTCCGCCATCAGTTAAATTACTAGATAGTAATGTTCCTGAATGAAGGTGATAGTTTACCAAATCGGTTAATACAGCTAATTCTTCTGGAGTGTCAAACTCGTCTAAACTTTCAAAATTATTTACAGTAGCAAATAACGCAACAAAAGCATCGTTGTTTGGTGCAAGTGCTGTTAATTCATCACTAGACAAACTACTTGTTAAACCAACCATATCAACAGCTTGTAAAAACGTAGTAAACCCTCTGTCGTTACATCTTTCTACTATGTTAAGTGTTGCACTTAAAACATCTTGAAAAACACCTTCTGGCAATAATACCTTATCAACACCATGAATAATACCATTTACAGCTTGCACATCAGTAAGTACAATATTTGCATTGGTATAACTAGCGTCATCTATAACAGTACCAGTAATTGAAAACGATTCTCCTTGAACTGATGCTTGAACAGTACCATCTACTTCTTCAGCAACAACATTTTCTCCAGCAACTACGTGGTAAGTTAATACTTGCTGAAGCACATCAGTAGGAATATCATCTAAAGTAGCCCAACCAAAAGCACCATTTACTTCTGTCATAAACATTTCAAAAGCACTATTATTTGGTGCAAAAACTGTATAAACGTCTGCTCCTGCTAAAGTTGCATCTAAACCAGAAGCTTCTAGAGCTGCAGCAAACATTGAATAATCAGGGTTTGCCATTGCATGATCCGTAACTGTTGGTGGTAATAAGGCATTATCAACAGTATGCAATACTCCATTTGTTGCTCCCCAATCGTAAGCGTTATCTACTAAAGAAGCAACTCCATTAAGTGTCAAATCGGCATTTGTATTTACATACAAGCTTAAGTTATTACCATCTGGTCCTGTTGCTAAAGTTGTTAAATATCCTGTAGTGAAAGTCGATGCAAAATCGGCAGTCACAGTACTAAGAACATGGTTTAACAATGCGTTTTGCAATTCTTCATCAGTTAAAGAACCTGCTCCAGCATCAGACATTGCTGCATTATTAGGCGCAAATACTGTATATGTTGTGGTGGTTCTTAAGGTTTCGTCTAATCCTGCTTGAACTAAAAGACCTGACAAAGTTGAAAGATCAGATGTTTCAGAAATTATTTCGGTAAGGTTTCTAGGGTCGTTGCCTAATTGTGGGTATAAATCATCATCTTCTTTACATGATGTTATACTCGCCAATACAGCAATCATAACCAAGTAATATATTTTAAAAACTCTCATTACGGTAAATTTTAATTTTGTTTAGTTATTATAGGAATCCAAAATCATCTACATAAAATATGTATTGAGTTAATCCTGTATTTGATGATTCTTGAAAATCCAATCTAAAAATTGTACTTGGCTCACCTCCATTTGGATAAAAATCTGATAATGGAATTACAACTTTGTTCCACTCTCCTGGAATTAGTTCTATAGGTTGATGAGATGCAGCTCCATCAAAATCATTAATTGCAAGGGTTACTGAATCTCCGGCAGCTCCTGTTCCATAAACTGAAACTGTTATAGCATCATATTCATCAAAAGGAATATTAGGTGCTAAAAACGTTAAACCAGACCAACCTTCTCTAATACTCTTAATTGAATATTGACCAAGAGCAACTTCGGTAGAGGCCAAATCGTGTGTTCCTCCCCATTCACTTGTAGTCCATTCTGGATTTAATTCGTCTATATAAATTGAATACGAAAATCCATAAGAGTCTGATTGCACTATAGCTCCTCTACTTGTTGCTAAGTAAATAAACGCTTGCTCTACACCATCAGGGACTTCAACTGTCACCATAGTTTCAGAAACAAAAACTATTTCAGCAGGTAACTCTACTAAGTTTCCGTTTTCTTCGGATCCGCTTACAAAAGTTACTGTTGACGTATCAGTAAAATCTCCACCAAAAAGATGTACTAATTTTACACCATCAACGGTCTCTTCTGTAAATTCTTCTATTGTTAAAAGAGAGAAATCGTACTCTGCTGCGCCTCCCAAGGTTTCTAGTCTTAAAATATTTGCTTGACCAACATAAGGTGCATTTACAGGAACCGTCACAAAAGCAATATTATCAGTAACGAATGCAGGATTAAAACCTGCTTGGTACCCATTAAAATATACTTTTGAAAGTGTTCCTAAATATTCTCCTCTTATAATATAAGTGCCTTGAAGCACACCTTGAGTAACCGCAACATCTTCAGTAGCTTCGCTTACACTATGTATTACAGGTGGCTTCGACGCATCTGGAGAAGAAGGATCTCTAAAATCGTTTTCACAAGATGTCAATTGTACTAATGAGAAAATCAGTAAAATGAACCATCCTGTTTGCTGTATTTTAAAATTTATTTTTTTCATAATCTTTTTTATTCAAATTCATAAGGAACTGGTGCTTCCAATAGCGCTGGATTGTTTTGAATCTCATTACTAGGATAAGGGAACAATAAATCGTCCATTGATGCTGGAAAGGTTTCAGAATTGATTGTTGGAGGAGATGTATCGTCATTAAAAGTTCCTCTTTCAGTATTGCTTAAGAAATTTAATGCGAAGTCTGGTCCTTGTCTTACAACATCATACCAAAACTCCATTTCAAAAGCCAATTCTATACGTCTTTCTTGAAATACATCTTCAAGTGTTGGGTTAGCAATTTCATCTAAGCCTGCTCTTCTTCTAATTTTATTGAAAGAGTTAATACCTTCAGCTACTGAACCTCCACCATTAAGAGCAGCTTCAGCATGAATTAATAGTAACTCTCCATATCTTAACACATAAGTATTATTTGGGTAACTTTGAGAAGCTCCACCACCATTACTAGCAGCTGAACCAATTACATATTTTTTCACGCCTACATTACAGCCTTGATGATCGATAGTCTCAGATACTGTGTAACCTCCATTAAGGTCTGGATAAAAAGCACCAGGAGCCATAATTGTTGCGTAGTATCTTAAATCTTGTTCAGTATCTTCATAAGCTTCTTGTAAATCTATTGAAGGCCCAATTGCTGACCAACCATCAGAAAAACCTGTAACTCCTGCAGGAGCAAAAAGGGACTGTACTCCGTTACCTTCAGCATAAATACCTGTATTAGTCCATTGTAAAGCGAAAATAGATTCAGGGTTGTTATCGTTTGCTGTTAAAAACAAATCGTAATAACTACCTGTTGGATCTCCATCTTCAGCATCACCTCCATAAAGCTTAAACTCTCCAGAGTTGATAACTTCGCTAGCAAGCTGATAAGCCATAGGATAATTTTGCTCATATAAATATACTTTTGCTAACATCGCTTTAGCTGAACCACTAGACACTTTAGCATTAGCATCATAATTAGCTCCTCTAATTTTTTCATAGCAATTGTCTACAGCAAATTGTAAATCTCTTTTTATAAATTCATACACATCAGACTCTGGATTACGAGGCACAACAGGTTCTAATACGTATTCGTTATTATCAGCAATAATTGGGATTGGTCCAAAAATTCTAACTAAATAGAAGTATGCTGATGCTCTAATAAACCTTGCTTCACCAACAGCATTATCAACAACATCTTGAGGTACACTTGGTCCTGCTGCATCTGGTAGCGTATTAATAACTGCATTGGCTTGCGCAACAACTGCATACAGAGATTCCCAAGCTTGAGTTAATGTTCCATGTTCACCAGTAATAGCAAAATTCACAAAATCGGCATTTCTTGGATCCCAAGTTCTTCCGTTACCTGAGCTTAATTCACCAATACACCATGACACGTTAGTCACAAAATTGTACCAAGGTCTAACATAAAGTGCATTTGTTGCAACATTTACCTGCTCAGTAGTTTCGTAAAACTCGGCAACGTTATACGAATCTTCTGGTGGTCTGTCTAAAAAATCGTCACTACAAGATGGCATGCATAACACAACTGCCAATATCACAATGAGTTTAGTTTTAAATAAATTGTTCATATTATTCATAGCTAATGTTTTTAAAATTCTACATTTAATCCAAGAGTGAAAATCCTTGGCGTAGGGTAACGACCATTATCAACTCCCATTAATAGTGCGTTTTGATTATACACTCCAATCTCTGGATCGTATCCTGAATATTTAGTAAATGTGTAAAGATTTTGAATCATACCATACACTCTAAGTCTATTGATACCGAAAGTGCTAGTTGCATCAGATGGTAATGTATATCCTAATGTTACATTTTGAATTCTTAAATAAGAACCATCCTCAATATATCTGTCTGAAATGTTAATATTTGGCGTATCGTTTCTTGCTAATCTTGGGTTGCTAGCATTTGGATTATCAACCGACCAGTAATCTAACACTGATGGTAATTGATTGGTGTAAGTTTGATTTCCTGCAGTAAGGCTTCTGTTTACAGCATTAAACACATCGTTTCCATAAGATCCTTGCATGAAAATTGATAAATCAAAATTCTTATAGTTGAAAGAGTTTTGGAAACCAAATGTAAAATCTGGATGAGGGTTTCCAATAACTGTTCTATCATCTGTGTTTACTACTCCATCACCATTGATATCTTTAAACTTAATATCACCTAACCAAGTAGTGGAAAACAATGCATCTTCAAAAGGTCTTCCAAACTGAACTGGAGCACCATTAATATCGTCTAGCGTTCTAAAAATACCTTCTACCTTGTAACCGTAGAATAAACCTATAGGCTGACCTACTTGAGTAATAGTTACGTTTTGGTTAGAAGTATTCATTGTCATTTCACCAAAAATGGTTAAATCTCCTAACAATTCTTTCACTTCATTTTTATAATGTGAGAATGTTAATGACGAATTCCATGAAAAATCTTGTGAACCTTTTGTTTTATAATTAAGTGTAACATCAATTCCTTTGTTTACCATTTCACCAAGGTTTACCCAAGGTGCTGCAATTGCTCCTGGAGAATTTCCTCCTGTAATAAAATCAGTAACTGCTAATTGATACAAGAAGTCTTTAGATACTTTATTGTACACTTCTACAGTAGCGTTAAGCCTAGAATCAAACACCGAGAAGTCAAGTCCTAAATTGGTTTGTGTTGACGATTCCCATTTTAAGTCTTCGTTTGCAAAGTTTGCAAACTCAAAACCAGTTCCTAAACCAGTCGACACTGTATTTAATCTTGCTCCATAAGCAAAGTTTGGTATAGCTTGGTTACCTACTTCACCATAACCACCATAAATTTTTATGTTTTGAATCGCATCAAAATCGTCCATAAAATTTTCGTTAGACAATCTCCATGAAGCAGAAACTGATGGGAAGTATCCCCATTTATTACCTTCTGCAAATTTTGAAGAACCATCAGCTCTAATTGAAGCTGTGATGTTATACTTGTTATCGAACGAGTAAATAGCTCTACCAAAATACGAAGATAATGCTGTACTACCTTTGTACTGATCAGTATTGTCAATTGCATTTCCTGTCCCTAAAATTGGCACATCGTTACTAACAAACTCACCATCTGAAGCAATTACTCCTTGCCATTTAGACTCCTGAGCTTCTTGACCTAACATAACAGTTACATCGTGTTTATTATTAAATTTCTTTTGGAAGGTTAATATGTTTTTCAGAATCCAGAAGTCGTTATTCTCCCTTCTTACACTCAATGCACTTTCGCCTCCTGTGATTTCTCCATAAGAGAATGTAGGTTGAAATCTATCACTTACATTATTTCCAAAGTCTCCACCAAACTCAGTTCTGTAAGTCAGGTTTTTACCTAGTTTAAGTTCAGCAAAAATATTTCCAAAAAACCTATTACGTTCTAACCTATTGCTTAAGCTAAGTGCTCTTGCTATTGGGTTTTCAAATTTAAAATCATCATCCAAATCTGGTCCAGCAAAAGACCCATCAGGATTATAAACTGCTGTGGCTGGGTTATTTAATAAAGACAAATAAATGATACCGTTTGTAGCATTATTCAATGTTAATTTATCATTTGTTCTACTTGCAGTTAGGTTAGCACCAACTTTAATTTTATCGGTAATATTTGCACCAACATTAGCTCGTACATTAATACGATCAAAACCAGAACCAATTACAGTTCCATCTTGGTCTAAATATCCTGCAGACAAAAAGTAATTTACATCTTCATTACCTCCTGAAAACGAAACTTCATGACTTTGCATTACTGCATCATCAAAAATCTCTTGTTGCCAGTTAGTACCTGGTCCTAAGAGACTAGGATTTAAAAATTCAATTTGCGGATTCAATCCATAAATTTCAGCCATTTCATTTTGAAGTCTCGCATATTGACTCAAATCCATTACCTCATAGAAATTAGTTGGTCTTTGAATTGCTAGGTAAGTGTTATATCTAAGTGTCCCTTTTTTATTCTTACCACTTTTAGTAGTGATAATTACAACTCCATTTGCTCCTCTAGACCCATAAATTGCAGTTGCTGATGCATCTTTAAGAATATTAATAGATTCTATATCACTTGGGTTTAACGCAGCCAATGGACTAACACCTGTTGCTCCATCTCCTTGACCTAAGTCGTTATCAGCTATAGATCTACCACTTGTAGAAATATTATTAGAATCTCCCGAAATAGGAACTCCATCAATAATATAAAGCGGTTCAGCTGAACCAGAAATGGTATTTACACCACGAATTCTCACGGAAACAGCACTACCTGGTTGCCCAGAGTTTTGAGTAATACTAACTCCCGATGCTCTACCTTGCATTAATTGATCCACACTAACTTGTGGCAAATTATTTAACGCTTCAGTATCAATAGTTGATACCGAACCACTCAAATCTTCTTTTAATTGCGATCCGTAACCAATCACAACTACTTCATCTAAGCTTTCTAAACTTTCCACAAGAGTCACGTTAATAGACACTCTACCTGAAACAGCAGTTTCTTGAGTTACAAAACCTAAATAACTAAAAACTAGAGTGGCATTATCTTTAACGGTTATCACATAGTTTCCGTCAAAATCTGTGTACACTCCATTACTTGTTCCTTTTTCAAGAATGTTTACACCTGGAAGTGCCATACCATTTTCATCAGTAACCACACCTTTTACCTGGGTTTGGGCAAAAGCTAGTTGACCAACTAAACAAAACAGTAAAAAAGTATAGTAGTACCTACTACCATAAATGTTTTTTAAATTGATTTTTTGCATGTTTTTTTAGTGTTAGTACAGTAAATTGTACATTTTGAATATTTATACCTCAATAATTATAATATGCATAATTATAAAGGGTGTTTTTTGTCAATATCAAAATTAAAGGAAATGTTAAGTTAGTGTTAATATTATTTTGTCAATTATTTATATAATTTTTTATAAAAACTTTCAAACAATCAACAAACAACACTAAATAGAGCTAAAAAAACAAATATAGACACCAATATTATCTATATATGTGTGCAGAATAACAAAATAGTATAGTCCTTTGTAGCTAATACTATTAGAGTATACGTTTTATACCCGAAAACTCCGTTTTATACTGGCTTGGAGTACAGTTTTTCAATTTTTTGAAGACTCTATTAAAATTAGCAATATTATTAAACCCACAATTAAAGGCTATCTCTGAAATACTATTATCTCTTTCTAACAACCACATAGAAGCATACCCTATTCTAACGTCATTTACATAGTCAACAAATGTTTTTCCAGTACGTTTTTTCATAAACCGATTAAAAGACACATTGCTCATATTTACCAACTCAGAGACTTCAGACAGGGTTATTTTTTTATCGAAATTCTCCTGAACATACTCATAAACCGTTTTAATTTTATCACTGTTCTCAAAGTTTTCCCTATTCACTGTATAGGTCGATAAAAGCCTTTGATTTCTTGAGTTAGCTAAATCATGAAGTATAGATATAATTTCAAGAAAATAGTCAATCCCATCAATTCTAGAAAGCCTAGAAATACGCTCCTTTAAATCTAAAGCCACTTTTTTTGAAAACAAAATACCATGAACCGACCTGTCAAACATCTCTTTTATAGGCTTCATGATTTTTCTTGACAAAAACTCGTCTGCAAACAAATGCTGATGAAACTGAATTGTAATCTCATGTATATCGTCATTCTTACAATTATGCGTTAACCATCCATGATGAAGATTAGGACCAACCAAAACAAGCTCAACCTCTTCAATCTCTTCAATACTATCACCTACAACCCTTTTTACTCCTTTACCATTACTAATAAAATTCAGCTCATATTCTGGATGAAAATGAATAGGAAAATCAAAATCATCTTTTACCCTATCAAAAACCAAAAAACTATCTTCTGGAGACAAAGGAGTGATCTCCCTATGCACTTTTTTTAAAATATCCATATATAATGATGTAATAATATTTTAACAATTTGATAAAATAATATCATCAAATTGAATTTTGTATAGTTAATTTTGAACAATAAATAATTGTCAGCGTGCTAAATTATAAAATCTTCATTTTATATTGCATAAAATTATTAATAAAATAAAAAATGATAAAAAACCATCCATTTTATTTAAATAAAACAATTTGCATTAAAGTAATGATACTATTTTTTCTTTTTTTGCCACTTTCTTGTAAAAATGACAAAAAAGAAGATTTAAAAAAGGACACTTCTGTTGAAAAAGATGACATCAAAACAAAACGTTCAATTGATACTGAAGATCTAATTTCTAAACTTTATACAATTTCAAAAAAAGGATTTGCAATTGGTCATCAAGATGCCACTTCTTATGGATTAAATTGGAAACACGAAGATTCTCCTGAAGTTATAAAAAGTGATGTCAAAGAAGTTTCAGGTAAACTTCCTGCAGTTTATGGTTTTGACATTGGACATATTGAGCTCAACAACACTCACAACTTAGACTCAGTTTCTTTTACAACTATGCGCCAATTAATGATTGAAGCTCACAAAAAAGGCGGAATCATTACTGTAAGTTGGCATGCTGACAACCCTACATCTAATGGAGATTCTTGGGATAAAACCTCAACTGTTTCAGACATTATTAAAGGCGGAAAACATCATGACAAATACCAACTATGGGTAAAACGAGTAGCTGACTTTTTAAAATCTGTAGAAATTAATAATCAACCCATTCCTGTTGTATTTAGACCATTTCACGAAATGAACGGAAGCTGGTTTTGGTGGGGAGAAGGCAACTGTTCTATTGAAGATTATAAAACTTTATGGATAGAAACAGTTGACTTATTAAGAGACACGCATCAACTCAACAATTTATTATATGCTTATTCTCCTAATAAATTAAACCCAACAGACGACTACATGAAATACTATCCTGGTGATGAGTATGTAGATATTTTTGGGATTGATATTTATGATTTTAAAGACTCTGAAGGTTTTATAAATTCTCTACAACACGATTTAGCTATCGTAAAAGAAATTGCTGAGCAAAAACAAAAACCATATGCATTTACCGAAACTGGCTTAGAAACACTTTCAACACCAAACTGGTTTACCGAAGTGCTTTATCCTAACCTAAAAAACACTGGTATTTCTTGGGTTTTATTTTGGAGAAACGCAAGACCAGATCATCATTATATGCCATACAAAGGGCATCCAATTGTTGATGACTTTAAAGCTTTTGAAGCATTACCAAAAACCTTATTTTTAGAAGACCTAACTAACTAAAAAATGAATTTAATACACCCTATTGATATTGCCATAATCTTACTATACCTAGTAATTATAGTTGCAATTGGTTTGGTTCTAAGAAAAAGAGCTCAACGCAGCAAAGACGATTATTTACTTGGTGGAAAATCTATACCATGGTATATGCTTGGGCTTTCCAACGCATCAGGTATGTTTGATATTTCAGGAACCATCTGGTTGGTAACACTCATGTTTGTTTATGGCATTAAAAGCGCATGGATACCTTGGCTATGGCCAGTATTTAACCAAATATTCCTTATGGTTTACCTGTCTAAATGGTTAAGGCGCTCTAATGCAACAACTGGTGCTGAATGGATAGGAACACGTTTTGGTTTTGAAAAAGGCGCTAAACTTTCCCACATCATTGTTGTTGTATTTGCACTTATTATGTGTTTAGGTTATCTAGCATACGGATTTATTGGGTTAGGAAAATTCATTGAAATTTTTATTCCTTGGGAATTAGTAAGCAACTATGTGCCTTTCACTATTCCTTTAGAATATGTACCACATTTTTATGGTGTTATTTTTACACTGTTTGCAGTTTTCTACTCACTACTTGGCGGAATGTCTGGTATTGTTTGGGCAGACGTTGTTCAGTTTGCAATCATGACTGTTGCTGCATTAGTAATAGGCTTCCTTGGTTTTCAAGCAGTAGGTGAACATGTACTTAATGTTCCTGAAGGTTGGAAAACACCATTCTTTGGTTGGGAACTCAATATGGATTGGAGCGAAATCATCCCAGAAGTCAATCAAAAAATAAAAGAAGACGGTTTTAGCTTGTTCACTGTTTTCTTTATGATGATGGTTTTTAAAGGTGTTTTAGTTAGTGTTGCTGGTCCTGCACCAACATACGACATGCAAAAAATACTATCTACAAAGAACTCAGCTGAAGCCTCAAAAATGAGTGGTTTTGTTTCAGTTATTTTAATGCCAATTCGCTATTTAATGATAGCAGGTTTTGCTGCATTAGCTCTCATTTACTATGAAAAATTAAACCTAATGGATGCCACAGGAACTATAGATTTTGAACTTATACTTCCTACTGCCATAAAAGAGTTTGTTCCTATTGGGCTTTTAGGACTTTTACTAGCGGGTTTAATAGCAGCATTCATGTCTACATTTGCAGGCACATTAAATGCGGCTCAAGCATATCTTGTAAATGACATTTACCTTAAATATGTAAAACCTAACGCCAATGCAAGTCAAACTAGAAACATGAATTACCTCACAGGTATCATAGTGGTTATTATTAGCATCGTTTTAGGGTTTTTCGCAAAAGATGTGAACTCTGTATTACAGTGGATCGTCTCAGTACTTTATGGTAGTTACGTTGGTGCTAATATTTTAAAATGGCACTGGTGGCGATTTAATGGAGAAGGGTTTTTCTGGGGAATGGTTGCAGGTTTATTATCTGCAGCAATAGTTCCTGAGTTATTCCCTAATATTCTAAGCTTATATCTATTCCCAATACTTCTAGTTGTTTCAATACTAGGAAGCATAATTGGCACCTACTCTGCTCCACCAACCGACGATGCAGTGTTAAAATCATTTTACAAAAACGTACGTCCTTGGGGCTTTTGGAAACCAGTACACGATAAACTCTTAGCCGAAGACCCAAGCCTTAAAAGAAATAAAGATTTTGGACGAGATATATTTAACATAGTTATTGGAATTATTGCTCAAACTACCCTTGTAATACTTCCAATGTATATAATATTTAGACAACAAACACCAATATACATTTCAGTAGTTATACTTGTGATTTGTGTATTCTTATTGAAAAAATTCTGGTGGAATAAATTAGATGAAAAATTAGATTAGTTATGATGCGAAAAGATCTATATGCAAGAAGCTATAAACTTGAAAAGGTTTTTCAGGATTACGAAGCAGTGATAAACAAAAAAAACGAACCTTTACATAGCAAAAACGGGGTTTATAATCGTTATAAAAACCCAATAATAACAGCCGACCATATTCCTGTACATTGGAGATACGATTTAAACGAAGAAACCAATCCTAATGTTTTAGAACGCATAGGTTTTAATGCCACTTTTAATGCAGGAGCTATAAAATGGAATGATAAATACGTGCTTTGTGTTCGCGTTGAAGGTAATGACCGAAAATCATTTTTTGCTATGGCTGAAAGCCCTAACGGAATAGATCAGTTTGAATTTTGGGACAAACCTTGTGTTATCCCTCAAATAGAAGGAAATCCAGACACAAATGTTTATGACATGCGATTAACTAAACATGAAGACGGCTGGATTTATGGCATCTTCTGTACTGAGCGTAAAGACCCAAATGCAAAAGCTGGAGACACTAGCTCTGCTATTGCTAACGCTGGTATTGTTAGAACCAAAGACCTTATCAATTGGGAGCGCTTACCTGATTTAATTTCTAACACTGGCCAACAACGTAATGTTGTTTTACACCCTGAATTTGTAGATGGAAAATATGCGCTTTATACCAGACCTCAAGATGGGTTTATAGATATTGGTAATGGTGGAGGAATAGGATTAGGTTATGTTGTAGATATGCTAAATCCTGTTGTTGAAAACGAAAAAATTATAAACAATAAAGTTTACCACACCATTTTTGAACTTAAAAATGGGCAAGGTCCAGCTCCTATAAAAACCGAGAAAGGTTGGTTACATATTGCTCATGGTGTAAGAAACACTGCTGCAGGATTGAGATACACACTGTATATGTTTATGACCGATTTAAATGATATTTCAAAAGTGATTCATCAACCAGCTGGTCATTTTATGGGTCCTCAAGATGAAGAACGTGTTGGTGATGTTTCTAATGTTTTATTTGTAAATGGTTGGATTGAAGACAGTGATGGCACAGTTTACATTTATTACGCATCATCTGACACACGTATGCATGTAGCAACAACAACTATTGAGAAGTTAATTGACTATTGCATTAACACACCTAAAGATACCTATACATCAGCAGGTTCAGTACAAACCATTATAGATTTAATAGAAAAAAACAAAAGGCTATAATAGATGAATGAAGCCTATAAAACGATGCAATCTGAACTCCATTCAGAATTGCTCAACATATTAACCTATTGGACCAACAACACCATAGACCAAAACTATGGTGGTTTTGTTGGTAAAATAACCAACGACAATAAAATTGTAGATAAAGCCAATAAAGGCGTTATCCTTAACACTCGAATTCTTTGGTCGTTTTCTGCTGCATCAAATTATTTAAACTCAAAATCTTATCAGTCTATTTGCGAACGTTCTTTTCAGTATTTAAAAGATTATTTCAAAGACAATGAATATGGAGGCTTTTACTGGGAACTCGACTACAAAGGACAACCAATCAATAAGCGTAAACAAGTATACGCACAAGCTTTTGGGATTTATGCATTGTCAGAATACTACAAGTTTTCAAAAGATGAAGAAGCAAAAACTCTAGCCATTCAACTTTTTGAATTATTAGAAAAACACGCTAAAGACACTAAAAAATTGGGTTATATCGAAGCGCTTAATCAAGATTGGTCGCCTATTGATGATATGCGTTTAAGCGAAAAGGATATGAACGCTGCAAAAACCATGAATACTCATCTTCATGTTTTAGAAGCCTACACAACACTCCTAGAAATCTATCCTGATGAGTCGCTTAAAAAATCTCTAACAATGTTGGTTGAATTATTCTTAACCAAATTTTTAAATAGTAATAACCACTACCATTTGTTCTTTGACGAAGACTGGAAATTACTCAGTAATTCCGTATCTTATGGTCATGACATAGAAACTATATGGCTTGTTATTGAAGCTTCAAAAACACTAAAGGACAACGACTTATTACAACAAGCTTACACAACAGCAACTAGAGTTGCAAACACATTTATTAACGAAGCGATTGATACTGATGGTGCAGTTATAAATGAAAAAAACCTAACCACCAACCACACAGACACTGATAGACATTGGTGGCCACAAGTTGAAGCCTTAGTTGGCTTAAAATATGCTTACCAAATAAAAAATGATTCAACTTATATAGATACTGCATTAAAAATTTGGGAATTCACTAAAACTCATCTTATAGACACTCTTAATGGAGAATGGTTTTTTAGAGTTGATAAAAATGGAAATGTCTATCATGAAGAAGATAAAGTGAGCATGTGGAAAGCTCCTTATCATACTTCAAGAGCATGTATAATGATGAATATTTAAAAATCGAACGATGAAAAAGTTACTTTTAATAACACTAAGCTTTTTAGTCTTTAGTTGCTCAAAAGACGATAACAATTCCAATAACGGAGGAGAAACTGTAAATCCTAAAGTATCCATTTCAGTTGGTAGTTCAGCTTCTGAACCAACTACTAATGGTGCTTTTAATATATCCTTAACGGGATCTTCAACCACTGCCACAACTGTTAACCTTAGTATAAGCGGAATAGCAACCAATGGTGAAGATTTTCAAACGATAAATAGTCCAGTAACTATTCCTGCAAATACCACATCACATTCAATTCCAGTAACAGTAATTGACGACAGTGATACTGAAGGAGATGAAACTATTATTATTGAGATAGTGTCAGTAAGTAACAATGCCGAAATAGGAACTCCAGACAGTGCAACCATGACACTTTCGGAAGAACCAGAAGCATTTGTATTACAACCCGAAGATACTGCTAACTATATGGTTAACCCTAATTCAACAGACGAGACCATAGCTTTATTTTACAACCTAAAAACAATGTCTCCAGACAGTTTTATTATAGGCCAACAAGACGCGTTTAATTCATTCTACAATAATGCAGCAGGTGATTCTGATATTAAAAAACTTACAGGAAGCGACCCAGGACTTTTAGGTTCAGATTTTATGTTTATTACTGACGACAATAATGATGGCACAGCTTCAAACTGGTTTTTCCAACAAGAACAAATTATTATGGCTGATGCTGTTGAAGCATACAACAAAGGTATGGTAAATATGTTCACTTGGCATTTAAGAGAACCTTATGAAGGCGATCATTTCTACGTTAGTGAAATGACACAGTTTCAAGCTGAAAATGCTTTTGCTAGCATTTTACCTGGAGGTGCAAATCATGAGTATTACAAACAAAAACTACAAAAAGTAGCAGATGTTGCCAATAACCTAATAGGAAGTGATGGTAAAAAAGTTCCAATTATTTTTAGACCATTTCATGAGTTTGACGGAAACTGGTTTTGGTGGGGAGACGATTACTGTTCTCCACAACAATTCATAGAGTGCTGGCAATTTACGGTTACTTACCTAAAAGATACTCTTGGTGTAAATAATATGCTTTATGCTTATGCTCCTGACAATAGTTATACAACCGAAGCTTTATACTTACAGCGTTATCCTGGTGATGCTTATGTAGATATTTTAGCCATGGACAACTATGGCGACTTTAACAATCAAGGACAAAGTGGAGTTACTGCCGCAAACAACAAGCTTAAAATAGTATCAGATTTAGCAAAGCAACGGGTTAAAATTGCAGCTTTATCTGAAACAGGTTACTTCGTTACTCCTGGTGATAACAATCCTATTTCCAACTTCTACTCAAGCAACCTTTATAATGCCATTACCAATAACAACAACCATATTGCTTTTATGATGTTTTGGTCAAACAATGAGAACACATACTGCACTCCAGTACCAGGAATGACAGATGCTAACGACTTTATTGAGTTTACAAACAAACCAAAGTCTTTATTAGAAAACGAATTACCTAACATGTACCAACTCCCTTAATTATGATAAAACTAAAAACAATAATGCTTGCGTTTGCTTCTTTACTAGCACTATCTTCTTGTAAAGACGATAAAAAAGCAACAACTCAAGAAGAAACCACAACCGCAAAAGACAGCTTAAATCCTGTTGAATTAGTAAGTGTCAAAGACGGAAAATTCTATAAAGGAGATCAGCCTTATTATTTCATTGGAGCTAATTATTGGTATGGTCCTTTAATTGGAGCTAAAAACATTGGAGATAGAGAGCGACTCATTAAAGAATTGGATTTAATGAAATCTGTCGGCATCGACAACTTACGTATTCTAGCTGGAGCTGAAGGTGATGGTAGCGACTCTACTGTTCATCCTGCTTTACAACCCGAACAAGGAAAATACAACGAAAACCTCCTTGATGGCTTAGATTTTTTATTGGCTGAAATGCGCAAGAGAAATATGTATGCTATTTTATATATGAACAACAACTGGATTTGGTCTGGTGGTATGAGCGAATACTTAGAGTGGAATGGTTATGGAGAAGTTCCTAATCCGTTTTTTACCGACAAATACACGTGGGATGATTATATGAAATATACTATGCAATTCCATTCATGCGAACCTTGTAAAGAAGCATTTTATAATCATGTTCGATTTTTAATGGGACGAACCAATACTTATACTGGTTTAAAATACACTGAAGATAACACCATAATGTCATGGCAAGTAGCTAATGAACCACGAGTGATGGTCGGAACAGAATATGAGAAGCCTTTTACCGAATGGTTAAATACAACTGTTGATTTAATTGAATCGTTAGACTCTACACATCTAATTTCAACAGGTGCTGAAGGTAAAGCAAGTTATTTACAGGATATAGACATGTACGATCGTTTACATAACAATCCAAACATTGATTATTTAACTATGCATATGTGGCCAAAAAATTGGGGTTGGTACGATATTAACAATGAAGTTGAAACTACTCAGCTTTCCATTGAAAATGCAAATGCATACATGAACGAGCATTTAGAAATTGCCAAAAAACAAAACAAACCAATCGTCATGAGTGAGTTTGGTTTCCCTAGAGAAAAAGAAAGCTTATCCTTAGATGCAAATATCGACAATCGTAACACGTTTTATCAAGCTGTTTGCGAAAAAGTTGCTGAAAGCAAAGCAAAAGGAGGCTATTTAGCTGGATTGAATTTTTGGGGATTTGCAGGTTACGGGAAAGCCAATGTTGATGGTGATGGAAAATGGCAACATGGAGACGATTTTACAGCTGACCCTCCTCAAGAACCTCAAGGTTTAAATTCGGTTTTTGCTAGTGATACCTCAACTTTAGAAATCATAAAAAATAATAACGATGCCTTAAAAAACTAATATATCATGAGAGTTCCAACGACACTTACTTTTTTATTGATGACAGTCATTACCAATGGTCAAACAGTATCAAAATATATTATTGTTGACCAATTTGGATATCGTACAAATTCAGAAAAAATAGCTGTAGTTAGAGATCCTTTAACTGGTTTTGATGCTTCAGAATCCTTTGCTCCTGGTTTTAATTACGCTTTAGTAAATGCAACAACAGATACTCAAGTATTCACTGGAAATGTTGTTCCTTGGAACTCAGGCAACGAAGATGATTCTTCTGGAGACAGAGCTTGGTGGTTTGATTTTTCGAGTTATCAAACTCCTGGAACCTATTATGTATTAGACATCAATCAAAATTTAAGATCATACGAATTCAGAATAGCTGATGATGTCTATGAAGAAGTTTTAAAACATGCGGTTAGAACATTTTTTTATCAGCGTGCAGGCTATGAAAAAAATGCTACTTACGCAGGAAACGATTGGGCTGATAGCGCAAGTCATTTAGGAAATTTGCAAGATACTGAGTGTAGAAAATGGGATTCACCAAATGATGCTTCAACTGAAAAAGATTTAAGTGGTGGATGGTACGATGCAGGCGATTACAACAAATACACGCATTGGACTGCAAACTATGTGTTTGATTTGCTAAAAGCCTATATTGAAAATCCAAATGCTTGGAGTGATGATTATGATTTACCATATTCCAACAACGGAACTCCTGATATTATCGATGAAATTATTTGGGGAATGGATCACTTGCTAAGACTACAAGAAACCAATGGTTCCATGATTAGTATAGTGGATTTGGACCATGCGTCTCCACCTTCATCAGCAACAGGACAAAGTCTTTATGGAGGCGTCAACACAACTGCTACACTATCTTCTGCAGGAGCATTTGCATTAGGCTCTAAAGTTTTTGAAGGATTAGGCATGTCGGATTATGCAAATACGCTAAGACAAAGTGCTTTAAACGCTTGGAATTGGGCAGATACTAATCCTAATGTTATTTGGGAAAACAACAGTTCTTCTTATAATTCAGTTGGTATCGGAGCAGGACAGCAAGAGACTGACTATTATGGCAGATTTGCCTTAAAAATGAGAGCAGCTATTCATCTTTATGATTTAACTAATACAAGCTTACCTGAAGATGCTAGCATCAATTCTACCATGAAAACTTTTGTAGAAAACAACTATCAAGATATTCATCTCATTCTTTGGAATTATGCTTTTCCTTTTGAACAAGGCAATCAGGATAACTTGTTATACTATTCCAGTCTTGAAAATGTTGGCGCTACGGTAGCAAATGAAATAAAAACAGTGTATCAAAACAGTATGAATTCTGCTAGTAATTTTGAAGCATTAACTAACGAAACCGATCCTTATTTAGCACATCTTGAAGATTATGTTTGGGGAAGTAATGGTATCAAATCTAGAAAAGGATTGATGTTTACTAACTATACACTACATGATATTAACAGCTCTAACAATACTGATGCGATACGAGCTGCTGAACGTTACATTCATTATTTACACGGTGTAAATCCATTAAACTTTTGTTACTTATCTAACATGTACGATTATGGTGCTGACCATGGAGTTAATGAATTTTACCATACCTGGTTTGGAGATGGAACTGATTGGGATAACGTACAAAACGACCCTTACGGACCTGCTCCTGGATTTTTAACAGGTGGACCAAACCCTTCCTATAATTGGGATGGATGCTGTCCTTCTGGTTGTTCTGGTCTAACATGTGATGCAACTCAAGTTGCAAGAATTCAAGGTCAGCCTAAACAAAAAGCCTATGACGATTTTAATACAAGTTGGCCCATGAACTCTTGGGAAGTCACCGAAAACAGTAATGGCTATCAAGTGGCTTACATTAGATTGTTATCACACTTTGTGAGTGGTTCAAGTTCGCTTTCTGCAAAAGATAATGTTTTTAACGACGTTTCGTTTTCACCAAACCCTTTTACAGATAGTTTGACTGTTCAAGCTTCAAAATCATTCAACTATATCATTTATGATTTAAAAGGTGTAGCAATTGAAAAAGGGCATTGCGAACAAAATTGTAGTATTGGTAAAACGATTAAAACATCAGGTATTTATTTGGCTAAACTATTTAACAATCAAAGTAGTAAAACTATCAAACTGATTAAAAAATAGAGTAGTTTAACGCGAAATTTTCCTTCAAAAATGCACTTCTCGATACAAAATTCTTGCAGGATTTTACTCGAAGTGACGTATACGCACACACTTAAACATTATTAATGTTAGTTTACTCCAAAGTAAAGCCTTGCTCTAATTCAGCATTAGAATCACCACCAACAAACACTTTAAAATCACCTGATTCTACCACAAATTCTCCTTGGTTCGTATAGAAACCAAGTTCCTTTTTGGTAAGTACAAATTCAACCGTTTTAGATGCTCCTGCTTCTAAATCAATTAACTCAAATCCTTTTAATTCTTTAAGCGGTCGTATAACACTTCCAACCAAATCCCTTATATATAATTGCGCTACTTCCTTACCTTTTAAAGTTCCAGTATTTTTAAGCGTAAAAGACACTTTTACTTGCTGATTTTCTTTGTAAGTATTGGTTACTTTTAAGTTTGAATATTCAAAAGTGGTGTAACTTAAACCATGACCAAATGGATACAAAGGCGTTTTTTCAACATCAGTATAATGCGACCAAAATACGTTTCCATCTTTATCGGTTGGTCTTCCTGTTGGGTAGTTATTGTAATAAATTGGTGCTTGACCTACATTTCTAGGAAAAGACATTGGCAGTTTACCACTTGGATTATAGTCTCCATATAATACGTTAGCAATCGCATTTCCAGATTCAGTTCCTAAATGCCATGCTTCAACAATGGCAGGGATATGCTCGCTTGCCCATTCAATAGCTAGTGGTCTTCCGTTGTTTAAAACCAACACCACATTAGGGTTTACTTTATAAACTTCCTCTAAAAGTTCTTGCTGAAGACCAGGTAAATCTAAATTGGTACGACTTCTACCTTCACCGCTTTGAAAACCATGTTCGCCTAACACCATAACCACAACATCAGCAGCTTTCGCTGTTGCAATAGCTTCATCAAAACCAGAGGTATCAGAGGTGTTAATCTTTACTTCTTGTAAAAAGGTTGAAGTACCTTCAAAAACTTCAGGACCTCTAGAAAAGTTTAGTGTGTTGCCTTTGTAAGACGACATACCTTCCAATACAGAAACCGCAGTGTCATCTTCTGAAGCTATTCTCCAGCTACCTAGAGGACTTGATTTGTCATCAGCCAAATCGCCAATTAAAGCGATGGTTTGACCATTCTTTTTAAGCGGAAGCAAATGGTTATCGTTCTTTAAAAGCACGATAGATTTTTTTGCCATATCCAAAACAGCTTCTCTATAGCTTTCATGGTAAGTCCATTCTTTTTCTCTATCGTCATCACAATACCTATAAGGATCTTCAAAAAGTCCTAACTCAAACTTCACCTTTAAAATACGTCTAACAGCATCATCTAAAATCGATTCTTTTACCACTCCATCTTTAACCAATTGCGCTAACTCCTGAATATAAACATAACCTTCCATATCCATATCAGAACCTGCATTTGCAGCAATTTGAGCAGCTTGACGTTTATCTTTTGCGTGTCCCCAAGGAATCATTTCGTTTATAGAAGCCCAATCTGAAACCACGAAACCATCAAAATTCCAATCTCTTTTAAGAATGTCTCTTTGCAAAAACGAACTTCCAGTAACAGGAACACCATTTAAGGTATTAAAGGAGTTCATGAATGTTTTTACACCAGCCTCTGAGGCTGCTTTAAAAGGAGGAAGCACTGTGTTGTAAAGTGTACCATTTCCTATATCAGCAACGTTATAGTCTCTACCTGCTTCAGCAAAACCATAAGCTGCAAAATGCTTAGCACAAGCGGCAATAGTATTATAAGCAGAAAGATCATCACCTTGAAATCCGTTTACTCGTGCTTTGGCTATTAAACTTCCCAAATAAGGATCCTCACCAGCACCTTCCATAACACGTCCCCAACGCGCATCTCTTGAGATATCAACCATTGGAGCAAAAGTCCAGTTAATTCCAGCAGCAGAAGCCTCAGTAGCTGCAACACGTGCGGATTTTTCAATAGCTTGCAAATCCCAACTAGCCGACTCAGCCAACGGAATTGGACTTAAAGTTTTATAACCATGAATCACATCAAACCCAATTAGCAACGGAATACCAAGTCTAGACTCTTCAACTGCAATTCTTTGAACATTTCTTACCTCTTCAGCTCCTCTTACAGTTAACATCGCTCCAACCCATCCTTTTTTAAGATGATCGTATTTTAAGGCAGCATTTCCTTCTTCAGGTGCTGGTCCTGTAACGTCCCAAAACCCATTATAAAGATTCATTTGTCCTACTTTCTCTTCAATGGTCATTTGTGATAATAACGACTCTACTTTCTGATTTATATCAACCTTTGTTTCTTCCATTTGAGCATGTGTTTTTGTGTTCACAAGACAAAGCAAAATAACTGCTACTGCACAAACTCTTGTGATTTTTATTGTTTTCATGATTGTTATTTAATTAGTTGTGTGGTAAAGCTAGACATTGGCAATCCTACTTTATTGAATATATTGGCTTCTATAGTATTTCCCCAAGCATACCTTACATACATAGGTTCCTTTACTTGTTTTGAAAACACTTCTATTTGATTTCCTTTTATTTTGAATTTCGCCGAATGAAACACCTCATCAGCTCCTGCTATTTCAAACTGACTGGTCTTTGACGTTACATATAATCCGTCAGCATGATGAAACGTCACTAGAAGTTTATTGTTTTTTACCTCAGCAGATGCATACAACGGACTTTCAACAACAGCATCTATTGTAAGATAATGCTTCTTAAGTGCCAATTGAGCAAACCTAAGCCCTACATCTTTTTTATTACGTGGATGGATATCTTTAAGGTCTCCAATATCTGAAGTGACAACCATTGCAGTTTTTAGCAATTCTAAGGTACGTCTTTGTGCATCCCTAACTTCTACTCCAGAAGATTCATGGTAAGAATAAGGTGCTATTTGAGCAAAGTAAAAAGGTATTTCTTTATTAAATGCTTGTCTCCAAGATTTAATCAATTCAGAAAAAATTAAATGATAAAACTTTGAATTTGCTGTATTATTTTCACCTTGATACCAAATCACTCCTGAAACATTAAGCTTAGTTAGCGGATGAATCATAGCATTGTATATGCGACCAGGTTCATAAGGAGCCCATTCAACAGGGTTAATTTTTTCAGATGCTTTTTTCAATTCATCATTTGTTTTAAAAACTGATTCTGGCATCCAAGTTTCGGCATAGCTTCCTCCCCAACTAGAATTAATCAATCCTATTGGAACATCGAGTTCTTGATGTAGTTTTTTTCCGAAGAAATAAGCAACTGCACTAAAATACTGCATGGTTTCTGGTGAACACATTTGCCACTGACCATCCAGATTATCTTGAGGTGTTTCGGAAGAATGTTTTGATACTGTAAACAATCTAATATTAGGGAAATTTGCAGCAGATATTGCTGTTTCAGCATCATCAATTCCTGCTGAGGCAGTCCACTCCATATTGGACTGACCAGAACATACCCAAACCTCACCAATTAAAACATTATTCAGTTTAATTTCATTATATCCTTTAATCGTTATTGTATATGGACCACCTGCTTTTGGTGTTTTTAAAACTGCTTCCCATTTTGCATAATTAGTGCCTTTTGTTGTAATAGTATCATTACTCCAACTTGTTGTAATGGTTATGGGTTCGTGAGGGTTACTCCATCCCCAAATTTTAACATTATCTTGCTGTTGCAACACCATATTGTCACTAAAAAAAGATGGGATAGTGACATTAGCAAAAGAGCTCATTATAAAAGACAAGCTACCTATACAACACAAGATATATTTATTGTAAATCTTCATTAAATTAAATGTTTAGTTGGCCAATGCCTTTTTGAAGAACGGAATTAGTTTTTCAGCCATTACTTTATTATCTGCTATACTTGGATGGTAACTGCAACCATTAGCATACACATCATTGAATTGAAATATAGGAATTGTTCTATTAGAGTCCTTTTCAAAATGTGCTTTTACTTGCATTAAGCAATCTATAAGCACGTCGTTTTTGTCTCCCTGAATCATTGGACTATTTAAAAGCATCACTTGAGTATTTGGGTAGTGTTTATATACTTTACTAACTAATTCTATATAACGTGCTACATAAGCTTCAGGATTGAAAGGTAAACGGTCTTTGATGCCATCTCCTTCAGACATATCATTGGTTCCTAAACAGATGCTCACTAGCTTTGGCTTAGCCTTAAAATCGTATAGTACATCATCATTAGTATTTAGGAATAAATTTTCATAAACCTGAGGCATAATAGGTTCGTCTTTATGCTCATCGTTCCAATTACGATAGATTCCCATACCAGAAACCGAACTCAAAATATAATCAGCGTTTAAAGCTCTTGCTACTATTGGTCCATATGCTAAATAGGCATTATGCTGGTCTATGTATTCTCCTTTGGCATCACAAGGAACATCAGTAGGATCCATTAAAGCACCACAGGTTATAGAATCACCAATAAACTCAATAGTAAATGCAGTATTGTTTTCAACTTTAGAAATAGCTTCAGCTTCTACACCATGAAAAAGTACCATACCACTTGCCGCTTCTGTTGCCTTAAAAATTCCAACCTTATTTTGCGTTTCTGTTTTAGGTAAAGCTATTTTAATGGAATTGATGGTATCTCCAAAAATTGTATACCGTTTTTGATACTCATCATTTATTGTAAGTACAAAGTAGTTTCTTGGTTTGTATTCTGACTGGATATTGATTGTTAACGAATCTCCTGCCACATTGAATTCAACCGATGAAGCAGAACTTATCAACCCAACTGAATGCTCTTTTGTTAGAGTTCTTCCTGAATATTTAAAAGCCTCATTATTAGACTGAAAAACATCTAACTGTTTACTTTCGGGATTCTTACAACACATAAAAGCAAGCGTTAATAAGAGGTATGTAGTTTTAATGCGCACGCTAAAGTTTATTACAGAATAAAACTAGCAAAAAGTGTTTGATTTTAATTATTAAAAAATTTCAAAAACTTATACTATTTCTAAAACAAGAAAACAAAAGAAATAAGTTTTCAACTGTATAATTAGTCCAATCTAAAAGGCAGAGTAATGTATTTTAAACAAGGTAAACGTGATAATTGATATTATCACCAAATCTAATAAAGCTTGTTAGTAATTTAGATTTAAAAACATATCAAAACTTGAAGAAGACAATTCCTTTATTTCATTGTCTGTATTAAGTTGACTTACGGGAAGTTGTATAATAGGCACTTTTTCATCCTCAGAACCTTTACGTTCTTTGGATTTATCTGAAATTAAAAAAACACCATCAATTGAGCCATCATTTAAACTATTTAAATAATAACCTTCCTTTACTTTAGAATTAAATGTTTGATATAATAAAACTTTATAACCGTAGTCTTCAGCTGTTTTTTGCAGATAACATAATGCTTGACTGTACCTTTTCTTTGTGACTTCTGGTAAAACTACAGCAACCGCATTAGCCTTTTTTGCTCTTAGTGCAACAGCATAGTTATTAGGAACATAATTGAATTGCTTTGCAATATTTTTTATTAGTTCTCTAGTTTTTAAACTAATATCTTCTTTATTATTAAGCGCTTTAGAAACTGTAGAGACAGAGTAACCAGATAAAGAAGAAATCTCTTTTATTGTTGTTGCTGACGACTTCAATTTTTCTTAAGTTTTTAAAGATTTAATTATTTTCAAAACATTTTTAGTATCTGATTCAATTTTACCCAAATCATAATTACCTTTTTTATCTTTTGTTATAAGTTTTGATCCCATACCAACACACAACACACCTGCTTTAAACCAACCTTCAAGATTTTCTCTTGTTGGCAAAACACCTCCAGTAGGCATCACACTTGTCCATGGCTGAGGTCCTTTTATTCCTTTAACAAAATCAGGTCCATACACTTGACCAGGAAATAACTTTACTATTTCGCATCCTAGCTCTTCTGCCTTAGCAATTTCGGTTAACGACCCACAACCAGGAGACCACAATATTTTTCTACGGTTACAAACTATAGCAATATCTTCTCTAAAAACAGGAGTTACAATAAAGTTAGCTCCCAATGCCATATATATTGAAGCTGAGGCTGCATCTGTCACAGATCCAACACCTAATATCATATCAGGTAATTCAGCCATCACATATTTATTAAGTTCTGCAAAAACTTCAGGAGCAAAATCTCCTCTAGCTGTAAACTCTAACAGTCTAGCTCCTCCATTATAACAAGCTTTTAAAATTTGCTTACAGATATCAATATCACTATCATAAAACAATGGTACTAGACCTGTTTCACTCATTACATTAAATACTTCTATTCTTGAATATTTTGCCATTTTTATTATTTATCTTGATACTTTACCATCAGCATTACCTGTTAATAATTTTTCAATTTCGTCTAATGTTATTAAATTATAGTCACCAGAGATAGTATGTTTTAAGCAACACGCAGCTACAGCTATATTTAAAGCCCTTTGTTTTGTACTGTTTTCTTCTAAAAGACCATAAATTAATCCTCCCATAAAAGCATCTCCACTCCCTACTCTATCCACAACTGGTGTAACCTCTTTTATATCTGCATTGTAAATAGTTTTACCATCATAAAGCACTCCTCCAATTCGTTGATGAGATGCACTTACTGAATATCTCAATGTCGTGGCAACTGTTTGCAAATTAGGACAAATCTTAAATAACTGATCATAAAGAACAGGTAGTGATTTCTCATCTTGATAATTAGGGTTCACCTTGTACTTCCCAAGCATAAAAAATGCTGTATCAATATCACCTAATATAATATTGCTGTATTTTAAAAGTTCAGGCATTACTTGTTTTGGTTCTTTACCGTATTGCCACAACTTTGATCTATAGTTTAAATCAGATGAAATTGTAACTCCTAATTTATGAGCAACTTTTAAAGCTTCTAAACATTCTTTAGCAGCAGTTTCGGAAATGGCAGGAGTAATACCACTCCAATGAAACCAAGTGGCATCTTTAAGTACCTCTTCCCAATCTATTTCTCCATTTTTTATAGTGGCCATAGCACTATTAGCTCTGTCATAAATAACATTACTACCGCGTGTTCCTGCTCCGGTTTCAAGGTAATAAATCCCTAATCGATCGCCTCCATAAAGAACATGATTTGAGCCTATATTAAACTTTCGCATTTCTTTTAATGCACAACCTCCAATTTCGTTGTTGGGAAGTCTAGTAACAAATTCAACTGGAAAACCATAGTTAGCCATAGAAACAGCTACGTTAAATTCTCCTCCGCCATAAGTAGCAGAAAACGTTTTTGCTTGAGAAAAACGCAAGTGCCTCTCAGTTGAAAGTCTTAACATTATTTCTCCAAATGTTACAATTTTACTCATCTTTGGTATTTAATCTCTCTTTATTATTCATTTAAAAAAGCCAAACAACAAGTTTTAAATTATTGTTTGGCTTAAAATTACAGCTCAATCAACTTAAATACCTAATCCTTGACCACCTGTTACCTGAATAGTTTCAGCTGTTAAAAAAGAAGCATTTTCACTTGCTAAGAATGAAACAACAGAAGCTACTTGTTCAGGCTGTCCTAATTTTCCTAATAGGATATTATTTTTCCAAGAAGCAAAAACCTCAGGTTTTGTGGATTTTATTTGTTTGTGGAAATCGGTGTCAATTGTTCCTGGAGAAACTGCATTTACTCTAATACCATACTCTGCTAAATCTTTTGCTAATGCTCTAGTTATAGCATGTACTGCAGCTTTTGAAGTTCCATAAATCCCTGCTCCAGGGCCACCAGCATTCCATCCTGCTATAGACGTATAATTTATTATTGAAGGGTTTTCACTTTTCTTAAGATAAGGTATAGCTGCTCTTGAAACAAAAAAAGTAGAATCAAGATTTAACGCCATTACAAATCTGTAAAATTCAGTAGTCATTTCTTCAAACCTAGATCGACCACCTAAGCCTCCTGCATTATTAACAACCACATCTATTTTACCATATTTATCTCCTATAGTCTTTATATTATTTGACACTTGCTCTTCATTTGTTACATCAAAACCATAATATTCTGCTGTAATGCCTAAATCTTGAAGTTCTTTAAGCCTTTCGGCTCCAGCCTCATCATCAATACCATTAAGAACAACCGTATAACCATCCTTACCTAATCGTTTTGCAACTTCAAAGCCAATACCTCCAGTTGCTCCTGTTACTACTGCTACATTTCCTTTAAATTCACTCATGTTTTTTATCTTAATTTTATTTATATGTGTTATAATTTATCGTTCTATTATTGTACTAGTTTTACTTTTTTAATTAGTAAGAAAATAGAAACTACAGCTAGTACAACTGACACTGTAATTGCTATAAATGCTGGGGTATAAGAACCACTTTGGGTAATTGTACCAATAAACCAATTCATAATTATTGGAGATACAGCTGCAATAGTTCCTGCTAAACCTGCTAATGTTCCTACTGATGGGCCTTTAAATAAATCACTCGACAAAGTTTGTATGTTACCTATAGCAAATTGAAACCCAAAGAGAGCAATACCTGCGAGGTAAATAAATGTCATATAATTAGAATCGTTTACAAAGAGTATAATTGAAACAAACCCAATGATGATTAATAAACTTCCTAATACTATACTTGCCTTTCTTCCTACATCAACACTAGTTCGTTTTATTATTGCTTCAGTAAACATACCTCCTAGTATTCCTCCTGCTGCAGCCATTAGGTATGAAATCCACATAGTTTTACCAATTTCTTCTATACTTAAACCAAACTTTGAATTTAAATATATTGGCATCCATCCTGCAAAAAACCACCAAATAGGCTCAATAAAAAACCTACAAAGCAAAACTCCCCATGGTTGTTTATAACTCAATATTTTAACCACACTTAAGCTTTTTGCTTTTGTTTTTTTATCATCAGCATCATCAGTTCTATCATTAAGTATTAAAGCTTTTTCTTTATCGGTAATCCAAGGATGATCTTCTGGTTTGGATTTATTGAGTATAAACCAAGGAATCACCCATAACAATCCTAAACCTCCTAATATTAAGTAAGTTGATTTCCAACCGAATTGAGCATACAAAAAAACAATAACAATTGGAGCAACTACATTACCTATTGATGCTCCAGAATTAAAAATACCTTGAGCCAAAGCTCTTTGTTTAATAGGGAACCACTCGCCATTACTCTTTACAGCTCCAGGCCATAAACCTGCTTCTCCTAAACCTAGTAACCCTCTAACTATAGACAATGAAATAACACCTCTTGCTAATGCATGAAATGCTGCTGCTGCTGACCAAACCACTATGGAAACTATAAACCCAATCCTGGTTCCTATTTGATCATACAGTCTCCCTGATAAAAATTTACTGGCAGCATAGGTGACCATAAAAATATTGAGCATTAAAGCATAGTCTGAATTATCCATGCCAAGGTCTTTACCCATTTGTGGCCAAAGTAATGCAAATGCGGTTCTATCAATGTAGTTTATTACTGTAGCTACAAAGATCAAACCAATGATCCACCATCTTAATCCTTTTACCTTCATAAGTTTTTAATATTCTTCAACGTTAGCCCCATACTCACATAAGTAAGAGCTTAATTTTTTATTAAAAAAAGTGGAGTAGGTGAATTAAGACGCCTTAATTAGGTAATACTTAATTAACATACTTCCCTCCAATATTGTATTTAGAAATGAAAACATAAACCGTGCAATTTTGTTTTCATTTTGAACAAATTAACTACTATAGCAGTATTGATATAATACCTTAAAGTGTTCTTTCATTTTTAATTTAGCTTCTTGAGGGTCTTGATTTTTTATTGCCTCATAAATAGCTTCATGTTCTTCAATTCCAATTTCAGGTTGGTTTTTATCGCAAACATGATACTTTTCAAAGTTTGTAATGATTTCTGGAGTAATCATTAACATAAATGTATTAATAGTACTATTTCCACATGCTTTAGCTATTGCTAAGTGAAATAATAAATCTTCTTGTACTGCATCTTCTCCATTTAATACCTTTTCTGAATAAGCATCTAAGGTTGCCCTCATACTCACCAGGTCTTCTTCTGTTCTCCTTAGAGCTGCTAACCTAACCGTTTTAAGTTCTAATAAAATTCTTGTTTCGACTAAAGATTTAAAATCAGGGTCTTCTAATCTCAAAATATCTTCAATCATACCGTTTAAAGCAATGATACCTATATTTGCAACAAAAGTTCCACTTTGTGGTCTAGACTTTAAAAGTCCATAAAATTCTAGCTTTTGTATTGCTTCTCTAATATTACTTCTAGAAACTTCAAATTTTTCAGACAACATTCTTTCGGAAGGTAACTTATCTCCAGGTTCAAGATTTTTATGATTAATTAAATCTCGTATTTTAGATATAATATCCTTTTGAGTATACTCTATTTCGGTTTTCGACAATGTTTCTAACTTCATAATAAAATTGGTTAACCAGATTTAAAGGTATTAAAATAATAAATAAACTCCAATTCTTAAATGAAGAGCTCTATCATTAAAAACTTTAAACGACAAAACTCTTCATATAAGACTAACTCAAACTAATTGTTTTTAATGTGTTACTTCTAAGCTGTAAAAATTTACTTTGGCAAAAGACCCTTCATCTCTTGATTGAAAATAGTTTCCTGCCTTAAAGTAGTTTTCAAAAATTCCCCATTTTTTCATGTGTATATTTTCATACACTTTATATTCACTATTGTTTAATACAACAACCATCTTTCCATCTGAAACATTTACTTCTAAAGTAAATTTTCTAAAACCTACTTCTTGCTTAAAATTGAAACCTTCGTCATCATCCCATGCCTCTTCATAAAGCAAGGCATCTCCTGATGCATTAATGTTTCTAAGTACTTTTGTTTTTACTCTAATTTTACCATTCTGCCAATATATTTTTAATATTGGTGGTGCATTATTATCATCTTGACCAATTAAGTCTCTTTGCTCATTTGTTAACCTACCATGAATTTGCATGATTATAACTTTATGATACTTACCATTAGAGTCTCTAGAGACATCTTCCATTGAGATTTTACCCTTCATTTTTGCTCCTTGCTCAAATGTCCAATTTGTGTTATTATCTCCAGGTATCATTTGTTCTCTTAGCTCAGACCTAGTATACTTTGTATTTCTAGTTTTTGAATTTGTAGGCATCGCGTGAAAAACTATTGCTCCTTTTGTTGAGTCAATGTACATGTAAGGTTTTGCTGCTTCTATATTTGCAAAATCTAATATTTCAGGAGGGCTTATCTCAAGAGGTTTTCCTTCATTGTTTGTTACAGGCAAAGTTACTTTCCAATGACTTAAGTCTATTTCTGGCAACTTAACTTTCTTTTTCTTTCTTTTCTTCTTCTTTTTTGTTGTCTCTACTTCTTTCGTAGCAACTTCTTCTTTGATTAACTTTTCTTGAGAAAAAGAAAAGTTAATCAAAAAGAAAGAAAATAAAAATATTGAATACCTAAACTTCACTTACCTTCTATTTTTAGTTTACATCTATTTCAAACGAATCAATTCTTGCTTCTACACCTTCGTTGTGAACTAAAATAGATACCATTGTATTGCTTCCTGTATTAAAATTAACACTAGCAGAAACATAAATATCAGGATCTGTTTGATCGGTTCCTTCAAATGAAGCTATTGCTGCAGCTTTTGCTGTTGCTAAATCTGTATAACCTCCACCAGGTAATATATACACAGTAATTGATCCTGGAGAGTCATCTTTTAACGTATAGTAATATGATAAACTGTAATCAGTATCGCTAGACACTACAAGTTCTTGATAAGCAACTCTATCTCCAGCCGATGGATACTTAGAAGCTTGACTACCTTCATAAACTGGTGAACCAGTAATTTGAATTACACCTCCAAGATCACTATTTCTCCACGAGTCACGACCATCACCTGATCCGTCTGGCAAAGTGTTATCTTCAAAGCCTGCTTCTAAAATAACAGGGATAATAGCTTCTGGCTCTACCACTTCTATATCATAAGTTACAGTATCTGACACACCATTAGAATCGCTTGCTGTTAGTGAAACTGTATAAGTTCCCTCGCCATCTGCAAAAGTATAGACAGGGTCTTGCTCATTAGATGTATCTCCTGTTCCAAAATCCCAGAAAAAGGTATTTGATTCTGTTGATAAATCTGTAAAATGTATTGTAGTAAAATCTCCAACATCAGGCATATAAGAAAAATCTGCCGTAGGGAATATTGTATCTTCTATTGAATTTGACTCAGGTAAATCAAACTCAAAGTAATCATCGCAACTAACTGAAAAGACAGTAATACCAATTACACAAGCTATTTTTATTAGCCCATTAGTTTTATTTAATATATTTTTCATGTCTAAAATATTTTTTAATTAGTACCCAGGGTTTTGGGTCATTAATCCTCCACTTAAATTAATTTCTCTATTAGGAATAGGCAATAGTAATGCTCTTGAGGTATAATCTGGATAACCCATTTCAGAAGCATGCGCGCTTAAAACAGCATCAGCTATACCAAATCTCAATAAGTCAAAAAAGCGGTGGTTTTCAAATGCTAATTCAACTCTTCGCTCCATAATAAGGTCGTCTCTAGTAATTGAGGTAACAGGAGTAGTTAAACCTGCTCTATCTCTAACTTGCTGAAAAGATGAAATGGCTGCTTGATTTCCGGTAACCTCAGCACCAGCTAAAATAGATTCAACATGCATTAATAATACATCAGCATATCTTAACACAATCCAGTCATTACCAGCTAATCTTGGTGGATTTGGTCCATAATTACCATCTTCATCTCTCATATATCCATCAGGTAGATACTTACCAACTTCGGTTAAATCTGAAGATGTTGGAGATTGAAAATAAGAAACACTTGTTCTATTTCCTCCATAAGCTTCAAAGTCGGCTATTAAATTATTGTTTACAATATTTAAACCATCTTGCCTTCCTGCGTCTGCAGTAAACTCAGATGAAAATCCTTGAGCATCTTCAGAGAAACCAGAAGAATATCCTACAGAAAAAATGATTTCATCATTAAGTTCTTGATAAAATACATCATAAAAATCTGGAAGTAATGTAAACTGAGGCGTTCCAATGATAGCTTCACACATTTGCTGTGCTCCTATGTAATTAGGGTTAGGTAATGTTAAATATACTTTAGCTAAAAGTGCTTGAGCTGCAGCCTTACTTGCTCTGTTTTTAGAACCGCTATTGTTTAAGTCATCAACAGCAATTAGCAAATCATCAATTATTAAATCATAAATTTGAGATGTTTCAACTCTTGTATACAATGCTTCACTTTGAGTTGGATTTACAACAGATGTTACCATAGGCACATCACCAAACAATCTAACAAGATTAAAATAAGCGTAAGCTCTTAAAAATTTTGACTCAGCTGTGTAAGCTGCTCTATTACCTTCATCAGCAACCTCAATAAAGTCTAAAATATTATTTGCTCTAAAAATAATCTCATACATACTAGCATAATAATCTTCAACTTCAACATTATTAGCATCTACTAAATACCTATGAAAATCTGCTTTAGAACCTTCAGTAGTTGCAGATCTTGTATTATCTGAACGCATTTCAGTAACTAAGTATTCAAACTGAACACCTCTATTAACTAAACTTGAGTTTGATGTGGTTTCTTCTGGAATACCTTGAATAGCGTCATACACACCAAGGATACCTGCCAATACTTCCTCATCACTATTAAAGTATGATGTTACTACTACTCGTGAATCTGGAATTGGATTTAAGAAGTCATCTTCATTACAAGAAAACATAACTCCTATTAAAACGAAAGCTAAATATTTTATATGTTTCATAACTATGATTTTTTTATTAAAAGTTTACATTTAAACCAAACGACATTGTTCTAAACAAAGGCGTTCCCGCTCTTTGAGCTCCATAAGCAGTTGGTCTATCATCGTCAACATACTCTGGGTTGAAACCTTTGTAATCGTCATCGGTTATGTATAGTAAGTTTTGACCTGTAGCGTATAGTCTTACCGATTCTATTCCTAATTTAGATGTAAGAGTTTTAGGTAAGTTATAGCCAATATTTACATTACGAAGTGAAAAGTAACCTGCGCTTTGTATTATATCATTTGTATGTACACGTTCTTGTAAAAACGATGCGTCAGGAATTATACCTGCATCAACAACAGCTTGAGGACTGTTTGTTGCTCCTTGCCAATGAGTAAAGAAATATTGGTCTCCTACGTTTCTCACTTCAGCTCCATGGCTACCTTGTATCATGAAAGAAAAGTCAAAATTGCCAATATTAAATTCATTTGTTAAACTCCAAATTAAATCTGGATATGGATCTCCTAAAATAGTTTTATCAGCACTAGTAATTAAACCATCTCCATTTAAATCTTTTACAATAACATCTTCAGAAAGACTATTAATTGGGAAGTATGGTGTATCCCAATACTCGTTTGACAACTCTCTATCTACAACGTAACCATAAAAAGATGATATTGGGTTACCTACAAGATTAATCCATTCTGAATTTCTACCATAAGTATCAACTAATATCTGACCATTTGAGTCTCCAAAATTTGTAAGCTCGTTTTTATTGGTTGAAGCTATTAAGGTTGAATTCCACTTAAAGTTTTCATTTGTAATGTTTTTGGATCTTAGCTCAAATTCAAATCCACTATTAACAACTTCTCCTAGGTTTACGATACCATTATTAAATCCAGTAACATAAGATACAGGGTTATCTAACAACAACTTATCACTAGTTCTTTTATAGTAATCTAAAGATCCTTGAATTCTATTGTTTAGGAAGCCAAAGTCAATACCTGGGTTAATCTCTACTGAAGCTTCCCACTGTAATAATGCATTAGCAATGTTTAGTGCACTTGGTGCATTTACAATAGTTCCATCAATAACAGCAGTTGTATTATCTAATAAAGCTAAGTAAGGGTACCAACTAGTAATGTCATCTCCTAAGCTAAAGTTCTCGTTTCCTGTAAGACCGTAACTTGCTCTTAGTTTTAATTTACTAACAACATCGCTCTCTACCAAGAAACCTTCATTATGCATATTCCAACCAACAGAAACTGCTGGGAAATTTCCCCATTTAGAGTCTACACCAAATACTGAACTTCCATCTCGTCTAAACGAAGCATTAAGTAAATATTTGTCTTTATATGCATAATTAACTCTCGCAAAATATCCTATTTTTCTACGTTCTATATTATACTCTTCAAATTCTGTAATTTGTGTAGCTCCTTGTAAATTCTTTAATAAATCATTAGAGTATCCAGTACCTAATACTTCGCTATTTTCTGTTCTTCGTTTTTGAATAGTTGCTCCTAACAATACATTTAAATCGTGATCTCCAAATTGCTTAGTATAGTTTAAAGTATTATCAGAAATAATTCTGGTTCTAAATCTATTATGCAACTCATATGATGCGTTTGCAGCTCCATTTTGGTGAAACTTAGTTCCGTTCCAACGTGTTCTTTTTCTTTGTTCTAGGGTAATACCAAGTGATGTTTTAGCTGTAAGATCATCAGTGATTTCATAGCTTAAATATGTTGAACCTAAAAGATTGGTTTTAAACTCATAATGCTCTCTCTCTACATATTGAGCGTATGGGTTTGCATCTCCTGAAGTTCTTGGTCTGTTATCACTACCATCACCATCTAAATCTAGTTCAATTAGGTGGTCTTCCATAAAATAATCACCTACTGTTACATTAGGATATGCATTAAAATCAACAAATTGAAGCGATTCTTCTGTATGGTATATTGGTAACCATGGTGATTGCCTGATTGGATTATGAATAGATGTTGGTAAAGCTCTACGTTTAGAATATGATGGAGTAGCACTAAACCCAAACTTTAATTTGTCAGTTAGTTTACTATCTATTTTTGCCTTAGCACTATACAGATTATAATCATCAGTTAAAACAACTCCTTCATCTCCTAAATATCTTAATGAGATACTAAACTTAGTATCCTGAGTTCCTCCTCTTGCTGAAAATGAATGACTTTGAATAAGTCCATCTTCAAAAAACACATCTTGCCAATCTCTATCAACACCCAAAGTGGCAACCAATAATTGCATGTATTGTGTTCTCTCTGAAAGTTCTCCTGTCTCAGCAAGCTCTTTTGCTGCCCAATCAGAAACACTTTTTCTATAATCATCGCTACCAAAAGCACTTTTAATACCAGCATAAGTTTGGTAACTAAATTTTGTTTTACCTGCTTTTCCGCTTTTGGTGGTAATTAAAATTACTCCATTTGAACCTTCACTACCATAAATTGCAGCTGATGCAGCATCTTTTAAAATTTCAAAAGACTCTATATCGTTCATATCCATATTTCCAAGGAAATCTGAACTTACAACTAATCCATCTACAACTACAGCAGGTCCTGACTCAGCATTTATTGAACCAACACCTCTTACTCTAATTGTTGGAGCATCACCAGCTTCTGCAGATGTTGCTTGAATATTAACTCCTGAAACCTGACCAATTAAAGCATCATCAACCCTAGCTACAGCTATTTGATCTAAACTTTCGTTAACTACTTTAGAAATAGAACCTGTTACAGTAGATTTCTTTTGGGTTCCATATCCAACAACCACGACTTCATCTAGTTTGTTAGTGTCTTCAACCAGAGAAACATTAATTGTTTTTTGATTTTCAACAACAATAATTTGTGTAACATACCCAATGTATGAAAACTGGAGTACATCTCCTGTTTTAACATCAATTTGATAATTACCATCAAAATCTGTCGATGTGCCTTTTGTTGTTTTAAGTATAACAACATTAACACCTGGAATCGGCAAATTATCAACTGCAGAAACAACAGTACCTTTCACCGTAAAGCTTTCTTGCGCAAAAACCGCAACACTAACTAATAGCATCGCAATAATGGTTAGCTTAGTTTTTAAGTTCATAATTAATCATTTAAATTTTTAAAAAGTTAGTTTTTTAACTACTTAAAAACATTTTAAAGCTTTAATACAATCGAGTTTTTTATTACTTTTGTATTAAACTTATGTGCTCTTAGTAGCTACATATTTACTTCCCTCCAAAGAAGTAATTTCTAAAAAGGATAGGCGTGCACCTGTCCTTTTTTTTATTTAAATACCTATCTGAAAAAATTGGTTTACCAGATTGGTTTACCAAATATATATAAAATTTTGTTAAATACAACGTTTTCGTAAAATTTTATATGTTAAAAAAAGAATTTATCAAAAAATGAGGTGAAAAATTATAGTTTTCAAATACTATTCTCATAATTGACAATTAAAGAGGTCTCTAGTTTACTCAATTTTATAATTAAGAAAAACTTGAGACCTCTAAAAAAAAATCTAGCTTTACGCTTCTTTATCACCAAAATATGACACTGCTCCGCCACTTAAAAAATCTTCTCTTACTGGGCTAAAAGTGTCTATAAGCTCACCTTCTTCTAAACAAACTGCGCTATGCATTAAATTTGGTTCGATATAAACACCATCTCCTGCTTCAACAATTTGTTTTACGCCATCTATTTCAAATTCAAATTTACCTGAAACACAAAAAGTGGCTTGTGTATGAAAATGTTGATGTGGCGATCCTAAAGCGCCTTTTTCAAACTTTACTCTTACCATCATAATTTGGTTATCATAGCCTAAGAATTTCCTTGATACTCCGCCACCAAGTTCTTCCCATTCCATGTCTTTTGTAATAATGTATTTATCACTAAATCGTTTCATAATTTTTAAGTTTTATGTTTGTGTTTTATTTAAAATAATAGGTTCCTGTCCAATTGTAAGACGTTCCGTTAATGTTTACAGTATGCTTTTCTTTTTTTGATGCATTTGTATTTGCTGTTATAAAAATCTTGGTTCTATCATTTACAGTGGTTATTGCAATAGCAGTATAGTCTTCAGAATCTAACAACACTTTAAGTTCCTTTATTTCACTTCTTGAATTTGTCGCCAATTCTGTAACCGGACTATAATTGCCATGAGATTCAATCACTGACACAAAAACAGTATTATCTGTATTTTTTCGTCGTAATTGAATGGCTGGATCGCGTCTTAAATTAAAATCTGGATCGTTAGCACCAATTCTGGTAAACAGTAATTCGTCATTTGGATTGGTTACAGTTGTTAAACTGTAAAACTTGTTTTGATGCATCCAAGAGAACTGACTATTGTTTGATAATTTTTTAGATTTTGCTTCTAAATACAAATGTTGAAATCCGTTTTCACTTCCTAATACATTCAACGTTTTTGGTGTTTCGTACTCAAAATTTGTACTTAATACTTGACCGAAATAATAGAATGGCAAATCGTACTGATTTTTGGTATTTGATTTCACTTTCATTATATCTAAAATGAAAGGTTTACCTAAGTCTTCATCATAAATTAACGCCATTGTGCGTAGTAATTCTGAACCTGGATATGCATTGTCTTCTTTAGCACTTACAACTTGTATAGTTTCATCTTCTGAAGAAAAATAATGTAGAACGGAATGATGTTGACTACCAACATCATATTTACCATTAAAGTGCGATGTTTCGTTTATCGTCAACGTATTGTGTGCAATCGTTTGTTTTGCCCAAGTTTTGTTTTCCTTTAAGTAATTTCCGCCACCTTTTTGCTCAATATTTACATAACGTGCCAATCCGTAATCTTGCAAAACCTCATCGGTTTTATCATATACCGAAAATGATAATTTATCGTAGTGACCGTGACTTAACCCTTGCGCTGCATACTTAAACACCAAGGTTAACTCTTCGTTTTTAGTTCTTAAAATGGCAACACCACCTTCGTTTCCATCAGAACCATCGCTTAAATTGATAGATGTTTTGCTGAATGGTTCTTCCTTATTTTCCTTTAAACCTAAAGCTACAGACAATCCAGTATCGTCTAACATTACTTTATCTTGTGCTTTTGCAACACTTAGTAAACCAGCGTCTTGATTACCAAAATGATATGTAATATCTACAGCAGAAACTAATGCATTGGTTTTGGTAGACATTCCTTTTTGCCCATCGTTAAGCGGAAAGAAATTGCCTTTAGCATCAGACAATTGCAATAAGGCATTTACAGATTTTAATAATACTGAATCTTTGTATTTAAAAATCTCAAGTTCAGGTTTAGCATTTTGCAAAGCTTCGCCAAAAATTAAAAACGGATACATTGCATAACGCTGATAATATGGTCCTTCTGTATAATAGCCATCTGGTGAAAACGGTTCTTCAAGATTAGCTAAAAAACCAGCTTTTCCGTCTTTATTTATAAATCCGCCATCATTATCTTTTGCATTAGCATCTAGATTTGCATTTTTAATTCCGTAAAGTGCGCGTTGCACCAATTCGTCATCATCCATTACCAAACCAATCATTCCTACAGCAGCATTACCCCAAGTACTATGATTGTGTACACGATTATAAAACTGCGGATTTTCGATAGAAATATAATCAGCAAATGGTCTGAATAAGTTAGTTTCTAATTGTTGTCTTTCATCTTCCGATAGATAATTATAGATACAATCATAAGCCTGACTAACATAAACCAACCAATTAGAATCGTTTAAACATTGCCAAAACAGTTTACCTCTAGCATATGATCTTGTTTTTGGATGCACTGGTAAGGTTTTGTACATAGCTTCGTATTGCATCAACATATCTTTAACATACTTGGCATATTTTTCTTCATCAAGAATTTGATATAATACACCTGCTTTTTGTAGTACTACAAAATTACGTTTATGACGATCGTGAGAATAACCACCAGAATAGTCTTTTGGAATTGGCATATGGATGCCAGAAGCTATTTCGGCATCAATCTCTTCTTTTACAGCAGCTAATGTTCTATCAAAAATTGGAATAGTACCAAGCTGCGCTCTTATATTCTTAACACCTTGAGCGGTTAAGATTAATTTTGGATGCGCATTAGAATTATTAGTCTGTTCTGTTTTATCTAAAGTACTTTGTGAATCGTTATTACAAGCATAAAATCCAATAGCCATCACAAAAACAATTATTTTAAATACAGATTTACTATTCATTTTTAATCGATTTACTCCAAGCATAGTTTACATCGTATATACTCCACCATTAATATCTAGCGTAGCACCAGTGATAAATCCATCGTACTCAGAAGCTAAATACACTACAGCTCTAGCAACATCATTTGCATTTCCAGCGCGTTCAATTGGAATTCCTGCTATAGTAGCCTTAGCAGATTCTTCAGTGGTGTGAGTATTATGAAACGCAGTTCCTAAAATTAAACCTGGTGCTACAGCATTAACACGAATTCCTTTAGGACCATATTCTGTAGATAATGCTCTTGTAAATGTTAAAATTGCACCTTTACTGGTAGCATAAGCAATGGATCCTGGATGACCTCCTTTTCTACCAGCCAATGATGCTAAATTAACAATACTACTTGCCTTATGTTTTGCCAAATAAGGTTCTGCAGCACGCGTTACAAACATCATTGATGTTAGATTAATATCCATTACTTTGTGCCAAAAATCGGCTTCCATATGGTTCATTAAACGACGTGCAACAAGACTACCAGCATTATTGATTAAGATATCTAAACCACCAAGCGCTTCAACCGTTGACTTTACCAAAGCATTTGCATCTTCTTCTTTGGTTAAATCACCGCTTACAACTATTGCTTTTACATTTTTGCTTTCAGCATATGACTTTAATTCGTTTGCCGTGTCAGCACTAGAAAAATAATGTATTGCCACATTTGCGCCATTATCTATAAAATGCTTAGTAATTGCTTCGCCAATACCTTGTGCTCCAGCTGTTATTAGTACGTTTTTATCTTTTAATTTATCGTTTATCATTGTTTATGTTTTCTAAAGTTAATCGTTTTTAGTAAAATAGCCTTGGTTTGAAACTGCTTGATCACTAACCAAGATTTTTGCTTCCTTAAACCAAACTTCTGCATAGTTACCTGTTTCGTATTGCTTTTGAATGTCACCTCCAAAAGTATCAGCACCAGAACACCAATTTTTGTTTACCTCTGGTGATTTACCATTAGTTTGATTATAAGAACCCAATTTGAAAAATAACCCTTCACCTTCATAAGCATTTTTACGCTCTAAACCATCTTGACCTATTGGAACAAATAATTTTTGTGTTTGCTCAGGAATATCTGCAACCGTTATGTATTCAGATTCAACAAGGTTTTTGGTGAACGTCTTTGTTTCATGACCTTCACTGGTGAATTTTAAATTCATAATACCATCCTTTACTGTAATCTCGTAACTAAACTCTTCACCTAATTCTATACCATCTTTAGGTTCTTCAGGAAGTTCATCCATTGTGGTTGGGACAACTGAAAAATCGTGTCCCCAAACCGCTGATGAAAAATCCCATCGACCTGAATTATCTTCACCTTCTGTGTTAATTTCATAATGCCAGAATACAGAACCTTTAGTATGACCAGGATATTTTTTATAGAATATTTTAAGTGGTTCGTTTTCATGACCATCTGCACTATGAATTTGTCCCACAACAACTGCATAAGAAGCTGCTACACGTGGATCACCTGATGACGAAACGTTCATCACTTTTAATGTTGCAGACAATTTATCGTCAGCAGTTTTTGCATACCATTTTTTTAGTTGCGCCAACTCAGTTCTTGTATTATTAGATGTACCATGTGTATCACCACCATTTGGCGCCTTATAAACCACCCAATTCCCTGTAGAATCTGTTGCTGTATAGAAGAAATCTTTATGTTGATAGTTATTTGCTTGACCAACATTGGAACCATCTCCCAAAATAAGGTTCCACTTATCAAAAAACGGAATAACTTCGCTTGCATACAACGTATCTTTTGTTGCTGTATCTTCAGTTTTTGGATTAGTTGTAGATTTATCATTTTTACAACTTGTATTCAACAACAAAGTAAGACAAAGCCCTGAAGCTATTGCTGTTAGTGATTTTACTGTTTTTACTATCATAAGAGTTGTTTTTATTTATTAAAAGTATTCGGTTAGCGCAACAATACCATTATATGAAATTACCAATGAAAAGAATAAAGCAGTAAATAATCCTACATTTACACCCAAACCTGTTTTATATCCTTTCATTACTCTTTTATTATTCACAATAAGAATGATACCTAACACTACTGCTGGTAACACAAATACATTAAATACTTGAGATAGTATTTGTACTTCAATTGGATTAGCACCAAACGCTGGGCCAATAAGTGCTACCAAACAAGCAACAAAGGTTACGATTCTAAATTGTTTAGAATTGGTATCTAGCTCACCAAATTGGTAATCTGCTAATAATAATGGCGCAATTAATAAACACGGAAAAATTGAAGACAATCCAGCACTTAAAGCTCCGAAAAAGAAAATGGTAACAGCCCATTTTCCTGCAACAGGCTCTAAGGTATTTGCCATATCGAGCACGTGTGTTACTTCTTTTCCTTCGTAGAATAATGCACCTGCAGAAACAGCCATAATTGTTCCACTAATGATAAAAATTAAAATAGCTGCTGTAATAGAATCTCTTTTTTGTTGACCTAAGTTTTTTATGGTCCAGCCTTTTCCTTTTACAAACAAAGGTCTAGATAAAAATGTTGCCGCTGCCATAGTTGTACCAACAAAAGCTGCTACCAACATTTTACCACCCGGTACATCTGGTATAGATGGCACAAATCCTTTGATAACATCTACAGAAAGTGGCTGCACAAAAAATAAAGACAATAGAAACGAGAAACCCATTAAGGTTACAAAAATGACCAATATCTTTTCAAAAAACGTGTACTTACCAACCAGCATTAATAAGTAGAATGTTATAATGATGACAATAGCTATGGTAAGCACAATTTGATATTCATAATTGTGTAAGCCTTCAAAATTTAGGGCTAAAATTTCAAAAATAATGTTTGATGAAATTCCTAAAATTCCCATTAGAGAATTCCACTGACCAAAGGTTATACCGACAATAATGAGAATGGCTAAAGCTTTGCCATACTTAAGATGCTTTTTAAATCCATAAAGTGCAGTTTCACCAGTAATTAAACCATAATTTCCGTATGCAAACATCAATACACCAGAAAACAGACAACTTAAAAACAACACCCAAATTAATTGCATATTAAATTTGCTACCAGCCACAATCATTGAGGTAACACTACCTGTACCAATGGTATAACCTATTGCAAAAATTCCTGGGCCAAAGCCTAGAATGATAGCAATAATTTTTTTGAGTAATGATTTTTTTTGTATTGTATCATCCATAATAGATGTAATGTTTTTAGTTAGTTAGACTGCTCCCAATTTGTATGATAGCTTTTATCTGAATTATCATCTAAGCGTTTATAAGTATGTGCTCCAAAAAAATCGCGTTGTGCTTGTATCACATTTGCCGAAGCATAATCTGTAGTAATACCATTAAAAAACTGAAGCGCTTCGCTTAAAGCTGGTGTTGATAAATCATTTTGAAGTGCTTGTGATACAACTTGTTTTATCGATGGTTTGTATTGCTCTAAATGTTTAGAAATCTTTAAATCTGTCAATAGGTTTGAAGTCGTTTTAAACACAGCAACCAACTCCTGCATAAGTGCTGATTTGATAATACAACCACTTGTCCAAATACGAGCAATTTCACTTAAGTTTAAATTCCAATGGTATGCATTTGACGCTTCATTTATCAATTTAAAACCTTGATAATGATTTATGATTCTTGCGAATTGATAGGCTTCTAAAATGTCTTTTGAAGACACATTTAATTCTGAAACTTTAGACGATTTGAATATGCTATTTAATTCCACGCGTTCGTCTTTAAAAAAAGAGATATATCTTGAAAATAAAGCTGAAGCTATCAATGTACTTGGTAACCCTAATTCTGCCGAAGCTATTGTGGTCCAATTACCTGTACCTTTATTTCCGGCTTTATCCAATATTTTTTTTACCAGCCAATCGTCACCTTCTTTTGTTTTAAAAATTGTAGTTGTAATATCTAATAAGTAACTGCTTGCGGTAGATTTCCAGCTATCTAATATCTCTGCAACTTCATCTGGATTAAGTCCTTGCGCTTCTAAAATTGTGGTGACTTCTGCCAATAACTGCATTTCTACATACTCAATGCCATTATGTACCATTTTAATAAACTGCCCACTTCCTTCTGGACCAACGTATGTACAACAAGGCAATCCATTTATGTCTTTTGCAGCAATCGTTTCTAAATATGGCTTTACGAGATTGTAAGCCGCTTTATCTCCACTTGGCATAATAGATGGCCCAATTAAAGCTCCTTTTTCGCCACCAGAAACACCAGTACCAATAAAATGAATTTGCTTAGATTTTAAATACTCGTAGCGTTCTTTGGTTTTTTTATAGTTTGAATTTCCTCCATCAATCAAAACATCATTCTCTGATAAATGTGGTAATAAGTCTTCAATCACATAATCTATAGTTTTGCCTGCATTAACCATTAACATTATGCGTCTTGGTTGTTGTAAAGAATTTACAAATGCAGCAATATCATCATAAGCTTCGGCGTCTTTTAATTCAGGATATGCTGCTTTAAAGTCTTTTGCAACATCTACCTCAACATTATCAACATGTCTATTGTACATCGAAATTTTGAATCCGTTATTGGCTAAATTTCTACAAAGGCTTTTACCCATTACACCTAAACCAAACAATCCAAATTCTGAGGTTTTCATTAAATCGTCTTTTATTTGTTTTACTACATCTTGAGGTGATGAACTAATATCTACTTGTAGCGCATTTTTTGGTATTTCGAGCGTATCAAACTGTGACTGCAATAATTGCGATGTCATAAAATGACCTTTTCTATTATTTAAACGTTCTGAGATTAAATCGAAATCACCTTTTAAGTGAATCCATTTTACTTCGTTTTCAATAGTATTACTTAATGTATTTCTATACGTTTCCTTTAATGCCGAACATACAATAATGCAACTATTGGTTTTAAGTTGGTTTTTAGCCAATCTATTCAATGCCTCTAACCAACCTTGTCGGTCTTCATCATTTAAAGGCTGGCCACTAGCCATTTTAGCTACATTTTGCTCAGGATGAAAATCGTCACCGTCAAAATATGGGATATTCATTTCATCAGATAGCAATTTAGCAATAGTGCTTTTGCCACATCCAGAAACACCCATTATAAAGATTGCTCTATTCAAAATGCGTTATTCTTTTGGTTCTTCAGATGCACCAACACTACCTTTTTTAAACCAAACTTCAGCATACGATCCGTTTTCATATTGTTTAGCTATGTCACCATTATAAGTTTCAGAATTTGTACTTTTTCTATTGGCTTGGTTGTATGCGCCTTGTTTGAAAAATTGCTTTTCGCCAGCATAAGCAGTATCACGCTCCACACCAACTGTACGTGTTGAAGAATACCTGTCAATTACCTGCTGCGGTATATCTGTTTTGTTAGCAAAATCCGATTTCAATAAGTTTTTAGTAAACGTCTTAGTTTCGTGTCCTCCACTTGTAAAAGTTAAGTACATTATGCCTTTATGCACGTTTACTTCGTAGCTAAACTCTTCACCTAAAGCAATACCATCTTTTGGTTCTTCGGGATAGTTTTTTGCACTATCTCCTACAACTGAAAAATCATAGCCCCAAACTGCTGTAGAATAATCCCAACGACCAGCATTATCACCTTCTGTATTGATCTCGTAGTTCCAGAATACCGAACCTTTGGTATGTCCTGGAAACTTTTTGTAATAGATTTTTAGAGGTTCATTCTCGTGACCTTCGTCACTATGTATTTGTCCAACAACTACTGAATATGATGAAGATTTTGTAGCATCACCTGTTGTAGATACGTGCTGCACTTTTAGGGTTCCTGTTAATTTACCGCCTTCTTCAGGAATCCAACGACGCTTCTCACCTAACTCAGATCTCGTATTACTAGAATTTTTTGAAGTGACACCTGCATTTGGTGTTTTATAAACCACCCAATTAGTACCTGTTTCATTTTCTACATAGAAAAAACCGTCTTTTTGGAAGTTAACCAAATCGTTAGACGCTGTACCATCACCAAGTAATATTTTCCATTTATCCATAAACGGAATAACGTCGCTTGGATATGTAATTGAAGTTTCTGCAGGTATTTCTTGAGTTGCTTTTTCAGTCTTTTCAGATGTGTTTTTACAGCTTAATAGTGCCGAAAAAAGTGATATTGTTAATAGTATTTTTTTCATTGTATTTATTGGAATTCGCTTAGTACATTAAAGTTTGCTTTAGGTTTTCTTCCACTCTAATTTCACCAGAATTTTTAATCTCGTTATTAGCATGCGTATTGTTTTTTGCGCCCCAAAGTAGCGCAACTAACTTCACCTTATTATCTATAAATGTATTGTTGGAAATAGCGACGTTAATGATTCCTCTGTGATTAATTAAAATTTCATTTTCTTCTTTGGCACCACAATTTTTAAAGGTTGAATTTGAAACTTCTAAATTTCCACCAATGGTAGATTCGTCATAACCACCACGATAATAATCAATCACGTTTTTATCTACGTTAAGGAAATTACAGTTAGAAATTGTTAAATATTCAGTATTATAATCACCTTTATCATTGGTTTCTTCAGATAACTCTAAACCATTTTTACAATTTGATATTGTACTGTTTTGAAACGTAATACGTTCTGCAAAGGATTCTTTATAAACTTTTAATACGTAGTTGAAGTTTTCCATCTCACAATCTGTAACCGTTAACAGAAAATGGTTGGACATATTTTCCTTTAAACTCGCAAAAGCATAGTTGGTTGCATTTCCTTTTAGTGTAACACCTTTAATCCATAAAAAACCTTTTGGGTGTAATTGAAACAATGGTGTGTTTTCTTCACCTGTGTAATTGATGATAGTGATATTACCATCGTCTGAATTTATATTAAGCTTCTTATTAATTACCAAAGAAGTTTCTACATTATATGTGCCTGGTTTTAACTTAATGATATCGAAATCTTGTGCTTCTTTAATCTTAGCAATTAATTCTTCTGTATTAGAAACTTCAAAAGTTGTTGGCTCTTTATCTTCAACTTCGTTAGAAAACCAAGATGCGCCATATTTTGATTTATCTAAAATATTTGGGTTGTTTACATCTACACCTACTACAGCACCAACACTATTATTGTTATTTCTTGAGTTACCAAACAAGTCTTTTGTGATGGTGTTAAAATCGAATCCGTTGTAAGGCTCTACACTAGAAGGAATACCTGTTGGTAACCAAATGTTCTCAGATATTTTTTTAAGTTCTAACGACGCTTCGGTTAATCCTCCATTATAATTGTTAAATGGTTTGCCTTGATTATCAATCACGTTATTTTTAAACAACACACCATCTGCTTTATCATTTTCAATAACGATTTGCTCTAAACCTTTTTCATTGTAAACAATGTTGTTTGCAACGGTAGTTCTAATTGCTCTTGCTGAACGAATTTCTGACTTTGGTAAAACATCGGCTTGAGCCAAATTTTGACCAACACCAAATTGCCAAGGTGAACTGCAATTAACATATGTATTGTAAGCTACAACAACATCTGTTACTTGGTTATAGCGGTTTAATGGCGACTTTGGAATACCATTCATCACTGCCAACGGACTTCTAAAACTCTTTCCTTTTAAGTTGAAAAAATAGTTGTTAGTTACCCAATGACCTGTGTTTATAATTCTAATACCACCATAATTTTCGTTTACGCCATCACCTATAAAGTAATTTCCATCTATAATAGAATAGTTACCGTGACGTGTTACTAATGAGCCTTCACTTTTATAAAACACATTATTTCTAAACTCGTTAAAATTGGTTTTGCTTGAGATGACTTCAACCTCGCCATTACATTCTTCAAATAAATTATTAGCCACCAATGTATGACTTGGCGACATTGATGTATAGCTATCTCCTAATTGAATAGTCTCGCCACTTGGACCGCCTTTTACTGGTCTTGGCCCAAAGTGATTATTAATGATTTTGTGATAATTATTTATACTTTCTACACCTGCAATACTAACTCTTACGGTTGGTCCTCGATTGGTTTTTCCTGCTATATAACAGTTACTAAGCTCGTTGTGTCTTCCCCAAAAACGCACCCATAAATCGTCGTTATCTCGTTTTGGTTTATTAAAGTCTTCAATTACGCTATTTGTAAATTTACAGTTGTTAGCAATCTCATCTAGAGTATCTTTATTGCTAATTTTAAAATCTACAACTGCGCTTGATGGCGAATAACCATTTCTAAAATACAGTCCGTCTACCACTAAATATTCTCCGCCAAATTTTAGATAAGATTGTCCTTCTATAAAAACTTTACCTGGTGTTTCTGCTTTTAAGGTAATTGGATTATCCTTAGTCCCTTTATTTCTAAATTTTATTTGAACATCTTTATAAGTACCATTAGCTAACACAATATTATCACCTGCATTTGCTGTTTTTAGTGCTTCATACAATGAAACATTATCGGTTACTTTTATAATATTGGATTGCTCTTGGCACGAATACAATACGAATGTGAGAATAAATAAAAAAAGAAGTTTTTTCATAAGGAATTTTAAATCTATAATAAAGCTAAAGCCTTTTAAAAATATAAAAGACTCTAACTGTTGAAAAATAATCAAATAACTATTCTATAATAATTTTCTTGGTTGTGATAGCGTTGTTTTCTGACATTAATCTAACCAAATACAACCCTTTAGTTAAACTTGAAACATCAATAGTCCCTTGACCAAAATTAGTTTGAAGTACTCTTTTTCCTAATAGAGAAAAAACTTCAACATTAACATTGGCTGCATTTATATTTGTTTCAATATTTAAAACTGATTTTACTGGGTTAGGATACATCTTAAAATCTGCTTTAGAAAATTCATTGGTTGATAAAGAACCTTCCACAAGTGAGAAGTTATCATAAAACACCTCTGTAGAACTATCAACAGAATTTAATGATCTTACATAGACTACAACAAAAGTATTAGTCGCTGTAAATGTTACTGAATTAGTAGTAAACACATCAAAATCATTAACAATCTCCATATAACCATCTACGCTAATATCATTCTCACCATTATCATTAATTCCTGTCTCTTCTGTTATCTCGGTATTTAGTAGATAAACCTCAGAAGGCGTTCCCATTGCTTCAGAACGAGACTCTACAGAAAAGGTATATTCATTACCAATTGTAAGACCTTCAACCTTTTGATATAATCTTCTTGAACAACCAGTTATGGCAGGACTACCATCATCATAGAGTTTTACACCTCTAGTGCCATTATTTCCATCACTTGTTGAACCAGGTTGTTCATCTAAACTACCAGGAGATCCTAAATAGAAAATTTCTAACCAATCTTCTAAAGCGTCATTATCCCAAACTGCTTGATAAGGACTAGGAATAGCATTTCCTGCTTCATCAAGGATTTCATTATTTGGAGTCATATCATAAGCATCTGCATTATCTGAAGTACTTCCCATTGTACCTGCACTAGTTCCGTGGTCATCACAAGTTGGGTTTAACATTAAATTCTGAGCACTCATAAAATTTGAACTCATCAATGAAACCGAAAAACAGCTCATAATTAAAATGAACCTTCTGTTGAAAAGTAATTTTGTTTTCATATCGATTGTTGTTTTAGTGGTTAATATTTAGATTATAATATTTCACATAAGAAAATGCGGTTTCATCTATTGAGGCTAAATAATTACCAGCTTTAAAGTAGTTTTCAAAAGGCCATTTAACTAAGCTTATATCTTGGTATATGTAAGGGTCATTATCATTAAGTTGAACTTCTATACGTGCGTTTGAGGCTGTAATTCTAAAATCAAAAATTTCGTAACCAACATAACCTAGATTAACCTTTATATCAGACCACGTACCATCATAAACACCATATAAATCAAAACCATCGGTAGACTCATCAACCAATGATTTTTTATGACACCATATATAACCATCTTTCCAATAAATCTTTATTAATGGAGGACCGTTGTTTCCATCAAAATTATAAGTATCCATATCCTCTTGTGAAATAATACCATGGATTTGCATAACAATGACTCTATGGTAATCTTCACTTGATGAGGAATTGTTTTCAGAAATACTTTCCACTTTTAAAGTACCTGTCATTTCTCCACCTTCAAGAAGTGTCCAGTTATCTTTTGAATTGCTTGGATTAATTAATTCTCTTAATTCCGTTCTTGAATAAGAACTATTGGTAGTTGAGACACCTGGATATGTATAAAAAACTATTGAAGAATCCTCTTCATCATCGTACATAAAAGGCTGTACAGCTTCTAGAGTTTGATACCCATAATCTACTAAATCGTCAGGTTGGTATTCATCTGGTTTACCATTATTATCCTCATCTACTGGCAAGGTTACTTTCCAATTAGAAAAATCGATATCAGCATAAGTAGTGATTACTTCATCATTTTCGTCATCAGGATCATTCACAACTTGATTGTTGTTTTCGACAATACTAGTACCAGAATCGCAACCCAAAACAGGATGCAAGAGGATAAGACAAAGTAATAATTTCAGCTTCATTTTAAATTGGTTTACCAGATTGGTTTACCAAAAATAAAAATATTTTTATAAAAAGCAACTTAATAATTGCTATTTATTCAAAAAACACCTCTCAAAATTGACTAATTCACAACAATACTGTGAATTAATTCAGTTGGAGCATAAAACCAAAATTCAATCAACTTTTATTAAATAAAACTAAAGAACAGGCACTAATTCCTTAAAAAAAAAATCCTAACCCATTATTTTACTAATGAATTAGGATTATATTTTGTGACCTCGAGAGGATTCGAACCTCCAACCCTCAGAGCCGAAATCTGATATTCTATCCAGTTGAACTACGAGGCCAAAAGCCTTACGCCAATTGTTGTCTTACAATTGTAGAAATGGTTTTACCATCAGCTTTTCCTGCCAATTGTTGTGTTACTACTCCCATTACTTTTCCCATGTCTTTCATCCCTTCTGCACCAACTTTAGCAATTACTTCTTTTACTACATTGGTTATTTCATCTTCGCTTAACTGCTCAGGTAAAAATTGGCTTATAACCTCAGCTTGCGCTAATTCAGGTTCAGCTAAATCAGCTCTATTTTGTTCAGCAAAAATTGCTGCACTATCTTTACGTTGCTTAACTAGTTTTGAAAGAATTTTTATCTCTTCTTCACTTGTTAATTCTTCTTTTGTACCTGTTTGGGTTTGTGCTAATAATATTTCAGATTTTACTGCTCTTAATGCTGCTAAAGCCAATTGGTCTTTTTCTTTCATTGCTGTTTTCATAGCAGCCATTACGTCTTGTTGTAAGCTCATACTAGTTTGAATTAATTAGAATTGCGAAGATACTAAGAAAAAACACAAAAAGTAAACCCGGAAACTACCATAAAGCTTCCGGGTTTGACACAAGTGTGAAACACTAAACTAAATTTGCTATTAATCTACGTTGTCGTGTAAAAATGAATTGTTACTTCTTAATTGAATATCGTCGTTGTCGTCAGTGCCAACAGACATTCTTGAAGCACTCGTATCAGAAGAATGTTGCGATTCTTCTAAATTCACACCTTGTCTTTTATATGCAGGTTCTTTTTCAATTTCATCTATTTTAGCATTGTTGAATTTGTAATTGAAGTCTTTCATTTTACGTCTTCTTTCATCTGCTCTTTCTTTGATTAAAGCAGAAATTGGACTGTTCATTGGGTCGACTTCTTCGTTTTCAACTTCTTCAACCTCTTCAGATGTAATTACTTTTTTCTCAAAAACAATTTCCTCTTCTACTTCAGGTTCTTTTGCTTTTGTAGTATTTATTGAAGATTCAAACGTTGAATATTCATCTAATGCATATCTAACTTCTCCTGTTTCATTAGCTTCTGTAACAGGAATAATCTCAACATGATCGTTAACATTAAGGTCTTTAACTTCATCATCTAAATCGAAAAGAATCTTTTCTTCTTTTTCTTGAATTTCTTCTTCTTCAATTTTTTGATTTGGAAGTGGCAAATCAAACGTTAATGTAAACTGCTCCTCTTCTTCTACTTGAATTTCTTCTTCTTTTACTTCTTGAACAGGAGTAATAATGAAATCTTCTTCACTAGGTACTTTATGATCTAAAACCTCGTCGTAAACAACGTTTATTCCTTTAAGAAAATCTGTAGTTGGAATTAAATCCATCTTTTCATCCTGAGCCTGAACTTCGTTATCATCTTCTTCATCTAATAATGTATGACGAACTACTTCAGGTGCTTTCTTTTCTTCCTTTTCTAATACAATATCTGGAGTTATGATAGCAGGATCTTGCTCTTTTACATTCATATCATCAGCATCATCTTCAAGAGCGTGTACTACTTTTTTTACTTCGGTATTAGAAATTTCATGCTGTTGATCAATATCAAAACCCGTTGCTATAATTGTAACAGAGATTGATTCTTCTAAAGATTCGTCTTCACCAACACCCATAATAATGTTTGCTCCATGACCTGCTTCATTTTGAATATGGTCGTTGATTTCACCAATTTCATCAATTGTGATTTCATGTGAACCAGACACGATAAGCAATAACACATTTTTAGCTCCAGTAATTTTGTTATCGTTTAGTAGCGGAGAATCTAACGCTTTCATGATAGCTTCTTGCGCTCTGGTTTTTCCTGAAGCAGTAGCAGAACCCATTATTGCAGTTCCACTATTACTTAATACTGTTTTAGCATCGCGTAAATCGATGTTTTGTGTATAGTGATGTGTGATAACTTCAGCAATTCCTCTTGAGGCTGTTGATAAAACCTCATCAGCTTTAGAGAATCCAGCTTTAAACCCAAGGTTTCCATAAACCTCACGAAGTTTATTATTATTAATTACCACTAAAGAATCTACATGACCACGAAGGTTTTCAATTCCTTTTTGTGCTTGTTCGTTTCTTGTTTTTCCTTCAAACTGAAATGGCATTGTTACAATACCTACAGTAAGGATATCCATTTCTTTTGCCATTTTAGCAATTATAGGAGCAGCTCCAGTACCTGTTCCTCCACCCATTCCAGCGGTAATGAATATCATTTTAGTGTTGGTATCCAACATTCTACGAATATCTTCTAAACTTTCAAGTGCTGCTTGCTCACCAACATCTGGATTAGCTCCTGCACCTAAACCTTCGGTTAAGTTAACTCCTAATTGAATCTTGTTTGGGACACCACTGTTTTGTAGTGCTTGGGAATCTGTATTGCATATTACAAAGTCAACACCTTTAATACCTTGCTGGAACATGTGGTTAATGGCGTTGCTACCTCCTCCTCCAACTCCAATCACTTTAATGACGTTAGATTGGTTTTTTGGCAAATCGAAAGCAATGTTTCCTAATTCACTATTATTACTCATATAATTAGTTTTACTGGATTTATAATTAATTATTCTGCGTTATCTAAAAAATCTTTTACTCTTTCTGTTAATTTATCTAAGAACGATTTACGCTCTTTTTTAGGTTGACTTACAACCTCTTCATCAGCACTTTGTGCTTCCTCACTTACTTCATTTAAGCTTTCCTCTACTTCTGGTTCTTTTTCTATTCGTTTTCTTTCTTGACGTTTTAGTCCGTCCATCACTAAACCTACAGCTGTAGCAAATAAAGGACTTGCAATATCATCATCACTATCTCCTGCAAGATGCTCATTAGGATAACCAATTCTGGTATCCATTCCTGTGATATATTCAACCAACTGCTTTAAGTGTTTTAACTGCGAACCTCCTCCTGTTAAAACAATACCTGCAATTAGCTTTTTCTTTTGCTCTTCGTGTCCATAGTTTTTTATCTCAACATAAACTTGCTCAATAATTTCTACTACACGAGCATGTATAATTTTTGAAAGGTTTTTAAGCGTAATCTCTTTTGGCTCTCTTCCTCTTAGTCCAGGAATTGATACAATTTCGTTATCCTTATTTTCCCCAGGCCATGCAGAACCAAATTTTATTTTTAAAAGTTCAGCTTGCTTTTCAATGATTGAACAACCTTCTTTTATGTCTTCGGTAATAACATTTCCACCAAATGGTATTACTGCTGTATGACGAATAATACCATCTTTAAAGACTGCTAAATCTGTTGTGCCACCACCTATATCAATAAGCGCAACTCCTGCTTCTTTCTCTTCTTGACTCAAAACAGCATTTGCTGAAGCTAATGGCTCCAAAGTGATACCTTCAAGTCCTAAACCAGAACTTTTTACGCATCTTCCTATATTTCGTATTGATGACACTTGACCAACTACAACATGGAAATTAGCCTCTAAGCGTCCTCCATACATCCCAATTGGTTCTTTTATTTCTCCTTGTCCATCAACTTTATATTCTTGTGGTAATACATGAATAATTTCTTCACCTGGTAACATTACCAATTTGTGAACTTGATTGATAAGCTTATCTATATCTTCTTCATCAATTACCAATTCAGAATTTGGTCTTGTAATGTAATCGCTGTGTTGTAAACTTCTAATGTGTTGTCCCGCAATACCTACAGTTACTTCTTCAATTTTTAAACCTGCTTCAGCTTCTGCTTCTTGAACAGCTTGCTGAATAGACTGAATAGTTTGTGTAATATTATTTACCACACCTCTATGCACACCTAAACTCTTGGATTTACCAATACCAAGAATTTCAGCTTTCCCATATTCATTTTTACGACCAATCATAGCCACAATTTTTGTGGTACCTATATCTAATCCTACAGAAATTTTATTATTCTCCATTACTTACTTTTTGGTGCAAATGACTTGATTATCAAATTTTAAGTTCACTATGCTATAGCTATCCAATGTTTTATCTTTAAACGCTTTTTGGTAAAACGCTTTAAGATTGTTTATTTTCTTGTCTAACATTTTTAAAGCGCCTAATTGTATTTTGAAATCGTTCAATCTAAACTTTAAATCAATTGATTTATTTTCATTTTGATGAATCTCAATGACGTGTTGCTTTAAGAATTTATCTTCGCTGACTTTTTTTGCAATTTTGTATACATTGTCCAAGTCATTTTTTAAAACAGTTCCTGTAACCAGTGGTACTCTTGCTGTATAATTGTCGGACAAAGGCATAAACAACCCTTGACTATCAATATAATAAGATGCATTTGTACTAACTCTTGCTATAGGTTGCTTTTGCTCTATCTCAGCTGTAATTGAGCCATCAATACTCATATACACCTGAGCCTCTTTGATCATGGCATTAGAATTTAGGGCAGTTTCTAAAACATTCAAATCTATAATTTCTTTAGGCTTGTTCGTAACTCCCTCTTGATTTTGTATTAACAATTTACTAACAGTCTCTTGGGTTATAAACAAATCTTGACTACCAATAAATTTTACATCAGGAGCTGCAACTTTTCTCCCTGAATTTCTTGCTGACGAAAACGCATAAAGAAACACTACTAACACTAGCAGCAACACGACTTTTATGTAATTTATTTTACTAACTCGCGACACTTAACGCTTCTTTTACATGTTTAACTTCTTCTCCTATATCTCCTGCTCCAATCATTAAAATAACTTGAGCATTACTTTTCTTTATTTCTGAAATAATTTCAGGCTTTTCAACCAGTTTTTTGTGGTTATGTTTCATCTTATCCAATAACCAATTAGAAGTTATACCTTCAATTGGCAATTCTCTAGCGGGATAAATATCAAGCAATAAGACCTCATCAAATTGCGACAAGGCTTCAGCAAATTCATCAGCAAAATCTCTTGTTCTACTGAATAAATGTGGCTGAAAAACTGCCATAACTTTTTGATTTGGATACATCTCTCGCACTGCTTGATGCACTGCATTTATTTCTTGCGGATGATGTGCATAATCATCAATTAGCACTAAACTTTCGGTTTTAATAGGATAACTAAACCTGCGTTTAACACCTTTGTAAGATGCTAAAGCTTTGGCGAGCTGTTTGGGAGGGCAACCATACTCCACAGCCATCGCCAAGGCTATTAATGCATTCGACAGGTTATGTCTACCAGGTAGGTTAAATTTGAAATTGTCAAGGGTAGCACTTGGTGTTTTTACATCAAACACATAAGTACCATCTATAATTTTTATATTTTTTACCGAATAGTCTGAATTATCTTCTATTCCGTAGGTTATTCCTTTTAATGGCAGTCCGTTTTTTACGAAGAGTTTTCCGTTAGGTTTTAGTTTTTTAGAAAAATCAACAAACGAGTCTTTAAGCGCTTCGGCTTCTCCATAAATATCTAAATGATCAGCATCCATTGAAGTGATACATGCCAAATCTGGAGACAGGGTCAAAAACGAACGATCAAACTCATCAGCTTCAACAACTGTTACCTTTGTTCCGTTAAGGATTAAATTAGAATTATAATTCTCACTAATTCCTCCCAAAAAAGCAGTGACTTCCACTCCACACTCATGAAGTAAATGACCTAAAATACTGGTCGTAGTAGTTTTTCCGTGAGTGCCTGCAACAGCAAGACAAAACGTATGCTTTGTAATCTCTCCTAAAACTACTGAACGCTTTAACACCTTATAACCATTATCAATAAAATAATTTAGCTCTTGATGTGCTTTTGGTATAGCTGGCGTATAAACTACCAACGTAGATTCAATATCTAAAAAGCGAGTAGGAATATTATCAATAGAATCATTGAAATGCACTTTAACACCAAGATTTTCCAAACCGTCAGTAATCTCAGTTTTGGTTTTATCATAACCCATAACTTGCTTATTGTTGGCTTTAAAATATCGTGCTAAAGCACTCATACCAATACCACCAATTCCTATAAAATAGACGTTATGTATGTTGTTATAATTCATTTATGATTCAATAATTTTTCAACCTCATTAGCTATATCTTTAGTTGCATTCACTAAAGCCAACTTTTTTATATTAGTTCCGAGTTCATTTTGTCTTTCAACCGAATTCACTAATTGCGAAAACTTGTTTTCAAAATCAACATCTAAATCGGATTCCTTAATTAAAATTGCAGCATCTTTTTCAACAACTGCCATTGCATTTTTTGTTTGATGGTCCTCAGCTACATTAGGTGATGGAATAAAAATTACAGGTTTACCCACAACACACAACTCAGAAACCGAACTTGCTCCAGCTCTCGAAATAATAACATCTGAAGCTGCATAAGCCATATCCATATTGTTTAAAAAAGGATACACTTGTACATCTTCCATGTTGTTATATCTTTTATAAGCATCGTAGTACAATTTACCACATTGCCATATCACTTGAACGTTTTGAGTTTGTATAAACTCCAATTCTTTTTCAATAAGTTCATTAATGCGTTTTGAGCCTAAACTTCCTCCTAAAACCAATAAAGTATGTTTTCCATGACGTAACTTAAAAGTATCTTTAGCTTCAATAGCTTTTCCATCAATACTTAAAAGATCTTGACGTATTGGATTTCCTGTTTTTATGAGTTTTGATTTTGGAAAAAATCGCTCCAAACCATCATACGCTACACAAATTTTATCAACACTTTTAGCCAGCAGCTTATTAGTAATTCCTGGATAAGAGTTTTGCTCCTGAATTAAACTAGGAATTCGTTTTAAAGTCGCTACTTTAAGTAATGGTCCACTTGCAAAACCTCCTGTACCAATCACAACATCTGGCTTAAAGGTTTTAACTATTTTTCTAGACCTCAACAAGCTTGTAATCAGCTTAAATGGAAACGTTAAATTTTTAAGCGTAAGCTTACGCTGAATACCAGAAATCCAAAGTCCTTCAATTTCGTAACCTGCTTGTGGTACTTTTTCCATCTCCATTCTATCCATAGCACCTACAAACAAAAATTCAGCATCAGGAAAACGAGATTTTAACTCGTTTGCAATAGCAATAGCAGGATAGATATGACCTCCTGTTCCACCACCTGACAATATGATTTTATAGTTACTCATTATATCGCTTCACTCAAAATTTCGAGCGGATTATCTTCTATATTTTCTTGTTCTTTAATTTCTTCTCTCTTTGCACTTACGCTAAGTATAATTCCTATAGCTAAACAAGTCATCCAAATTGATGTTCCTCCACTACTTATTAATGGCAATGTTTGACCTGTAACCGGAAACAACTCTACGGCAACTGCCATATTTATTAATGCTTGAAAAACAATAGGCAATCCCACTCCTAAAACCAAGAGTTTACCAAAAACCGTATCGGCTTTTTGTGCTGCAATTACAATTCTAAAAAGCAGCCACATGTAAGCCACCAAGACAACCATACCACCAATCAATCCATACTCTTCAATTATTATCGCGAAAATGAAATCTGATGACGATTGTGGCAAAAAGTTTTTCTGCACACTTTTTCCTGGACCGACTCCTTTTATTCCTCCTGACGCGATAGCTATTTTAGCCTGCTCTATTTGATAGTCTTCTTCAGTATCAACTCCATTAGAAAAATTTTCAATCCTGCTCATCCAAGTATCAACCCTATTTGGCATTGCACCTGGAAATGCCTTTGCAACCAATATAAACATGGTTAAACCTATAATTCCTGCACCTATAATTAGCGCTAAATATTTTACTGGATAACCACCAATAAACGCCAACATCATTACCATACTAAATATGATAGCTGTAGTTGAAAAATTAGCAGGAAGTATGAGCATTAATACTAAGAAAACAGGAACCCATAATGGCAGAATTGATTCTTTAAATGTTATTGTTTTATCTTTAATTTTTGAAAGATATCTCGCCACATAAACCATAAGCACTACAGAAGCAAAAGTGGATGTTTGAAAAGACATACCTACAATTGGTATTTGAATCCACCTACTAGCATTTGCTCCTGCTATGGTGTTTCCTTGAAACATAGTCACCAAAAGCAACAACAACACAACAGGCAACATAATCATTGATATACCTCTAAAGTACCTATAAGACACTCTATGCACAGCATACATGATTGAAAACCCTAAAGATAAATGCATAAAATGCTTAAAAAACAAAGAAAACGTGGTTACTCCTTTTGTATACGCTAAATTACTCGCAGCACTATATACAGGCAGAAATGAGAATATAGCCAACAATGCAGCTATTGCCCAAATTAAACGGTCTCCTTTTATGTTATCAAACAGTTTTTGCACTAGTATTAAGTTTTATAAACTTCTTACAGCTTCTTTAAATTGACGACCTCTGTCTTCATAGTTTTCAAACAAATCAAAGCTTGCACAAGCTGGTGACAACAACACATTATCTCCTGCTTTAGCTATCTTGTAAGCAATTTTCACAGCTTCGCTCATGTATTGAGTTTCTACGATAACATCAACCATTGAACTAAAGTTTTTCAGTAGCTTTTCATTATCAACACCTAGACAAATGATTGCTTTTACTTTTTCGTTTACAAATGGATATAACTCCTCATAGTTATTGCCTTTATCTTCTCCTCCAACTATCCAAATAGTTGGTGCATCCATACTTTCTAAAGCAAAATAAGTAGCATTTACATTTGTTGCTTTGGAGTCGTTGATATACTGTACTTTATTAATTTTAAGTACACTTTCCAATCGATGTTCTACACCTTGAAAGTTCTCTAAACTCTCTCTTATTGTCTGTTTTCTAATTTTTAGCAAATGTGCTACTGTTGAAGCAGCCATTGCATTTTTTACGTTATGTTTTCCTTCTAATGCTAAATTTGCTGTCGGCATAATTATTTGGTCGTTATCAATTGTTATTTTTATTGTCTCGTTTTCTAAATAGGCTCCATTTTCAATAGGTTTAGTTAAAGAAAATGGTAACATTTTGGATTGAACAGGATGCTTTGCTAGCCAGTTTGTGATGGCTTCATCATCCGCATCATAAATCAAATAATCGTCTTTAGTTTGATTCATTGCAATGCGAAATTTTGAAGCGATATAATTTTCAAACTGATACTCATATCTATCTAAATGATCTGGTGTGATGTTAGTGATAACTGCAATGTTTGGTTTAAAACTCACAATATCATCCAACTGAAAGCTGCTTAACTCTAACACATAGTTTTTATAGTCCTTTTCTAATATTTGCTTCGCAAAACTGTCTCCTATATTTCCAGCTAATCCAACATCTAATTCTTGTTTTAAAATATGATGCGTTAAACTAGCTGTTGTAGTTTTACCGTTGCTACCAGTAATTCCTACAATAGTTGCATTGGTGAATTTTGAAGCAAATTCAATTTCAGAAACCACCCGAATTCCTTGAGCTCTAATTTGTTTTACTAAAGCTACTTTTTCAGGAATCCCAGGACTTTTCATTACTATATCAGCATTCAGAATTTTACTTTCTGTGTGCTTTTCATCTTCCCATTCAATCTCATTATGTATAAGAACCTCTTTATATTTTTCTTTTATTTTTCCCTTATCGGAAACAAAAACTTCATATCCTTTTTCTTTCCCTAAAAGTGCAGTTCCAACTCCACTTTCTCCTCCTCCAAGAATCACTAACCGTTTCATTTATCTTATCTTCAAGGTCACTATTGATATGATCGCTAGCAAAATGCCAACAATCCAAAATCTTGTAACTATTTTACTTTCGTGATATCCTGATTTTTGATAATGATGATGCAATGGCGACATCTTAAAAATGCGTCGTCCTTCACCATATTTTTTCTTTGTATACTTGAAATAGCTGACTTGCATAACTACCGAAAGGTTTTCAGCTAAAAAGATTCCGCATAACACAGGAATCAACCATTCTTTTCTAACAGCAATAGCAATTACAGCTATAATTCCGCCAATAGTTAAACTTCCAGTATCTCCCATAAACACTTGTGCTGGATAGGTATTATACCATAAGAAACCAATTAATGCTCCTACAAAAGCAGCGATGTAAATGGTGATTTCTTCAACTCTTGGGATATACATAATATTGAGGTAATCGGAAAAGATGATATTACCCGAAACCCAAGCAAAAATTCCCAGAGTAAGCACAATTATTGCAGATGTACCAGCTGCTAAACCATCAATACCATCAGTTAGGTTTGCTCCATTGGAAACTGCTGTAATAATAAAAATGCTCACCAATATGAATATGACCCAAGCATACTTATTTAGGTCTGGATTAATCCATGTAATCAAATCGGAATAATCAAACTCATTTCCTTTCACAAAAGGAATGGTGGTTTTTGTAGACTTTTCTTCAACATCAAATAACTTTGCTGGAGGTAAATTTGGGTTTTCAGCAAGCATTACTTTTTGCTGTTCTTCTGGTAATTTTTCTTTTATAGTTACATCATCACTAAAGAAAAGTGTTGCACCAACTATAATTCCTAAACCTACTTGACCTAAAACTTTAAACTTTCCTTTTAATCCTTCTTTATCATTTTTGAATTTTTTGATATAATCATCAATAAACCCAATAGTGCCCATCCAAAGTGTTGTAATAACAAGCAAAATGATGTAAATGTTTTCCAATTTTGCCAATAACAACACAGGAATTAATGTTGCTAGAATAATGATGATTCCACCCATTGTTGGTGTACCAGCTTTTTCTACTTGACCTTCTAAACCTAAATCTCTAATAGTTTCTCCAACTTGCTTTTTTTGAAGAAATCTTATAATACGTTTACCATAAATAGTAGAAATTAACAGCGACAGAATAATAGCAATGGCAGCTCTAAAGGTTAAGTACCCAAAAAGCGATGCACCAGGAAACTGGAACTGTTTTTCTAAATATTCAAATAGGTAATACAACATCTTATTTTTGTAATTGCTTTAAAAATTCCTGTACTATTTTATAATCGTCAAAATCAAAGCGTTCGCCTTTAATTTCTTGATAGGTTTCATGACCTTTTCCTGCTATAAGAATAATGTCATTTGGTTGCGCCATTTGACAAGCTGTTTTTATGGCTTGTTTTCTATCAACTATCGATAGTGTTTTTTTATAATTTTGAGGTTCAACCCCTTTTTCTATATCTTCAATAATCGCATCAGGAACTTCACTTCGTGGATTATCACTAGTAAAAATTACTTTAGTACTCAATGCAGACGCTATGTGTCCCATTTTTGGTCGCTTAGTCTTATCTCTGTCACCACCACAACCAACAACCGTTATAAGTTCTTCATTTTTTGTTCTGATATTATTAATGGTTTCCAACACATTTTTTAATGCATCAGGTGTATGAGCATAATCTACAATGGCAGTGATTTTTTCATCAGACACCAAATACTGAAAACGACCACTTACACTTTCTAACTCACTAATAAGTTTTAAATTCTCAACTTTTTCAAGCCCTAATAATTCAGCTGTAGCATAAATCGCCAAAATGTTATACGCATTAAAACTTCCAATCAATCGTGTCCAAACCTCATTATCATTAAGTTTTAAAAGCAATCCGCTAAATTGATTTTCTAAAATTTGAGCTTTATAATCAGCATACGACTTTAATGCATAAGTAATTTTTCTTGCTTTTGTATTTTGAAGCATTACCAAGCCATTTTTATCATCGACATTTACCAACGCAAAAGACTTAGTTGGCAACTGATCAAAAAACTGTTTTTTCACATCTCTATATTCAGCAAATGTGTTATGATAATCTAGATGATCGTGAGAAAGGTTTGTAAAAATACCACCTTCAAAAACCAATCCTTCTGTTCTATTTTGATGAATACCATGCGAACTCACTTCCATAAAGCAAAACTCCACACCTTCATCATTCATTTCACTTAAATACTTGTTTATTGTAAGAGAATCTGGTGTAGTATGTGTAGTTTTAAACTCTTTATCACCAACCATTATCTTTACTGTTGACAATAAACCAACTTTAAAACCAGCCTTTTTAAACAACTGATACAGCAATGTAGAAACCGTTGTTTTTCCATTAGTTCCTGTCACTCCAACAAGCTTTAAATTTCCTGATGGATTATCGTAATAGTTAGCAGCCATAAATGCCAATGCTTTACTAGCACTATCAACTTCTATGTAAGTGATTCCGTTTTGTAATTGCTCCGGAAGTGCTTCACACACTACAGCCGCAGCTCCTAGTTCTATTGCTTTTTCAATAAAATTATGACCATCAACAACCGAACCTCTAATTGCCACAAACACGTCGTTGGTTTTGATTTGGCGTGAATCAAACTCAATAGCATTTACCTGTACACCTGTACTACCTACAACTGCATTGATGGTTACTTTATACAATATGTCTTTTAACGCTATCACGATGCCTCTAAAACAATTACTTGGTTCTTTTTAAGTTTTATACTCTTGTCTACTGACTGTTTTTTTACAATTCCACTTCCATTAAGTTTCACTTTCACTTCTACATCCATATTCTCCAACAATGCCAATGCGTCCATAGCAGACATCCCAACAACATCAGGCATAATAGTTTTGTATTTTTGAGCTAGCTCAAAGTAAGTATCAAAATCACTTTTAGTTTTTGCATCCACTAATTCTAAAGTTTCCACTTCGTCAACTAAAGGCGTATCTGTATAGATTTTTTGAGCTATTTTTTTAAACACTGGACCTGACACATCTGCTCCATAATACCCAACACTTTTATCAGGCTCATGAATAACAACTATACACGAGTACTTTGGATTTTCAGCAGGAAAAAAACCTGCAAAAGAAGATATATAATTGAGCTTATCTTTATTTGCATAGTCTTTTTGACACGTACCAGTTTTACCAGCCATTGAGAAATTAGGCGAGTACAACTTATGACCTGTACCGTGTTCTTTATCGACTACATTTTTAAGCAATTGCTTTACTTTAGAAACCGTTTCCTGAGAGCAAATTCTTGGGTTTATGATTTCTTTTTTAAATGGAACTATAGTTTCATCAAACTCTTTTACCTCTTTTAAAAACTGAGGTTTCACCATTTCACCATTATTGGCTATAGCATTATAAAATGTTAGCGTTTGAAGAGGCGTAAATGATACTCCATAACCATAAGCCATCCACTGTAATGCAATACCACTCCATCTTTTCTTATTATCAGGATGTGGAATAATTGGCTCTCCTTCACCTAAAATTGGTAAATCCAACTTTTGATTTAAACTCATTTGATACAAACGCTCAACAAACTTTTTCGGATTGCTTCTATAATGCTGATCAATTGCAGAAACTATTCCTGTGTTTGAAGACACTTCAAAAGCTTTCCCTATAGAGATTTTACCATAACCTCCACGTTTAGAATCACGAACTTTTTTACCATAAAAACTCAAGATTCCGTTTTTAGTATCCACAACATCACTTGTGTCTATTACCTTATCTTCTAAAGCAGCAGTAAGTGCCATTAGCTTGAATGTTGAACCTGGTTCATGCGACTCCCAAACTGCGTAATTTCTTCTTTCGTAATAATTCCCTTCAGAGTTTCTTCCTAAATTAGCAATTGCTTTTACCTCTCCTGTTTGGGTTTCCATCACCACAACACAACCATGGTCCGCTTTATATTTTTCTAGTTGTTCCAACAACGCATGATGAGCAATATCTTGAATATTAACATCAATAGTTGTATACACATCATACCCATCTTTAGGCTCTGTTTGGTTGTAATCAGTTATTGGTTTCCATTGACCATTACCTATCTTTTGCTTTAACCTATGACCATTAGTACCTTTTAAGTACTCCTCACCATAAGCACCATCAATTCCTGCTCTTGTAACATTTCCATCTTCATCTACGCGCTCATAACCAATAGAGCGATGCGCAATTCCACCCATTGGGTGCTCACGCTTCGTATTTTGCTCAACTATTAAACCGCCTTTTATAGCACCAAGTTCTAACAAAGGAAAATTTCTAACTCTTAAATAATCAGAATATCCGATATCTCTCGCTATCAAATAATATCTGTTTTTATTTGCTCTCGCTTTTCTAATCCTTTGTTGATGGTAAGAAGCTGGTTTTCCTGTGAATTTTGCCAGTGAATCGCAAAGCGGTTTTATATGTTCTTGAAAGGTTTTGTTTTGAGGTTGCACAGCATCTAAACGAATATCATATTTAGGAATAGATGTAGCCAAAAGACTTCCGTCAGCCGAATACACATTACCTCTGTTAGCAGGAATCTCAACATTTTCAACAGCACGTTTTACTCCAAGATCTCTATACTTATCACCTTGAATAAATTGGATATCCACCAACTTGTAAACCACAAGAAAGATGAACACAAACATGCATCCTGCAACAAAGTACAACTTATTTAATATGTCTTTTTCAGTTACTGCCACTAGTTATTCTTGAGCTTTTACTTTTATTTTTTTTGGCGGAATTAATGAAGGCACAATACCTTTTTCTGCCATTTTTGTTACAATTGACGATTCCATTTTAAGCCTCATCAATCTTGAGCGTCCATCAACAAATGCTGAACGCAATTCTTTCACTTCATTATTAAGTTTCGCTATTTCATGCACTTTTTTATCTGCACTATGTGAACTCGCTATCATTATTATAGCCAAGGCAGAAATAAAAATGATAACTCTCCAGTTTTTAAAAGAGTCATCACTTATTAAAAATTTACCTTTCAGAATACCATAAATACCTTTCTTCATAGTTTTTCTGCAATTCTTAATTTTGCGCTTCTTGCTCTGTTATTAATTTTTATTTCTTCTTGTGTTGGCACAATAAGATTTCCTACTTTTTTTAAAGGCACTTCAAAATTTCCAAATACATCTCGTTCTGGCTCACCTTCAAACAAGCCATTTCTTATAAATCGTTTTACCAACCTATCTTCTAACGAGTGATAAGAAATAAAACTTAAACGACCTCCTTTTTTTAGGAGCTCAGGTGTTTGCAACAACAGTTCTTTTAACACCTCAATTTCTTGATTCACCTCAATTCGAATTGCCTGATAAATTTGAGCCAGTATTTTATTTTCTCTTTTAGGCTGCAAAAATCGTTTTAACACTAACTTTAATTGTTCACTAGTTTTTATCTCAGCTTTTGAACGCTCTTCAACAATTACTCTTGCCATTGCTGGAGCTTGACGCAATTCTCCATACTGATAAAAAACTTGACGCAATTGCTCCTCTTCATAATCATTAATCACATTGTAAGCCGACAAATGACTATTTTGATTCATTCGCATATCTAATTCCGACTCAAAACGAGTTGAAAACCCTCTTTCAGCAACATCAAATTGATGTGAAGACACACCAAAATCTGCCAAAATCCCATCTACTTGCTTTACACCATAAAATCTCAAAAAACGTTTTATGAATCTGAAATTTTCATTTATTAGTGTAAAACGCCCATCCTCTAAAGCATTAGACAACGCATCCTGATCTTGATCAAAAGCAAACAATTTTCCATCAGGACCCAATTGCTTTAAAATTGCCTTACTGTGACCACCACCACCAAAAGTGACATCCACATAAACACCATCAGGTTTAATATCTAAACCTTCAACTGTCTCATTAAGTAAAACCGGATTATGATATTCCATTGTCATCATCGTCTTGTCCCATTACTTCTTCAGCTAAGTCAGCAAAATCTAAAGCAGCATCATCAATAGCTTGCTCATACTTGTCTTTATCCCAAATCTCAATGATATGTATTGCCGAAGACACCACAATCTCCTTGCTAATTCCAGAGAAAGCAATCAAATCTTTCGGGATTAAAAGTCGACCAGTAGCATCTACCTCAACCATTTTAACTCCTGCCGTAAAGCGTCGTATAAAATCATTATTCTTTTTCTTGAACCTATTAAGTTTATTCACTTTTTGCATCAACAACTCCCACTCACTCATTGGATACAACTCCAAACAAGGCTGAAAAACCGCTCGCTTTAACACGAAACCATTTTGTAACACAGGAGACAACTGCTTTTTTAGGGCAGCAGGAAGCATTAGCCTTCCTTTGGCGTCTACTTTGCACTCGTATGATCCTATTAAAGTGTTCAAAATGATTATTTTATACTTCTAACGAATTCAATTCAAATATATTGAAAATATTACCACATTTTACCACTTTATACCACTTTTGTTAATAATTTTTTTATTTTAACAACAATTAAGCGCTAAAACAGATTGTAGTTATTTAAAAATCAGAGGTTTATTTTTTTATGAAGACACATTGATTAGATTGTGAAAAACTCTATGAAAAACAATTTTTTACTAAGGGGTAAAAAAGGGAGTATTTATCAATGAAATAACTATATTTGTTTAAAATGACATCACTAACTAATACATGAAACACCTTTTAAAAACAGAAAAAAATTACAGTTATATTGAAGTAGGAGAAGGCACGCCAATAATTGTTTTACACGGTTTAATGGGAGGGTTGAGTAATTTTGACGCTGTTACAAATTACTACAGTACAAAAGGTTACAAAGTCATTATTCCTGAGTTACCAATCTACACCATGTCATTACTAAAAACCAATGTAAAAAGTTTTGCAAACTACCTGCATGATTTTATTGAGTTTAAAGAGCTAGATAACGTTATCTTGTTAGGAAATTCTCTTGGTGGACATATTGGTTTATACCATACCAAAATGTATCCTGAAAAGGTTAAAGCCTTAGTAATTACAGGAAGTTCTGGACTATATGAAAGTGCAATGGGAAGTGGTTACACCAAGCGAAGTGACTATGAAGTTATCAAGAAAAAAGCCCAAGATGTATTTTACGACCCAGCAGTTGCTACCAAAGAAATAGTTGATGAAGTTTACGAAACAGTAAACGACAGAAACAAGCTTATAAAAACATTGGCAATTGCTAAAAGTGCAATACGACACAATATGGCAAAAGACCTTCCTAAAATGCAAACACCAACTTGTATTATTTGGGGAAAAAATGATACTGTTACTCCACCTGAAGTTGCTGATGAATTCCATAGTTTATTACCTGATTCTGATTTATTTTGGATTGATAAATGTGGACACGCAGCTATGATGGAACACCCTGAAGAGTTCAATTTGATTTTAGAAAAATGGCTTTCTGCCAGAAACTTTTAAAACATGTTAATTAAAACAGCAGAGTTTGTAATAAGCAATTCTGAAGTTACAAAATGCCCAAAAGACATATTGCCTGAATATGCTTTTATAGGTAGAAGTAACGTTGGAAAATCCTCGCTAATTAACATGCTCACCAACCATAAGAATTTAGCAAAAACTTCTGGAAAGCCTGGAAAAACTCAATTAATTAATCATTTTTTGATTAATAAAAACTGGTTTCTGGTGGATTTACCAGGTTATGGTTATGCAAGAGTCTCTAAGACTGCTAAAAAGAAATTTCAAAAGTTCATTACCAATTATTTTGAACAACGTCAACAACTCGTATCCGCATTTGTACTAGTTGATGTTAGACATAATCCTCAAAACATAGATTTAGAATTTATGGAGTGGTTGGGAGAACATGGAATCCCTTTTTCTATTATTTTCACAAAAGCTGATAAACTGAAACCTAAAGCTATTGAACGAAATATTTCAGAATACGAAATGGAAATGCTTAAAACTTGGGAAGAAATGCCTAATTACTTTGTAACCTCTTCAAGTAAAGCAATAGGTAGAGAGGACGTTTTACAGTTTATTGACGACACGAATAAAGAAATTAACGCTTTAAGAAACTAATAGTTTTAATTTTTTACATCCAATGCATCCCTAAGCGCATTACCTATAAGCATAAAAGCCATTACCAAAATCATAATACACAAACCAGGAATTATTGCCAAATAAGGTTTTCCTAGTATAATATAATTATAATGATCTTTTATCATTGCTCCCCAACTTGCCATTGGTGGTTGCGCTCCAATACCTAAAAAACTCAATCCACTTTCAATTAAAATTGCAGCTGCAAAATTTGCAGCTGATATAACAATAATTGGAGCCATAATATTGGGTAATATGTGTCTGGTAACAATTCTAAAATCGGTATAACCTAAAGCTTTAGCAGCTGTAACATATTGCATCTCCTTTACGCTTATAACTTGCCCTCTCACTACTCTAGCAACTTCAACCCACATAGTAAGTCCTACTGCTATAAACACTTGCCAAAATCCTTTATCTAAAGCCAATATAATAGCAATAACCAAAAGCAATGTTGGAATAGACCAAGTTACATTGATAATAAACATAACTATTGTATCAACTACTCCACCAAAGTATCCAGCTAAACTTCCCATAAAGATTCCAACTACTAAAGAAATAAATACAGCTATAAAACCAATAAAAAACGAAATTCGAGAACCTATTAATACTCTACTTAATAAATCCCTTCCGTATTTATCAGTACCAAACAAAAATGTCCGTTCTTTTATAAAAGGCTTAAAATCTTGATTTGGAAAAGTACTTAGGGCAATTTCTTTTTCTACACCTATTAATCCATCAGAGGCATATTCAGTATATACTAATTTATCATTATCAGCTTTAAATTCTGAAATTGGGATTTCGGTATCTGTATTTTTTTCACCATAAAATATTTTTGACAGGAAAGATTGATCATTATTAATTTCTGACGGAATGGTGAGAATATTAACTTTAAAACCAGGTTTTTTAGAGTGAATTGTTAAATGCATTTGATTTGCATTTTGAGAATTATCTGGCGCTAAAACATAGGCAAAAATAGACACTAACCCAATAGCAACAATGAGCCAAAAACTTAAAACGCCCCAAAAGTTCTTTTTAAACTTTTGGAGCGCTAATTGTGTTAATGAGTTACTGTTTTTACTCATTTATTTTAATCTTTTACTGCAGCTACTTTTGTTTTAACACCATAGGTCATTTTAAGATCGTTTAAAACATTTAAAGCCTCTTCAATATACACATCCTTACTTAAATTTTGGTGCCAACGCTCACGCTTTTGTTTTAAAACAGAATCTTGCTCCATTAATTTAATTTCATAAGGCAATGAATTAAATGTAAGATTAGTTTTGTAATCTGCTATTTTTTCAAAACGTTTCGCCTCTTCTTCATTAGTATTTAAACGCTCTTTGTATTTTTTATAGTTAAGAGAAAAGTTTTCTGTTTCTCTAATAGTATTAATCCATTTAGCATTTTCATCAATTAACTTTAACTGATCGCTATTAGCCATACGCTCTCTACTTTTTGAAATTGTAGTTTCATAATCGTAATAGTTTTCCCAAAGGTCATAATCAGCTGCATCAATTTTATCCCATTCTAAAGGACTGTCATACGTTCTCTCACCAATACCAATATACTTATAACGGTCTGGAACTACAATATCACTCTTTACTCCTTCTAACTGCGTTGAACCACCATTAATTCTGTAGAATTTTTGAGTCGTGAACTTTAACGCTCCCATATCTCCGTTGGAATTGTTTCTCACCATTCTATTAAGGTCTAGTACATTTTGCACTGTTCCTTTACCATAGGTTTGTTTACTTCCAATAACTATTGCTCTTTTATAATCTTGCATTGCAGCAGCTAAAATTTCAGATGCTGAAGCAGAAAGTTCGTTAACCAATATTACTAACGGTCCATCCCAAACAATAGACATATCTCTATCCTTTAAAACTTCTTTTGGCTCACCTGTAGTTTTAACTTGAACTATTGGACCATCTTTAATAAACAATCCAGCCATATCTACAACCGTTTGAAGCGATCCTCCTCCATTATCTCTAAGATCTAACACAAGACCTTCCATACCTTGTTGCTTTAATCTTATGATTTCTTGTTTTACATCTGAAGCCGCATTTCTTTTATTGTAATCGTCAAAATCAACATAAAACTTAGGTAAATTGATAACTCCAAATGTTTTGTTGTCTTTAATTACTGTTGAAGATTTTGCATAAGTTTCTTCCAGTTCAACAATATCTCTAGTAATTGTAATGTCTTCTATTGTACCATCAACTTTTTTCAAGGTTAAGGTTACATCAGTACCTTTTGGTCCTTTTATGAATTTGATAGCATCGTCTAAACGCATACCAACAACACTTACAGCCTCTTCTTCATCTTCTTGTCTTACTTTCATTATTTGGTCTCCTACCTGAAGTTCGTTTTGTCTCCAAGCTGGACCACCACTGATAATTTCGTTAACCAAAATAGCATCCATTTTCTTTTGAAGTCTTGCTCCAATACCTTCAAAATTACCAGACATATCTACATCAAAACGATCTTTATCTTCTGGCGCAAAATAAAACGTATGTGGATCATACTCCTCAACAATTGCATTGATATACACTGAAAACCAATCTTTACGTTGTCTTTCACCTATAAAGGCGTACAGTTCATTTAAAGAGTTTAACGTTGCTTCTCTAGCTTCTTCTTCTAGTTGTTTTTCAGTTTTTACTGTATTTGCAGCACCACTATTTTCATCAAATGCCATTTCAGGATCTTTATTTTTAGCTCCACGTTCTTGCTGCACTAATAAATCATCATAATTAGCTATAGTTGAAAACTTAAGTTGTTGTCTCCAACGCTCTTTCATTTCTTTTTTAGATGTTACATAAGGCATTGAATCATAATCGGTAGAAAAATCTTCGTCCACATTGAAGTCAAAAGGTTTTGACAATACTTCTTTGTAGATTTCTTTAGACTCTTCCATACGCTTTAATAGTCTTTCATGAGTTAAATTAAAAAACGTTAAATCGTATTCTTTAATCTGGTCATCAATACTATTTCTATAAGCACTGAATTCCTCAATATCCGACTCATAAAAATAACGCTTTAGTGGATCTAATTGCTTTATATAATCATCAAACACTAATCCTGAAAAATCATCATCTACATCAACTGGACTGAAATGACCTTCATTTAAAACATAACTAATAAGTTGAATAAGTAATTTATCTTTGTTAGGGTCTTCAAAGGTTTTTGAGGTAAAACTACAAGAAGCAAATGCAAGTAGTAAAACCAAAAGCAAAATTTTATAGTTCCTTTTCATAATATCTTTCATATTTATACTTTAACTGTATATAACTACAAAAATTAAGTTATATTTTTCACTAAAGTAAAAGAAAAAACCGTGCCAATAAAATATAGCCCTACTAATTTTTTGTTAAACCTAACATAACAGGTAATTGAAGGGTTTTATTTATTTTAGCAACTCACAAACAACAATATATTTTATGGCAAAAAGACCTCTTATTTTAGTTACAAACGACGATGGCATAACTGCTCCAGGAATTAGAACTTTAATTGAAGTTATGAATAGCATTGGAGACGTTATTGTTGTAGCTCCTGATAGTCCTCAAAGCGGAATGGGACACGCAATTACTATTAATTCAACACTGTTTGTAGAAGAGATAAAAATTGACGAAGGTAAACAAAGAGAATACAGTTGTTCTGGTACACCTGCCGACTGTGTAAAACTTGCTATAAATGAAATTTTTGACCGTAAACCAGACCTTTGTGTTTCAGGTATAAATCACGGTTCAAACTCATCTATAAATGTTATCTATTCAGGAACAATGAGTGCAGCTATTGAAGCTGGTATTGAGGGCATTCCTGCTATAGGGTTTTCACTTTTAGATTACAATTGGAACGCTAATTTTAAAGCCACAAAATCCTTTGTAAAAACTATTGCTGAAAATGTTTTAAAAGAAGGTTTGCCAAAAGGAGTGGTTTTAAATGTAAATCTTCCTAATCTTCCCAAAAAAGATATTAAAGGCATAAAAGTATGCCGACAAGCTAAAGCGAATTGGGAAGAAGAATTTGACAAACGTAAAAACCCACAAGGTCGAGAATATTACTGGTTAACAGGTAAATTTGTTAATTTAGACAAAGGAGAAGATACTGATGAATGGGCTTTAAAAAACGGTTATGTTTCAGTAGTACCAATACAATTTGATTTGACAGCTCATCATTGCATACAAAATTTAAACACTTGGAAATTGAATGGTTAAAAAGGAAGTTTTTATTGGATTTATCGTTGGATTAATTGCTAATTTTATAGGTTTAATATTAGCAGTCTATCTTTTTGGAAATGGCGATGATATTGAAACCACTATTAGGCAATCCTTAGCGGAAGGTTTTTTTAGTAAATTAGTAAGTATAGGAGCTATTTTAAATTTAGGTGCGTTTTTCATTTTCATAAAAAAGAAACAAGATTATAGAGCTAGAGGTGTGCTTTTAGCTACGGTTTTAATAGCAGTATTTACATTTTTGGTAAAGTATTTATAGATGAAGTATTACATAATTGCAGGAGAAGCGTCAGGTGATTTACATGGCTCAAACCTTATGAAAGCATTACAAAAAATTGATGTAAATGCTGAATTTAGGTTTTGGGGAGGCGACCTCATGCAAACTGTAAGCAATTCTCTGGTAAAACACTACAAGGATTTAGCCTTTATGGGTTTTATTGAAGTGGTTATGAATTTAAGAACCATAACCAAAAACCTAGCCTTTTGCAAAAAGGATATTGAACAATACAACCCTGACACTATCATTTTTATTGATTATCCTGGTTTCAATTTACGCATTGCTAAATGGGCAAAACAAAAAGGCTACAAAACACATTACTATATTTCTCCACAAATTTGGGCTTGGAAAGAAAATCGTATTAAGGATATAAAACAAGATGTCGACCACATGCATGTTATTCTTCCTTTTGAAAAAGAATTTTATGAAGACAAGCATAATTATCCTGTAAACTTTGTTGGTCATCCATTAATTGACGCTATTGGAGCACGACAACAAGTTGATGAATATAGTTTTAGAGCAGAACATGAGCTCAACAAAAAACCTATTATTGCTTTACTACCAGGAAGCCGAAAACAGGAAATTAAAAAAATGTTATCGGTTATGCTTAGTATTGTTGACGATTTTCCTGGTTATCAGTTTGTAATTGCTGGAGCGCCAAGTCAAGATTATAGTTTTTATGAGCCTTTTATCACAAATAACAACGTAAGTTTTATTAGCAACCGAACTTATGATTTACTCAGTGTATCCTACGCTGCATTAGTAACTTCTGGCACTGCAACTTTAGAAACTGCATTGTTTAAAGTTCCTGAAGTAGTATGCTACAAAGGAAGTTGGTTATCTTACCAAATAGGAAAACGATTGGTAAAACATATTAAATACATCTCATTGGTAAATCTTATTATGGATAAAGAAGTGGTTACCGAATTGATTCAGGATGATTTTAACACCAAACGTTTAAAGCAAGAATTAAAAATTATTCTAGACGATTATCAACGTGTGAAATTTTTCTTGAACTACTATGATTTAGAGAAAAAATTAGGAGGTAAAGGCGCAAGTAATAAAACTGCTGAATTGATTTTTAAAAGCTTAAATTAAAACAGGTTTGTTGATAAGAGTTTTCATAACTATTCAAAAGCCTTCCCAAACTAATAATTTATTGTTTTTATTTTGTTTCAATTCTTAATTTTAGTCACAAATTCAATACATGAGAAACTTTACTATACTACTACTAGCACTTATCTGTTTGAATAGTTGTAAATCCTCAAAAAAAGCCAAAAGCTCACATAAAACCACTACCAAAACCGAAAAAAGGGCGACTAACACAACATCAAATGCACTTGCTGAAAGTATTGTAGACTATGCTAAACAATTTGATGGTGTTCGCTACAAATATGGTGGAACTACCAAAAAGGGAATGGATTGTTCTGGACTGGTAATGACAGCTTTTAAGAGTGAAAATATTATGCTACCTAGGACAACCTCAGACCTTTCGGTTACAGGAAATTGGGTAGACCTTAAAGAAGTTCAAAAAGGAGATTTAATGTTTTTCGCAACAAGAAAAAATAGCCGAAAAGTTAATCATGTTGGCATAGTTACTTTTGCTAGCGAAGGCAATGTAGAGTTTATTCATGCTTCAACAAGTGCAGGAGTGATTATATCGTCGTTAGCTGAACGGTATTGGTATTTTGCATTCGTGCAAGCGCGAAGAGTACTGTAAACCATTATTTTTTAGTAACTTAGATTATGAAGTTGCTAAATTTTACTCTTATAAAATTAACGCTTTGTTTAGTTATCGGGATTTATATAGGTTATTATATTACAATTCCATTACAACTATCATTATATACTAGTCTTAGTTTAGTCTGTCTTTTATTTTTATGCTTTCTCTATCTTAAAAACAAGTTTAAAAACTCCATTTGGTTTGGACTAATTACTTTTATTACTACGATAAGTATAGGTGTGTTAACTCATAACCTTCATGATGAAAAACAATTTTATAATCACTACACCAAAGTAGTGGAAATAGATGAATCGGCTTCAAAAGAAATTACATTTAGAATACGAAAACAACTAAAACCAGGAAACTACTACAATAAATATATTATTGACATTTTAAAGGTTGACTCAACTATTGTTAATGGAAAATCTTTATTAAACATTGAAAAAGACTCTACTCTAAGACGTTTAAAAACCGATGATATTTATATCACATACTCTCCCATAAAAGATTTGATTAACCCTCTAAACCCAAATCAATTCAATTATAAAAACTATTTAGAGAAGCAATATATCTATCATCAAATTTTCACTAATCAACAGTCCGTTTACAAAACAAAGTCCAAGAGCAATACTATTTTTGGTTATGCAGCAGCACTTAGAAATACTATAAATGCTAAATTGAAACCATATAACTTCGCTCCTGATGAACTCGCAATTATAAACGCTTTACTTTTAGGGCAACGACAAGATATAAGCGAAGACGTTTACAACAATTACACCAATGCTGGAGCAATACACATTCTTGCAGTTTCAGGACTTCATGTTGGCATTATATTACTCTTACTAAATGTTTTATTAAAACCTTTAGAACGTCTTAAACATGGTAAGTCGATTAAAATACTGTGTATACTCATACTGCTTTGGAGTTTTGCTATTATAGCAGGATTATCAGCATCGGTCACTAGAGCTGTAACCATGTTTAGCATTGTTGCCATTGCTATAAATTGGAAACGACCAACAAACATATACAACACACTAGCCATATCTATTTTCATATTGCTTCTCATCAAACCTATGTTTTTATTTGATGTTGGGTTTCAACTTAGCTATCTAGCAGTTATTGCCATTGTTACGTTTCAACCTATACTTTACAAACTATGGTCTACTAAGATAAAACCACTAGATTATTTTTGGCAAATCTTCACAGTTACAGTAAGTGCTCAATTTGGAATCATACCTGTGAGTCTTTATTACTTTCATCAGTTTCCTAGTTTATTTTTTATTTCAAACCTTGCGATAATTCCGTTTTTAGGTTTGATTTTAGGTCTAGGTATTCTAGTCATTGTTTTAGCAGTTTTAAATAGTCTTCCTGAATTTCTTGCTAATTTTTTTGGAAGTACAATTAACGTAATGAATTTAATTGTTGCTTGGGTATCCAAACAAGAAGCATTTTTATTTAGAGATATCCCTTTTAGTTTAGCTCATGTTTTAAATAGTTACTTAATTGTTGCTTCACTTTTTGTGCTGAATAAGAAAAGGAACTTTAAGAGTTTAACTTTCATGCTGATCACTATTATGGTATTTCAAGGTGTTTTGATTTATACAAAATATGAGACATCTAATAAACAATTTATCGTATTTCATAAAAGCAGATACAGTTTGATTACTGAAAAATCTAATAGAAATATGATAGTTTATCATAACCTAGACAGTACAGGTTTTAAAAATGATAAAGTCATTAAAAACTACAGAGTTGGCAATTTTATTGAAAGTTTTAAAACAGACTCACTGGAATCTATCTATAAAGTTCAAAACAAAATGGTATTAGTAGTAGATAGTTTGGGTGTTTACAATGTTACAGCGTTTAAGCCTAATTATGTATTACTTCGTAACTCTCCTAAGATTAATTTGCAACGTTTGATAGACTCTATTCAACCAGAGGTCATTATTGCTGATGGTAGCAATTACAAATCTTACATTAAACGATGGAAAGCAACGTGCTTAAAACAAAAACTCCCTTTCCATCAAACTAGTGAAAAGGGAGCGTTTATTATTGAATAGTATTTTTAACCTTGAAACTTTGGTTCAAATGCAGTGTAATACGCATTGAAATCCTCTTGAGAGGTCATGTTCTTATGTTCATCGTTTTTGAAGAGTTTTAAATACAACTCTATTTGTTGAGGCTTTTGATAACCTCTTAAAGGCGTAAGCACTTTTCCTTCTTCATCAAAAAACACGATAGTAGGATATGCACTTACTTTTAAATGCCTTGTTAACTCATGAACACCATTTCTACGATTTGCCAATTCTGGCTTGTAGCTTTTATTAGTAAATGTTTTACCTTCATAAGTAACCTTATCATTTCCTTCGGCATTAAACTTAACAGCATAGTAATGCTCGTTTACATAATCTGCCACATCTTTATTTTGAAATGTGTTTCGGTCTAACATTTTACATGGACCACACCAATTTGTATACACGTCCATCATAATTTTTTTAGGTTTTTCTTTTTGAAGTTTTAGAGCTTCTTCAAAAGTCACCCAATTAATCTCCTGAGCTACACTACTAACTGTAGTTAATAATGCAAATACTAATAAATATCTAAGTTTTTTCATAATATCATTTGTTGCAAAAGTTATTCCGAACTTACAAAAAATGCTCCAAAAGAGGAGCATTTTACGTTTATTTTAACGAATTACTCGATTATCTCACTTCGTGCATTAACTTTTTAAGTAAAGGATTTAATAGCATTGCGAGTAAACCAAATCCTGCAGGAACAAGAGTAAATATTAAAAAGAATGTAGACAAACTGTATTGCTCAGTAATTTTATCAATCATTCCTCCCATAGTTCCAGCAGCTTTTTGACCTATAGCAATTGCTAAGTACCAAATACCAAACATAAACCCAATCATTCTAGCTGGTACTAGTTTACTTAAATAAGATAAGCCCACTGGTGAAATACACAACTCTCCCATAGTGTGAAATAGGTAAGCAAATATTAAAAACACCATACTAACAGATGCTGTTTTAGCACCTTGAGGAATTCCTAAAGTACCAAAAACTAACACTCCAAAACCTAACCCTAATAACATTAAACCAATACCATATTTCATAGCAGCACTTGGGTTGTATTTACTTTCCCACCACTTTGAAAATAATGGTGCTAATGTTATGATAAAGAAAGAATTTAAAATTCCGAACCATGATGCACCAACTTCAGTAGCATCTTTACTGAATTCATTATTTATTTTATAAAACACTACATACCATAAAAACACGAAAGTAGCAGCTAACACTATATTAGATAAAGCAATTTTAGAAAATGTCTTTTTAAACAATAAGTATAACACCCAAGTAATGATTGCAAGCGGTACAACTGTAAGAATCGAGTCTATTATTTTAAACACTGTTGCAGAGTTTCCTGTTAAAGCACGAGCAGTATAATCTCTAGCAAAAAGAGTCATAGAACCTAAGGACTGTTCAAACGCTGCAAAGAAAATAACAGTAAATACACCACATATGGAAACAGCAATAATTTTATCTCTAACTATTGGTGTATATCGTATAATCCTACTTATAATTAGAATTAAAAACAAAATCAATGCTAAAACAATAACAACACTTGAGCCATCAAATGGACCAATATTAAAATTAAGCATATTAATATTCCCTATTTTAGACATAGGATCATTGAATAAGTAGAGTAACCCTCCAATTGACGATAAAGCAATCAGTATTAAATCAAAACTTTTAAAAGGGTTTAATTTATCCTTTACAGGTGCTGTAACGTCATGTTCTTTTGGACTTTCCTCATTAATGTTTTGAGGCAACTCAACTTCATGAACTTTTGTAGGTTTAGCTCCTATAGCACCAAACAAATCTTTAGCTAACCAAAATTGAATTAATCCACCAAGCATAAAAATACCTGCAAGACCAAAACCATAACTCCAACCAACGTTTTCAGCTAAATAACCGCAAAGCATCATTCCAAAGAAAGCGCCTGCATTAACACCCATATAGTAAATAGTGTAAGCACCATCTTTTTTGGATTCCTTTCCTCTATACATTTCAGAAATCATAGAAGTCATATTAGGCTTAAAAAAACCTGTACCAATTACCAATAATGCTAATCCTAAGTATAAAGACCAAGTCGTTTCAAAAACCATTGCTGCATGACCCAACATCATAATAAAACATCCTATGATAACTGCTCCTTTATAACCTGTGTATTTATCGGCTAACCATCCTCCTACAATTGGCGTTAAGTATAGTAATGAAGAATAGGTACCTATCAGCGCCAAAGCGTTTTCACGAGACCACTCCCATCCAGGATTATCACTTAAAAAGGGAGCTGTTAAAAACAGCACTAAAAGTATTTTCATTCCATAAAATGAAAAACGTTCCCACATTTCGGTAAAGAAAATAACAAATAATCCAGCAGGATGACCAATAACCTTGTCTTTAAACAGATTTTCAATATCAGTATTCATAGTGTTAGTTTTAGTTAAAAAAAGAGAAACCCTTGCTTGTACAAATTAGCAAGGGTTTTATATTTAATATTAAGTTAGTTTGCTTCAGAATCAGCTAATTCAAAACCTTCAGTTTCGTCACTTGAGATTTCACGCTCGTTATCTTCAGCTCCATGTGTAAGACGTTTTAGAGGTTTAAGTAACAAAATTACAAGTAAACCAAATAGAACAGTAAAAATCGTAATTCCTGAGAAGATTGCATATTCACCAAATTCTGATGCAGATTCTCCAATAACTCCTGCCACTTTATTACCTAATCCTGTTGCTGCAAAATAAACTCCCATCATTAATGAGGCATATTTTACAGGTGCTAATTTTGTAATAAACGATAAGGCTACAGGCGAAGAACATAACTCTCCAATAGTATGGAATAAATAAGCCAAAACAAGCCATTGCATCCCTGAGCTACCATTAGCATTGTACTCTGAAGCTGCAAAAATCATGAATACAAAACCTAATCCCATAATCATTGTACCAACAGCCATTTTAAATAATGACGAAGCCTCTTTACCTTTTAATTTTCTTTTTGCCCAATATCCTGCAACAATGGTTGCAAATATGATAATAAATCCTGCATTTAAACCTTGGAACCATGTTGCTGGAATATCCCATCCAAATAAAGTTCTATCGGTTTTGGTTTTGGTGTAAATACTCATTAATCCACCTGCTTGCTCAAACGCTCCCCAAAACACAATAACAATTAGGAATGATAATAATAAAACTAAATACCTATCTCTTGATACTTGCGTCTCTAAGTTTTTATATATCATCATCATTACACCTGCTACTAAAGCAATAAATATGTATAAGGCTGTATAACCCCAACTATCAATACCATCATAGCTAAACCCTGCATAAAACGCATAACCTATTATAAGCAAAACAATTCCAAGGTTCAATGGAGACTTCATTAAATCACCAAATAACTTACCTAATGAAACATCAGTTTTCTTATCCTCTTCAGTTGGCTTATTTCCAACGTTAATCAAAAACTTTTGACCATACATGTAAACCATTAACCCAAACAACATTGCAATTCCTGCTAATCCAAAACCGTAATGCCATCCTATTTTTTCACCTACATATCCAACTATAAATGTTGCTAAAAGTGATCCTAAATTAATACCAATATAAAAAATACTAAATCCTTTATCTCTTCTAATATCTCCTTGTTTATACAGGCCTCCTACCATTGTAGAAATATTAGGTTTTAAGAGCCCGACTCCTAAGACAATTAAGGCTAAACCAGTATAAAAAGCCCACATAGGCTCAAAAGCAAGAATACCATGACCAGCTACTAAAATTAGTGCTCCATAAAGAACCGCCTTCTTTTGTCCTAAAAACTTATCTGCAATCATACCACCAGGTATGGACATTACATAAACCAACATGGTGTACCAACCATAAAGCATTATAGATTCAGAATCTAACCATCCTAGACCTGGATTATCTGCTGTTGTTTTTTCTACCAAGTATAGTGTTAATAACGCTCGCATTCCGTAATAAGAAAAACGTTCCCACATTTCAGTAAAAAACAAAATGTATAATCCTACTGGATGTCCCCAAAGTTCTCTTTGGTGTGGCTTTAGTGTTGTAGCTGACATAAAATTTATTATTAGTTAGTAATTTATTGATTTTTAAAAGGTAACACACCTTTATTTTTGCTTTTAAGGAGCCGCCTTAAATTTTTAGCAAAATGATGTCAAGTTTACTAAAAATTATGCAAAAAACCGTAACTATTAACAGTTAAATGTGCAATATTACGCTTGGCAAAGTATTTTAAACACAAGAATAGTATCTTTGTAGACATAAATAAAAATTAATGAGCAAAACTATTTCTGGGTTTTCAAAACTATCCAAATCCAAAAAAATCGACTGGATTGTAGACACTTATTTTTCTAATAAAGAAGCCGCTAAAACTGTATTAAAACAATATTGGAATTCTAACGAGAAGCTACAACAGCTTCATGATGAATTCATTGAAAACACAATCACCAACTACTATTTGCCTTTAGGAGTTGCTCCCAATTTTTTGATTAACGACAAAACTTACACTATTCCAATGGCTATTGAAGAGAGTTCAGTAGTTGCAGCTGCTAGTAAAGCTGCTAAGTTTTGGTCAGATCGTGGTGGGTTTAAAGCTGAAGTTATTTCAACCACTAAAATTGGACAAGTTCATTTTATTTTTAATGGTGAAACCGAAAAACTCAAGTCTTTTTTCAATTCTACAAAGTCAAAACTTATTGAAGACACTCATGCAATCACCAAAAACATGCAAGCACGTGGTGGAGGTATTCTAGATATTGAGTTACGTGACAAAACCAATGCTATTGAAGGCTACTATCAACTGCATGCAACCTTTGAAACGCTTGATGCTATGGGAGCAAACTTTATTAACTCTTGTTTAGAGCAGTTTGCTAAAACTTTAAAAACTGAAGCTGAAAGTAAGCTTAACAATTCCATAGAAATTGTAATGAGCATTTTATCTAATTATGTTCCAGATTGCTTAGTAAAAGCCGAAGTAAGTTGTCCTGTTAGCGCTTTAAGCGATGACAACTCTATTACAGGCGAGGACTTTGCTAATAAGTTTTTACAAGCTGTAAATATAGCTGAAGTTGAACCTTACAGAGCCGTAACTCACAACAAAGGCATTATGAATGGTATTGATGCTGTTGTTTTGGCTACTGGTAATGATTTTAGAGCTGTTGAAGCGGGAGTTCATGCGTATGCCTCTAGAAACGGAGTATATAGTAGTCTTACACATGCTGAAGTAAAAGATGGCATCTTCAAGTTTTGGATTGAAATTCCTCTAGCGCTTGGAACTGTTGGAGGACTTACAAGTTTACATCCATTAGTAAAACTTTCTTTAGAAATGCTAAACAAACCATCAGCTAAAGAGCTAATGCAAATAGTTGCTGTTGCTGGATTAGCGCAAAACTTTGCCGCAATACGCTCACTGGTAACTACAGGAATTCAACAAGGTCACATGAAAATGCACTTGATGAATATTTTAAATCAGTTTGAAGCTACTTTAGAAGAAAAAGAACAACTTGTTGAGCATTTTAAGTCCAATACCATAACACATAGTGCAGTAATTAAAGCTATTGAAAACTTAAGACGTTAATGCAAACTTTTTTTAGTAACGGAAAATTATTATTAACTGCAGAATATGTAGTATTGGATGGAGCTTTATCATTAGCTATTCCAACCGATTTTGGGCAGTCAATGGTTGTTGAACCTATTAATGAGCCTAAAATTATCTGGAAAAGTTTTGATGAAACTGGAGCTATTTGGTTTGAAGAGGTGTTTCTTTTAAATCACCTTTCTAGTAGCGATTACGACAACCCATTTTCAAAGCGACTAATTGAAATATTTAATGCTGTAAAACAACTTAACCCAAACTTTTTTGAAAATTCTAACGGCTTTGAAATTGCAACGCTATTGGATTTCCCAAGACATTGGGGACTTGGAACCTCTTCAACTTTAATTAACAATATTGCTAATTGGGTAAATGTAGATGCTTACAAACTATTAGAGCTTACTTTTGGCGGAAGTGGTTACGATATTGCTTGTGCACAACATAGTTCTCCATTAACCTATCAACTTCAACCTAATAATAGTAGAACAATAAACACAGTTGAATTTAACCCTAGTTTTAAAGAGCAACTCTATTTCGTTTACCTTAACAAAAAACAAAACAGTAGAGATGGTATTGCGCAATACAAGTCTAACTCAACAGATATTAGTGCTTCTATTTCTGAAATAAATGCTATTACTTTAGCTTTCATTTCTTGCGAAACGTTAACAGAATTCAACAAGCTCATTACAACTCACGAAAGTATTATAAGCAAACTTATAAAACAAGAACCTGTAAAACACACTCTTTTTAGCGACTTTAACGGAAGCGTAAAAAGTCTTGGTGCTTGGGGAGGCGATTTTGTTTTAGCAACATCAGAGACTAACCCAAGCTCTTATTTTAAAGACAAAGGTTTTGATGTAATACTTCCTTATTCTGAAATGGTTATTTAAACACATAAAAAAACTCCACTGAAAAGTGGAGTTTTTATTTTATTATGTGACTTTCTTATTAGTAGAAATTCGCTCTATTATCTTCGATGTCACTAGCTTCTTTAAGTGCGTTGTAAGCTTTTGTTAACACACTGCTTCCTCTTGTAGCACTTAATCTGTTAGCTATTGGTTGGTAGTTATCTAGTTTAGATGCTGGAGTTACTTTAGTAACTTCAACTACATATACACCTTTAACACCATCAATTGGCTTTGAGATTTCGCCTTCTTTCATTCCAAAAGCTACACCCACTACCTTAGGCTCACGTCCAGCACCTGAAATTGTTGGGCTTTTCATTGTTACTGCTGTTGCAGTTAAAGTTGCTACTTTATTTGCTTTTGCGATTTCGTCTATAGTAGTACCTGAAATTTTATCTTTAATCATTTTAGCTTTCTTCTCATTTCTGATTTTGCTAATTGCTGTAGCAGAAGCGTTTTCAGGAGACATTAATCCTGCTTCGTTTTTCTTAACCACTTGCACAACTGCATAACCTCCTCCAAGAACTGTAAATCTTTTGTAATCACCTACTTTAGTTTCTCCTTCAAAAGCCCAACGAACAATAGCTCTTTGACTTCCTAATCCTGGTATATTTTCATCTAAAACTTTAAAACTTACAGGTTTTACTTGGTAGTTGTTTTCTTTAGCTACTTCTTGGAAATCTCCATCTTGAAGTGCTATTTCAAATTTAGATGCTGTATTAAATACTTCGTCAATTGTTTTTTCAGAAGGCTCTATAGTTCTTGAAACTGTAGCTACTTTAACAGCTTTACTTTTGTTCTTTTGGTCTAAAATTTCAATAACGTGGTATCCAAAAGATGTTTTAACCACATCGATATCACCTACTTTATTATCAAAAGAGAATGCTTTAAACTCAGGAGCAAAAGAATCGTTGTATCCAAACTCTATTTCTCCTTGTTTTTCATTACTAACTGTATCAGAAGATAAATCTAACAGGTCAACAAACTTACTTTGCTTAGACTTGATAACAGATAAAATACTATCAGCTTTAGCTTTTGCTTGAGCATCAGTAGTCGTGATTGTAGGATCAACTCTTGTTGCTCCCATGTAAGGAATTAAGATATGACGCACTTTAACTGAGTCTGCCATTTGAGTTTCAGCTACCAACTTGCTTAAGCTGTAGTATCCATTTTCTTTATAAGGACCATAAAACTCTCCTACTTCTAATTTAAAGATACTATCAGCAATTGATGCAGGTAACGCAGACTTGAATAAAAACTTATCGTTGTATTTTACATCTGAATTTGAGTTTACAAACTCTGCTACATCTTTAGTGTTTTTAAACCCTAAAATAGTTTCGTTTAACTTACTTACTTTATTAAACTCTACTCTATCTTCTAATAGATTAGTTAAACTGTTTTTGATTTCATTTTCATCTTCAACAGTAGCAACTTCATCAAATTGAACATAAACAATATCTCTACTTGCTTCTACTTCATACTCACTTTTATGCTCGTTGATGTATTTTGAAATGTCAGATTTTGTTACTTCTACTAAAGAATCGGCAATTGAAGTGTAAGGAATATTTACGAACTTTAAATCTACTGTTTCATTTTCCATTAAGTATTCAGTCTCAGCTTCAGCTAAAGTAGTTACAACTCCAGCTCTAACCATATTGAAGTATGTTTGCTCTTTAGCTCTATTTGCTATAGATGCTTCGTTAGTTACCCACTCGTTATAGTTGAGTTGGAAGTTTCCTAATGGAGCTCTGTTTTGCTCATTATTTTGAATTGCTTTTAAGTTTGCTATAAACTCGTTAAGCTTGTTTTCGTCAAAAATACCAGCTTCGTTGTTAAACTCAGGATAGCTAGAAAAACTAGTTTTTAACAACTCTCTCATTTGGTCTTTCTCTACAGATAAACCTAATTCTTCAAACTGTGAACTTAAAACTGCTTTTCTTACTTCTTGCTCATAAATTCTGTTCATTGTTTGTGTAGAAGATGCACCAGGTCCTTGAGCTCTTTGAGCGTTCTCAACTTGGTTCATAAAATCTTCTCTAAAGATATCAGTACCGTTTACAGTAGCCACAACATCTTGTGAAGCACCTGAAAGCGCGCTGCTATTTCGGAATAAATCTGAAAGTACAAATGAAAATAATGCTAATGCAATTATTAGTATTAAAAACAGTGAACGTTGTCTAATTTTATTTAAAACTGCCATTTTGTTGTATTCTTTTATAAAATATAAGTCCGCGAAAATACCATTTTATATCAAATAATAAAAGTAGTAGAACAGATTTTTATGGTAATATAACGTTTATTCTTCTTCAAGGATTTTAAGAGAAACCACATCAATTTTTGTAGAAGACACTTCTAAGATTGTAAACAGGAAATTTTCTATAACAACTTGGGTATCAACCTGAGGTATTTCTTCGGTTTCATCCACTATTAAGCCTCCTAAAGTTTCGTAGTTTTCGCCTTCTGGCAGATTAAGTTTATAGGCTTCGTTGAGATAATCCACTTCTAAACGCGCCGAAAATTTATAGTTTTTATCGTCAATTTTTTCTTCGATTAAAGCTACTGTATCGTGCTCGTCTTCAATTTCACCAAATAATTCTTCTATAATATCTTCAACCGTCATAATACCAGATGTACCACCATACTCATCTATAACAACTGCAATACTTTTTCGCTTTTTAGTAAGGATATTAAGCACATCTTTGGCAAGCATAGTTTCTGGAACAAACTCTACAGGGAGTGTGATGGATTTAATAGACTTTGGTTTTTTAAACAACTCAAAAGAATGCACATAGCCCAAAACATCATCAATAGTATCTTTGTATACCAAGATTTTTGACAAACCAGAAGTAGTAAATAAGTTATTGATATTTTTGATAGAATCGTTAACCTCAACAGCAACTATTTCGGTTCTTGGTATCATAACCTCTCTAGTTTTTACTTCAGAAAACTCTAAGGCGTTTTGAAAAATCTGAATTTCGCTATCCACTTCTTCATGCTCCTCAACAGCCTCCATTTGCTCACTTATGTAATTACCCAGTTCAACTTTGGTCATTGCCAACTGTACATCGTCTCCATCGGTTTTAAAAAAGTATTTTAAAATAAGATCTGAAATCCAAATCACAAAAGAGGAAATAAACCAAAACAATAGGTAAAAAATATACGCTGGTAATGCAAAAATCTTAAGAAAAGAATTAGCATAAATTTGAAAAAATACCTTTGGTAAAAATTCAGCAGTTATTAAAATGATTATTGTTGAAATAATCGTTTGGGGCAACAAACGTAACTCATGATCATTGAGCATATAATGTATAAATCCAGACTCAACAGAAATAGATTGAAACCAATTAACTAGAACGTCTCCCATTACGAAACCGTAAATTACCAATGCTATATTATTACCAATAAGCATTGTGGCAATGTACTTAGAAGGTTTTTCGGTAAGTCGTCTTAATATTTTTGCAAGAAAATCATCCTGCTTTTTTTCAATTTCAATGTGTATCTTGTTTGAAGACACGTAAGCAATTTCCATACCAGAAAAAAAGGCAGATAAAAGCAGTGATAAAACAATAATCAAGATACTGAAACCCATATATTATTTTTGATTTCGGTCTTCAATTTTTTTTCTAAATCGCTTTCTGAAGAAAAACATAAATACTGCAAGTGCTGCTAAAAACAAAAGCATGTAAGAACGGTTTCGATCAACGTTCCATTGGGTAATAGCATCATAAGTAAAAACAATTGCTACAAATGCATATACATATTGAAAAAAGCTAAGAATTTTCATTTTTTATAAAAGTTAGTTGGAACAAAGATAACTAATTATTCATCCAAATAAACAATACCACTCATCTCTGTAACTTCAAAGTTTTTAAAGTTAGAGTCAGAGTCAAAACCTTTTCCGTGGCTTATCTCAGAGCCAGAACGCAAGGTTACGGGTTTGTTTGTGAATAACCATTCTCTTTTTTGGTCGTAGTAAAGTTGTTCGGCAAATAGCGTATCTCTACTGTGAGTTGAAATTACTACGTTACCTTGAAGATCTATAAGATCGGTTTCGCTATAAAAAATAGCATAGTCAGAAACAATAACGCTTTTGTTATTTTCTTCGTCAAAAACGGTAAGATGTATGCCTTGAGGAAATTCAGAAAACGCAAAACTCCTGTTGGAGTAATCAAACATTTTAGGACTTTTTAAGTTTGCCTTTAGTTTACCTGAATCTTCAAGTTTTTCGGTGTATTTTAAATCGATATGTTCTGCTTCTCCAATAGGCTCGTTTTGCAGAATACCAACTTTTTGAACTTCTTTAAAATTGTTTTTACATGAAAAAAACATAGTCACAGCAATAACTGTGACTATGTTTTTTATACTATGTAAAATATGTGCTTTCATTAAAGACTTGGTACAGTTACACTACCTCCTGTCCAGCAGTTAAACTTAATAACTTCACCTGAACAACTACAAGAGAAAATCTCGCTTCTTGAAGGTGCTTTTGCCATATAGCTCTCGTAAGTTTGGTTTGCAGCTGACTTAAGGTTAGCATCAACTTTACCAGCTTTAAGTGCTTCTTGTGCAGCATACCAGAACATTGCTCTTTTGTTAAAGTTTGTATCACCACAGTTGTTTGCACTAGCAGCATACATAGCAGCAATAGCTAGGTGTGGTCTTCCGTTTGATGGATTTAACTTTAAAGATTCTCTATAGTAACCTCTAGCTTCTCCATATCTTCCTTTTTTCTTTAAGATAGAACCAATTTTTTCAGCAAGTTTACCTTTTTTGTAAGTATCCGTTTGAAGGTCGAAAGCTTGTTTTAAATAATCCATAGCTTCGTTATCCTTACCTTGGTTAAATAATATTGTAGCCACAAAGTATTTAGTATCTGCAGATGGATCAGTAGCATCATACGCTTTTACTAGCTCAATGTATAATGGATCGTCTGTACATTCTTTGTTATACATTCTGTTTACAGCACGTTTTAACCAAACTGCATCGTTTTTATACGTTTCGAAATCTTTCTTGTATAAAGGAATTAGGTTTTCACAGTTAGCTAACTGACCTAAATATGTATCAATACTACCAGAAATCTTATCGTAAGCTTCTAATGAGTCTTCATAGTACTTTTTATACTTTTCTTCTTTTGAAGATAATTTTTGACCAGACTCTTCTTTAGTAACTAGCTTATTTAACTTCTCAGTAAAGTTTCCTACTTCTTTTTCAATTTTATCAGAGATATCATCGTACTTATTAAATACATCTTGAATTGGCGCTTGTCCAGCTTTGTACATATCAACTATAGAAGTAAAGTATACATACAAACCTTTTGCACTTGTGAAATTCTCTAAATCTTGCTTGTAAGCTTTATCAAATGCATCAAACAATTGTTTATCTGTAACACCAAGAGCTTTCTTGTTATCATACATTAACAAACCTTTATCTGATAATACTTCACCTAAGTCATATTTACTTGGGAAATATTCTAGAGCTTGATCCCATAACAACATTAAATCGTCAATATAGGCTTTTTGTTCAGCTCCAGTTGAGTTATCAATTTTGTGCTTTAATATTTTTTCTCCGTAAGCATAGATAGCTCTATTAAACTTTGGACATTTATTTCTAACTTTCATCCATGGCTCATAAGCCTCATCATACTTTTTACTCTTGTAGTAATCTGTAAAGATTGTTAAGTTGGTCATGCACTCTTCATCTTGCTGAGCAAAACCAAGGTTAACACTCATAAACAAGGCAACTAGTATTAAAGTAATTTTAGTCTTCATCGTTTTATTATTTTACCGTTAGTTATATTTAATTTTTTGGAACCATCTATCGTTTAAAGATAAACTTAGTTGGAAATTAATGAAATTCTCTTGTATTAAATTTGCGTTAGTTGTTCCACGCTTACCAAACTCTAATCCAAGGTTTGCATTAGAAAACATACCTCCAACTGGTAATCCAACTCCAAAAGACATGCCAAACTCTCTAATATCCTCATTATTTATTTTTAAACCTGTGTGTTCAAAGCGCATACCTGCTCTATAAGTTGCTCTTTTCCAATACCCTGAAAAAGAATCGTAGTTAGGAATATAAAACCCTCCTAATGAAAACGAAGACGCATTTACAAAGTTAGTGTTATCTATAGAAAAAATTGGGTTTGAAAATTCGCTTGTATTTTGAGACGAGTATTCAGCTCCTAAAAACCATTTTCTTGGTTGACCTATACCTACTCCAAAAGAAAATTTAGAAGGCAACGTTAAATCGGTTTGATCTAAACCTTCAGCAGCTAAATCGGCTTCAATAGTGTTTGTACCTGCCGAAAAAACTCTTGTATTGTTTGAGCCAATTTTACTTTTAGGCGAATAGGTTAACCCAGAAATAAGCTCAAGCTTGTTACTTATCATTGCTTTATATGATACGCCAATATTAAAACTTAAGCCACTTAAATCTGACCTGTTCTCTTCAGTAGTCGGATATTGAATGACCACACCATCGTCATCATATCTATACTCTGCAACATTATTTTGAATATTCCCAAAATTATAATTAGCATCGACACCCACACTAAGCTCTTCAGTAATTTGATACCCTAAACCTAAAAAAGCTTTATTAAGACCACCTTCTCCAGCATATCTATTGCTAATGCTTCCTTCCTCGTTAGTAGATTCAACTTTATAACCTACTGATGTGTAAGGCAACAACCCCATTCCTAATCCAAATTTTCCCATTGGGACTGAAAGTGCAAAATAATCAAAGGTTGTGGTACTAGTATTGTCGCTTTGCGATTCACTCTTTAAATTAGTGCTTGAGTAGCTTCCTCCTACTGTAAATTTAACTGGTCTGCTTTCTTCGTTCCAAATTTTCAGATTATTACCAGCGTATCCTGCTGGGTTTCTTAAGTTAATATGGATACTATCAGTATAAATGCTCAATCCACCCATACTTCTATTCTCAACTGTACCTTTAAATTTTAAACTTCCTATTCCGTAAAACGAATATGGCGAAGCTGTACCTTCTTGAGCATGTGACTGTAATGCAAAAAAAGTTATTAAAACTACTACAAGTCTTTTTATCATTAGTTTGAATTAAATTCTAAAATAAAGTTTAAACCTTCTAAAAGAAAATTAGAGTTGGCAAATATGCTATTTTTTAATTGTTTTGACAAGAAATTAGCGTCTCCGCCTGTTAAAATAACTGTTAAATGTGGGTATTTTTCTTCATATTGGTCTATAACACCATCAATTTCTTTTAAAATTCCATTTACAACTCCAGAGTGTATTGAACTGTCTGTAGCAGTTCCAATAAAGTCTTTTGGAAGTTCAGTATCTAATAACGGAAGATTTGCGGTTAAATTATTTAATGCCTTATATCGCATTCTAATTCCTGGTGAAATAGCACCTCCAAGGTATTCATTTTCAATATTAATAAAATCATAAGTTATACAAGTACCTGCATCAATAATTAAAGCATTATTGTCAGGAAACTGTTTTACAGAAGCACTTACTAAAGCAATTCTATCTACACCAAGTGTTTTAGGAGTGTCATACAAGTTTTTAAACGGAAGTTTAGTATTAGAGTCCAAAACAAGAACATCTAGCTTTTTTTGGATTGCTTTTAGATGAGATGTATTGAGTTTTCCTACTGAAGAAACAATACATCTATTAATTTTTTCGTGTTTTTTTAAAATTATTTTAAACTCTTTTTCAAAGTCCTCTAATTTAAAAAACACTTTATCTATTAACTCATATGACTGAAATAAAGCGAATTTCACATAAGAATTACCAACATCTACTATTAAATTCATGATATTAATTAAAGCTGTAAATTTACAAAAGCAATTTTTATATCTTTTCTTTTTGTGTTTAATAAAAATGAATTTATATTTGCATCCGCAATTAAGCAACTGGTGCCTTAGCTCAGTTGGTAGAGCAAAGGACTGAAAATCCTTGTGTCCCTGGTTCGATTCCTGGAGGCACCACCACAAAAAAACCCTGACACAAGTGTCAGGGTTTTTCGGTTTTAAAGGGTATGAAACCTAATTACATATCAGCTTTTAAAGCTTTTAAAGAAGCTACTAGCAACTCCTTACTTAATCTTGTTTTATAATTAGGGTTGATGTATTCAAATAAAATATCACCAGATGTATTTAAGATCATAACCGTTGGAACTGGTAAAATCTCAGTTGCTTCCATCTTTGTTTTCTTTTCAATGTACGACACTGCCATTCCTGGAGTTTTAAAACCAATTCCTGTTGCTTGAATAAGTTTTGCTTCAGGGTCAGCATAAAGGCTATAACCTACTTTGTTAGTTTCTCCTGTTGGTGCTAAATTTTTGTAGTTATCAGGACTTACTGCTACTATTTGGTAACCCAATTCTAAGATTTCTGATTCAGATTCAGCTAAAGAAGCTAATTGTGTGTTACAATAAGGACACCATCCTCCACGATAAAACACCAAAACAGTTGGTTTTTCTTTAATGATTTTTTTCAGAGCAATTTCATCACCATTCTTATCAATTAAGTTAGCATTTGGGATTGTTTCCCCTACCAATAAAGGACTTACGTCTTCTGCTTTTTCTGGTACTTGTGAACTAAGGCTAAATGTTGTTAATACAGTTAACAAAACTAAAAGTGTGTTTTTCATTTGTTTTTTTTATTTAGGTGTTTTACAATGGTGAAATAAAATACCCTAATCCCATTTTGGTTGATTAGTAACCTAATTGTTATGGATATTTCATTATCATTAAGTTTTGCATCTTGGTCTAACGCAATTAATAATCCTTACAATTTTTAAATACATTTCACTTATTTTTGTGTTAACGATTTAAAAACCAATTATGATAAACTATATAAACGAGACCGTTGACTACTTAAAAGATAAAGGATTTATTAATCCTGAAATAGGAATTATTCTAGGTACTGGCTTAGGTATGCTTTTAGATGAAATTACTATTCTTAAAGAAGTAAGCTATAATCACATTCCTAATTTTCCAACAGCAACAGTTGAGTTTCATAAAGGCAAATTAATTTTTGGTGAGCTTGAAGGCAAAAAAGTGATTGTTATGCAAGGTCGTTTTCACTTATACGAAGGCTACACCTTACAAGACGTAACTTATCCAGTTCGTGTTATGGAAAAATTAGGCATCACCACTTTACTAGTTTCTAATGCTTCTGGTGCTATTAATCTCAATTTCAAAAAAGGTGAATTAATGCTTATTGACGATCATATTAATCTTCAAGGTAGCTCCCCTCTAGCCTTTAAAGGCGTGTCGCTTTTAGGCGAACGATTTGCTGATATGAGTGCACCTTATGATGCAACCATAAACAATACTTTTAAATCTATAGCTAAAACCAACAACATTACGTTACACGAAGGTGTTTATGCAAGCGTTGTTGGTCCTCAATTAGAAACAAGAGCTGAATACAGAATGCTAAAAATTATTGGTGCTGATGCAGTAGGTATGAGTACTGTACCAGAAGTAATAGTAGCTAATCATCTCAACCTTAAAGTTGCAGCAATTTCTGTACTGACTGACGAATGCGATCCTGACAATTTAGAAGCTGTAGCCATTGATGACATTATAGCTACAGCTGCAATAGCTGAACCAAATATGATTACACTTTTTAAAGGGTTAATACAATCGCTTTAGATTTAAAAAAACAGTTTTGCAATAAACATATCAACCACCTCAACAAGAATAAGGATAATAATAATCCATTCTAGTTTGCTGCTTTCTTTGTGATCCATTATGTCTTTAAAAAGCTCTAGATTTTCTTTGATAATCTCTATTCTATCATGGATTAATCTATATCTGTCTTTTAAGTCGAAAGATTGTTTTAAATCGTGATTTAACTTGTTTAATTGTTCGTTTTCTAAAGTAATTTCTGGCGAATCGAAAATATACAGATTTTCTGAAATTTTATTTTTTATATTGAGTACTTTACCAATAAAGCGCTTTAGCTTGTTTCCAGAAATATCCAACTTCCCTCTATTTTCAAGATAAAGAGTATGTTGGTTGGTTTCAATTAAAAGTTCTTCGGTAATTTCAGAATAGTTATCCAACGCTACAGACTGTGATGCATTTAACATCACCAATCGCACCATTTCCTCATCAATTTCAGGTAAAATGACTTTTTCAAACTCCACTTTTAATGTATTGGGTTGAATTGAGATTTGCACATCTTCAGAAATTTTGTCGGAAAAGAAGTCTTTACAAAACGGTTTTATTTCATCTAATGCTGCATTAATTTCGTTAGTAGTCATATTAAAAAAACTCACCATTCCATATTGAAAAATATAGATGAATTTTTCTTTTGAATAGCTATAAAAAAGCTCATCACTATCAGAAAAAAGTAACTCCCATTTAAAGTTATTTTTTCCTTCTCTAACTTGTATTAAGCTAGACACTTGGTAAGCAAAAACGGTATACATTAATATTTAAAAATCTCGCTTTGGTTAGTAAACGATTTAAACTCTACAGTATAATCGTTTGGATCTTTTAAAAAGAACGAATGATGTTCTCCTACTTTCTCAATTAAAAAATCAACTTCAGATTGAACAGGAACATTTCTAAACTTTAAGGTGTTTAAAAGCGTTTTCCATTTTTGCTGTTCTAAAATAATTCCGAAATGAAAGGATGGTAAAATTTCACCTCCAAAAGAATAGCTTTGACAATCAAAATTAAAAGGACCACTTTTAGTAAATGTAATTTGATTATTGTACAAATTAATATCAACCCAGTTTTGTGCTGATCGTCCTACCTGAGCACCAAGACTATCAACATAGAAAGCCTTTGTCTCACTGATACTTAAGCATGGTAATGCTAAATGAAAATGTGCCGACATAACATTATATTTTACATAAATTTAGTTTATTTTTCAATACGCTCAACTAAGTTTGAAGAAAATGAATTAAGCCTTTTGAAAGATAATTTTGGTGAAGAATTTAAGAAGTCGCCAAAATATGGCGACTTCATTTTTAAGTATATGCTATTTTTCAGACTAGATCTGTTCTAAAACATCAAAACTGTAGTGTGTGACTAATCCTCTTCAGAGTCAGCCTCTTGGTCCATTTCTGGTTCTTGTACTGCTTCTGGATCATCATCGTCATAATCTTCATAATCATCTTCATCATAATTCTCCATTGTTACAGCTAATTTAGTACTTACTTTTACTAAATACTTAGTGTCTTCAGTACTTACTTCTACAGCTTCAACAATTTCGTTATTAGCATTTTTGAAAGATATAACGTGGTCATCATCATAACCATCAGGATATTTTTCAACTAACAATGCTAAAATTTCTGGTGTTAATTTTTTAAAATCAACAATTACGCGCTTAAGATTGTCTTTTTTGTTCATAATTACATATCTAGTAGGTAAGCAAATATAAGTGGTGCAACAATAGTAGCATCACTTTCTATAATAAATTTTGGTGTGTTAATATCTAATTTTCCCCAAGTGATTTTTTCATTTGGGACAGCTCCTGAGTACGACCCATAACTTGTTGTTGAATCGCTTATTTGACAAAAATAACTCCAGAAAGGTGTATCAGTACGTTCCATATCTTGGTATAGCATTGGCACTACACATATAGGGAAATCGCCAGCAATACCTCCTCCTATTTGGAAGAAACCAATTCCTTTTTCAGAATTATCAGTGTACCAATCGGCTAAAAACGTCATGTACTCAATACCTGATTTCATAGTACTTGCTTTAAGCTCTCCTTTTAATACATAACTCGCAAAAATGTTACCCATAGTACTGTCTTCCCAACCAGGAACAACTATTGGCAAATTCTTTTCTGCTGCTGCATACATCCAAGAGTCTTTTAAGTCTATCTCGTAGTATTCTTCAAGTACACCACTCAATAACATCTTGTACATAAATTCATGCGGAAAATAACGCTCTCCAACTTCTTCGGCATCTTTCCAAATTTTAAAAATATGCTCTTGCAATCTTCTAAAAGCTTCTTCTTCAGGAATACATGTATCAGTTACTCGGTTTAAACCTCGCTCTAATAAATCCCACTCTTGCTGTGGTGTTAAATCGCGATAGTTTGGTACACGTTCGTAATGTGAATGCGCAACCAAGTTCATGATGTCTTCTTCTAGATTAGCTCCTGTACAAGAAATAATATGTACTTTATCCTGACGAATCATTTCAGCAAAAATCTTCCCAAGCTCTGCTGTACTCATAGCTCCTGCTAGAGACACTAGCATTTTTGCTCCTGAGTTTAATTGGTCTTCGTAAGCCTTTGCTGCATCAACTAATGCAGCTGCATTAAAGTGCAAATAATACTTTTCAATAAATCGTGATATGTGTCCTTTAGTTGTCATCCTCGTCATTAAATTTAGAAAATTTATTTATTCCTGAGCTGTTATCTCTAAAATTATTGTCATAATCATCATCTACATCTTCATTTAAGAATTTATAGGTTAACATTTTATAATACAGCTTTGCAGCTAAAAAGTCTGATGATTTATCAATTTTATTTGGGCACAACTCAACGATATCAAAACCTACTACGTTTCTCTCAGCAAATACTTGCTTTAAGAACTCTAGTGTTTCGTACCAGAATAATCCTCCTGGTTCTGGTGTTCCTGTACTTGGCATAATTGAAGGGTCAAACGCATCTAAATCAAACGTAATAAATACGTTATCAGTCATTTGATCTATTGCAGAATCCATCCAGTTATCATCTTCAGCCATTTCGTGAGCAAAATAGGTTTTGTCCTCATCCATAACTGTTTTTTCCATAACATCCATTGAGCGAATACCTACTTGAATTAAATTAGTAGTTTGACTTGCTTCATAAACTGCACATGCGTGGTTACATTTTGAACCTTCATACTCTTTTCGCAAATCAGCATGTGCATCAATTTGCAATACTGTTAAGTTATCAAAACACTCATTAAACGCACGAATACTTCCTATTGAAATAGAATGCTCTCCACCAAAAAGGGTTACAAACTTATTGCGTTTAATATACTTTTTAGTCATTTCATGTACAGCATCAACTACAGCTTCTGGTGATGCGCTTTCAGTAATTGCATCTGCTAAAAACACACCTTGCTTGTAAACCTCAGTATCGGTTTCGATGTCATAAAGCTCCATATTTTCAGAAGCATCTAAAAAGGCATCAGGACCTTTGTCGGCACCTTTTTGCCAAGTACTTGTACCATCGTAAGGCACAGGAATTAAAACAATTTTTGAACTGTCTAATTTGGAATATTCTTCTGAAATTCCAGCATACGTTTTATTGCTCATGGTAACCTAAAATTTTAAGTAAGTCTTCACTTTTTTGTTGTTCACTAAATAATTCTGTTGTGATGTTTCCATCGTTGTCTTTATCAATTAAAATATGTTTTGGCGAAGGAATTAAGCAGTGTTGCAAACCTCCAAATCCACCAATGGTTTCTTGATATGCTCCTGTGTTAAAGAAGCCAATATACAAGGGTTTTTCTTTGTTATATTTTGGTAAGTAAATAGCATTCATATGCTGTTCACTATTGTAATAATCGTCACTATCACAAGTTAATCCTCCTAACAACACACGCTCATAACTATCGTTCCAACGGTTTACTGGAAGCATAATAAAGCGCTTGTTTATTGCCCAAGTATCAGGCAATGTTGTGATAAAAGAAGAGTTAATCATGTTCCACTTTTCACGGTCGTTTTGTTGCTTTTGATACAATACCTCATAGATTGCTCCTCCACTTTCTCCTACAGTAAAGCTACCAAATTCGGTAAAAATATGTGGCACCTCAACATCAGCTTCATCACAAGCAATTTTAATTTGGTTGATGATTTCATCTACCATATACTCATAATCAAACTCAAATGCCAACGAATTTTTAATTGGAAATCCGCCTCCAATGTTTAAGCTATCCAAGGTTGGACATATCTTTTTTAAGCTAATGTAAACTTTTAAACATTTTAAAAGCTCATTCCAGTAATACGCATTATCACGAATTCCTGTATTAATAAAAAAGTGAAGCATTTTTAATTCTACTTTCTTATTATCTTGAATTTGACTTTTATAAAATGGCACAATGTTTTTATAACCTATTCCTAATCTTGAGGTATAAAACTCAAATTTAGGCTCTTCTTCTGACGCAATACGGATTCCTACTTTGAACTTGCCTTTAATTTCTTCTGAAAGTAAATCTAGCTCTTCATAGTTATCAATAATTGGAATACAGTTTTTATGACCATCGTTAATTAGTCTAGCAATATTGGTGACGTATTGAGAACGCTTAAACCCATTACTAATCACATAGGTTTTATCTGTGACTTTTCCAGCTTTCTTTAAACTTTCAACGATATCAATATCAAAAGCCGAAGAGGTTTCGATATGAATATCATTTTTTAAAGCCTCGTTAAGCACATGCTTAAAGTGAGAGCTTTTTGTACAGTAACAATAGTTATATGTTGCTGGATAATTATGCTTTTTTATCGCATTATCAAACCATGTTTTTGCACGATTGATATTATTTGATATTTGCGGTAAATAGGTAAATTTTAAAGGAGCTCCATAAGTTTCGATCAATTGTTTTAAATCGATATCATGGAATTTTAAATGGTTATTTTCAAGTTTAAACTCCTCTTGAGGAAAATAAAAAGATTGATTGATTAAATCAATGTATTTAGTATTCATGTTTTTGTTTTGTTTTTACTCTTTTGAGACAAGTTAATCAATAATGCCATAAAAAACAGCAAAATCAATTGGTTACATTATGTTTTAAAATTTAAAAATGTGAATTATTCTGGAATTCGACATTAAGATAACAACAAATTAATGTATATCAAACTTGTATTTGAGGATGGGTTGTAGGAATGAAGCCATACAAATGTTGGCTCATAACGATGTAGTAAGCGGAAGTTAGCTCTAAAATTCGGTTACTTAATCTATAAGCAGTTTTTGAATATGACTTCCTGATGTTCAAAAACCCGAACGTAAAAACAGATTTCAATTTGTTCAGCTAAATGCACTGCAAATGAAATACATTTTTTTTATAAAAAAAGTTTTTTTTTATTTTTTTTAAACTTTTTAACTACAACATCTTTAAGGTGTTGATTTCCTGAATTGTAAGATGCTTCCAATGACCACGAGGAATGTCTTTTTTGGTAAGATGTGCAATCGCTACACAATCAATTTTAATGATATTATATTTTAAATGATCAAAGATGGTTCTTATTACTGTGTTTCCTGTATTTTTAATTTTTAACCCTATTTGATTTTTTGATTCACCTTCAATATAGCTAACTTCTTCAACATATATTTCTTTTCCGTCAACCTTCAAACCGTCTTGAATAGCTTTTAAGTCTTCAAATTTTAGGTTTTTATCTAGTTCTATTTGAAATAAACGTGTTACACCATTTTTAGAATTGGTGAATTTTTTAACCACAGTTTCATCATTGGTAAACAACAATAATCCTGTTGAGTTTCTACCTAAACGTCCAATAGGTTTAATACGTGCGCTAGTTGCATTTGCTACCAAATCCATTACTGTACGTCCTTTGCCTTCGCTTGTGGTTGTAGCAAAACCCTTAGGTTTATTAAGTAAAACATATGTTTTTTTCTCAGGTGTAATGCGTGCTCCATCATAACGCACATCATCATCAAGTTGCACTTTATAACCCATTTCGGTAACTACTTTTCCATTTACAGTTACCAAACCAATTGCAATATGCTCATCAGCTTCACGACGAGAACACATCCCTGAATTGGCAATGTATTTATTTAAGCGTATTTCATCTGCTGACGCCTTTGTGGTGTTTTTCTTTTTCATAGGAGCATTTCCTCTTGCATAGCTTTTTCCTCCAGAGTTGTTTCCTCCTCTTCCAGATCGAGTTCCTTGGTTGTGTCTTTGTCCTCTACCTGATGGTCTTTTGCTTCCTCCTGTACCTTGCTTTCTGCTCATATCTTTATTCCGCTAAAACGGAAATTGTATTAATTAAACTAAATTTTGCTGCAAAGATATACGATAAATTATTGCTTATCGAATAAAAGTGATTTTATTAAGTACTAAGCCAATATCAATCAAAGGAATACTAATGACTCCTAAAACTATAATAAGCTTTAAAATATTATGAAGAATTAAGTATTGTGATTTTGAATTTGATTTCCATAGCATTACAACAAACACTAAAAGCAACACAATACTTACATAAAAGTAATAACTCATTTTACCTACTTGATACTGAAAAATAAGCAGCAGCGTAGGTACTAATGTCAAAACACTTAAAACAGTAAGCATTAATTTTGAAGCTTTTTCGCCATACACCACAGGAATAGTATGATAGTCTTGAGCCATATCTCCCTGAAGATTTTCCAAATCTTTTGTAAGCTCACGCATAGAAATCACTAAAAACAAAAACATAGCATGCACAAAAACTACGTGCTCAAAGTTTTTATAGTATACAAAAATGACAAAGAAAGGTGTAATGGTTAAAATAGCAGAAACTAGGTTACCAATAAATGGTAACTTTTTTAATTTATGTGAGTAAAACCAAATTGCAAAAATATACACCGAAAAGAATACTACCGCTCTAAATGACACGTAACTAGCCATAATAACAGCAATGAAATTAAGCACAAAATAAAATGACAGCTTCGTGTTTTGACTCACTAATCTGTCTAACATCGTTTTTCTTGGCCTATTGATTAAATCCTTTTCAGAATCGTAGAAATTGTTAATAATATAACCTCCAGCAATAGCAGCTGCCGAAGCAAGTACAAGCATTAATAAATTAAGGTCTAGAACGACTTCCTTTACCGGTTTATCATGTGCTAAAATGTAAATGGATGCTAAATACTGCGCAATTACTACAACCAAAATATTATAGCCTCTAATCACAGAAAACATACTGAAAAACTTAAGTAGGATATGTTTTTGTTTTCTGGTTAGCATAAGAATAAAGGATTATTTTGAAGTTACTCCAATAGATGCATGGAGCTACAAAAAAGACCTAAAAATTATAAACCACTTCTAGTTTATAACCTTCTAACGCTTTTTTGGCTTTATTAATGTCTTCAGTGAAACCTAAAATATAGCCTCCACCACCAGAACCGCAAAGCTTTAAGTAGTAATCATTGGTTTCTAAACCTTTCTTCCATAGTTCATGAAATTGCTTTGGAATCATAGGTTTAAAATGATTTAAAACCACTTTAGACAATTGCTTGGTATTATTAAACAATGATTTAACATCACCTTTTAAGAAGTCTTCAACACAAGCATCTGTATGTTTTATAAATTGGTCTTTAAGCATATTACGGAATCCCTCTTGCTTCATGTTTTCCATAAAAATACTTACCATAGGAGCTGTTTCACCCACAACACCACTATCTAATAAAAAGACAGCACCTTTACCGTCTACTTTTTGCGAAGGTATACCTGTTGCTTCAATATTATCTTTTGAATTGATAAGAATTGGCAAACTCAAATAACTGTTTAATGGATCTAATCCAGAAGATTTTCCATGAAAAAAGGATTCCATTTCAGAGAAAATAGCTTTAAGCTGCAATAACTTTTCACGTGTTAAATTCTCTAAAACAGTTATTTTATCATGAGCATATTTATCGTAAATCGCTGCAACAAGTGCACCACTACTTCCTACACCATAACCTTGTGGTATAGACGAGTCAAAATACATTCCGCTGTTAATATCTTGCTTTAATGCTTCAATATCAAAAGTCACTAATTCAGCATCAACTTGCTCTAAATAATCAGCAAATCGTTTTAAAGCGTCATTAGATGCTTTTGCTTCATTAGTAAGCTCTGATGCTACTTTTAAAGCACCATTATAAAAATTATACGGAATAGATAATCCTTTGGAATCTTTAATGATTCCATATTCTCCAAAAAGTAGGATTTTTGAGTAAAAAAGTGGTCCTTTCATAGTTTCAATAGCAATCTACTATGTAAATATACGATTAATTATTCTATTTGGTTCGCTCCAAAACCAATTTGGTCGCAAATATATTCGCCATTTTTACAATATGCAACTAATTCGTTTTCAATAAAGTTAAGAATTTCTACTTTTTCAGATTCTGGATATAATATATGAACATTAGCACCTGCATCTAACGTAAAACCAATATGTAAACCTGTATCTTGTCTAAATTTCCAAATACGATTAATTACTTCCAGGGTGTTTGGTTTCATTAAAATGTAATACGGATTGCTAGTCATCATCATCGCGTGCAATGTCAACGCTTCGCTTTCCATGAGGTTGATAAATCTCTTTAAATCGCCAGTTTCTAGAATTGGTTTTAGCTTTTCAAGATTATCGTGAGCTTGCTGAAAACGACTTGCTGCATAAGGATGATTATGCATTAAATTATGACCAACGGTACTACTTACTTGTTTTTCGCCTTTATCAATCAACAAGATGGTATCTTGATAGTTCTTAAAATTATTGTGAACTGTATAAGGATATTTCACTCCAAACAAATCACTGCTTTCAGCTACGTGTTTTGTGTGTCCCCAAACAATTAAATCACCTTCCACACTTCTGCATGCCGAACCAGAACCTAAACGCGCTAAAAACGATGCTTTTTGATTAAAAAACGTATTAGACATTTCTGCATTAATCAGTTTTTCAACACTCATTAAACACAATGCCAAAGCACTCATTCCTGAAGCAGATGATGCAATTCCTGAACTATGCGGAAACGTGTTTTTTGTTTCAATAGTAAAATGAAAACCCTTTAAAAACGGCACATATTGCTCAACACGCTTAAAGAATGTTTCAATTTTTGGTTTAAAAGCGTCTTTTTTTTCACCATCTAAAAACACATCAAACGAAAAATCGCTAGTTACCTCCTTTTGCTTGTATGATAGTGTTGTTATGGTTTTGCATTGATTTAACGTAAAACTTATAGATGGATTCTCTGGAATTTGCGGATCGCGTTTTCCCCAATATTTCACCAAGGCTATGTTACTAGGTGACTCCCAAGTGACTTTTCCTTGTTTTAAAGTGTTTGTATATGGCTTTGGAATAAAATCTTGTTCGGTCATTATCTCTAATTATTCCGACAAAGATAACAACTTTAGCATTGTTTTATAGTTTCTAGCCGTTGCTGTGACATTTAATTTCTTTTCGAAGAAATTATTGTTGTATTTGGTTTTCCCATAACCTGTAGAACAGTAAAAATAAATACAGTTTTTGGTTATTGAAACTTCTTCGTTAGGGTATTTTATTTCTACAACAGCATCAATCAATTCTTGCTTTGGCGCTTCATATAATAATGAGAAGTAGCTGTTTTGCTTTTTTTCTTCAGAAAAAGGACAATCATCAAAAATTTGTCGCAGTACTTTAGGCGTTATTACCAAAACAGGCACATCAAAGCCAAAATGATTTTTTACAGCAACTTCTATTTGATTTTTAAGTATTTCAGCAGATGCAGCCGCATCAAAAATGACGTTACCTGTCTGAATATAAGTTTGCACATTTTCTAAACCAGAACCTGTTAATAGTGCACGTAATTCTGCCATCGGGATTTTCTTGTGCCCAGATACATTAATGCCACGAAGTAATGCTATATATTTCATGATGCAATAGATTTTGCAGCAATAAAAGCTCCTGTCCAAGCATTTTGGAAGTTAAAGCCTCCTGTAATAGCATCTATATTGAGTACTTCGCCAGCAAAATACAAATTAGGAACGCGCTTACTTTCAAACGTTTTAAAATTGACTTCTTTTAAATCGATACCACCTGCAGTAACAAATTCGTCTTTAAACGTACTTTTTCCATTGACATCAAAAACAGCTTGTGTTAACTGTTCTGTAAGACTGTCTAATTCTTGCTTATTTACATCTGCCCAACGTGTATCTTGAGTCATACCTGACGCTAAAACCAATTGCTGCCATAAGCGTTTAGGCAATTCAAACTGTGGTAATTTATAAACTAGTTTTTTACCAAAATCGTGTTTGATAGCTTTGAGATGATCTAAACAACTCTCAAAATCTTGCTTTATAAAATTAATTTCAATTTGAAATTTGTAATCCATTTTTGCCAATTCCACAGCGCCAAAAGCCGATAATTTTAAAATAGCAGGTGCGCTCATTCCCCAATGTGTAATAAGCAAAGGACCTTGCGATGATAAATCGGTTTTTAATATGTTAACTTCTACATCTTGAGCAACAACTCCTGGAATGTTTTTGATACGTTTGTCATTAATATTAAACGTAAATAACGACGGAACAGGTTGCACAATGGTATGACCTAATTGTGATATTAATTTCCAAAATTTCACACTACTTCCTGTGGCTACAAGTAGCTTTTCGCATTGAAAATTGGCGTCTTTTGTTTTAATTTGAAATACCTCTTGCGCTTCTAAAATTTCAATATCCTGAACATTTTGGCTATATAAAACATCTATTTGAAGTTTTTGGGCTTCGTTTAAAAAACAGTCTATAATAGTTTGCGACGAATCAGTTACTGGAAACATACGACCATCTTCTTCTATCTTTAATGCCACACCACGCTTATCAAACCACTCAATGGTATCACCTGTCATAAACTGATGAAAAGGTCCTAACAACTCCTTTTCGCCTCTTGGATAATTATGCACCAATTCCTGCGGAATAAACTCTGCATGCGTCACATTACAGCGACCACCTCCAGAAATTTTCACCTTTTGTAAGCCTTCTTTATTTTTTTCTAGAATGCAGATATTGAGCTTTGGGTTTTGCTCCGCACAATTAATAGCCGCAAAAAAACCTGCTGCACCACCTCCAATTATTATAACGTCGTAATGTTTCATTAGCTATTTAATGGACGCATTAATCCTTCTTGAGCCACTGAAGCTACAAGTTTTCCGTCGCGTGTAAAAATATTTCCTTTGGCAAATCCGCGTGCATTTGAGGTATTAGGCGATTCAATAGAATACAGCAACCAATCGTCAAAATCAAAATCTCTAAAATACCACATAGAGTGATCTAAACTAGCAGTTTGCGTATTTCCCCAATGTGCTTTACTAGCATGACGATTCATTGCAGCAGCCAGAATATTATAGTCTGAAACGTATGTTAGGATTTGCTGCTTTGATGCTAAATTCAAATTACTCGTATCACCTTTTAATTTAAACCACACGTTTGTAAAAGGTGGCAAATCTTCTTTATTAAACGGATTTACAACCTCAACAGGTTTAAACTCAATTGGGCGTTCAATTTCAATAAATCCTTTTGTTTTTTTAGGAATCGCATCGCCAAATTGCTCTAGCATATCAGTCCAACTCATTAGTTCTTCTGGTTGCTTTACCTTGGTATTTATATCAATTTGATGATTATAGCCATCTTCTTTTTTATGAAACGATGCCGAAAGAATAAAAATGATTTTTCCGTTTTGGTCTGCAGTGACACGACGTACCGAAAAACTTCCGCCATCTCTCACCAAAGCCACATTATAAATTATAGGAAGTTCTAAATTTCCTGCTTCTAAAAAATACGCATGCATAGAGTGCAAAACTCTGCTGTTAGTTATGGTTTGTGAAGCCGCATTAATGGCCTGCGCCAAAACCTGACCACCAAACACATTTGGGCTTCCTACGGTTTTATTATACCCTTGAAACACATTAACATCAACAGATTTTAAATTGAGAAGTTCGAGTAAATCTTCAACTTTTGTCATAATCATAAAGGCTTTTCGGTTTCAAAATTATTAAAAATGAGCAAGCAATAGCTCATATTTTATAAATACTTTAAGGTTAATAATTTTAGTTTGGTTAACAATCTCAATATCTTGTCAGCATGAAGATTTTTATAATGATTAAAGCCCAAATTTTATTTTTCGCCTTTATTTTAACCGCTTGTCAAACAGGAAAACTTGATGTAGTTTGCAATATACCTGAACATCTCACTGAGGTTTCAGCTATTGAAACTATTGACAATAATGACTTGTTTTGGGTTATTGAAGATAAGGGAAATGCTAACAACCTTTACGCAATTGATGTTAATGGAACTTTAAGTAGAGATATAGACATTGATAATGCAGATAATATTGATTGGGAAGAATTGACTTCGGACACTGAAGGCAATATTTACATTGGAGATTTTGGGAACAATTCAGGTAAACGCGATGATTTTTTTATTTATAAAGTAGCGCATTCAAATTTGAATAATGACGACGTTAATGCTGAAAAAATTGAGTTTTCTTTACCAAAAGGTATTAAAAAGAAGGATTTTGAAGCTTTTTTCCTATTTAATGACCATTTTTATCTTTTTAGTAAAGAAACCAAAAAATGTGTATTGCTTAAGGTGAAAAATAAAATAGGAAAGCAAACCGCAAAACTTGTAACTGAATTTAATCTTGACGGAAAAGACAATAAAATCACCTCTGCTGATATTAGTGATGATGGTAAAACTGTAGTGCTTTTAAACCATGACAAGCTATGGAAAATCACAGGTTTTAGTTCAGATAACTTTTTTAAAGGCAATGTAGAAGCTCAATATTTTGACCATAACTCTCAAAAAGAAGGTATTTGCTTTAAAGACCAAAACACCGTTTACATTTCTGAAGAGCGCAATGGCAATTTAGGCAGTAACATTTACAGCTTTAAGCTTCATTAAAAGTTTAAACCAAAGCCAAACGAGAATCGCCAACCTTCGACACTATTAAAAAAGTTGAAAGTTCCTGAAAGACTTTCGGCAGCAGTTATCCAAGTACCAAAACCGTAATCGTTGTGCCACTTTTCGGAATCTTCATATTTTGCCCAAACTCGACCTACATCAAAACCTCCAAAAACACCTATTTGAAATGGTAATGTTTTTGTTTTAAAAGATGGAAAGCTGTAGCGTAAATCGGCACTTGTAACCAAAGAGCTTTTTCCTGTAAATCGGTCTGTTCTAAAACCTCTTAGTCCATTATGTCCACCAATAATTGCTCCTTGGTAAAACAAGAAGTCATCACCAAATCTTAACTGAGTTCTGATATCTGTTTTAAGCACAAGCTCTCGCATACCAAGAGCATTGTAAAACCCTAGATTTGAGTTTACAAAAGCAAATATGTTTTTAAACTTTTCTAATTCGGTTTTTGCTCCTGCATTAAACATAAATGCCATTCCTTTGCTTGGATTGATTTTATTATCAAAACTTTCATATTCATAAGTTGCATCAACTGATGAAAAATACCGTCTTTCATAAAACGCTTCATCTGAACCAACTGGAACCAAATCGGTAATTATTCTATTTGGTGAGTCTTGTAACTCAATTCCTTCAAAAGCAAGTTTAAACCCATAATCACTACCAAATCCAGATTTTTTCACAATTCCAATAGATGCTCCATAAACACTGGTTTTTACCCTATTGTAATCTAAACCTAAATCGTCATCATTATTTACGGTTTCATTACCATATCCAAAGTAATTATTTGCAAAATTCTCACTAGTAAGTACTCCGCTTAAATGCAAGTTCCATTCACCAAAAATATTTGCAAATTCACCTTCGTACCTTAAATCAAAACCGCTTGTTGCAAAATAATATCCTGTTTTAAACCTATGTTCTTGCGAAAACGGATTACGTTGAAATCCTTTTACTGAGTAATGAATTGAACCACCAATTAAGAATCCATCATCTGGGTTGAACCCCAAATTTGGTGTAATTACAGTATTTCTAGTAATATTTTTCTTAAAATCAAAAAGGTTTAGGTTGTAAACATCTGTCAATTTTATCTGCGCGCCTTTATTTTCTTGAATTGTGTTCTTTTTACTTTTATGGTCGTAGATTTTAACGCGTCGTCCTTTTTTTATAATGTAAGTGTCGTTTTCTTGACCTCCAATTAATCTTGTAAAAATTAAGTTGTTAGCCTTTCCTGTAACTTCAAAAACATCTTTATCATCTAAACCATAAATCCATAGCTCCTTTGTGATGTCTTTATCAAAAACTCTATCAACCAACACATCGGCTTTTTCTCCATCTTTAATTCTTGAGATTGTAACCTGAGTTTTGTTGTCTCCAATACGCTTTACTTCAATATAATCGTCTTTATCAGTTGCTGAAAGAATTACTAATTCGTTTAAATAATTGTAATATCTTTTGGCAATGTCTTGCAGATTACCTCTACGTCCTTTTAGCTTTTGTTTGATTTCTTCAAAAGTTTCGTCTTGAACTTCTTTAGGTGTTTTTGAAAAAGCATGCTCAATAACATCATCTGTAACGTTTTCTTGTAAAAACTGTGCTTGTGCTAACCATACATCAAGTTCTGATTGCTGAATTAAAACTCGGTCTAGTTTAACTCCAGCACTATTCATCCATTTGACGTCTTTCAGTTCTTCATCATATACTTGTAACTGATTTGTAGACCCTGAAATTACTCTCATAACATCTAACAACGCACCATCAAAATTTGAAAACACTTGATCCCTATCTCTTGGTATTGGTTTGTAGAGTTTATCTCCATTTTCTTGGTCAAATTGTGCCCAACGCCATTGATCTTGATGTCTGTCCCAATCTCCAATTAGCATATCGAACAAACGTGCACGAATGTATGCTTCTTCGTCTATTTTATATTCTTCATCTTTACGTACTTTTTCAATGATATCGTGTGTGCTTTCAATATCATCAGCATAACCAAAAGTTCTTTCATCAGTATAATTGTCTTCTGGTCGCTCTTCAATCATATATAACTCATCACCATATTCAGTATTAAAATCACCTAAGTGTTTATGCTTTGGAATGTAGTACAGCTTTGGGTTGGTATGATACACATCTGCAGCATCAGACAAATCAGGAACCACCATAAACGCATAAGGGTGTGCTGCTGTATAAAAATCGAGAATTAAACTTTCAACTTCGGTTTGTTCAAACTGATCTTCAATATAATTTTCTTTAAATAAAACCGCTTGTAAGTACTGCGTTGCACTTTTTCGTAATGCTCTCATGTTGAGTTCACGACCATCTTTTGTCTTTAATCTTAGAGATCTTGTTTGGTGTCCTCCACCTTTTCTAACTACTTCCAATCCTCCATAGAGGGTGTCTAACGTAGCTACTTTAGCTTTAATTTTTGTACTATAAACTTTTCGGTAGTGATCTCCCCAAACCGATTTAAAAAACATAGATTTATCTGTTTCTTCTTCATCGTAAACAGAAACTTCAACTTCATTAGGAAACGTATCAGGAAGCGATGATGTATCAAAATGCTTGTTTGGTTTATAAACCTCTTTTTGAAACAGAACTTTAGGTGTATTACCTTCGGCATCATAATATCTCACCCAAGAACTTCCGTCTTTAAAAACGGTAAGTTCAGCAAACCCTTGCTTTCCATAGGAAAACAATCCATCATGTGATAATGCTGCATAAGACTCTTTAGCCCCTGATCCTGAAACTATTTGTTTTATACCTTCACGCTCAATGTACTGCAAGGTATGTTCATGACCCGAAACAAAAACGATGTTTCCACTTTCCTTCGCTAAAGTTTCTATTCTGTTAACGAGTTTATGGTATCTTTCGTTGTATCTATCTTGTATTGAAATTCCTCCTTGAGTTCTAATTTGTGTAATTACCGAACCTAAAATTGGCATTGGAATTTTTTGCTGCAATGGAAATAGATGTTTTATTGCTGCATATTGTCCTCCATGTGTACCATTAGTGTACATAGGATGATGCATCGCTAAAACAATGGTCTTGTTCTGCGCTTTTTTAATTTCTCCTTCGAGCTCTAGAATAAATCTATCTCTTGTTTTTATTTCGCACTCATCATTTATAGTTGGGTTATGATTCCAGTTTTCGAGATACCACTGACTATCTATAATGATTAATTGAACTGTTTCATTTACATCTATACTCTCTAAAGGACAACCGTTTTCAGGCAAAAAAGTGTTTTTCCCTAAAGCATCCTCCACATATTTCTCTTGCGCTTTAACACCTTTTACACCATTGGCATACCACTCATGATTACCTGGAATAAAAATGATTTCACCTTTAAAATCTTTAACCGATTTAAATTGAGCATCAAGATTGTTTTCATCACTTGCTCTCAATTTATGGTTTTTACCATGAAGTCCTGAAGGATATACATTATCTCCTAAAAAAAGAACATAATCGTCTTTTGTTTTCTTTCCTTGCAAATGTTGATTTAAAGCCGTTAAACCTTTTGACATTCCATTTTCCGGTGATAAACCTGCGTCTCCAATAAGATAAAATGTTTTATCAATTTCTTTATCAGGAAATGTAGGTTGCGACCACTCTTCACTACTATATTGAGGTTTGTAAGTAGCGCAACCAATGGTTAAAAAAGTAATGACGCTTAAAAACAAAAGCTTTTTTGCGGATATCATATGTAAAATTTTATTATAAAAATACTAATTAAGAACTGCATGACAGCATTGAACACCCTATTTTATGTCTTGCCCATTCTGGTCGTTTTGCAAACCACTTTTCATTTCCTAGTTGTTCGTCGTAGGGCTTTTTTAACAATTCAAACAACTCTTCAACCAAGCTATAATCTCCTTCTTCGGCTTTATCTATTGCTAATTGTGCCATGTAATTTCGCAATACATATTTTGGGTTTACAGCATTCATTTTTTTAGAACGTTCAGTGCTACTCAACGTTTCCTTTTTTAATCTTAACGCATATTTATCAAACCAAAGCAGCCACTTTTCTTTTACTTCATTAGATATTTCAGAATAAAAAGCAGGTTTTATGAGTTCTAAACCTCTTTTTGGATTATCTACTGAAAACTTAGAAAGCAACCTAAAAAAGAGTGTCATATCTGTTTCAGATAACAATAACGTTTCTTCCAACTCATGAATAAGTTGTAAATCTGAAGGCTCTTTAAATTCCAAACCAAGTTTTGAACGCATCATTTCTAATGATTGTTTATCAAAATTGTTCTTGTAGGTTTCTAATGCTGTTTCAAAAGGCGTAGCATCTTCAACCAGAGCATACAACGCGTTTGCTAGTTGGTATAAATTCCAAAGTCCAATATTGGGTTGATTTCCATATCTGTATCGCTTATGTTGAGCGTCTGTTGTGTTTGGTGTCCAACCATAATCAAAACCTTCTAGCCAACCATAAGGTCCATAGTCTATGGTTAAACCAAGAATTGACATATTATCGGTATTCATTACACCATGCACAAAACCTACTCGTTGCCAATGGATAATCATCTCTAATGTGCGTTGACAAACTTCATCAAAAAACTTAATATAAGTCTCTTTTGACGGCTTTCCTAGGTGAGGAAAAAATTGATTAATTGTATAATCGGTTAATTGAGTAAGCGTTTTTAAATCTTGTCGTGCCGCGAAAATTTCAAAATTCCCAAAACGAATAAAAGTTGGTGACACTCTACAAACTATTGCTCCTCTTTCATAAGCTGAGTTACCATCATACATCACATCTCTAAGCACTTTTTCTCCTGTTGATAACAATGCCAAAGCTCTAGTAGTTGGCACTCCTAAATGATGCATTGCTTCGCTACATAAATACTCTCTAATTGATGAGCGCATTACTGCCAAACCATCACCTTGTCTTGAGTATGGAGTTTCTCCTGCACCTTTAAGCTGCAAAGCCCATTGCTTATTGTTTTGCTGAATTTCAAAAAGGTTTATAGCGCGACCATCACCTAATTGTCCAGCCCAATTACCAAATTGATGTCCACCATAATTCATGGCATAAGGTTTTGTGTTTGGATACACACTGTTACCAGACATTATTTGCAAAAAATCATTTGATTTAAGGTCTTGCGCTGTTAAACCTAAGTTTTTAGCTAAGTCCGCTGAACTATGAATCAACTCAGGGTTTTGAGCCAATTTAGGATTAACATAAGAAAAACACGCCTGCTCAACTTGTCTTCTGGTGTTTTCTAAAACTACATCAGAAGGCAAGTTCTCAGAAAATGTGTTATTGATATTGAATGTTATCATATTAATTTATCGGCATGCAGTTGACGTAGTTTAGCTAATTTTGGAGTAATTACAAAATTACAATAGCCATAATCAGGATTATTCTTATAAAAATCTTGATGTTCAACTTCGGCATCATAAAACACATCTAGTTCACTAAGCTCTGTAACTATAGGGCTTTCAAAATATACATATAGCTCATTTAAAACCTGTTCAGCTACTTTTTTCTGATTGTCATTATGATAAAAAATCACTGAACGATACTGTGTTCCAACATCAGCTCCTTGCCTATTTAAAGTTGTTGGATCATGCGTTGTCATAAAAATTGTAATGATATCCTTATATGAAATTATATTAGGATTAAACTCTATTTGAACTACTTCGGCATGACCTGTGAGCCCTGAACAAATTTCTCGATAGGTTGGTTTACCCGGAACTGTTCCTCCAGAGTATCCTGAGGTTACCTCAACAACACCTTTAACCTGTTGAAAAACGGCTTCTGTACACCAAAAGCATCCACCACCTACTGTTGCTAATTCATGTGCTGCATTCATACTACCTAGTCTTCCTTTTGTAACGTTAATGACTCCGAATTTACACAATACCTTAATCCACTTGGTTCTGGTCCATCGGGAAAAACATGACCTAAATGCGCATCACAAACGTTACACATAATTTCCACGCGAATCATACCAAAGGAAGAATCCTTTTCATATTTAATAGCGTTTTCCTTTATAGGCTGTGTAAAACTAGGCCAACCAGTGCCTGAGTTAAACTTTATGGTAGAATCAAACATTGGTGTATTACAGCAAACACAATTGTATTTACCTGCTTCGTGTGTTGAACAAAAGGCTCCTGTTCCTGCCATTTCAGTACCTTTTTTTCTTGTAATTCGGTATTGATCGGTAGTGAGTAGCGCTTTCCATTCTTCTTCTGTTTTTTCAACTCTTTTGTCTGGTGTTGGATTACCATTAACTGAAAAATCGATAATATTTTTCCAAGTAAGCATATGTTGTCCTTTCTTTTATTAATTAAAACTGAAAAAAATGTGTTCAAAATTAGTCGACATGCTTCTATTTTACTTACAATCAAAGCGTAAAAGCAGTCTGCTGTTTTTCGATTTTTTTTAGTACTTTGTATTCTATAAATTTAAACAAGATTTATGTCTAAACTAGTTGAAAATGCTGAAAAGTTTGTTTTTGATCTTTTTAAAAATGACCTTGACCAAACGTTTCTTTACCATAATTATACACATACCGAACGTGTACTAAGAAGCTTAAGAGAAATTCTTGAAAACTCTGAAGTTAACAAAGAAGATTCTGAAATTTTAGAACTTGCTGTTTTATTTCATGATACAGGTTACACCAAGCTTAGAGAGGGTCATGAAGAAGAGAGTGTAAAAATAGCTTCAAAATTTCTAAAAGATAATGATGCAAGTGATGACTTGATAGCTTCGGTTAGTGAGTGCATTATGGCTACAAAGTTTAAAGACACTCCTAAAACTAAACTAGGCAAAATTATAAGGGATGCTGATGCTTCGCATTTTGGTAAAAAATATTTTAATGAAGCCAGTGAGTTTTTAAGAAAGGAAATGGAAATACAAGGTGTTTGCAAGTTTTCACCTAGCGAATGGCTTGAAGAAAACATAAAAGTACTTACCGAAAAGCATGAGTTTTATACTGATTATGCTTTAAAAAATTGGCAAAGACAAAAAGAAGAAAACCTTGCTAAACTGATAAAAAAGAAAAAGAAGAATAAAGAAAAAGCCAATAAAGAAAAAATAAAGGCAAAGTATAAAGCACAGTATAAAAACGAAAGTCCTGAACGTGGTATTCAAACTTTTTATAGAGTTGCATTAAGAAACCACATAAAACTTAGTGACATTGCGGATACTAAAGCCAACATATTACTTTCGGTTAATGCTATTATTATTTCTTTGGTACTTTCTAACCTAATGTCAAAGCTTGATTCTCCTTCAAACAGTTATTTAATAGTACCTACATTAATATTTACTGTTTCTAGTGTGGTTTCGATGATTTTATCAATAATTGCTACAAGACCAAATATTACCAGTGGTGAGTTTACCAAAGAAGATGTTAAGAACAAAAAAGTGAATTTAACCTTTTTTGGAAACTTTCATAAAATGGAGTTAAGTGAGTACCAATGGGCAATTAGTGAGCTTTTAAAAGACAAAGATTACGTGTACAGTTCTTTAACCAAAGACTTGTACTTTCTTGGTAAAGTTTTAGACCGAAAATACAGGATTTTGCGTTTAACCTATACTATTTTTATGGCAGGAATGGTAATATCTGTGATTGCTTTTGCGGTATCTTTTAAAGCTCAACACCCAAAGAAAGACATTAAAGATGTGATTACTAAAAACGAGTATAAACTAAACCCAATAACTTCAACAAAAAGCAGTGATTCTTTTTATATTACTGCTTAAGTGTTGCCATTAAATCGTCATAGGTGTAGAATTTTTGATCCTCTTTATCAGTGTATAAGATACTGGCTCTTATAGCTCTTAAACCAGTAACACTTTGTAGGTCTTCTAACTCTAAAATTTCAACCTCATCTCCAAGTACGTGTTTAGATTGTAAGAACTTTACATAACGCATGTATTCTTGCTCATCTTCTTTTTGAGAATATACTATAGTAATTTTTCCTTTGTGTGTAATTCTATCAGTAGTTCCTTTAACAAAAGCTTTGTCCACACGTTTTTTTACAACTTCATATCTTGCATTGTAAGTACCATCTACATCAAAACGTTTTTCATCCATTCTAAATCTTATAGACAATGGTTGATTAAACACTAAAATCATTGAAGTAACGTCTAAAGACATTGGATACTCGTGCTGATTGTTGTAAAATTCGTTTTCCATTTCGCACATTACCTGAAGCTGCCATAACCTTAGGTTGTACAAGTATATATTATCAAAGCTATCTTCTTTTGTAATAGCCTCTCCTATATACATGTTATGCTCAACTCCATCGGTTTTATAACGCTCAAAAAAGTGTGGGTACATTTGTTGCGCATCAACTTGTTTTTCGTCCAGCATGCTAGACATTTTTTTGTTGATAAGCGCAATGGTATCGTCATAGTTTTTTCTGTAGTAATAAATCATTCCTAAGTTGGAATCAATTTTACTAAAGTAGTCTTCTATACTCTCTTTTAATTCAGAATGTTTAGCTAATAAAAACTTAAATAAAGCGTCTAATTCTTTATGGAAAAACGCAGCTATTTGTTGCTCACTATCTACTTTAAAATCGGTCTCAATTTCTTTAATATAAGAATCAATTTGAAATCTTACTTGGTCATAGATAGGCATATTTAAATGCCCAGGAATATCTTCAAGAATTTTATTAGCAAAAGACAGTTGAAGCAATAAATCTTTTTGAGTAGTTAAATTTCTGGCTTCTGATGATCCTTTTACATCAATTTGTCCAAAAAGTGGATATACTTTTTCAAAAGAAATTTTTTGAAACATTGCATTTCCGTCATTATTGTGCTGATCAATTAAAAACTGCTTTGCAGCTTTTTTAAATTTCCACGATACACTAGGATGTATAGATGTGCATTCTTGTTGTATAACTGCTTCTATTAAGTTTTCTTCTTCGCGCTTAGATCGTTTAACCGAAGACACTATAAATGGCATTACATCGATTAGCTTGTTAGCTACAATGCTATTAAGTACATGTGGTTTTTCTGAAGCTATTTCAAGAACACCCAATACTTCATCTTTATCAGCGATTGGAGCTAAAATAGCACTTTTAATACCTTGTTTGTTTAAAATAGAAACATGAGGCATTTCTTCTTTATCTACACACGATTTTTCTACATTAGATACCGAAAAAAATTGCTTTTGGTTTATGATTAAATCATAAGACCAATCACAAAGTGCATTTTTACAACTTAAATGATCTTGATCACATAAAAGAAAACTCTCAATACCTTCTCCATAAACTCGTTCAAAACTATCATCTTCTTTATTATAAATAGAAAAACCAACTTTTAAATCTTTAATTCCTAAGAAAGAACTAAAGATATTCTGGAAATCGCTCATAAAGCTTTTATCCTTACGTTTGGCTTCTCCTATAAGTGTAGATTTTATATTAGAGATAGATTGGTCATCAGTAACATCAAACATGTTAGAAATAACAAACCCTTTAAACTCGTAACTATTAGGAGGAAACTTTTCTTTCCACAAATCGAGATTATCAAAATTGTCTAGTAATTCTTCGTAATCGTCTTGAGTGACTTTAGGAGCATTCTTTTTTGGTACAACTTCAGTAAAATCGGCATTATACAAAATCTTATAATACCTCATTACTCCTTTTTCATCAGGTATTTCGTATAAAAAGGGACGTTTAAAGCTTAAATCGTAACCATAATGAAAATTCAAAATAATAGTACACGCAATAATGTACAAATCGCTTTCAGGAAGGTTTTTAATTTTAAGTTCAAAACCATCACCAGCAGCTTTTACTATTTTCTTGAAACGCTCAGAGGAGTTAAAAATAATATTCTGAAATGGTAATGAAACTGCTTTAATTTCGTTATTAGTTAAAGCGTCACTAAAAGTATCTTGTAAAATTGTAGTAATCAGTTCTTGATGCTCTTTCAAGGTTGATTCATCATCAAAGCCATCTCTCAATATACTATGAGGTTCTTGTAACCTAAGTATTCTTTCAGCTTTGGCTTTTTCAAAATCATCTCCTGTTTGCTTCAAATCTTCGTAATATTTGAGCAACTTATCAAAGCTTATCTTAAGCTCAAAAGGCAATTGTGTATTAGGGTCAAAATGCTTCATAGTGTGCTGCAAATTTACGAATAAAATAGATTGGTCGTAATTTTATTGATTAAATAACATAATGACTCAACAGAAAAACATATTTAAAATAACGATTATTTCTGTTTAATGATGGGGAAAAGAGGCAATTAAACTGTTTTAATATTATATTTGATAGTATTCATTACAAACAATAATGCCTTGTAGCTTAATACATAAATTTAAATTTAAACTAACTCGAAGTAAATCATTACAGCTTTCAACAAAAAAGCGAATTGACCTAAGAGCAAAATTGTTTGGAATAACATCTCAATTTTCAAGTAACCTACAGAAGTCTTTTTTTAGCTTTATTTTACTTTTTTTTTCAACGTTTAGCTACGCGCAACTACCTGATTTCAACTTAAACGTTACTGCTGTTAACGAAACTTGTTCTGGTAATGGTGCTCTACAAATGGAAGTTTCCAATACAGCATCAGGAGCCGATATTAGCTATACACTTTACATTTTACCTGACGACTCTACTCCTGTTGCTCAAACATCAACCAACTCATTTAATAATCTTTTTGCAGGAAACTACAAAGTGGTTGCAACCCAATCGTTAAATGGAGACGAAAACACCCAAGAGCAAGAAGCAACTATTAACAACTTAACTACTGAACTGGATTTTGAAATTAGCCACACAACTGCTACATCCTGTAACCAAACTGCCACATTAATTGTAAATATAACATCTGGTGACGCAGCATTGTATGAAATTACTTCTGGACCAATAACTGTTGCACCACAAACCTCAAATGAATTTTCCAATTTAACACCGGGAACTTATGTTGTACGCGTATATGATGAATGTGAAAACGCACTATCTAAAACCTACACATTAATTCTTGGCGAAAATGACATTACTATTGAGCAATCAGTACTTCCAGTTGTTTATAGCTCTTGTTCAGAAATAGAAATAACCAATAGCATCAATGCGCCTCCTGAAAACCCTATAATTTATCCACTAACCATAACTTATACAATTTATCCTCCTGATGGCTCTACTGAAATTGTAATTGTTGAAGAAATGACCTCAGGACCTGAGCTACAATTTAACATTAGCCAAAGCATTATGACTTTTGGTGAAGAAACATTTACAGTAAACATTACAATTACTGATGCTTGCAACAATGTTTTTGAAAGAGATAATGAAATTGACCCAAACCCAAAAGTAATGTTGTTTCCTACTGAAGCATACTGCGGAAAATTTTTAAACCTTATAGTAAACAACTTCTTACCTCCTTATCAAGTTGAATTTATTGAAGCTCCTGAAGATTTTATACCTTCAGTTTTTAATGAAGAATACCCTGGACCTTACAACAATAATGTTGTAGTTTTCGAAACAGAAGGAAACCCTGTACCTTACGGAACATACACTATAAATCTTATAGATGCTTGTGGCAGATTAGGTACACATACTCTACTCTTGGAAGAAATTCCTCTAGAGCCAAATCTAGTAGTTAACAATACAGGTTGCTCGGTAGACTCTGGCTTTATAAATGTTTCAATTCCAGACAGAGAAATTGTATCTGCTACAGTAACTGTAGCTCCAGTATCTTATGAAAACGTCTTGCCTGATGATATTTCAGAAAACATCAATAATGGCGCTTTAAGTTTAAGTAATTTAGGAAGTGGAATTTATACTATACTAGTTATCGATGATTGCGGAAGTGAATACCTCATTGAAACAATTGTTCCTGAATTTGTAATGCAAGAACTATCAGTTATAGCAAAACCAAATTGCTTAACCGAAACCGGATCTTTACGTCTTGCTAGTGGACATGGTAGCCTTACTTCAGTTTTAATTTCATCGGCTCCATCTAATTACACTTATTCGCTTCCTGATGATGTAAGTGAGAGTATAGCTGACTCAGGTTTTTTCTTTATGAACAACCTTCCTGCTGGAGATTACACTTTTGAATTAGTTGATGAGTGTGGATTTCAATATACACAAAGTGTTTACGTAAGTACTTATATAAGTACTCCTAGTGCTTATACTTTAAACAGAAACTGTGGTTCTTTTGATGTTGGTATTAATGATTTTGACGATTCAGTAGTTTCAAAAACCTATTGGTTTCAAAGATACTTTCCTGAAACAGAAACTTGGGGACACCCAAACACTGGAAGTCCATATACCGAAGGTGACGTTCCTAATAGTACAACAGCCATTCAAATTTTAAATGAACAAACCATTTACAACATTTTTTTAACTGGAGAATTTAGACTTATCAAGGTGTTTCAACCATTCAACAACCAAAACCCTAATGATTTTTGTTTAGATATTTTTGCAAACTTCTCAGTGTTTTCAAACCTTGTTATTTCTGGTGTTTATAATTTAGGTTGCGATGGTGGTAGCGGACCATCAGATATTATTGTAGACGTTGTTGGCGTTGGTCCTTTTAACTTTAGTATTATTTCGCCTTTTGAATTTGATAATGGTGAAAGCAACACGTTCTTAAATTTAAATGCAGGAACTTATGAAATAAAAGTTGAAGATGCTTGCGGAAATATTGAAAACACTGTAATAAATATTGAAAACCTATTGCCTGTTGTAAATATTACCCAACCTGACAATCTACTGTTCTGTACTGATACCAATAGCAATTCTGAAACCTTTAGTTTAAACGATCAAAATGCATTAATTTTAGGTAATCAAAACCCAAATAATTTCACCGTTAGTTACCATCTCAATCAAGCAGATGCTAACTCAGGTGATAATGCACTACCTAACAACTATACAAACACAAACAATCCACAAGCTATCTATGCAAGAGTTATTCATAACACATTAGATGTTTGTTATGCAACTACCTCTTTTCAAATTCAAGTTGGTGACATTCCTGTTATTGATGACGACCAAACTATTTCTATTTGCGATGGAAGCACTACAACATTAACTGCAACATCAGGTTATGATGCTTACGAATGGTCTACAGGAGAAACTTCTCAAAGTATTGTAGTAAGCCAAGGTGGAACGTATTCGGTTACTGTAAAGAATATGTACGGTAACAATAGTTGTGAGGCTATTCAAAATTTCACAGTCTACACCTCTAGTATCGCAACTATTGAAAACATAGAAACTATTGATTGGACTGCCAACAGCAACTCCATTTCTGTTTCAGTTTCAGGAACTGGGAATTATGTATTTTCTTTGGATGGTATTATTTATCAAGAATCAAATGTTTTCAATAACCTTCCATCTGGTTCTTATACTGTTTTTGTTAAAGATTTAAATGATTGTGGTATTGTTACTGAAGACGTTTCAATATTAAATTATCCAAGTTTTTTCACTCCAAACAATGATGGTTACAACGATTATTGGCAAATCATAGAATCGCAAACTGAACCTAGTTTAGAAGTCACCATTTTTGATCGATTTGGGAAAATACTAACGTCTTTTTATGGCAATCATTTTGGTTGGGATGGTACGTATAATGGAAACAACATGCCAACCAATGATTACTGGTTTTTAGTGAAACGTGCTGACGGAACAACTCATAGAGGTCACTTTACTCTAAAAAGATAAAAAGCTCCTTTCGGAGCTTTTATTTATTTCTTAAGAATACTAATTGCAAAACCACCACCTTCTGCTAATTTCACAGAAAGATTTGAGCCTTTTGATACTTCAATTTTTTCAATTATGATGTCTAAAGGATTATTATCCCAATGTGCTTCATCTCCATCTCTGTAAATTACAGCTTCGTAGCTCTGGTTCTCATCTAAAAAGTCGAAAGTTAAGTCTAGTGTTCTTGCATTTTCATCTGTAATACCACCAACAAACCAATTACCTGTTTCACGCTCTAGTCTTGCTATGGTTACATAATCGCCAACCACACCATTCAGCACTTTGGTTTGTTGCCAATCTACTCCAACATCTTTTATAAATTGAAGTGGCTCTGGGTTGGCTTCGTAATGTTCTACCAAATCAGCAGCCATTTGTATTGGACTATAAATCACCACATACAATGCTAATTGCTGAGCAATCGTAGTGTTTACCTGATTGTCTGGTTTGTATTCATCAAACTTAATATTGAAAATTCCTGGTGTATAATCTATAGGACCAGACAACATTCTTGTAAAAGCAACTATTGGTAAGTGCTCTGGTGGATTACCTCCATCGCTTGCCCAAGCATTAAATTCTTGTCCTCTTAAACCTTCGCGCGAAATGATATTAGGATAGGTTCTTCTTAACCCTGTTGCTTTAATAGGTTCGTGTGCATTAACTGCAACATCGTATTTAGCAGCTTTAATGGCAGCATTGTTATAATGATTTACCATATACTGTCCGTGATGATATTCACCTTTAGGAAGAATCTTACCGACATAACCTGATTTTACCGAGTGCATGCCATATTTTTGCATTAAAGCATAAGCTGTGTCTTGTTGCTTAGTATACGTTTCAGTTGCTGCAGAGGTTTCGTGGTGCATTATAATTTCTACACCTTTTTCTTTAGCATATCGTGTAACCTCATCAATATCATAATCTGGATAAGGTGTTACAAAATCGAATACACCTTCACGGTCTTCAAAACCAATCCAATGTTCCCAACCAGTATTCCAACCTTCAACTAAAACACCACCAATGTTATTTTTTGCTGAAAAGTCTATAAAACGTTTTACATTTTCAGTATTCGCTCCGTGTTTTCCGTGTGCACCTCCTGTATCTGTCCACGTACTCATATTCTGAGTCATCCCATAATCCCAAGAGGATTTTCCTAAGTGCATTTCCCACCAAACTCCTGTGTATTTCATTGGTGTAAACCAAGACATATCATGGATTTTAGCTGGGTCATTAAGATTTACGATTAAGTTAGAGGCAATTAAATCTGGTGCATTATCTGCAATTTGAATCGTTCTCCAAGGGGTTTTAAATGGTAGTTTTCGCTTTACTTTATAATCTGTATTTTCTGAACCTACTAAATTACTCTTTAAATCAAGGTTTTTAGTATCTACTTTTAAGGTCATTCCTGAATAATCTATCAACGCTGCTTCGTGAAAACTTAAATGTGTACCATCTGCACCAACCATAGTAACTGGTGTATTAACAGCATTTTCAGGAATATAGGTTTGCGCTAAATTTTTATGGTTCGCAAACTGTAAGGCATCAACCTCTGATAACTTTGTAGTATTATACAAATGCTCGTAAATATCCCAATCACCAGGAATCCAAAAAGTTTTGTAATCTTCAGTTAAGTTAAACTCCGTATGTTCATCCTTAATTAGTGCTTCTTTAAAGTTAGCTTGTTCTGGAAATTCGTATCTGAATCCAATACCATCGTCATATACTTTGAAAACAAGGTTTAGTTTTCGTTTTAATTCTGATGTTTCTTGTAATTCAACTCTTAATTCATTGTAATGGTTTACTACATCTACTTGTTCTCCCCAAGGCATTTGCCAAGTCTCATTGAACGTGCTTGTTGTTGTATTTACAATATTGAAATTATCCCTTAAAGCTTTAGCATTTGTAAACTCAAACCCTAAGTAAGAGCTATCTACTAAGGTTTTGTTATTGAACATTACTGTGTAAAACGGTTGTCCCTGAACATTAAGGTTGAAATTTACTTTCACTTCGCTATTTGGCGAAGTCACTTCAGTAATATGTTTTTCCTTTTGATTACATGAAAAGAAAAGGACTGTAAGGATTAATGGGATAAGATTAAATTTCATTAAGATTGATTTATTGTCTTTCGATTAAAATGATATTAGCATTCGAATTTATGGTAATTTTTCCGTTTTCCACAGTTGCTTTAACACCAGAATATGCATCTTGAAGTTTATCTCCTTCTTCAAAAACTTTAGAAACATCGATAACTTTTTCGCCTTTTGGTAAGTCTAAACCAACAATTACCAAATCTTTAAAGCTTCCTTGCTGATAGCTTCTGTAAAATAAATAAGGTTGTTGAGTTATCATTTGATGCATACCAGCACCTACAGCAGGATGATTTGCTCTGAATTGTCCTAGCTTTTGCCAATGGGTTAGCACTGCTTTTGTTTTTGAGTCTGAATTTACAGCTTCCCAATTCATAAATGAACGTAAGGTAGCATCACCTTCAGTGCCTTCTATAACCAATGATCTTGCAGACTCATCTCCATAATAAACTTGCGATGTTCCTGGCGATAGTAACAATCTATTTGCGGTTTCGTATGGTTTTTCTCTTTTAGCATCAAACGGACTACCATCGTCGTGAGAACTTAAATAATTTAATGTTCCAAAACCTTTTAATGGACCTTTTAAACTATCGTTGTATTTTCTGAACATTGCTTCGTATCCCATTTGTTTTGAATTCCATTTGAATTCAAAATTGATTAAACTTTGAAAACTTGGTGGATTAAAATAGTTCACTTTTTTATCGCCATAATCATAGTACTGACCACCTGAAATGCCGTAATTATAAACCTCTCCAACCAAATAGAAGTTGTTATCGTCTAATACCTTATCTGCATTATTTTTCTTATACGTTTCAAAAGCATAATCACATGCTTTTTTAAACTCTTGCCAAACGTATTCTTCGGTGTGTTTTACGGTATCTACACGGTAACCATCAATACCAAAATCGGTAATGTAATCGGTTAGCCATTTCATAATGTAAAAACGTGGTGCCCTTGGATGTCCTGTTCTTTCAAAAAAAGCATCGAGCTCTTTTACTTCTTGGTCGTAACGACCTTCTGCTTTCCATTTTTCTACCAATTGTGGTGGTAATGCTACATTTTCATTACTTTCAGTTCTGATATCTGGAAGGTTAGCCACCAATGTACAACTTATAGTATTATCGTAAGTATCGTAAGTACATTGCTTGTCTGTTCTTACCCATTCGTCTGGCCAAACTGGGTCTTTTTCTGTTACAGGACCTGTGTGATTAATCACAGCGTCTAATACTACACGAATGCCTTTGGCGTGTGCTTCCTTTACCAGTTCTTTTAAATCCTCTTCTGTTCCGAAATTTGGGTCAATTTTAGTCCAGTCTTTTGCCCAATAACCGTGAAAACCATAAGTAACACCAGTGCCTTCATCAGTTCCTCCGTGGATTTGCTCTACAATTGGTGTCATCCAAATGGCATTGATGCCCAAATCGGTAAAATAACCATCTTTGATTTTTTGTGTAATTCCTTTGATGTCGCCTCCTTCAAAACCACGCAATTTTCCGGTTTCTTTAGTCCTATCAAAGTTAACGTCGTTAGAGGTGTCTCCGTTATTGAATCTGTCAGTTAACAGAAAATAAAGATTAGCACCTTCCCACACAAATGGTGTTTCTGGCTTTGGTGCTTCTTGCTTCTGTTCTTGATTGCAAGACATTGCTAACGTAATGGTAAGTAATGCTAGAGTTAGTTTTTTCATTGGTGTTTATTTTCTGCGTAACTAGAATTTAAATTATTCTTTGATTTTTAGAATGAAAGATTCCAGAGGTTTTATATCTATCCTCACTTTCCCTCTACTGTTTTCAACTTTTAAGGTTGATGTGTAATTTTTGTATAGCTGGTCTTCAACTAGATAGTCTCCTTCTTTTAGCTCTAATTTAGACACCAAATCTTGTGGCAATTGCAATTCAAAACCATAAGTGTTTTCGGCATTAAAGTTTGAAATGATAATTAGCTTTTCATCATCACTCCAGCGTGCAAAACTTAAGACTTTATCGTTATACCATTCTGTATGCTGCTGATTGTAATGTTGTAAATCTTGATAGTCTCCCATTAAAGCATCACTCTTAATCGTGAAGTTTAACAAACGCTTATAGAAATCTCGCAAAGTTTTTTCTGCTTCGGTAGATTGACCTCCATCAAACTGTTTATTGTTTACCCAACGCACAACGCTTGGTACGCTTCCATAGTCGAAAATAGATGTTCGGGTTGGGTCGCCAAAACCTAAATCCTCTTCGGCTTTTTCTCCAAATTCCTGACCAAAATACACCATTGTTGGCGATGTACTAATTGTTGCAGAAACCACCATTGCTGGCTTTCCTTTTTCAGCATTACCTGCAAAATCGGGACTTGCAATACGTTGCTCATCGTGATTTTCTAAAAAGTGAAGCATATGGTGCTCAATATCTTTTAAATTCTCTTGAATTGGCGGAATATTGTACGTACTTCCGTGACCTTGCATAACGTGTTTTAAGGTATCATACAACTGCACTTTGTCGTACAGGTAATCCATTTTTCCTTTTTGGATGTAATCTCTATATAGATGTGGTTGGTAAACTTCAGCTAATAAAAACGCATCTGGATTCTGCATTTTGATGTGCGAATTCATATAACTCCAAAATTCTACTGGTACCATTTCTGCCATATCAAAACGGAAACCATCCACGCCTTTAGCTGTCCAATACAAGGCAATGTCTTTGAACTTTACCCAAGAACTTGGTACGGTTTTGTCTTTCCAGAAGTTATAATGTACTTTGTAATCTTCGTTATCGAAACCTTCAGGCAATTCATCAAAATCTTTTTTACCTTCTGGATTGATTCCATAGTTAACTTTTACGGTTTCGTACCAATCGTGCATTTTAGGTTGCGACGCTCTTGAACCATTACCTGTCCATTTTGCAGGAATTTCTTCAAACTTACCATCGCCTTTTGGATGGTTTTCGCCACCTAAAGGTTGGTAACCGTTTTCCCAATTTGGTACTTTAAATGGTTCTCCTGGATTGTAATAAAAGTTGTTATTGACTGCGTAAGTCACAGTTTTATCATCTTCTGCACCAAAATCTGTTACACCTTCAGGATTCGTTAAACTCTGATAATTACGAGCTACGTGGTTTGGCACGATGTCTATTAAAACCTTTAAACCTGCGTTGTGCGACCGCTCAATTAAAGCTTCAAACTCTTGTAGTCTATTCTCTACATTTTCGGCTAAATCAGGATTTACATTATAATAATCCTTAACTGCATAAGGCGAACCTGCGCGACCTTTTACAATATCTGGATCGTCGTTAGAAATGCCGAATTCACTGTAATCGGTTATCACATCGTGATGTGGCACACCTGTGTACCAAATATGTGTGACTCCGAGATCTTTAATTTCAGTAAGTGCTTTATCTGTGAAGTCATTGAATTTACCAACACCATTTTCTTCTAAAGTCCCCCAAGGTTTGTTGTTGGTATTGGTATTTCCGAACAGACGTGTAAATACTTGATAAACGACTTCTTTCTTTTTCATCACTGATTTAGTTTCTTCAGTTTTTATAGTTTGTTTTGGCTCGTTTTTACAACTAAACACTATTGAAGCGACTAAAATTAGAGTAACTATATAGTTTGAACGCATATTATTTGTTAAGCTTTATTTTAATTTCTTTTTTGGTTGAAGTATCCCAAGTCACATCAAGTCTTAAGGTTTCATTATTGATATTGTAATCACCTTTAACTTTTTGACTTCCTATTTTTATTGTTTTTGGTGTTTTAGAAATGTTATGAATAACAAGCTCGATTTGTTTTGTTTTACTTGAAAAATGCTTGCCTATTTCGGCATTAAAATCAAATTCTAAATAGCGTTGATTGCTTTCAGATTTGAATTCGAGAATTTCGTAGTTTCCCTTTTCAAAAGCGTTAACAGTTGAACCATTGTCATTATACATTTGATAATCACTACTTCCTACTTCTTTATCAAAATAATAATGAAGCTCTAATACCGAACCATTGTAGGTTTTTGTTGATTGCATTGGTTTTGCCATAGGTATAAAACTTCCACCTCTCACAAAGGTTGGTATGCTATTCTCTTTTATTTCGTAATTAATTGGATGACCTCCTTTGTATAATTCATCAGAATAAAAATCAAACCAATTAGATGTTTTTGGAAAATAAACCGATGTCGTTTTTTGTCCAGCCTCAAGAATTGGCGCAACTAGAATATTGTTTCCCCATAAATACGTTTTTGAATAATTATAAAGCTGTGAATTAGCGGCTTCTTCAAAAAACAATGGTCGCATTAATGGTGCTCCTGTTTGGTTGTTTTCAAACATGAGGTTGTAGTTATAAGGCAACAACTTGTAGCGTAATCCTATGGCTTGTTTTGCCAAAGCTTTGGCTTTCTCACTTCTAAAAACCGGTTCACTTGGCACATCCTCTTGTGCATGAGGTCTGTAAATTGGTTGAAAAACGCCATATTGCAACCAACGTACATACAGTTCATCATCAAGGTTTGCTCCAGCAAAACCGCCAAGATCACTATGCATATAAGCCAAACCTTGCATTCCCATTTGCAATGCAATTTCTGGCTGACTTTGTAATCCGCCCCAAGTTCTGTTGACGTCTCCAGACCAAGGCACTAAACCGTAACGTTGCGAACCTGAATAACCAGCACGCATTAAAATAAAAGGTCGTTGATTCGGTAAAGCTTCATGAAAAGCGTCTTGAACCAGTTTTGCCCAATCGTGACCAAAAGTATTATGAACTTCATCAGCTGTTCCTGTTGCATGAATTACACTGGAAGGATGTACTTCAGGTTCTCCTAAATCTCCCCAAATTCCAGTTACACCAAGATTCAACAAGTCTTTATTTATACCTTTAAACCAATTATAACCTGACTTACTATATACATCTACCAAGCCTGTGTTTCCGAAGAAAAAATCATAGGTTGCTGGATTGCCCAAGCTATCTTTTGCTAAAGCGTTGTTGGTAACTGCTTCGTTCCAACGGTTAGATGTTGTTAATATAAATGGTTCTGTAATGAGAATGGTTTCTACATTTTTGTCCTGTAATTCCTTAATCATTTGTTTTGGATTTGGGAACGAATCTCTATGAAATTCTAAATTACCCATGGTTCCCATAACTTCTTTTCCAAACCAATATAAATCCAGAATCACTGCATCAACAGGAATATGTTCTTCTCTAAAAGCATCAATGGTTTTTAATGTTTCTTTTTGAGAATGATAACCAAATCTACTTGAAAAATTTCCTAAAGCCCAACGAGGCAACATAGGTTGTTTTCCTGTTAAATCGGTATAATTATCTATGATATCATACCAAGAATCTCCAACAATGACTTGATACGTTTTACGACCAGAAATGGTTTCGTAAGTTAGTGTATTGTCACCTTTACTATCTAAATCTAAATACCCTATTGGAGCATTGTCAAAATGAACCATATACTGTTTTGACGACATCACAATTGGCAAGGTAAAATTCATTAACTCACTTGTAGTTTCATAGCCGTAATGCGCTTTATTATAAAGCTGCAAACGATGACCACGACGATTCATTCCTAAAGCTCTTGCTCCAGCTCCATACAACACTTCATCAGGTGTTAGACTAAATTGAATGGTCTCAAAAGCATCATTTTTTTGGTAGCCATTTTTTTCTGAAATGACTTCTTTTCCGTCTTTCCAATATGAAATATTGAAAGGTGATTTGGTTATAAGAACCGATAAATCTTTAGATTTTAACGTCACTCCTGAATTGGTTTCAGAAAATTGAATATCAGAAAACCCTTTATTTAAAACCACTGCATGAGATGATTTTACACTTGCAGTTTCACCTTTTGGCAGAAAGGTGGTTTCTGCAATTTTAGATGTAAAGAATTGAATGTTATATGAACCATCAGATACTTTCACGTTTAGCTCATTATTATTAAAAGAAGCATAAACAAACTCACGCGTTTTTATAGCATCTTGAAACAACCACGTAATAGCTTCTTCAAAATTTTCTCGCCATAATGTTTCGTTGTGTTTTCCGTCAGGAACAACTTTTGACCTTATGTTTTCAGCTGAAAAACCATTGTTTTTTAAAACAGAAATCATTTGATTCATGTCTTTAACAGTCTGACTTATCTCATCAAAACCTGCTTTTTCACCTTCTTTTCCTCCTGCAAGGAAATACATTTTTGTGTCTTTTAAATTTGCATGCGATTTTGTGTAATTTTCAATTTCTGGTGCAAACCAAAATGCTGGTGAATACACACCTATTTTTCCGAATACGTTAGGATATTTTAAGGCTGCATAATGCGAAATTAAACCTCCCATTGAACTCCCAAAAATGGCTGTGTGCTTTTTATCTTTTAAGGTGTTGTAATTAGCATCAATGTATGGTTTTAGTGTATTGACGATAAACTCTAAATAAGCATCGCCTTCGCCTCCGCCATATTTTTCATTTTTGAAAGGTGAATATTCATCCAGACGCTTATCTGCGCCATTATCAATACCAACAACTATAAGCTTTAAATTTTTATTTCGGAATAGTTTATCTAGTGTTTCATCAACACTCCATTCATTTGAATATGAGGATGTTTTTTTATCAAATAAATTTTGTCCGTCGTGCATATACACAACAGGATACGATTGATTTGAGGTCTTATAATCTGCTGGCAAATACAACCAAACACGACGTTTGCGGTTGAGTTGCGGCATGTTGAACGTATCTGATAGAATTGTAACCTGCTTTGTTACTGTTGAAGCATTTTCAACATCAAATAAATTGTCCCAACCTACTATCTTTAGTTTTAAAGTATCTGGTTTACTACCAAATGTGTAGCTACGATTCTCAATAGCAAAACCTTTTTTGTCACACTCAACAGAACTCCAAGTACCTTGCGTAAACTTGAAATTAATAGTGCCTTCGTTTTGAGGTAATGTGATGGTATAACGACCATCTTGTAACTCTAATTGATAAGCTTTTTGTCCTCCAGACCAACCTTCAAAATCACCTGAAATAAATATTGAAGCATTTTCTGGTGTTTCCTTTGGCACTTGCTCTACAACAATAGTAACTTGAGCAAACGTTGTTTGGAATAAAAGAAGACATAAGATGTAGGTTAGTTGTTTCATTTTTAATTTTGTTGTTCACTTTAAGAAATTATACTCAAGACTTCTCAACTTTCGTTGTAAGATGCTTTCAAAGAAAATATGTTTTCTTTTCAATCAATACCCGAAGTGATAAATACGTTTTTGTTTTATGGATTCCGCATCGTAGTGCGGAATGACAAATTAATTTAGTTTTGTTGTTAATACTATGGCTCCTTTTTCTTTTAAAACAATGCTATCTTTCCAAATTACAGTTTCTCCTGTAAATACATTTTTTAATGTTTTTCCTGTTAAACCTAATTCTTCAAATCGGCTTGTATTTAAATTAAAAGCGTCTTCATTTTTATTCAGAATATGAACAACTGTTTCGTCATCATTAAACCTTACTAGAACATAGGTATTGTCTTCTGGTGCAAAGTGCATGGTTTTTCCGCTATGAATAGCTTTAGAGTTTTTTCTAAAATTCATCAATTTAGACACATAACTCTGCATATCTTTTTTAGTTTCTTCCAGATTGTCGCCTGTAAACGCATTTACGGCATCACCTTCCCAACCACCAGGAAAATCGGTACGAATTAATCCGTGATCACCTGGTTTATCAAAATCATTCATTAAGATTTCTGTACCATAATACATTTGAAACGTACGCGGTAATACTGCCAAATAGCTCAACGCCATTTTCGTGTTGGTAATGTCACCTTGTAATTGCGTAAAAATACGGCTCATATCGTGGTTGTCTGGAAACACTAAAATGTCTTCAGGTCTTGTATAATGAAAGTCGTTAGCCAATGCTGTGTATATTTCTTTAAGACCAGTTCCCCAAGTTTCTTCGTTTTTTAATCCTGCTATAATTTTTTCTTGCATAGCAAAATCCATTGTTGAGCGCAAGTTAGAGTCATAACCATCTGCATTTTGATGACCATCTTGCCAATATCCAATTAACAACGGATTGCTTGACCATTCTTCACCTACAATATTAAAATTTGGATATTCTGCCATTATAGCTCCAGCCCAATCGCTCATAAAATCTTTGTCAGGATATGGATAAGTATCTTGACGAATACCACCAAGACCTAGTGTTTCTATCCACCAAATACTATTTTGAATAAGATACTTTGCCATAAACGGATTACGTTGATTAAGATCTGGCATTCCCTGAACAAACCAACCATCGCTCATTTCCTGTTTATCAATTTTTGAAGCATAGCTATCTTGGTTTACCGTTCTTCTGTGTGATGAACGTTTTACAATCTCATTGTTCCAATTGGCTTTATTTGCTTCGTAATGCGCTTGGTAATTTACCCAATCACTAAATGGCAAGTCTTTCATCCACCAATGTTCCAAACCGCAATGGTTTGCGACTTGGTCCATAATTAGCTTCATATTATTTTTTCGTAATTCGTCAGCTAATTTTTTGTAATCTTCGGTTGTACCAAATCTTGGATCTACTTGATAATAATCAGTAATAGCATAACCATGATACGATGCATGATGCATATCGTTAGTTAGCACAGGACAAGGCCAAACAGCAGTAAAACCTAAATCTTTAATATAGTTTACATGCTCTGTAATCCCTTGAAGATCACCACCGTGACGTGCATAATCATTGGTTCTATCTATGTGCTTTTCGTTTAAATTATCAAACGTATCATTGTTTGGATTAGCGTTTGCAAAACGATCTGGTGTGATTAGATAAATAGCATCTGAACTATTAAACCCTACAAAATCTTCAGCTGATTTTTCTCTAGCTTTAAGCTCGTAAGTTGTTACTAGTTCTTCGTTGTTATCATTCTTAAATATGATATTGAAGGTTCCTGCTTTGGTACTGTTTGAAATGATGACATCTATAAACAGGTAGTTATTGCTTTTTTCTGCTTTACTTACATGTGCAATAGTTACTCCAGGATATTCAATACTTGGTTGGTAACTCCCAATATTTTGGTGATGTACTAATAACTGTAAGCTATCATTTTTAAAACCAGTCCACCAATTTGGTGGTTCTACGCGATCAATATCGTTTTTATCAATCAACGCTTTAGGTTGACTGCTGGCTATTGATGTAGAAGTTTGCTCTTTACAAGACACACTTAAAACCAATAGAAGCATTAAAAATATAGGTGTGTACGTTTTCATGTTAAATAGTTTTAAGTGTGTTTTTACTCATTAAACAGTAACCAAGCTATTAGCTTCAATTGTTACTTTTTTATCGTTTACCAAGATGTCTAAACTTTCGCCACCTTCTAGTTCGAAGTTGGTTTTACCTTGGTTAACATTCACTTTTATGATTTGATTTCTAAAGTTGATTTTAAACGAATAACCATCCCATTCTTTTGGGATTTTAGGTGAAAAAGACAAGGTATTATCTTTTACACGCATTCCGCCAAAACCTTCAACAATACTCATCCAAGTTCCTGCCATAGATGTAATATGTAAGCCTTCATGAACTTCTTTATTATAATCATCTAAATCTAATCGCGATGTTCTTAAATAAAACGTATAAGCTTGTTCCATACGGTCTATTTTTGCCGCTTGAATACTATGAACACAAGGTGACAATGAACTTTCGTGTACAGTATATGGCTCGTAAAAATCGAAATGACGCTCTAACTCTTCAGTAGAAAAATGATCTTCGAAGAAATAGAAACCTTGTAATGTATCGGCTTGTTTTATGTAAGGTGAACGCAAAATACGATCCCAAGACCAATATTGGTTAATAGGACGTTGACTAGCATCTAGCTCATCAACTTTTATTAATTCTTTATCTAAAAACCCGTCTTGCTGTAAGTACACATTATGCTCTTCAGAATATGGGAAATACATAGCATCAGCAACCGATTTCCATTGTGCTATTTCAGCTTTAGACAGCTTAACTTTATTCATTATTCTAGTAAAGTCTGTATCGTATTCTGCTTCAACTTTACTAATGTTTTCAATAGCATAATCTATACACCATTTAGCTATATAGTTAGTATACCAGTTGTTGTTTACGTTATTTTCGTACTCATTTGGACCTGTAACACCTAAAATAACATACTTGTTTTTGTTTGTTGAAAACGTAGCACGTTGGTGCCAAAAACGTGCAATACCAATAAGTACTTCCAAGCCTTTTTCAGGTATGTAACTGTAATCGTTTGTAAACCTGTGGTAGTTATAAATGGCAAAAGCAATAGCACCATTACGATGAATTTCTTCAAAAGTAATTTCCCATTCGTTATGACATTCTTCTCCATTCATAGTTACCATTGGATACAATGCTGCGCCATTAGTAAAGCCTAATTTTTCAGCATTCTCAATAGCTTTTTGCAGATGATTATATCTGTACTCCAATAAGCTTCTTGCTACTTTTTGGTCTTTTGTAGCCATGTAAAACGGAATGCAATATGCTTCGGTATCCCAATAGGTACTTCCACCATATTTTTCGCCTGTAAATCCTTTTGGACCAATATTTAATCTAGAATCTTTTCCTAAATACGTCTGATTTAAATGAAAGATATTAAAACGAATACCTTGTTGCGCTTTTACATCACCACTAATGGTAATATCTGCCATATCCCAAATGTTTGCCCAAGCTTGTTTTTGTTGCTCTAGCAAAGTATCAAAACCTAGTTGTGTAGCTGTTGCCAATACTGATTTTGCTGCAGTTACCAATGCGTTTTTGTCATGGTTTCTATCTACAGTATAACCTCCAAACTTATGAATAGCATAAGTTTCGCCTTGCTTAACATTTTTTTTGTAGCTGTAAGATACTATTGTTGCATCTGCACTAACGTTTGGCTCGATTAATACCGACTTACCATTGATAAAAACCTTTGATTCCATGAACGTGCATGTATAAAAATCGGTTTTCATGGTTTTAGCCTGAATAAACGCTTGGTTATTATCGTGACTTACTTGAGTAGTGTCCCAAAACTTATCGTCCCAATTGGTATCTTCGTTTGTAATTCCTGAATCTATATAAGGTTGAAATACAATTTCAGCATCACTATTTAATGGTGTTACTTGATAATTGATTACTCCCATTTCGTCTTGGTTAAGACTTAAAAAACGTTTTGCGTTAACTTCTACTTCAATACCATTTTGAAGTGTTGCCTTAAAAGTTCTAGACAACCAACCTTCTTTCATATTAAGTTCTCGTCTAAAATCTTGAACCGTTTTGCACTTGTTTAGGTCTAACTGTTCGCCATTTATTGCTACATTAATACCAATCCAGTTTGGTGCATTAAGTACTTTTGCAAAATATTCTGGGTAGCCGTTTTTCCACCAACCAACACGTGTTTTATCAGGATAATATACACCTGCTATGTAGCTTCCTTGAAAGGTTTTTCCTGAATATTGTTCTTCAAAATTAGCGCGTTGTCCCATGGCTCCATTGCCAATACTAAACAAACTTTCTGATGATTCTACACGCTCTGCATGAAACCCTTCTTCTATGATTGACCAATTATCTGGTTTAATATAATCTTGGTTCATAATTTTAATATATTGTCTTGTTATCGCTACAACGACAACTTATTTCTTTATTAATTCTTCTATAAATTCTATACTTATTTCAGTGAAATCTTTAAACACATAATCTGCTTCAGATAACACTGTTTTGTCACCTATACCAATTGAAATCATATTGGCATTATTTGCTGCTTGAACACCTGCTACAGAATCTTCAAACACAATACAATTTTCAGGCTTTTGGTTAAGTGCTTTTGCTCCTATAAGGAATACTTCTGGGTCTGGTTTTGCCTTACTTACATCATTACCATCTACAATGGCTTGAAAGTTTGAAATAAGGTTTACTTTTTGAAGTATTTTTCTGGCGTTTTTACTTGCCGACCCTAAAGCTATGCCTTGATTATTTTCATTAAGATGATTTAAAATTTTTGGCACATCTGGAAGAATTTCGCTTTCTCCCATTTTATCTATGTAGCTTAAATAATCATCATTCTTTTTTGCCATTAATGCCATAAACTCATCTTCTGAAATTGTTTTATTTCCCCAAGACAAGATTTTTTCTAAAGATTTTACACGACTTACACCTTTTAGTTGTTCGTTTTGTGTTTCAGTAAAATCAACATCAATACTATTGGCTAATTTTTTCCATGCTAAAAAATGGTATTTTGCAGTATCTACAATAACACCATCTAGGTCAAATATGAATCCTTTTGTATTCATTTTAATTTATTTCGTTTTCTGGTTGATATGAAATTGCGTCTTTATTCACAATAAACAGGTTGCAAAATGCTGCTAGAATTAAACTAATACCAGCAACAGTCATCGCATTAATAGCATCTTCACCTAAAAGACTAGACACATAATTAATACCACCAAGTGCTGCTATAATTTGAGGTATTACAATAAACATATTGAAGATACCCATAATAACTCCCATCTTTTTAGGATCTACTGAACTTGATAACATTGCATACGGCATTGAAAGAATACTTCCCCATGCAATTCCTATTAAAATAAAACAGTACTTTAAGGTTTCTGGTGTTGCATAATACATAGCCATAAACCCAACGCCTCCTAGTATAAGAGAACCCATGTGAACAAATTTTCTGTTTATACGTTTTTTAGATGTATACAATGCTAGTAGTAATGCAAATGCCATAGATGACAATCCATAAACACCCATTGCAGAACCTACCAAGTTTGATGATTTCTGAAATGCTGTATTTGCCGTATCAAAAGCTTCAGCTTGTGATGCATTAGTTAAATCAAAAGCTGCTTCTAATGGTGCAGGTGTTTGAAACACATGCTCTGTAAGCGCAGGATTTGCCATACTCCACATAGTAAAAAACGCAAACCAACTAAAGAACTGTATAAGTCCTAGTTTTTTCATTGTTAGCGGCATTTTGCCTATGTTTTCTAAAATATCTGGAATAAAGCGGTTTTTCTTTTTTCGTTCACGCTCAAATTCCTCCATATCTTCAGGAGGATATTCGGATGTGGTAAATACGGTATATAGTATGCTTATTAAAAATACAACAGCACCAATACCAAAGGCTACTTTTACCGACATTGGCACAACGCCTTTTGGCGCTGCATCGCTAACACCTAGTTGCGATACCATCCAAGGCAAATTACTTGCTATCCAAGTACCAATACCAATAATAAGTGTTTGTACAACAAAACCATACGAACGTTGCGAATTGGGTAGCTTATCTGCTACTAAAGCCCTGAATGGCTCCATTGAAATATTGATAGAAGCATCAAGAATCCATAAAAAACCTGCAGCCATCCACAAAACTGAAGAATGTGGTACTAAAAACAGTGCAAGCGAGCTTAAAATAGCTCCGATTAAAAAATATGGACGACGTCTTCCCCAACGTGGATGCCAAGTTTTATCGCTTAAATAACCAATAATGGGTTGCACTAGTAATCCTGTTAAAGGAGCTGCAATCCATAACAATGGAATAGCATCTTTATCAGCACCAAGTGTTTGAAATATTCGAGACATAAAGCCTCCTTGTAACGCAAAACCAAATTGAATTCCTAGGAAACCGAAACTCATATTCCAGATTTCCCAAAAACTTAAGGAACGCTTTTTCATTAATAGTATAATTTAGATTAATACTATTTTGATAAGCATAAACTCATCAAAACTTATGGTGAGAAGTGAAAATATAAGTTTTGATTCTGGTGGTAAAGATATAAAAGTTTTTAAATACGCAATGTTAAATTTCTATTTGGTAGATTCTCTTTCAATCAATTCGGTCTCTATTACAACTGTTTGGTAGTTTTCTTCATCGTCTTCGTTTTCTAATTTGTCTATCAATAATTCAGCTGCTTGTTCTCCCATAGTTTGCGCATGTTGACTTACCGTTGTTAAACTTGGAGTTGCGTGTTTTGATAAAACTCCGTCAGTAAATCCTATAAACTGTATATCCTCAGGTATTTTCTTCTTTAGCTTTCTGGCTATTTTCATTGCTGTTAAAGCATAAAGCTCATTTACAGCAAAAACACCATCTATCTTTTTATTCTCTTTAAAAAGCTGTTCTATTTCGGCTTCTAGATCTTCTAAATGATCTTCTGAATCTAATTCTTCTACAATTTTTAAAATCAAGTCTGATTGTGGCTCAATACCATGATCCTCCAAAGCTTCTAAATAACCTTGAGTTCTAAGTTTACCTACACTCACATAGTCTTTGGTAGTAATGATTGCTATGTTTTTACAACCATTTTCAATAAGTTTATTAACTGCTTTTTTAGAGCCTTTTAAATCGTCTACAATAACTTTATCACAATTAACCTCGTTTACAACCCTATCAAACATCACGATTGGCATTCCTTGATTTATGGTTTCGTAAAAATGATGATAATCTTGTTGTGCTAATGTATCTTTGGAAATAGAGAGCACAAATCCATCTATACTACCATTGGCAAGCATTTCCATATTGATAACTTCTTTATTAAAAGACTCATTAGAAAGCCCAATAATAACATTATAACCTCTTCTATTGGCTACTAACTCGATACCTCTTATCACTTTAGCAAAGAAATAATGTACTATCTCAGGAATTATAATTCCAATAGTTTTAGTTTTTCGGTTTTTTAAGCTTAAAGCAATATTGTTTGGACGATAATTATAGAGTTTCGCAAAAGCCTGAACTTTTTGCTTAGTATCATCACTAATTTCTGCACTATTTCTTAACGCTTTTGAAACCGTAGAAATTGACACATCTAACTCTCTTGCAATCTGTTTTAGGGTAATCTTTCTTTTCATATTTTTTGTACCTTATAAAGGTAAAAATTGCTAAATAATTTTCAATAAACATCTTATTGTTAAAATAAGACTCATCTCAATTTTTTTGAAGATGACAATAAAGGTATTACTTTATTACATATTTAATAATTTTAAGCTGTTTTTTATTGTTTTCTCTCATTTTTAAAAAAGTTTTTAACACGAAAACGTTTTCGCAAGGTAATTAAAAGTACAACTCCAAGAAGATACACAAAATTTACATAGATTTAACATCGAGAAGTGAAAATATACATAGAAAATTAACAAACTAACATTAAAAGTATTGTATGAAAACAACGTTAAATTGCTTACTGTTTTTGTTCTTTATTATACCATCATTTTTGATGGCTCAAAATAGAGTTTCGGGTACAGTAACAGAACAATCCTCATCATTACCCTTACCAGGAGTAAATGTACTAGTAAAAGGTACAACTCAAGGTACAGCAACAGATTTTGATGGGAAATACCAAATTAACATTAATAATGGTGACATCTTAGTGTTTTCTTATCTTGGTTACATTACCCAAGAAATCACTTATACAGGACAATCAACAATTGATGTAAGCCTAGTTGAAGATGCTTCTCAATTAGACGAAGTAGTAGTAATTGGTTATGGTAGTGTAAAGAAAGAAGATCTTACAGGTGCTGCTGATTTAGTGACTTCTGAAGACTTTAACCAAGGACCTATTGTTTCAGCTCAACAATTAATTTCAGGTAAAGTTGCTGGTGTATCAGTTACTTCTGGTAGTGGAGCACCTGGTGATGGTCAAGAAATTAGAATTAGAGGTAATGGTTCTTTATCATTAAATAACAACCCTTTAATTGTATTAGATGGAATTCCTCTAGACAGCGGTGGTGTAGGCGGTTCAAGAAACCCTCTTAACCTAGTAAATCCTAATGATATTGAAAGCATGGTAGTACTTAAAGATGCTTCGGCAACCGCAATTTACGGTTCAAGAGCTGCTAATGGTATTATTATGATAACAACTAAAAAAGGAAAGAACAACGAATTTAAATTTAATGTTACTTCATCTACAACAGTACACACATCTGTTGATAGAGTTGATGTCTTATCGGCCGACCAATTTAGAGAAGTTGTAACAACTCATCCTAATGCTAATGCAAACACGTTGGCTTTATTAGGCAATGCTAACACTGATTGGCAAGAAGAAATTTATGCTACTGGTTTTGGTCAAGACCATACTTTTAGTGCTTTGGGTAGCGCTTTTGGTGTTCCTATGAGAGCTTCGTTAGGATATTCTGATCATGATGGAATTCTTAAACGTGATAATTTTAAAAGAACAACTGCCTCGTTAAATTTAACTCCAACTTTTTTAGAAGATCATATAAAATTAGAATTAAATGCAAGAGGTAATTATACCGAAAACTTATTTGGTAACAGAGGAGCAATAGGTTCAGCTAGTACTTATGCGCCAACTCAACCTGTTTACGACCCTAACTCTCAATTTGGAGGTTACTTTTCTTGGATCGATTCTGCTACAGGGTTTCAACCAAGTTTAGCAGGAACAAACCCAGTTGCTCTTTTAAATTTAGTTGATGACGAATCAGAAGTAAGACGATTTGTAGGTAATGCTAAAGTTGATTACAAATTACATTTCTTAAATGACCTTACTGCTACTGTAAACGTTGGTATCGACAAATCTAATAGTCATGGTCGTATCATAACTTCTGAGCTTATCCCTACCGCTGATCAAACATGGAACGGTTCAAGAAGCACATATAATAACGAATCAACTAATAAGTTATTTGATGCTTATTTAACATATAATAAAACTTTAAATGACGTTCACAACTTAAATGCTGTAGCAGGTTACTCTTATCAATCGTTTGAATATGATAATTACAGCTATAATAGTGAAGACGAAGAAGATGGTAACGATTTTGAATTCTACGACAGTTCTAAAAATGTATTACTTTCTTATTTTGGGCGTTTAAACTATGATTTTGATGGTAAGTACCTTGTAACTGCAACCTTAAGAGCTGATGCTTCTTCTAAATTAAATCCTGATGATCGTTGGGGATATTTCCCTTCTGTAGCATTAGCTTGGAATATTCATAAAGAGGATTTCATAAACTCTAATGGTTTTTTAAATGAACTTAAACTTAGAGCAGGTTATGGTGAAGTTGGAAACGTAAACGGTTTAGGTGACTATGGCTTTTTAACTAGATATACAGTAAGTCAATCATCTGCAAACTATCAATTTGGAAACTCATTTTACCAAACTTACAGACCTGACCCAATCAATGAAGACCTTAGATGGGAAATTGGTAATACTTTAAATATTGGTTTAGACTATGCGTTATTAGACAATAGAATTTCAGGTTCTGTTAATGCATATCTTAAAAAGACTAAAGATTTAATTGCATTTGTTTCTATTGATCCATTTACAAACTTTGGAAGCAGCATTAACAAGAATATAGGTGATATGGAAAATAAAGGTATTGAATTCGCTTTAAACCTTACACCTATTAAAACTGACGATTTTGAATGGAACATTAACTACAATGTTGCCTTTAATGATAACGAGATTATTAGCTTACCTTCAGATATTGAAACTGGTGGAATTAGTGGTGGTGTTGGTAATAACGTACAACTTCACAGAGAAGGTGAATCACCTTATAGTTTTTACGTATTCCAACAAGTATATGACACTGATGGAAACCCTATAGAAGGCGCTTTTGTAGATAGAAATGGTGATAATGTTATTAATGATGCTGATAAGTATTTATACAAAGATCCTTATGCAGATATCATTATGGGTCTTAACACTAACATAAGTTATAAAAATTGGGATTTAGCTGTAGTAACAAGAGCTAATATAGGTAACTATGCTTATAACAATGTAGCTTCTGGTAACTCTTACCTTAATGGTGTTATCCCAACAACTAATAACTTCTTATGGAATATCCACTCAGATTATTTAAGTACTGGTTTTGAGAATCAATCAGATGAAAAAAACTTTTTAAGTAGCCACTGGATACAAGAAGCATCATTCTTTAAAATAGATAATATTACTTTAGGATATACCATAAACAATGCTATTAAAGATGCTAACATAAGACTTTATGGCTCTATGCAAAATGTTGCAACCATAACAGATTATGACGGTATAGATCCAGAAATAAATGGCGGTATAGATAACGGATTTTACCCTAGACCTCAATCATTTACATTTGGAGTTAATATAGATTTTTAAAAAAATTGACTTATGAAAAATATAATTAAACAACTAATTTGTATAGTAGCTATATCATCTGCCATGGTATCATGCCATGATGATTTAGACCAATTACCTACTGATCCAGATATCTTTTCTGAATTAGATGTATTCGCAAATGCTACTGAAGCTCAAAGTGCTCTAGCAAAACTTTATGCAAGTTTAGCACTTACTGGACAAGATGGTCCTGCTGGAAACCCTGATATCTCTGAAATTGATGAAGGTTTCTCTCAATATTCTAGAATGTTATTTAACCTAAATGAATTAACTACCGATCATGCTGTTGTAGGTTGGGGAGATCCAGGTTTACCTGATTTACATGGACAATACTGGTCTGCAAGTAACGATTTCACAGGTGCTATGTATTTACGTTTAGCACAAGAAGTGTCGTTTTGTAACTCATTTATTCAAAACGCAAGTAACTTAAGTGATGACGTAGTGCAAACCTATATTGCTGAAGCTAGATTTCTACGAGCTTTTGCTTATTATAACCTAGCCGATTTTTATGGTAATGTACCTGTTTTAACCGAAATTTCTACAACACTTCCTACTCAAAACACAAGAGAAGAAGTATTCAACTTTATTGAAGAAGAACTTCTTGCAATACAAGATCTTTTACCAGAATCTAACGAATATGGAAGAGTGGATAAAGTAGCCGCTTGGGCATTACTATCTAAGCTATACTTAAATGCTGAAGTTTGGACAGGAGTTCCTCGTTATAATGACTGTGTTACATTTTCAAACAATGTTATAAACTCTAGTTACACAATTAACATGAATGATGCCAATGGTAACGGAACAGCTTATGACGAATTATTCTTAGCAGACAATGATACTAATGGAGCTCAAAACGAATTCATTTTCACACTTAACTTTGACGGTCTACAATCTCAAACCTACGGAGGAACCACTTTCTTAGTTCATGCAGCAATTGGTGGTTCAATGGATCCTACAGCTTACGGAGTTAATGGTGGTTGGGGAGGCCTTCGAGTTACCAAAAACTTAGTTAATAAATTTGAGACTGGAGAGATTGATATCGACAACTTAAACGGCTCTTTAGGAGGAACATTATCTGATTGGGGACTTGTGGGAACTCTTAATAATTGGGGAGATCCAAACAATGATGGTAATCCAGACCCTGATGCTGATATAGAAATGTATGAAACTGCAACTAATCAATATGCCCTTTACGCTAACTTAACTTCTGGTGAATTAAAATTCAGATTTAATGAAGATTGGGGGCAAAACTATGGAGACAATGATACTGATGGCACTTTAGAGCCAGGTGGAGCAAACATACCTATAGCTGCTGATGGAACTTATCTTATAACAATGGATTTAGATGGTTTAACATATTCTATTACCGAAATAGTTCCTTCTGGAGACATGAGAGGAATGTTCTATACTGATGGACAAGAGCTTGAAATTGAGAGCATCCCTCCTTTTAGCAATGGTTACGCAACTACTAAATTTAAAAACATTGACTCAAGTGGAAGCCAAGGAAATGATAGTAGTGGTGAATTTGTTGATACAGATATACCTGTAATACGTCTGGCAGAAATCTACTTAAATTATGCTGAAGCAGTAATACGAAGAGATGGAGCAGCAGATCAACAATCAGTTAATTTAATAAATGAATTAAGAGAACGTGCTTATGGTAACTCATCTGGGAATATTTCCATTGGTGATTTAGATGAAGATTTCATCCTTGATGAGCGCTCAAGAGAATTATACTGGGAAGGTCAAAGACGTACAGACTTGATTAGATACGACTATTTTACAACATCTGACTATTTATGGCCTTGGAAAGGGAATCAACCAAACGGAGTTTCTACAAGTTCATTTAGAAATGTATTCCCAATCCCAAGTAATACCATATTAACAAACCCTAACTTACAGCAAAACGAAGGTTACTAATTAAAAAATCTAAACAATGAAAAATATAAAAATTTTAGCATTATTGATTATAAGTATAATTGGCTTTAATGCTTGTGAAAGCGATGATAGCCTTACTTATATTGCACAACCAACAGGAGAGTTTACATTTTCTAACTCATTCTTGTCTGAATACACATTAACAACAGCTACATCTAGTAATCTAGGTGAAAGATTTACTTGGGATGATGCAAATTTTGACATTCCAACTAATGTTACATACGAAATGCAAAAATCAATCACTGGCGATTTTACTGATATGGAAGTATTAGGTTCTACCAGTGCAAATGAATACACATTAACTATTGGTGACTTATTAGGTTTTGCAAGTGAAGCAGGTTTAGACAATGACCCAAGCACTGAGAACCCTGACACAGGAACAGTTTCTTTTAGAGTTCGTGCTTTTATAGGAGCTGACTCTTCTGAAGAACTACTTACACCTTCTCAAGCATTAACACTTGTTTTACCTGAAGCAGCCAGTGGAGATCCAGTTTGCGAATTCGACCAACTTTGGGGTGTTGGAGCTGGACTACCAAGCGCTGGTTGGGGATGGACAACTCCTGAGAGCTTTAACTGTATTGGAGATGGTGTTTATGGTGCAAATGTAAACCTTCAAAATCTTGGTGGTGCTGAACCAAATAACAACTTTAGATTCTTTACTGTAGAAGGAGATTGGGCTTCTGGTAGAAACTACCCTTGGTTTATTGATGAAGGCTATACCATAGATGCTAACTTTGAAGATGCAATGGATGATGATAACAACTTTGCTTTTGTTGGTACAACTGGTACTTACTATTTAGAAATTGATTCAGCTAACAAAACTATAACATTAGACGACCCACAACCATTAGGTGTATGTGAATTTGAAAGACTTTATGGTGTTGGAGCAGGATTACCAACTGCAGGTTGGGGATGGGCAACTCCTGTTAATGTACTTTGCTCAGGAGATGGTGTATATTCGGTTTCTGTAGAATTGCAAAACCTTGGTGGTACTGAGCCAAACAACAACTTTAGATTTTTTACTGTTGATGATGATTGGGCTTCAGGCAGAAACTATCCTTGGTATGTAGATGCTGGTTATACTATCGATGCTGATTTAGTAGATGCAATGGATGATGACAATAACTTTGCTTTTGTTGGTACATCTGGAACTTACACCTTAACCATCGATGATAACAATATGACCATTACTTTAGAATAAAAGTCATACCAAATTAATTAAAGATTTAGATAAAAGGTTGTGGCATTTACCATGACCTTTTATTTCTTAAAATTAATAAACCATGAAAAAAACTTTACTTTTCCTTTTCTTACTTGCTTTTACAAGTTTACATGCGCAACTTTCATGGCAAGGAGGAACTAACCCTGAAGAAAATGACTCTGCAACACTTTTGTTTGATAAAACAGGAACAGGATTAGAGTCTTATTCTGGAACTATTTATGCTCATACTGGTGTAACTTTAGATGATACTGATCAATGGCAGAATGTTATTGGCACTTGGGGAAGCAACAGTACACAACCAGCTTTAACTCTTGTTTCAGGAAATATCTACGAACTAGACCTAACACCAACAATAAGAGATTTTTACAATAACCCTACAGGTTCTATCACCTCAATTAATGTTGTTTTTAGAAGCGACGACGGATCTCAACAAACCGTTGATCTTGAAATTAGTGTAGGTGCTTTTCAAGTAACTATGATTAATCCTGCACCTAGTGCTAACGGTGTTATTATAGTTGACAATGGTGGTGGCACACAAATTTTAGCCCAAAACAGTAATGGTCCTGCTAACTACGAATTATTTGCTAATGGAGTTAGTATACACACTCAAAACAATACAACATTTTACAACGGTTATTTGTTTTCTGGATTAACCGAAAATCAATTTTGTGAATTAGTAGTTACTCAAGGTGCCGCAACCACTACTCGTTCTTTTTTAATTCTAGTAAATAGCACTATCGAAGAAAGCATACCTTCAAACATTGAAGACGGAATAAATTATAATGATAGTGACCCTACAACTGCGACATTAGTTATCGATGCACCTAATAAAGATTTTGTGTATGTCGCAGGAAGTTTTAATAACTGGGAACCAACCTCTGCTCATGCAATGAAAAAAGACCCAAGCTCAAGTAAATTTTGGGTAGAATTAACTGGTTTAACTTCTGGTCAAATAGAAACTTATCAATACTGGGTTGGTAGCTTAAACCCTATTGCTGGTTCACCTAAATTAGTTAAAACAGCAGACCCTTATTCAACACTAGTACTATCTCCTTTTGATGATCCATGGATTTCTGCTACTACATACCCTAACTTGCCTGCCTACCCTGAAGGTCAAGAGCGTGAAGTAACTGTTTTAGAAACTGGTCAAACACCTTACGCGTGGCAAGTAACTAACTTTCAAAAACCTAAAAAAGAAGATTTAATCATCTATGAGGTATTAGTACGCGATTTTGACCAAGACAGAAATTTTCAAGACTTAATTGACAAGGTTGATTATTTTAAAGACCTTAACGTAAACGCAATTCAATTAATGCCTGTAATGGAATTTGAAGGCAATGAGAGCTGGGGTTACAATACATCTTTCCATCTAGCTTTAGATAAATTTTATGGTACTAAAGAAAAATTCAAAGAATTAGTAGATGTATTTCACCAAAACGGAATTGCAGTAATTCTTGATGTAGCTTTAAACCATGCATTTGGAAGAAACCCAATGGTACGTATGTGGATGGACGATCCTGATGGTGATGGCTGGGGTGAGCCAAGTAGCGAAAACCCTTATTTTAACCAAGTGGCAACCCACAGTTATAGCGTAGGTTCTGATTTTAACCACCAACAAACTCGAACTCAATATTATGTTGAAAGAGTTGTAAAACATTGGATAGAAGAATTTAACATTGATGGTTTCCGCTGGGATTTAACAAAAGGATTTACCCAAAACTGCACAGGCAGTGATACCTGCACAGACGACTACCAACCAGATCGTGTAGATATTTTAAAGCAATATGCCGATTATTCTTGGAGTTTAGATGATACTCATTATGTAATTTTTGAACATTTAGGTAGCTCTTCTGAAGAACAACAATGGGCAAATTATAGAATTGACGAAGGCAAAGGTGTAATGATGTGGAAAGAAGCATGGAACGATTATAAAAACCTCGCACAAGGAAACTCGGCAAACATTAACGCTATGGGCAATATCGAAAACGGCTTTACAGGAAAAAGAGCTCTTGGCTATCCTGAAAGTCATGATAAAGACAGAATAATGTATGAAATGTTAGAATTTGGTAATAGTAATGGCAGTTACGATGTCACCAACTTAAATACTGCATTACAAAGAATGTCATCCATAGGTGCAATTTCATTAACTATCCCTGGACCTAAAATGATTTGGCATTTTGCCGATTTAGGTATGGATATCTCTATATGGACATGTAACAATGGCGTAGTAAACACTGATTATGATGGCAATAATGATGGAGACTGTAAACTAGATACCAAACCACAACCTCAATGGGTTAATAACTGGATTGGTGACGCTAACAGAAGTCAAATTTATAACGATTGGGCTAGGTTAAATGAATTAAAAATCAACGAAGATGTATTTGAAGGAGACTACTCTATCAACTCAGGTAATACAACACCTCGAATCTATATTTGGAATGACGCACTCCCTTCAAATAGTTTGAAAAACGTAGTTATATTAGCAAATTTTGATGTAACTGCTCAAAACATTGTTCCTGATTTTCCTTACACTGGGACTTGGTATGATTTAATGGATGATTCAGGTAACTCAACAATTACTGTTTCAAGTACTAGTGCTACTATCAACATTCCTGCTGGAGAATTTAGAATTTATGGAAACCAAGCTTCAACTTTAAGCGTTGAAGATTTCTCATCTCTATCAACTCTTAAAATGTTCCCAAATCCTACTTCAAATTCTTTCAAAACTAATAAATCATTAAATGGACTTCATATCTATGATATTACTGGAAAACTAGTAAAATCATTTACTGGTGAGTTTACTAAAAATGACAGCTATGATATTTCGAGTTTAACTAAAGGTATGTATTTAGTAAAAATAGAAAACGAAAACGGTGAGTCCATTACATCAAAACTTGTAAAACTTTAATTGATAAAATAGTAATTTGAATTAGCCTTAAAAGCTTTCCATTAAACTTGGAAAGCTTTTTATTTTTATGCTAAAAATGTTTTGCAGTATATAAATTATCTGCCAAATGTTTAAGTGTTTGAGCAGCGGTTTCTGGTGTAATATCGCGTTGTGACATACCAAACATTTCATAACCTACCATAAACTTTTTTACGGTTGCGCTTCGTAATAAAGGCGGATAAAAACTCATGTGCCAATGCCAATGCTCATTATTTTCATTGCTAGTTGGTGCTTGGTGTATTCCGCTTGAATATGGAAACGAGGTATTAAACAGTTTATCATAAATTTTGGTCAATACCGAAATAGCTTCAGCAAACAAAATAGTTTCTTCTCTAGGCAATTCAATAATATCTTTTTGAGGTTGCTTAGGCACAATCATTGCTTCATAAGGCCAAATAGCCCAAAAAGGCACCAAAACCACAAACGCTCTATTTTCGAAAACTATTCGCTCTTTAAGTTTTAATTCTTGTTTTAAATAATCCTGCAGTAAAGTATTATTGTTTTGTTTGTAGTAAGTTTTTTGATGAATATCTTTTTTTGAAACCTCATTTGGCAAAGTAGATTGACTCCAAATTTGACCATGTGGATGCGGATTGCTACAGCCCATTACCGCACCTTTATTTTCAAAAATTTGCACATAATTAATATTAGATTGCTTCCCTAAAGCCGTAAACTCACTTTGCCAAGTATGAATTACTTTTTGAATATCCTTAACATTCATATCTGCTAAGGACTTGGAATGGTCAGGGCTAAAACAAATTACTTTGCATATACCTTGTTCTGCTTCGGCTTTTATCAATCCGTCGTTGAGTGAGAATTGTTTAGAATCTTTTTGAAGTGCCGAAAAATCATTAACAAATACAAACACATCCTCATAATCTGGATTTTTTTCTCCATTAGCTCTTGTATTTCCAGAACACAAATAACAATCAGGATCATATGTTGGTCTTGTCTCTTGATTTGCATCCTCCTCCTGTCCTTGCCAAGGACGTTTTGCTCGATGTGGAGACACCAAAACCCATTCACCTGTTAATGGATTAAAGCGTTTGTGTGAATATTCTTGTGTATTTTCCATAGCTATTAATTATTAGTAAAATGTGTGCCTTGAGATAGTTTGACAAAATAGATGGAGCATTCTTTCTTAAAAGTTTTTCTATATTTTTTGGAAATATCATCTGAAAACAACTTTACTGCTTCAGTTTTAACAAAGTTGATAGTACAACCACCAAAACCTCCACCCATCATTCTTGCTCCAATTACATGAAGATTATTTCGAGCTTCATCAACTAAAAAATCTAATTCTTTACAACTAATCTTAAATTGATGCTGTGCACCATAGTGCGCCTCAAAAAGCAGTTTTCCAAAACCCAAAACATTTTTTTCTTCAAGCATTTTTCCTGCTTTCAAAACGCGTTCATTTTCTTGAATGATGTATAAAGCTTTTTGATATTCGTCTTCATAAAGTTGATGCTTAATACTGTTAAGCATGACTTCAGTAGCATCTCTTAAAAAATTTACATTTAGCAATTTTGCTACTTTTTCGCATACCTCTCTTCGATCATTATATTCGGCATCAACCAAATTATGACTCACATTGGTATTGATAAGCATAACCTGATAATCCTCAAACTCCAATGGATATGTTTTTGCTTTTAGTGTTCTGCAATCAAGTAATAATGCTCTATCCTTTTCACCAAACATGCTCGCATATTGGTCCATAATACCACATCGTACACCAACATAATTATGCTCAGCTTTTTGGGAGATTTCAATCATTTCTCTTTTAGACAACCCAAGACTAAACAATTCGTTTAACCCAAAAACCACACTGTTTTCTAAAGCTGCTGAAGATGACAAACCAGCTCCTTTTGGGATATCACCACCAAATACAAAATTGAAAGGTTCTAGTTCTACACCTCTCTTTTGTAATTCGCCTACAACACCTACTACAAAATTTCGCCATTGACCATTAGCAATTGGCTTGATTGCATTTAATGAAAATTCGTACTCCTCGTCTAAATCATTAGCTATTACAGTGCAATATGGTTTTTCAGCTTTTTTTATTGCTCCAACAATACCTTTGTTTATTGCGGCAGGAAACACAAATCCTTCGTTATAATCGGTATGTTCTCCAATTAAATTTATGCGTCCTGGAGAATGCAACACTAAAGGTTGAGTTTTAAATTTATCTTGAAATCTTTTTACGATTTCTGCTTTTAACTTTGGATTCATTAGCGTTTAAATATTACAATGAATGTCTTATAATAAGTGTATTTGGATTTTCAATATTTTGCTTTTCTTCTTTCATCAACATTTGAGCTAATCGCTTTCCCATGGCTTTAAAATCAGTTGAAATAGTTGTTATTCCTCCATCTACCACTTCTTTTAAAAGCGTATCATTATATGAAATAATGCCTATATCATTTCCTGTTTTTAATTGTTGCTCTTTTATTTTTTTTATCAGAAGTATTAAATCATAATCGTCTAAAACTAGATACACTTCTCCTTTTTTAGGTATTCTATTGTCTAACGAATCAATAACTTCACACGGAAAATCAATAGACTTTCTAAATTTTTGAAAACCATTTAACATGCCTTTAGGCTGTTTTAAATTTGGAAATAACAACACCACTTTTTCATACTTTTTAATTAAGTGAAATGCGTCATTTAGACTCTTAAAAATGTCATTTCCAAAATTTTGATGAATAGATGGATAGTGTTGTAATTCTTCAGGCATTTGGTCCAGAATATAAACTTTATCTTCTGGAAGTTTGTCAATTACCATTTGGGTTTGACCCATATTTGCAGGCATAATTACATAGTAATTATAATTTCCTATACTATCATAAATATGCTTTTGGAAAACATCAAAACTAAAATGATGAAAAAAAATATCTACTTGAATGTTATCATTTAATTCCTCTAAAAAAGCATTATATAAATCTTCCTTAAACGCATTAAGTTCATCAAAAAGCAGAAATACTTTTCGTTTCACATCTATATTTTCACTTTTTATGTAATAACCTTTACCTGAAACTGACTCAACAATTCCTCGCATTTTCAATTCATTAAAAGCCATTAAAACAGTATCTCTAGACAATGAAAACTTATTTCTAATGCTATTAATAGAAGGCAGCTTATCTCCTTTTTTGAGCAACCCACTAGTTAGACCATCTTCAATTGAAGTTATAATTTGCTTATACTTTGGCGCTCCAATTTGTTCTGAAACTGAAATAATACTCATGTGACAAAGATATAAAAACTGGTAGGTACTGGTAGGGTTTTAAAGAAATAATTTTTAAATTCGCATCAAACAACAATATTTTTAAATGTTTTAATCATCAAACTGATTGATAATTATGAAATTAACAAAACTTATATACTTCCTCAATTTGCTCTTGTTTTCAGCTTTAGCGTGTTCGTCTGATACTAACAATACTAATCAAGACCCTACTGATGACGATGCAGCTCCTATTGAAGATAGTTTTTATTATGGTGCAGATTTATCTTATGTAAACGAAATGGAAGACTGTGGAGCGACATACAAAGATGCAAACGGAGCTACTAAAGATCCTTTTACTATTTTTCAAGAAGCAGGAACAAACTTGGTACGTGTTCGTTTATGGCACAATCCAACTTGGACTAATTATTCCAATTTTCAGGATGTAAAAGAAACCATACAACGTGCTAAAGCAAAAGGAATGGATGTACTCTTAGATTTTCATTATTCCGATACTTGGGCAGATCCAAGTACCCAGGAAATTCCAGCAGCTTGGATAAATGAAATCGACAACACAGAAGCTTTGGGTAATTTACTCTATGAATATACTTATGATACTTTAGAAACACTATCTAACGACAACTTATTACCAGAAATAGTACAAGTAGGCAATGAAATAAATGGTATGATTTTACAACAAGGTGAACTCGTTTGGCCTATAGATTGGACTAGAAATTCGCATTTGATAAATAAAGGCATTGAAGCTGTTAGGGATATTTCTATTACCAAAAACAAAGACATTGAAATCATGCTTCACATTGCTCAACCTGAAAATGGTTTGTGGTGGTTTGAACAAGCAACTAATGCAGGTGTAACTGATTATGACTGGATTGGGCTTTCCTATTATCCAATATGGAGCGATTACAATTTAAGCAACGTGGGTTCTGCCCTAAGCACATTAATCAACACCTACAACAAACGTTTAATGATTGTTGAAACTGCTTATCCATTTACTATGGAAAATGCCGATAGTGCCAATAACATTCTTGGAAACGACGCTTTAGTTTCTAGTTATCCTGCTACTCAACAAGGTCAATTAGGGTATTTAAATCAACTCCAAAGCATCGTAGAAAATGCAGGTGGAGAAGGTATTGTGTATTGGGAACCTGCTTGGGTTTCTACTGGCTGCTCCACGCAATGGGCTCAAGGTTCTCATTGGGACAACGCTACACTTTTTGATCATAATTATCAAGCTACTTTAGGCATGCAATTTTATAACGGTTCACAAGGCAATTAAACATGAAAACTAAAGCACTTCTTCTTTTCTTATCAATCATAATTTTAAGCTGTTCAAAAACTAAAAAGGAGTCTTCCACTCGTGAAATTATAACTTTAAAAGAAGGCTGGAAATTCCAAAAAGGCAGCTTTCCAGATGCTGTTTCTGTTGATTTTGACGATAACAATTGGGAAACCATAAACGTACCACACGATTGGGCTATTTACGGACCGTTTGACAAAGAAATTGACAAGCAAGAAGTAGCCATTACTCAAAATGGTGAAGAAGTAGCCACAGAAAAAACAGGACGTACTGGAGCTTTACCTTACATTGGGGAAGCTTGGTACAGAAACACATTTGATCTTCCCAATTTTGATGAAAATAAAAAGGTTCTGATTTTGTTTGAAGGTGCTATGAGCGAACCTGAAGTGTTTGTAAACGGTAAAAAAGTGGGTGAGTGGAAATATGGTTATGCCTATTTCTATTTTGATATTTCTGAACACGTACAAGCTACAAACAATACACTTTCAGTAAAGCTCAACAACAAAGGAAAATCTTCAAGATGGTACCCTGGAGCTGGCTTATACAGAAATGTACGTGTTATTATAAAAAATCAAGAAAGTATTGACCAATGGGGAACTTTTATCACGACTCCAAATATTAATGAAGAGGTTGCTCAAGTAAATGTTAAGACCAAAGTCACAGGAGATAATCTAAAACTAGTTACCACTATTTTTGATGCCGAAGGCAATGAAGTTGTTTCAAATGAAACTACTACGCGTTTCGGTAACCAATTCGAACAAAACATTGCCGTAAAAAAACCAAAACTGTGGGATACTGAAAATCCTTATTTATACAAAGCTATTTCAAAATTGTATGTTGGCAACACTTTAAAAGATGAAGTAGTAACCAAATTTGGTATTCGCGACATCAATTACGACCGAAATACTGGTTTTTCTCTTAACGGAAAACCAACCAAGTTTAAAGGAGTTTGTTTACATCATGATTTAGGCCCTATAGGAACAGCAGTCAACACCTCAGCTTTAAGACGTCAGTTAGAAATATTAAAAGATATGGGAGCAAATGCTATTAGGAGTTCCCATAACATGCCATCGTTTGAGCAACTGGAATTATGCGACGAAATGGGATTTCTATTTTTAGCTGAAAGCTTTGATGAATGGAAAAAGCCAAAAGTAGAAAATGGTTACAACCTCTACTTTGATGACTATGCTGAAAAAGACGTGGTCAATTTAGTGCGCGCTACAAGAAATCATCCTTCTATTGTAATGTGGAGTTCAGGAAATGAAGTACCAGACCAATGGGGAAGCGAAGGTGTAAAACGTGCTAAATGGATACAGGACATTTTTCATCTTGAGGACCCAACACGACCTGTTACTGTAGGCATGGACCAAGTAAAAGCGGTTATGGAATCTGGATTCGGTGCCATTATGGATATTCCAGGACTAAACTATCGTGTGCATTTATATGAAGAAGCTTACGAGCGTTTTCCGCAAGGGTTTATTCTAGGTTCAGAAACAGCTTCAACCGTAAGTTCTCGAGGTATTTACCATTTTCCTGTTGAAAAAGGCAGTATGATGCAACATGACGATTACCAATCGTCTTCTTATGATTTGGAATATTGCAGCTGGTCTAACCTTCCAGAAGACGATTTTATATTACAAGACGACAAACCTTGGGTTTTAGGTGAATTTGTTTGGACTGGTTTTGATTATTTAGGTGAGCCAACACCTTATGACGAAGTGTGGCCATCACGTAGTTCGTATTTTGGAATTAATGATTTAGCAGGTTTACCAAAAGACCGTTACTATTTGTACCGAAGCAGATGGAATACCAAAGACGAAACCTTACACATCTTACCACATTGGAATTGGGAAGGTCGCGAAGGCGTAACAACACCTGTTTTTGTTTATACCAATTACAACAGTGCTGAATTATTTTTGAACGGAAAAAGTTTGGGTATTCGAACCAAAAATAATAGTTCACCGCAACATCGCTATCGATTAATGTGGATGGATGTAAACTATGAACCTGGAACTTTAAAAGTAGTAGCGCTAGATGATAACGGAAATCCAACTGCTGAAAAAGAGATTAAAACTTCAGGTAAACCACATCAACTAATTTTAGAACCTGACACTACAACTATAAAAGCCAATGGCGAAGATCTTGCTTTTGTAACCGTTTCAGTTGTGGATGAAAATGGGATTCCTTGTCCTACAGCAACTAATCAGTTAAAATTTGAAGTAACAGGCAATGGAAGGTATCGAGCAGCTTGTAATGGAGATGCTACCTCATTGGAGCAGTTTCATTTACCAACCATGAAACTATTTAGTGGTAAGCTTGTTGTTTTGGTGCAGTCTACAATAGAAGCTGGAGATATTATCCTTACCGTTTCAGGTGAAGGATTAGAGTCTTCTAGTGTTCAGTTAAAATCGATACTATAAAAAAAGCCTCAGTATTTAACTGAAGCTTTCTGTCTTGTACACTATATTGATCTATTTTCGAACCAATCCATAACTTTTTTTGAAAAAATACAAAATATCAGGAATATAAAAAAATCAAAATAAACATAAGGAGCTCCATATAAAAAATAAGTTTTAAACTTGTAATTATTTAATTTTCTTATAAGTAATTACACACTCTCTGATTAAATAAGCTTCACAATTTCCTAAATCAATCATCTTGTTTAGAATGTAAACAAAGTCTTCTATCAAACTTTGGTTTTCTTTAATTTCTTGTATATGATTATTGAAAAGCACTTGAATTAATTTAACTGCATTTGGAGAGTCTAAACTCTTATAGATGCCATCATCTTCCTTTAAATTTTTCACTATTAAATTAATTCCTGATGGAAGAAAAACTTTTTCCCCAAAGGTGGAAAAAACTGAAATTATATGTGGCAAAGATTGGGTTTTAAAGTAATCTACAAACTCTTTATACTGGGTTTTATAATTGACAAACCCTTTCCATTTATTTGATTTTATTGACCAAAATCTTTCATTAACATCTAACAAAAGTTCTTTCACAAAATAAGACTTACTTGATTCTTTAACTTTATTGAAAAGATATTTCCATAATTCCCAAAAATGATTTCTGTACCTTTCTACGTCATTATCTTCATTAATTAAATCATCAAACCTTGTAACAGCTGTATTAAAAACACCTGTTATAAGCTCATACAAATCTTTAATACTATACGAATTCTTAAATTCATTATTTAGAACAGGATAGCATAATTTATCTATTAATAATTTGCTAAAATTTATATCATTAAGTAGAAGTACTTCATTAAAATAAAAACGTAAGTCAACAAGAATTGTATGATTTGTTTTTCTTGATTTTTTTGAACGAGAATATGACAAATCATCTTCTAACTTTAAGTCTTCTAAAATTAATTCACATATTTTCAGAATATAATTTTGAAAGAATTCAATATTCACATTTGAAGTTATAAGAAGTAAAGCATTGTTTAAAAAATGTGGCTCATATGATTCGAAAGACAAAGAAGAAGTTTCAGGTAAATCACTTTCTATTAATATGCTTTTAATAAATTCAAATTCCTTTTCTCTGTATTCTTTTGTTTCTTGCTGGCTACGATAATGATTTACCCTATTTTCACTATAGAATTTCGCATATCTTATTAGTACAACAACTAGTTTTTGGGCTTTTTCTGGTAACTCCTTGCTAAAAGTATTTCTGAAATATTTTTGAAAATCTCTTATTTCGTGGTCTGCCAAATGACTAATGAGTAAGTATGTAACAAGTACATCAAGGTCTTTCTCATCAACAACACCTTCACTAAATTTATATAATAAATGAATAGATTCAATTGTTAATTGTTTTTCCAATATATTATACCCATACAAGCTACTAAAACTACCTCTATCGTTCGTTTCTTTTATTATTTGTTCCAGTGCATCAATAATAGTTTCAATACAATACTTTTTTTGAACTTTACTTAATTTTTCATAAAATAAATTTAAGCCCAAAACAGATAATGTTACAGGTGAATCCCACATTGTATTCTCAATTTCATCTGAAGAAAAGTGTTTGAAAATAGTCTCCCATTCATCAAATGACATTTCAGATTTTTTTTCTTTTACCTGTCTTAATGAATGAGAATAGTGTAAAGAAAGATTATCATTCTCATTTTCTTTTGTAAAAGCTTCAACTGCATTGTAAATTGGTTGTGGATAATTAACCTCTAACTGAAAAACCCCTTTTTCTTTATCAACAATAGATGCCTTGTATTTTCTCACATCCATTTCAGTAATGGCCTTTCCCCAAAAAATATCATTCCCACAATTTTCATAAAACCCATCAAATATTGTTTGCAATTCTTTGTTAAGTAAACCGTTGTTTATTTGATAATGAAGTAAAAATTCTCGAAGACCACGTTGATATCTTGTTCTGTGTGGAAGTCTATTAAATTCACCTTTTTCTTTTTGGGCATAAGAAATTCTTTGATCATATATTGCTGTAGCGGAATGTTCTCTTGTTGCTCTATGTGTATCCCACTCATAAAACTCTCTAACTCTTAAAATTGGTAAAATGGTATCACCTAATGCTTTTGAATAAGCTATAAATACACTGGTTAAAACACTAATTATTGTAGCCGAATTTGAATTTTCTAATAAATAATTGGTTATTGTTTTTAATAATTTGTTGTCAGGAACTTCAAATCGAGCAATTTCTAATAAATATTTTTCAAGGCTAATTAAAATGGATTCAAGTAAATAATGGGTTACTGTTGTACCCCTGTACGCGTTCCATAGATATTCATTCCCATAAATCGTATTTTCATTGCCATCATTCAATATGATTTTAATTTCCTTTAACTCATCCTTAATACTAAATTCAGAGTCTTTGTATGAAGATGTTATATAATTAGTAAAATCACATATAAAAACTATTGCCTTAATGGGATGATATTGCAGTAAATTATAAACAAAAGTTTTATAAATCCCAGACGGAAAAAAATCGAATCTAGTCTTTGTTATACCCCAGGCATCTTCTCTTTCTTTACGTTCGGGAAAAGAAAATCCAAAAGGTCCTTCTCTTTTAGGTAGACTTTCAGGTGGTATACGTTTCCAATGCTTATTTGCTATTTGGATTAATGTATCAGGCAGCTCTTTAATTAATGAACCATTCCTAACACCTCCAAAAGCTTTTTTAATGACTAATTCACTGAATCCATTTAATCTGCCATACTCATCTGTATTGGAACTACATTCTTCAATGAATTTCTTTAATTCATCTTTACAATAAGGTGCAAAACCAAAAAGCATATATACAAAGCTTGTCTTTTGATAGTCATTTTTTGATGAATAGCCCCAATGGTCACTTCCATAGTACATTTCTTTTACATAATGAAAAACCAATATATTTGCTGCTTCTATTTCTTTAATAGAACAAAGCTTAAATTGGAAAAGAAATTTATATTCCCAGTCCAGTAAAAAATTTGAAATAGACTTCCTTATACTTTCTATTTCTGAAATATTTGAAGATAAAAAGCATAACATTTCTTCCCAACAAGAACCTACAGGAAATAAAATATCTTTAGAGTTTTCTTTGTTAAAACTATACTCCCTACAAGTAGTTCTTATAAGTAGAATGCACCTATTAAGAAACATACAATTGTTTTCCAATAATTTAGAAGAGAAATGTTTGAAAAAAGAGCTACAATCATCCGACCTAAAAACAGCTGTAAGTATTTCATCTGTCCAGTATGTAGGAATTGAGTCGTCTTTTAATGTCAAAGAAATTAAGTTTGCTACTGTATCAATATCATTTGTAAGTAATTCTTCAATCCATAATCTAAAAGCTCTTCGTAAAGCTGGTTGGTTACCAAGTTGATTAAATAATTCCGCTTTATTAGAAAGTTTATTTTCAGTTGAGGTTATATACCTTATTAATGCCCAATCTTCTAAAATATCGTGAGAAGGTGAAAACTGAAATTTATTACTATTTCTAACTATTATATTATCACTTTCCAAAAGCTCTACCGCTTCATAATCTATTTTGTCATCTTCCGGTTCAAAAAACAATCTCATATTAATTGCTCTTCCTACTGCTATGTGCATAAAAGTGATTCCTCTTTTTCTTGGAAGACCGTTTTTTGATACAGTTGAATTTTCTATTACTTCATTCCACAATATCTCTTTAAACTCTGAATAACTAATATCACTCGATATGTTTTCGCTTTCTTTTATTGCAGATACTGTAAAATCAAGATATTTAGGACTTCTTAAGACTTCATTTATTTTGCTGTTCGAAAGTAAATGGTTTAGTTGAGGAAATTCATTTCTTATTAGCTCTATTTCATCATCATTTAAAAGAGGTATATCAACAACATTTATCTTTTCAGAGTCAATACCGAACTTTTGCTTAATCACATTAACCGCATAAGACCTACAGGTCATTAAAAGTTTTATACCCTTATTTTCAGAAATAATTGATAATAATTGTTTAAAAGCAGAATCGGGTTGTGCTTCCAATAATTTTTCTGCACTATCAATTACAATAATTTTATTTGGAAGTGTTGATATTAAACTAAATAAATCGATTAAACTATGGTTTATTCCAACTTCACTGAATACTTGAGCTAAAGAAGTCTTATTAAGTTGATCTGCCTTAAAAATTATAGGAATTGTATCAGATAACTCTCCACTTAAAATATCTTTTACAATCGAAGATTTGCCAACACCAGGATAACCTGTAATAATTGAAATATCTGATTGATTTATAGATTGTATTATTGATTTTTTAACGGTAGCTCTATCTATATGAAAACCTTTTATGGTGTTTTTGAATGGCTTTAAAAGTAGTTCTCCATCTTGGTGTATTTTTTTAAATGAAGAATAGGCGTCATAAGATATAGATAAATCAAAATATTTATATGGTTCAAAGCTTCCTAAATCCTCATTTGCGATACTACCTCCATTTCGATTATATTTAGCAGCTTCGTTAAGAATCACACTCCAAATTTCTTTACTGGTAGTTACTACATCTTTAGACTTTGATAATTGAATAAGATTAAGTGTGTAGGTTTCATCTGTACTTGCTTCGGTAGTAAAATCATAAGCCAATAAATGAAAACACTTTAAAAACTGAAACAATTCTTCTTCAGTAACAGTTTTTCCTTTTGCTTGTGTTAGGCTTTCTTCAAAGATATCAAGAGCAGCTTTCTTTATTTTCACCCTATTAACTTCAGAGAAAAAATCTACTGAACTACTCTGTTTAGATGCTATTTGGCATAAATAAGCAATATGATTTTTATCATTATTAGTCAGACTGGATTTAATGAGAAACATTTTATCATTTTGTTTATCAAAATGACTGGTATTATTAAAATCGTCCCAAAAAGCTTTCATTACCTCTAAAAAGACTTCATTCTTTGATGAGATAGGAATGTTATATTTTATTTGAGAAATTACTCTTTTAAAAATATTATCTTCTTCAATCTTTAAGAACAAATCATCCGTTTGGTATCCTTTATTTTTGTTTTGAAATCCAATTTCAATAATTTTACCATTAGGAAATGAAGGAGTAACACCATTAATCATCATTTGTAACAAAAATGATGATTGCACATAGTTTTCATAGTCAAAACCGCCTCCTCCTGTTTGAAATACACTTGCTTCTCCTGCCATTTTTTTATTTTTTAAAATTTATAATTAAGCCAGTACATTGTAGGTCAATTTATTATAATCCTCTTTACTATTCAAGAGAATTTTTGGGATATCTATATAGAAATCATTATTAAACCCAAATTCAAAGAAAACAGCATATTTATAAAATGGGGGATTAAACACATCCATTGAATTCGCATAAAGTTCAACCTGGAATTTAAAAGCTCTATTTCTTGGGACTTCTATCTCATTTTCCAGTAATGTATCTTCTCTTTTATCGGTTAAAGGAAGTTTAATTTTATATTTAACCATAGGTCTTAAAACTTCAAGGGGTCCATACCAAGGACCAGCTAAATCAACAGGTAATCTCTTAACTCTAATTGCAACATTGGTAAGTAAAATTGTTTGTTTTGTTTGATTAATAAAACTAAAATTGAATATTGGAAAGAGTGATTTCGCCTTAACTACTTCAAAAGCATTGGGCACATTTGCTATTTGTTGCCAACCACAATTTTTTGAATCTAAACAAACAGAAATGAATTGAATTTTTGGATTTTGAAACTTTAAGTTTTCTTTTTGCTTTTTTACATCTTCTGTCGTAATATCTCCCTTTGTTACTTTTGAGTGACATAAAGGGCATAGTAGCAGTAGATTTTTCAGGTCATTATTTGATGGATTTTCATCTACGTGATGAATTTCGAAATGACCAACATCCTCATTGTCACAAAACGGGCATATAGAAGAAATTTCTTTTTGCAATTCTGCTCTAACCTTATTTTTTTGTGGAATATTTTTTCTTATTTTTTTAGACATATGCTATATTATCAATTAGCAATTTAGAACAATAAAAAAGCTAATGATTTGTCATTAGCTCTTAATATTCTATGATATAATTTGAGGCCATTTAGTTTTCTAAATATACAAATTATGTAGTTGATTTATTACGGTTTACCTTATTCTGTTAATATTTTTTTTGGTCATTTTTTATCTTTACTTTCTTTATAAAGAAGCTGGTATATTTTAAGGTTCAACTATTATTTTCATAGTACACATAACACCGTTTTACTTACTAAACAGTTGTACTTAAAATTTTATAAAAACTCTATCGCTTATCCCACAACTCATTCCCTAAATATAATTTTTGCGTTAGCAGGTATTCGTAAATATTATTAACATTGTCTCCATTGAGAAATACAACATAGCCATTCTTCGATTTTGGAAACATGATTGCCAGAGTGCTTACACCAGGATCTTTGCCAGTATGTAGCATCGCAAACTCGCCATCACTAAAACCTGTTAGGATTTCCCAACCAAAACCAAAGAAGTCGTTTTCGCGCAATTTTACTTGATGCTTTTTCATTTCTTGAAATAGCTTTGGATTAAGTTCTGCTCCATTAATTACATAAGCTACGAACCTTCCATAATCTTCGACAGTGGTTAATAGATTAGCTGCTGCATTAGCCTCATAATATTTAACTGTTTCAATATTATTTCCGTTTTCGTCAAAGTTTTGTGCATATCTTGATTCATCCATGGAATCGTCCCACCAGAACCTTGTATCCTTCATCCCGGCAGGTTTAAAAAGAAATTCTTGAGCCAACTCTTCTATAGACCTTCCTAACTTTTTCTCAACTGCTTTTCGTAAATATTCAAAACCTTCACCAGAATATTGGTATTTCTCACCAGGACTAAACTGAAAGTGCAACTTGTTTGAATCGGTCATATACCTCCAATTAGGAAACCCCGTTTGATGTGTTAACACTAAATAAGGGGTTAATTTTTTATGTCTCTTGTCCTTTTTTAAGTCTGGGTCTATCCAATACTTATGAAGTGGTTCATTTAAATCTAAAAGCCCATTGTCTATTAGTTTTAGCATCGTTAAAGCAAATACTGGTTTTGTTAATGAAGCTACTTTAAAGATGGTATTGTAAGGTGCTTTTTTGTTTTTATCTAACGTACCAAACACTTCAACCTTTGTTAATTTACCATTCTCAATAATACCCAAGCCCAATGCCGGAACATTGTTATCTATAAGTAATTTGTCGATGGTACTAACGTTTGCGGAACTTTTTTGAGGATCATGATGATCAAAACTCAATGCTTCACTCAACACCCAATCGTTACCATTTAAAAGCCATACGTGTGTAAACATTGCAGAGCTAGTCATGACATCTGTTTTGCCTTTTTCGCTAATATAAAAATCGTGACGCCCTTTTTGAATAGCACCATATAATTTTCCGTTATTGAATAAGGGAAATACTACTAAACTATTTGCATTGACTTTACGTATCGGTTTTTTATCTGGATTTGAACAAATGTATTTTTTGGTATTATTAAAAAAAGAATTTCGATCCTGAAAACCACTTTGGTCGTGATAGAATTTTAAGTCTTCTGCTATATGCTTGTCTAAATATTCTAAATCGCATTGGTTAAAACCCTTCTCAAAAAAGATACTATCTTGTTTTTTTAAGGTTTTAAAGAGGTCTGAATTTTTGTCTACTTGTGAGTTGCTTTGTAGTGTACTACATACTATTGCAACGACAGCGAAAATGATTGTTTTAATTTTCTTCATTTTTGATAATCTTTTGATTGATGATAATTTTTTACAAATGTTCAATAAAATACATTATTGCATAAAAAAAAGCACCTGACAATAGCACGACAAGTACCCGTCAATGTTATATTATACTGAACTTGAGCTGGAAAAAGAGTTTCCCGTTTTTATCAATCTCAAATGCATTTCTAATCACAATAAATAGGTTTGAAAGCAGTAAGAAAATCATAACCACAAGTATAGACTTGCTATTGAGGTCTAACCAATTTTTTAAAAATGATGCCGCCATAAAAATAATCACCGCTAGGATGGTCCATACTATTTGAATTGTAACCAGTTGTTTTGTTATTGCATTGAACTCTTTTTTTACAAACATAATTATGAGTGGCACAATAATATTTAGAGGTGGTATTACTGTAAAAGGTAATGCAGAAAAATTAATTAGTTTAAGTACTCCTAAATCTGACTCTATTGTTTCATCTTGTTCTAGAAGTAAGGAATTCTCTTCTATTTCTAAAGCCTTTGCAAGCGATTTTAAGGTATATCCTTTTGGTTCAGTTCCTGCTTCAATACGCTGTATGGTTCTAACAGAAACACCAGATTTTTCGGCTAATTCTTCTTGTGTTATGTTTAACTTCTCTCTTATTTTTTTTAATCTAGACATGGTATCTCCCTTATTAACTCTTGTTAAATTAAGAAAATAGTTCGAGAAATTAATTGATGTCATTTGCATTTATTACTTATAGTTTAAGATTAACTTTTAATAATTTTTATTGCCTTTTCACCTTCTAGCTGCAATATGTATAAGCCAGCATCGAGACTATTTAGACGCACTATATTGTTATTTTGATCTATTTTTCCTTGCTTAATTAGCCTTCCTTTGATATCAACTATTTTGTAGTGTGTTATATTTTTAATGTCTTTTACCATTAACACATCTGATGTTGGATTTGGAAAGATTGAGACGTTATTCTGATTAGGACTTATAGTTTCGTTTGAGAGTGTTGCAGCACTGATTGTTATTTCATCAATTATAGCTGTTATATTGCTATTACTGAAACCTGTCATTCTAATCTCATCGATGTTTTTAAAATCGTCGTTATTAGATAGGTCATAATCTGAAAAGCTACTTGATGCATTTAATACCACAGCACCAATACTATTTCCGTTTCTATAGCTTGTTATTGTGAAATCACCTGAAAAGCTAAACCACTGTATTATAATACTATCTAAATTAAATTCACTACCATCGTCTGATTCTATATTTAAGGTTGTGGCTTGTTGTGCAAAAATGGCTACGGTACTTGGTGAATTGGCACCATTGTGATTGATAGATCCTGACGCTCCACCGTCTACAAAAAAGGACCAACCCTGTATCGCACCACTACGTGGTAGAATGTTATAGCCGGCTATATTAGTATTTGAACCATCAAAGGATGTAGTCCCTATAGTTGGTTGCGCTGAAAGGATTGTAACCGAAAAGAAAACTACTAATAGCCCAATTATAGGTTTTGATTGATTTTTAAAGTAACATTTATTCATAATTATTAATTATTTGATTGCTTTTTATTTAAGTTTTAACCTCATATAAAAATGCCATTTGATTAAACTTTTAAAACCTTAATAGGTTGTTGATTGTCTATTTTTAGAAAAAATAAGCCAGAGGGTAACTGTGTTAAATTAATTTTACTGTCACTTTGATTTATTCTTCCTTTTGCGATAACCGCACCCTGTAGGTCTATTATTTGGTAGTCTACTTCATCATAAACATTTTTCACATTTATATAATCGGTTGTAGGATTGGGATAAACGGCAAAGCCATTTCTATTAATATCAAACTCATCTATTGATAATGATGAGGCGCTGATTGTTATTTCGTCTATTTTAACATTCATATTGCTTACCCCACCAAACCCCAAAAATCTTATTTGATCTATGTTATCAAAATTGGTGTTGTTTGATACATCGTAATTGTTATAACCTTGTGTAGCAGAAATAGTGAGTTGGCCAACAAAGTTACCATCTCGATAGCTTCTCAAGCTTACATCGCCTGTAAAGTTTTCCCACTCTATAACTATGTTATCTAGGTCAAATTCACTGCCATCTTCGGATGAAATGCGAATACTAGATAAATATTGTTGGGTAAAAAGACTAACATAACTTGGACTAGTCGCTCCACTATGATATATAGCTCCAGCACCGGGACCACTTGAACTATAGCCATCCATGTAAAAATCCCACCCTTGTACCGAACCCGTTCTTGGAAATATACTGTAAGATGCTATGTTAATATCTGGACCATCAAAGGTTGTGGTTCCAATAGTTGGTTGGGCTGAAAGTACTGTTATAAATGAGAATGATTAGGAATAGCCATACCATTTGCTTTTTTGATAATGTAATATAGGTTAAATTCATGACTGTAATTGTTTTATAATTTATTGTTAGATGTTAATATTTGTTAAGTTGATATATCTTAAAAAGTGAGACATGGTAATACATCTTCAATGAAATAGGGTTCCTGATTTACCCAAAACATATAATTTACCTTAAGGAAATCTTTTGCAAATGCATGAAGCATGGGAACTATATTTTTTCTTGCACGCTCACCTTTATCTTCTTCTTCGTTGTAATCTATATCTGCTCCAGTTTTTCCAATGTAATTACCATCTTGAACAGCTATGCCTAGTGGTACTGTAAACCTTCCTTCATGCATTTGGGATAAAGCATGATTTAACTGTGCTTTTCTGGTTACCATTAAATCAGGACCACCAAGACCCACACCAATACTTTCCCCATAACTGTAAATACTTCTTAAATAGCCTTTATCATCAAATGGCAACCATTCTCCAGGAATAAAGTTGGCGTAAATCATTGTAGTCGATATCGGAAATGCTTGTTTTAATGCTAACATATTTTCCTTTATTCCTTGAACATAATTTGATTCCGAAAGGGTGGAATCATCCTCTTGTTTTATTTCTATGGCTGTTTCTTGCAAGTTGACACCTTCAATAATACCATCGAATTCTTTACCCAAAGCCTTTAAAAGCAACGCAAATCGCTCTCGTACTTTTTTATTCCAGCGTTTGGTTACCCAACCATCAGGTTCTCCAGTATCATTATATTGCAGTATTGCTCCTTGGTCATATTCACTGGAAAGCAAATAGGTTGGTGCTGCAATGTATTTGGGATTGAAAGTCACATCCTGTAGCTGAATGAATAGCTTTTTATCATGCTTTTTCAAATATTCAATATCTTCCCGTATCATAGCAAAATCGTAGAAACCTTTATCTGGTTCTAAATCTTTCCAAGCATACATAATTTGGGCTCCCTTGAATGCAGAATGTTTTAGAAAGGAATGGTTTCTTACGGACTCTCTGTCTCTTGAAAAATAAACGAAATGCCTAATGCTATCTTGTAATACTGGGCATTTTGCATCCTCATACTTTTTATAGGCATCTTTGTACTTCTCTGACGGATTTTGCCACTTTTGCGCATTTGTAGCCTTACAAATACATAAAAGAAAAATGTTTAATAATAAGATTTTCTTATTCATAACTATACGAAGAATTTAGTAGATTGTTGAAACCTTTTAAGATTAACCAAAAGCCTAATGTAATTTCAAAAAAGCCTGTTGGTGCATTTAATACTAAATACTCTACTGTTATGACATCTACTATGTTAAACAGTAATAGCATACTTGCCAGTATTGATAATATGGTTCCTGAAATTCCCCAAACCGATAGCCATTTAGGTATTAATTTTGTTTTTAAGAATAAGATGTATAGCATTATGTTAGCTATCCCTATTGTAAATACCATAAAAATGTGGTTGATGTAATCTCTTGTGATTTTTAACACATTACCGAATGCTTCTAATACTATTTGATTTTCTAATGTGCTTTTTACAAACTCTTGGCTCAAAACTGGAATTGATAAAAGTATGATAGTACCAACAATCAATACTATACCAGCAATGATTCTAAAACTTAAAAAGCCTAAAGCTAGCTCTTGGCTATATTTTTTGACTATTGGGTATAGCAAAATAGCAAAGCCTACATAAGTTAAAGATAAGATGAATTGAAATAAAGCAGCTATTGATACTTGTGTAGTATTTACAGCTGATTCCGTGAGATATTCAGGTGAATCCACTGACGATGCAATACTTAATATACCTGCTACCATACCTAGTATGATAAGCAAACCAGCTAATTTTATGTTGTTTTTTAATAGATTCATATACTTATTCTTTATTCAAGACATTTGTTTTACCCCTTTGAGATATATGCATTTGATTTTTTGCGACGTCAAACACTATTTTGATGCCTGCAGGTTCGTATTTAAATTCTCCTTTGGCTGTAGCTTGTAGATTCATTACAGAATCACCTGGTGCTTGAAGATGTAATTGATTGCCAGATTTGGTAACTGTTAATTTTACTGGAAAGGTCTCGCTTGAATAGACTCCTAAATATTGATTCAACTCTTTAGATTTTGGTTCATAAATTCTAAAGTCTGGAATATCATAGTGCTTATCAAAAAGACTGCTGACGATGGTTACTTCAATTGAATTCATAGGATAGTCAAGACCGTTTGAAACAATTGCAAACCCAATATTTTCATCAGGAAAATATCTTAACATCGAAATAAAGCCATCTATTTCCCCATTGTGGCCATAACTCACTTTATCATAGTATTCGGTTTTAAATAGACCCATTCCAAATTTATCCTGAATGGTTTTCATTTTTGCTAAACTTTCCGGTAAAAGAATTTTGTTATTAAACAGCTTCTCTATGAAGTACCCTAAATCTGAAGGGGCAGACACAATACCACCTGCTCCCATACTGATTGAAGCATGTGATTCATCGGTTTTCTTCCATTTTTTATCAAAACGATATGCATAAGCTTCGTTGTCCTCCGGATTTATTTTACTTCCAAAAAACGTATTATTTAGATTTAAAGGTTTGGTTATTTTATCCTCTAGAATCTGATTATAAGCTTTATTGTATAGCTTCTCCAAAATATATGACAGTAATACATAGTTTGAATTACTATAAGCTGCTTTTTCATCTGGTTTAAAATCACTACCACCTTTGGCTATGATTTTAAGCATTTCTTTTTCGGTTTTAGGCTGCGTGTAATACGCTAAATATTCATCTTTATTATCTGTAAAATTGTGAATGCCGCTTCTGTGATTTAAAAGATGTGAAATGGTGATACTGCTTGCATTTTTTATTTCAGGGAAGTAGTCATCTATCGTTTGATTAAGGGATATTTTCCCTTCTTCAATTGCTTTAAACATTAGTATTGCTGTAAACAGTTTGGAAACAGACCCTATTCTGTATTTCGTTTCTTTATTAGGTTTCTTTTTTGATACAATATCAGTGTAGCCAACTTGTTTATTGTAGATTACTTTACCATCTTTTATTACCGCTACACTACCCATGAATTTTTGGTTTGCTTCTAGCGTATTGAAATAGCTATCTAGTTTTTGGGTGTCTATGCTTTGCCCAAATCCTAAATGATTTATTATAAGTAGTATTAATACTATTTTTAACACTTTCATTTCTAATTTTTTATAAATTTTCTAATAATTATTAGTTAATCATATTAATAATGACATTCCCTTTTTTATTACCACCTTCAACATATCTGTGAGCCTCTATAATTTGTTCTAAACAATACCTTTTGTCAATGATGGTTTTTAACTTATTTTTCTCAAAAAGTTCAACAATCTGTTTTAAATATCCTTTTCGTTTTGAAATTGATAAAAGTCCTGTAGCAGAAAACTTGACTTTCTTTTGGCTAAATATCCTTGTCCATAACATTTGTGCAAGTATAGAAGCTGAAAGAACAGGGTTTAGATATATGCCGTTTCTAGTTAATGAGTATTTTGATTGAGAAAATGTACTTTTGTTAGCTACATCGAAAATGATATCGTATAACTCATTATTTTCAGTAAAGCTATCTGTGGTATAATCAATGACTTGATCAGCCCCCAAGGATTTAACGACTTCAATATTAGTTGTACTGCAAACTCCCGTTACTATAGCCCCAAATGATTTGGCTATTTGAACAGCTGCAGAACCAACTGTCCCAGAAGCTCCATTGATAAGAACATTTTGATTAGGCTTCACATTAGCTAATACTACCATAAAATTCCATGCTGCCATGAATGTACAAACTGGTGCCACCTCTTCATCGCTCATATTTAGGGGGCTTTTTAAAATAAGACCATTTTGTTTAACGCATACATACTCTGCATAGCAACCTAAATTGGAACCTGAATGACCAAATACTCTATCGCCAATATCAAAAAGGGTGACATTCTTACCTATTGCTTCTATCCGACCCGAAAATTCGGCTCCTATTACTGATCTTTTGGGTTTTGTAAGGCCTAAAAACAATCTGGTAAAATATGGCTTGCCCTTTCTTTGTAATGGATCTTCAGTAGTAATAGGTATGGCCTTTATCTTTACTAATACCTCATCATCTTTAGGTTTAGGTTTTTCCAAACTGTCGAGCTTGAGTACATCAGGTGTGCCATATCTCTTAATTGTAACAACTCTCATTAATATGTTATTTATGTTGTGTAGACATAGCTAATGTATTTTCATCATCACAAGAACAGGCGTTAATAATGCTGATTGCCAAAGTTGTAAGAATTGATTTGATTAAACTTTTCGTTTTTTGATTCATGATGTTTGATTTTAATTGAATAAATAGGTTAATTTGTTTTAGAGTTCATTTTATATTTTAAACAACGGGTAAAAATCTTCTTCCGTTCTTGAATTTATTTTATTTTTTTCCCTAAAAAGTATGAAAGAGCCTCCCCAAAGGGTGTTGGGATAATCCAAAATTTGTTTAGTCATTTGCATTAAAGAGGGAACAGTGCTTTCAAGCTTATTAAGAGCTTCTTTTATTGGCATCCAGTAAATTTCTTCTTCACCTACTTTTGGTTTAAGTTGGCCACTTTTATAATTAGCAACATAAAGCTGACGCATGTCAGAAGTAGATTTGAAATCATATTTATAGGTAAAGAGTCCTTTTAAATGAGGGTTAGAGATTGTTATACCATATACACCTGAAATACTATCCAAAACTTCACTGATAGTTTGTCTCTCTTTGTAGTAAACAGCTGATGTCATCCACCCAAACTTTGTTTTTCTCATTAAAATTTTATCATTATCCTTTACTATTGTCAATCTGATAATGGTTTGATTTGATTGTGGATGTTCTTGCGCTATTAAATTGTCATTTAAACTAATAAGGATTAATAACAGTAGAAATATTACTTTTTTCATGTTTATGCTTTTACTTGTTTATTTGATTGTAAAGTGTTTCTATTTTAGATATCCCAGGTTCTAATTTCATCCATTTTACGCGTTCTTCTTGTGTATCCATATATCGATACAGCCAACTGATGCCCCATTTTTTGTAATAAGTATCCTTTTGCTTGTATATGGGATCTTTTAATGATTCTTCAAAGCTGACAATTTTGTAATCAGCTTGTTTTAACTTGGTAATTATTTCAGCTAAATAATCGGCATTAATAGCATTATCGTGACATAGATAAATGTGTTGAACAGATCGTCTGTATAGTGAAGTTGCCATCCTCTCATAAAAATGTACTAGTTCTATGGTCTTATCTACATATTGCTCACCAATGGCTTTTGCTTTTTCGGTGTCACCATTTTTGAGATAGTATTGATATATCGTATCAAACATCCAGTCGGAACTTTCAACGGTGAAAGGGGCTATACTATAATCTTTTGATTTAAGATATTCTCTAATTTGTATATGCTGGGTCGAGTCTTTACCCATATCATTAAATGGAAATCGGAAATACTTGAGGTCTTTATTGTATTTGACAGCATACAATTCTGTTAAACTATCCCCTTTTTCGATGTCTTTTACAAAACCCTCAAAACCCACTTCTGAATATCTGGAATGACTGTAGGTATGGTTACCGATAATAGCGTTCTCATTTTTACTCCACTCTTCCAATAAACCTTCGTTTCTATCTAACCATTCTGTTTTATAAATTTTATCCTCATTAATAAATATGGTAAAGGGTACCTCTAAAGAGTCTAGTACATTTAACAGTATTGGCCTGAAATGATCCTTTTCATATTTGGTGGTATTGGGCACATCATCAATAGTGATGGATATGGACTTTTGTTGCGCAAAACCTAGATGTGCCAAAACAGAGAATAATATTATAAAAAGATGTTTTCTCATTTTTTATTTTTTCATGGTTTTTGAAATATTAATATCTCTCTTGTTTAGCCACCAATCCAATCTTGTTTCAGGTTTAAAATTTGTTGTTTTAGGTTTTGTTTCCGATCTTTCTATTGTCAGGGCATTGAGATTTGAAACTACGGACCAGATGGTGCCAAACTTTTCCTTTTTTAAATCCAAACACACACATTTATCTGATAAAATCTCTTTAGCTTTATTTAGGTCTACTTTTTCTAAACCTCTTAATTGTCTTTCCAGACCTTCATAACGTTCTTCACTTTTACTCCATTCAACACCATTTGCGTCAAATTTCTTCATTCCGCTTAACTGGAATTGATTTGTTATGGTGATAAAACTCTCATAGCGATTTGGTTTTCTTACCATTGCTTTTTGAGGACAAGATTCCACTACAGCTAAATTACCCGTCTTATCAGCAACCAAAAAGTTGTTTGCGGAAGACACTTTTGTGTTTAGAATTAAATCCACAGCTTGTTTTGTAGATTCACACTCTTCTAAAACCTTTCTTATGATGAAGTGAAAACTTATGCCTGGTTGAATTTTTGTACCATTTACAAACGACATCGCTACAGCTAAACCTTTTTCATTTATTCCATCCGAACGCCCAATAAAGACATCCGACTGACTGATATAAGCATATTTGTCTTTAGGGGCTATTAAGCTACTTTCAGTAAACTTTTTAAACTGGTAAAGCATATCATAATTTCTACCAAAAACAACAGCGTTTTTATTTTTGAATGCAAACACACTACATTGCCCAGTAGTATTGAACACCCCTAGGCTTAATAAAAAAGCTCCTACCTGTTCTGGCTTATCTTTAATCCCAGCAGCGAAACCTTTTATTTCTTCTATTACTTCAGATGAAAATTTTTTTAATTCATTGTAAGATTCTAAACCAAAGTCATATTTTTCATAACTAATTTTAGGTAAAGAAAAATTAGCCTTTTCAAACAGCAGGCTTCCATATTTGAGCCCCATATCATAAAAATCTCCGTAAAGTCTTGGGTGGTACATTACTTAAAGTGTTTTAATTTTATTAATTGTTTTGATTTTTTAGTTGCTGAATTAAACTTGCATCTACCCAATAAATATCCTGATTACTCGTGTAGAAAAAATACTTGCCATCTTTGGTTACAAAAGGACACAGCTCATGACCTTCTGTATTTATGACTGCTCCCATGTTTGTGGCTTTTGACCAATTACCTGTTTCATCCTTAAAACTGATGTATAAATCTCCTTTTCCGTAACCTTCCTTTCTTATGCTACAAAAAATAACATATGATTCATCTGGCGACACAAAGACATCGGCCTCGTAAGCTTTTGTATTAATTGAGTCATCGAGCAATTTTGGTTCTTGAAATATTCCTTCTTTAAATTCAGAAGAATAGATATTAAAATTGTGCTGTTTATTTTCTACAACATTTTTATTAGAGGAAAAGTACATACTTCCATTCTTTGCAAACGATATGTAATATTCGTTTTTGTTGGTGTTGATATTTGGGCCTGCATTAATTAATTTTGGATTCCACTTATTATCTTCTCGTTCTATGTACCAGATATCATAATCTTCTTTTATATTGTCACTTTCTATAGCTTTATTAGATATAAAGTAGAGTCTGCTTTCATCAGGTGATAGAAAAGGGTCGTTTAAGCTATACTTGTGGTGAGACAGCAATACTTTGGGTGTGCTCCAGGTTTTACCTTCTAATTTAGTGTATCGTATTTCTGCCTTACCTTTAACATCAACTCCAAAATAAAATTCGGTGGCATCTTTATTAAAAACCGAGCCAAATTCGGATTCATCCGTTTTAGAAATGAGTCCTGGTGCAAAAATCTTTGGTGTTGATGTTGGTGGGGTCTGACCAAGATATATAAGTTGCTGTTGGTTGCTTTTTATATTTTCCGATACCCAAAATGTTATTAAGAAGCAAAGCGTTATGACTCCATATATTTTCATTTTAATCTATTTAATTTATCGTTATACGTACTATACATAAAACCATTTATCATCCAAATACTCAAGAATATTCTGTGCGCAATTCGATGAGAAAAAGTTGTCGCTGTTGCTGAACATGACCAGACCATAGCCTTTATCCTTATAAAATTGGCAATAGGCCCTAAAATCTCCATTATTGCCAGAATGGAAATAGCGCAATGAGTTATCTACTTGCTTTATGGGAAACGCTATACTACGGTGCAATTCGCCTTCTTCATTGGGCATATCCTCTTGCAAAGACAGCATCTGTTCAATGATTTCTTTATTTTCAGATTTGGGATTCATCATATGTATCAAAAATTTAGCATAATCTTTGGAAGTCGTATGAAGGTTATAAGCTGCACCAAACTCATTTTTTCCTTTCTTCAAAAATTTTGGACCATTTTGTGTAGGTTCTCCATTTCTATGACCATAAGCTTTATTTAAAGAGAATTTATCTCTCCAAGTGTATTCCATAGAAGTAATATTTAATGGTTCTGCTACCTCTTCTAGAAATAGCTCATTCAAACCTTTATCATCAACGTTCAAAAGGTGTTTCAGAACATCTTTCAAGTATTGGTAACCTTCGCCAGAATACCCAAATTTGGTTCCAGGCTCGAACAATAATTTTAATTCATTATCTGTTTGTTCGCGCCAATTGGGAAGACCCGACGTATGGCACAATACCATTCGGGGCGTCATTTTTTTATAACGTTCATCAGCTGCTAAATCTTCATTGTTCAAGTATTTATATAGTGGTATATCTAAATCAATTACTTCTTTTTTTACTTGTAACATTACAAAATATGCAAATACAGGTTTTGATAGGGAACAGGCTTCAAACAGCGTATTTTGAGTGCATTTTTTTTTTGTTACCAGTTTATTAAAGCCAAAACTATTGTTATAAACAATTTTATTGTTACGTATAATCGCAATAGACATGCCTGCAACTTTTAGGGAATCTATTTGATGTTGAATAAAACGATCAAGTTCTGTTTGGTTTACTTGATTCGTTTTAACCGTTAGTATTGTTTTATCCTTATTGTTACATGAGGTAAACCCGACACAGACAAGTAGGAAAAAAATTAGAATATTTTTTTTCATTTGATTTTTTTATTGTTTCCGGTAATCGCTATTGTATCCATCTGCCTTGGTCATACGCACATACTTTATTTCGCCCTGTTTATTTTTTAAGAACTCATAAAGTGTGTTGTTATTTGTCTGGATGAATTTATTTTCTGCCACAGGTACCAATTTTGATGAGTTTCCTGTTTCATTTAAGAAGTTAAGCTCTTCTTCAATAACTTCAAATTCTAATATCTCTTCGCCTCCTTTAAACTTTCCTTTGAACTTGTTCATTTCCACTTCATTCATTAAAAGCCTATCATATATCTTTGGCTGTAAAAAGTCCCAGTTATTAGCAACAGCAACAGCCCTAGCGATATAGCTCATCAGAGACATCCCGTTATCGCTATTGGTCATGATAACCACGCCTTGTTTATGATTTAGTGAACTTACCATATAGCAGGTAAAGCCTGAATTACTTCCCCAGTGTTCAAAGAGTAAATCTGTACTTTTATCATTGTATATTTTTGCGAATCCTAGCCTTTCAGAGGTTTTGGCGAACACGCTATCCATCATTTTTTTTGATAGTATGGTATTGGCACTTGCATGATGGTCTTCTAATACAGTCACTAAAAAACTTGCTAAATCTGTAGGTGTGGTCCATATGCCTCCAGCTGCTTTATAAGGAAATAATTTATAAGGGTAGGGTTCTAAATCATTAGTGTACCCTGTAGCCATTTGCTTTGATAAGTATATCGGAACAGGCTGTTCAAATGAACTATTGTTCATATCACACGGCTCAAATATCAATTCATTGATGATGTCATCAAACGCTTTATCGGTAACATCTTCCATGAGTTTTTCAATAACTGAATAGCCCGGATTAGAATACACTTGCTTTTGGCCAGGAACATAGACTACTGAAACAGGTGGATCCACAGACGGTTTTTCTCCTGTCAACATCTGGGTTATCGTTGGAAATTCTTCATTTGGGAAATAAGATGACTGTACATATCTTTCGAAACCTGCACTATGTCCGATTAGTCGTTTTAGGGTTACCTTTTCTTGTTCTGTGAATTTATTGTCAGGTACTTTCCATCCTTTAAGATACTTGTTGACGTCATCGTTTAATGATAAAACACCTTTTTCCACTAAATTTAAGGCTGCTAATGCGGCAACAGGCTTACTTAAAGAAGCACCGTTAAAGATAGTATTGGGGGTAACCTTTATAGAGTCTGAAAGATTGGAATATCCATAGGTTTTTTGCCAAGAGATCTTACCATTATCAAAAAAGGCGATACTTACCCCTGCAATGTTATCTTCTTGCATGAGTTGAGGTATTGACTTTTTATGTTCTAATCCCTTTAAGTAATGTACTGGTACAAGATTTTTTTCAATACGTTCTATTTGTGCGATAGAATCTTTATTTACATCTGTCGATGTCGTTACTGTTTTCTTTTTTTCCTTACAAGCTGAAAGGATAATCAGAGCGATTAGAAGTGATTTTTTCATTTTTTTGATTGATTGATAATTTGTTAAAAACTAAACGACATACATATAATACGTTAGGATGAAAACGATTACAGTTTTTGTTCTACTAAATATTGTTGTGTTCGTATTTGTCATAAAATTTCTTATTTGATTCTTATTATTTTCCAAATTCTCCTTTCATGTTCTCCAAAATTGATTCTGGATTATAACCAATCCCTTTTTTGAATACAGTCTCCGCATTCTTAATTACAGTTGCATCCTTTTCTAAATTTCCATTTAAGATTACTAAATCAGCTCTTTTACCTACTTGAATGGTTCCAATATCGGTACGCTTCAATGCTTTTGCTCCGTTACCCGTCATAATCTGAATGGCTTCCTCTGTTGAAAAACCAGCTTCAATAAGTAGTTCATAATTTCTTTGGTCGCCAAAACCAGGAATCACATGTCTGCCAGCATCAACACCTGCACATAACAAACCGCCCATTTTATAAAATTGATATTCGAATTCCATGATGCGTTTTAATCGATTATTTCTTATACTATCATTCATTTGTTTATCAAAACTTGCTCTTCTTTCTTTGTATTGATTTTGCAAAAAAGGCGACATTACTTTTATAGTTCTTTTATCTGCAAAGGCTCTGTTTGGTATGCTGGCTTCATAAATAGATACTGTTGAGGTTAAAAAAACCTTGTTATCAATCATCAACTGCTGTAATCGTTTTACATTTGGGCTATCAATAATAAGTTCATCCATATACTCCCTGCCGCCTCCACAAATTCCATATTCCTTATCGGTTCTAAAATCACTTGTGCTATTCAATCCATGTTCGATAGCGTCAATTCCTAGTTTTGTAGCTTCTTCAAAGGTTATGGAACATAAATGTCCTCTTACTTTTGCTTGATTATTATGGGCAACTTCGATGATTGTTTTTAAATCATTTGGATTTGTATTTCGATAGACTTTAAACCATTTTACACCTTGATCTAGCCAATGTTTCATCGTATCTTTCAGATGTTCAGTATCTCTTGGAACAATCATATTGGGGTTGCCACCTTGTCCAGTTATAAAAGGCGCGCTAGGGATGATTTCGGGTCCAACTTGTTTAGCGTCTTTTATTCGTTTTGACAGTTCCAATTCATTATAAGGTGATGCCGCGCCACAGGTCTGTATGGTTGTGACCCCAGAAGCTAAATATAATTTAGCAGCTACGTCACCAACATCAGGAAATCTAGGAATATGTAAATGGTTGTGCATGCCTACTATTCCTGGAATGATTGTTTTCCCTTCTAGGTTAATCGTTTTAGCATTTTGAGGAACTTTAATATCAGTATCATTACCCATATCTTTGAAAATTCCATCCTCAATGATTAGTGTTTGATTTTGTTTTATAGCTTTACCCGTTCCATCCACTATCGTGGCATTGGTAAATGCTAACAAATCTTTGTTGTATTTTATGTATGGTTTTAAGCTATCTGATAGTTTGATACTTTTATTTTCATTGTTTTGTTTATTTACAATTATTTTACTTTCTGTAGTGTTTTTACAACTTGAAAAACAAAGTAGAAATACAATAAAAATGTATTGACATATTGAGTGATTAATAAACATATATTAGCTTTTGTTAAATGAATTATAGGTTAATTTTCTCCAGAGAAATTCTAATGGCCCTTGTTTGAAATTTCTCAACCATATTTGTGTACATATGATTTGAATAGCCCAAATTGTTATAACAAACCCTAACAGTTCAAATCTTGAAAAGCTATTATGCAATCCAAAGCCATAGCCATAAAACAGAATTCCTAAAATGATACTTTGGAAAATGTAATTGGATAAAGCTGTCCTGCCTATTTTGGTAAATACCTTAAACCTTACATTCCTTAAGTACTTCTGATAAATCCCATTTAATACTAATATATACCCAACACCTAATATTTCCTTTGGAAACGTAAACAATAATGCTTTGAATGTGTTAAGATTAGGAATATGGTCTTCGTATGTCCAATGGTAATAGCGCATGTAGTTTATCACCAAACCTAAAATCAAGACTAAAACAGAAATAGCCCAATAATATTTCCATACCGTGTAATCAGAAAAAATTCCTGTTCTGAATAATATCATTCCCAAAATCATCACAATCAAAGAAGATAGTATTAATGATTGATAATAGAATTCTCCTTTGTGAACCTTATGATTTTCATAAGAGTTAATAACACCTTGCCAATAGGTAGGTTTTGGAACCTCAACTTCTTCTGAAAGATTAGGTGACTTTTTAGAATATCTGTTTTCCCAAGAAGCGATTAACTTATTGTCTTTATCTGTTCTTTTAGCTTCTTCTTTATTTAGTGCCTCGGTATAATTTGAATATGATTTTTGTCTTTTTGAAACACTCTCATACGATTTTATGAATAAAAAGGAAGTTAAAAACAGGACTACAAACATCAAATTTTTACTTTTCATAGAACGAAAGGGTAATAACAGCAAACCGCAAACCGCATAATGATACAAGATGTCTCCATCCCAAATAAAATAAGCGTGAATGACCCCTATAACAAACAACCACAGCAATCTTCTAGCATATATATCCATAGCTGTTAAACCATTAACTTTTTGCTGGATACGTTCCATGAAAATCACGAATCCAACACCAAAAAGCAATGCAAACATGGTGTAAAATTTGCCTTGTGTTAAAAAATACACCCAAAAGCGTGTATGTTGATCTATAGTACTTTCATAACCATACTGCCAAGAGCTCCATGGATTAGGGTAGACAAAAGATTCTATATTTAAGAAGAGGATCCCTAGAATGGAAATCCCTCTTAAAAAATCTAATGAAGGTGTGCGTTCTGAAGCCGTTGTAGGTTTTATTACTTGGGTCATTAATAAAATTTAAATTGCTTTATTATTCTACTTCTCTGTAACTAATTTGCCAAAGAATCGGTTCTACTGTTTCTACACCTTCCCATTGCACTTCAATGGTTTTAGGTAGATTATATTCATTGTATTCGTATAGCCATTGTGTACCACTTTGAAGGTTTAACGTCATGTTATGACATGATAAGTTTTTTGGCAGCACTGCTTCTGTACCAAAGTAAGGCAATGGTTCTATCTGGAATATTTTGCCTAACCCAAAGTTGGGTGTGGCAGCACAATCAAATTCATAGTTATAAATAATTTCATCTGTGTAATCTGGTGACGTCAATAGCCTAACCTCATAAACATTTCCACTTTCGTTATAGGTGAAAGTTGGCGTGACCACATTGTTTTCATGAACTAAACCTTTAAGTCTTCCATTTTGGTAATAGGTATAATTGCGCTCTCCTATCTGTATTCCATTTTTATAGGTTTCATCCTTAACAATCTGATCTACCTCGTTGTAATAAATTAATATATTGTGATTCAAAGAAGGGTATGTAAAATCGGTATAGATAATTTCCGAAATCCTATTGTTAGTATACATAAACTCATATTGTGAGCTTCGGTTATTTATGGCATCTGTGTCTTTTCGTTTTATTAATTGGTTGTTACTATTATAAAAGTATTCTCCGATTAAGTTGTTATTATAGTTGTAAACTTTATCAACTAAAACTTGATTTTGGTCAGGAATAATAAAATCGTCATCACTACAACTAATGAATAAGGTTGCTACACAAAAAAATCTAATAATATTTTTCATCATCTTTTTGAGTCAAATATAATTTGACTGTGTATTGTATACAAAATCACACATCCAACATCGTTAACAAACCGTTAACAAGGACAATAATTTTTTCGATAGAAAGGCTTACTTTAGCGTTATTTATATTTAGAATCATAAACCGAAATGCTTAAAAAAAAAACAAGGACGAGAAACCGAGGCGCTTCTTAAATTAATAGAAAAGAACAAAAAACTAGATAGTTCTGGTCTATCTAAATTATTGAAAGAGCACAACATTAATAAGTTAAAGCTAATAGCGGAACACTCTATTGATGTTGTATGTTTGCATCACCCTGCTGATGGCCGATATTTATATGCCAGTCCTTCTACAGAGAAAATAATGGGTTATACAGCCGAAGACCTTGAAGGTAAGGTGCCCTTTGATTTTATCCATCCAGAACATTTTATAATGCTCCAAAAGAATATTCAAGTTTCCACAACTGGTTTATCCAAAAAGTTAGAAAAACTTGAGTTACTTTTTAAAACAAAGCACGAAGGCTACCTATGGTTTGAAGGGTATACTATACCCATATACAATCAAGAAAATGAGGTAGTTTTAATTTTAAGTTGTACGCGAAACATTCAGGAACGCAAAATTGCAGAAATAGAGAAACAAAAAAGAGAAATTGCACAGCAAAATTTATTACTTACTTCAGTATTATTTGAAAAGAAAAAAGCCATCATAAAAAAAATTGAAAATAAAATTTTAGAACTTGAGCCACAAATGAGAAAAGAGTTAAGAAGTATTTTAACTCATATTCAAGAAACCATGAATTTGGACGAAAGCTGGGAAGAGTTTTTGATACAATTCAAACAAATGCATCCAAATTTTTATAAGAACATATCAAAAGCATATCCGCAATTAACACAAAAAGACCTCAAGCATTTAGCCTTTATAAAAATTGGTATGACGTCCTCTGATATTGCAAATGCTATGTTAGTAAAAAAGGAAAGTTTGAGAGTTAGCAGAAATCGGTTAAAAAACAAGTTAGGGTTAAACCATTCTCAAAATCTATATGATTTTGTTCAAGATTTTTGATATCTAGCTCTTATCTTGAAGGCTTACTAATTGTTGTGTCTTCAAAATATGGTTTGTTCCCAATAATAAAAACAAAGTAGTTACAACCAATAAGGGCATTTTACTTATTTTCAATTGAACATTGAACATGTTTAGTTTTGGTGAAAAATCAAAAAATATCAATAAAAAACAGATTATACCGATTCCAATTATTCCCATCATAGCGAAGCGAAACATTTGAATATGTCGGACATCCGAAAGACGTTCTGTAGCTTTTTCAGCTTTTAATTTAAGCATTAATTTATCTGTAAAATCTTCTGATGTATTGATTGTACTTTTTTGTATCATTTTTTTTGCGATGTCTTCTTTCATTTTTATTACCCTATTTTATTTTTTGTCCGTTTATTGATTGATGACGATTTAAAAATCGATTTATAGCAAATCTTTTAATTGATTACCCAGCAAGCCTTTTAGCACGATTTCCATATTCTTTCTTCCACGGTGTAAATCCACTTTAATCTTTGAAGAAGTAAAATTGGTTATCTGTTGAACCTCCTTTAAGCTCATATCACAAAGATAGAATAACCTTAATACTAATGCTTCATCTGCCTTTAATCTATCTAAAGCTAAAATCACGTATTTTTTTTGTTCTTCTTCCTTAAGAAATTGGATTGCTGATTTGTCATTTGCCTGTGATTCAATAGAGTTTAAATCATCTAAATCTAAATAACTTCTATTCCTTTTTAATTCATTGTACGCTGTGTTCACAACAATACGGTACAACCAACTTGAAAAGGCAGATTGATGCTTAAAACTATTTGCTTTTTGAAAAACCTTCATGAAGGCATTTTGAAGCACATCTTCAGCTTTTTCTTTATCTTTTAAAATTGAGCAAGCCAAAGAAAGGGACACATCCTTATATTTATCGACTAATTGTCTAAATGCTTGTGTGTCACCTTTCTTTACGCTTTCAATAAGTGCTGCGTCTATGTCGCTTTTATTTGTCGCCAAACTTATTTCTTAAAAAATGTGCAACCACTAAACCTATGGCACCACAGATAAGAATTGTACCCCAAACCAATAAATCGGTCGAATCTTCTGAAAGGTTCATTGTGGTAAAAATGGTAGAAACCATTAGTCCAACTCCCAAGCCACCTACTATGCAACCTATGTCTATATATTGGGCTTTTTTAGAATTCGTAGGTGTAGCGAGGCCTTTTTCAATCATTGCTTTCTTGATCAAGTATGTATATTTTGCAATAATAAATACTACAATAACTACTCCTGACATTAAGAATAATGCGCCCAGTGCTTCTTGATAATTTTCCATGTCTTTGTATTTTTTATTAAAATTAATTTAAAACTGTGGTCCCAAAACTTTAGATAAGTTTGTTAAGAAAGGGATCATCTTATCACTATTAGTAAATACTACTAATCCATAACTCTTTTCAGGGATAAACATCGCATAAGCTTGAAAGTCGTGGTTGTTACCAGTATGCATATGCATTGTATAATTCTCTGTTATTTTTTGAGTAAACCCTAATCCCCAGCCAGTTTGTCCTACCTCTTGTTTTAAAGGGTTATCATCCTTAAAATGTGTATGCTCTTTTAACATTTCATCAAACGTGTTCTCTTTAAGTCCTTCTTTTTTTAACATAGCAATTATAAATCTTGCGTACTCACTAGCTTCACTATGAAGACTTGCGTAAGAGAAAAAAGTAGTTCCATCTCCCGATCCAGCTCGTGGACTATCGTCTATAGGTTTTCCTTCTTTATCATGTCCAAATACCTTATGTTTTGCTACATAATCATCCCAAACAAAAGTTGAATGTGGCATTTGTAAAAGTGCTGTCACTTCATTTTGAAATAATTCATTTAAGTCTGCTTTATAGCCAACTCCGTTTTGCATCCCAATAATAGCTGCCAAATATTGATAGGCTTCTCCAGAATACATAAAATCTGTTCCTGGCTTAAATGCCAATTTTATAGGTTGGCCATTAGAATGGTTTGGAAACCCTGTTTGATGCGCCAAAACCATTCGAGCGGTTATCAATTTTGCATCTTCTTGAGATTCAGGAACAATACCGGGATGTGGAAGATATTCATAAAGCGGTTTGTCTAAATCCAATTTCCCCTTCTCAACCATTTTCATTACAAAATAAGCAAAAATTGGTTTTGACAAGGATGCTGCTTCAAAAATGCTATGGTCATCTATTGCTTGTTTGGTTTCCATATTGCTCACTCCCATAGCATCATGATAAACAACTTTGTTATCATTGATTATAGCTATGGAAATAGCTGGGATATTTTCGGCCTCCATTATTTTCTTAATTTCAGAAGTAAGTTTGGCCTCTTTAATGGTTTTACCTTCTACAGTTGTAATTGTTTCCTTTTGCGCACAGGCAAATAATGTTGTTAAACAACAGACTATTGTAAGTGCTAAATAAATTGGTGTGTTTTTAAAAGTCATCTTATTCTTAATTTATATGATTATTATTTTGTTTTAGGTGAATTCACATTTATAGGACAAGATGACTTAAAAAAAGGTTACAATAGGTATTAAAAATTATCTTATGATCTTCTTCTTTATTTTTTATTTTTTGAATATTCAATTTTATTTATACTTTTGTAAACAGGTATTAAAAGGATGCCTATACTCACGAAAGACGATGTCACCTTTTCTTTTCAATATTTATGAGTTTCATAAATCCGCCAATTGTGAGTAATGGCAATAAAAAGGATATTATGAAAGAATTACATCCTGTTCGGCTTAATCAACTTAAAATTGAAGCCAAATTACTTCACAAGAATTTTAAATCAGATTTTGACAGTACTGTCAATAAGTATTTAAATAATCCATTTTTTAAGAACCTATCTTCTATACAAATTGAAGAAAAAGGAAAAAATATTCGATTAAAAGATGTCTATCACATCATTGCCACAGAATACGGTTTTTCTCGTTGGGAGGACTTAAAGCGATATGTTGTAAAAAATGATATGTTTTTTAGAAGTAATGGGGTTGGGTTAATACATAAATGGTTCAAAAATTATACAGAAGTAAATAAATACCATATTAAATACGGAGGTTATTTACTGCAATTTTGGGCTGATTATGTAATATGTGGAATTGAATATATTCAATTGTTAGAATTACATCATTACACTGAAGAATGGGAGGCAATTAGTTATAACTGGATTGAACCCACCAACAAACAGGCATTTCAAAAGCTTTATCAAAAGGCAATTTTGCAGTACAACATACTGTAATTTTCTATTATTTTATTAATCTTTAAATTTTTATTTTTATGAAAAACTATTTAGGTAGAATAGTTCTACTTGTAGAGGACTATGAGAAATCAGCTAATTTCTATGAAACAAACTTTGGTTTTAAAAGAATGTTTGATGTAACTACTGATGTCGGACAACGATTCTTACATATTGGTAGTGAACCACTTGATTCTTTAGGAATTTGGTTTTTAAAAGCTGATACTAAAAGACAAAGAGAACGTGTTGGGAATCAAACTGGAGAACAGCCTACAATGGTAATATATACCACTGAAATTGAAGCACTTTATGAACGACTTAAAAGTAATGACGTTAAATTGAAAACAGAAATCATTAAAACACCGGAATATGCTTTTCTTCATTGTTATGATTTAGATGGCAATGAAATTGTCGTAACTGAACTAAAAGAGTAATAAACGGATAAATCATAATACTTATTAAGACGGTAAGCGTGTGTAAACGCAGGTAAAAACAGCCTTGAGCTATTCGGCTGGACGATGGCTGCAAATAGTGAGGCACGAACGGTTTGCGGACATTGGACAAGCAACGCGAGCCGCCTGCGAGTGGAGCAAGGGTGGTACAAATGGCAACCCTTTTTAGGGTGGTTTGTAGCTATGTATGAAGTGGAACGTAGCCTTTTTGTAATTTTTCTTTACACAAAAAGGTGGAGTGTAACGGAACTTACACAAGGCTTACCGATTTAATAGCCATAGCGATAGCGGAGGCAAATCAATCAGCTTTAAGCCGCAGCCCGCAGCGACCCGCAGGCGAGCAAAATTATGGGTAGTGGTTGGATTTTTTGCGACTGACTGGAGGAACAGAAGGAAGTGGCAAAAAAGACAAAGGAACTACCGTGACAACTAACAGAGGAACGCAATAAAAGTGACAAGCTGCGTAGCTTTAGCGAAGCACCCGTAGGGCATTGCAGCTCTTTTTTTGACCTTTAAAAATTGAAGTATTCCAAAAAATGTGCTGTAATGGCTTGGCGATTTTATTTGCTGACGACCAAAGGCGGAACACCGCTTTACCTGCGTTTGGATGTGCGTTGGGAAAAGCAAGTGCAGGACAGAATGAATTGTAGTGCAACGGAAATGAATGAAGGACTTCTCTTGCTGTGCGTTGCAGGAAGTGGGTGATTCTAGTAAGTGAGGCACGAGCGAACGAAAAGAACCTACTGGAAGCAAATGGCTGTGGATGAGTACTGAATGGATATCGTTTATCTTTCGTTATACCCTTTGCCTTCTAACATTTTAGAAAGAGATTTTTCAATTCTTGAAACACGTGTTTTAGATTGTTTGGCTTGTGAAAAATAGAGTAAATACCCTCTTTGTCTCCCTGGGGTTAGGTTGTAAAATGCAGTTTCTAATACACGATTGTTTTTAAATGTTTCTTCAAGTTCTTGAGGCATTGCATATTCAGAAGTCTTTTTTATTTTTACTTGCAATCCTGCTTTTTCGATTTCTATGGCTTCAAATATATAAGTTTTTATAACTGCTTTTAAGGCAAGAATTTCCTGTTTGTTACTAAATCGAATTTGACGAGCTGACTGGACGTTTTCGGTTTGTTGTACCAAAATATTTTCACTGTCATTCAGTAATGCTCCTTTATGAAATAACAAGGCAGAATACTCTTTAAATCCGTGAATGAGTACAATGTTTTTACCTTGAAATGTATAACAAGGGTGCATCCATTTAAAATCTTCTTCTAATCCACATTCTAAACAGATTTTTCTCAATAGAATGGTTTCTTCTTTCCAATTATTTATCTTTTCGATGTATTGATCAACTTTTTCCATTTAAATTTCGTTCAGTTTAATTTGTTCTTTTATGAGTTGCTTAAATTCTGTTTCTGGAACTTCTTGGTCAAACTTTATTTGAATAGTTTTCTTCCCTGTTTTATAGCCTTTTTCTACAAGTACTTTACGCACTTCTTCCGTTAAAGAATCAATACCAAAACTCACGTGTTTTTTGGCCAATGAAAATCCTACCAGTACTCCATTTAGTTTGTAAATAGGCACATTCCAGCTTATACCACTTTCGGCATTGGGAGCTGTGGTTTCAATTAGTTTTTTAAGTTTAATCATCACCTCTTGAGCTTCCACAGGTGAAATGTCGATAAACTCATCTACGGTTTTAGGTTTTAAATCTGCCATATTTATTGTTTCTCTAATTTTCTGTTTGCTGGTCTAAAATACCAAGATGTTACTGTAAGAACCAAAAGCAAAGTAGGACCAAAAAGTGTTATCACTTCATCTCCAATTGCTAAATGCGAAACGATTGCACCTGTCATCACAAAGAAGAAACCTGCATAAGCCCATTCTTTTAATAAAGGAAATTTAGGAATTAGTATTACTATAACACCTAGAATTTTACAGACACCTAGAATACTTAACAAATACATAGGATAGCCTAGTAATTCCATACTTTGAATATTTTCTTCTAATTGCAACAATTGTACAATTCCTGTTGATAGCATTCCTAAGGAAAGCCAAACTGTGGCTATCCAATAAATAATTTTGTCTCTTTTTTTCATTATGACTTTTTTTAGTTTGTAAATATTTCCTCTAATTTATCGTGAGCCATATTTAAACCATAAGCAAATGGTAACTTTAATTGTTCAGCTCTATGTTTTTCTGATTTATAAATAATCTGAATGGTTAACTTGCTTTTGTCTTCTGCAACTTTTTCAAAATTCAAGAACTCCAATTGTATACCTATCGACATATTTTCCATTTCAAAAGTTCGTACTATTTCTTGATTAGTAACAATTTTATGAATGGTTCCATTTGCCTTAAACATTACATTGCCTTCGTGTGAAGTCTCGAATTGGTAACACCCGTGATTTCTATTTTCAAGCTTTATCACTTTTGTTCCCATCCATTGTGCTACAAATTCTGCTTCGGTATAGGCTTTGTATACAAGTTCAACAGGAAGGTCAAATTCTCTCGTGATAGTTAGCTCTTGCTTACCTTCTAGAGCATTGATTTTTGTTTTTTGGTCCATAAGTTTATGTATTATTTGATTGATGTTTCTTCATAACAGCTTCCAATGAATTAAATCGTTCATCCCATAATTTTCTAAACGGTTCTATAAACTCAGCTATTTCCTTCATTCCATCAGGATTTAGTTGATAATAGATTTCCCTTCCCTTTTGTTCCTGTTTCAACAATTCACATTCGGTAAGAATTTGAATGTGTTTGGAAATGGTTTGTCTGGAATAATCAAAGTTTTCGGCAATAGCACTCGGTGTCATTGCACTTGCCGCAACCAACGTGATAATGGTTCTTCTTGTCGGGTCGGCTATAGCTTGAAATACATCTCTCCTTAATTTCATTACGCAGTTATTTGACTGCAAATATAAGTGCAGTTATTTAATTGCGCAATTTTTTTTAAGAAAAATACGATAAAAAAAGTGTATTATTTTAAATTAGACATCTGTAAATGAATGGTTAGATTAAATAATTTGTAATGGAAAAATATTTAGAAGCCACAACCAATAGTGGTAAACAATTTTATCAAAACTTTAAGGACAGGGGAGAAATAGTAATGTTAAATCTATTAAAATTTAAAGAAATAGCTGATTATACAGATTTAGAACATCTAAGCCCCAAACAAGAAATTAGTGGAGAAGAAGCCTATCAGCTATATCTCGATACCACAAAATCACAATTTCTAAAAGCAGGTAGTGAAATTGTATATTATGGAAAGGGAAAAGATTTTTTAATAGGACCTGAAACTGAAAAATGGGATGCAATATTATTGGTTAAACATCAATCGGTACTAAAATTTATGGAATTTGCTCAAAGTGAAGATTATCTAAAAAATGCTGGTCATAGAACTGCTGCACTTGAAGATTCACGTTTGCTACCAAGCTCTGAAATAAAATTTTAAGCATCTAATAGTCAATAAGATTTATTTCTAAATTGTTTAAACTGCCATAGTTGAGAATGCCTAAAATATCAATACCTGTATAACTTTCTATACGAAGTACTTTATCACAATCCTCTAAATCAAAATTAATATGATATTCAGGGTATAATTGATTGAGGTCTGCAATTATTATGTTGGCTAACTGTCGGTTGTTGACATTTGTTTTGAAAATCTCAACTAAGGTAGAGGAAATTTTTATTTGTTCATTCACTTTCATTTTCTTCAAACCATTTAACTATGGATGGCATATTTCGCTCAAAACCACCAGGTATAAAAAAATTGAGAACTCCACATTTTCTATTGGTACGATTTGCAAAGTCATGAATAGTTTTTGCGGGAATTCTCAAAAAAGAACCTTTCTCAATAACAACCCATTCTTCACCTACCAATATGGATGTAGTGCCTTCTATGCCATAGAATATTTCATCATTTTCTTCGTGTTGATGTGCTCCTGGTCCTTCGGAGTTTGGTTCGAGCCACCACTCAGAAATGCTATACTTATTGGCAGTTTCATTTTCATCTGCTTTGAAAACAGCAGTCATTGACCCCATCTTGTAGGTTCTACCTTCATTGGGTTTTAGGACAATTGGTTCGTCTTTTTCTTTCATACTAGAGTCTTAATTATGACATTATACTTCAATGCAGTAGGATGTGATGGCTTTCACCTTTTCGCCCTTGGTACTTTGAAAAATATAAAAATCTGAGAAGGCATATCGATTACCGTTTTCCATAGTCATTAGCCCGTTAACGGCACCTTCTTTACCGTGAGATAAGATTTGATTCAATATCAATTCAGATGCTTTTACAGATTGCATTTTTTCCAATTCAGCCGTAAACGCTTTTATTCCTTCAATTTTCCGGTCACCAATAATGTTCCAAGCAATATCGTCTGTTACATTTTCGGTTAAAAAGGCAACATGCCCCTCGGCAAAAGCAATATTAAATTGTTTTAAAAATTCCATTTTGGGGGAGTTACTGCAATTGGGACTAGCTATTATTTTAGTCATTTTTATCGTTTTTAATATTACATATTCTCATTAAAGAGCAAATTAAATTTATGCCCATCCGGATCGGTAAAAACACAAACATAAAAGCCGTTTTCATCATAAAAAGCTTTTCTTTCCTTGTTAGAGTCGAATAAAATTTCACCTCCTGCCTTATTTATTTCAGTAACCCAATGGTTATATTCTTCTTTACTTTCTGCTTTCATAGAAAACATCACTTCATTGCCGTTATTTAAATCAGCAGATTTGCCTTCTAGACTCGATTCCAGCTTTTCTTTTTTGAAGAAGTGAATCACAAAATTATCAACACCAAAAAAGAAACTAACCAAATCTTCCGAAGGACTTCCATTTAACTGAAAACCCAATGATTGATAAAATGTTTTTGTACGCTCTATGTTTTCTACGCCAAGGTTTGCCCAAATTTGTTTTGTTTGCATAATTAGCTTTTATGATTCGCAATAGTTCTTTAATCGAAATAAAAACATAGCCCAATTGTAATTACACCATCTGTAAAAGTCGGTTCTTTCTCGCCAATCAAAGTGTTTAAAGGAAACCATTGTTTTATTATCTTTTTCACTCAACTCAAAAGACACTTTGGTACCCACCCATTCTTCATCTGAAGCGATGCACTCCCAAACGATTTTACTGTTTTCTACAAGTTCAAGAATTATAAATTTTGTGATATAGTCTTCATCAAAATCAAATTCATTGATAAAACCAACTTCTGGTTTCACTTTAAGCTTTTTTGTCCAAACGTTTCCTAATCCTTTTTCAGTAGTTAGGGTATCATAGACAACCCCGATGGGTGATTTGATATAGTTGACATGCTCGATACTTTCCATATTCATCTATTTAATTCATTGAGTGAAAACCTATTGAGTTCCCTTCAGTATCCTTAATAATGGAAATAAAACCATGTTCACCAATAGCCATTTTTGTTTGAATGATTTCAGCTCCATGTTCAGCTGCTCTATTTTCTAATACTTTACAATCTTCACAACCAAAATACACGAGACTTCCGTTTACAGAGGGTGTTATCCCTTCCATTTTTACCAAAGCTCCGGCTGCACCATAATTTTCCATATTACTTGGAAAACATTTCATTTGAATACCTCCATCGGTTGGATCGCTCATATCTTCTAGTGTTACCTGAAGAACATTTTCGTAAAACTTGGTAGCTCTTTCCATTTCGTTAACGTGTATTTCGAACCACACCACAGGATTAAATTTTTTCATCTTTTGAATCTTTTAAAGAGTTAGTTTTACAAAAGTGAAAAAAGCAAAGCAAAAAAATCTTGTCTTATGGCAAGTTCTCGGTTTGAGACAACATTTCTTTTCTTATCCTGCTCAAAGACGTATCGGTAATTCCTAAATAAGTAGCAATGTATTTTAAGGGGACTTCTTTTATAATTTTTGGGTTCTGATTCATTAGTTCTAAATAGCGTTGGGAAGCACTTTGTGTGTGCATTGTAACAGCACGATGTTTTGCTGTAAAAAGCTGTTGCGACATCCAGCTTCGACCCCATTCGGTAAAGCCAGGAATAGTACTATACAAGTTTTGAAAATTATTAAAATCAATTTTATAAACTTCACAGTCTCTTAATGCCTGAATGGTTTCTTTTGAAGGGATTCGAAGAAACAAAGAAGCTACTTCAATTAAAATATCATTAGGACTAAAAAAATCGGTAGTAATTTCATTTCCCTTATAATCAACAACATACGAACGAAACAAACCTTTTTTTATCAAAAAATATTCGTTACTTATTTTACCTTCTTTAAGGATGGTGTCATTTTTACGAAATTCAACTTTAGTATGTGCACCTATAATTGTTTTGTAATCTTCTTTTTTGATGTTAGGATGATCGTATATTTTTTCGAAAAAGAAATCTGACATTGTTCTTTGCTTTGTTTAAAAATATGAATTATTTTTCATCCAATTCGATAGCTTGTAAAATGTAATACTCAAGAACTTCGTCTTTATAACCTTTAGGGTCACTTATTCTTAAATTTAAAGATTTCTTACCTACACCTTCCAAAAGTTTATACTTGTCTTTAAATTGTTTCCCATCCGTAAATGAAAATGTAATACCTTTTAGCGTAGGACTGACGGAAATGATAATTCTATTGTGTCTATAAACTGGGACACCATAATATTTTTCGGTTCCTCCTCGCATTTCTTCTTTTAGTGTTGGGAATTTTGCTTTAATCAAGCTCCTAAACTTTAAAAAAATAGGTTGATGCTCTTCCTTAATTTTATCTTTTATGAATTGATTGATGATATTCATATGAGCTAATTTTTGAAATTAGATTTTTGGAGATAATGAGCACAACTCCAAACCCAAATAGCACAAAATACGATAACGATTCTACCAAGCCAACCAATTGGAGTTTCTGGTGTAATCATGCCATTGGTTTCACTTAAATAAAAACCCATAGCAATTATTAAAGCAAACTCTATAATCCATAGACTAATAGTCATCAAGAGTATGTTATTTTTATATGGTTTAAGGTGCTCTTGTTTTCGGAATTGGTAAGTAATAAACACCGTAGCTAAAATCATAAAACCTAAAAGCCCTGCTGCCGCGTTATGAATTTGTCCACTTACTGTCATATGTTCTGGCAGTGTACTTATTGGGTCAGTATTAAAAACACCTGCTAAAAAATTGCCAAGGGAAGCTAAAATTAGCAACACCCCTCCAATCTTTGAACCCGTGTTAGGTAATTTTTGAATTAAGTATAAACCCAAAGAAAGTAAGCTTACACCAAGTAAAATAAAGGCTACTTTCATCAACCAACCTGCAGTACCCAATGCATATTCGCTAATGGGTTGCCATATTGGATTTACTGATGTGTTTATGAAATGTAAAATGACTAATAGGACAACAAATCCGATAGCACTTATTTTTGTGAATTTTAATTTGTTCATTTAACTTTAAATATTAAGGATGGTGGCTTATTCTCTTTTCCCTTTTATATAGGCATACATCGCCATAGCGTGCCCGTGACCTAAGTCAAACTCTTCTTTGAGCCAATTAGTTACTTCGGTAGCTTTTACAACAAGTTCCCCGTTTTTTGTAAAGGCTTTTTCTTCTGCAAGATTCTGAAAATCTTCGGCAGTTTTTCCTGTTTTTTCTTCGATGTTCTTAATATAGGTTTGGAAGGACATATGGATCAATGTTTAGTTGGAATTTTAATTTTTTGAGAGTAGATATACGATATCCCCAATATAATTCCTACCACAATAGGCATTACAATATTTGATACTTCTTGATCAACGGCTATATGACTTATGGTTGCGAAAATTAAATTGAAAGTTAGGCCCGCGTACGCCCATTCCCGCAATTTGGCGGGCAGTTTAGGAAGCATTATAGCCGTTGCTCCTAGTACCTTACAGGCAATTAATGCATAAGCAAAATAGTCTGGGTAGCCCAAGGCTTCTGTACCTACCGTGATATACTCTGGGGCAAACAACACCGTTGACAAAGGCATTATTGCTTCCATTAAGAAAATGATGGTGGTGGTCACCCAAAAAATGATTTTATTCTTTTTCATAGTAATTAATTATTTTGATAATTAATCATCCAATTGATTCCGAATTTATCTGTACAACTCCCATAATAGGCACCCCAAAAGGTATCTTCAATAGGCATTTCAATTTGCCCATCTTCTGACAATGCATCAAAAAGACGTTTTGCTTCTTCACGAGATTCTGGTTCTAGATTGATGTGCATATTGTTTCCTTGGTTTACGGTCATTCCAAATTCTTTAGGGGCATCTGTACCCATTAAAATGTGCCCTCCAAGAATAGGAAGTTCTACATGCAATACCATTTTTTTAACCGATTCGTTCATTGGAGGATGGTTATGGTCAGCTGGAACTTCGTCAAAACGTTTGATGCCATTAATGAAATCAGATTGAAATACTTGTTTGTAAAAATTAAATGCTTCTTCTGTATTGCCTGGAAAGTTTAGATAGCTTGATACCCGTGCTTTATTATTCGGTTTATTTTCTTTACGTAATTTGAATTGCGATGCAATGTATTGGTCTAGATTTTCAAGTCCAGCAGTAAAGCCTTCTTTAAAGCCCATGCTGATAATTGCCTCCAAATCTTCCAATTGGTCAAATTGAATGTTGATTTGCACCACAGCAGTATCGCCTTTATCGATAAACTCATTGTACCATTTCACTCTCGGTTTGGTGTCGCTAATCACGGCATTTTCGTCACAGAAAGCATCCAAACCAGAAAAGCTTGTTAGGGGAACTATTCTTTCAAAATCAAACAAACACCAATGCTGCTCGCCTTGCGGTCCTGCCATGTAATAGTGCCATTGACCTCCCTCAGTAAAGTTCATAGATTTGGTAACTGCTCTATAGGGTTTTGGAGCCCACCATTGCTCTAAAATTTCAGGTGTTGTCCAAGCTTCCCAAACTAAATCTTTTGGAGCGTTAAACGATCGTTCTACGTGTATTTGCTTGTTGTCTTTGTCAACCGTAAAGTTGAATAAAATGGCCTTGTTCATTATTTTTTGTTTTTAAGTGTTTCTAATACGTTATCAAGTTGATTAAATTTAGTTTCCCAAATGGCTCTAAATTGTTCTAACCATTGGTCAATTTCTTTCATTTTTTCAATTTTTAATTGATAGTGAATTTCACGTCCTTGTTGGTTAGCTTCAACTAATTCACATTCATTTAAAATTTGAATGTGTTTAGAAATAGTGGGTCTTGCAGCATCAAAGTTTTCTGCAATTGCACCAGCAGTCATGGATTGGGAAGCAAGCAATACCAATATTGCCCGCCTCGTTGGGTCGGAAATTGCCTGAAAAATATCTCGTCTTAATTTCATTGTGAAGTTATTTGACTACAAATATACATGAAGCTATTTAACTACACAAATGATTGTTTTACTTTTTTTTTTAGAAAAGTTCAATTTAACCTATTGCTACCCTTATCGATTGAGCTTTCTAACTAGAAGGTATTTAAATGGCTACAAATAGTTGTATTAGGGTTTTTTTAGTTGGATTCAACAACTAGACGTTGTTTTCCGAACAATTGGTATGAAATATTGATTATTTAATTAAGTAGCTCTAGGATTATTTGAGTATTACCTTCATAATAGTTCAATTTCTATTTTCTTCATAATCTCGCTCCAATATGCTTTCACTTCGGTTCTCTGCTCATCTTTAAAAGTTTCTCTTAAAGGATGGCTATGGTTGTTTTTGACTGGTTTCCAATTCAAGCGAATGTGTGAATTTGCTCTAAAAACAAGACCTGTGAATAGAGGACAGCACAATATATGGTCATAAAAATGAGCAATGGATTCTTCGTTATTTTATATGTTAATAGTTATAACTCTTGAATTTGGTGCTCTTTCATTCTTTTGAGCTACATTTTTACTTTATTAGTTGATGTTTTTGAATTTCCTTTGATCCAATCCAAAATATACGGTTGTCGGGGTCAGGTTGTCCAATGGATCGAAGTACCTCTATGGTTGTAGAAAATACTTTCGTTTTAGTGTTTAATATTTTCGTGTTCCAAAGAACTCTGCTTGTAAAGTAAAAGTCTCTCCGTTATCGGTACTAATTTCTCCTTTCCAATGAAATGACTTGTTGGTTATGTTCTGAAATGTCCACCGCATTATATTTCCATCTTCATCGGTTCCTTCCTGTACAATATTACCTTTATCTTCCCAACCATAAAGTTTACTTACTGTACTACTAACGGAATTGAACCAATAAACACACCATTTTTTTGATTCTGCGTCAAAATAACGTATGCTTGAACCATAACGAATTCTTGGCTGTTTTAGATTTGGCGTTCTTAATGAACGCTTCGGGGCAATCCAAACATCTTGTACAGCCCGCCCTTCAAGTACATAGGCAAAATGCCATTCACCTTGTGATTTTATTATTTTATTGTTTTCTAAATAATCAACAGCTTCTACATTCCAACTTCCTATAAGCCAATCGTAAATATTATTTTCAGCGATTTCGTCACTTGCATTATCAGAAATCAGTGAAGAAGCAAAACCTTCTTTCTGTCTTGCAGTAGCTTCTTGCTCTGAAAACACTCTATGCCAAATACCTGGGTAATCTAAAACAAATCCTTGGCTGTCAACTTTTAAGTTTGCAGTAAATCCGGAAGCAAGATTTTCATACTTGTAAACTCCATTACCTAAATTGGTATATCGCTGTTTGGCAGGCAAAAAATTTTTGGTAGGTAATTCAAAGTAAACGACTTCTATTTCTTTTGATTCACCAATAGCCAAGTTAAGTCTGTTTATTGGTAAAGTATTTGTAAATGGGGTCAAGGTTATATCTATATCTGTACAATTGTTTAGTTTAGAAATGATTTCCCCATTTTCATTTACCCAATTCTTATCCTTATTCTTATGAAGATGAATACTAAATGAACTGTCCGATTGAAAATTGATATTTACAGACTGAATTTCCCATTTTTTATTAATGTCAAGTTGATAATTTACATTTAACAATTTCCCTAATCCTTGACCTGTGATGTGTCCCTTAACTTCAATCGAGTCTTTAAAATTAATGGTGGTAAATTCGGTTGTGTTTACATAAGTGCTTTTCCACACTATTATTTTGTCTTGTGCTTGCATATTTGAAAAATGTAATGTCAAAATTACTATTAGAACCTTTCTATTTTATGATAGTTATTGGTTGAGAGTTCGTTGTTTTCAGTTTTGGCTTTATTCGTTTTATCTTTTTGAACGTACAGCTTTTACTTTTTTCAAATTTTTATCAGCTGGTCATCAAAGAAATTCAGAATTGGGCCATAAATAATTTGTAAAGCACACTATCTCAATAGTTCTGTGCCAATTTTCTTCATTTTCTCAGTCCAATATGCTTTCATTTCATTTCGCTGTTCGGTATTCAATAATTTCTCTTGATGGATGGCTATGGTTGCCTTTGTCTGATTTCCAATAACTCGAATTTGAACGGTTGACACGTTTTCCCAATGGGCAGGTTTCCAATTCAAGCGAATGTGTGAATTTGTTTTAAAAACACGAACAAGACCTGTTATGCCGTTTTCAGTTTCGTATTCTTTTTTAATTTCAAGTTCATTTTTCAAATTGCCTAACCAAATTTTTAGTCCATTTTCGGAAAATAAAAAGTCCCATACTTTCTCACTCGAAACAGAAAAGGTTTTCCTTATTCCAAATTGAAATCCTACATCTTTGGTTTTCCCGACTTGATTTTCCATTTTCTTATTTTTCAGGTTTAAATGCGATAGCATCAATTTCAAGTAAAAATTCGGGATTTATTAGTCCTGCAACATACAAAACTGTAATAATCGGTGGGTTTGGGTTCTGACCTAAAAATTTCTGCGAAACTTGAAATGCACGATAAGCATTCTGCCCTTGAACAATGTGAATGTTTAATTTCACTAAACTCTTAAAATTTACTCCACAAGATTTAAGAGCAATTTCTAGGTTTTTCATTACTTGCTCAGTTTGCTTTAAAATATCATTTTTTCCAACAATTTCTCCGTTTCCATTTACTGCATTTTGTCCACCGATATAAATTGTCTTTCCATTTCCTTCAGTCGTTATGATTTGAGAAAACGCAGAATTTTTTATTAGTCCATCTGGATTTATATGTTCCATTTTATTCTCCATTGTTCGTTGTTTATTTTTTTCGTTTGTAATACAATTGTACCAATCCTGTATCAAATGTTTTGGCACTTATAAATTCCAATAGTTACTCTGGTCTACCTTCATTAAATAATCTTGTACCATTGCCATCAAGAATGGGCACAATGGAAATAGTAAGTTCATCAATGAGATCGTTTTTAAGTAGTTTGTTAACTACTTCGGCACCACCATCACAATAAATGTCTTTACTATACGATTATGAATATAAGGTTTATCCAGTAAAAGTTATTTTCAATTAATTTTTAATCTCTTTTAGAAATTTGTCTTTTACCAAATTCAATTCAATCCCAAACTCCAACCAGGCTTTGAGTCCGTCCAATACGGTAGTAAAACCTCCTGTATTGTTTTTTATAATTTCAATCAGGTCATCACCTTTTTGGCTAAATCCATAATTTTTAATAACCACATAGGTCTGATCTTTAGAAAGAGAAGTAAATTCAAAATCTACAGTTGTTGCAGGGCTGTCCCATTCAATGGAAATTTTCTTGTCAAGAACTATTTCTTTAACCATGATAGTATCTGAGACTCCATACATTTCCCATTCCCAGGTTATGTTTTTGCCTACTTCAAGCTTTCCGCTAGATTTTGTAAACCAAAACTTGGTCGTGATAGAAGGGTCAATGAAGGCTTGAAAAACCGTTGATACAGGTTTTCTTATTAACATTTGAGTTTCCACTGTTTGCATATTATTTTCCATTTTAGTCAAAGTATTATTATCGAGATTGCTCTTAAATTTGTTCTTTATATTTGATGTAATTCAATAATTACTTTGTTTTCCCACAATTTTCTTGAGACCATCTATCACAATAGCCCAATTTTCAGAAGAATGCTTTGCCTTTTCTTCATCATAATTAGATTGTGTAATTGTTAATTCGGTTCCGGCATCTATGGGTTTTACTTCATAAGTAACCAATAGATAGTTTTCGGGTTTGTCCTCCAAACCACTCCAACTACTTAAGTAGCTGTAAGACAGTTTTTTATTGGGGAAAAATTCTAAAACAATTCCTTTGTCTGTGTATGGTGTGCCTTCATATTCTCCTGTCCAAAGAATTGGACTACCTACTTCCCAGTCTGTTTCTTGACTGGAACCAAAGAAATATTGCTTTACGGTTTTTGGATTGATGAGAGCATCCCAAACTTTTTCTATGGGTGCAGCAATTTCAGTTTGATAAGTTGATTTGAAATCTGTTTGCATATTATTAATTTTTAAAATTTGTTGTAATAAATGAATAAAAATTATCTTAGAATCACCCAAAGCAGAAAAATAATTAACGTTAAAATCGTTCACTTGCTTAAGTGATTTAACCGTTGTCTCTAAACCTACTTGTGTTAAACTAACTACTTTTGCTCGGGTGTCCTTTTCTTGTTCCGCACGGCTTACCAGTCCTTTTTTTTCCAATGTTCTTAAAACAGTAGAGGTGGTCATTTTGTCCATTTTGGCGGCATCAGCAATGGCTATTTGAATAGTTTCTTGCTTGTTTTGGATTAGCCAATAAATAGCCGTCAACACCGTCATTTGTGGAGACGTAATGTCATAATCACTAATTATTCTATTTTTTTTATTCTGCCAATCCGAAAAAACACGCCACAGAAAATAGTCTGGACTGTCACCATCATCTCTAAATTGAAAATCATTGTAGCTATACATAACTCTTTTTTGTAAGTACAAATATAATAAGTATACTTACTAATTGTTGAAATTATTTTATTTTTTCTTCAATCAATGAAAGTTAAAACATAACTATAGTCACTATCAGTTTTAGATTTACGCAAATTTTTATTAAGTCAATAAACAGAACTTTAACCAATTTTAGCCTATTGGGAAGAGATTCAAAATTAGACCCCTGACCGATTTCTCTTGTAATACAGTTGAGTTAACCCCGTATCAAATGTTTTGGCACTTATAAATTCCAATAGTTGCTCTGGTCTGCCTTCTTTAAATAATCTTGTACCATTACCTACAAGAACGGGCACAATGGAAATAGTAAGTTCATCTATGAGGTCATTTTTAAGTAGTTCGTTAACCACTTCAGCACCACCATCACAATAAATGTCTTTACCCGCTTCACTCTTAATCTTTGTTACAAGGTCTTTTATGTTACCTGTATAAAATTTAATTCTACCGTTTTCTGGACGTTCCGTTATTGTATATGGAAAGTTGCGTGTAGATAAGCTCGAACCATTCGGATTAGAACAGACCTTAAAAATATGAATAAGCCAATGGATTAAGCACTTTGAAGCAATTTTTTTTTGTTAGCCACTGGCTTTATTCCATTCTGCTTGAAGTCGGATTCTTATTTTGCAATCCTATTTAGATTCTATTGGTTGTCAGTTTCTTATTTTCATTCATCATTTATTTATCCAATGTCCAAAATATTTATTTGTCAAAGGCATAATAGGATATTGCATTAATATTGCAACAAGTATAAGATTCAAAAAGATTGCAATTTTAGGTTCTAATGTTTGCATGGGTAAAATGAAACCCAAAAGTAAATCTGTTATTAAAATTAATGGAAATACAGTAAGTATTGTTATCAAAAAACCTTTCCAAAATATGGGTTGACCTATTTTAGGTTTACTGAATTCTAAAGCTTTGTTGAAATATTTTTTTTGAAAATATGACTTTTCCCAAAACTTTAAATTGGTATAACTATCAAAGCTTGTATGTAGATTAAATTCTGTAACTTGATTATTGCTTATTTTGTACTTTGTAACCTTTAGCTCAATAAAACCTTCAGAGGAATTCAGATTTTTTTTGAAGCACTTCAACCACTTTTCAAAAGAAAGTTGGTGAGTGTTATGAACAGTGACTCTGTTGATTGTATTTATTCTTTTTTTTATCATTCTATTTTAAGCTTTTGCATATTCAAACTTTAAGGACTGCTCAAATTTCTCAATTGAATCATTTATTTTTATAATTATTTCAGTTTGCTCAATGTTGATTTTTTTATCAGTTATAAATGACCCAAACTGCGGTAAACTAAATGTGTCGATAACATTTCCGTCAAAAAAAGGAAAAGATTTTTCCGCGATGCTCAGTACTGATTTTCCGCCATTTGGTCCTGGGGACGCATTGAGCAATAAAATAGGCTTCCCTCTAAAGAAAGAACGTTCAACTCTTGTAAGCCAATCTAAAACATTTTTAAAAAACGCTGGAAAATTTCCATTGTGTTCAGGTATGGCAATGATATAAGCGTCATAACCAATTACGGTATTATAAAGCGACATCAATACATTTGAATGTCCGTTTTGTTCTTCTTCTTCGATGCTAAACATTGGAAGCTCGTAATCACGTAAATCAATAATATCAACAGGCACATTAAGAAATTGTGTACTATATTTGATGAGTTCCTGATTGATGGAAGTCCTACTATTGCTTCCGGAGAATGCTAAAATTTTCATATTCCAAGTTTTAACCATTAAAAAATATCTCCTGAAGTAGCGACTACTTGCATTATTTCAATTTGTGGTAAATTTTCCAAACCACTATCGTCCCTTTGCTTTTGAAAAGATAGAAATGAGGGTACCTGAAGCAATCTGTTTTGAATGTCCTCATTTTTATAATGGGAAAGATGAACAAAAGTTTTGCCGTCTCCGCATACATAGGAAACGTAACGAAATTCATTGGTGTTCATTTTTTTAAAATCAACCATAAACAAGTTAATGTTTTCTTGGTTCTTCTGAACGAAATCAGGTTTAACGGTGTACGTTACTTTTACGCTTATCATTTTGTTTGTTTTTAAATTACAATTACTTATAAAACAAACGAGAGAATCAAAACGTGACAAAAATTATAAAATATTTTTAGTTTTTAGTTTTGTTGGGTCAACAATTGAGTAAATGCTTTTGATTTTTGAATAGTCCTTTTCAAGTTCAAAAATCTGACAGTTAACAAGTTTGCCGTCATTGTAAAAAAGTAATGCGGGTTGGTGGTTAACTGTACTTAATACAATGACGAAAGATTTTTGATAGGTATCATAAACGTACAACATAAGGTCAATTGTCGCTTTGATGCCAACTACAAGTTCGCTGACTATGGCAACCTTACCACCACCATCGGTTTTCACCAAAATATCTTCTGATAGTATTTTTTCCAAGGCATTGACGTTCCCATCTTTTATTATGTCGATGTAATTTTGTAATAAGTCTGTTGTAACCGAATAACTTGGGAATGAATTTATATCAATGCCATCTAATGATTTTTTAGCCCTACTTAATAGTTTTCTAGAGTTTTCAATTGAAAAAGAAAGTGTGTCCGCAATTTCTTGGTGTGAATAATCAAATGCTTCTTTTAAGATAAATACCGCTCTTTCTTTTGGGTTCAGGTTCTCCAATAGTACCAACATAGAATAGGATATAATTTCCTCACGTTGTATGTTAGAATCTGCTTTTTCCGTTGTAATTGGCTCTGGAAGCCAAATTGAATTTCCATTAATCTTTTGATTTCTTTTTTTGATATTGATGGACTGATTGATTACTCCTTTGATAAGATATCCGATTTCATTTTCAATTCCGTGTTTTGAGGTAGAAATATATTTGGTTATTACGTCCTGAATTGCGTCCATTGAATCATCAGTAGAGCCTAAAATGTTGTAAGCATATGGAAATAATTTTTTTTGATATTGGTTGTATAAATCCATTATTTATTTTTGATTAGACTAATTCAGAACGAGTTATTTTCAGCTTGTGGTTAACGTTTCTGGGATTTGCGTTCGGGCGGTAATCGAAGCACAAAAATTGGCATTATTATTAAAGTTTCATTAAAAAGACTGCTGATGAATTTGCACATCAGCCCGTCTGATGCAAAACCTTGTTAGTGACAGGTAGTTCTTTATATTCCTGCTCCACCTAAAATTTCAAGTTCTTGTCCTTTCGTCGGTTGACCGTCCAATTTGGGCATTACTTTCATTATTAGTTCTTTTACTCCTTCAACATTTAGCGAGTTGTCATGGTCATCTTTACTATCCCAAATTTCTGTTACATATACTGAATTTTGGTCGTTTTCGTCTTTACCAATTACATATACTTTGCATCCTTTCGATGTCGATACGAGCTTTGATGCTTCCAATAAAATTGTTGCAACTTCTTCTTGGTGTCCTGATTTTGCTGTTAATTTTCCGTGTAATAAATACATATTTTCTTTGTTTATTTTTTAGTTGAACGCATTGCTTTTACTTTCTTTATTTGTATATCATTCAAAAAGTTTTGATACTGTTTGGTGTCCATTCCGTAAAGAGCAACTTTTCCATTTTTATCAAAATGAATTCCAAAACCGTATGTTTTGGTTAAAGGTGATGCTCTTAAACAAGCTCGTCCTTTTGAGAAAAACTCTTCTCTCGCTTGTTTATACTCAGTAATGGTCAAATCATTTCTATCTGCAAATATCTTAAATAATAAATCATCAGATGTGTATTTGTATGGATTTTTCACTATCAGTTCATATTGCATTTCGGCAATAGTCCTCTTCTCTTTAACAGGTGGTTTTGCACCACAGTCTGCTTTTGTGTCTTCTGCCACTTCGATAAAAGTGTCAAAATAGTTTGTAGTATGAATCTTCATTATCCTAAATTATTAAAGTGATTTTCTTGAATGATTTTACCGTCTTTCCATCTCTGAACCGACATTTGTTTATAATCAAGTTGCCCAAACATTTTATTAGTAAAGACGTAGTGCCAATGAGCAACCGATAAATTTTATTTCCTTTTTAAATTGTTTTTCTTCTTCATTTAATTTTTATTTCTTTTAAAGCCATCAAATGATGATTCCAAATACGCCTTTATAGAATCAAATATTTCTTTTGAAGGTTTAACAACACAAACCCAATTCATAGAACCATAGGTAGGATGTGGTAATAGTGTGTCCACTTTTGTGAAATCTATTCCCACTCCATGGCTGTCTTATAAAACTCGATGTTTTCCTTTTTAGGTTTTCTGGCTGTACAAGAAGGTCTGCAAAATATTCCTGTTGTTTTTACTGCAGTAAAGAAAATACCCTCAAATTTTTTATTTTTTTCGAGAATTGCCTTGTACATTACTTCAAAATTCAATTCCATATATTTATATATTATTCATACAAAGCTGACAAAAACCAAATGGTACTACAACCGAAAATTGTACATCTATTTTTAATTCTTTTATCAATTAAAAAAAACAACAATGATTATTATTTTTTTTAGGTATAGGAAGGAACTTTTTAGGTTCCTCATATATTACCCATATCAAAATAAAAAACATCCTATAAATGACCTGTAAATTACAATATATTCACTACTATAGATTTAGATTATTAGAATAAGTTAACGGACTAATCGCTTATGTTTTTCTCCCCAATTTTTTATGTGGTCTATTATTGGAATAAGCTCTTTAGCAATATCTGTTAGTTCATATTCCACTCTTGATGGTACTTCAGAATAGACAATACGATTAACTAAACCGTCTTTATGCATCTTCCTTAGCTCTAAAGTTAGCATTCGCTCAGTTATATTTGGTATTTTTTTCTGGATACTTCCATATCGTAATCTTGCTTTACCTAATGCACAACAAATGGCTAAAGTCCATTGTCTATTGATGAGATTCATTGAGTAAATTTCGAGACAACAATCTCTCAAGTTCTGTTTATTTTCAAAATTTGTAGAAGATTCTTTGATTTTAGACATATTAAATTACATTAGTTAAATAGTTGATTAGTAATTTTTCACTTACTAAAATGAATTTTTTTTGCTAATTATAAAACCATTTTTCTTTTAGAATACCAAGTATATTAGCTATTAAATTGCCTCACAAAATTTAAATAACCCTGCAATTGATCTTCAACTTTCTGTATGTTATTATTAATATTTCTTTCTAACTTAAAAATACCATTTTGCGATTTTACAGCATTGGAAGGAACTCCATAGATTGAAAAAAAACCTCTAAAATCTACTTTAAGAAAATCAAAAGTTAATTTAAAAGGTAAAATAATTCTATCTACATCATATAAACCAACTGATTTTTCTCGTTCAATTCCAGTTGAAACAATTAAACCAATCTTTTTATTTTGTAGTTTGTACCCACTATTTCTGCCATAGGCCCAATGATAAGTTAACACTTCATCAAACCATTTTTTTAAAAGTGAAGGACAACTAAACCAGTATATGGGGAATTGAAATAAAATACTATCAAACGACTCTAATAGTTCCTGTTCCTTATGGATATTAATATTTCCATTAGGGTATATACGGTAGAGATTATGTATTACAACATTTTCATTTTGATTATCCAGTTTTTGTAAAAGAAGTTTATTGGCAAGTGACAGTGACAAATCTGGATGAGCAACTATAATCAAAGTTTGCATATTCTAATCGATTTTATAATGTAATTGGACTATCCCTGAAGAACCTAATTCTTTATATCCTAATAATTGTAAGCTTCTAAATTTACCATCAAGAGGATCCAATCTTAGTCCTTCTTCAATATATGGTTCAATATTAATATACAATTCGTTAACTAAATCTTCTTTAAGAAATGAGTTAGCCAAACTGACACCTCCAATTACTAATACTTTTTCATATTTCTTCCTTTTTAAGTAATTAAGAGCATCAAGGGGAGATTTCTGAATTTCAATTCCTTCAAATATCTTTTGTTGAGAAACTACCACCGTATCATAACCTGAAAAAATATTATCCACATTGAAAATTTCGTATGTTTTTCTTCCCACAATTATATTTCCAACTTGGTTGGCTAAATTAAAAAGATTATCCAGTTCTTCTTGTTTTGGCATCTGCCCTGTATCGCTACTTCCATAATTTCCATTGGCTGTAATACCTGAATAAAGTATTGTTTTCATTTTATTATTGTTTAGAATTAATTTGGTTCAAAAATAAATGAAATCAATAGTAATTGTACACGAGGACGCCAATTGTACGTAACGAACAATGTTGTCGGTAATACTAGAAATTTTCTTATATTCACTGAGAATATATTCTATACGAAGGTCTGCAGAATATTCCCGTTGTTTTTATTCCAGTAAAGAAAACGCCTTTAAAGTTTTTATTTTTTTCGAGAATTGCCTTGTACATTAGTTCAAAATTCAATTCCATATTTTTATATATTATTCATACAAAACCGACAAAAATCAAAGGGTACTACAACCGAAAATTGTACATCTATTTTTATTTCTTTTATAACGTTATAAACAATAATGATTATTGTTTTTTAAGTAAAGGAAGAAGCTTTTTTCGTTCCTCATATATTATCCATATCAAAATAGAAAACATTATTAAAGGTATTAGAATTCCTTCCCCAAGGGTGATATGGTGTATTAAAATCCCTGTCATAATAGGTAAATTGACCAGAGCTCCAAGAGCACGTAACTGTGGAATTATAATGAGTATCCCTCCAATAATTTCAACTATTGCTATGAGGGGCATTAACCAAATAATTTCGCTCATTGCAATAAATATTTTCATTGCATCCTCCGAAATATCATCTGGTACTGGTATATAATTATAAAACTTGTTAAGACCTGCATTGATAAACATTAAGCCAAAAAGCAAACTCAAAACAAATAATATTTTATTTTTCATTATTATTTTACTTTAGTGTTAATTAATACCTCGTCTAAGTTTTTAAATGCATTTTCAAGTCCATCTTTCATACCCATTTCAATAACTTGTTTTAAATGCGCTTCTCTAGCATATTTAGTTACAATAATTACCTTGATATATTTTAAAATAATTCTCGAATTTAGCTACGGATAATTGAGAATCTATTTTACCATTTTTATCCGAGAAGGCATCTTCTCCTGAAAAATGTTTGTGATGGGTAATTTGTTTATAAATTGTAATACCCCAATGCTCTTCATTATCTGGTCCTATCATAGCATAGAGTCGTTGACCTCCTTCTCTAAAATCCATTGATTTGGTTTGAGATTTCCAGGGTTTAGGTGACCATCATTGGTCTAAAAGTTTAGCTTCAGTCCAAGCCTTCCATACTAAATTTACCGGTGCTTTAAATGTCCTTTCTACGGTGAGAACATTATTTTGAACTTTAAAAATTGTTTTATTCATTTTCTTCATTATTTAAGTTGTTTAAATTTTATTTTAAGTTGATGTACATTGCCTTAAAATTGAGCACCATATTTTTAAAATGACCCAAATAATCTTGCCCCAAATTACCCATTATACTTTTGAACCTTTGTTCTTTGTTTTTTAAAAGCGTAACGTTTAACTCAACAGGTTTATCAAATTCATTTATGGTGTGTTCAATAGTGTATGCCTGATAGCTTTTGGTGCCACCAGCACCACCTAATTGTATAGTTTCCTCCTTATAGTTTTCCTCTATAAACTCTTTGTTCTGTTGGAAATACCCGGGATACAGCATAGTTGTTGAAGCACCAGTATCAAATGTATAAAGCATAGTGTCTATCTTAACTATAGGGGTTAATTCATCTAATGCCAAGTTTCTGTATCTCCCATTGGTAGGTGTAATTTTAGGAACTTTAAACGAACCGTCTTTACCAAGATGGACTTCGCCTAGAGCTGCGATCACCGGATAGCCCAAAATACCATTGATTTGATAGTTGATGGAAGGGAACGCGAGGTCTTTATCTTGAAACACCAAAAAAATGACATTTTGAAGTGTGATGTGTTCAATTTTTAATTCTTTAACCCAACCTAATTTTGCAAGGACAGTGTTACCCGTTAAGGCATCTACCTCAATATCGGAATTGGGTAGTATATCAACTTCCAATTTTTGTGAAGTAGTTTTGGATATTACAGATAAATTGGCTCCAGTATCAAATATAAAATTGGAGGTGTCTAATGCAGTGGAAACTGGAAGGTTGTTAAGCCCTGCAACATCCTTTGACATAACAATAAAAAGGTCTTTTAACTTATCTATTTTTTGAGGTGGGATATTTTTTAGGGCTGAATAGATTTTTAGTTGATTCTTTAAATCCGTAATTTCTTCTTCAGTAAAATATGCTTTAAAGTTCTTAAAAAGCTTTTCTAAACTTTCTTTAGCAGATTTATACTGATAGCGTTTGAATTCATTATCTATTTTGGTTTTATATAAATCAACAAGTATACTATCCTCCAAAGAGGAGTGATTTTCCAATATATAATTAATATTTTTTTGGGAGTTCTCATTCTTGTTAAAAGCATTGTCAATTTTTGCTTGAAGAATTGACTGATGTTGTTTTGTTAATTTTTCTCGGTTTTCTGTTATTAAAACATCGGCCTGAAAGAAATCCTTCTCTAAAGTCAATTGATAAATGTTTCGAAAAGTTTCTTTCGAAGGACTGCACGCAACAAGGGATAGCAAGAGCAATATTAATTGAAAAAAGCGATTTGTTTTCATTGGTCATTAATTATTTGGGATAGTATACTGTTGGTAATATTTTTTCGAGCACTTAAAAAATGGGGGTTTTTGTCTTCTATATTTTTTATAAGCCTGGTGGCGAAGAAGTAAACATTATCACCTGTTTCGAGATAACCTACCCACCAGCCAATATCCTTGCCTTTATGTCGAGTCCATCCTGTTTTACCACGTAGGATTTTATTGGGTGTAACTTCTGAAAGCATAATTTCTTTTACCTTATTCACTGTAGTATTAGAGAATGGTAGGTCATTTTCATACAACTTGATAAGGAATTCGATTTGGTTGCTCGGAGAGATTGCAAAGTCTCCATAATTCCAGAAGTCAGTTCCTTTTTCCGTGAGTTTGCCATTGCCATAGTTGCATTTCTCTAGGATGTCTATGTATTTATCCCTTTCAATCCTGCGAGCTACTTCTTCATACACCCACACCGTAGAGTTTTTATAGGCGGATTTTAGGTCTGTATCCTTGTTCCAAACATCAATTACATTTCCAAAATGGGATTTTGATTTACCATCCCATTTAAAAACTTCATTTTCATCCTGTACCGTATTACACTCTAGCGCGATTAAAGAGTTGGGAATTTTGAAAGTAGATGCTGGGAGGGTTTCGATATCGGCATCTCTTTCATCCGAATAGTACCACTTTTTGTTGTTGTAATCATAAATTGTGGTGCTACCAGCCAGCTGTAAACTATCAAAATGTGTTTGAAAATTTTGACAAAGACCCAATGCGGGTATGATCAGGTAAATAAAAAGTAGTTTTTTCATTTGTAGTTTGTTCTCAATTTATTTTTAAAATAGGTAAAATGATACTGTATCGAATTTTTCCAATAATTTTCATTGTGTTCACCAGGTTGTAATAAAACCACATCAGGAATAATTTTATCCAATGCTATTTCTTGAATATTTACGGTGTTTGACAACAATGGGTCATTTAAACGACAACCTCGTAAAGATGGTAACTCCATTTTTATGAGCTTTCTTGATTGGACAAATTTTTTGTACCGACTTCTTACTTCTGTCAATACCTACTCATAAGAGCCCACCTCTTTAATCGTTTGCCCCTCTTTATTCATTATTTTAAATAATGGATTTCCTATACTATCCACTGAAATGATTATTCTCGGCTTTTCATCAGGACCATTAATTACTAAACTTGAATTCCCGTTTGTAGTCATTAAATTAATTCTGTTGGTATTGCCTCCGATTTTTCCAGATAGATCTTTATCATTAATTACTATACCAGATTTATACTTATTGCTTTTATTATTTTGTTGGGTTAAAAGCCCAATGGCATCCGCATTGTCATAATCTAAAGCCAAAGCATAAATATTTGTTTCTGGATTTTTAGAAATTGCAATCCCGCCACATTCGTCCCCTTTTTCATTATAGAAAATAATACCCGCTGGATTGTGGGCGCGTTTATACTTCTTACCCAATAAAATCGGAGGTTCCATCTGTTCTTGATTGGAAATAACCATCCTATTTATTCCATTATTATCAACTATATTGATTCGTTTAACTGTAATTTCATCAAACTTATGATTCAAAGTTTTGAAGGAATAAAATAGCATTAATAAGGCTACTGTTACGATTCCTGCATAAATTCTTATTGCTAATTGTATTGTTTTTTTCATTGTTTATTTTTTATTGATGAGAAATAGACCCAAAGGATAAAGAATATCTGTAAAGGGATTCTAAACCATAGGTATTTTAAGCCCGGACCACTATATGTAGCCGTCTGGTAATCTAAATGGTGAATTGCCGCATTGACATTTGCAGGTAACACCAAAATAAAAAATAAAATAAGTAACCACCCAGTGATTTTTCGCAGATTGGTTATTTGTAAACCAATAGCTGCTAAAATTTCTAGGATAGCCGTAACGTAGACCAACGCTACCTTATATGGAACTGGATTAGGTATCATCAATGCCATACCCTGGGGAAACATAAAGTGACCCGCTGCTGTAAATAGTAGCATTATGGACATTCCGATTCTTGCCGCCTTTCGAAATTTTATCGCACCATAAATAAATCTTTGTATTAAAAGGGATATTCCTGATGCTATGAGTAATACGATTAAAGGTTTCATTTCTTTCTCTCTATTATGTGCTTTTTTTTTGAAATAGCAAGGTTAAAACTCTAGGAATGTTACTTCTATTTTCCTCATCAAAATACTCTTCTATTTTGACTATATTAAAACCGTATTTACTTGCATTTCTGGTGAAATCAGAAATATGGTGTGTAAAGCAAGTGACTGTTTGAAAACCTTTATCTGTTTCAAATTTTGCTTTACTTCCGTTGTATTGTTTGAAAGGATGTAATTCACTTATATACACATATCCCTTTGCAGCAACTACTTGGTTGAGTTTCTCAAATATTTGCTCTAGTTCTTCAACGTGTTCGAGAATAAGACTAAATATGGTCAGATCGAACTTTTCATTATTTACAAAATTCCATTCTTGGGTAATATCAGATTGAATAAAGTCCACTTTATCAGATTGTACTTTGCCTTTCGCAACAGATAACATTTTTTCTGAAAAGTCTACAGCTATAATATTTTCGGCCTTGGATGTAAGCCAAACCGTATTCTTACCAGTTCCGCAACCGATCTCTAAACAGTTTTTAAAATCTATATCTTGAAGTGTTTCACGAAGTGAAACAGACTCCAAGTCTCTAGTTTTATTTATGTTGGTGTCATATTGTTCTGCCCACAAATTGTAAGCGTTTTTAATTTTTTGTTTTTCGATACTCATTGTTTAAAATGCTTTTTTATTTAGTTCAATATGAAATTTATATAATTCTTTAATGTTATTAGAACAAAGAAGATTGACAGCGTTTTTAAGTATATTTTCATCCCAATCCCACCATTTCATCTCTAAAAGTTTAGCAATTTCGTCTTCCTGAAACCTTTTTTTAATTAGTTTAGCAGGGTTTCCACCTATAATGGAATAAGGTTCTACATCTTTTGTTACTAATGCACGACTACCTATAACAGCACCATCTCCAATGTGAACACCAGGCATTATCATAGCTTCACTTCCTATCCATACATCATTGCCAACTATTGTATCACCTGCATTTTGAAATCCATTTATACTGTCAGTGAAACTTTCAATTTCTGGCATATAAAAAAAAGGAAAACTTGATATCCAATCGTGTCTATGACCTTGGTTTCCTGCCATAATAAAACTAACACCGCTACCTATAGAACAATAGGAGCCGATAATTAGTCTGTCTACATCATCTCTATCAGGAAATAAGAAACGAGCACAATCGTCAAAGGAATGCCCGTGGTAATAACCCGAATAATATGAATACTTTCCAGCTATTATATTAGGGTTGGTAATGTGGTCTTTGATTATTTTTCCTTTAAAAGGACTTTCGAAAAAATTTTGCATTGTTTCCTATTTATAAGTACAAATATTGTATATATATCAATTCTAAATTTATTATTTCTTTGTTAGCAGTAAATTCATATTTTAGTTATTTCTAGAGCTCAATGATTGAGATACCGCATAACTATCTTCAAGTAATCGGTATTTTATAATTAAATTGTTTTGAACAACCAACTCAATGCAAAATATAGAATCTACAATTTTGCCCGTTTGTAACATTTTAGTTGAAAATTCTCCAGTTATAACTGCATTTTCTCCATCAATAAGAATATTACTGATATTTGCTGATACGGGTTCTGTATTCTTCCACAATACATCATAAAACTGTTCGACCTCGTTTTTCTTCCTGCGTTTTCCTAGCCAAGGAGCTTTGTTTTCATCCCCAGGAATAAACCAATCTACATCCTCTGCAAAAAGGGTTGTAATTTTGTTAAGGTCTCTTTGGGAAAGAAATTTTAAAAAATTTTCTATTACTAGTTGTGTTTCTGTTGTTTGTACATTCATTTTTTATTTTTTTAGGTTATTTTAGTAGTAAATCATTATTTAATTAATTGGATGTCGAAATTATTTTTAATGCTAAATTCAATTATACGCTTATGATTTATTCTTCTTTGAGATTCTATTCGCAGGATTTTATCGCAATCTTCTAAATCAAAATTTACATTATAATTAGGAAATTGTTTTCTAAAATCCATTAGAATTTTTTTTGCTGTTTTTTCTTGAGTTACATTTGTTTTAAATATTTCTACGACCATTATTTTAAATTATAAAACTGTATTGCTTTTATAAACAGCAATACAGTATGAGAATTGAGACTTCATACCTAGCTAAAAAAATCAAATAGTTCTTTGCTGAAAAGTTCTGGTGAACTCATAGCTGCGAAGTGACTCCCACTATCCAGAACATTGAAGCTTTTAGCGTTTACTTTTCTATTTACCCATTCTTTTGGGAAAGGAGCTTCACTGGCAAAGAGAGACACCCCTGTAGGAACTTCAACTCTTTGGTCAGATTTGAGACCGCCTTGCCAAGTTGCTTTGGTTTGTTCTGCATAGATTCGAATGGAAGAATTTATGGTTTGAGTAACCCAATAAATCATAATGTTGGTAATCAATTCATCTTTACTGAAAAATGAATCAAGATTTTCTGGACTACCAGACCAAGCGTGAAACTTCTCCACAACCCAAGAAGCTAAGCCTATAGGGGAGTCGTTTAAGGCATAACCTAATGCTTGAGGCTTGGTAGATTGCAACATATTGAAAGCACCTTCTTTAATGAACCACTGCTGGATGTATTGCCCAAATTCCTGCTCTGGTTGAGACATCTCTGCCCAGTTTTCAGAACCATTAGGATAACCCACATCTGTAAGATGAATTGCTGAAATAATGTCCGGAAACTGAATGGCCAGTGATTTGCTAATGGTGGACCCCATATCCCCACCTGCAGCAAAATATTGTTGATACCCTAATTTTTCAGTCATCAACTTATTAAAAAGTATAGCGGTTTGGTCACTGTTCATCGGTTTCTGTTCTGAAAAACCAAATCCAGGAATTGAAGGGATAATAAGGTCAAATGCAAAGCCATTTTCATCAGGAGTTGTTAGTATAGGTATCACTTTTAAAAACCGTGTAAAACTATCTGGCCAACCGTGAACTAATAGAAGCGGTTTGTTTACTGCTCCGTTTCCTTTAATGTGAAGAAAATGTAAGGTTGTTTCGTCTATCATTGTTTTAAAGTGTGGGAACTGATTTAGCTTGTTCTCTTCTTTTCTCCAATCATAATGGTTTAACCAATGGTGTCTAAATTCTTTAAGATAACTTGCGGATGTACCTAGACCCCAACCGCTATCATCTCCTTCATCTGTCCATCGGGTGTTTCGTAGTCTGACGTTAAGGTCGTCCAATGTTTCCTGTGGCACTTCTATTTTAAATGATTTCATAATTTGTTATTTTATTATTGATTAAAATTATTGAACCCGAGAGCGGTTTCATTGTAAAAAAATTACCTAGAGTTGAATTGGATGTTGTTTGATAATTGAAAGGAAAAAAAACTCCTTTCATAGAGATTTTTTATTCGATTCACTCTTTTAGTGTTGAATCTTGTTTATTTTCAAGTTGAAGAAAAATATGAAAAAGCAAAAAAAAACTGTTTCCGAAACCGGCACCTTCATCCTTAGAAGATAAAATTGCACAGAATCAATAATAGAAATAGCTCTTAGGTATAGCGTTTAATAAAAAATGAAATGCAAAACACTAAACTCATTGGTGAAATTTATTATTAAACTTTTCAGTTTATGCACTTTCTATAGTGAAATATTTTTCAAAATTTTTAATATATTATCATACTAAATCGAACAATGTGTTGCTATATCAATGTTACATTATTCCCTTTTAATCCTTGTTAAATTTAGGTTCCTCAGCAGAATAAATAATATAATTACTGTCAATAAAACATTTGTTACCAAAATTTTGCTCACCTCAGATCCAAGAACTTCAAGTTTAAGTAGCCCACCTGTTTTCCAATATCCTGTAAAAGAAGTGCCTATCCAATTCCATCCATTATGCAGGCCTATCGGTAACCAAATGTTTCTATGTTGAATGTAAAGCTGACCAGCAAGAACACCAAACAAAAAACGTGAAATAAATACAGTCCAAGTAAAAGGCTCAAGAATATGGTGGACTAAGGCAAATAGTAAACCAACTGCAATAACAATAAATATTGGACTTATAGTAGTTTTGTCAGAGTAAATGTTTTCCAACGGAAAGGCTCTGTAGACTAATTCTTCTATAAAAGAGTTTAAAGTCAATAAAAATATTAAATAATACACGTAATAACCGGCAATTTCAATTGTGGGTACATTGGAAGGAACTGCCCATATTAGAGTAAAATCTTTGGCAAATAGAATATTCGCCCCATAGGCTAATAACTTAATAGTGAAACCAAAAATTATTCCTTGGATGAACATGGTTAACCATCGAGACTTTTGGAAGCCCAATTTAGAAAGAGGTTTTCCAATAATAACCCGATGACAGAACCAGATAAATAAGAACTGTAGCCCTACAAATAGATAGGCGACAACTAAATTCGCAGGTTTTAGTTGAAAACCACTTCCTTGTAATTCACTTGGGTTGACACCTATCAAGTTTGCGACCCAAAGAACCATAAAAACTGAAAGTGGAACTAGAATCATTGTAAGGACAACTGTTAAAATATTTTTCATATTTCTCTTTTATTGATTACATCGGTTGGTTACAAAACAATTTAATTATATTTGAAAAGGATATATTATAACAAAAATTCACCTAGAGTGTTAATAGAAGCTGTCTAATAAATAATACAGAAGTAACTCGATTAGAAGTGTTTTTTTTAACCACACCTTACTATGGCTAGGAACATATACCATCAATAAAAATCTAAAAGCTGTACTCTGTAGGTTTAATATTATTATATCTTAAATGAAGTACAGCTTGTCCGCGATGATGTGTAATGTGGTCCATAGTTGAATGAAAAGCATTCAAAAAGTTATCATTTACCTCTGCTTTTTCTACAGTTTTACGAAGAGTATCATAGGCTTGATTTAAATAGTTAACTGTATCTTCTTGATTTTTGGTTTTAGGAGGTTCCCAATCTGTTTCTTTGCCAAGAATTACATTTTCTTTCCACCAAATTATACCATATGCTATATGATTTAATAGCTCTGAAAAACTCATTATTTCTTTTATGGGTTGTGAATGATAGTTAGCTTCTGGCATTGCCTTCAGTACCGCTAAAGTGTAGTTTCTTGAATTCTCTAAAGTTGTTAATAATTGTTCTTTCATTTGGAAAATATTAAATTAATTAAGATACAAAAGAAGGAGATGCCAAAGGAAAAGCCTTGTAAAAAATTTACCTCGTGAAAAAATCAGCTTGTATTCCGTGATACCAAGAAAAATTATTTTTTAGCTTTGAATATTTAAGATTCATATTTAAACCAACTATAAATTATGATAAATGGAATAACTAATTTTGAAGCCTTTTTAATCACAAGTGTTCTTTTGGTTCTTACGCCTGGAGCGGATACATTATACACTTTGGGTAGGAGTATTAATGGCGGAAGGAAAGCTGGTATTTTTGCAGCTTTGGGTTCTGGAACAGGATTAGTGATTCATAGCTTATTTGCAACGTTTGGACTATCTGTTCTTTTAGCTAATTCTGCCGTTGCCTTTACTATAGTAAAATACTTGGGTGGTTTATATCTTATTTATTTAGGAATAAAATCACTTAGAACTAACAGACAACAATTAAAGGAAGTGGAGTTTAAAAAGAAAGTTTCATATAGGAAAGTTTATTTATCAGGGGTTATAACCAATATACTGAATCCCAAGGTAGCATTGTTTTTTCTAGCCTTTTTACCCCAATTCATTACAATTGGTTATATTAATAACTGGATTCCTTTATTGGTTTTAGGGGTGGTTTTTTCCTTTTTAGGAACCTTGTGGTGTTTAATAGTGGCTATAAGTGCGTCTAAACTAGCACATATATTTACAAAAAATGACACCATACAAAAATGGTTAGATAGAATAGCTGGAAGCATATTTATTATACTAGGAATAAAAATAGCTATATCTAATAAACAGTAGTATTGAAATGAGATAAAGTGAATAGTATTAAAACTTCCATAGCACCACTTAAACAAAAAATACCAATTTCTTGTTTTATTTGATGTAAAATGTCATTTGATAGAAATACAATTGTTTCTAATGTTGCCCACTTTGTATAGACTACTGTAGAAGCTTCAGCTAAAATTTGAGCACCAGAATTACCTCCACCAACAACAATTACTTTTTTGTTTCTGAAAGGTGAATTATTTTTATAAGCGCTAAAGCGCTAGAGTGTATTTGCATACGTAAAATTCATCTATTTTAGGGTATAATTGAGAAGATAAAAATAATTTTAAACTATCCCAAGTATGTAACCAAGAACCACCGGAATTACCTTCTGCATCTAAAATTAAATAATTTAGTTTACTTCTTTTTAAAAAATAAGCAACGGACAAGCCTGCTTGCCCGCCACCTATTATTATACAATCAAATATTTTATTAGGTATTGCCATAATAAGCCTTTACTTAATTTCTTTAATTACTTTATAAGGGGTTTTGTTAATGGCTTCTTTTACTTCTTTATTGGTAGATTTTGTACTATCGTACCAAACGGTTATTTGACCTTTGTTAGTGTTAGAAACAGCTTTAATAAAACCTTTAACGTTTTTCTTTAATGAATATTCTACAATTCCTGTACAACAGGATTGGGTGAATTTTTCTAATTGATACGTCTTTTTAACAGTATCAGAGATAAGAATGTTTCCTTCAATATTCTGATGAATATTTGTATCGTTATTATGGGTAAAAGCTAACATATTTGTAGCAAATACTAGTGTTAATATAAGAGATGTTATTGATTTCATAATTATTAAATTTTTAAATATATGGTAGAATTAATATGATTAATGTTATAATGGCAACGCACCATAAAAACGTTTTTGATTGTAGAAATGATAATGATTTCTTTTGTTTAGTATCTAGTTTACTTATTGTCTCTTGACTTTCTATGGTGCAGCAAGCTTGTTCTTTTTTAGGGAAATATGCTCTATATAAATTGTAAGAAACTGCTATTAAACTGAATGCTATCAGATAAGGTTTTATTGTTGCGAGCCATACCAATTGAGAAACACTTGCTCCTAACATTCCTGCAAAAGCCATTAATGGACCAACACAACAAGTGCAAGCGACTAATGCTACAAATACGGCACTTATGGATGATAAAATTGATTTCATATATTAAAATATTAAATTAAAAATATAACCTGAGATAATCATTCCTATTCCGATGACTGAAAAGAAAGCAATGATTAGTTTTTTTTGCATCACTTTTTTCAAGAGTAAAGCTTCAGGAAGTGATAAACCAATAGACCCCATCATAAAGGCAATAGCCGTACCTAATGGTACTCCTTTATCAACCAAGGTTTCTACGACTGGTAAGACACCTACAGCATCAATATAAAGTGGTATTCCCATAATAACAGCAATAGGAACTGCAAAAGGGTTGGATTTAGAAATGTATGTCTCAAAAAAGGATTGAGGCACATAACCGTGAATAAAAGAGCCTATTCCAATACCAATAAAGATATATGGCACTAATTTTTTTAATGTACTTAAGGCTTCTTTATGTATTTCTGGAAACTTCTGTTTTAAAGACCTTTTATCTTCAGTTGTTTTTTCATTTTTAGAATGCAATTGTTTTAACCATTCTGCTATATGAGCTGACATTCCCATTTTATCAAGAACAATCCCACCTATAACACCTAAAACAATACCAGATAAAATATAAATTAAAGTAACTTTCCAACCATAAGACACCCAAAATAATACAATAGCTATTTCGTTTACTAAAGGTGAAGTTATTAAGAAAGATAGTGCAATACCCAATGGAATTCTAGCTTGCATCATCCCTACAAATAAAGGAATTGATGAGCACGAACAAAAAGGGGTAATAGCACCTAATAAAGAGGCTAATACATTGCCTAAACCTGATTTTTTATTTCGTTCTAAATAGTCACGTATTTTATCCATTGGTAAATAACTGGTTATGATACCCATAACGTAGGTTACTATCACAACCAGAAAAGCTATTAAAATAAACGTGGCAATAAAGTATTGAAGGGCTGTTGCAAACAGCCCTGATTGGTCTAAACCTAATAATTCAAACACTATATAGTCTGAAAAACTAGATAATAATTCTGTCAACTT